>OBJG01000007.1_pt1 | contig 383073 bp, 320 predicted proteins | sample 1517941 | NCBI WGS metagenome assembly OBJG01 (sample SAMN04571712, study PRJEB22368) | human gut metagenome | biome: human gut; material: stool | host: Homo sapiens | place: Luxembourg | collected 2012-09-21
GGGGACACCGTTTGGTGGGTAGTTTGACTGGGGTGGTCGCCTCCAAAAGCGTAACGGAGGCTTCCCAAGGTGCCCTCAGCACGAATGGTAACCGTGCGCAGAGTGCAATAGCATAAGGGCGCTTGACTGTGAGACATACAAGTCGACCAGGTACGAAAGTAGGGTATAGTGATCCGGTGGTTCTGTGTGGACTGGCCATCGCTCAAAGGATAAAAGGTACTCCGGGGATAACAGGCTGATCGCCGCCAAGAGCTCATATCGACGCGGCGGTTTGGCACCTCGATGTCGGCTCGTCACATCCTGGGGCTGGAGAAGGTCCCAAGGGTTCGGCTGTTCGCCGATTAAAGTGGCACGCGAGCTGGGTTCAGAACGTCGTGAGACAGTTCGGTCTCTATCTGTTGCGGGCGTAGGAAGATTGAGGGGTCCTGACTTTAGTACGAGAGGACCGAGTTGGACGAACCTCCGGTGTATCGGTTATGCTGCCAAGTGTACCGCCGAGTAGCCGCGTTCGGTTTGGATAAGCGCTGAAAGCATCTAAGCGCGAAGCCATCCCCAAGATAAGTCTTCCCTTGAGGGGCGTAGGAGACGACTACGTTGATAGGCTGCAGGTGTAAAGACAGTAATGTCAAAGCCGAGCAGTACTAATTACCCGAACGGCTTTCTTGCAAGCATCTTTATCTCATTTCCCCAGAATGTCAAGCCATACCGGGTGCGACGGATCATATCGAAAGATATTCGCACGGCTTCGCAGAGGCGAAGGGGCCGATAAGGGCCCGGGACGCAGGAAGTTGCGGTTCCCCTCTGGAAGAAAGTTCTTTTAGGTGGTTATAGCAGTGAGGTTCCACCTCTTCCCATTCCGAACAGAGAAGTTAAGCTCACTCACGCCGATGGTACTGCGGTTATCCCGTGGGAGAGTAGGTAGCCGCCTCTTCAAGACCAGCCTTTTAGGTTGGTCTTTTTTTTGTGTGTTGATTTGGCCACGACCGCCGCATATCCCGGAGTGTCGCATCCCGGGTCTTGAAGAGGCGGCGTGCCGCCAATCATACAGACAACCTCCCCAAACCCCTCCTTGAGAGGAGGGGCTTTATGTGAGGCGCTTTGCAGGAGTTATATCGTATGGTCTGACCTTTTTTGTTGTTGGCCGCGTTTTAGCAGGGAGAGTCAATGGCCGAATGTGCTGCCGATCTGCGAGAGTTACGGAGCCCTCTAAAACGGCCTTCTTAAGGCCGCTTGAGAGGAGGGGCTTATTGTTTATCCATGGAGGACCGAATGCTGCATGGGAGGATGGGCCTTTTATCTAATGGAGAGCGTGCACAGACTGACCTTTTGTTTATGCGGATTTTGTTCAAGCGGATACTTTCGCTATCTTTGTTGATGTCCATGCGGTCGGGCTTCCGGTAAAATAAAAAGGAAGAGGCGCTCGGTAATCCGCATGATGAAGATAAACAGTATCCATCAGGAATTAAGTCGAACCACTTTGTAAAACATTCATCGTCCCATGCCCTTTTACTATGCCGTATTGGGTCTTGTTGCCGTTGTCGTCGGTTATTTGGCTGCTCTTCGCTTCGCATACCGTAAGAGCGCCAAACTGCGAGATATGGTTGGTTGCGTCCTCTCGCCTGATGAAAACTGTGCGCTCGATGTCCGGATTGCAAGTATCGTAAAGAGCTGTTTGTGGTTCCTTGTCATTCACCTGTCGGTTACCTTCCTTTACCATTTCGCGGACCTTTTGCTTTTTGGAGAATCCCTGACAACCGGTATAGGCGATGTGGTGTCGGCGCTTCCGCTTTGGGTGGTTCTTTTGCTGCCGCCCGTGCTGGAGGAGACGGCGTTTCGCCTGCCGCTGAAGCGAAAGAGGGGCTACATTACAATCTCTGCCGTGGTGATGATGTTCTTTGTCTCGGCCCTTCTCTTTTCTACGCGGGTATACGACATTACGTGGCCGAGGCTGCTGGTATGTGCGGCTATGATGCCGATTGCGTGGTTTTGGGGATACAAATGGATTTCGGGGCTTCGCTTCAGGGCCTGGTTCTGGGTGTTGGTGCTCTTCTTCTCGATCCTGCATATCCAGAATTACGATCTCAGTGCAATGGATGCGGGCGAATGGCTCCGCGTCATCCTGAAGGAGTGTGTCAGGATTCCGAGTGCCCTGATGTTCAGCTATGTCCGGCTCCGGCACGGTTTTGTCCTATCCGTGGCATTGCATTTTTTCAATAATCTCACCGCTTTTCTGCTCGGTTCGCTGGCGTAAGCCGTCTCCGAATGGAAGCGCCCGCAAAAAATGAAGGCAGGATAGGACTGCCACACGCACCGGTGTGCAGCCCCCTCTCCTGCCTGCTTTTCCGTATTGTTGGATTATCGGTCTGCCGGGGCCGTGCTGCCTTCTGCGGGCTTAGGCAGGGGACCGGTCGTGGACTCCACGAAATCGAGCAGCGCCGCGGCCGTGGCCTCGGGTTCTTCAAGGAATCCCATGTGACCCGAATTTTCGAGCCAGACGACGCGCGCCTCGGGATGCTCGGCTACCATCTTCTCGGCCGTCTCCACCGGAATGTAGTTGTCCTTGCGGCCGAGGATGAAGAGCACGGGAACTTTCGTCGTGCGCAGTACCTCGCTGCGGTCCTTGCGGGTGATCATGCCGTTGAGCAGCGCCACGATCCCCTCGTCCTCCGTGACGAATACCTGTTCGGTGAGGTCCTCGATTTCGTCCGCCATGCGGGCGCGGTTTTCCTCGGCGAATCCGGCAGCCGGGGCAACGCGCGAAAGCAGCTCCTTGCGCCCCGCCTGCACGAGGGCGATCTCCCGGCGGCGGTTTTCGGCCTTCTCGGGCGAGTCGGCATAGGGCGTCGAGCTCAACAGCACGAGACCGTCCAGCAGCTCGGGGTGTCGTTCGCACAGCGCCAGGGCCACGTAGCCGCCCATCGAGTGGCCGACGACCGTGCAGCGCGTGATGCCGAGGGCCCTTACCCCCGCGGCGACCGTGTCGGCCAGAAACTCCATCGTGTGGGTGTCGCCCTGCACCACGGAGATGCCGTGGCCCGGCAGGTCGAGCGTGACGACCCGCACCTTCTTGTACAGAAGCGGAATGAACTCCTCCCAGACCAGCAGCGATTCGAGGTAGCCGTGCAGCAGCACGACACACCGGTCGCCCTTCTCGGAGTCGCAGACATGCAGGGCCGTGGGGCCCGCCATGATAAATTTTTCGATCATCGCTTCGGATTTTTATTTGTCGTCTTCCTCGTCGTCGAGGTAGTCGAAGGCCGATTCGCGGCGGGACGTGACGTGCAGATCCTCCTCCTCGTCGTCGTTCAGCCGGCCGTAGAGCGCATGGCGCTCCTTGCCGCTCTTGCGCATCGGTTCAAGGCGCTTGGCCTTGCGGAGTTCGTCCGTGTCGTGATCACGGAGACCCTTGCGTGTTTTCATCAGGAAAGTGGGTGGTTGATTAGAGATTTTCAGTGTCGAACAGCCCCTCGAAGACGCGGCGGGCCGGGCCCTCGAGGCGGATGTCCGTGTATTGCCGCGTGGCGGGGCGGTGCGTGAAACGCACATGCAGCAGGCCGCCCGGGACGGCGATTTCGTAGTCGGTTCTGTCGTGTTGCAGCGCATGGTGCGTGACGATGGCCGCGGCCGTGGCTCCCGTGCCGCAGGCGAGCGTTTCGGCCTCCACGCCCCGCTCGTAGGTCCGCATGCGGAGCGCGCCGGGGCCCGTGACCTCGACGAAGTTGACGTTCGTGCCCTGCGGGAAGCGGGCCGTGTCGCGGCGGATGGTGCGGCCGCGGCCGGCAACGTCCACGGTTTCCACTCCCCGGACGAACTCCACGTAGTGGGGAACTCCCGTATTGAGCGCCCACCAGCCGTCGCCGTCGGTGATCTGCGCCACGTCGGTCATCGCCACTTCGACCTCCCCCGTGAGGGGGCCCGTCCGGCGCACGTGGGCCGTGTGGGGTCCGTCCGTGGCGCGGAACCGCTTGACGGGGCCCTGGATGCCGAGGTGCTCGGCGAAGAGGGCGAAGCAGCGGGCGCCGTTGCCGCACATCTCGCCTTCCGATCCGTCGGCATTGTAGTAGTGCATCGTGCAGATACCGTCCGGCGTCATGGAGAGCGTCATCAGCCCGTCGGCCCCGATGCCGAAGTGGCGGTCGCACAGCCGGGCGATGTGCCGCGCATCGGGGCGGAATGCCCCGTTGCGGTTGTCGATCAGGATGAAGTCGTTGCCTGCGCCTTCGTATTTCGCAAACGGTTGCTGCACGGTCGAAAGTGTTTCGATGTCACGGCAAAAATAGCAAAACTTCTAAAAGTTTTCGTATTTTTGCGTAAAATATGTGCCTCGGGACGGCGACAGCCCGCCCCGGCGGCCACCACGACAAATCCTCAAATACGACAGACCATGAAAGATGTGCTTTTCAAACATCGCTCGATACGCAAATTCCGCGCTGCGGCCATCCCGGCCGAGGTGTTGCGTGAATGCCTCGAAGCCGCGACGCGGGCCTCGACGTGCGGCAACATGCAGCTCTATTCGCTCGTCGTCACGCGCGACGCGGCCCTGCGCGAGCAGCTCGCGCCGTGCCACTTCAACCAGCCCATGGTGCGCGAGGCTCCCTGTGTGGTGACCGTCTGCGCCGACGTGCACCGCTTCACGATGTGGTGCGAGCAGCGCGATGCCGATCCGGCCTACGACAACTTCGGCTGGTTCCTCAATGCGGCGACCGACGCCCTGCTGGCGGCGCAGAACTTCTGCGTCGAGGCCGAGCTGCACGGACTGGGCATCTGCTACCTCGGCACGACGATCTACACGGCGGGCGAGATTTCGCGCATTCTCGAGCTCCCGAAGGGGGTGATCCCCCTGACGACCATTGTCGTGGGCTATCCCGACGAGTCGCCCGCGCTGACCGACCGCCTGCCGCTCGAGGCCGTCGTCCACTACGAGAAGTACACCGACTACACGGCCGCCGAGATCGACGAGCTGTGGGCCGAGCGCGAGGAGTCGGAACTGACGAAGCGGCTGCTCGAGGAGAACGGGCTCGACAACCTGGCCAAGGTCTTCACCGAACGCCGCTACGTGCGCCGCGACAACCTGGCCTTCTCGGCCTCCTACTTCGCGCTGCTCAAGGAGAAGGGCTTCTTCAACCAGGAGTGACGCCGTGGGGTGGGTGCGCCGCATATTCGTCGCCGTGGTGCTGCTCCTCATCGGGTCGGCATGCAGCGTCACGCGGCATATCCCCCAGGGGCAGTACCTGCTGCAGCGGGTGAAGATCGAACCCGACCGCACCGCACCGCGCGACGAACGCATCCCGGCCTCCGAGCTGGAGAAGTACGTGCGGCAGTCCCCGAACAAGCGGCTCTTCGGCACGAACTTCTACGTCTGGCTCTACGAGCAGGCCGATCCCGACAAGCAGAACGGCTGGAACAACTGGAAGCGGCGCATCGGGCAGGAGCCCGTGCTGCTCGACATGGACCTCACGCTCAGGAGTGTGCAGAACCTGAAGGTCTACATGGACTCGAAGGGCTTTTTCTCCTCGCGGGCGGGCTTCGAGATCGACACCACGTCGCGGCGCCGGCGGGCGAAGGTCACCTTCCGCACGCGGCAGGGCGAACCCTTCCGCATCGACACGATCACCTACGAGTTCCGCGACAAGTTCCTCGAGCAGCTGGTGCTTCCCGATACGGTTCACCGGCTCGTGCGGCCGGGCGATGTCTTCGACATCACGGTGCTCGATGCCGAGCGCGAGCGGATCACGGCCTACCTCAAGGAGCGGGGCTACTACAACTTCACGGTCAACAACATCGAGTACATCGCCGATACGCTGGGCGGGAACAACCGCGTCGACCTGCGCATGATTGTCCGGCAGGACCTGACCGGCTACGACGAGCACGGACGCCCCCAACTGGACAACAATGCGGTCTACCGCATCGGGCGGATCAACGTCTTCCCGGACTACGACCCCACGGCGGCCCGGCTCGATTCGACCTTCCTGTCGCGGCTCGATACGCTCCATTACCGCGGTCTGAACGTCATCTACGAGAAGAGCCCCAATGTGCGGCCGTCGATTCTGCGGCGGGTCATTCCGCTCTATCCCAACTACATCTACAATGCCTCCCAGGTCAACCGCACCTACAGCGACCTGATGGGACTGGGCTACTTCAAGAGCGCGCGGCTCGCCTTTTCCGAGCGGCCGCACGGCGACACGGTCCACTATGTCGCCTACGTCGGTCCCTCGGCCGATTCGGCCGAGACCCGCTATACGAAGGAGAAGTACCTCGAGTGCAACATCTTCTGTACGCCGACGCTGCGTCAGAGCTTCAAGGCCGAGCTGGAGGGCTCCACGACGTCGAGCTTCTACGGGCTGAAGGCGACCGTCGGATACCAGAACCGCAACATCTTCCGCGGGGCCGAGGCGCTGGACATCTCCTTCACGGTCGGATACGAGTTCATGAAGGCGCCCGATGCGAAGCGCAAGCACGCCACGGAGTTCGGCGTGACGGCGGGCCTGACCTTCCCGCGCTTCCTCCTGCCGTGGCGCGCGTCGCACTACCACCGGTTCAACCAGCCGAAAACGAAGGTCGAGCTCTCGATAAACTTCCAGGACCGCCCCTACTACAACCGCACGCTGTCGAGCGCAGGCATCACCTATCAGTGGGCCAACAACCGCTATTCGACCTTCTCGCTGCGCCCGATCGACATCAACCTGATCGACGTGACGCGCCTCGACCCGAACTTCCTTCAGGTCGACGGCTCGGGCAGCTCGGGCATGGTGCAGAACCGGTACCTTGTCGAGAGTTTCAAGACGCAGTTCGTCGGCGGCCTCTCGTTCAGCTACGGTTTCAACAACCAGCGCCGCAACCTCGGCGGCAACGCCACGAACATCCGCTTCAACCTCGAGACCGCGGGCAACCTGATCGACGCCGTGGAGCACCTCTTCTGGTCGCGGCCCAAGGGGCTGGACCACTATACGATCTTCGGCATCCGCTATTCGCAGTATTTCCGCTCGGACCTGAGTGTCAGCCGCAAGGTGATGCTCGGCGACGTGACCTCGCTCGTCGGGCGCCTCTACGGCGGTGTGGCCATGGCCTACGGCAACTCGTCGGCCGTGCCGTTCGACCGCCAGTTCTACTGCGGCGGCAGCAACGGCATGCGCGGCTGGACGCCCCGCACCCTCGGTCAGGGCTCCGTGCCCGATCCGCACGACGCCTTCCCGATCCAGACGGGCGACGTGAAGCTCGAGGCCAACCTCGAGCTGCGCTTCCCGATCTGGGGCATCGTCCACGGCGCGACCTTCTTCGACGTGGGCAACGTCTGGTACATCAAGCGCAGCCCGGACTATTCGGACGACGCGGTCTTCTTCTTCGACAACTTCTACAAGCAGCTGGGTTTCAATACGGGGTTCGGCCTGCGCTTCGACATCAAGTTCTTCGTCCTGCGTCTCGACTGGGGCATCCAGCTGCACAACCCCAACAACCCCGCGGGGAAGCGGTGGATCCACAACTTCAAGTGGAAAAATACGGCGCTCAACTTCGGCGTGGGCTATCCCTTCTGATTCCCCGCCGCTACCTGCGCCCGCCACTACCTGCGCCTGCCGCTGCGTTTTTTCCTGCCGCCCCCTTTTGCGCGCCTGCTGCTGTCGGCTTTTCGCTGCCACCACTTTCTGCTTGCGTCCTGCTGCGTCTTTTCGCTGCCGCCCCTTTTTGCACGCCGTGTGCCGCCGCCTCCTTGCGCCGTCCTTTTGTGTGCCGCTTGCCGCGGATCCGTTCTCCACTCCCGCTCCCGGTGCCGGCTGCCTCCCGGTTGCGTGCATCGGCTTTCCCCGAACAAAAAAATCCCGGGCCGTTCGTGCGGTCCGGGTGTGGGGGGTGTGCACCGGCATCTGCTGCCGGGTCACTTCTGCGCCTTGTACTGCGAGGGCGACATGCCTGTATTGCGCTTGAAGTAGCTGCCGAAAAAGGACTGGTTCGGAAAGTTGAGCTGGTAGGCGATCTCCTGAATGCTCAGGTTCGAGTACTTGAGCAGGGTCTTGGCCTCGGTGATGACGAAGGTGTCGATCCACTCCGATACGGACCGTCCGCTGATGCGTTTGACAAGCGTTGTGAGGTACTTCGGCGTGATGCAGAGCCGCTGTGCATAGTATCCGACGCTGCGCTCCTGCCTGAAATGTTCGCCGAGCTGCCGGATGAACTCCTTGAAATACTCCTCGGCGCGCGTCTGCGGAGGCCGTTCGGTCTCGGGGTGCTCGCGGACGTAGCGGTGCAGCACGCTGCCGATCTTGTAGATCGAAGCGGAGAGCAGGTCGCCCACGATGTCGCGTGAAAGCTCCGTTTCGGGCGTGCGCAGCTCCTGTCCCACGAGCGAAAAGAAGTTGCGCACCTCGCGGCTCTCCTCCTCGGTCAGCTCGATGCAGGGGTGTGCTCCGAACTGCAGCAGCACGGGCATGATGTGTTTCGTGTCGATGTTGATGCGCTGCATCATCTCGCGCGAGACGATCAGAACGTGGGCCCGAAAGTGCTCCCCCGGGGCGGTCTGGAGAATGCTCTGCGGACTGAACACGAACATCGAGTTCCGCCGGATGCGGTAGTCCTGGAGATTGAACGTGACGGTGGTCTCTCCGTCGGTGCCGATGCCTACGATGAAGGCGTCGATCCGGCAGGGGTAGGGCAGCTGAAAGGTTGAGTCGCTGTCGGCCGTAATGCACTCGTTCGTCAGGCCGTTCCCCTTGCGGCCGGCCAGGGCCAGCAGTTCGGGCAGCGTGAAGTTCGTGATCGCTTTTTCGTTCGATGTGGTGTTGTTCATATTTTCTTTATTGGTGGACAAAAATAGTAACTTTTTCTCTATTCTATGTTCGTTCTATTGGTATTGTGGGAAATAATGAACAGTATCGGTCCGTTTTCGGCCACCCGTGCTGCGCGTTTTCGGCAACGGGAAGATCGAACGTGCGGCAGGGGTATGAAAAAGGCCGGGACGCGGGGTCCCGGCCCTGTTTATCGTGGCGGGCGAATCGTCCTTTGCTGCTTCTCCTCCGTCGGCACGTACCCTCGTCTCCGAATCTTCCGTGTGCGGGGGATCGTCTGCTCACGCCCTTCGGTCCGCTGTCGCCTGCTTCGGTCCGTCGACTCTTGCCTTGGCCCGTTGTCGCTTGCGGCGCTCCGGTCTTCGGGGTCTCTCCTCTTCACGCGGGGTTCATTGCCTGACGGCTTGCGGCCCGTTCGCTCCGACCACGCTGTGCTATCGTCAGTTGGCGGGAGCTGCGGGGGCTGCCGCGGCGGGCGTGTCAGTGATGCCCAGCTCCTTCTTCACCTCGGGAGCAATGTCGATGAGGTTGGCCTCGTCGAATGCCACGAGGGCGCCCGTCGAGGTGTCGAAGACGGCCAGGAAGCCGCCGGCCTGCGATACCTTGTCGATGGCGTTCTTGGCCTTCTCGATGATCGGGGCCATCAGCTCGTTGTATTTCTTCTCGTAATCCTGCTGTGCGGCCTGCTGGTACTGCTCGCGGCGCGTAATGAGGTTCTGCAGATCCTGGGCCTTCATTTCACGCGTCGCCTCGGGCAGCGAGTTGTAGCTCTTCTGATACTCCTGCAGCTTGTTTGCGTACTCGACATTGATGGCCTCGATTCCTTCGTTCAGCGTCTTGCCGAAGTTCTCCATGTCCACCTGCATCTGCTTCATCTCGGGCATCGACGCGATGATCTCGCTCGTATTGATGCGACCGAATTTCTGGGCGAAAAGCGACGTGGCGCTCATCATGAGTACAACCGCAAGGGTCAGTTTGATAGCTGTTTTCATAACAATTGGTCAGTTAATGTTTTGATGTATTGGTAGTGTTTACTTTTTCAGAAGTTCGATGACCTGCTGCGTGTGCTCGGCCGAGGGCGAGGCGTAGAGCAGCGTGGGGTTGTTCGACGAGTCGATCACCGCCGCGGCGCCGACCTGCTTGGCATAGGCCTCGATGGCATCGAAGACCTTTTTCTGGATCGGCTGGATCAGCTCGAGGCGCTTTTTCATCAGCGTGCCCTCCTGTCCGAAGAGGCTCTCCTGGAACTGCTGGGCCTCCTTCTCCTTGTCGAGGATGGCCTGCTCGCGCGCCTGACGCGTTGTGGCTGGGAGCGATGCCTTCTGGTTCATGTAGTTGTTGTAGAGGGTCTCGACCTCCTGGAAGCGGTTGTCCACCTGCTCCTGATACTGCTTGGCAAGGTCGTCCAGGTCGCTGATGGCCTGGTTGTAGGCGTCGATGGACTTGAAGATCTTTTCGCTGTCCACGATGATGCAGTTCTGGGCTGCGAGGGTCCCGGCTGCCAGCAGGGCTGCCGCGAACAGAATCAGTCGTTTCATGGTTTGTCTCGTTTTGGTTCGCTCCGGAGGCGGCAACGGCCGCTTCCGTCTGTAAATATAACTCTTTTCTTCCAATTTTATTGCCAGCCGCGCATCAGAACTGCTGTCCGAGCACGAAGTGGAACTGGCTGCCGCTCTTCGACGTGGAGTTGGCCGGGGCGTCGAATCCGTAGCCCCAGTCGATTCCGAGCATGCCGACGACGGGCAGGTAGAGCCGCACGCCGAAGCCGGCCGAACGCTTGATCTTGAAGGGCGAGAACTTCTTCCACGACTCGAACGCGTTACCGCCTTCGAGGAATCCCAGCACGTAGATCGTCGACGAGGGCTTGAGAATCACCGGGTAGCGCAGCTCGGCCGTGTACTTGTTGTATCCGCGCGAGTAGTCGTTCGTCGGGTCGAGGGCGCCGTCCTCGTAACCGCGCATCGAGATGATGTCGATACCGTAGATGTTGTAGCCCGACATGCCGTCACCGCCGACCTCGAAGCGCTCGAAGGGCGAGACCTTGTATTTGTTGTAGGCGCCGAGGTATCCCATCTCGGCCTTGAGCATCAGCACGAGGTTCGAGTTCTTCGACAGCGTCTGGTACCACTGGGCCTTGAACTGCCACTTGTGGAACTCGACCCAGCGGTAGCGCTCCTGGTTGGCCGCGTCGCTCGTGCTCGAGTTCGAGGCCAGCTGTTCGAGCATCCTGTAGTCCTTGCCGTCCCAGAGCGAGTAGGGGGGCGTGGCCTGCACCGAGGCGCTGAACTCCGAACCGCGGCGCGGATAGAGGGGCTGGTCCACCGAGCTGCGCGCGAAGACGAGCTTGAGCGAGAGCAGGTTCGCCGCACCGTTCGTCATGCCGAACGTGTTCCAGTTCTTGAGCTTGAAACGCTCGTAGCTGGCCTCGGCATAGAACGTGAAGTAGGGATCGGGCCAGTTGAGGCGCTTGCCCAGACCGGCCGCCACGCCGTAGGTGCGGAAGTACTGCGTGGCGCTCTGCCAGACGTAGTAGGCGTTGTTCTGCTCGGAGATGTGGGCCGAGAGGGTGAACGAGTTGGGCTTCTTGCCGCCGAGCCAGGGGTCGGTGAAACTGAAGGCGAAGGCCTTGTAGTAGGTACCGTTGGTCTGGGCCGAGAGCGACAGCCGTTGGTTCTGTCCCATCGGGTAGGGGCGCCAGGCGCCCTTCTTGAAGAAGTTTTTGACCGATAGGTTGTTGAGCGTGATGCCCACCGATCCGACGAAGGTGCCCGAGCCCCAGCCGCCGGCGATGTTGAACTGGTCGGAAGCCTGCTCCTCGAGCGCCCAGTTGACGTTGACCAGCTCGCTCGACACGGGCTTGATGTCCGGAGCGATGGCCTCGGGGTTGAAGTGCCCCATCGAGCCGAGCATGCGGATGGTCTGCATGAGCATCGAGCGGTCGTAGAGCTCGCCCGGCCGCGTGTAGAGCTCGCGGCGGATCACCTCGTCGTCGACACGCTGGTTGCCCGTGATGCCCACCTCGTTGATCGTGAACTGCTTGCCCTCGAATATCTTGACCTCGATGTCGATCGAGTCCGTTCCGATGATCGTCTCCGCGGGGTCGATCTGCGAGGTCAGGTAGCCCTGGTTCTGGTAGAGCGACGAGACGGACATCTCCTCGGGGTTGGCCTCCTTGCCGATGCCGAGACGCTTCTGAATGGTCTTCTTGTCGTAGGTGTCGCCCGACTCGACGCCGAACATTTGCTGCAGGTCCTCGGTCGTGTAGACCGAGTTGCCGACCCACGAGACGTTGCGGATGTAGTATTTGTTGCCCTCCGACACCTCGATGTCGATGCCCAGCCGCTTCTCGTTGATCGGGTAGATCGAGTCGCGCAGGATGTTGGCGTTGCGGTAGCCTTTCGAGTTGTAGAAGTCGATGAGCAGCTCCTTGTCGGCCGCGTAGTCCGTTTCGTTGAGCTTCGTGCCCTTGAAGATGTTGATGCTCTTCTGATGGGTCTTCTTGAAGGTGCGGCGCAGCCGCTTGTCGGTGAACTCCGTGTTGCCGATGAAGTTGATCTGGCCGATCTTGACCTTGTCCTTGCGGTCGATCACGAAGGTGACGTTCACCATCTGCGGGCGCACCGTGTCGTTCTCGATGCGCACGTCGACCTCGGCGTTGCGGAATCCCTTTTCGGACCAGTACTCCTTGATGAGCTTGCGGTTCTTGTCGATGACGTAGTCCGACAGTTCGCCGCCGCGGCGCAGCTTGAGCTTCTCCAGCAGGTCGGTCTTCTTGCCGCGCGGAATGCCCTCGAAGGCCCAGTTGTTGACCCGGGGCCGCTCCTTGAGGAAGACCTCCAGGTCGAGGCTGTCGCCCTCGATGTCGGCGCCGATCTTCACGTCCGAGAAGAAGCGCTGGCTCCACAGGCGCGAAATGGCGTTGGAGATGAACGAACTGGGCAGGTAGATCGAGTCGCCCTCGATCAGGCCGGCCGAGGACTTGAGCATGTCCGCGTTGAGGTACTGCACGCCGTGGATGTTGATCTTGCGGATGTAGTAGAGGCGGGGTTCACTGCTGCCCTGCATCATGGGGGCGTCCTCGGGAAAGTCGGGGGCGGATTCCGCCGCCGGGGCGGTCGAAGGCTGCTCCGCGGCGGGCGCATGCTGTGCGAACATGTTCTGGCTGCACGATACGAGGAGCGCCGCGGCCGTGAATACCTTACCGAAATAATTCATCTGTCGAAATCTAATCTAACTTCATTTACTTAACGAGTCCGAACCGCCGGTCGCGCCGGGCGTACTCGGCCAGTGCGCGGTCGAACTCCGCTTCGGTGAAATCGGGCCACAGCACCTCGGGAAAGTAGAGCTCGGCGTAGGAGGCCTGCCACAGCAGGAAGTTGCTCAACCGGCACTCGCCGCTCGTGCGGACGATCAGGTCCGGATCGGGGTATTCGGCCGTGTCGAGGGCCTCGGAGACGGTCCGTTCGTCGATCGCGGCGGGGTCTATCCCGCCGGCTGCGGCGCGCGCGGCGATCTTCCGCACTGCGCGCGTGATCTCGCTGCGCGAGGAGTAGTTGAGCGCGAGAATCAGCGTCAGGATCTTGCCGTCGGCGGTCTGCTCCTCGGCGCGGGCCAGGTAGCTGCGGACCTTCTCCGAGAAGCGGCTCCGTTCGCCGATCATGCGCACGCGCACGCCCTGGCGGACGAGCTCGGGCGTCTCGCTGATGACGCTCTGGCAGAAGAGCTCCATCAGCGAGTCGACCTCCTTCTGGGGACGGCCCCAGTTTTCGGTCGAAAAGGCATAGAGCGTCAGGTACTTCACACCGTTGCGCACGGCGGCGCGCAGCGAGGCCCGCACGGGTTCGATCCCGGCGGCATGTCCTTCGTAACGCTCCTTGCCGCGCAATTCGGCCCAGCGGCCGTTGCCGTCCATGATGATGGCCACGTGTTGCGGTATGCGGTTCTGATCGCTCATAGTTCGGGGCTCGATATTAGGGCACAAATATAGGGAATAAAATGAAATTTACCTATTTTGATGAACAACTTTACTCCGATTCCGACCGGGCGGGTCAGCTGCGGATGTCCACGCCCCACATCATCTTATTGCGTAACGTGTCGTAAAATGATATATTGTGCGGTACGGCCAAAAAAATCGGCCGTGCGGCCCGCCGCACGATGCATGTGGCCTCCTGCGGAATGGCGTAGGCGCGGTTGTCGAGCGTGACGAAGGCCTCCGAGCGGCGGGCGTGCACGTGCAGCGTGATGACGCTCGAGTCGGGGATCACCACCGGGCGCATGGTGAGGTTGTGCGGCGCCAGGGGCGAGATGACCAGGCAGGCGCACGACGGGGCCACGACGGGGCCTCCGGCGCTGAGCGAGTAGGCGGTCGATCCGGTGGGTGTCGAGACGATCACCCCGTCGCCGTGGTAGGTGGCGACCATCTGCCGGTCGACGAAGGTCTCCACGGAGAGCATGCCTGCGCCGTGCCGCTGTACGGTGAACTCGTTCAGGGCAAAGAACTTCGAGCCCTCGGGGCAGCAGGCGCCCGTGACCTCGAGCAGCGTGCGCGGCTCGGTGGAGAGCCGCCGCTCGGCGATCTCGCGGAAGATCAGGTCGAGGCCCGAGTTGGGCGCCGTCGTCAGGAACCCGAGGTGCCCGGCGTTGATGCCCATGACGGGAACGGGCTCCCCGCCCAGGCGGTGCACCCCTTCGAGCAGCGTGCCGTCGCCTCCGTAGCAGACCATGATCGTCTCCGGTGGCTGCGGCCCGATACGGTTCCCGTAGGTGCGGGCTGCCGGAATGTCCACGCCCGCCTTTTCGGCCACGACGGGGGCGAACTCCTCGTTGACCAGCCAGTCGAATCCGAAGAGTTGCAGCGCGGCAACGAGTTGCCGGATTTCATCGGTCGTGTGGGCGATCTGCGGGCGGGAAAAAAGTATGATTCTCATCGGCGGAGTTTCAAAAAAAGTGAGTAACTTTACCACGTCGCCGCAACCGGCGCTCCGCGACGGGCGCTCCCCGGCCGCCGGCGACGCATTCGGAGACAAAGATAGGGATTTTTATGACAAAGTTGAGTGTGAACATCAATAAGATTGCCGTCGTGCGCAATTCCCGCGGCGGGAATCTGCCCGACGTGGTCCGCGCGGCCACGGATATCGAACGCTTCGGTGCCGACGGCATCACGGTGCATCCGCGCCCCGATGCGCGGCACATCCGCTACGACGACGTGCGCGCCCTGAAACGGGTGCTCCGCACGGAGTTCAACATCGAGGGCAACCCCATTCCGTCGTTCATCGACCTCGTGTGCGAGGTCGTGCCGACGCAGGTGACCCTGGTGCCGGACGCTCCCGACGCCATCACGTCGAGCGCCGGATGGGATACGCTCGCCAACCGTGCGTTCCTTGCCGACGTGACGGCCCGCTTCCACGAGAAGGGCATCCGGGTCTCGATCTTCGTCGACCCCTCGCCGGAGATGGTTGCCGGCGCCCGGGCGTGCGGCGCCGACCGCGTGGAGCTCTACACGGAGGCCTATGCGCGGGAGTATGCGGCCGGTGCCGACGAGGCGATCGCCCCCTATGTCGCCGCGGCCGAGGAGGCGCGCCGCCAGGGGCTCGGGCTCAACGCCGGACACGATCTCTCGCTGGAGAATCTCCACTTTTTCGTGAACCGCATCCCCTGGACCGACGAGGTCTCGATCGGCCATGCGCTCATCTGCGACGCCCTCTATTACGGACTGGAAAATACGGTGCGGCTCTACCGCCGCGAACTCAAACTCGAATAACGACTTCGCATCCATGAAACGTCTGCTTTTGCTGACCGCCGCGCTGCTGCTCTCCGGTGCGGCCCTGGCACAGGAGGGCTACGAGCGGCAGCGCCGCGATCTTTTCGACGTGCTCCCCGTGCGGTCGAACGACATCATCTTCCTGGGCGACGGCCTGACGGACGGCTGCGAGTGGGCCGAACTCTTCGACAACCGCCACATCAAGAACCGCGGCATCCGCGGCGACCGTTCGGAATGGCTGCTCGAGCGGCTCGACACGCTCATCGCGGGCCATCCGAAGAAGCTCTTCCTGATGATCGGCACGAACGACCTGGCCGCCGGTGTCGCGCCTGCGCGCATCGTGGAGCACGTGCGCCGGCTGATCGACCGTTTCCGCACCGAGTCGCGCTGGACGAAGCTCTACGTGCAGAGCATCCTGCCCGTGAACGGCCGCTCGTTCGACCGCTACGCGGAGCACTATGCCCGTGCCGCGCAGATCGTCGAGACGAACCGCCAGCTTGCGGCGCTCTGCGAGGAGCTGCAGGTCGTCTATCTGGACGTCTATGCGGCGCTCGTCGACTCGAACGGCGACCTGAACGCCGCCTATACCGACGACGGGCTGCATCTGCTCGGCGAGGGATACCAGGTGTGGAAAGAAGCGATCCGGCCCTATGTCAAATAGCAACGGGCCTCTGTCGAACCCGCTTTTCGGGCGGCTCTCGCGCCTGGCCGACGCGCTGGGGCTGCGGGCCTTCGTCGTCGGGGGGTATGTCCGCGACTACTACCTGCGCCGCCCGTCGACCGACATCGACGTCGTGGTCGTCGGCAGCGGCATCGAGCTGGCCGAGGCGCTGGCCGCCGAGTTGCACGCGAAGGTCTCGGTCTTCAAGACCTTCGGCACGGCGATGGTCCGCACGCGCGACGGAGCCGAGGTCGAGTTCGTCGGGGCGCGCCGCGAATCCTACACGCACGACTCGCGCAAGCCGCAGGTCGAGCCCGGCACGCTCGAGGACGACCAGCGGCGCCGCGACTTCACGATCAACGCCATGGCGTGGTCGCTCAACGACGCGACCTTCGGCAAGCTGGTCGACCCCTTCGGTGGCATGGAGGACCTCGAGGACGGCATCATCCGCACGCCGTGCGATCCCGACATCACCTTCTCGGACGATCCGCTGCGCATGATGCGCGCCGTGCGCTTCGCCTCGCAGCTGGGCTTCCGGATCGAGGAGGAGACCTTCGAGGCGATCCGCCGCAACGCCGCGCGCATCCGCATCGTCTCGCGCGAGCGCATCGCCACCGAACTCAACAAGATCGTGCTCTCGCCCGTCCCGTCGATCGGGCTCGAACTGCTCGAGCTGACCGGCCTGCTGGCGCTGATCTTCCCCGAGCTGCACGCCCTGAAGGGGGTCGAGCGGCGCGGGCAGCACGCCCACAAGGACAACTTCTACCACACGCTCAAGGTCGTGGACAACGTGGCGCGGCGCAGCGACGACCTGTGGCTGCGCTGGGCGGCCGTGCTGCACGACATCGCCAAGCCGCTGACGAAGGCCTACGACCCGAAGGTCGGCTGGACCTTCCACGGCCACGAGGTCCTCGGCTCGAAGATGGTGCCGGGCATTTTCCGTGCGCTGAAACTGCCGCTGAACGAGCACATGAAGTTCGTGCAGAAGCTCGTCTTCCTGCACCTGCGGCCCATCATCCTCTCGGAGGAGATGGTCACCGACTCGGCCGTGCGGCGCCTGCTCTTCGAGGCGGGCGACGACATCGAGTCGCTCATGACGCTGTGCGAGGCCGACATCACGTCGGGCATCGACGCCAAGGTGAAGCGTTATATGGCCAATTTCGAGCTGGTGCGCCGCAAGATGAAGGATCTGGAGGAGCGCGACCGCATCCGCAACTTCCAGCCGCCGATCACGGGCGAGATCATCATGCGGACCTACGGATTGCCCCCGTGCCGCGAGATCGGCGAGATCAAGGAGGTTATCAAGAACGCCATCCTCGACGGCGAAATCCCCAACGAATACGCGGCCGCCCATGCGCTGATGGAGCGGCTGGCCGCCGAGCGCGGCCTGAAAAAGGTTTGACACCGCACGGCGCGCGACCCTCTTCGGCGGACGGAGTGCACGCGGCGCAGCGAAGAAAACCTGCCGCCGGCCGGACAAAAAAAGACCCCGCGGCCCGGAAGGGCGGCGGGGTTTGTCGTGTGCGGGTGTGCTGCGGAACTCCCGTGTGATGGGGCCGTGCGGCCGGCTGTGGCGCAGGCTGCCGCTTTGGGTTGCGGGGGCGGTACAGTGTTTCGGCGCCTGGCGCGTGCGGATGGCTGCGGCGCGTTTCGGCGCTGCCGGTCAGTCCTTTTTCCCGTCGCCGGCGGCGGCTTCGGCCGCGGCCCGCTGCTCGGCTTCGAGCTGGGCGCGCGACTTGGACTTGGTGACGAGCCAGACCCCGACGAAGACGCAGAGCGCCGCGAAGCCCTTGGTGATGCCGAACGTGTCGAGCCCGATGGCGACGGTGAAGAGCACCGCGACGACGGGCTGCACGTAGTTGTACATCGAGACAACCGTCGGGCGCAGGTAGCGCTGCCCGATGGGGACCATCAGGTAGGAGAGGAACGTCGACCCGACGACCACATAGGCGATGCCGGCCCAGGTGCGGGGCGCGAGGGCCGCGTAGTCGACCGACGTGAGGGGATCGTAGTAGATGACCAGCGCGACGATGGCCGCGAAGAGGAACATCCACTTCATCGTCGTCACGGGCGAGTAGCGGACGATCACGTCGCGGAAGGCCGTCAGATAGGTGGCGTAGCTCACGGCGCTGACGATGCAGAGCACGTCGCCCAGCATGCTCGACGTGTGGCCCGTGCCGTGCTGGCTTGCGAGGATGAGGATCACGGCGCCGGCGCATCCGAGGAAGACGCCTCCGGCCTTCAGCCACGTGATCGGCTCGCGCAGGAAGAGCGTGGCGAGCACCATCGTCAGCACGGGGACCACCGTGGCGATGATCGAGGTGTCGATGGGCGAGGTGAGCGACAATCCCCACAGAAAGAGCATCTGGTTGAGCTGGATGCCGAACACCGAGGCGAAGAGCAGCAGCACGATGTCGCGCGGGGCGACCCGCTCGCGGGGCACGAAGAGCGAGGCGACCCAGAAGAGCAGGCAGGCGCCGGCCATGCGGTAGACGCTCATGGCGAACGGATTGACCCCGCCGGGGTTGGCCTCCGACCAGAGTACGCTCTTGCCGATCGGGGCGTTGAGGCCCCAGATGATGTTGGCGACCCACAGGGCCGCATGACCCTTCAGTTTTCCTTTGTCCATGACGATAACGGGCTGCGTTTGTCGCGGCAAAGATACGAAAAGTCGGATGCAAAAAGCATCCCGGCCCGAAATTTTGCCCTCCTCTTCCGTCCGTCGCGGAGGCGGTGCGGGGTTTGGAGCAAAAATTGCTGTCGGACGGTTTTGTGGGAAAGACGCGCTATCATCTCGACCTGGTCTTCGCGAACCTCTTTTTCGGGGCGAACTTCTCGTTCTATGTCTCGCTGACGCGCAACTACCTGGATTTCCAGCAGATCTTCATGCTGCAGGTGCTCTGCGCGGCGCTCTTTTTCATCCCCTTCGCCCTCTTCTCGCCGCGCTTTTGGCGCATCACGCGGCGCGACGTCGTGCGGATCGTGCCCGTCTCGCTGCTGGTGGTCTACGGCTGGATGTACCTGCTGCTGTGGGGCTCGTCGTGCACGACGCCCATCGATGCGTCGGTCATCGCCACGCTCGGCCCGGCCTTCACGCTCATTGCCGACCACCTGATGCACCCGCACCGCTACCTGCGCGTGCGGCTGGCGGGCATCGCCTGTGCGCTCGTCGGCGCCGCAATCCTGCTGCTCAGGCAGGGCCCGCTGTTCGTGCACGGCAGCGAGGCCTTCGGCAATGCGCTGGTCCTGGCGGCCGTCGTCGCAATCGCCGTCAATACGGTCGTCATCCGCGAGCCGCTGCAGCGGCTCGGCACCCTCGTGGTCATGGGGTGGTACTACATCATCGGGCTGGCCGTCACGGCCCCCTTCTTCTGGCACTACATCGCCCACATCCCCTTCCTGCGCCTTCCGCTTGCGGCGCAGGGCGAGTTGGCCTACATCCTCGTCTTCGGCACCGTGCTGCCGATGTACCTGCTCTACCGCGGCACCGAACACCTCACGTCGGTCCACACGGCCCTCTACCGCTACATCCAGCCCCTCATCGCCGGGGCGCTGGCTGTCGCCCGCGGACAGGCCCGCTTCGATGCGGCGAACCTCACGGCCCTGGGGTTCATCTTCGCGGGCATCGTGCTCGTGGTTGTCGGGTACGAGTTTTTCGAGCGGCGCGAACATCCTCTGCCGCGCATCCGGCGGCCGGGCTGATGGGCGGCCCCGAAAAAAAAGTCCGGCCGACGGGGAGTCGGTCGGACGGATGCCGGCAGCCGGGAAGCTGCCGGACCTGTCGCGTTGTCGCCGCCGCCGGTCGGCATGCCGGCGCGGGTGTGTCGGTGCGGGTGTGTCGGTGCGGGGTGGGGCGGCATCAGTCGGCAAGGAGCCTTGCGCGCCACTGGTCGGGTACCGGGGCGCTCACCTGCCGCGGGAAGTCCAGCACGACCATCACCGAACGGCTCTCGCTGCGCACCTCGTCACCGACGAGCAGCTGCTGGAAGAGTGTGAGCGACTTGTTGCCCACGCGCTCGCAGGTGGTCGTGATGCGCACGGGGTCGTGCATGCGTACTTGCCCCATGTAGGAGGTCGAGGTCGAGACGGTCACGATGCGCAGGTCGCCCAGCAGCACCTCGGCGCCGAGCACCTGGTCGTAATACGCCATCTTCCCGACGTCGAAGTACATCTGCTGCGAGACGTTGTTCACGTGCTGGAAGGGGTCGATGTCCGAAAAGCGCTTCTGGATCGGGGTTTCGAGTGTGCGTGCCATTATTCGCGGATGATTCGGACCTCGCCGCCCTCGCCGAACGCGATGATCGACGAAGCCTTGCGGGTGGGTTTGCCTTCAAAACGGGGGTTGACGACGAAGTCCACGCCGTCGATGATCTCGCGCGAGACCTCCTGCAGCCCGGCGGGGGTTACCTCGCCCGAGATGTTGGCCGAGGTCGAGACCACGGGCCGCTGCAGGGCGCGGAGCATGCGGCGGCAGAACTCGTGGTCGGGAACGCGGATGCCGAGCGTCCCCTCGTCGGGAATGAGGTTCGCGGCGACGCCCGTCGCACCGGGCAGGATGAGCGTCAGCGGGCTCGTGGCCATCTCCATCACCTCGAAGGCGATGCCGGGGGCGCGGTTGACGTAGCGCACGACCATGTCGGCCGAGGCGCAGAGCACGAGCATCGACTTCTTGTTCTCGCTGCGTTTGAGGCGGTAGATGCGGTCGACGGCTTCGGCGTTCGTGGCGTCGCAGCCCAGCCCCCAGACCGTGTCGGTGGGGTAGAGGATGATGCCGCCCTCGCGCAGGACGCGCACGGCCTCGTCGACCTCGCGCCGGAGGTCGCTTTCCTTGACTTGCTGCATGGCCTTATTTCATAGGTAGGACTTCGATCCAGTAGTCGTCGGGATCGTTGATGAAGTAGAGCCCCATGTCGTGGTTCTCGAAGCAGACGCACCCCATCGCGCGGTGGTATTCGCGCACGGCGTCGTAGTCACCCGCGACGCGCAGGCAGAGGTGGCTCTCGTTCTCGCCCAGTTCGTAGGGGGTGGCGGCATGGTCGCGCAGCCATGTCAGCTCGAGGTGGAACGGGCTCACGCCGTCGCCCAGGTTGACGAGGATGAAGCTGCCGTCGGCGGCCTCCTTGCGCGAGATCTCCTTCAGACCGAGGGCCCGGTCGTAGAACTCCATGCTGCGCGCGAGGTCCGTGACGTTGATGTTGAAATGATCGAATCGGCTCTTGATTTCCATAATTTCCAAGCGTTTTTACAGCCTGCAAAATTAATTTTTAATTCTTAATTTTTAATTTTTCATGATGAATTTTATACCTTTGCATCACGAAAAGAAAAAATAGACAAAAATAATCATCGTATGGGAAGAGCCTTTGAGTATCGCAAAGCGCGAAAACTGAAACGGTGGGGACACATGGCCCGCACGTTCACCAAACTGGGTAAGGAGATCGAAATCGCCGTCAAGGCCGCCGGGCCCGATCCGTCGGGCAACACGCGCCTGCGCATCCTGATCCAGAATGCCAAGGCCGAGAACATGCCCAAGGAGAACATCGAGCGTGCCATCAAGCGTGCCACCGAGAAGGACGCCGCCGATTACAAGGAGGTGATCTACGAAGGATACGGCCCCCACGGCATCGCCTTCCTGGTCGAGACCGCGACCGACAACACGAACCGCACGGTGGCCAACGTGCGCATGCACTTCAACAAGTGCGGCGGTGCGCTCGGCAACAGCGGCTCGGTGGCCTTCATGTTCGAGCACAAGTGCACGTTCAAGTTCCGCCCGACGGCCGGTACCGATCCCGAGGAGCTGGAGCTGGAGATGATCGACCTGGGAGTCGACGAGTTCTATGCCGAGGAGGACGGCGTGACGGTATACGCCCCCTACGAGTCGTTCGGCGCCATACAGAAGTGGCTCGACGACAAGGGATTCGAGATCGTGTCGGGTGAGTCCGTGCGGATTCCCGTCGACACGAAGGAGCTCGACGCCGCCGCCCGCGAGTCGGTCGAGAAGCTCGTCGAGCGCCTCGAGGAGGACGACGACGTGACGAACGTCTACCACAACATGAAGGAGCCCGACGACGAGGAGTAGCCTCTCCCGGACTTCGGATCCGATCCGGAGCGGCGCATGCGGCAGGAGCCGTGTGCGCCGCTTCCTTTTTATTCGATCGCGATGAAGTTCCGCCCGGCGGTCAGGCAGATCGGACAGTAGGGATCGGTGTTGACGGCCTCGTAGAGGTTGCCGCAGCGCGGGCAGAGCCGGTAGGCTCCCGACGAGACGCCGTCGCGGAGCCGCTCCATCAGCACGACGTGGCGCACGTCGCCCGCCGCGGCGCGGATCAGCGCCCGGGCCGCCAGGCGGTTGCCGCGCGCCAGGGCCCGGGCGATGCCGATGTCGGGGGCGGTGCGCAGGCGCTGCCGCTCGTAGGCGAGGCTGCGGGCGAGGTTCTCGTCGGTCGCGCCGCGGAACAGCGCCACCTTCACGGGCGGGGTGTAGCGTCCGCCGAGCCGGCCGATTGCGGCGGCGCATTCGGCCTCCTGTACGCGGGCCGAGAGGGCCATGGCACGGAAGAGGCGGGCGGCGGCCTCGCGCCGCTCCCCGGCGGCGATGGCGGCGAAGTGGTCGTACTGCTCCGAGCGGACATGCTTGCGGCGGCAGCAGGCATCCAGGTCCGAGATCGTCTCGGCCCAGCGTGCGGCGCGCCGGGGCGGCTCGTCCTCCACGCCGGAAAGGAGCAGCCAGACGAGCACGGCCGTTGCTGCGGCGAAGAGCAGCAGGACCGGTATCGGATGCGGTTTGGTCATCTTTGCGGTGTTCATGCACGGGAAAGCGACAGGAAGGGTGCATATTCCGTGCCACGCACGCGGGCCGCACCCGAAAAACGGAACGGAGCGGACCGCTTGCGCGCGATCCGCTCCGTCGTCCGTTCCGGGACCGGTCCGTTACAGCCGGGCCTTGATGGCTTTCGACTCCTCCTCGTAGCCGGGTTTGTCGAGCAGGGCGAACATGTTCTTCTTGTAGGCCTCGACGCCGGGCTGGTCGAAGGGGTTGACCCCCAGCAGGTAGCCGCTGATGCCGCAGGCCCGCTCGAAGAAGTAGAGCAGCGCGCCCACCGACTCGGCGTCGATCTGCGGGATTTCGATGCGCAGGTTGGGTACGTCGCCGTCCACGTGGGCCAGCTGCACGCCCAGTTCGGCCATGCGGTTGACCTCCGAGATGCGCTTGCCGGCCAGGAAGTTCAGTCCGTCGAGGTTCTCCTTGTCGGCCTCGATGACCACCTTCGCGGCGGGTTCAGCCACCGAGATGATCGTCTCGAAGAGCGTGCGCTCGCCCTGCTGGATGTACTGGCCCATCGAGTGCAGGTCGGCCGTCAGCGTGACGCTGGCCGGGAAGATGCCCTTGCCCTGCTTGCCCTCGCTCTCGCCGTAGAGCTGCTTCCACCACTCGTTCACGTACTGGAGCCGCGGTTCGTAGGAGCCCAGAATCTCGATCTTCCTGCCTTCGGCATAGAGGGCGTTGCGCGTGGCGGCGTAGATGGCCGAGGGGTTCTCGTCGAAGGGGACGTCCGTGCCGGTGGCCTGCTCCATCTGCCGTGCGCCGCGCACCAGGGCTGCGATGTCCACGCCGGCCACGGCCAGCGGCAGCAGCCCGACGGGCGTCAGTACCGAGAAGCGGCCGCCCACGTCGTCGGGAATGACGAAGGTCTCGTAGCCCTCGTTCGTGGCGAGGGTCTTCAGTGCGCCGCGGGCCTTGTCCGTGACGGCCACGATGCGCTGGGCGGCCTCCTGCTTGCCGTAGCGGGCCTCGATCTCGGCCTTGATCAGGCGGAAGGCGATGGCCGGCTCGGTCGTCGTGCCCGATTTCGAGATGACGATGGCGGCGATCGAGTGCTCCTTCGAGGCCTCCATCAGCGCGTGGATGTAGTCTTCGGAGATGTTCTGTCCGGCGAAGACGACCGTCGGCTCCTGCTGCTCGCGGTGCAGCAGCTTGAACGGGTCGCTCATGGCTTCGAGTACGGCCTTGGCGCCGAGGTACGAGCCGCCGATGCCGATGCAGATGACCAGATCGGCCTTCGAGCGCAGCCGTGCGGCCGCAGCCTCGATGGCTGCGATTTCGGCGTCGGAGATCGACGACGGAAGGTGTACCCAGCCCAGGAAGTCGTTGCCGGCCCCTTCGCCCGATTCGAGCAGGGCGTTGGCGGCCTGTGCCCGGGCCTTCATCTCGGCCGAGAGGGCGATGCCGCTCTTGGCGATGTCGAGTTTCAGTCTTTTCATATTCGTTTTCAGATTAGTTTAAGTGTCAGTTCTTTCATGCTGCGCCGCGCCGACGCCCGCTCGTAGAGGACCTTGTAGACCATCTCGGCGATCGGCATGTCGACCTGGTGGCGGAAGTTGATGTGGCGGATGCATTCGGCGGCGAAGTACCCCTCGGCAACCATCGTCATCTCGTTCAGCGCGCTCTTGACCGTGCATCCGTGGCCGATGAGCAGCCCGAGCCGCCGGTTGCGGCTGTAGACCGAGTAGCACGTGACGAGCAGGTCGCCCAGGTAGGCCGAGACCTGCGTGTTGCGCCCTTCGGCCGGGTAGCTCTCCTCCAGGAAGCGCGTCATCTCGCCCGCGCAGTTGGCGATCAGCACGGCGAGGAAGTTGTCTCCGTAGCCCAGCCCCACGGCGATGCCGACAGCCAGGGCGTAGATGTTCTTCAGGATGGCGCCGTACTCGATGCCGTAGAGGTCGGTCGAGTAGCTCAGCCGGATGTAGTCGGTGGCAAATTTCGAGCCGATCAGGCGGGCGTTCTCCGGATCGGTGCACGCGACGGTCAGGTAGGAGAGCTTGCCGCGCGAGACCTCCTCGGCGTGCGAGGGGCCCGAGAAGAGCCCGATCTGCTTGTAGGATAGGTTGTAGCGGTCGTGGATGTATTCGGCGACGGTCTGGTAGTCGCCCGGGACGATGCCCTTGATGGCCGAGACGATGAACTTGTCGTCGAGCGGCTCGGTCAGCGGCTCGAGAAAGGTCTTCAGGTAGGCCGACGGGGTGGCCAGGACGAGGATCTCGGCATTGCGCACCACCTCGTTCAGGTCGTCCGACGGGGCGATGCGCGTGCGGTCGAACTCCAGGTCGCTCACGTAGCGGGGGTTGCGCCCCTCGGTGCGCAGCCCTTCGAGCACCTCGGGGTTGCGGACGTACCATCCGACGCAGGGTTCGTTGGCGGAGAGCAGCCCCGCAATGGCCGTGGCCCAGCTTCCGTATCCGATCACGGCGCAGCGCGCCTCTTTTCCGATTTTATGATTCATGCCGTGGGGTCTCTGGTTTCGTGATACAAATGTAATTAAAAAAAAATTAGAAAAAAACAGAAATTTTCCATGCCTTTTTGTTACCTTTGTCCGGATATGTCTATGCGGGAGCCGCGGCGGATGCGGCGGTGCGCCCGGTGATGGTATATCCGCTTGATTCAGAATAATTTGGTGAAATATATTTAGTTGGGTGTAGCATTATGGGCATTTTTTCACTGACGCAGGAATTGGCCATCGACCTCGGAACGGCCAATACGCTGATAATCTATAACGGGAAGGTCGTCGTCGACGAACCCTCGATCGTGGCGCTCGACGTCCACACGGGCAAGCTGGTCGCCATCGGGCACCAGGCGCGGCAGATGCACGAGAAGACCAACCCGAACATCAAGACGATCCGTCCGCTCAAGGACGGCGTGATCGCCGACTTCAACGCCACGGAGCTCATGCTGCGCGGCATGATCAAGAAGGTCAAGACCTCGGGCAGCCTCTTTGCGCCGTCGCTGCGCATGGTGATCTGCATCCCGTCGGGCTCGACCAACGTCGAGATCCGTGCCGTGCGCGACTCGGCCGAGCATGCCGGAGGCCGCGAGGTCTACATGATCTACGAACCGATGGCCGCGGCGCTCGGCGCCGGGCTCGACGTCGAGGCGCCCGAGGGCAACATGGTCATTGACATCGGCGGCGGTACGACCGAGATCGCCTGCATCTCGCTGGGCGGCATCGTCTGCTCGGAGTCGATCAACATCGCCGGCGACGTCTTCACGGCCGACATCCAGAGCTACGTGCGCCAGCAGCACAACATCCGCATCGGCGAGCGCACGGCCGAGTCGATCAAGTGCTCGATCGGCGCCGCGATCTCCGACCTGGAGCAGGAACCCGAGGATTTCGTCATCACGGGCCCCAACATGCTCACGGCACTGCCGCAGACCGTCTCGCTGTCGTACAGCGAAATCGCCTATGCGCTCGAGAAGTCGATCTCGAAGATCGACGCCGCGCTGATGAAGGTGCTCGAGTCGATGCCCCCCGAACTGTACGCCGACATCGTGAAGAACGGCATCTACCTGGCCGGCGGCGGCGCCCTGATCAAGGGCCTCGACCGTCGTCTGAACGAGAAGACCGGCATCCCGTTCCACATCGCCGAGGACCCGCTGCGTGCCATTGCGCGCGGTACGGGCATCGCGCTGAAGAACATCAATCGCTTCTCCTTCCTGATGAAGTAGGGGATGGTCGGTGGTGCGCTCGTCCCTTAGGCCGGTCCCGTGCGGACATCCGGCCGGTCGCAGCGGCGAACGAAACAGGATTGCGGGCCCTGGGTCCGCAATCTTGACTTAAAAATGACTGTCTGACAGATAAACAAACGCGCGTTCGGATCGGGTCCGGCCGCAACGGCCCGGGCGGACGCAATCGACATGCGGAAACTGATCGAATTCATACGCAGCGTCTATGTCGTGGTGCTGTTCATCGTGCTCGAAGTGGCGGCCGTCAGCTACTACGCCCGCTCGACGCACTATACGGAGGCCCGGCTGCTGGCCCGCTCCAACCGCGTGATCGGCGGCGTGCACAGCCTCTTCGCCGACGTGCGCCACTACTTCACGCTCGGCGGCGAGAACCGCCGGCTGCTGGCTCGCGTCGCCGAGCTCGAGGAGCGCCTGGCCCGCTACGACGAGGCGGAGAACTACGCCCGGCTGGACAGCTACCTGCAGGACATCGGCGAATCGAAATACCACTTCGCCACGGCCACGGTCGTGGGCAACTCGGTCAACCGGTCGCGCAACCTGCTGACGCTCAACCGCGGCCGCCGCGACGGCGTCACGGAGGAGATGGGCGTGCTGTCGCCCGACGGCGCCATGGTCGGCTACGTCGTCGCCTGCACGGAGCGCTACTCGGTGGCCATGTCGGTCCTGAACACCTCGTTCCGCGCCAGCGGCAAGCTCGTCGGCTCGGACTACTTCGGCTCGGTCTACTGGGACGGGGTCGACCCCCACGTGGTGGTGCTGGGCGACCTGTCCAAGTACGCCGAACCCCGGCCCGGGCAGGAGGTCGTCACGGCCGGCTTCTCGCAGTTCTTCCCCGCCGAGGTGCTCATCGGCTGGGTCGAGAGCGCCGAGCTCAACGAGACCGGCACGGCCTACACGGTGCGGGTGCGCCTTGCGGCCGAAATCTCCCGGCTGTCGGACGTCGTGCTGGTCTGCAACCGCGATCAATATGAAATCCGCGACCTGGAGCAGAGCGACCAGGTCGAACAACATATCAGACTGGACTGATGTATCGGACACTTCCCTATCTGGCTCTCTTTGCCGCGACGGTGCTGCTGCAGGTTTTCCTGTTCGACAACCTCTCGATCAGCGTCTACTGCAATCCGCTGATCTACGTGGCCTTCCTTGTCCTGCTGCCGATGGAGTCGAAACCCGTGGCCGTGCTGCTCGCGGGCTTCGTCCTGGGGGTGGTGATGGACCTCGCCATGGGCTCCGCGGGCATCAATACCATCGCCACGCTGCCGGTCGCCTTCCTGCGTCCGACGCTCATCGGCCTGCTCTACGGACGTGACGACGCCCGCGAGGCGGGAGTCCCCTCGCCCGAGCGGCTCGGCAAGCGCGCCTTTGCGGAGTACCTCGTGGCCATGGTCCTGCTGCACCATGCGCTCTTCTTTCTGCTGGAGGCCCTTTCGTGGGCCCATGTGCTGCACACGCTCGTGCGCATCCTCGTGAGCAGCGCCGTGAGCGTGGGCTTCATCTGGCTCATCATGCGGATCTTCACCGCCAAACTCCCCGCACGCGTATGACGACCGGAGGCGAGAGTTTCAAGCGGATGCGCACCCTGCAGGGGGTCGTGATCTTCATCTTCCTCGTGCTGGTCGGGCGCCTGGCCTACCTCCAGCTCTTCGACACGCGCTACGCCGAGCTGGCGCGGGCCAACGTGCTGCGGCACGTCGTGCAGTACCCGCCGCGCGGCGAGGTCTTCGACCGCAACGGCGAGTACCTCGTGCAGAGCCGCGAGTGCTACGACCTGATGGTCATCTACCGCGAGATCGACCGCCAGGGATTCGACACGGCGCGGCTGTGCGAGGTGGTCGGCATCACACCCGAGAAGCTGCGGCGCGAGCTCTCGAACGCCCGCATGCGGCCACGGGCGCCGCGCGTCGTGACGAGCTACCTCTCCAAGGAGGAGAAGCTGCGCTTCGACGAGTGCAACTTCCGCGGCTTCTACACCGTCTACCGTACCGTGCGGAGCTACCCGCGCAAGATCGGCGGCAATCTGCTGGGCTACGTCGGCGAGGTGACGGCCGACATGATCAAGCGCTACCCGTCGTACAAGGCGGGCGACTACGTCGGCATGAGCGGCGTGGAGTCGGCCTACGAACCGTTGCTCAAGGGCGAGAAGGGGGTGAAGATCCAGGAGATCGACACCCACGGCGCCATCAAGGGCTCCTACATGAACGGCCGCTACGACTCGCTGCCCGTCGCCGGGAAGTACATCGTCTCGACGATCGACGCGCGGCTGCAGCTGCTCGGCGAGGAGCTCATGCGGGGCAAGGTCGGGGCCGCCGTGGCGATCGAGCCCTCGACGGGCGAGATTCTGATGATGGTCTCGTCGCCGTCGTATGATCCCGACGAGCTGGTGGGACGGCAGCGGGGCAACAACTACATGAAGATGCTCTACAACAAGCGCCACCCGCTCTTCAACCGCGCCGTGAAGGCGAAGTACCCGCCGGGCTCGACCTTCAAGCTGGTGCAGGGGCTCATCGGCCTGCAGGAGGGGGTGCTGCACCCCACGGACCTCCACCCCTGCCACATGGGCTACCAGGCCGGGCGGCTGAAGATGGGGTGCCACTCGCACGCCTCGCCGCTCGATCTGCGCTTTGCCGTCGCGACGTCGTGCAACGCCTACTTCTGCTACGTCTTCCGCGACATTCTGGACAACCCGCGCTACGGCAGCGTCAAGGAGGGCTTCGACGTCTGGCGCAGGTATGTCGAGAGCTTCGGCTTCGGCCGCAAGCTGGGCTCGGACTTCCTCGACGAGGGGGTGGGCTACGTGCCCGACCGTTCGTTCTACGACCGGGCCTACCGCGGGTCGTGGAACTCGCTCACGGTGCTCTCGCTCTCGATCGGACAGGGCGAGCTGGGCTGCACGCCCCTGCAGCTGGCCAACCTCGCGGCCATTGTCGCCAACCGCGGCTACTACTACATCCCGCACATCGTCAAGCGCATCGAGGGGCAGGACTCGCTCGACCGCCGCTTCTACGAACGCCACTATACGATGGTCGATCCCAAGTATTTCGAGCCGATTGTCGACGGCATGTGGCGGGGCGTGAACCGGCCCGGCGGCACGTCGTGGCGTGCGCAGCTGGAGGGGCTCGACGTCTGCGGCAAGACCGGCACGGCGCAGAACCCCCACGGACGCGACCACTCGACGTTCCTCTCCTTCGCACCGAAGGACAACCCGAAGATCGCCATCTCGGTTTATGTCGAGAACGGCGGCTTCGGCGCGACGATCGCCCTGCCGATCGCCAGCCTGCTCGAGGAGTACTACCTGACGGACACGATCCGCCGTCCGGAGCTCGTCGAATATGTCAAGAACATGCAAATCCACTATCCGGCCTATGACCGCTGATCGCTCGAACGGAATCTTCTACGGCGTGGACCGCTGGACGGTCCTGCTCTACGTGCTGATCGTCCTCGCGGGCTGGGTGTCGATCACCTCGGCCTCCTACGAGGAGGGGACGGGCAGCCTCTTCTCCTTCTCGCACTTCTACATGAAGCAGTTGGTCTGGATCGGCGTGGCGTGGGTCACGGCGCTCGTCGTGCTGCTGCTCGACGAACGCTTCTACCACATGTTCGCCTATCCGGCCTACTTCGCCGGTCTGGCGCTGCTCGTCGCGGCGCTGCTCTTCGGCCGCGAGGTCAACGGCGCCAAGGCGTGGTTCGAGTTCGGCTCGCTGCGCGTGCAGCCCGTCGAGTTCGCCAAGATCGCCACGGCGCTGGCCCTGGCCCGCGTCATGAGCAACTACTCCTTCTCGATCAACCGGCCATCGGATCTGGTGAAGGTCGGACTGGTCATCTGCATCCCGCTGGGAATCATCATCCTGCAGAACGATACCGGCTCGGGCATCGTCCTCTGCTCGTTCCTCTTCGTGCTCTACCGCGAGGGGCTCAACAAGTGGCTGTGCATCCCCGTGCTGATGATCGCCGCGCTGTTCATCGTCTCGTTCCTGCTCTCACCCACGACGCTGCTCGTGCTGGTGATCCTCGTCTGCACCTTCTCCGAGGCGATGATGAACGGCCACTGGCGCTCGCGCATCATCTACCTCGCGTCGCTGGCCCTGGCGTCGATCCTGCTGTGCGTCGTGATGCACCTGATCGCCCCCGGCGCGATGGACATCCACGCCTGCCTGCTGACCGTGACGCTGCTGTCGCTCGTCGTCGTGGCGGTCTACGCCTACCGGGCCAACCTGCAGAACATCTTCCTGACGATGGGGCTGTTCCTGATGACGATCGTCTTCCTGCCGACGACCGACTACATCTTCAACTCGATCCTCAAGCAGCACCAGCAGAACCGCATCCTGAGTTTCCTGGGCATCATCAGCGATCCGCTCGGCACGGACTACAACGTCAACCAGTCGAAGATCGCCATCGGCTCGGGCGGCCTGCTGGGCAAGGGCTTCCTGCAGGGCACGCAGATCAAGTACGGCTTCGTGCCCGAACGCCACACGGACTTCATCTTCTGCACGGTGGGCGAGGAGTGGGGTTTCCTGGGCACGACGCTGCTGCTCACGCTGCTCTGCCTGCTCATCCTGCGCCTGATGCGCATGGGTGAACGGCAGGAGGAGCCCTTCGGGCGGATCTACTGCTATTGCGTGGCGTCGATCCTGCTCTTCCACGTGCTGGTCAACGTCGGCATGACCATCGGGCTGATGCCCGTGATGGGCATTCCGCTGCCGTTCATGAGCTACGGCGGCTCGTCGCTCATCGCCTTCACGATCCTGCTATTCATCGCCGTGCGGCTCGACGCCTCGACGCGGCAGTTTTCCATAAACAAATTCTGAAACCTACCATGATTTCCTACAACCCCCGCGGCCTTGAGCCGCAACAGGTCGAAGAGAGCCGCCGGCAGCACGGCGACAACGTCATCACGCCACCCAAGGACGATTCGGCGTGGAAACTCCTCCTGGAGAAGTTCCGCGATCCGATCATCCAGATTCTGCTCGTCGCGGCCGTGCTGTCGCTTGCCATCGGATTCATCCACCGCGACTTCACCGAGTCGGTGGGCATCATCTGCGCCATCATCCTCGCCACGTGCGTCGGATTCTGGTTCGAGTGGGACGCGCAGCGGCGCTTCCGGCGCCTGAATCAGGTCAACGACGACATCCCGGTCAAGGTGATGCGCGGCGGGTCGATGTGCGAGATTCCGCGCCGCGACGTGGTCGTGGGCGACGTCGTCCACATCGAGAGCGGCGAGACCGTCCCGGCCGACGGCGAACTGGTCGAGGCCGTCTCGCTGAAGATCAACGAGTCGACGCTCACGGGCGAGCCCGAGGTCGACAAGACGGTCGACGAAGCCTTCTTCGATGCCGATGCGACCTATCCGTCGAATGCCGTGCTGCGCGGCACGACCGTGGCGGACGGCTACGGCGTGCTGGTCGTCACGGCCGTGGGCGACCACACCGAGGCGGGGCGCGTGACGGAGCAGTCGACCGTGCAGACCGACGAACCGACACCGCTCGACCGGCAGCTGACGCGCCTCTCGCGGCTGATCGGCAAGGTCGGCATCGCCCTTTCGTGCACGATCTTCTGCGTCATGCTCGGCAAGGCGATCTTCGTGGGAGGATTGCTCGAACAGGACTGGCTGTCGATCTCGCAGCAGGTGCTGCACGTCTTCATGATCTCGGTGGCGATCATCGTCATGGCCGTGCCCGAGGGGCTGCCGATGTCGATCACGCTCTCGCTGGCGATGTCCATGCGGCGGATGCTCAAGACCAACAACCTCGTGCGCAAGATGCACGCCTGCGAGACGATGGGCGCCGTGACGGTGATCTGCACCGACAAGACCGGCACGCTGACGCAGAACCGCATGCACGTGCAGGAGCTCGTGCGCTACGACACGTTGCCCGACGCGGAGTTCGATGAACTCATTGCCGCCAACTCCACGGCCTTCCTCGACGCCGGAGGCCACATCATCGGCAACCCGACCGAAGGGGCGCTGCTCGAATGGATGCGCACGCGCGGCAGCGATTACGAGACGCTGCGCGGCGGGGCGAAGATCGTCGACCGGCTCACCTTCTCGACCGAGCGCAAGTACATGGCGACGATCATCGGGAGCGGCCTCTCGGGCCGCCGCATCCTCTGCGTGAAGGGTGCCCCGGAGATCGTGCGGGCGATGTGCGCGGCCGACGGGCAGGACGAGGCGGTGGCCGCGCAGCTGCTCGCCTTCCAGAACCGCGCCATGCGCACGCTGGCCGTGGCGTGGGCCGAGACCGGCGAGACCGACTGCCTGCGTGCCGTGGCTGGCGGCGGGCTGCACTTTTCGGGCGTGGCGGCCATCTCGGACCCTGTGCGCGAAGATGTCCCGGCGGCCGTGCAGCAGTGCCTCAAGGCGGGTATCGACGTGAAGATCGTCACGGGCGACACCCCGGCGACGGCGCGCGAGATCGCCCGCCAGATCGGGCTGTGGGACGACGCCCGCGACGGCGAGCAGAACCACATGACCGGCGCCGACTTCGCCGCCATGAGCGACGAGGAGCTCCTCGAGCACGTGCAGTCGCTCAAGATCATGTCGCGGGCCCGGCCGCTCGACAAGCAGCGCCTGGTGCGGCTGCTGCAGCAGTGCGGCGAGGTGGTGGCCGTGACGGGCGACGGCACGAACGACGCCCCGGCGCTGAACTTCGCCAACGTCGGCCTCTCGATGGGTTCGGGCACCTCCGTGGCGAAGGACGCCTCGGACATCACGCTGCTCGACGACTCCTTCACGTCGATCGCCACGGCCGTGATGTGGGGCCGCTCGCTCTACCGCAACATCCAGCGTTTCGTCCTCTTCCAGCTGACGATCAACTTCGCGGCCATCGTGATCTGCTTCGTCGGCGCCGTCTTCGGCACGGACATGCCCCTGACCGTCGTGCAGATCCTCTGGGTCAACATCATCATGGACACCTTCGCCGCGATGGCCATGGCCTCGCTGCCGCCCAGCCCCGAGGTGATGCTCGAAAAGCCGCGTCCGCGCGACGAGTTCATCATCACGCCCGGCATGGCCCGCACGATCCTGACGTGCGGCGTGGTGATCGTCGCCGTGCTGCTCGGCATGCTCTTCTGGTGGACGTCGCAGCAGGGTGAGCTGACCATCCGGCAGCTGACGCTCTTCTTCTCCGTATTCGTCTTCCTGCAGTTCTGGAACATGTTTAACGCCAAGGGATTCGAGACGCGCCATTCGGTGTTCACCTGCCTGAAGAGGTGCCGCGAGTTCTTCCTCATCCTGCTGGCGATCGCCGTCGGTCAGGTGCTCATCGTCGAGTGGGGCGGCGAGGTCTTCCGCACCGTGCCGCTCACGGGCGGCGAATGGGCCGAGGTGATCGGCCTGACGTCGCTGCTGGCCTTCGGCGGCGAGGCGGTGCGGGCGCTGCGGCGGCACGCAAACCGGAAAAACTGACGGCCATGCGACCGCTTCTGCTCGTCTGCCTGCTGCTGTGCTGCCATGCGACCCTCCGTGCGCAGGAGCACCTGGTCGAGTCCGACTCGCTGGGGCGCTTCAAGCGAATGGTCGACCGCCATACCTCGACGCAGACCTACCGCATGACCTTCATCGGTGTGCCGCTGATCGTCGGCGGAGTCGTCATGCAGCGCTACGACGCCGATTTTCGCCGCCTGCGCAACGGCTACGGCGAGTCGTTCCACCAGACTTACGACGACTACCTGCAATATGCTCCTGCGGGACTGATGCTCGGCCTGAAGGCCTGCGGCGTCGAGAGCCGCAGTTCGTGGGGCCGCATGCTCACGTCGGACGCCTTCTCCGCGGCGCTGATGGCCATTGCGGTCAACTCGCTCAAGTACAGCTGCAACGTCATGCGTCCCGACGGCTCCACGCGCAACTCCTTCCCGTCGGGCCATACGGCGACGGCCTTCATGACGGCAACGATGCTCCACAAGGAGTACGGCCACCGCAGCCCGTGGTACAGCATCGCGGGCTATACGGCCGCGACCGTCACGGGTGTCACGCGCCAGCTCAACAACCGGCACTGGATCAGCGACGTGATGGTCGGCGCCGGCATCGGCATCCTTGCCGCCGAATTCGGCTATTTCCTGGCCGACCTGATCTTCAAGGAGAGGGGGCTCAACGTGCAGGAGACGACCGTCGTCTACGACCGCTACCGCCGTCCGTCGTTCTTCGGCCTGGGGCTCGGTCTGACGACCGTGCCGGGCCGCTATGGGCTCGGACCCGGTCTGCGGGGCGAATTTTTCAGCGGTCCGTCGGTCAGCGTGCAGGGCGCCTGGTTCGCGACGCCCTACTGGGGTGTCGGCGGACGGCTTGCGGTGACGAACCTGCGCGTGAGTGTCAACGGCGTCTCGCAGAACGACAACCTGGAGTGCGCCTCGGCCTATGCGGGATTCTATTTCTCGTACCCCTTCTCGATCCGGTGGATGCTCGGCGGCAAGCTGCTGGGCGGCATCGAACACTACAAGGAGTGCCGCACGGAGCGTGTCACCTTCGGGGAGCGCAACGGGCTGTCGTTCGGCACGGGCTTCTCGGCCACCTACATCGCCACGCAGAACCTGGGTGTGCGCTTCATGATCGACTACGACTGTGCTCCGCCCGTTGTCCGGGGCTCGCGGGAGCGGCTGCACAAGCTCTCCTTCGGCCTGGGCGTCAGCGCGGTGTTCTGACCCGGAGGCGGAAACGGTCCTTCCGTGCCGAATGTGCCGGGATCATCCCCGCAGTGCCTGCCGGCACACAAAAAAGGCGGACCCCAAGGTCCGCCTTTTTCATAGTATTGTCTTCGGAAGCCGGTTACAGAATACCCTGCTCGACCATCGACTTGGCAACCTTCATGAAGCCGGCGATGTTGGCGCCCTTCATGTAGTTGATGTAGCCGTCCTGCTCCGTGCCGTACTCCAGGCAGGCATGGTGGATCGACGACATGATCTGATGCAGCTTGGCATCGACCTCCTCGGCCGTCCAGTTGAGCTTCTGTGCGTTCTGCGTCATCTCCAGACCCGACGTGGCCACGCCGCCGGCATTCACGGCCTTGCCCGGTCCGTAGGGGATCTTCGCCGCGATGAAGGCGTCGATGGCCTCCGGGCGGCAGCCCATGTTGGAGACTTCGGCCACGATCTTCACGCCGTTGGCCAGCAGCTTCTTGGCATCCTCGCCGTCGAGCTCGTTCTGCGTGGCGCACGGCATGGCGATGTCAACCTTGACCTCCCACGGCTTGCGGCCCGGGAAGAACTGTGAGCCGGGGAACTTCTTGGCATAGGGTTCCACGACGTCGTTGTTCGAGGCGCGCAGCTCGAGCATGTAGGCGATCTTCTCCTTGTTCAGACCCTCGGCATCGTAGATGTAGCCGTCGGGACCCGAAATCGTCACGACCTTGGCACCCAGCTCCGTAGCCTTCGTTGCGGCGCCCCAGGCCACGTTGCCGAAGCCCGAGATGGCGATCGTCTGGCCCTTGATGTCCATGCCGGCCTTCTCGAGCATCTGGCGCAGGAAGTAGACGGCGCCGAAGCCCGTAGCCTCGGGACGGATGAGCGATCCGCCGTAGGTCATGCCCTTGCCCGTCAGCACGCCCGTGTTCTCGCGGGCCAGCTTGCGGTACATGCCGTAGAGGTAGCCGATCTCGCGGCCGCCCACGCCGATGTCACCGGCCGGCACGTCGGTCTCGGGACCGATGTGGCGCCACAGCTCCGTCATGAAGGCCTGGCAGAAGCGCATCACCTCGCGATCCGACTTGCCCTTGGGGTTGAAGTCCGAACCGCCCTTCGCACCGCCCATGGGCAGCGTCGTCAGCGCGTTCTTGAAGATCTGCTCGAAGCCCAGGAACTTGAGGATCGAGGGGTTCACCGAGGGGTGGAAACGCAAACCGCCCTTGTAGGGGCCGATGGCGTTGTTGAACTGGATGCGGTAGCCGGTGTTGACCTGCACTTCGCCCTTGTCGTCGACCCATACCACCTTGAAGGTGAACATGCGGTCGGGCTCCACGATGCGCTCGGCAATGCGGTTGGCCTCGAATTCGGGGTGCTGGTTGTAGGTCTCCTCCACCGTCATGAGGACCTCACGGACGGCCTGCAGGTACTCGCTTTCGCCGGGGTGCTTGCGCTCAAGCTCCGCCATAATCTTGTTTACGTTCATAGCAATAGGTATTTTGGTTGGTTGATTGTTGTCAATCGGTTGTCTTTGCTGTTGCTGCCGGACTGGCCGGCATTGTCTGTTACAAATATAGCAAATTTTATTATGGATTGTAACTTTTCGTGAAAAAAATCTGCGGGATCGTCATTCCGTAGTCTCTTCGCGGACCATGCCCCGGTTCGAGCGCCCGTCGATGGCCACCCACAGCGGCCGCTCGAAGTGCACGAGCCGCAGGTAGCGGCCCTCCCACTCGGCCGGCCGGGCGTCGAGCAGCTGTTCGCGGAAGATGCCCTCGCCGCGCGAGGGGTTGATCGTCAGGTAGCCCACGCCCAGCGACGTGACGTTCTGGAAGAAGTGCGTCCCCTGCGAGGGCTCGACGTCGAACGATTCGATGTTGCATTCGACGATGACCTTCGCCTCGGAGATGTGCGTCCACTTGACCGGCACGCCGAGGTAGGGGTCCGACGAGCCCCAGCGGCCCGGTCCCACGAGGATGTAGCTGCGCCCCTCGTCGTGCAGGCGGGCGTTGAGACCGAGCAGCTCGTCGGCGATCTTCTCGGTGACGAGCGAGCTGAAGGTTTCGCTGCGAACGTAGACGATGTCGGCGATCTCCGTCATGCGGCCGATGCCCAGGGCGCTCTCGCCGTAGATCAGCGCCCGGGAGGTATCCTCGCGGCTCCAGTCGATCGGGCGGTTGTCCTGGTTGTCGATGATCGGGCGGATCTGCAGCAGGTTGAAGATCCGCTGCCGCCCGGGTGCGACGTCCATGTTCACGGCGAACTCCACCTCCACGGGGCAGCGCATCTCCTCGGCCCCGATGCGGAGGATGTCCGAGACGATCTCCGCGAGCGGGAAGGTGTTGTACTTGAGGATGTTGTTGAAGGTGATGATGCGGCGTCCCCGGTCGAACGGACTGTCCGATATGCGTTCGTTCTCGCGGTCCCAGACCGAGCAGACGTGGCGGGCGTTGCGGTAGTCGCCGATCTCCTGCAGCGTCAGGCGGCGGAGGTTCACCGCGTCGTCGATCGACGTGCGGAACTCCTCGGGCCGCAGGCTCAGGGCCAGCACCTCGTTCTGCGTGTCGCGCAGCGCCAGCTCGGGCGTCGAGGTCTGGAGAACCTTCTGCGGGTAACGGGGCGAGAAGCGCAGCGTGCGGCCGCCGTCGACGACCAGCTTGCCCAGCCCCATGGCGACGTTGCAGACGCCGTCCTCGGGCTTCTCGTCGCCGATGGGGTAGTAGTTGATCGAGCGCGCCACGCCCGAGAAGGTCGGGAAGTAGAGCCCGTTCTGCTCCGTGCCGCACACCTCCTGCAGGATGACGGCCATCTTCTCCTCCGAGATGAGGTTCTGCGACGTCTGGATGTAGGCGCGCGAGGCGGCGAAGTAGACCGAGGCGTAGACGCTCTTGACGGCGCGCAGCACCAGGCGCAGCATCTGGTCCTCGTTCTCCGTGTAGGGGATCATGTAGGTCGAGTAGATGCCGGCGAAGGGCTGGTAGTGCGAATCCTCGAGTTTGGACGACGAGCGCACGGCCAGCGGCGTGCGGACGGTGCGGATGTAGGCCTTGAGCTCCTCCTGCAGCCGCAGCGGGATCGTCGAGGTGACGAACTCCGAGAGGATCTCCTCGTCGGAGGCCTCCTGTGCGATGATGTACTTCAGCCCGTTCAGGTCGATGAACTCGTCGAAGTACTCCGTGGCGATGACCACCGAGCGGGGGATCATGATGCGCACCCCCTCGTGGCGGTCGTACTGCCGGTACTTGATGAGCATCGAGTTCATGAAGGCCAGGCCGCGGGCCTTGCCGCCGAGCGACCCCTCGCCGATGCGGGCGAAGGCCACGGCGTCGGAGTAGGTCTCGGGGTCGAAGCGTGCGACGACGCCCTGCCCGAGCAGCGTGCGGTAGTCGCGGATGAGGTTCTCGAGCACGCGGCGGTGCTCCTCGACCGAGGCGAAGTGGCTCTTGTTGTACTGGCGGATCGAGGCCGCCAGCGGGAAGAGGCCCCGCGAGTAGAGCCATTTCGAGAGGTGGTTCTGCGAGGTGTGGTACTCGAACGCGCGGTCGGGGATCGTGGCGATCATCTGTTGCATCTGGGCGAGGTCCTTCGCGCGGCCGATCTCGGCCCCCGTGTCGGGGTCCTTGAAGACGAAGTCCCCGAAGGCGAACTCCTTGGAGATGTATTCGTGCAGCTGCGTGAGCAGCGTCTTGGAGTTCTTGGCGATGAACCCCGCGCCGAGGCGCGCGGCCTCGTCGGCATAGGCCGTCTGCGAGGATTGCAGCAGCACGGGCATCAGCGGGTTGTCCGCCTTGATGCGGCGGCAGAGGTCGATGCCGGCGTCGAGCTTCTCGCTCTGCGGCGGGTCGTGGCGGTGCAGCACGAAGCCCACGTCGGAGATCACGCCCAGCAGGTTCTTCTTGTAGCGGTCGTAGAGCTCGGTGGCCTCCTCGTAGCTCGTGGCCAGCAGGATCTTCGGCCGCGCGCGCTTGCGCAGCACCTGCTGCTGCTCGTTGAAGGCGTCCTTCAGAAACTCGGTGTTCTGCAGCAGGATCAGCTTGTAGAGCTCGGGCAGGTAGGTCGAGTAGAAGCGGATCGAGTCCTCGACGAGCAGGATCGCCTGCACGCCTCCCTGGAGAATGTCCTCCGGGGCGTTCATGTGGTCCTCGATGAGCTTGATGATGGCGATGATGAGGTCCGTGTTGCCGTGCCAGCAGAAGATGTAGTCGAGTCCCGAGCGGTCCTGCTCCTCGATGCGGCGGTAGATGTCCTTCGAGAAGGAGGTCAGCAGCGCCACGGGACGGTTGGGGTGGTGCAGCTTGACGGTCCGGGCAAAGGTGAAGACGTCGGGTTCGCCGACGTTGTACATCGTCAGGATGAAGTCGAACGAGTCGTCCCCGGCAAGCAGGGCCAGCGCCTCGGAGGTCGAGCTCACGCGCGTGAACGACGGCGGGTTGGACATGTTCAGGTCGAGGTATTCCTGGTTGATCTGCGATTCGATGTGGCCGTCCTCCTCGAGGATGTAGCCGTCGTAGCTGCAGCAGACGAGCAGGATCTTGTGGATCCGGTACTTCATGAAGCGGTACTGGGCGAGGCTGTCGTCCGGGAGGTACTTTTCGAGACTCTGGTTCATGGGCATGGGGGTGTGTTCGGGTGTGGTGCGGACACGGCGGTGCGCATCGGCGGCCGGCGGCCGGCAGCGTGCGGCCGTCGGGGTGCGTACCGGGTGTCGGGCCGCACGGCCGGGGTCTTTGTCGTGTCTTGTCGCAAAACAAGTGATGTCAAATGTAAAAATACACAAAAAAATGGTTACCTTTGTTCGGATCAACGAATTTTCGGACGAATCTGGCAAAAAATGATGAATACGGCAAAATATACCCTGCAGGAGGTCACCTCGCCGGCCGTCGAGCGCGAGTGGCTCGACCTGCCCAAACGCATCTACCGGGGCAACCGCAACTGGGTCTGCCCGCTGGACTGTGACCTGCGGCGGGTCTTCGACCCGAAGGTCAACGACCTGTTCGCCGACGGCGAGGCCATCCGCTGGGTGGCGCGCGACGCCTCGGGCGAGGTCGTGGGTCGCATCGCGGCCTTCTACAACCGCGAGAAGGCGGCCCTCGAGGAGCAGCCCACGGGCGGCTGCGGCTTCTTCGAGTCGATCAACGACCAGCAGGTTGCCGACACGATGTTCGACGCCGCGCGCCTGTGGCTCGCGAGCCGCGGCATGGAGGCCATGGACGGCCCGGTCAACTTCGGGCAGCGCCGCGACTGGTGGGGGCTGCTCGTCGAGGGCTACGAGTTCCAGCCCCTCTACGCCAACCCCTACAATCCGCCCTACTACAAGGAGCTGTTCGAGAACTACGGCTTCAAGAACTACTTCAACCAGAACAGCTACATCTGGCGGGCCAACATCTCGGAGGCGAACGAGCGCATCTTCGACCGGGCCGAGCGGCTGCTGTCGATTCCGGGCTACCACGTCGAGAACATCGACATGAACAACCTGGAGGAGGCGGCCGAGAACTTCCGCCTGGTCTACAACAAGGCGTGGGCGCTCTTCTCGGGGGTCAAGCCCATGACGCGCGAGGAGGCGCTCGAGATGCTGCACGAGATGAAGCCGCTAATCGACCCGAACATCATCTTCTTCGCCTACTTCAACGACGAACCGATCGGCTTCTTCATCACGGTGCCCGACCTGAACTGCATCATCGGCCGCTTCAACGGCAAGTTCGGCCTGTGGCAGAAGCTCCAGCTGATGTGGGAGCTGAAGGTGCGCAAGCGCAGCAGCCGCATCTTCGGCATCATCTTCGGCATCGCGCCCGAGTTCCACGGCAAGGGGGTCGAGTCGGCGATCATGGTGCGCTACTGGCACTTCATGATGGAGAAGCAGACGCGCTACAAGACGCTCGAGCTGGCGTGGATCGGCGACTTCAACCCGGTGATGAACCGCATGATCGAGACCTACGTCTGCGCCACGCGCTACAAGGTCCACACCACCTACCGCTACCTGTTCGACCGCACGAAGGAGTTCCACCGCTGTCCGCGGCTGGGCGTCAAGCGGCGCTACGAGTGAGAATACCTTAATATCTTCATAATGAAAACCACCGTATTTACCAAGTACCACATCGCCGCGGGGGCCCGTATGGCCGAGTTCGCGGGATACAACATGCCCATCGAGTTCACGGGCATCAACGACGAGCACATGGCCGTGCGCGAGGGCGCGGGGGTCTTCGACGTGAGCCACATGGGCGAGATCTGGGTCAAGGGACCGCAGGCGTTCGCCCTGCTGCAGCACATCACCTCGAACGACGTTGCGAAGCTCTATGACGGCAAGGTGCAGTATACGTGCATGCCCAACGGCCGCGGCGGTATCGTCGACGACGTGCTGGTCTACCGCATCGACGCCGAGACCTACATGCTCTGCGTGAATGCCGCCAACATCGAGAAGGACTGGAACCACATCTGTGAAGAGGGCCGGGCCTTCGGCATGGAGGCCGGCAGCGGCAAGCAGCTCTACAACGCCTCGGACGAGATCTGCCAGCTGGCCGTGCAGGGACCGCTGGCCATGAAGATCGTGCAGAAGATGTGCGACGAGCCCGTCGAGCAGATGGAGTACTACACCTTCCGCAAGATGAAGGTTGCCGGCGTGGACGCCATCCTTTCGATCACGGGTTACACGGGCTCGGGCGGCTGCGAGATCTACGTCGCCAACGAGGACGGCGAGCAGCTGTGGAAGGCCCTCTGGGAGGCCGGTGCCGAGTACGGGCTGAAGAACATCGGCCTCGGTGCGCGTGACACGCTGCGCCTGGAGAAGGGCTTCTGCCTCTACGGCAACGACATCGACGACACGACCTCGCCGCTGGAGGCCGGGCTGGGCTGGATCACGAAGTTCGCCGAGGGCAAGGACTTCATCGACCGTCCGCTGCTCGAACGGCAGAAGGCCGAGGGGCTGAAACGCCGGCTGGTGGGCTTCCGCATGGTCGAGCGCGGCGTGCCGCGCCACGGCTACGAGCTTGCCGCTCCGGACGGCACGATTATCGGTCACGTCACGTCGGGCACGATGTCGCCCTGCCTGAAGGTGGGCATCGGCATGGGATACGTGCAGACGGCCTACTCCAAACCGGGCAGCGAGATCGCCGTCGTGATCCGCGGCAAGGCGGTGAAGGCCGAAGTCGTCAGGATTCCTTTTGTATAACACATAACGCAACCAAAAACAGAAAACGCCATGAAGGCCAAATACCTCGGACTCGAACTCTCGAGCCCTGTCATCGTCAGCAGCTCCCCCTATACGGCCTCGAAGGCCTCCGTCGCGCAGTGCGTGCGCAACGGTGCCGGGGCAGTCGTGCTGAAGTCGATTTTTGAAGAGCAGATTCTCCGTCATGCCGCCGCACTGGAGTACGCCTCCGATGCCGGCATGGGCGACTCGGGCGAGTACCTCGAGCGCTACCTCGGCGACGCCTACAAGGCCGAGTTCCTGCAGCTGGTCCGCGATGCGGCGGGCGAGGGTGTGCCCGTGATCGCCAGCATCAACTGCATCGCTTCGGCCGCCGCATGGACCGACTATGCCGTCATGATGGCCGAAGCCGGTGCCTCGGCCCTCGAGCTGAACATCTTTCTCCAGCCGACGGACCGCCACCGCAAGGCCGCCGAGATCGAGCAGGAGTATGCCGACGTCGTGCGTGCCGTGGCCGCAGCCGTGAAGATTCCCGTCTCGGTGAAGCTGCCGCAGCGCCTGACCAACGTGCTGTCGGTCGCCGATGCCCTGCTGGCGCGCGGCGCCCGCGGCGTGGTGCTCTACAACCGCTTCTTCGAGCCCGACATCGACATCGAACGGATGGAGTTCACGAAGGGTAACCCCTTCAGCAGCCCCTCCGAACTGCGCAGCGTGCTGCGCCCGACGGCCCTCTGCTCGGCAGCGCTGCCGCAGCTCGATCTGGCCGTCTCGACGGGTGTGCACGACGGCCAGGCCGCCGTCAAGGCGCTGTTGTGCGGTGCCCGCGCCGTGCAGGTCTGCTCGGCGATCCACGAGAAGGGATACGGTGTCATCGCCGAGATCAACCGTTTCATCGACGAGTGGGCCGCACGCCACGGCTTCGCGTCGCTCGAGGAGTTCCGCGGCAAGATGGACTTCGGGCATCCCGACAACGACATCTACCAGCGCGTGCAGTACATGAAGTACTTCCCGCACGATGCGGAGTAACCCCTGCGGTGTTCTAAACGCGACGCCCGCCGCCGGATGCTTCCGGCGGCGGGCGTCTGTTTCTGCGGCGGGCGTCTGTTTCTGCCTCGGGCTTCTCTTCTGTGCGGGGCCGTCCCTGCCGAGGTCGTCGTGTCTGTGCGCGGTCGTTTGTCTCTTCGGCGGCACTATTTGCGGCGGGAGGCGGCCTGTGCGCTTTCCTCCGCGAAGAGACGGTCGAAAAGCCGGTCGAGCCGCGGCGTGTCGCGGATCAGGGCGCGCAGCTCCTCGAGCCGCCGGGCATTCTCCGACTCGGCGATCCAGAGCCGCAGGTAGCCTCCCTCGCCATACTTCTCGCGCAGGTGTTCCAGACAGCGGGCGCGGTGCCCTTCGCGGTCGAGTGCGGGGTAGTGGTCGAGGCCGTACTGGATGGTGCGGCGCACGATCGTCACGGCGTCGATCTGACGGTCGGCCTCGGCGACGATGCGTCCGTAGATCGTGCGCGGCGGCCGCTTCGACGAGGCGCGGTGGTCCTCCACGGCATCGCACATCACGGCCAGCTGCTCCGCGGAGAACCAGCGGGCAAGGCGGCTGTCCGCCGCGAGGATTTCGGCCGAGACGAGGTGGTGGCGCTCGCGGCCCGCGACGAGCCCCGTGTCGTGGTAGGCGGCAATGGCGTAGACCATGTCGGTGTCGACCTCGCAGCGTGCGGCCAGCTCGAGGCTGCGCCGGATGACCGTGCGGACGTGGTCGGTGCCGTGTGCGCGGTCGAAGCTGTCGTAGCGCGGGATGATCTCCGCTTCGACGTATTCGACGAGCGAGGGGGTGGGGGATTTGGGTGCTGTCATCTGCATGGGGTGTGGCGTCGGATGGGTAGTCTCTTCTGTCGGTGTGAAAAGAGCCCTCCGCACGGCGGAGAGCTCTCTTTCGGATTCGGCCCGGGGCAATGGCCCCCCTTCCGGTGTGTTTGCGGTGCCGGAGCGCTATTTGGCGTAGGCGACGGCGCGGGTCTCGCGGATTACGGTGATCTTCACCTGTCCGGGATAGGTCATCTCGTCCTGGATCTTCTTGGCGATGTCGTGCGAGAGGCTCTCCGACTCCTGATCCGAGAGCTTGTCGGCTCCGACGATCACGCGCAGCTCGCGGCCGGCCTGGATGGCGTAGGTCTTCACCACGCCGGGGTACGAGAGGGCGATGTCCTCCATCTCCTTCAGTCGCTTGATGTAGCTCTCGACCACCTCGCGGCGGGCGCCGGGACGGGCTCCCGAGATGGCGTCGCAGACCTGGATGATCGGGGCGATGAGCGAGGTCATCTCCACCTCGTCGTGGTGTGCGCCGATGGCGTTGCAGACCTCGGGCTTCTCCTTGTACTTCTCGGCGAGCTTCATGCCGATGATGGCGTGCGGCAGTTCGGGTTCGTCATCGGGCACCTTGCCGATGTCGTGCAGCAGACCGGCACGGCGTGCGATCTTGGGGTTGAGCCCCAGCTCGGCGGCCATGATGCCGGCCAGGTTGGCCGTCTCGCGGGCGTGCTGCAGGAGGTTCTGCCCGTAGGAGGAGCGGTACTTCATCTTGCCGATCATGCGGATGAGCTCGGGGTGCAGCCCGTGGATTCCGAGGTCGATGGTCGTGCGTTTGCCGACCTCGACGATCTCCTCCTCGATCTGCTTCTGCACCTTGGCCACGACCTCCTCGATGCGTGCGGGGTGGATGCGGCCGTCGGTGACGAGCTGGTGCAGGGCGAGGCGTGCGATTTCGCGGCGCACGGGATCGAAGCCCGAGAGGATGATCGCCTCGGGCGTGTCGTCGACGATGATCTCGATGCCCGTCGCGGCTTCGAGCGCGCGGATGTTGCGGCCCTCGCGGCCGATGATGCGGCCCTTGACCTCGTCGCTCTCGATGTTGAAGACCGTCACGGCGTTTTCGATCGCCGTTTCGGTGGCCACGCGCTGGATCGACGCCACGATGATGCGCTTGGCCTCCTTCGTGGCGGTCATCTTGGCCTCCTCGATCGTCTCGTTGATGTAGGCGGCGGCGTCGGCCTTGGCCTCGGCCTTCATGTTCTCGACGAGGATGTTCTTGGCCTCCTCGGAGCTCATGCCGGAGATCTGTTCCAGCCGGACGTTCTGCTCGCGGCGCACCTGGTCGACCTCCTCCTTCTTGTGTTCGAGAATCTGGAGCTGGTTCTGCAGCTGCTCCTTCATCCGCTCGTTTTCGCGCATGCGGTTCTCCAGTTCGCGCTGCTGGTTCTGGAGGTTCTGCTCGATCTGCTTGGCGCGCTGTTCGCTCTGCGCGAGCTTCTGGTTGCGCTCGTTGACCTGACGGTCGTGTTCGCTCTTGAGCTGTATGAACTTCTCCTTGGCCTGCAGGATCTTCTCCTTCTTGAGCATCTCGCCTTCGGCCTCGGCCTCCTTGAGGGCCTCCTCGCGTTTGCGGCGGATCGATGTCTTGGCCACCAGGTTGGTGACCACGGCGTAGACCACGACGGCCGCGACGGCGACGCAGACTGTCAAAATAATATCCATGTTGGTTTTACGTGTTTTTAATTATTAGTTAGGTTCCTGATAGTTGCAACAAAAAAACCGCATAGGATTCCTTAGTCTCGTTTGACGAATCTGCAAAGATAAGTCATGTGTGGGGGCTCGGGGAATCGCAATCTTCCAACGGTACGCCGAAGCGGACACCCCCGAAGGGGTTAAGGCCTGATTTTGAAGCACCGCAAGTTGCCCCAATATAAAAAGTGTTCAGTTTCGCAAAGCTGTAAGGAATCTATGCGGGTAGATTTTTTCCTTCGTATGTGAAAGAGCCTTTGTCGATTCCGAGGTCCGGGTGCCTTCGCACGCATTCTCCCGCTCCGTCCCTTCGCTCGTCCTCGTTATGTCTTTTCTTTTCTTTTCGTTTCGTTCGTCTCGTCTCTCGTCTGCCTGCCTGTTGCCTGTCGCCTCTGCTCCGGCCGGCAGGCCCTTAACGGGGTGCGCCTCTCCGATCGGCGGGGCCTTCCCTGGTTGCACTGTTCCCGGACCTTCCCGCCTTGCGCCTTCTGCGGCTGCCTTCCGGGTTGTGCCCTGACTTGCCTCCCCGCTTTCTGCAGCTGCCTCCCGGGTCGTGCCTTACTTGCCTCCGGGCTCCCTGTGGCCTCTTCTCGGTTCGGACCATCCGGGTTATCCCCAAACTGCCTTCCGGGTTGTGCCCTGACTTGCCTCCCCGCTTTCTGCTCCTCTCCTCGGTTCGGACCTTTCACCCTCCCCTCGGGTTGTACCTTTTCTTGCCCCCCCCGGTTATTTTTCGGGTTCGAGCTCGTTGAGGTAGGCGTCGATCCGCTCGTCGAGACGGTGAAGCCTTTTCAGGTCCTCGTCGCCGACTTCGCGGCTCTGCCGCATCTCGACGGTCGCGATGGCGAACTTCAGCGCCGTCATCGAGAGGTAGTCCTTTTCGCTCCAGTTCTCGTATCGCTTCTGCATGATCCGCGCGAGGTACGTGTTGACCTCGCGTTCGGCCAAACGGTACATCTCCTCCTTGTCGCTCTCGATGTCGAATGCATAGCTTCGGCCCGCGACCTTGAGCGTTATCGCCTGTTTAGCCATCGTTTCAGCGTGCGTTATCTCTGTTCAGCGTCCTGTGTCGTCGGAACGGCGCCCTCGGGTTTCTCCAGCAGCGCGATGCAACGGTCCACCTCCCGCATAAGACGGTTGACGCGGGCCCGCGCCTTTGCCCGGTTGCGCCCTCCACCCGAGAGTCCTTCGGCCAGCTGCATGCGCCCGACCTCGGCGTCGAGTGCGCGGATGCGCTCCTCCTGCGCCCGGTTGGCGATCTTCAGCGCGTCGCGTTCGGCGGTCAGCTCCCGGCAGAGCGCACTCAATCGCCTGTGGTCCTCGATGAGCGCCCCGATCCGGGCTTCGATGTTCGCTATCACGCTCTTGTCGGCCATGGGCTTCGGGTAAAGTTCCTTTTACTTTTCAAAGGTACGCAAAAGAACGGTAAAAAGCAAATTTTTTATTTCCGGGGCCGTGGCGCCTCCACGTGCCCGTAGAGGTCGTAGTCGGCTCCGCGGTCGATCCGGACCTCGTAGAAGTGGCCGCGGAGCAGACGTCGTTCGGCTGTGGGGATCAGAATCTCCTGGTCCACCTCGGGCGAGTCGTACTGCGTGCGTCCGACGTAGAAGTCGCCCTGCCGCGAGTCGATGATGACGCGCTCGATACGGCCCACGCGGCGCAGGTTGTTCTCGAGCGAGATCGTGTGCTGCAACTCCATGATGCGCTCCACGCGCTGCTGCTTGACCTCGTCGGGGACGTCGTCGTGCAGTTCGCGTGCCGAGAAGGTCCCCTCCTCCTCGGAGTAGGCGAAGACCCCGAGGCGCTCGAAGCGCACGTCGCGCACGAACTCCATGAGCTCCGCGAAGTCGGCCTCCGTCTCGCCGGGATAGCCCACCAGCAGCGTCGTGCGCAGCGCCAGGTCGGGAATCGCCGCGCGCAGCCGCGCGATGAGCGCCAGCGCCTCGGCCTTCGTGTGGCGGCGGTGCATGGCCGTCAGCTGCGCGTCGGAGATGTGCTGGAAGGGGATGTCGAGGTATTTGCAGATCTTGGGCTCGGAGGTCATCACCTCGATCACGTCGTCGGGAAATGCCGCGGGATAGGCGTAGTGGAGGCGGATCCACTCGATACCGTCGATGCGGCACAGGCGGCGCAGCAGCTCGGCCAGCCGCCGCTCGCCGTAGAGGTCGATGCCGTAGTAGGTCGTGTCCTGCGCGATGACGATCAGCTCGCGGACCCCTGCGGCGGCCAGTTTGCGGGCCTCCTCCTCGAGCGTCTCCATCGGCACGGAGACGTGGCGTCCGCGGATGAGCGGGATGGCGCAGTAGCCGCACATCCAGTTGCAGCCCTCCGAAATCTTCAGGTAGGCGTAGTGGCGCGGCGTCGAGAGCAGCCGTTCGGTCTCCAGTGCCGGGTCCTCGGATGCGCCGAGCGCCCGGATGATGCCGTCCCACGTGCGGGCGCCGAAGTAGTCGTCCACCTCGGGGATCTCGTGGCGCAGCTCGTCGGCATAGCGCTCCGAGAGGCAGCCGATGACGAACAGACGGTCGATCTTCCCGGCCTGCTTGGCGGCCGCGGCGCGCAGGATCATCTCGATGGACTCCTGCTTGGCGTCGCCGATGAAGCCGCAGGTGTTGATGACGACGGTGCGGGCGTCGGTGCGGTCGCTGTCCCAGACCACGCTGTAGCCCGCCGCGGCGAGCCGCGCCATGAGGTGCTCGCTGTCGACCGTGTTTTTCGAGCAGCCGAGCGTGATGACGTTGATTTTTTTCATGTCGTTCGTTTCGCGGATTCCGCCCCGCCTCCGAAACCGGCCCTCGCCGGGGTACGGCCGGGATGCGGGGGTGTTGCTGCGGCCCTTGCCGCTTGACGTTTCCTACTTCCCGGCGTCGCCGAACAGCGCATCGACAAACTCCCGGCGGTCGAAGATGCGCAGCTGGTCGATGCCCTCGCCGATGCCGATGTAGCGCACCGGAATGCGGAACTGGTCGCTGATGCCGATCACCACGCCGCCCTTGGCCGTGCCGTCGAGCTTTGTGATGGCCAGCGAGGTGACCTGCGTGGCCTGCGTGAACTGCCGGGCCTGCTCGAAGGCGTTCTGTCCCGTCGAGCCGTCGAGCACGAGCATCACCTCGTGCGGCGCGCCGGGGATGACCTTCGACATGACGTTGCGGATCTTCGTCAGCTCGTTCATCAGGTTGATCTTGTTGTGCAGGCGGCCCGCCGTGTCGATCAGCACGACGTCGGCGCCGTTGGCCTTGGCCGAGGTGAGCGTGTCGAAGGCCACCGATGCGGGGTCGGAGCCCATCTCCTGGCGGATCATCGTCGCTCCGGCGCGGTCGGCCCACACCTTGAGCTGGTCGATGGCCGCGGCGCGGAACGTGTCGGCCGCGCCGATCCACACCTTGCGCCCGGCCTTCGTGAGCTGGGCGGCGAGCTTGCCGATGGTCGTGGTCTTGCCGGCGCCGTTGACCCCCACGACCATCACGACGTAGGGCTCACCCGGCCGGGCATCCAGTCCGAAGTTGCCCTCCGTGGCGTGGGCCTCTTCCAGCAGGGCGGCGACCTCCTCGCGCAGGATCCGCTGCAGCTCCGAGGCGTTCATGTACTTGTCGCGGGCCACGCGCTCCTCGATGCGGCGGATGATCTTCACGGTCGTCTCGACGCCGACGTCCGAGGTGATGAGCACCTCCTCCAGGTCGTCGAGCACGTCGGCGTCGACCGTCGAGCGGCCCGCCACGGCGCGTGCGAGTTTCGAGAAGAGGCCCGTCTTGGTCTTTTCCAGCCCGGCGTCGAGCTGCCGCCGCTCCTCGCGCGCCTCCTCCTGCGGGGCCGGCGCGGCGTTATCCTGTCTCTTTTTGAAAATGTCGAAGAATCCCATAGCAATACATTATCCGCACAAAGATAACAAGAAAGTTTGGAAAAAAACGTTACCTTTGCGATATACCTATTATATACCTTTGTGAAGATGAAGAAAAGCACGCTGCTGCTGTTTTGGGCGCTGTGCTGCGGCATTTCGGCCGCCGTGGCGCAGGATCTGATCGTCAGGACCGACTCTACGCGCATCGAAGCCCGCGTGACGGAGGTCTCGCCCGAGACGGTGCGTTACAAGCGCTTCTCGAATCCCGACGGCCCGACCTATGTCCTGCCCGTCGCCGGGATCGACTATATCCGCTATGCCAACGGCGAGACGGACCGCTTCCGGCAGCCGGCCGCTCCGGCTCCTGCTCCGGATGCCTCCGTTGCGACCCCGGCTCCTGCCCCCGCTCCGGCTCCTGCTCCGGATGCCCCCGTTGCGGCCCCGGCTCCTGCCCCCGCTCCGGCTCCCGAGGTTGCTGCTCCCGTTCCGGGTACGCCCGCTGCCCCGGCTCCGGGTGCTCCTGTACCGGGTACGCCCGCTGCCCCGGCTTCTGTGTCCGCCCCGGCTCCGGATGCCCCCGTACCGGGCACGCCCGCTGCCCCGGCTCCTGCTCCGGATGCCCCCGTTGCGGCCCCGGCTCCGGCATCCGCGACTGCTTCCGCCCCGGCTGCTTCTGCCCCGGCGGCACCGGCAGCGCTCCCCGTGCAGTATGAACTCAAGCGCTATGCCGTGGGGGACTATTACGATTTCAACGGCGTGAAGGGGGTTGTCTGCAAGGTGACGGAGGACGGCCTGCACGGGATGGTGGTTTCGCTCGACGAGGTGATGATCCCCTGGAGCGTGTTCCGCAAGCCCGACCTGCGCACGGTGGGGGCTGTCGACCGGACGGACGGACGGGTCAACATGGAGATCGTGGCCCGCTACATCGCCGAGAACGGATTGTCGTGGGACGACTTCCCGGCCTTCAAGTGGTGCCGCGAGCAGGGCGAGGGGTGGTATCTCCCGGCCATCGACGAGGTGCTGGCCATCGGCAACAACTTCAACGGCGGGACGCGCATGCATTACGACCGGCAGGCCCGCAACCGTTTCAACGATGCGCTCAAGGAGCATGGCGGCAAGCGGATGGACCGGCTGGTCTACTACTTCTCCTCGACCGAGCAGGACGAAAAGAGCGTCCACACCTCCCACATGGACATGAAGCCCCCCTACGTCGTCGGGATTCCCAAGTACAACAAGTTCCTCGTGCGGGCCGTGCATCTGTTCTGACCGCCGAGTATCTGTTCTGACCGTCGGGCATCGGTTCTGATTGCCGCGGTCGGAGCCGAAAACACACAAAGGGCGTCCCGAAAGACGCCCTTTGTATTTAAGATCGCTCTTAAATACTACTTCTTCTCGAAGAAATCCTTTACCTGGTCGTTGGCGATGACGCCCTCCTTGAACATGTAGGCTCCGGTCTTCTCCGACTTGACCATCTTGATGCACTTGGTAAACTGCTTGCCCGTGCCGGTCTTCAGCGTTGCGACTACTTTCTTTGCCATAAAGCTTCCTTACTATTTGATTTCACGGTGAACGGTAACCCGCTTCAGGAACGGATTGTACTTCTTGCGCTCCAGACGCTCGGGGGTGTTCTTCTTGTTTTTGGTGGTGATGTAGCGGGACATTCCGGGAACGCCGCTCTCCTTCTGTTCGGTGCACTCGAGGATGACCTGAACTCTGTTTCCTTTCTTTGCCATTTGTTACGAGTTTTTAGTGTACGGCCTTTGCTGCGACAGCCTCGCGCAGTGCGACTGCAAGACCCTTCTTGTTGATGGTTTTCATGCCGGCGGCCGACACCTTCAGGGTGATCCAGCGGCCCTCCTGCTCCGACCAGAAGCGCTTGGTTTTCAGATTGGGGCTGAACTTGCGCTTGGTCTTGTGGTGCGAGTGCGAGACGTTGTTGCCCACGATCGCCACCTTGCCTGTGATTTCGCAAACTTTCATGTTCGATAAAAATTTAATTAAATCCCTTGAAAGGGAGTGCAAATATACAATCTTTTCGGCAAATCGCCAAAATATCGACCGATTAATGACTTTTCGGGGCGCCGGGCGGTGAAAATCCGCCGTTGCACGCCGGAATTACTCCGCAGCCTTCTCCTCTTCGAGGCAGTCGCGCAGCAGTCCGATGGCGAAGGCCGAGGCGCGGTCGATGATCTGCCCGCGGTCGGTTCCGCACTGCTTGAGGATGGCCTGCGTGCCGCGGGGGGTCGCCACGGCGATCCACACCGTGCCGACGGGCTTCTCGGCCGAACCGCCCGTGGGGCCTGCGATGCCGGTCGTTGCCACGGCGTAGTCGGCGCCCGAGATGCGGCGCGCCCCTTCGGCCATGTGGCGGGCCACCTGCTCGCTCACGGCGCCCCAGCGGGCGATCGCCTCGGCCGGAACGCCCAGGACGCGGCTCTTGGCCTCGTTGCTGTAGGCCACCACGCCGCAGAGGAAGTAGGCCGATGCGCCGGGCATGGCCGTGAAGCGTGCGGCGATCGCCCCGCCCGTGCAGCTCTCGGCCGTGGCGAGGGTCTCGCCGCGCTGCGTGAGGATGCCGTGCACGAGCTCCTGCATCGAGGCGCGCTCGAAGCCGATGACGTGGTAGGGGATCAGGCGGCGCAGCGCCTCGAACTGGCGGTCGATCTCGCGGGCAACGCTCTCGCCCTCGACCTCGTAGGCCGACAGGCGCAGCCGCACGACACCCGGGCTGGGCAGGTAGGCCAGCTTCAGGTAGGGCGGCAGGGCATTCTCCCAGGGGGCGATCTTCTCGGCGAGCATCGACTCGGCCAGCCCGGCGGTGATCATCGTGCGGTGGACGATCTGCCGCAGGGCGAAGCGGGCCTTCAGGCGCGGCATCACCTCGTCCTGCATCAGGTGCTCCATCTCGAAGGGAACGCCCGGCAGCGAGACGACCACGCGGCCGTCGCGCTCGAACCACATGCCCGGAGCCGTGCCGTGGGCGTTGAAGAGCACCGTGCAGCAGGCCGGAACGAGCGACTGCGAGCGGTTGAGCTCGTTGTATTCGATGCCGCGCGCCGTGAGCATGCGCTCGACGTGCTCGGCTACGCGGGCGTCGGGCACCAGCTCGCTGTGGAACATCTCGGCGAGCGTCTTCTTGGTGATGTCGTCCTTCGTGGGGCCGAGGCCGCCGGTGAGGATCACGACATTCGACTCCTCCAGCGCCCGTTCGATGCTCCCGATGATCTGCGTGCGGTCGTCGCCGATCGAGAGCTTCTCGCGGACGACGATGCCCGCGGCGTTGAGGTGCTTGGCAATGGATACGGAGTTGGTATCCACGATCTGGCCGATGAGAATCTCATCGCCGATGGTGATAATGGTGGCTTTCATGGTTTGAAAGAGCTTGTTCTGTTCACGCCTGCGGAGCCTCGTGCCCGGCGCCGGATTCCGGCGCGGTTTCTGCTGCGGCAGTTTCCGCGGCAGCCTTCTCCGCGGCAGCCTTCTCTGTGGCAGCCTTTTCTGTGGCAGCCTTCTCTGTGGCAGCCTTCTCTGTGGCAGCCTTTTCTGTGGCAGCCTTTTCTGTGGCAGCCTTCTCTGTGGCAGCCTTCTCTGTGGCAGCCTTTTCTGTGGCAGCCTTTTCTGTGGTAGCCTTTTCTGTGGCAGCCTTTTCTGTGGCAGCCTTTTCTGTGGCAGCCTTTTCTGTGGCAGCCTTTTCCGCGGCGGTCTTTTCTGCAGCGGCCTTCTCTGCATCGGCAATCAGTGCCCGGCAGATCTCTCCGACCAGGGCGGGCCCTTCGTAGACATAGCCCGTGTAGAGCTGCACGAGGTCGGCTCCGGCGTCGAGCATCGCCCGCACGTCGTCGGCCGACATGAGCCCTCCCACGCCGATGATGGGGAAGTTGCCCCCCGAGCGGGTGTGGATGCGGCGCACGATCTCCACGGTGCGGGCCGTGAGCGGAGCTCCGCCGATGCGGCCGTTGCCGATCTTGTCGAGCGACTCGCGGCTGGTCTGCAGCCCGTCGCGGAGCAGCGATCCGTTCGTGGCGACGATGCCGTCGAGCGGCGTTGTCAGCAGGATGTCGCTGATGCGGTCGATCGCCTCGTCCGACATGTCGGGCGAGACCTTGAGCATGATGGGCCGGTACTGGTTCTGTCCGCGGCGGAAGTCGAAGAGCGGATCGAGGATCCGCAGGATGCTTTCGCGCGAGTGGCTGGCGCCATCGCGGCAGGCGTTGTCGCAGCAGATGTTCACGGTGAAGTAATCGGCATACTGGTAGAGGCTGCGGAAGAGCTTCAGGTAGTCCGCCGGGGCGTTCTCGGGCGGCGTTGAGGTGTTGCGGCCGATGTTGCAGCCGACGATGACCCCTTCGTGGGGGCGGCGCAGGTGCTGGATCATGCGCTCCAGTCCGCGGTTGGCCAGCCCCGTGCGCTGGATGATGGCGCGGTCTTTGGGCAGGCGGAAGATGCGCGGGCGCGGGTTGCCCGGCTGCGGGCGCGGCGTGACCGTGCCCACCTCGACGAATCCGAAGCCGAGGGCCGCGAACTCGCGGAACGCCTCACCGTTGCGGTCGAAGCCGGCGGCCAGTCCGACGGGGTTGCGGAACCGGATGCCGAAGACCTCGCGTTCGAGGGCGGGGTGCTCCACGCCGTAGCACTTGTGGAGCAGCCAGCGTCCTCCCGGGATCATGCCGATGATGCGCAGCAGCAGGATAACAACCCGGTGTGCCCGCTCGATCGAGAGCGAGAAGAGGATGGGTTTTATGACTCGTTGGTACATGCGAACCTCCGTAAATTGGCGCAAAGGTACAAAAAAAAGATGATTGTGTGCACTTTCCGCCCTTTTTGCGACGTCGGAACGACGAGATGGCGACGCTGCGACGGTGCTGGGACCTCCGTCGGAGCCTTCGACCGGGCCGCCTGACGGTCGTTGCGGGGCGTCAGACGGGCCTGTTGCCGGGGATGTGCGTCGTCGGCCGTGCGCGGCGGGTGGGTCCGGCCGCCCTTCACCCGTTCTTATTCAGAAGTATTCGCGGCGGTAGCGGTAGTGGTCGCGCAGCGACTCGAACTCCTCGGGCGAGGCCTTCAGGTGCCGGCTCTCCGCCTCGATGTCGTAATGGGTGCCGATCGTGCGGCAGAGCTCCTCCCACGAGATCGGCCGTGGCGTCGAGGGGGGCACTTCGGGCGGATACCACCCCTCGAGCGGGAAGCCGAAGAAGCGGGCAAGCGTGGCGACGGACTGCGCCGTGGCGTTGGCCTTGCCCTGCTCGGAGTAGCCGGCGATGTGGGGCGTTGCGAGCAGCGCGCGGTCGAGCAGTGTGTGGTCGAGGTGCGGCTCGTGTTCCCAGACGTCCAGCACGCAGTCGTGGCCGCTTGCCTTCAGCGCCTCGCCGTCGACCACCTCGCCGCGCGAGGAGTTGATGACCACCGCGCCGGGTTTCATCTGCGCAAGGAGCGCCGCATCGGCCAGGTGGCGCGTCGTGTCGTCGAGCGGCGTGTGGAAGGTGATGAGGTCGGCCTCGCGGGCCACCTCGCCCAGCGGCCGGAAGCCGGCGTGTTCGCGCTCCTCGCGCGGCGGGTCGCAGCATACGGTGCGGAACCCCCACGCCTCGGCATAACTCTTGACCAGCGAACCGACGTGTCCCACGCCGACGATGCCGAGCGTCCGCTCGCGAGGCGCCCAGCCCTGCCGGCGGGAGAGGCTGACCAGCACGGCGCCGATCCACTGCAACACGCCCCGGGCGTTGCAGCCTGCGGCCGTTGCGACGCGGATGCCCCGGGCGGCGCACCAGGCCGTGTCGATGTGGTCGAATCCGATCGTCGCCGTGGCGATCAGTCGCACGGACGACGCCCCGAGCAGGGCCTCGTTGCAGCGCGTGCGCGTGCGGATGACCAGCGCATCGGCCGTGCAGACATCCTCCGCACCGATGGCCGCTCCGGGCAGGTAGCGGACCTCGGCCCACGGCTCCAGCACCCCCCGCAGGAAGGGTATGGCGCTGTCGGCGACGATTTTCGGGATGGAATTTTTTGTCATCGCTCCTTTTTCTTTGACGTGGGCAAATATAGTGAAAAAATAAAATTTTCGTACCTTTGCCCATCAACAATCGCTTTATGGAACAGAAAACCTTCGATCCGGACGGCGTGGGGGTCGACAACGGCACCTATTTCGGCATGCCGTTCGATCCCGAGACGGCGGCCCTGGTGCTTGTCTCGGCTCCGTGGGACGTGACGGTCTCCTACGGTGCCGGCACGGTCTATGCGCCCGACGCGATCATCGAGGCCTCCACGCAGCTCGATTTCTACGATCCGCTGGCGCCCGACGCCTGGCGCTGCGGCATCGCCACGGCCGACATCGACTATTCGCTGCAGGAGCTCTCGCAGCGGCTGCGCTCCGACGCCGAGAAGGTGATCGAACACCTCGAAGGGGGCGGGAGCCCCGACGACGACTACGTCGTGCGCAAGATCCGCCGCGTGAACGAGGGGTGCGCCGTGCTGAACGCCAACATCGAGGCGCAGGCCGGCCGGTGGCTCGATGCGGGGAAGATCGTGGGACTGGTCGGCGGCGACCACTCGACCCCCTACGGGCTGATCCGTGCCCTCGGGGCCCGGCACGAAGGCTTCGGCATCCTGCACATAGACGCCCACTGCGACCTGCGCGACGCCTACGAAGGGTTCCGCTTCTCGCACGCCTCGATCATGTACAACGTCCTGCGTGACGTGCCGCAGGTCGCGCGCATCGTGCAGGTCGCCGTGCGCGACTTCAGCCGCCGCGAAGCCGACCTGGCCGCCTCGTCGGGGCGCATCGTCACCTTCGACGACCTCTCGCTCTCCGAGGCGGAGTTCCGTGGCGAGCCGTGGGACGCGCAGTGCCGCCGCATCGTCGAGGCGCTGCCCGCGGAGGTCTACGTGAGCTTCGACATCGACGGACTCTCGTTCGAGAACTGCCCCTATACGGGTACGCCCGTGCCGGGCGGACTCTCCTTCAACCGGGCGGTGTGGCTGCTGGCGGCCGTCGTTCGCTCGGGCCGCCGCATCATCGGCTTCGACCTGGTGGAGGTGTCGCCGGCGCCCGAGGAGCGGATCGATGCCATCACCGGGGCCCGCATGCTCTGGAAACTCTGCGGACAGGCCCTGCTGTCGAACGATAAAAACCACGAAACTGCATGAGACTCTTCTCCCTCTACGGCTGGATCCGCAAGCGCCACCTGATCGGCATCCGCGGACGCGACTTCATCGAGGCTCCCTGGTCGGGCGGCGTGGTGCTGCTCGTCTGCGTCATCGTGGCCATGCTGCTGGCCAATCTCCCGGCGACGAAGCTCTACTACCACCACCTGCTCGAGACCGACCTCTCGCTGATGATCCACTCCCCGGACGGGGTCATCAACTGGATCTTCCCGCGCGGCATGACCGTTGAAAAGTTCATCAACGACGGTCTGATGGTCTTCTTTTTCTTCTCCGTGGGGCTCGAGATCAAGCGCGAGATCGTCTGCGGGCAGCTCTCCTCGATGCGGCAGGCGATCCTTCCCGTGCTGGCGGCGGCGGGCGGCATGCTGGTCCCGGCGATCATCTTCACGGCCTTCAACCACGGAACCGAAGCCGCCAACGGATGGGGCATTCCCACGGCCACCGACATCGCCTTCGCCATCGGCATTCTCTCGATGCTGGGCAACCGCGTGCCGCTGTCGCTCAAGATCTTCCTCACGGCGCTGGCCATCGCCGACGACCTCGGCGCCATCCTCGTCATCGCGCTCTTCTACGGCGGCAAGGTACAGATCACCTGCCTGCTGATTGCCCTGGCGATCATGCTGCTGGTCTACTTCATGAACAAGATGGGCGAGAAGCGCGTCATCTCCTACGTCATCCCGGCCGTCGTGGTGTGGGGCCTCTTCTACTACTCGGGCGTGCACTCGACGATCTCGGGCGTGGCCATGGCGCTGCTCATCCCCATGTCGCCCCGCTACGGCAAGGAGTACTTCGCCCGCAAGATGCGCCTGCTCAAGGAGAAGCTCAACCGCGTCGAGGCGGCCGATTCCGACTTCCCGAACGACGAACACCGTTTCTACCTGCGCGAAATGCGCATCCTGGCCTCCGATTCGGTGGGCATGAGCTACCGCATGGAGCATGCCCTTTCGCCCTACGTGACCTTCCTCGTGATGCCGATCTTCGCCCTGGCCAATGCCGGCGTCGAGATCGGATCGCTCGAATACCTCAATATTTTCCACTACTCGCCCGAGATCGGCTCGGTCGGCATGGGCGTCTTCTTCGGACTGCTGATCGGCAAGCCGCTGGGCATCTTCCTCGCAAGCTGGCTCGCCGTGCGTTCGGGGGTGGCCGTGATGCCCGAGGGGGCGAACTGGCGGATGCTCTTCGCCGTGGCCTGCCTGGGCGGTATCGGTTTCACGATGTCGCTCTTCGTCGACTCGCTCGCCTATACGGACACCGCGCTCATCGACCGCGGCAAGATCGCCATCCTGATGGGTTCGACGGCCGCCGCCGTGCTGGGCAGCCTGCTGATTCTGGCATTTGCAAAAAAGAAGTGACTTGCGCATGAAAACGACTCTGATCGTCCTGTGTGCGGCCGCGGGCCTGCTGGCCGGCGGCTGCTCGAAAAAGACCTCCGGCGGGGTGAACCTCCGTTCGGATGTCGACTCGGTGGCCTATGTCATCGGCATGAACGTGGGGCTGAACCTCCAGCGGATGGACTCGACGCTCAACGTGGCGGCCGTCTGCGAGGGGATACGCGACGTCTTCGCCGCAAAGACGAAGCTCTCGATGGAGGAGGCCGAGACCTTCTACCTGGCCTATGTCAACTACCTGCTGCCGGAGAAGGCCCGCGCCTACGAGGAGCAGTTCCTCGCCGACTTCGCCCGGTCGAACCGTTCGTATGCCCGCACGTCGTCGGGAGTGACCTACTCCGTCGAGGAGGTGGGTGACCAGAACAACATCCCCGCCTCCGAGCGCGACAGCGTGGTGATGCGCGTGGTGATCCGTTCGGTCGACGGACGGCAGCTCTACTCCTCCTACGAGCGCGGCGATTCGCTGCGCATGGCCCTTTCGGAGATGACGCGCGGCCTGAAGGAGAGCGTGAAGCTGATCGGGCAGGGCGGGCGCATCCGGGCCTGGATGCCCTCGTCGGCGGCCTTCGGAGCCGACGGCAGCAAGGAGTTCGGCGTGGGCCCCAACGCGACGCTCGACTACGAGATCGAGCTTCTCGATGTCGACAAGTATGCGAATCGTTCGCGTCGCGGCAATTTGCGCTGATATTCGTGACACAAGTTGCGATAATTTGTTATCTTTGCGCGGAAAAACGAACAAGGCAAACACAAAATATTCCGAGACAATGAAAAAGATTCTTTTTGCAGCGGCACTTGCGGGTGCTGCGCTCATGACTGCCTGCGGCAGCAAGAGCAACGGCGTGCAGATGGGCAGCCTGTCGGAGTTCGACTCGCTGTCGTATGCACTGGGCGCCAATGTCGCAACGGGCTTCTCGTATCAGCTCCGCGACGTGCCTTTCGACTGGAAGGCCGTCGAGACAGCGATGATCGAGAGCGCTACGGGCAAGAGTTCGTTCGAAAAGCACAGCGAATCGGTCGAGAAGCTGCGCGAGTTCTTCATGACCAAGCGCGGCGAGCGTGCACGCGCCATCGCCGAGAAGCGTGCCGCAGCCGACAGCGCGCGTCTGGCCGGCGGCGACACGACGAAGGTGGAATATCCGGTGGCCGATCCCGAAATGTTCGAGTCGGAGGAGGAGCGCACCGAGATTTCGCAGGCTCTGGGCAACGACCTCGGCTACGGCATCAGCCAGAGCGAAATGCCGCTTCAGCTGGTGTGGATCGCACAGGCCATGCAGGACGTGCGTGACGGCAACGCCAAGATGGACGAGATGGAGGTGAACCGCTACATGCAGCACTACATGATGGTGACGCGCCCGGCCGAGAACGCCGCCGCATCGAAGGCCTGGCTGGAGAAGAAGGCCAAGAAGTCCGGTGCGAAGACGACCGAGTCGGGTCTGGTCTACAAGATCGTGAAGGCCGGTGACGAGACGGTGAAGGCTTCCGATCCGCGCGACGTGGTGAAGGTGCAGTATACGGGCCGCACGCGCACGGGCCGCGTCTTCGACAGCTCGATCTTCGAGAACCTGCCCGAGGACCTGCAGGCGCAGCGCAAGCAGTACATGCCCGACTCGTATGACAAGAACGAGGGCGTGGAGTTCCCGCTCAACCGGGTAATCAAGGGCTGGACCGAGGGTATGCAGCTCGTCGGCAAGGGCGGCAAGATCATGCTCTGGATTCCTTCCGATCTGGCATACGGCCCGCGTGGCAACCGCGGCATCGGCCCCAACGAGGCGCTGGAGTTCGAGGTGGAGGTGCTCGACGTGACGCCCTACGTGGAGCCCGCTCCGGCCGATTCGACGGCTGTGGCCCCCGCAGAGAAGCCTGCTGCGGAGCAGACCGAGAAATAGTTTGCGGCGGAATCCCGTCACAACTCCGGAGCCGGATCTCATTGCGAGGTCCGGCTCTTTTTTTTGCGACGCCAGGCTCTTTCTTTTTTTGCGACGCCCGGCTGGGTACGGTGGGACTTCCGAAAGTCGGGCCTGCGGCCGGGATGCGCCGCCCGCGAAGCGTCTGACAGAATAAAGTCCGAACCTGAGTCGGACGATGCGCGGGTGATGCCGGAAGGCTGCGACGAAGAGCACCGGTGTGTGCAGATGACGGAAGCGGATGGTCTCCGAGCGACGGATGGCTGCCGGGCGGATGGAAAAACGGACGCGCCGATCCTTTCAGGGATCGGCGCGTCTTGTCATTGTCGTGGCCGGGGGCTTTCAGCCTGCGACCGTCTGCGACCCGGTGTCATCTTCAGCCCGCGACCGCCCGCGGCCCGGTGTCAGAACGGCAGGTCGTCCACCTCGGCCGGCGTCGAGGCGTAGGAGGGCTCTTCGCCCAGCGGCGGCATGTCGGGCATCGGGGCCGGGGCCTCGGCCTGCTTGGGCTGGATGCGCCAGGCCCGGATGTCGGTGTACCAGCGGCCGTTGTATTCGCGCGACTCGATGTTCACCGAGACGTTGTAGGTCGCCCCCTCCTTGAGCCGGGCCACGTCGTCGGGCCGGTTGAAGAAGGTGACGCAGATCTTGCGCGTATAGGGGCCGTCCTGCATCTCGAAAACGACATCCTGCCGCTGCCAGTCGCCGCGTGCCGACGTTCCCTTCGTCACGGGCATTATTTTGTAGACTGTTCCTTCAAATTCCATGGTTGCGATTGTTTGTTTTGAATGAACAAAGATACGAAAAAATCGGGAAAAACATGCTCCGTGCCTCCGAAAAGAGGTCATTGCATGTAGACGAGGATGTTGCCGCTGATCTGCTGGAGCGAAATCTCGCACAGCTTGGTGTTGTACTGTGCCGTGAGGATGCGCTCCTCGGCGTCGAGCAGGCTCTTCTGCGCCTCGCGCATGTCGATGCCCGGCAGGTCGCCCAGCAGGTAGCGCTCCATGGCGATCTCGTAGTTCTCCTTCGCGGCGATGAGATTCTCCTCCTCGAGCTGGATCACCTCGAGGTTGTTGCGGTAGGCCTGCCAGAAGTTCGACAGGTCGGCCTGCAGCGACTGTTCGAGTTGCTGGCGCGTCAGCTCGCTGTTCTCGACCTCGATGCGGGCGTTGCGCTGCTCGCGGCGGCGGTTGCCGTCGAAGAGTGTGAAGCCCATCCGGAGCCCGGCTGTCGGTCCGAGCGTCGCCCGCCGGGAGGTCGAGCCCAGCCCGTAGAGGTTGTGCGTGTAGCCGTATCCGAGCGAGAGGTTCAGGTAGGGGTAGTTGCGCGAGCGGATGCTCTTCAGGTCCAGTTCGGAGAGCGTGCGGTCGTGCTCGGCGAGCAGCAGCGAGGCGTTCGTGCGCAGGGTCCGCTCGAGCAGGGCGTTCCACGTGAGCGAGGCGTTGACGCGGATCACCGAGTCGTGGATCAGCAGCGGCTCGTTGAGGTCCTCGTTGGCCAGCAGCTCGTTGATGCGGATGCGCGAGGCGGTCACCAGCTCGTGCTGCGACATGTATTTCGAACTGTCGGCGTTGAAGTCCACGCGGGCCTGCAGCAGGTCGAGGCGCGAGAAGTCGCCGATGCGGTAGCGGGCCTCGGTGATGCGCAGGCGCTCGCGCGAGAGCGACACGGCGTAGCGGAAGTTCTGCAGGCGCAGCGTCTGCTGCACGAAGTTGTAGTACTCGGCCGTGAGGTTGGCGATGAAGTCCTCGATGGTGATGCGCGTGCGCAGCGCGCCCATCGTCTGCATCTCCTTGAGCCGCTTGTAGTCGGTGCGGATGCGGAAGCCCTCGAAGAGGGTCATGTTCAGGGCGATGCCCGCGTCGAACGTCCCGTCGTAGATGCCGCGGTCGGTCGTGGCGTCGCCCGTGTCGGGCTGCGTGCGGCGGTAGTTGTCCAGCGCCCCGGTGTAGCCCGTCGATAGCTCCACCGTCGGGAGCATCCCGGCGTTGGCCGCCGTGGCGTCGTTGTCGGTGATGCGCTCCTCGTTGCGCACGATGCGGATGTCGTAGTTGCGCTCGAGCCCCTGTTCGAGGCATTTTTGCAGTGTCAGGACCTCCTGCGCCGCGGCGGGCAGGGCGGCGAGGACGGTGAGCAGCAGGGTAAGGATCGGTCGTATCATGAGACTTTCTCTTTCTTTTTCGTTCGGCGGATGCGGTTGGTCGAGACGTAGCTGTAGATGGCCGGGACGATGTAGAGCGTCAGCAGCGTCGAGACCACCATGCCGCCCACGACGGCGATGCCCATGGCGATGCGGCCGTTGGCGCCCTCGCCCGTGGCGACGGTAAGCGGCAGCAGGCCCAGTACGGTCGAGGCGCTCGTCATCAGGATCGGGCGCAGGCGCTGCAAAGCCGCCTCCTCGATGGCGTGGAGCTTGTCGAGCCCGGCCTCCTGCTTCTGGTTGGCGAACTCGACGATCAGGATGCCGTTCTTGGCCACCAGGCCGATGAGCATGATGATGCCGATCTGGCTGAAGATGTTCATCGTCTGGTCGGTCGCCCACATGAAGACCAGCGCGCCGGCGATGGCCAGCGGCACGGTGAGCATGATGACCAGCGGGTCCTTGAAGCTCTCGAACTGCGCCGCGAGGATCAGGTAGATGAGCAGGATGGCCAGCAGGAAGGCGAACATCAGGCTCGACGAACTCTCGCGAAACTCCTTCGAGTCGCCGGCCAGTGCCGTGCGGAAGTCGTCGCCGAGCGTCTCGGCGGCGATGCGGTCCATCTCGTCGAGCCCCTCGCCGATGGTGCGCCCCTTGGCCAGTCCGGCCGACACGGTGGCCGAGAGGAAGCGGTTGTAGTGGTAGAGCTGCGGCGGCGCGACATCCTCGTACAGGGCGATGAGGTTGTCGAGCTGGATCATTTCGCCCTTGCTGCTGCGCACGTAGATCGACCGCAGGTCGGCCGGGCGGTTGCGCTGCTGGCGGTTGATTTCGGCCAGAATCTCGTACTGCTTGCCGTTCATGTAGAAGTAGCCCATGCGCTGGCCGCTCAATCCGTACTGCAACGTCTGGGCGATGTCGCGCGTGCTGATACCCAGCAGGTTGGCCTTGTCGCGGTTGATCTCGATGCGCACCTCGGGCTTGCTGAACTTCAGGTCGACGTCGGCCATCTGGAAGACGGGGCTCTCGTAGACCTTCGTCATGAACTCGGGCAGCACCTCCTCGAGCCGTTCGATGCCGGTTGCCTGCAGCACGTACTGCACGGGCATGCTGCTGCGGCGTCCGCCGAAGGTGCTCTGCTGCTGCACGAACGAGCGGGCCTTGGTCTTGCGGCGCACGGCCGCCGAGACCTCCTCGGCGATCTCCATCTGGCTGCGGTCGCGCGCGGCGATGTCCGTAAGGGCGATGCGGATGTTGCCGCGGCCGCTCGACACGCGCGCCGTGACGGCCTCGGCCTCCGGCACGAGCGAGTCGACGAGCAGGTTGATGTCCTCGGTGTAGTCGCGCAGGTATTCGTAGGAGGCGCCCTCCGATCCGAGCGTGTTGATCGTGATCTGCGAGCGGTCCTCGAGCGGCGCCATCTCCGCGGGGATCGTGCTCCAGAGCCAGCCGATCAGAAAGAGGGTCAGCGCCGTGAGGGGCAGCGCCAGCCAGCGCCGCCTCAGAAACGAAGCCAGCGTGCGGCTGTAGAACGAGTTGAGCCACACGAAGAAGGGCTCGGTCTTGTTGTAGAACCAGCTCTGCCGCTCCTGCTTGACCAGGAGCTTCGTGGCGAGCATCGGCGTGACGGTCAGCGCCGCGAAGGTCGAGATGATGACGGCGCCCGAGATCACGAGGCTGAACTCGCGGAACAGCCGCCCGGTCATGCCCTCCATGAAGACGATCGGGAAGAAGACGGCGATGAGCGTCACGGAGGTCGAGAGCACGGCGAAGAAGATCTCCTTGGCCCCCTCGATGCCGGCGTCGCGCGGGGTCATGCCGCGTTCGATGCGGATGTAGATGTTCTCGGTCATGACGATGGCGTCGTCGACGACCAGGCCCACCGAGAGCACCACGGCCAGCATCGAGAGCACGTTGATCGAGAAGCCCGCGACGTACATCAGGAAGAAGGTGCCGATGAGCGACACGGGGATGACGATGCACGGGATGAGCGTCACGCGCCAGTTGCGCAGGAAGAGGAAGATGATGATGATGACCAGCACGAAGGCCTCGTAGACGGTCTGCTTCACCTCGTCGATCGAGGCGCGGATGAAGCGCGTGTTGTCGAATCCGTATCCGGTGACGACGTCGTCCGGCAGGTCCTTCCTCATGGTCGCCATGCGCTCGTAGACGGCGTCGGCGATCTCGATGTGGTTGGCGCCCGGCTGCGGGATCACGACGACACCCACCATCGGGATGCCGTTCATCTTCATGTAGCTGCGCGTGTCCTGCGGCCCGAGTTCGGCGCGGCCCACGTCGCTCAGGCGGATGATGCGGTCGGCATCCTCGCGGATCACCAGGTCGTTGAACTCCTGCGTCGTGTGCATGAGCCCGAGGGTGCGGATCGTCAGCTCGGTGGTGTTGCCCTCGATGCTGCCCGAGGGCAGCTCGACGTTCTCGCGATCGAGGGCCTCCTTCACGTCGACGGGCGTGATGCCGTATCCGGCCATCTTCGCCGGATCGAGCCACAGGCGCATCGAGTAGCGCTTCTCGCCCCAGATCTCCACGCCGCTGACGTTGTTGATCGTCTGGAGCTGCTCCTTGACCGTCAGGTCGGCGATCTCGCTCAGCTCGAGCAGCGAACGCTTGTCGCTCTGGATCGTCACCATGAGGATGGGCGTGGCGTCGGCGTCGGCCTTCGAGACGGTGGGCGGGTCGCAGTCGCGCGGCAGGTAGCGCTGGGCGCGCGAGACCTTGTCGCGCACGTCGTTGGCCGCGGTTTCGAGGTCCACCGACAGCTCGAACTCCACGGTGATGCGGCTCTGTCCCTGGCGGCTGGTGCTCGAGAGCGAGCGGATGCCCGGGATACCGTTGATGTTCTGCTCGAGCGGTTCGGTGATCTGGTTCTCGATCACGTCGGCGTTGGCGCCCGGGTAGGAGCACGAGACCGAGATGATCGGGTTGTCGACGCTCGGGTACTCGCGCACGCCGAGGCTGCCGTAGCCGATCAGGCCGAACAGCAGGATGATGATCGTCAGCACCGTGGCCAGCACGGGGCGCCGGATGCTCAATTCGGAGATGTTCATGCGGCGGCGGGGTTATTCGACGACGTCGAGTTGGACGGGCAGGTCGGTGCGCAGCTGCAGCGTGCCGGAGGTGATGAGCGTGTCGCCGACGTGCAGCCCCTCGATGATCTGGATGCTGCGGTCGGTGCGCAGCCCCGTGCGGACCTCCACGGCGCGGGCCTTGCCGCTCTTGTAGAGATAGACCTTGTCGACGCCCATCTCCGGGACGATCGCCTCGGTCGGGACGGCGATGGCGTCGGGAATGTCGTGCATGCGGATCTGCACGCTCACGAAACGGCCCGGCAGCAGGGGCCGGCTGCCGGTGTTGGGGAACGAGGCGCGCACGGCCAGCGTGCGCGTGGCGATGTCGACCTTCGATTCGGTGGCGTAGACCCGGGCGTGGAAGGTCTCGCTGCGCCCCTCGACGGTGAACGACAGCGGCGTGCCGGGGCGGATCTGGTTGGCGTAGCGCTCCGGCACGAAGAGGTCGATCTTCAGCGGCGAGATCTTCGTCAGCTTGGCCACCACGACGTCGGGCGAGGCGTAGGCTCCCTCGCTGACGTTGCGCAGGCCGATGATGCCGTCGAACGGCGCCCGCAGTTCGGTCAGGGCGATGTTCTGCCGCACGATGTCGATGTCGGCGTTGAGCGTGGCGAGCTCCGTGCGGGCCTGTTCGAGGGCCTCCTGGCTCACGGCGTCCTTCTCGAGCAGGGTGCTCTGGCGGAAGACGCGGTTCTCGGCCAGCTTGAGCTGCGCCTCGTAGCGCTTGAGCTGTGCCTGGAGGGGCTTGTCGTTGACCTTGGCCAGCAGCTCGCCCCGCGTGACGGGCGTGCCCTCGCGGAAGTTGATCGCGACGATCTTGCCCGAGGTCTCGAACGAGAGGTCCACCTCCTCGTCGGGCAGCAGGTTGCCCACGGTCGTGATGCCGTCGGTGAGCGACGTCGGGCGGATGACCAGTCCGTTGACATTCAGGATGCTCTTTTTGCGGGGCCCCTTCTCGACCGGAAGGTCGGACGAGGCGGCGCCTCCCGGGCCGTAGTGGTTGTAGATGGCCAGGGCTGCGGCAAAGACCACGAGGACGATGGCCGTGGCGATCCATTTCTTTCTTTTGCTCATGGTGACGAAAAGTGCGGTTCGTGTGAAGGAAGTGTACAAAGATACGAAAAATCCCAAATGGAACAAGGTTGTTCCGGAAGCGGAGAGTCCGCGCGGTCGGTGAAACGGCAAAAAGAGGCGGTGAAACGACCTTTGGCTGGTGCCGCCCTGTCCGGTGTGGCCGGGGCCTTGTCGTGCGGGAGGGAGAAATTTGTGTGTTGTGCGGGCGAGGAGAAGTTCCCGGCGGACGTGTTGTGCCGGTGGGAGAAGTTCCCGGCGGGCGTGTCGTGCGGGCGAGGAGGAGTTTCCAGTGGACGTGTCGTGCGGAAGGGAGGGATTCCCGGCGGGCGTGTTGTGCGAGCCTGTTGTGCGGACGGGGGAATTCCTGGCGGGTGGACGGCGCGGAGCAGGCGGACGGCAGCCCCTTCCCTGCCGGGCAAAACAAAAGCCGGGGCATCCTTCGGGATACTCCGGCTTGTCGGGTGGGCCCAGAGGGGCATGATCCCACGACCTTCGGATTATGAGTCCGCTGCTCTGACCAACTGAGCTATGGGCCCTCGCGGCACCCCTTCCGGGGGCTTGCGTGGCGCAAAGATACGAAAACAATTCAGAATGCGCAACCTTTCGGCGGCCGCGCGGAGAAAAAAGTTGAGCCGGGGGCTTGTTTGTTGCAAATAAATTCGTACCTTTGTCCCGCTTAAGCACTAATTAAAACAAAAACAACGAAATGAAAAAGGGTATTCATCCGGAGAATTATCGTTTGGTGGCGTTCAAGGACATGTCCAACGACGTCGTGTTTTTGTGTCGGTCCGCCGTTTCGACAAAAGAGACCATCGAAGTGAACGGCGAAACCTATCCCGTGTATAAGATGGAAATTTCCAACACGTCGCACCCGTTCTACACGGGCAAGATGAAGTTGGTGGACACCGCCGGTCGCGTCGATAAGTTTATGAGCCGTTACGCAAAGCGCTACGATAAGAAAAACGCGAAGTAAGACTTCCGCTCCCGAAAAGACGGACTGCAATCTGAAGATTGCGGTCCGTTTTTTTTGTGCCCGCCCGGGTCTCTCGTTCCACTCCGCCCGGGTCTCTCGTTCCACTCCGCCCGGGTTTCTTGTCCCGCTCCGCCCGGGTCTCTCGTCCTGCGTGTCAGGTTGTGCGCCGGTTTTGCGCGCTCCGTTGTGCGTGGTCTGTTCTGTGAGCCCCGTCCTGTCGCTTTCCGCCCTGCGGCGTTCTCCGGCCCGGTCGACGACCGGTGAACGACGGGACCGGCCCGCCTCCTCCGCAGTCTCCCGTCCGGGTTTTGCCTGTCTGCCTGCGGCCTCTCTGTCACCCGATTGCCGGCCGCTGTCGCGGGGTATTGGATTTTTGTGGCGGGAAGTGAAAAAATGGTGCACACTGTCGTTTTTATATTTATATTTGCGGCACAGGCAGACAGAAAAGAAGAAAAAACCATCAAAAAAAATCGAAGCCATGAAAAAAAATGTTGTAAAATACCTCTTCGTGCTTGCCGCGGCGTGCGTTGCGTGCATGCCGACCTCGTGCGTGCGCCGTCAGATCGCCGCACAGGCCGAAAGTCAGCGCGATTCGCTTGCCCTGGTGGTCAGCGCTAAGGATTCGCTCATCAACGGCATCTTCTCCGACATCAACGCCATCTCGGAGAATCTCGCCCAGATCAAGTCGCGCGAGAACCTGATTTCGGTCTCCGGGCAGGAGGACGGCGTGCGCCGGCCCATCCAGGAGATCAACAACGATATTGCCGCCATCGACCGGCTGCTGCAGGAGAACCGTGAGAAGATCGCCTCGCTGCAACGCACGTCGGCGCTGCTGCGCAAGGCCAACCAGCGGATCGAGGGGCTCGACAGGATGATCTCGGACCTGAACGGTCAGCTGGCCGAGAAGACGGGCGAGATCGAGCGGCTGCGCGGCGAGCTGGCGCAGATGGGCCTCGAGGTGAAGACCCTCACGGAGACGGTGGCCGAGCGCAGTGCCGAGGTGGAGACTTTGAGCGGCGAGAAGACCGAGCTGGAGAACCAGCTCAACACGGTCTACTACATCGTCGGAGCCGAGAAGGAGCTGCGCGACGCGCAGATCATCAACAAGCAGGGCTTCATCGGGCGCACGCTGACGGCCAATCAGAAGAGCCGGCTCGACAGCTTCACGCAGGCCGATGCGCGGCTGCTGACGGAGGTACCCGTGGGACAGAAGCGCGTGACGGTCGTCACGACACACCCCGAAGACTCCTACCGGCTCGAGGGCGACGGCAAGGTTGTTTCGCGCCTTGTGATCACCGATCCGGCCCGCTTCTGGGAATCCTCGAAGGTGCTGATCATCAGTTATAAATAAGCTATTTTCCGGCAGGATGGCCGGGCGCATCCGCCCCGCCGCCATTGCCCGGACAACCCTTGCCGCCGGCCGTGCGGCAAACGGTATGCGCTCCCTGCCCTCGGGCGGGGAGTTTTTTTGCAGAATGCCATCCGGGTGTTTGCGATTGTTGTTTTTTTTGTATTTTTGTACGATTAAAAAATCGTTCATTCTTTTATGGATTATCAACCCAAACCGCAGTTTGTGGAGTCGGCATTGAAGGAGAATTGTCCTGCGGATTGTAGTCGTTGTCCTACCTTTCCTGCGCCCTTTCGCCGTATCGGCGATTCGAGCTATTGCCGTTTCACATCCGCATCCTACGCGGCCGGTGAAGGTATCACCTTCCCGGGTGATCGTATGGTGCACATCCTTTTCGTCATGTCGGGGTCGCTCAAGCTGGAGCACGCATCCGATCCCGTGCGTCTGGTGACCTCGAAACAGTGTGTCTGTCTGGCCCGCGGCGAGCGTTACGTCGTCACGGCACAGGACGATGAAACGCATGTCGTGACCCTCTCGCTGATCCATCGCATCGAGTTTTGCGAACAGGACCTCTTCAACAAGGCAATGCCTTACGATTCGACCGTCCCGACGGAAGCGGCGCCCGTGCTCTCGATGCATCCGGCCATCGAACGGCTGCTCGGCGAGCTCTTCTCGGTCCGTGAGCTGGCCGACTGTGCACGCTATCACAAGATGAAGACCACCGAGCTCTTCATGATGATCAAGGTGCTCTACACGTCGACCGAACACGCCTATTTCTTCCAGTCGATGATCCAGCCTCAGGACAACTTCCGCGTCTTCGTCTGCAACAACTACGACAAGGCGCAGTCGGTTGCCGATCTGGCGGCTTTGGCCGGCATGAGCCTTTCGGTCTTCAAGCGGCGCTTCGCCGAACACTTCAACGACAGCGTCTACCACTGGATGATGCGGCAGAAGGCGCTCAAGATCTTCGCCGACATCCGCGACGGCGAGGACAGCACCAAGGCGCTGATGAACAAGTACGGTTTCCACCACTATACGCAGTTCAGCCGTTTCTGCAAGAACTACCTGCACGCGACTCCTGCCCAGCTGATCGCCTCGATCAAGAAGGGCTGACGCTCCGTGCCGCCGCTCCGCCCGCCCGGGGTGGGGGAGCCGACCGTTCCGATGACCCGTTCCGCCTCTGCGGAGCGGGTTTTTCGTTTTCGGTGTCGGGGCTTCGACACACCGCCCGTTCCCATGTTGTCTGCGACCGGCCTGGTGTTGTCTGCGCCCGTTCCCATGTTGTCTGCGCCGCCCGACCCCTTGCTGTCCGCTCCGTCCGTCCCTTTGCCCCGTGCTCGCCCGTCTCTTTGCCTCGTGCCCGTCCATTCTTGTGCAGCCCATACCCGCCCGTCGCCGTTTATCCCCACGCTGTCCGTGCCTGTTCATTTTTGTGCAGCCCATGCCGCCCGTCGCCGTTTATCTCTGCGCTGCCCGTGCCAGTTTGTCCCACGCTGTCCGGGCACATCTATTCCTGCGCAGCCCGTCGCCACCCATTCCTTGCTGCCCGTGCCAGTCGGTCCCCGCACTGCCCGTCGCCTTTCCACCTGTTTCCGGTGCGGGGGCATCCGGTCGGGCGGCTCCGGCATGACGGTCGCAGCCTCGACTTGTCGCCCCGTGGTTCTATATATATAGGTGCGGCCGAAAACAGCGACGGATCGACGACGGAGCGGCGGCTCGATCGGCAAAAACCGGGCTTCTGCGGGACCGCCGGCTGCGCGGGGTGTCGTTCCCGAACGGGCGCTCTTTCCTCCCGGAGACGATATTTTTGCGGTAAGTTGTTGTGATATTCAAAACTTTTCCTATCTTTGCACCCGATTTCACCTCCGATTGCGGGGTGGTCCTGCCGGGTTCTTTGAGAAGAGCGAAAAAAGTGGAAATTTTATCCCGAATAATTTGCGAGATAAAATTTTTATGCCTACTTTTGCAATCCAAAACGGTGAATACTGCCGATGTAGCTCAGTTGGCCAGAGCAGCTGATTTGTAATCAGCTGGTCGTGGGTTCGAATCCCCCCATCGGCTCGGAATGCCGATTCGGAGGAGGAGGGGTTCAGACCGCTCCGGCTGACGGCGGCAGACAACACAAGGGAAGTTACCAGAGTGGCCAAATGGGGCAGACTGTAAATCTGCTGGCTTACGCCTTCGGTGGTTCGAATCCATCACTTCCCACAGAAAAAAAAGAGAGTGCCGGTCGGAGTTGCAAAAACCCGGACGACGGCCGCGAAAGCGGTCGGCGCGAAGGGCAGGGCTGACTCTGATACGGTATGTTTTTGCGGAAGTAGCTCAGTTGATAGAGCATTAGCCTTCCAAGCTAAGGGTCGCGAGTTTGAGCCTCGTCTTCCGCTCCAGAACGCAAGCAGCGTGTGATGCGAACCTACCCCGGTCGAAAGACGGGGTGTTTGTGTCGCCCGCTTGTCCTGCAGAATGAATTTTAAAACTTTAAAGCAATTTTTAACAATACTTTAAATACCTTAATACTATGGCAAAAGAAAAATTCGACCGTTCCAAACCGCATGTGAACATCGGTACCATCGGTCACGTTGACCACGGTAAGACGACCCTTACCGCCGCTATTACGACCGTTCTGGCTAAGAAGGGCCTGTCGGAGCTCCGTTCGTTCGACTCGATCGACAACGCTCCCGAGGAGAAGGAGCGTGGTATCACGATCAACACGGCTCACGTCGAGTATCAGACGGCCAACCGCCACTACGCTCACGTGGACTGCCCGGGACACGCCGACTACGTGAAGAACATGGTTACGGGTGCCGCACAGATGGACGGTGCCATCCTGGTGGTTGCCGCTACGGACGGTCCGATGCCTCAGACCAACGAGCACGTGCTGCTCGCCCGTCAGGTGAACGTGCCGAAGATCGTAGTATTCCTGAACAAGTGCGACATGGTGGACGACCCCGAGATGCTCGACCTGGTCGAGATGGAGGTTCGCGACCTGCTGTCGAAGTACGACTATGACGGCGACAACGCTCCCGTTATCCGCGGTTCCGCTCTGGGCGCCCTGAACGGCGAGCCGAAGTGGGAGGAGAAGGTGCTCGAGCTCATGGACGCTGTCGACAACTATATTCCCATTCCGCAGCGTGACAACGAGAAGCCCTTCCTGATGCCTATCGAGGACGTATTCTCGATCACGGGTCGTGGTACCGTCGTAACGGGCCGTATCGAGACGGGTGTGATCCACGTGGGTGATCCCGTTGAGATCGTAGGTCTCGAGGACAAGATCCTGACGTCGACCTGCACGGGCGTGGAGATGTTCCGCAAGCTGCTCGACGAGGGCGAGGCCGGCGACAACGTAGGTCTGCTGCTCCGCGGTATCGACAAGAAGGAGGTAAAGCGCGGTATGGTCGTTGCCAAGCCGGGTTCGATTACCCCGCACACGGAGTTCGAGGCCGAGGTCTACATCCTGAAGAAGGAGGAGGGTGGCCGTCACACGCCGTTCCACAACAACTACCGTCCCCAGTTCTATCTCCGCACGATGGACGTAACGGGTGAGGTTCACCTGCCGGCCGGTGTCGACATGGTGATGCCGGGTGACCACGTAACGATCACCGTGAAGCTGATCTACCCGGTAGCCCTGAACGAGGGTCTGCGTTTCGCAATCCGCGAGGGTGGCCGCACGGTAGGTGCAGGTCAGATCCTGAAGGTTATCAAGTAATCCATAACGCTTGTGGAGAAGCGGCGTGCAACGCGGCCGCTTCTCCCTCTTAGGAGCATAGTTCAAGGGTAGAATAGCGGTCTCCAAAACCGTTGATGGGAGTTCGAATCTCTCTGCTCCTGCCAGTAAAAGTGTCAAACTATGATCAAGTACTTCAAAGAATCCTACAACGAGCTTGTCAACAAGGTGACGTGGCCGACGTTTCCGCAGCTGCAGAGCTCCACGATCGTGGTGATGGTGGCAACGGTGATCTTTGCCATCATCGTGCTGATTATGGACCTGTCGTTCGAGAACCTGATGGCCGTCATCTACAAGACGCTGGCCGGTCTGGGTCGTTAATTCTGACGTGAGCGATGAGCGAGATCAAGAAAGAGTGGTACGTCGTCCGCGCCATCGGCGGTAAGGAGAACAAGGTCAAGGAGTACATCGAGGCGGAGATCCGACACAACCACCTCGAGGAGTACATCTCGCAGGTACTGATCCCTACCGAAAAGGTCTATACGATCCGCAACGGAAAGAAGATCTCCAAGGAGAAGGTCTCCTATCCGGGCTACGTGCTCGTCGAAGCGGCATTCGTAGGACAGATTCCCATTATAATTCGCAATACTCCCAATGTGCTGGGTTTCCTCGGCGACACGAAGGAAGATTCCCGCAAGATGATTGCCACGCCTCTCCGTCCACAGGAGGTAGCACGCATCCTGGGTCGCGTCGATGAAATGAGCGCCATGGAGGAGGAAAACGAAATACCGTTCTTCGTCGGCGAGACCGTCAAGGTCACCGATGGTCCTTTCTCAAGCTTCCAGGGTACCATCGAGGCCGTCGACAACGAGCGCAAGAAACTCACGGTATCGGTGAAGATATTCGGGCGCAAAACTCCCATGGAGTTGAGTTTCACACAAGTAGAAAAAGAATAATTAACCAAGGAAAACTATGGCAAAAGAGGTTGCTGCATTTATTAAATTGCAGATCAAAGGTGGTGCCGCCAATCCTTCGCCCCCGGTTGGTCCCGCATTGGGTTCTAAGGGAGTCAACATCATGGACTTCTGCAAGCAGTTCAATGCACGGACGCAGGACAAGGCGGGAAAGGTTCTTCCGGTTATCATCACGGTTTACAGCGACAAGTCTTTCGAGTTTGTCGTCAAACAACCGCCCGTAGCCATTCAGTTGAAGGAAGCAGCCAAGGTGCAGAAGGGTTCCGCACAGCCCAACCGCGACAAGGTCGGTCAGGTGACGTGGGATCAGGTCCGCGAGATCGCTCAGGACAAGATGGCCGACATGAACTGCTTCACGCTGGAGTCGGCTATGCGCATGGTTGCCGGTACTGCACGCAGTATGGGTATCAATGTCGTCGGTGAGTTTCCTAATATGTAAGTAAGATGAGCAAGTTGACAAAAAATCAAAAAATCGCCTACGCGAAGGTGGAAGCCGGCAAGCTCTACAAGCTCCCGGAGGCTGCCGCTCTTCTGAAGGAAATCACGTTCACGAAATTCGATGCCTCGGTTGATGTCGACGTGCGTCTGGGCGTGGATCCGCGCAAGGCGAACCAGATGGTCCGCGGCGTGGTGACGCTGCCTCACGGAACCGGCAAGACGGTCCGCGTGCTGGTGCTCTGCACGCCCGAGAAGGAGGCCGATGCGAAGGCTGCCGGCGCCGACTTCGTCGGACTGGACGAATACGTTGACAAGATCAAGGGCGGTTGGACGGATGTCGATGTCATCATCTGCACCCCCAACGTGATGGGCAAGGTCGGTGCGCTGGGCCGTATTCTGGGTCCCCGCGGCCTGATGCCGAACCCCAAGACCGGTACGGTTACGATGGATGTCGCCAAGGCCGTGCAGGAGGTGAAGGCCGGCAAGATCGACTTCAAGGTCGACAAGTTCGGTATCGTTCACACGACCGTCGGCAAGATTTCGTTCACGGCCGAGCAGATCGTGGACAACGCCAAGGAGGTTCTGAACATGATTCTCAAGCTGAAACCGGCTGCTGCCAAAGGTTCTTATGTGAAGAGTATTTATCTCTCGACCACGATGAGTCCGGGCTTGCAGATTGACGCCAAATCAGTAGAAACCAAATAAGAAGGAGGAGAGAAGAGATGACAAAGGAAGAAAAACTGGTTGTAATCAACAGCCTTACCGAGCAGCTCCAGGCTTATCCTCACTTCTATATCGCCGACATCGAGGCGCTGAATGCCGAGCAGACCGCTGCTCTGCGCCGCAAGTGCTTCGAGAGCGACGTGAAGCTCGTGGTCGTGAAGAACACGCTGCTTGCCAAGGCGCTCGAGAAGGCGGAGAAGGCCGATGCTGAACTGGTCAAAGTATTGGAGGGTCCCACGTCGGTGCTGTTCGCACACGTAGCGAAGGCTCCTGCGGTCCTGATCAAGGAGTTCCGCAAGAAGGCGGACAAGCCCGTGCTGAAGGCGGCGTTCGCCGAAGGCGGTGTCTATGTCGGCGACGACAAGCTGGACGCTCTGTGCAACATCAAGTCGAAGGAAGAGCTTATCGGCGACATCATCGCCCTGCTCCAGTCCCCGGCGAAGAATGTTATTTCTGCATTGCAGGCTAATGCAGGCCAAAAGATTGCGGGCCTCGTGAAGACGCTCGAATCGAGAAACAACTAATCACAAACAAGAATTAAAAACAAATTAATACGCTTACAACTATGGCAGACGTAAAGAAACTTGCTGAAGAACTGGTAAACCTGAAGGTTACCGAGGTTAACGAACTCGCACAGATCCTCAAGGAGGAGTATGGCATCGAGCCGGCAGCTGCCGCCGTTGCCGTAGCAGCTCCCGCAGCCGCAGGCGAGGCCGCTCCCGCCGAGAAGACGACGTTCGACGTGATTCTGAAGAACGCCGGTCAGGCCAAGCTCCAGGTAATCAAGGCCGTCAAGGACATCGCCGGCCTTTCGCTGGGTGACGCCAAGGCTCTCGTCGACGGTGCTCCGAAGGCCGTCAAGGAGGGTGTTTCCAAGGAGGAGGCCGAGCAGATCAAGGGCCAGCTCGAGGAGGCAGGTGCAGAAGTTGAGCTCAAGTAGCATTGCTGCTTAAGCCGAAACAGACAGATCAGGTATAGGGCTTACCGTCGCGTAGGCTCTATGCCTTTTCTTGGTCTAAAGAACGGAAGTGCCGAGCAGGAGCTGTGTCCGTTCTTTGGCGATTTGGTTGCTCCCGGGGCCATGGTGCCTTCCTACGGGGGCTTCGGCGGGATAGGGACCCGCTTTTTTGGGGAGCGTAACCCATTACACTTCAAATAATTTTGGATTTTACGATGTCCGCAGCAAAAACACAACAGAGAATCAGCTTTTCGACAGTAAAGAACCGGGTCCCGTACCCGGATTTGCTGGAGGTACAGCTTAAATCATTCCGGGACTTTTTCCAGATGGACACCACGGCCGAGAACCGCAAGAACGAAGGCCTCTACAAGGTTTTCCAGGAAAACTTCCCCATCACGGATACCCGGAACAACTTCGTTCTGGAGTTTATCGACTACTATATCGACCCGCCGCGCTATTCGATCGAGGAGTGCCTCGAACGCGGCCTGACATACAGCGTCCCGCTGAAGGCAAAACTGAAGCTTTACTGTACGGATGACGAGCACGAGGATTTCGGCGTCGTCGTTCAGGACGTCTATTTCGGGACGATTCCCTACATGACCGAACGCGGTACGTTCGTCATCAACGGCGCCGAGCGCGTCATCGTTTCGCAGCTGCACCGTTCTCCGGGTGTTTTCTTCGGACAGAGCATGCACACCAACGGCACAAAACTCTATTCGGCGCGCATCATTCCCTTCAAGGGGTCGTGGATAGAGTTCGCTACGGACATCAACAACGTGATGTATGCCTACATCGACCGCAAGAAGAAGCTGCCCGTCACGACGCTGCTGCGCGCCATCGGATACGAGGCCGACCAGCAGATTCTCGAGATCTTCGACCTGGCGGACGAGGTGAAGGTCACGAAGGCCAACCTCAAGAAGGCCGTGGGGCGCAAGCTCGCGGCGCGCGTGCTCTCGACGTGGGTCGAGGACTTCGTCGACGAGGATACGGGCGAGGTGGTCTCCATCGAGCGCAACAACGTCATCGTGGACCGCGAAACGGTCCTCGAGGAGGAGCACATAGACCAGATCATCGAGAGCGGCGCCAAGACGATCCTCCTGCACAAGGAGAATCTCTCGGGCATAGACTTCTCGATCATCTACAACACCCTGCAGAAGGACCCCTGCAACTCCGAGAAGGAGGCCGTCTTCTACATCTACAGGCAGCTGCGCGCCTCGGAGCCGCCCGATGAGGCGACCGCGCGCGACGTCATCGAGAAGCTCTTCTTCTCGGACAAGCGCTACGACCTGGGCGACGTGGGCCGCTTCCGCATCAACAAGAAGCTGGGTCTGAACATCGACCCGGCCATCCGCACGCTGACGCGCGAGGACATCATCGCCATCATCAAGTACCTGATCCAGCTCATCAACTCGAAGGCCGACGTCGACGATATCGACCACCTGTCGAACCGCCGCGTGCGCACCGTGGGCGAGCAGCTGTCGAATCAGTTCTCCGTGGGCTTCGTGCGCATGGCGCGCACGATCCGCGAGCGCATGAACGTGCGCGACAACGAGGTCTTCACGCCGGTGGACCTGATCAACGCCAAGACGCTGTCGTCGGTCATCAACTCCTTCTTCGGCACCTCGCAGCTTTCGCAGTTCATGGACCAGATCAACCCGCTGGCCGAGATCACGCACAAGCGCCGTCTCTCGGCCCTGGGTCCGGGCGGTCTGTCGCGTGACCGCGCCGGTTTCGAGGTGCGCGACGTGCACTACACGCACTACGGACGTCTTTGCCCGATCGAGTCGCCGGAAGGCCCGAACATCGGTCTGATCTCGTCGCTGTGCGTCTATGCGAAGATTTCGCCCATGGGATTCATCGAGACGCCCTACCGCACGGTGACCGACGGCGTGATCGACATGGACAATTCGCACATCCGCTACTACTCGGCCGAGGAGGAGGAGGGCAAGGTCGTCGCCCAGGCCAACATGCCGATCGACGACGAGGGCCACTTCCTGCAGCCCGACCGCATCAAGGCGCGTCTGGGCGCCGACTTCCCCGTCGTGACGGCGCAGGAGGTGAACCTCATGGACGTGGCTCCGAACCAGATCGCCTCGATCGCCGCGAGCCTCATCCCGTTCCTCGAGCACGACGACGCCAACCGTGCGCTGATGGGCTCGAACATGATGCGCCAGGCCGTGCCCCTGGTGACGTGCGAAGCCCCGATCGTCGGCACGGGTATCGAGAAGGACATGATCTCCGACAGCCGCATCCAGATCGTGGCCGAGGGCGACGGCGAGGTGACCTTCGCCGATGCGACGAAGATCCAGATCCGCTACGAGCGCACCGAGGACGAGATCCTCAGCTCGTTCGCTCCCGAGATCACGACCTACGAGCTGCCGCGCTACCGCCGCACGAACCAGAACACGTCGGTGACGCTCAAGCCGACCGTGCTGACGGGCGACCGCGTGACCAAGGGGCAGATCCTCACCGAGGGCTACTCGACGCAGAACGGCGAGCTGGCGCTGGGCCGCAACCTGAAGGTGGCCTACATGCCCTGGAAGGGGTACAACTTCGAGGATGCCATCGTCATCTCGGAGCGTATCCAGCGTGAGGACATCTTCACGTCGGTGCACGTCGACGAATACATCATGGAGGTCCGTGACACGAAGCGCGGCGTCGAGGAGCTCACGTCGGACATTCCGAACGTCTCGGAGGACGCCACGAAGGACCTCGATGCCAACGGTATCATCCGCGTGGGTGCCAACGTCCACCCGGGCGACATCCTCATCGGCAAGATCACCCCGAAGGGCGAGAGCGATCCGTCGCCCGAGGAGAAGCTCCTGCGTGCGATCTTCGGCGACAAGGCCGGCGACGTGAAGGACGCTTCGCTCAAGGCGCAGCCGTCGCTGCACGGCGTGGTCATCGGCACGAAGCTCTACAGCCGCGCCAACAAGGAGGGCAAGAAGGGCAAGAACGCCGAGAAGGCGCAGCTCGACAAGCTCGACGAGAAGTTCGCGGCCGAGATCGCCGATCTGACCAAGCTGCTCGTCAGCAAGCTGTGGACGCTGCTCCAGGGCAAGACGACGACGGGCATCACGGACTACTTCGGCGTGGAGCTCTATCCCGCCGGCACGAAGTTCTCGCAGAAGATGCTCGAGGAGATCGCCCGCAAGTCGGCGGACGAGAAGACCGGCGTGGCGATGGGTTACCTGAACCTCGGGTCGTGCAACTGGACGGGCGACGCCCACACGGACGGCCTGATCGAGACCACGATCAACAACTACACCATCGAGTGGAAGAAGGCCGACGCGGCCATCAAGCGCGAGAAGTACAACATCACCAACGGCGACGAGCTCCCGCAGACGGGCGTCATCCAGATGGCCAAGGTCTACATCGCCAAGAAGCGCAAGCTGAAGGTGGGCGACAAGATGGCCGGACGCCACGGAAACAAGGGTATCGTGGCGCGCGTGGTGCGCGACGAGGACATGCCGTTCCTCGAGGACGGTACGATCGTCGACATCTGCCTGAACCCGCTGGGCGTGCCTTCGCGAATGAACCTCGGCCAGATCTACGAGGCCGTGCTCGGCTGGGCCGGCCGCGAGCTGGGCGTGAAGTTCGCCACGCCGATCTTCGACGGCGCCTCGCTCGAGCAGATCAACGACTACACGGCGCAGGCGGGGCTTCCGCACAGCGGCCGCACCTACCTCTACGACGGCGGTACGGGCGAGCGCTTCGACCAGCCGGCCACCGTGGGCGTGACCTACATGCTCAAGCTGGGCCACATGATCGACGACAAGATGCACGCGCGTTCGATCGGTCCCTACTCGCTCATCACGCAGCAGCCGCTCGGCGGTAAGGCGCAGTTCGGCGGTCAGCGTTTCGGTGAGATGGAGGTCTGGGCGCTCGAGGGCTTCGGCGCCGCCAACATCCTGCAGGAGATTCTGACGATCAAGTCCGACGACGTGATGGGACGCGCCAAGGCCTACGAGGCGATCGTCAAGGGCGAGAACCTTCCCAAGCCGGGCATCCCCGAGGCCATGAACGTGCTGCTGCACGAGCTGCGCGGTCTGGCCCTGTCGGTAAAACTCGAGTAAGGTGTTTTTAGGATAAGATAAACCAAGAGAAATATGTCAATTTCCAAAGACAATAAGACGAACAACAGCTACAGCCGCATCTCGATCGGCCTGGCCTCCCCCGAGGAGATTCTGGCCCAGTCGAGCGGCGAGGTGCTGAAGCCCGAGACCATCAACTACCGGACCTACAAGCCCGAGCGCGACGGTCTGTTCTGCGAGCGGATCTTCGGCCCGGTGAAGGATTACGAGTGCCACTGCGGCAAGTACAAGCGGATCCGTTACAAGGGCATCGTCTGCGACCGCTGCGGCGTGGAGGTGACCGAGAAGAAGGTGCGCCGCGAGCGCATGGGACACATCTCGCTGGTGGTTCCCGTGGTGCACATCTGGTATTTCCGTTCGCTCCCCTCGAAGATCGGCTACCTGCTGGGTATTCCGTCGAAGAAGCTCGAGGCGATCATCTACTACGAGCGCTACGTGGTCATCAACCCGGGTGCCGCCTCGGAGCAGGGCATCGAGCGGCTGGCCACGCTCTCCGAGAAGGAGTATCTCGACGTGCTGGACGCCCTGCCCAAGGGCAACCAGTCGCTCGACGACAGCGATCCGAACAAGTTCGTCGCACAGATGGGCGCCGAGGCGATCCTCACGCTGCTCAAGCAGGTGGACCTCGACTCGATGTCCTACGCGCTGCGCCACAAGGCCTCGACCGAGACGTCGCAGCAGCGCAAGTCCGAGGCGCTCAAGTGCCTGAACGTCATTGAGTCGTTCCGTGCTTCGAAGGGTAAGAACAAGCCCGAGTGGATGGTCCTGAGCGTCATTCCGGTGATCCCGCCCGAGCTGCGTCCCCTCGTGCCGCTGGACGGCGGCCGTTTCGCCACGTCGGACCTGAACGACCTCTACCGCCGCGTCATCATCCGCAACAACCGCCTCAAGCGCCTGATCGAGATCAAGGCTCCGGAGGTGATCCTGCGCAACGAGAAGCGCATGCTGCAGGAGGCCGTCGATTCGCTCTTCGACAACTCGCGCAAGTCGAATGCCGTGAAGAACGAGTCGAACCGTCCGCTCAAGTCGCTCTCCGACTCGCTCAAGGGCAAGCAGGGCCGCTTCCGTCAGAACCTGCTCGGTAAGCGTGTCGACTACTCGGCCCGTTCGGTCATCGTCGTCGGCCCCGAGCTGAAGATGCACGAGATGGGTATTCCGAAGGACATGGCCGCCGAGCTCTACAAGCCGTTCGTGATCCGCAAGCTCATCGAGCGCGGCATCGTCAAGACGGTGAAGTCGGCCAAGAAGATCATCGACCGCAAGGACCCCGTGATCTGGGGCATTCTGGAGAACGTCATCAAGGGACACCCCGTGCTGATGAACCGCGCCCCGACGCTGCACCGTCTGGGTATCCAGGCCTTCCAGCCGAAGCTCATCGAGGGCAAGGCCATGCAGCTGCACCCGCTGGCATGTACGGCCTTCAACGCCGACTTCGACGGTGACCAGATGGCCGTGCACCTGCCGCTGGGCAATGCCGCCATCCTGGAGGCGCAGTTGCTGATGCTCGGTTCGCACAACGTGCTCAACCCCGCGAACGGCGCCCCGATCACCGTGCCGTCGCAGGACATGGTCCTCGGTCTGTACTACATCACCAAGCCCCGCAAGGGTGTCAAGGGTGAGGGACAGGTCTTCTACGGTCCCGAGGAGGCGATCATCGCCTACAACGAGAAGCGTGCCGACCTGCACGCCGTGGTGAAGTGTCTGGTCGACGACCTGGACGAGCAGGGCAACCCCGTGCGCGTGCTCAAGGAGACGACCATCGGCCGCATCCTCTTCAACCAGGTGGTTCCCAAGGAGGTGGGCTACATCAACGAGGTGCTGACGAAGCGCTCGCTGCGTGACATCATCGCCGTGGTGATGAAGAAGGCCGGTGCCGACAAGGTGGCCAACTTCCTCGACGACATCAAGGACATGGGTTACAAGATGGCCTTCCAGGGCGGTCTGTCGTTCAACCTCGATGCGGTGATCATCCCCGAGGAGAAGGAGAAGCTCGTGCAGGAGGGTTACGAGCGTGCCGACGCCATCATGGAGGACTACAACATGGGTCTCATTACCAACAACGAGCGATACAACCAGATCATCGACGTCTGGACGAACATCAACTCGAAGTTGACGAAGGCCGTGATCGACACGCTGGTCAAGGACGACGACGGTTTCAACCCGGTCTACATGATGCTCGACTCGGGAGCCCGTGGTTCCAAGGAGCAGATCCGTCAGTTGAGCGGTATGCGTGGTCTGATGGCCAAGCCGCAGAAGTCGGGTGTCGAGGGTGGCCAGCAGGTCATCGAGAACCCGATCCTCTCGAACTTCAAGGAGGGGCTTTCGGTGCTCGAATACTTCGTCTCGACGCACGGTGCCCGTAAGGGTCTGGCCGATACGGCGTTGAAAACGGCCGACGCCGGTTATCTGACGCGCCGTCTGGTCGACGTGGCGCAGGACGTCATCATCAACGAGGAGGACTGCGGCACGCTGCGCGGCCTGACGGCTACGGCCATCAAGCGCAACGACGACGTCGTGCAGACGCTCTACGACCGCATCCTCGGCCGCACGGCCCTCAACGACGTGATTCACCCGCTGACGGGCGAGGTGCTCTGCAAGGCCGGCGAGGAGATCACCGAGCCGATTGCCGAGGCCATCGAGAAGTCGCCGCTGGAGTCCGTCGAGATCCGTTCGGTGCTGACCTGCGAGTCGCGCCGCGGCGTCTGCGCCAAGTGCTACGGCCGCAACCTGGCCACGGCACGCATGGTGCAGAAGGGCGAGGTGGTCGGCGTGATCGCCGCCCAGTCGATCGGCGAGCCGGGTACGCAGCTGACGCTGCGAACGTTCCACGTCGGTGGTGTGGCCGGCGGTACGGCCGTCGAGACCAACGTCGTCTCGAAGTACGAGGGACGTCTCGAGATCGACGAGTTGCGCACGGTCAAGGGCAAGAATGCAGCCGGCGAGGCGATCGACATCGTCATCTCGCGCCAGTCGGAGTTCCGCATCGTCGACCCGAAGACCGAGATCGTGCTCTACACGCACAACCTGCCCTACGGTGCCACGCTCTTCATGGAGGACGGTGCCGAGGTCAAGAAGGGCGACCTGATCTGCGAGTGGGACCCCTACAACGCCGTCATCATCTCGGAGTACGAGGGCAAGGCCGTCTACGACAGCGTGATTGAAGGTGTCACCTACCGCGACGAGCGCGACGAGCAGACGGGCCTCTCGGAGAAGGTGGTCATCGAGTCGAAGGACAAGACGAAGAACCCCGTCATCAAGATCCTCAACAAGGATGGCGACGAGGTCAAGCAGTACAACCTGCCGGTTTCGGCACACATCGTCGTCAAGGACAACGCCCGCATCAAGGCCGGCGACATCCTCATCAAGATCCCGCGTGCCGTGGGCAAGTCGGGCGGCGACATCACCGGTGGTCTGCCGCGTGTCACGGAGCTCTTCGAGGCGCGCAACCCGTCGAATCCCGCCATCGTCTCGGAGATCGACGGCGAGGTATCGTTCGGCAAGATCAAGCGCGGTAACCGCGAGATCATCATCACCTCGAAGCAGGGCGATGTGAAGCGTTACCTCGTGCCGCTGTCGCGTCAGATCATCGTGCAGGAGAACGACTACGTGAAGGCCGGCAGCCCGCTTTCGGACGGCGCCATCACGCCGACGGACATCCTCAACATCCTCGGCCCGACGCGCGTACAGGAGTACATCGTCAACGAGGTGCAGGAGGTCTACCGCATGCAGGGTGTGAAGATCAACGACAAGCACTTCGAGGTGATTGTCCGCCAGATGATGTCGAAGGTCAAGATCGAGGACCCGGGCGACACCCGCTTCTTCGAGGACCAGATCGTCGACAAGTGGGAGTTCATGGATGTCAACGACGAACTTTACGACAAGGTGGTCGTGACGGACGCCGGCGACTCCACGACGCTTCAGCCGGGTCAGATCATCTCGCTGCGCAAGCTGCGTGACGAGAATTCGAGCCTCAAGCGCCGCGATCTGAAGCCCGTGCAGGTGCGTGACATCGTTCCCGCCACCTCGACGCAGGTGCTGCAGGGTATCACCCGTGCCGCCCTGCAAACCTCGAGCTTTATCTCCGCCGCCTCGTTCCAGGAGACGACGAAGGTGCTCAACGAAGCCGCCATCCAGGCGAAGGTCGATCCGCTGGAGAATCTGAAGGAGAACGTGATCTGCGGTCACCTGATCCCCGGCGGTACGGGCCTGCGCGAGTACGAGAATCTCGTGGTCGGCTCGAAAGCTGAATTGGAGACGCTCCAGCAGGCCCAGTAATCGGGCCTGCCGGAGATGCTCCGGAATGCTGTTTAGGTTTTTTGAAATCCCTAACCTTTTAAATAGCGTTTATATGAAAAAGTTCTACTTGTTCTTTGCGGCGGCTTTGATGGCCCTTGTATCGTGTTCCGATGATCCCGAAACGCCAGTTCGGGTGCCGGAGATTGTTGTGAATACCCCGCAGATTACCGTCGATGCGGAAGAGGCTTCCTACTCTTTTGCCTACGAAGTGGTCAATCCGTCCAGCACGGGCGTCCTGACCGTAGAGAGCAGTGCCGACTGGCTGGTCTATGTGTCCCATACGGAGAGTGAAATCAACTATGGGGTTACTGTGTGGGAGAATTCGGAGGAGTCACGGTCGGCTGTGCTGACGCTGAAGTATCCCGGAGCCGAGGATGTCCAGGTCACGGTCGTCCAACTTCAGAAGGAGTTGGCGGCGTGTCCCGTGGAGATGTACATCCTCGATGTAAGTTACTATTATGCCAACATTACGTGGCTTCCGTCGAACGACGATATTCAGTATCTCTCGTTCGTGATGGAGAAGTCCGTCTATGACGGTTACGAAAGCGAGACCAAACTCTTCGAGGACGATCTTGCGTATCTGCAGTCCCGTGCCGCTTCGCTGGATATCTCTCTGGAGGATTATCTGCTGGGCTTCGACGCGCTCTACAGCGGAGGCATGACCAATCAGGTCTCCGGCCGCAAGCCCAACACGGAGTACGTGGTCTATTGCTATTCGGTCGAGCTGCGCGACGGTACGCTCGTGCGCACGAGTGCCGTAGGTACCGTGTCGTTCAAGACCAAGGAGCTCGTGATGCACGAGGCCGACTTCAACTTCAGTGCGGACATGCACTCGAACCGGATGACGCTCATCGTTACGTCGGGATCGAATGATTTCCGTTTCGGAGTGGACCTGTTCACCGAGTCGGAGTACGCCGCGTTCGGCAGCCCCGAGGAGGCGGCAAGCGAGCTGATCCGGCGGCTCTCCACCTATGTGAACATGGGCGGCATGTCGTGGGATCAGGTCACCTATCTGAATCAGGCGACCAAGGAGTATCCCGACCTGGTGGCCGGACGCAAGTACTACGCCGTAGCCTGCGGTGTGGATGACGGAACGCTCATCTCCAATGTTGCCGTTCAGGAGTATACCGTGCCGATGCCGGAGATTACCGACAACTGCACCTTCACGGTCGACTTCACGCGGATGGCACCTACGGAGGTGGACTTTACGGTGACCCCGACCAATGCGGCCACGCGCTACCTGGCCGTTATTGACGAGGCTGCCGATCTCGCGTCCACGACCAGCGAGGCCTATGCGGCCGAGCTGCTCTACCGCATGAACTACTATGATGCGGTGGACTGGACGAACACGTCGTATCTCTTTACGGGTGAGCACACCTTCAACTCGCATTCGGATGTCGTAAATCCGGAGTACCTCAAGGCCGAGACGGACTATGTGCTGCTTGTCTTCGGCGTGGACGGCTACGGCGAGCGGACGACGGAGATTTTCACCTCCGACTTCACGACGCCGCTGACCGAGCAGAAGGCGATGACGATCGATATCCAGATCACGAGTGTCGAGGCCCGGGCCATCAATGCCGTGTTTACCCCGTCCGATGAAACGGCCAACTATCACTACGACGCCTATCCGATCGAGGATTACGAAGGCTCCACTCCCGAGGAGTTCATGGAGTATGTGATTTCGATCAACGGCGAGTGGCTGTCGCTCTATCAGGGGACGCAGGAGCGTCGCTTTGCATTTTACTTCCCCCGTGAGGAGTATGTGGTATTCGCATTCGGCTACGACGGGGCAGTGACCTCCGATCTCTACCTCAAGCACGTGAATATGACCACGGGCGAGGTGACGGAGATGGGTGTCATCCCGCAGGCAGTGGCTCAGAAGTACCTTGCCGGTAAGTTTTAACCGATACCCTGTTTGATAAGGGGGCCGTGTGAAGTGCACGGCCCCTTTTCTTTTGTTTCAGTCTGTACGGGGGCGTATCCCCCGGTGCGTTCAATCGACCGATCCGTCGGCCCGCTTTTTGACCGATCCGTCCTGTCTCTTGGCCGGTCTGTTTCGCCTCTTGACCGCTCTTGGCCGGTCCGTCAGCCCGCCTTTGGGCCAATTCGCCAGTGCGTCACCCTGGCCGGGCTGTCCGGCTGCTCGGGGTGCCGGCCTTGTCGTATGCGGGGGGCCGGATCGTGCGGGCGGGGGCATGCCGCACTGAAGTGGTCCTGCCGTCCGGACTCCGCTGTCGCTGCGGGGCCTGACGACGAGCGGGGCCTGACGACAAGCGGGGCGGCCGGTTATCCGGCCGCCCCGCTTTGCTTGTGGGCTGTTGTGCGAATCAGAAGGCGACCGTCTCGCCGTTGATCGTCACGTTGCCGAAGACAGCCGTGGCGCTGTCGCTGTTGCTGCCGCTGCTGACGGCCACTCCCAGGCAGAGGGTTTCGGGCAGCCCGCCGTCGAAGCTCTCCGTGCGGACCTTGCCGAAGGTGGCGCCGCCGTCGAGCGAGTAGGAGAGCGAGCAGCTGTCGCCCGTGCGCTCGATCCGAAGCACCGGCTTCGCCCCTTCGACGCTCTCCGCCGGGGCGGTCAGCGTGCCGCGCGAGGCGTTCTCCACGGCGGTGCGTACCGAGCGGTAGAAGCTCATCTCGGGCCCCTGGGCCGCCATGACGTGCAGGAAGGCCGTGCCCGTGGCCGAGCGGTCGGGGGTCAGCAGCAGTCCGGCGAGCGACTGGTTGCTCGTGCCGCCGGTCTCGTAGGACTCGACGGTCACGGTGGCCGTGAAGTCGCCCGTCACCTCGCGGTAGACGTAGCCGAAGTTCTGGCCGCCGCTCTCGAACTTGCCGCGGGCCGTGAGCGTCAGCAGCCCGCCCTCGGTCGAGGCCGTGGCTGCGGCGTCGCCGCACGAGAGGGCTGTCCAGCCGTTGCCGAGGTCGATGCCGCCCTGCGGCTCCTCGGGATCGGTGCCCGGGTCGGTTCCCGGATCGGGCTCCGTCGTGATGCCGCCGTTGTCCACCTCGACGGGAGCCGAGGCGTAGTCGGTGAGCTTGCCGGCGCCGGCGCCGGCGGGAACGATCGTCGCCAGCTGGTCGGCCGGATCGACGATGTAGTCGTAGGCGGGCTTGAAGTCGTCGTAGGTGTAGGGTGTGGCGAGCCGCTCACCGTCGTAGGCCTTGTACTCGACGTTGGTCAGCGGGTAGGGTTCGGTGGCATTTGCCGGGCGGTTCTCGAAGACGTTGGCGCGGGCGTAGAGGAAGCCGGCGAGTGATCCTTCGAGGTTCGAGACCCAGTTGCTGCCCTCCTGCTTGGCCGGAAAGGTGCAGATGTCGGTCGGGAGCCGCACGCCGTCGAAGAGGTTGTCCTCGACGAGCACCATGGCGCCGTAGGCGCTGCCCACGCCGTAGGTCGAAACCTCGCGGAAGAAGTTGTTGTAGACGTGCACGCGGCCGTAGCGCACGCGCGGATGGCGCGACGACGAGGTGTCGAAGTAGTTGTGGTGGAACGTCGCCGTGATGGCCGCATCGCCCGTGGCGCTGTTCGAGTGGCCCACCAGGCACGACTTCTGCGTCTTGATGAAGTGGCACCACGAGACCGTCACGTCGTGCGAGGCGTGCGTGATGTCGCACGAACCGTCCTCGTAGTCCTTCGTCTGGTTCATCGACTCGAAGGTGCAGTGGTCGACCCAGATGTGGTGGCTCTCCTGCATCGAGATGCCGTCGGCGCCGTTGTCGGCCTTGGGCATCTTGATGTAGATGTTGCGGATGATGACGTTCTCGGCCTCGTTGAGGAAGAAGCCGACGTTCTCCATCACGAAGCCCTCCGTGCCGTAGATCGAGAGGTTGCCCGTGCGCTTGATGTCGAACCAGGGGCTGCCGCTGCCGCGGCCCTCGTCGCTGTGGAACGTACCGCTCAGGTAGACGATCGCGGGGGTCATCTCCTTGTTCTTCTCGCGCAGGCGCAGCCATTCGCCGAACTTGTGCCCGTCGTCGAAGTGGTGGATGTGCTCCGGCGTGGCCGCCTCGCCGCCGGTCGTGCCCGCAGCGTAGCCGTAGAGGCGGTCGAGCTCGACCGTGCCCGTCGTGGGCGGCACCTCGGGCGTGGGTTCCCCGCCTTCGCCGCCCGCCAGCTGTGCCACGACGACCGTGCGCGTGAGGCTGCCGCTCGTGAGCGTGATGACGGCCGAACGGGTCGCCCCGAGGTTTTCGGTCACGCGGAAGAAGAGGTGGTCGACGCGCAGGGCGCGGGTCTCGACGCGCGAGAGCCACGTCTCGGCGCCCGACTCGATCGTGACCGTGTAGTCGAGGTTCGTCTCGACGGGGATCGTCAGCTGCTGCTCCTCGGCGCTCACCTCACAGCTCTCGGCTACGGTGATGACGCCCTGCTCGAAGGTGAGGGCCGCCATGGCCGTGCGGCTGTTGTCAGCCGCGAAGACCAGCACCTTGGTGTATTCGTCGATCGCTTCGGGATCGGACGTGAAGAGCGAGATCACCCCCTCCGTCGGGCCCGACGCGACGGCCTTGGCCTTCACGACTGCCGAGGAGAGCACCTCGATCTGCACCTCGCCGTCGGCGCCCGTCACCGTGTAGGGTACCTCGACCGGCGTGTCGGCCGTCAGGGCGCAGCTTGTCTGTGCCAGCTCGATGCTGAGGCGCGCCGCTTTCGGTACGGTGATCGTCGTGCCGTCGGAGAGCGTGAAGGTGACCGACGTCTCGTCCTGCGTGACGCTCTGGAAGAGGGAGTCGCCGCCCTCGCCCGTGGCCTTGCCGAGCTGCTCCCAGCTCTGCCCGCCGTCGGTCGAGACCCACCAGTAGCCCTCCTCGATCTTCAGCTGCGGCGTCGTGCCCGCCGCGCCGGGCTCTCCCGCGGGGCCCTGGGCCGCGATGCGGTTGCCCTCGCTGTCGGTCAGCCACTCGCCGTCGATCGTCCAGTAGTAGACGCCGCCATCCTCTTCGACACCGATGACGGGCGTCGAACCGTCGTCGCCCTTGTCGCCGTCGTCACCGTCGGAGCCGTTCGTGCCGTTGTAGATCGTGATGGTGGTTCCGTCGGTGAAGGTGATGCGGTATCCCGAACGCTCCTCCTCGACGAAGGGGGTGACGCTCTCGATCAGGGTGCCCCGCTCGATCGAGTTGACGATCGTCCGGAGCGCGACGATCTCGTCGTTGAGTTCGTCGCAGCGCTCCTCGAGCGCTTCGATCCGGTCCTCCAGATCTCCGACCCACGTGCGCAGCGGGTCGTCGTTGTAGTTGCCGCAGGCGGCCAGCCACATCGGGATGGCAAGCAGCATCGGTAGCAGTTTTCTCATGGTTTGCAAGTTAAGGTTGTTGGTTTATGGCAAAGTTAATCCGTATGGCTCGCCGCGACCCGGATTTTTTGACCGAAGGGTGGAAAAAATTGCCGCATGCCGGCCCCGAGCCCGCATGCGGCAGCTCTTCGCAGAGGGCGCGGCGTCCGGATGCTCCCTCCCTTCGCCGGGTCAGAGGCGTTCGTAGCGCTTGGCCAGTCCGCCCTCGGAGGTCTCGCGGTAGAGGCTCGGGAGGTTGTGTCCCGTCTCGTTCATTACCTCGACGACCTTGTCGTAGCTTACCAGGTGCGCGCCGTCCGAAAGCGTGGCGTAGATGTTGGCGTCGAGGGCCCGGGCCGCGGCGATGGCGTTGCGCTCGATGCAGGGGACCTGCACCAGTCCGCAGACGGGGTCGCACGTCAGTCCGAGGTGGTGTTCGAGCCCCATCTCCGCGGCGTATTCGATCTGCGAGGGGGTGCCGCCGAAGAGCTGGCAGGCGGCCGCCGCGGCCATGGCGCAGGCGACGCCGACCTCGCCCTGGCAGCCGACCTCGGCCCCCGAGATCGACGAGTTGGTCTTGGCGACGTTGCCGAACAGTCCCGCCGTGGCCAGCGCGCGCAGGATGCGGATGCGCAGGAAGTCGCGCGAGGTGGCCAGGTGGTAGAGTACTGCCGGCACGACGCCGCTCGATCCGCACGTCGGGGCCGTGACCACGACGCCGCCCGAGGCGTTCTCCTCCGACGTGGCCAGCGCGTAGGCGTAGATCTTGGCCCGCGACTTGAGCGAGTCGGTGTAGCTCTTCGACTTGACCCAGTAGGTGCTGGCCTTGCGGGCGACCTTCAGGCCGCCGGGCAGCACGCCGTCGTTGTTGAGCCCCTGTTCGATCGTGCGGCACATCTGTGTCCAGATCGTGTCGAGGTAGTCCCAGATTTCGGGCCCTTCGCAGTCGTTGACATACTCCCAGTAGGTCTTGCCCTCGTGGTAGCACCACTCCTTGATCTCGGAGATCCGGCTCATCGGGTAGACGTTGTCCGGGACGTCGAGCCGCGACGTCTCGTTGGCCAGCGCCCCGCCGCCGATGCTGTATATCTTCCATTCGTCGACCGTCCTGCCGTCGCGCAGCCCCTCGAAGAGCATGCCGTTGGGGTGGAACGGCAGCACGATCTCGGGCTTCCAGACGATCTCGGTCGGGGCCAGCGGTTCGAGCACCTGTTTGATGGCCACATCCGTGAGGTGGCCCTTGCCCGTGGCGGCGAGCGATCCGTAGAGCGTCACGCGGTAGGCGTCGACGTCGTGGCAGCGCGCCGCGAAGCGTTCCGCCGCCTTCTTGGGCCCCATCGTGTGGCTGCTCGAGGGGCCGTTGCCGATCTTGTAGAGTTCTTTGAGCGATTCCATGAAATGCCTTTTTGGTAACGGACAATATCCGCCGTAACGGTCCGGCCTGTCGTTCCGGCACGCGGCGTATTTCCGAAAAAACGGGAGAAAGCCCGGCTTTCTCCCGCCTCGTCCGTCCGTTGTAGCCCCACCGCGACTCGAACGCGAATTTAGGGTTTAGGAAACCCTCGTTCTATCCCTTGAACTATGAGGCCCTGCAGTCAATGCGGTGCATTCCCGAAGGAACGCACCGCAAAGATAGTGAAAAAATCCGTTATCGGATATCGGAGTCGTCAGAAATGGAAATTCAGTCCGATCGAGAAGGTGTGCGCCCGGGCCGTGTAGTTGCCCGAGAAGTCCGTGACGGCACTGGTAAGCTGCGAGGCGGGAACCCCGGCGGCCTGAAGCTTCTCGTTGACGATGCCCAGCACCGAATTGACGTAGGGATAGGAGCCCGTGCGCTCGGGGTCGGCCGAGTTGACGTAGCCGTAGGCAATGTCGATGTCCATCCACTTCGCGGGGCGGAACGTCGCACCGGCCGTGTAGGCCAGTTTGGTCATCGACGGCGTCTCGGGGTTGAGGTAGTCGCTGCTGACGGGGCTCTCGTCGACATACATACCCATGCGGGCCGTGAACCAGTCGCAGGCGTGGTACTGGCCGCCGAAGCGGAAGGCCAGCGTGTTCGAGTAGTTCTTCTCGCTGACGGGAAGCGCCAGGACGGGGTCGCCGGTCTCGGGGTTGAGGATCTGCACGTCGAGCTTGTCATAGGCGCTCCAGAGCACGTATTGCAGGTCGATGGCGAACTCCCACTTCGGCACGGGGCGGAAGCTGACGCCCCAGGTCATCGAGGCGGGCAGCGGCAGCTCGGTCCGGACGACGGCCGAGGTGAGCTTCGTGGGGTCGAGACCCAGCTGCGGCAGCAGCTGGCCGATGACCTGTGCGATGGTCGGGTCGTCGATCATGCGCAGGTCGATCGAACCCGAGTCGACCTTCATGAGCTGCTTCGAGCGGAAGTTCATGCCGAGCGACCACTGCTCGTTGATGTCCCACATGACGCCGAGGTTCACGCCCACGGCCATCTTGGCGCTGCCCTCGATGCCGAGCGACATGAGGTTGCGGTTGCCGGCCAGCGTGAAGATGTCGGGCATGGAGGGCACGAGCATCTGCAGGGCCCCCATGAGGGCCTGGTTCTGGGCGTTGTCGGCGCCGATCGGGAGCAGCGAGCGCGAGAGGTCGAAGTTGCCCCACGTGAGCATCAGGCCGCCGCCGATCGAGAAGTGCTTGCCGATGCGGAACGAGACGGTGGGCTGGAAGTTGTAGGCCGCGAGGTTGATCGACTGGATGAGCTGCGAGCCGGCCCAGTCGTCGCCCCAGTTCATCGAGGAGCCGAACGGTGTGTTGAAGGCCACGCCGACCGACATCCAGTCGAGGGGCTTGTAGTTGACGTAGGCGAACATCGGCGTCGAGAGCTTGTTGTCCGAGGTGTAGTGGACGGGTTTCGTGGCGCCCGTATAGTCGGGCAGCGAGGTGTAGGTGGCCTTCGAGGCGATGCCCGTCATGCCGACCGAGATGTCGAATTTCGTATCCTGGAAGACGGCGGCCGCGGGGTTGAACCACAGCGACTCGGAGTTGAGCTTCATGGCCGTGCCGACGTGGCCCATACCGTTCTGTTTCGAGGAGAGGTTGTTGACCTGATACCCTTCGGCCGAGGCCGCGGCGGCGACCGTCACGGCAGCCAGAACGAGGAGAATTTTTTTCATCTTCAATTGGTTTGGTTAATACTGTCCGCACCAGCGTGCGGGTGCGAAAATCGGGGGCAAAAGTAGGAAAACTATCCGCATGGTCCAAACTTTCTGTTCTGAATTTCTCGAAAATTGGACTCTATGGCATAGCTTTGGCCGATATGGCGGGTGCCGGAACGCGGCGACGAAAAAGCGGCATCCGCACCGAAGTGCGGATGCCGCAAAGGATGTATGCCTCAGGAGACTGTCCCTGCAAGGGGGGTGTGTCACCGGGGGGGGGTGTGCCGCCGGAAACGGGCGTCGCGGAAACGGGCATCGCGAGAGCGGGAGCGGACAGGGACAGGGTCAGGGTCAGGGGCGGGGGGGCGCAGGGCCAATGCCGCAAGGGCCGAATGCCGCGGGTGTGTATCGCGTTGTGTGTACCTATTTTTCCCGGCTGTTGTAGGCTTCGAGGGCCTTCTGCAGCACGACGAGTGCCCGTTCGAGCTCCTCCTTCTTGAGGACATAGGCAATGCGGACCTCGTTGCGGCCGTAGGCAGGGTCGGAGTAGAAGCCCGACGCCGGGGCGAGCATCACGGTCTGACCCTCGTAGCTGAATTCGCGCAGGCACCAGGCGCAGAAGTCGTCGCTGTCCTCTACCGGCAGGCGCGCCACGGTGTAGAACGCCCCCATCGGGATGGGCGAGTAGACGCCCGGGATGCGGTTCAGCCCGTCGATCAGGCATTTGCGGCGCTCGATGTACTCCTCGTAGACCTCCATGCTGTACGAGCGCGGGGCGTCGATCGAGGCCTCGGCGACGATCTGCCCGATGAGCGGCGGCGAGAGGCGCGCCTGGCAGAACTTCATCACGGCGTTGCGCAGCTCGCGGTTCTTGGTGATGAGCGCCCCGATCCGGATGCCGCACTCGGAGTAGCGCTTCGACACGGAGTCGATCAGCACGACGTTCTGCTCGATGCCTTCGAGGTGGCAGGCCGAGACGTAGGGCGAACCGGTGTAGATGAATTCGCGGTAGACCTCGTCCGAGAAGAGGAACAGGTCGTATTTGCGCACCAGGTCGCGGATGCGCTCCATCTCGCGGCGGGTGTAGAGGTAGCCCGTGGGGTTGTTGGGGTTGCAGATCAGGATGCCGCGCGTGCGGGAGTTGATCAGCCGCTCGAACTCCTCGACGGGCGGCAGGGCGAAGCCGTTGTCGATCGTCGAGACGACGGGGCGGATGACCGCCCCGGCCGAGACGGCGAAGGCCATGTAGTTGGCGTAGGCCGGTTCGGGAACGATGATCTCGTCACCGGGGTTGAGGCACGTCATGAAGGCGAAGAGCACCGCCTCGGAGCCTCCGGCCGTGACGATGATCTCGTCGGGCGTGAGCTTGATCTGGTACTGCTCGTAGTACGACACGAGCTTCTCGCGCAGCGAGCGGTAGCCGTCGCTGGGGCTGTATTCGAGCACCTTGCGGTCGATGTGCTTCAGGGCCTGGAGTCCCACCTCGGGAGTGGGCAGGTCGGGCTGTCCGATGTTCAGGTGGTAGATCTTCGTACCGCGTGCCGCGGCGGCTTCGGCCAGCGGCACGAGTTTGCGGATGGGCGAGGCCGGCATCTGCACGGCCCGTTGTGAAATCTGGGGCATGGGGTGCGCTGATTGTAGGGGCGGGGATCATTCGATCTCGGCCGAGGGACGGAACTTGACGGCCTTGCGGGACGGAATCTTCACCGGAGCTCCCGTGCGGGGGTTGCGGCCGATGCGCTCGGCCTTCTGGACGACGCTGAAGGTGCCCAGTCCCGTCAGGGTGAGCCGCTCGCCTTCGCGCAGCGTGCGGGCCGTGATGCGGATCATGGCATCGACGGCCTTGCGGGCGTCAACCTTTGAGATGTTGGCTTCGAGCGCGACGGCTTCGACAAACTGGGCCTTGTTCATGATGTTTTTCCGTGAAAAGATAGCTCGTTGACCTAACTTAGGACAAATATAGGCATTTTTCGGCAAAGACAAAAGTTCGGGGCGATTTTCCGCCGATTTTCGGCGGGCGGATTCCCCTGCCGGCGGCCTGCGGCGGCGGAGTTTCGGGGCGGGGCCGATAAAAAGGGGGCAAGATTTGGCGGAACGGAAAATCCGTGTTATTTTTGTCCTCGGAAAGTTGGCGGAGTGGTCGATCGCGGCGGTCTTGAAAACCGTTGAACTGCAAGGTTCCGGGGGTTCGAATCCCTCACTTTCCGCAACAGGCGTCAAGCGCCGGCGGCTTGCGCGATCCATGCCCGGTTTTGCATCCAGAAGGGTGAAACCGGGCCTTTTTGTCTTGAGCCGGGAGGCCGTCGTGGCCAAAAAAACGGCCCTTCGATGTAACATTTTCCCGCTTGCCGTATCCAAAGGGAAAAAATTTCAGGTCATGAACAAGTTGATATGCCATGTCGGGCTGCTGTGCGGGGTGTTGTTGGGGATGCTGGATGCGACTTTTGCGCAATCTTTTGCCGTGCAGCGTGTCGGCTGCGGAAAACAGGCCGTCATTCTGATTCCGGGATTTGCCTGTTCGGGCGAAGTATGGCGACAGACCGTCGACGCCCTGCGAGAGAATTACACCTGTTATGTCCTGACCATGCCCGGCTTTGCCGGGGTCGCCGCGGAGACGAATCCCTCCTTTGACGGTTGGACGCGGCAGATTGTCGATTTTATCCGGGATGAGCGGATCGAAAAGCCCGTGCTGATCGGTCACAGCATGGGAGGCGGTTTGGTCATGAACATCGCGGCGAATCATGCGGAGCTGGTAAAGGGCATCGTGGTGGTGGATGCGTTACCCTGTCTGGCGGCTCTCTATGATCCCGACTTCCGGGCGAGGGAAATCCCGGACGAGGAATTTGCGCAGGCCGAAGCCCGGTTGCTCCGCATGAGCGACGAACAGTTCCGCAGGCAGGCCCGGATCAGTGCGGCGGCGCTTACGACCGATTCGCTTCGTTATGACGACCTGATCGGATGGAGCCTGGCTTCCGACCGGCGGACCTGGGCCCGGATGTATTGTGACTATTCCAATGTGGACTTGAGGCCTGCCGTCCGGCGCATTTCGGTCCCGATGCTGGTGCTGTTGGAATATCCGTTTCGGAAGATTGCCCCAGCCGTCGAACAGCAGTTCGCCGGGCGACCGAACATCCGGCTGGAATATGCGAACCGGGGGCTGCACTTCATCATGTTCGACGACCGGGAGTGGTATATGCGGCAGATTACGGACTTTCTGAATGACTGATCGTGGATTTCGAGCAAATATACAGGACCTACTGGGAAAAGGTGTTCCGATTGTGCATGGGCTATTTCAATGACCGTTCTTTGGCCCAGGACCTGGCGCAGGATGTCTTTGTCCGCGTGTGGCAGCACCTTCCCGCGTTCCGGGGCGAATCCTCCGTGGGAACCTGGATTTTCCGCATCGCCACGAACGTCTGTCTGCGTCAGGTCGAGCGGCGGAGGGGCATTTCCCAAACGGCTGTCCCGGCAGGAATCCCGGCCGAAGAGCCGGGTGACGACGCTTCGCGGGTGCAGGCGCTGTACGGGGCCGTCGCCGAACTCCCCGAAATGGACCGCCTGATGATTTCACTCTATCTCGAAGAGCTGAAACAATCGGAAATAGCCCGGATTACGGGCGTGTCGGAGGCAAACGTGCGTGTGAGAATACACCGAATCAAGGCCGCCCTGGCAAAAAAATTACGCAGGAATGAGGAATGATATGGATATGAGGGCCCTGTGGAAGGGTCAGCCGGCACCGGTTGCCGATTTGGACGCCATGCGCAAAAGGATAAGACGCTTCGCGTTGCGCAGGATCGGAGAGGCCTGTGCGGTGATTGTACTCATGATGGCGGCCATTGCCGCCGGCGTGCTGATCTGGACCTGCTGGCCTCCGCGGCTGATGCTTACCCGCGTCGGCATCGTGTTGGCGTGCGCGGGCTTCATGCTGCCTGTCTGGTCCTATGGAAGGGCGCTGCGCCTCTATTATGGGTTGAACCCCGATTGCTCCAACCGGGATTACATGGACCGGCTGCTGAAGATAAAAAGAGAGGAATACAGACAGCGGCATGCCGTTCTGAACCTCTATTTTCTACTTCTGTCGCTCGGTTTTGTGCTCTATTCTTATGAATATGCGTTTTCCCGCTCATTCTGCTTCGGGGTAACGGCCTGTTCGATCTTGCTGCTGTGGATCGCGCTGAACTGGTTTGTATTCCGGCCGCGCCTGCTGAAAAGGCGCAGCCGCAGCTTCTCCGATTTTATGAAATGCGTGGAACGCTGCAGGAACCAGCTGTCGGAATAGGCCGTTGCACCGTCTGCCGGATGGTCACTTGGCCCATTCTCCGGGCCGGTTCACGTGTCGGTCCTGAACCGGAGCAGGGTGCCGGTCCGACGGATGATTCCGTGGCCCGGCTTTCGGGGGATGCGGGGGTGTCTCCGCGGCCCCGCCTTTGGAGTGCAGCCGGGTGGTGCACCCTCGCCGCCGGGCCGTTTTTCGTCGTTTTTGGACTGAAAAATAGCTGTTTGGACGAAATTGGGGTACCAATTCAAATATTTTTGTTACATTTGCCCGAATTTTTAATCGAAAAAGGATGGCATACAATTTATTGAAAGGCAAGAAAGGCCTGATCTTCGGAGCGCTCAACGAGCAGTCCATCGCCTGGAAAGTGGCGGAACGCGCCGTCGAGGAGGGCGCCGAAATCGTGCTGACGAATACGGCCGTATCCATTCGCATGGGTACGATCAACCGGTTGGCCGAGAAGTGCAACACGATCGTCATTCCGGCCGACGCCACGAGCGTCGAGGACCTCGAGACGCTCATCGACAAGACGATGGAGCACTTCGGCGGCAAGTTCGACTTCATGCTCCACTCGATCGGCATGTCGCCCAACGTCCGCAAGGGCCGCACCTACGACGATCTCGACTACGACTACCTTGCCAAGACGCTCGACATATCGGCCATTTCGTTCCACAAGGCCATTCAGGTCGCCCGCAAGAAGGACGCCATCAACGACTGGGGTTCGATCGTGGCGTTGACCTACATCGCCGCGCAGCGCACGCTCTACGGTTACAACGACATGGCCGACGCCAAGGCACTGCTCGAGTCGATCGCCCGCAGCTTCGGCTACATCTACGGCCGCGAGAAGCACGTGCGTATCAACACCGTGTCGCAGTCGCCCACGCAGACGACGGCCGGCAGCGGCGTGCTCGGACTGGGTGATCTGATGTCGTTCGCCGAGAGCATGTCGCCGCTGGGCAACGCCACGGCGGAGGATTGCGCCGACTACGTGCTGACGCTCTTCTCGGACCTCACGCGCAAGGTGACGATGCAGAATCTCTACCACGACGGCGGTTTCTCGTCGATGGGCATGTCGCGCCGCGCCATGAAGACCTACGAGAAGGGCATGCGCTTCGACGACGTGCACGAGCATCAGTATCCCTTTGGCGGAGGCCCCGCCGAGGAGAAATAGCCGGGCAGCTGCCCGGCGGCCCGCGTTCCGGAGAGGATTTGCCGACGCCGGCGGCCGGGACTATTGACGGAAAAAAGAGGAGCGCATTCCCAATCGGAATGCGCTCCTCTTTTTTTTGCTTTCCGCCGCGACCGGGCGGTGATGTCGTACCGGGCAGCGAGGGCGTCAGTAGAGGTGGTCGTCCTTGCGGACCTCTTCGCGCGTCATGGGCCGGCGGTTGAGCGCCCGCCAGGCGTACCAGATGTAGGCCACGACGAAGGGGATGAGCAGCGAGACGTAGGCCATGACGCGGAGCGTGAATTCGCTCGACGAGGAGTTGCGGATCGTCAGCGACGACTGCATGTCGGCCAGCGAGGGGTAGTAGGCCGTGCCGTTCCACCCGGCGCAGAGCAGCAGCGCCAGCACCGTGAGCACCGTGCCGCAGCCGCCGAACCAGATGGCCCTGCGGTTGCCGCGCCAGGCCGTCAGAATGCTCCACAGCACGAGCACGACGCCGATGAGCAGGAGTGCGGCGACGACGGGCATCGCGGCAAGGTTGTGCAGGTAGCCGTAGGCTTCGGGTGCGATCCGCCCGGCGGCGTCGGCACGCCAGGCCGGCGAGACGAGCCACGATCCCGCGAAGGCGAGGAAGGCGGCCAGGAAGACCACGGCCAGCGGCCGCATCGTGCGGCGGGCGCGTTCGACGAGCGTGCGGTCATCCACGGCGTTCATGAAGTACTGGCAGGCGAGCGTTCCCGCGAGGAAGACCACGGCGAGCCCCAGCAGGATGTTGCGGTGGTCGCCCAGAGCCTCCAGCCCGTGCCAGGGGGTGGTCCACTGCGAGATGACCGTATCGCCGCCCAGGTCGGTCATGTTGTAGCGGTCGACCGTAAAGTTCGCGCCCGTGAAGAGCGTGCCCACGGCGGCGCCCAGCAGGAAGGGCCCGGCGATGCCGTTGATCATCAGGAAGACCTCGAAGGTCCGCTCCCCGAAGACGTTGCCCGGTTTGCGGCGGTATTCGTAGGCCACGGCCTGGAGGACGAAGACGAAGAGGATCGCCATCCAGACGTAGACCGCGCCGCCGAACGACGTGGAGTAGAAGAGCGGGAAGGAGGCGAAGAAGGCGCCGCCGAAGGTGACGAGCGTCGTGAAGGTGAGTTCCCATTTGCGTCCCAGCACGTTGACCAGCATCGTGCGCTCCTCCTCGCTGCGCCCGATGCGGTAGAGCAGGGCCTGTCCGCCCTGTACGAAGAGCAGGAAGACGAGCAGGGCGCCCAGCAGGGCGATCAGAAACCACCAGTAGTCTTGCAGGAAAGTCAGGCTGTCCATTATCTTGTCGCGTGTTATTGTTGTCGTTGTGTGAGCCGACTCCGCGCCGGGCTGCCGGGCGGAGTCCGCAGTCGTGGTTCGGGTTTATTCCGCACCGGGACCCTTGCGGATCTGGCGGAGCATGATGCTGATTTCGGCGATGAGCAGCGCCGTGAAGAGGGCAAGGAAGAGGAAGAAGGTCGTGGTCACGGAGCTGCTCGGGAGCTTCGAGACGGCGACGCCGACGGGCAGCAGGTCCTGGATGGCCCACGGCTGCCGTCCCACCTCCGCGACGACCCATCCGGCCTGCGAGGCGAGGTAGGCGAGCGGTATGGCCGCGATGGCGAGCCACAGCAGCCAGCGCTTGCTTTCGAGCGTTCCGCGGCGGTTGTACCACCAGACGAGGGCCAGAATCAGGATGAAGAGACATCCGGCGCCGACCATCACGCGGAACGAGTAGAAGAGCAGCGGCACGTTCGGGACGAGCTGCTCGGGCGAATCGAGGTATCCGTAGCCGAAGTAGGCGAAGTATTCGCCGAGGAAGTGCCTGCCTTCGGGGGTCGAGGGGTCGAACTTGCGGGTGACCTCCGCCAGTGCGGCCTCGTCGCCGCTCTCGCGGGCCGCGCGGTAGCGGGCCAGCTCCTCGATGGCCACGCGCCCGCGGGCGATCTTCTCCGTGGCGGGAAGGATGCCCTGCTCGGCGTTGCCGTCCAGCAGGTCGTTGATGCCCGCCACGTAGGCTTCGGCATCGCGGAAGCTCATGATGGAGAGCAGCTTCGGAATGTCGATCCGGAAGTAGAAGGCCTCGTCGGCGGAGGTGCGGCCCTGCGTGGGGCGCAGGATGCCGACGGCCGTCAGCGGTGCCCCCTGCTCTCCGTCGTAGAGGGCCTCCATGGCGGCGAGCTTCATCGGCTGCACGCGGGCGACGATGGCTCCCGAGCGGTCGCCCGTGAAGGCGGTCACGAGGGCGGCGGCCAGACCGAAGAGCGAGGCGATGGCGATGCTGCGCGTGGCCAGCCTCCGTTCGCGGCGCTTGAGCAGGTACCAGGCGCTCACCCCGACGACGAACAGTGCGGCGAGCGTGAACGACGAGGTGACCGTGTGGGAGAACTTGTTGACGGCCACGGGCGAGAAGGCGACCTCCCAGAACGAGGTCATCTCGTTGCGCACGCTCTCGGGGTTGAAGGTGCACCCGACGGGGTACTGCATCCACGAGTTGGCCACGAGGATCCACCACGCCGAGAGGTTGGCGCCGATGGCCGTGAGCCACGTGGCCGTGAGGTGGAATCCGCGGCTGACCTTCTCCCAGCCGAAGAACATCACGGCGATGAAGGTGCTCTCGAGGAAGAAGGCCATGATGCCCTCGATGGCGAGCGGCGCACCGAAGATGTCGCCCACGAAGTGGGAGTAGTTCGACCAGTTGGTGCCGAATTCAAATTCGAGGATGAGGCCCGTGGCGACGCCGATGGCGAAGTTGATGCCGAACAGACGCATCCAGAAGCGGGTCGTGCGTTTCCAGAAGGCGTCACCGGTGCGGTAGTAGATGGTCTCCATCAGGGCGATGAGCACGCCCAGGCCGAGCGTCAGCGGCACGAAGAGCCAGTGATAGATGGCCGTCAGGGCAAACTGGGCACGGGACCAGTCGACGGTTTGCAGGATGTCGGACATTGTCGTGTTGCGTTTTGGTTGTCTGATGTGAGGGCTTCGAGGACGATGTCGCTCCGCTCCTCGGGGCTCTTGCCGGCGAGCAGGTCCGGAAAGAAGAAGAGCCTCAGAACGGCGAACATGATGAAGAGCTTGATGAGGATCACGGCCCACAGCGTGCGCCCGAGCGTCATCTCGCGGAATCCGTCGCAGTAGAAGCGGACTATTTTGCGGAGTGTTGCGACCATCTGTTGCGAAGCGTCCGGCGTGCCGCCGACGGGGCGTCGGCACCGGTTGCGGATTCAAAACTAACCAAAAAAACGGAAACGCAAAACATCCGGACCGGAATATTTTTCCCGTACCGTGTTTTCCGGGCGGGCGGCGCGGTCCGGAGATACGGGGGATGCCGGGCGTCGACGCGGGGTGCGGCCGGTTGGTTTTCGGGAACTTTTTGTTACTTTTGCGCCCGGAAAGGTGAAAGGAAATGAGACGAGACAACAAGAATACAAAAACGGAAAAACGCCCCTCGGCCTGGGTTTCGGCCATCCCGCTGGCGGTGCTGGCGCTGCTGCTCTTCGTGGTGATCCGCTGCTTCGGCGGCGACGCGATCAACGGCGGGAGCCAGATCGCCCTGCTCTCGGCCACGTCGGTCTGCGTGATGCTCTCCATGGGGCTCTACGGCGTGTCGTGGAACACGCTCGAGGAGTCCATCATCGACAATATCCGCGCCTCGGCCTCGGCGATCCTCATCCTGCTGCTCATCGGTGCCATCGCCGGCACGTGGATGGTCTCGGGCGTCGTGCCGACGATGATCTGCTACGGACTGAAGATTCTGCACCCCTCGTTCTTCCTGGTCGCCTCGTGCGTGATCTGCGCCGGGGTGTCGCTCATGACGGGCAGCTCGTGGACCACGATCGCCACGATCGGCGTGGCGCTCATGGGCATCGGCAACGCCATGGGCTTTCCCGAGGGGTGGGTGGCCGGTGCGATCATCTCGGGCGCCTACTTCGGCGACAAGGTCTCGCTGCTCTCGGACACGACGGTGCTCGCCTCGTCGACCGTCGGGGTGCCGATCTTCACCCACATCCGCTACATGCTCCGCACGACCATCCCGTCGTTCGTCATCGCCCTGGCGGTCTTCACCGTGGCGGGGCTGACGCTCGCGCACGGCGACGCCACGCATGCCGGGAGCTATGCCCGGGCGCTGCATGCGACGTTCCGCATCACGCCGTGGCTGCTGCTCGTGCCGCTGGCCACCGGGGTGCTGATCGTGCGCAAGCTCCCGGCCATCATTACGCTCTTCGTCGCCGTGGTGCTGGCCTGCGTGGCGATGCTCGCGGCGCAGCCCGGGCTGGTGGCCCGCATCGCGGGGGTCGGGTCGCTCGACTTCCTGTCGGGATTCAAGGGGGTGCTGATGAGCTGCTTCGGCCCCACGTCGCTCGCGACGGGCTCGCCGCAGCTCGACGAGCTGGTCGCCACGCGCGGCATGGCGGGCATGCTCAATACCGTGTGGCTCATCATCTGCGCCATGTGCTTCGGCGGCGTGATGACCGGCAGCGGCATGCTGCGCTCGCTCACCGAGCTCTTCCTGCGCTTCGTGCACCGCGCCTTCTCGGCCGTGGCCTCGACCGTCGGTGCCGGCATCTTCTTCAACCTCTGCACGGCCGACCAGTACATCTCGATCATCCTCTCGGGGCGTCTGTTCCGCGAGCTCTACGCCGAACGGGGGCTCGAACCGCGGCTGTTGAGCCGCTCGGTCGAGGACTCGGCGACGGTCTGCTCGGTGCTCATCCCGTGGAACTCCTGCGGCATGACACAGGCCACGGTGCTCGGCGTCTCGACCTTCGTCTACATGCCCTACTGCATCTTCAACATCGCCTCGCCGATCATGTCGCTGCTGGTCGCGGCCACGCTGAAAAAGGTGAAAAGTAAAAAGTGAAAATATGAAACGGGGAGTGCGAATCCCCACCAATCAAGCTATTCCGATGCATACCGAACTGGTGATTTTCGATCTGGACGGCACGCTGCTCGATACGATCGGCGACCTGGCCGCCGCCTGCGACGCCGTGCTGGCCGCGCGGGGACTTCCGCAGCACACCTATGAGGAGTACTGCCACTTCGTCGGCAACGGCATCCTGCGGCTCGTCGAGCGGGCATTGCCCGAGCCGCTGCGCACGCCCGAGCTCGTGGAGTCCGTGCGCGCCGACTTCGTGCGCTACTACACGGCGCACATCGACATCCATACGAAGCCCTATCCGGGCATTCCGGAACTTTTGGCCGAGCTGACGCGCCGCGGCATCCGCGTGGCCGTGGCCTCGAACAAGTTTCAGGCCGGGACCGAGAAGCTCATCCGTCTCTTCTTCCCGGAGATTCCCTTCGCCGTGGTCTTCGGGCAGCGGCCCGGCGTGCCGCTGAAGCCCGATCCGGCGGTTGTCGGGGAGATTCTCGCATGCACGGGAGTGCCGCGCGAGCAGGTGCTTTACGTCGGCGACTCGGGCGTGGATATGGAGACGGCCCGGGCGGCGGGGGTTCGCTCGGCGGGCGTCACGTGGGGATTCCGCGACCGGGAGGAACTGGTCGCGGCCGGTGCCGACCGGCTGGTCGACCGTGCCGAGGAGCTGCTCGGCGCGTTGTAGCCCGCGCGTTGAGGCCGCATCCGGCGGTCAGCAGTAGAGCCGCACGTCCTCGGCCGTGATGCGCTCGCCCGAGAGGACCGTCAGTCGCTCGACGGCGTTGCGCAGTTCGCGGACGTTGCCCGTCCAGCGCATGCGCTGCAGCGCGGCAACCGCCTCGGCGTCGATCTCCTTCGGAGCGGTGCCGTACTCTCCGGCGATCGTGCGCAGGAAGTGGTCGACCAGCAGAGGAATGTCCGTCGCGTGCTCGCGCAGCGCCGGCACGTGCACGACGATCACCCCGATGCGGTGGTAGAGGTCCTCGCGGAAGTTGCCCCGCTCGATCTCGCGGCGCAGGTCCTTGTTCGTTGCGGCGATCACCCGCACGTCGACCTCGATGTCGCGGTCGCTGCCCACGCGGCTGATGCGCCGCTCCTGCAGCGCCCGCAGCACCTTCGCCTGTGCCGCGAGCGACATGTCGCCGATCTCGTCCATGAAGAGCGTGCCGCCGTCGGCCTGCTCGAACTTGCCCTTGCGCTGCTTGATGGCCGAGGTGAAGGCGCCGCGTTCGTGGCCGAAGAGCTCGCTCTCGATCAGCTCCGAGGGGATGGCCGCGCAGTTGACCTCGACGAACGGCCCTCCGGCGCGGTGGCTTCCGGCGTGCAGCGCCCGCGCCACGAGCTCCTTGCCCGTGCCGTTCTCGCCCGTGATGAGCACGCGGGCGTCGCACGGCGCAACCTTCTCGATGAGCTGGCGGACGTGTTCGATCTCGGGCGAGAGCCCGATGATGGGCTGCGTCGGCGGCGTGTGGGCCCGGCGGCAGCGGCGGGAGGCGGGAGCCGCGGCCGGAGCGGACGCGGGGTGGTCGACCACGCGGTGGACGGATTGCAGCAGGCGGTTCATGTCGATGGGTTTGGTCAGGTAGTCCTCGGCCCCGTTGCGCACGGCCTCGACGGCCGAGTCGATCGACCGCTCGTCCGAGAGTGCGATGAACGGCACGCCCGTATCGGGGACCTTGCACCCCGTGTCGGAGAGAATCAGGTCGAAGGCTACCTTGTTGCACAGCTCCGCGGCCGTGCGGTCGTCTTCGGCCGCCTCGGCCGAGAATCCCTCGTAGCGGAGCCGTTCGCGCAGGATGTTGCGCACGCTTTTCGACCGGTCTATGATTAAAACCTTTGCCATAGCTTGTTTTTCGTGAAATTTTACCTACTTTTGCCGATGATATGCTTCGGCCCGAAGATGCAACACTTCGGCAGGGATCGGAAAAAGCCCGGTTTTTGCACTCGGTTTGCACTGTTTACGTCCCAAAGATATGTTTTTCCGCGGTGCAAACCCAATTTGCCGCGGGCGGTGCCGAAGCTCGCGCAAGGGCGCTGACAGCCTCCCGGGTGACCCATTGCCGGAGTCCGTTCGGATGCTCCGGCGGACGGAACGGAACATGCCGCGGGCCGCGGATACGAAACGACTTATGAAGAAGAATTACAATTACACACGTCGCAAGCTCTACCTGCCCGAGTACGGGCGTCACATCCAGGAGATGATCGACTCGCTGCTCGTGATCGAGGACCGGCGCGAACGCAACCGCCAGGCCCGGGCCGTCATCGCCGTCATGGGCAACCTGAATCCGTTGCTGCGCGATACGGCGGATTTCACGCACAAGCTGTGGGACCATCTGTTCATCATGTCTGATTTCCAGCTGGATGTGGATTCTCCCTACCCGCGGCCCACGCGCCAGGAGCTGACCGTCTCGCCCCGGCCGCTGGCCTATACGCAGGGGCGCATCGCCTTCAAGCACTACGGCAAGTATGTCGAGCGGATGATCCGCTCGCTGGCCGACGAGAAGGACCCGCAGCGCGTGGCGCGCACGGTCGACAACCTGGCCCGCTACATGCGCACGAAGAGCTACGAATACAACCAGGAACACCCCAACAACGAGGTGATCGTAAAGGATATCAAGCAGATGTCCGGAAGTGCCATCGAAATCGACGAAGTGGCCCTGAACAATATCCGAAGCGACTACAAACAGCACTTTTCGGCGCCTGTCCGCAAGGGGGTGCTGCAGCGGCAACAGCAGCGGCAGCAGCAGAAGAACCGTCAGCAGCACAACCGCGGCTTTGTGAAAAACGGGGCTGCACACCGCAATTCGCAGAAATAATTTGATTCCGATTTGCGGAATTTTCCTATCTTTGTTTCCATCAAACGAGAAAAACGACAAAAAAATAGATGAATAAGCAGACGCTATTCGTGACAATGGCTGCGGCCGCCGTGCTGTGCGGCTGCCAGTCGTCGAAGGTGAAAATCTCGGGCCGTTTCGTGGGCAGCGAGGCGAAAAATGTCTACCTCGAGCAGGTGACGCCGCTCGAGCAGACGATCATCGACTCGACGACGCTCGACGCCCAGGGGGCCTACGGCTTCCGGCTCAAGGGGGTGCCGCAGACTCCGGCGCTCTACAACGTGGTCTATGACGGCGAGCGCATTCCGCTGCTGCTGGCCGGCGGCGACCGTGTCGAGGTCGGATCGGTGGGCAGCGTCGTCCGCAACTATACGGTCGAGGGCTCCGAGGAGTCGGACCTGCTCCGCCTCTTCTACCAGGCCTTCGTCACGGGGGCCCAGTCGCTCGACGAGATCGCCGCGCAGTTCGCCCGGCAGCACCTCACCGACGAGGAGCGCAAGGCCCTCGTCAAGGAGTATACGGCCGAATACTACCGCATCCGGCGCGAGCAGCTGCGCTTCATCATCGAGAACAAGTCCTCGCTGGCGGCCGTCTACGCCCTCTATCAGCGGCTGCCGGGCGACTCGTACCTCTTCAATGGCGACAGCGACGTGGTCTACTACCGCACCGTCGCCGAGGCCGTCGGCGAGCGCTATCCCGACTCGCCCTACCTCGCGCCGCTGCTGGCCGAAATCGCCCGCATGGATGCCCGCATCAGCCTGACGTCGCAGATCTCCGAGGCGAGCTACCCCGATCTGGAGTTGCAGGACATCTACGGCAGAAAGATCCGCCTCTCGTCGCTTGCGGGCAAGGTCGTGCTGCTGGACTTCTGGTCGGCCGAACTGGGCAACAGCAACGTCTACAACGCCGAACTGAAGGAGACCTACCGCAAGTATGCCGACGCTCCGACCTCGTTCGAGGTCTATCAGGTGGCGATCGACACCTCGAAGCCGCTGTGGATCACGGCCGTGCAGGAACAGCAGCTGCCCTGGATCTCGGTGAGCGACCTGCGCGGGCGCGCCTCGACGGCGCTGACGCTCTACAATGTGCAGAAACTCCCGGCCAACTTCCTCATCGACAGGCAGGGGACGATCGTCGCGCGCGACATCTACGGCAAGAGCCTCGAGGAGAAGCTCGACGAACTGACGCGCTGATGGTGCGGCCGGCCCGGCGTGCCGGCCGGGAACCGGATTCGGGACCTGGCGGCTGCGGACCGCAGCCGGGGGTCCGGGAAGGGACTGAAGATGGAATGACAACGGTGAGAACGAACAAACCTTCATGATCTATTTCGCATCCGACATACACCTCGGCGCCGGCAGTGAAGAGGCGGCGCGCGCGACCGAACGGCTCTTCGTGCGGTGGCTCGACGAGGCGGCGCGCGATGCGGAGGCAATCTTCCTCGTGGGCGACATATTCGACTTCTGGTTCGAGTACAAACGGGTGGTACCCAAGGGGTTCGTGCGGACGCTGGGCAAGCTGGCCGAGCTCACGGACCGCGGCATCCGCGTGGTTTTCTTTACGGGCAACCACGACATGTGGGTCACCGACTACCTCACGCGCGAATGCGGCGTGGAGATCTGCACCGCGCCGCAGCTGATGACCCTTGCCGGGCGGCGCATCTTCATCGCCCACGGCGACAACATGCGCATCGACGGCCAGCCGATGCTCAAGCTCCTGAACCGCATTTTCCGCTCGCGGACGCTGCGCGTGCTCTTCTCGTGGGGACTTCACCCCGATCTGGCGCTGAAATTCGGCCACTGGTGGAGCGGCAAGTCGCGCAAGTCGCACAACGCCGCCGACCGGCGGGCCGCCGAGACGGGCTCGGGCGGCGGCTTCGACGCCTCGCTGACCGAACCGCTGATCGACTACGCCCGCGACTACGCCCGCTCGCACGAGGTCGACCACTTCGTCTTCGGACACATGCACTATGCGCGCGACTACCGCGAAGGGGCGCTGCACGTGGTGAACCTCGGCTGCTGGGAGAAGAACCCCGCCTATGCCGTGCTGGACGATGCGGGGGAGATGACGCTCAAACGACTCGAACGATGAAACAATACCTCGATCTGCTGCGCCGCATTCAGCGCGAAGGGGTGGTGCGCGGCGACCGCACGGGCACCGGCACGAAGGGGGTCTTCGGCCACCAGATGCGCTTCGATCTAAGCGAAGGCTTCCCGCTGCTGACGACCAAGCGGGTCTTCCTCAAGGGGGTGATCCACGAACTGCTGTGGTTCCTGCGCGGCGATACCAACATCCGGTACCTCGTCGAAAACGGCGTCCACATCTGGGACAACGACGCCTGGCGCTTCTACACGGAGCGGTGTGCCGCGGCGGGCGTGGCGCCGCTCGGACGCGACGAGTTCCTTGCGGCGGCCGGCGGCGAGTCGCCGATCGACGGCTATTGCTACGGCGATCTGGACCACGTCTACGGCTACCAGTGGCGCTCGTGGCCGCGGCCCGACGGGGGCGTCATCGACCAGATCGCGCAGGCCGTGGAGCTGATCCGCCACAACCCCGAGTCGCGGCGCATCGTCGTCTCGGCGTGGAACGTCGCCGACATCAGCCGGATGGCCCTGCCGCCGTGCCACGTATTGTTCCAGTTCTACGTGGCCGAGGGGCGGCTCTCGTGCCAGCTCTACCAGCGCAGCGCCGACACGTTCCTCGGCGTCCCGTTCAACATCGCCTCCTATGCCCTGCTGACCATGATGATGGCGCAGGTGTGCGGCCTGGAGGCCGGGGAATTCATCCATACGCTGGGCGACACGCACCTCTACCTGAACCACCTGGAGCAGGTCGACGAGCAGCTCGCGCGCGAACCCCGCCCGCTGCCGCACATGCGGCTCAACCCCGCCGTGCGGTCGATCTTCGACTTCCGCTACGAGGACTTCACCCTCGAGGGCTACGATCCCTGGCCGGCGATCAAGGCCCCGATGTCATTCTGAAAAAAGGTCGAATCATGGTAAGCATCATCGCGGCCGTGGCCGAAAACGGCGTCATCGGCAACAACAACTCCCTGCTGTGGCACATCGCCGAGGACATGCGCTATTTCCGGCATGTGACGACGGGGCATCCGGTCATCATGGGCCGCAAGACCTACGAGTCGCTGGGGCGCCCGCTGCCCAGGCGCGAGAACGTGGTCGTCACGCGGCAGGAGCTTGCGATTCCGGGCTGCCGTGTCGTCCACTCGCTCGAGGAGGCCCTTGCGCTGTTCGATCCGTCGGAGGAGCTCTTCGTCATCGGCGGCGCGCAGCTCTACGCCGCGGCCCTGCCGCTCGCCTCGCGCTTCTACCTGACGCGCATCTTCCACCCCTACGAGGGCGACACGCGCTTCCCGGCATGGGACGAGGGCGCCTGGCGGCTGGTGCGCTCCGAGGCGTTCGCCGCCGGGGCCGAATACCCCTATCCCTTCGCCTTCGAGCTCTACGAGCGGCGCTGAAATTACGCATTTATACCACCGCACGACCCGGCGGGAATCCCTACCTTTGCATCGGCAAAGGTTTTTTTGTATCCGTATGGGAAAGTATTTCGATATGCTGATGGAGGACGTCCGCTGCCGCGAGGGGCTGAACGCCTGCATGAACTGCGGTGTCTGCACGGGCGTCTGCCCGGCGGCCGAGTTCTACAACTACGACCCCCGCCAGATCGTCTGCACGGTGCAGTCGCGCGACGACGAGGCCATCGAGGAGCTGCTCAAGAGCGACACGATCTGGTATTGCGGCGAGTGCATGTCATGCCGTCCGCGCTGCCCGCGGGGCAATACGCCCGGCTACGTGATCCAGGCGCTGCGCACGCTCTCGCAGAAGCTGGGCTTCTTCGTCGAGAGCGAGAAGGGGCGGCAGCAGCTGGCCCTCAAGCGCATCATCGGCGAGAACATCCTCCGCACGGGCTACTGCATCGTGCCGCGGCTCGTCAAGCCCGAGCTGCATCCCGAGCAGGGGACCGTCTGGAAGTGGATCTACGACAACGACCGCGAGGTCTACGGGCAGTTCACCCCTTCGTACATGCGCCACGGCGCCGGGGCGTTGCGCCGCCTCGACGAGGAGTCGCTCTCGGAGATCAACCGCATCTTCGAGGTGAGCGGCGGCAGCGAGCTGTTCGAGACCATCGAGCGCCACTCCGACCGCAAGGCCCGCGAGATGGGCTACGAGCAGGGGGCCGACCAGCGCTACATGATGGATGTCTTTCTCAACAACAGCAACGAACACTATTGAACCCTATGATGAAGCGTAACAGTTGGCAGGAGTACCAGAAACAGATTGCCGACGATCGATACTACTATGCGCGCAGCTGCATCCGCCAGAACTTCTTTCCGGGCAGCGAGAAGGCCTTTATCGACATTCTTCACAACGACCTGGGGCGCGACCTGCTCGACGACCCGAAGCACTCGTCGTGCACGGGCATCGGCTACCACTCGGACATCGTGCCGCTGGAGACGATCATGACGGTCGTGGCGCGGCAGTTTGCGCTCATGGATGAGGCGGGCTACGAGAACTTCGTCACCTCGTGCATCACCTCGTTCGGCATCTATACCGAGGTGCTGGCCACGTGGGCGGAGTTTCCCGAGACCGAGGAGCGCACGCGCGAAAACCTCTACAAGGCCACGGGCCGCGAGTTCCGCAAGCCGGCGAGCCTGGCCCACACGTCGGACGTGGTCTTCCACTTCCGCAACGAGATCGCCGCAAAGGCCCGCCACCGGCTGGTCAACGCCGTGACGGGCGAGCCGCTGCGCGTCGTCGAGCACATCGGCTGCCACTACGCCAAGATCTTCCCCAAGTCGGGCATCGGCGGTTCGGAGTTCCCCTACGTGCTGGCCGGCATGGTCGAGGCGTGGGGCGGCGAGTGCGTCGACTATCCCGAGCGGCGCCACTGCTGCGGCTTCGGTTTCCGCAACTACCTCGTGCAGGCCAACCGCGGCTACTCGATCGCCAACTCGCACAAGAAGCTCGAGAGCATGGCCCCCTACAAGCCCGACTTCATCGTGGCCAACTGCCCGGGCTGCGCGATGTTCCTCGACAAGTGGCAGTATGCCATCGCCGAGATGGAGGGGACGACCTACGGCGAGAACGGCCACGGCATCCCGGTGCTGACCTACGAGGAGATGGCCGGCCTGGTGCTGGGCTACGACCCCTGGGTGCTGGGCATGCAGATGCACCAGGTCGACGTCGAGCCGCTGCTCGACAAGATGGGCATCGACTACGACCCCGCGGCCAAGTACCTGGGCCGCAACGGAAAATATATCGGCAAACCCGAGTCGGCGGTGGTCAACTGCCCGTCGGAGATGATTTACGACATAAGAGAGTGATGAAGAAACGAGTGATTGTCATAGGCGGCGGTGCGGCAGGCATGCAGACGGCCCTGCGCCTGGCCGAGCAGGGCGTGGAGCCCGTCATCGTGGAGCGCGAGGCGGAACTGGGCGGCAAGCTCCGGAACTGGTATGTGCTCTTCCCCTCCTTTACGCCCGCGGCGGAGGTGCTGACGCAGCTGCGTCAGCGTGTCCGCGAGCGGGGGATCGAGGTGCTGACCTCGACCGAGGTGCGGGGCTTCGACGCGCGGAGCGTAAGGCTCGCCGACGGGCGGACGCTCGCGTGCGACGCCGTGGTGCTCGCCTCGGGTTTCACGCTCTTCGACGCCCGCATCAAGGAGGAGTACGGATACGGCATCTACGACAACGTCTTCACCTCGGCCGACATCGAGCGCATGCTGGGCGAGGGGCGCGTGGCGAAGGCCGACGGATCGCGCCCGAAGCGCATCGCGCTGCTGCACTGCGTCGGCTCGCGCGACGAGAAGGTGTGCCAGCAGCACTGCTCGAAGGTGTGCTGCATTACGGGCGTCAAGCAGGCCATGGAGCTCAAGCGGCTCTTCCCCGAGGCCGACGTCTTCAACTTCTACATGGACATCCGCATGTTCGGCCCCGGTTACGAGGAGATGTACCGCGAGGCGCAGCAGCGCTGCAACATCCACTTCGTGCGCGGCCGCATCTCGGAGGCGAGCCCCACGATCGACGGCCGCGTGCAGATCAAGGCCGAGGATACGCTCACGGGACGTCCGCTGCGCATGAGCGTCGACATGCTGATCCTGCTCGTGGGCATGCGGGCCAACGACGAGAACGCCGCCCTGGCCGAGGGGGCGGGGCTGCGGCGTGCGCCGAGCGGCTTTTTCGCGCCGCGCGACCTCTTCCTGAACAACGTGTGCAGCGACGTCGACGGCATCTTCTATGCCGGGACCGTCACCGCGCCGAAGACCATCGGCGAGACGTTGAACGAAGCAGTTGCGGCGGCCGACGCCGCGGCGCAATACCTCGGAGCATAGCGATGGCAGCGATCAATTTCGGATATACGATCTCCAAGCCCCGGGCCATCGACATGGACCGCAACAACCTGCGCAAGAGCGACGAGATCCTGCGCGAGATGCCCGAGTTGCAGACCTGCATCGGCTGCGGGGCCTGCACGGCCGTCTGCACGGCGGGCAACCTCACGTCGTTCAACTTCCGCCGTGTGCATACGCTCGTGCGGCGCGGCGAGTACCAGGGGGCCTACGAGGAGATGAACAAGTGCATGCTCTGCGGCAAGTGCCGGCTGGTCTGCCCGCGCGGCATCAACACGCGCGGCGTCGTGATGCTCATAAAACGTAAACTGGGGGACTTCTGAGATGACATTCTACGCACCGTTCTGCCTGCCGTTCATCATCGGCGCCGCCGTGATGTTCGCGACGCTGCTCTGGAAGTGGGGTTCGTGGCTCTACCGGCTGCCCCGTGCCGACAAGCGGCTGATCCTGCGCGGTCTGCCCACGCGACGCACGTTGGAGGCCCTGTGGGAGGTGGTGCGCGAGTCGCTGCTGCACCGCCGCATCTTCCGTGTCAACCCGCTGCTGGGCTACATGCACATGTCGCTGGCCTTCGGCTGGTTCCTGCTCATCGCCGTGGGGTGGACCGAGACCGTTGCCTACCTCGGGCTGCGCTTCGTGCCGCTGCAGGGGCACGTCTTCTTCAAGTACTTCGCCACGGGCCTCGAACACAAGCCCGGCTTCGATTTCGTCATGGACCTGCTGCTGCTCTTCGTCCTCTCGGGCGTGGCGCTCGCCTGGGGCAAGCGCTTCTGGTCGAGGGCCATGGGCATGCGGCGCACGACGAAGCACGTGCCGGGCGACCGCGTGGCCCTCACGGCGCTGTGGTTCATCTTCCCGGCGCGCCTGCTGGCCGAGAGCACAACCTGCGCGCTTTACGGCGGCGGCAGCTTCCTGACGGGTTCGCTCGGCGGGTGGATGCACGAGCACATCTCCGTGCTGGCGCTCATGAACCTCGAGACCGCCGCCTGGTGGTTCTATTCGTCGTGCCTCGGGCTGTTCTTCGTGGCGCTGCCCTTCTCGCGCTACATGCACATCTTCACGGAGATCCCGCTCATCTTCCTGCGCCGCTACGGCCTGCGTTCGGGCGAGAAGGAGAGCGCCTACGACCATTTCCAGGTCGAGGCCTGCTCGCGCTGCGGCATCTGCATCGACCCCTGCCAGCTGCAGAGCGTCCTGCATGTCGACAACGTGCAGTCGGTCTATTTCCTGCGTGACCGCCGCTACGGCATGCTGCGGCGCGACGTGGCGGACAATTGCCTGCTGTGCGGCCGCTGTGCCGAGCGCTGCCCCGTGGGCATCGACCTCAATACGCTGCGCATCAACTCGCGCGACCGCCTGCGCAACGTCCCCGACGAGCGGCGCTACGACTACTTCAAGGGGCTGGACCGCTCCTCCGGCACGGGCAAGGTGGGCTACTTCGCCGGGTGCATGACCCTGCTCACGCCCCGCACGATGTCGGCCATGGAGCGCCTGTTCGACGCCGCGGGCGAGGAGGTCTGGTGGGCCGACCGCGAGGGGGGCGTCTGCTGCGGGCGTCCGCTGAAGTTCGCCGGCGAGACCGACTCGGCGCACAAGATGATGCGCTACAACACGGAGCTCTTCCTCAAGCACGGCATCACGACGCTCGTGACCTCATGCCCGATCTGCCTGAAGGTCTTTCGCGAGGATTACGACCTGCCGGGCATCGAGGTGCTGCACCACTCGGAATACATCCTGCGGCTGATCCGCGCCGGACGGCTCAACCTCCAGCGCGGCACGACGCACTATACCTACCACGATCCCTGCGAGCTGGGGCGCGGCAGCGGCATCTACGACGAGCCGCGTGCCGTGATCGAGGCCGTGGGTGAGCTGCTCGAACCGGCACAGACGCGCGAGCATGCCCTCTGCTGCGGCTCGTCGGTGGCCAATACGGCCATCTCGGACGGCCAGCAGGTGCAGATCGCCCGTGCGGTGGCCGAGGAGCTGGAGGCGACAGGTGCCGAGGTGATCGTCACGGCCTGCCCCCTCTGCAAGAAGGCCATCGGCCGCGGCACGAAGGGCGAAGTGCGCGACCTGGCCGAGATCGTCGCCTCGCACCTCTCGTAGGGCGCGTGTCCGAAGTGCTTCCGGGTGCTGGCCGGGGTACGGCTGCGGTGCCGAGATGTGGCTGCGGGGGCGGCGTGCGGTGGAGGCTCTTCCAGTTGCGGTGGGCGAAGTTATGTGGGGGATGGCCGGGCACGGATTTTCCCGGTGGCGGCCAAAGCCGGGTGGCGAGGCAGCCTCGCGGGCGAATCGGGTTTTCGGCCGCGCGGAACGATGTTCCGGGGTGTGCGTGTGAAAAAAACGACGCTTTCAACCGGCTGGAAATGAATTCGGAGCGCTACTGCGGGGCGCCATTTTGAAAAAAATATTTGCACAAACCGTTTTTTTGCCATATCTTTGCACTCGCAAAAGCGATAGATCACGAAGCGTCGAGCTTCGGTTCAACGATACATCGCGGGGTAGAGCAGTTGGCAGCTCGTCGGGCTCATAACCCGGAGGTCGGAGGTTCGAGTCCTCCCCCCGCTACCACAGCGGACGTCTTGAAAAAGTCGTCCGCTTTTTTTGTGCCGCTCCCGGCCCGTGCCACGGCCCTTTTCCGGCCCCGGGAGTTGGATTTTTGCTCCGATGTGTGTATCTTTGAAAAACGGCAGGTTTCATGTACTTTTCCCTTGTACTTTTGGGGCCAAAAGTACCAAAAGCCTCCGCACGTCGTTTTCCGCGGGATTGCGCGATCCGCGGCGCTGCACGGGGCGTGTAAGATCAAGCCTATGCGCCACCCCGTGGCGGACGCGCCGCCACTCGCGCCCTCTTTTTCCGCGTCAAACGAGAGTGCGGACTGGTGGTGCCGCCAGCGGCGGCAGCATAAAACAAATAGCGATGCACTCCGGCGTCTTTTTTCCCGCATGGCGATTCCCGACTTGGTTCCGATGGCGGAGAAGCGGGCGGAAGGCTGAAAGCGACAGCGGCGGGGACGGTTTGCTTGCAAACCCGCGAATAGTCGCCCGACGCCGCTTTCAGCCTTTCGGACGCCGACATCGGAATCGGTCGGGTGGCTTTTGCTGCTTTTCGCCACCGAAAAGCAGAGAAAAGAAAAGAGTTTCTCCGAAAGCCGTAAAAGGGCATCGAGAGGTTTTTTGCTACTTTTCGCCGCCGAAAAGCAGAGAAAAAGAAAAAGTTTTCTCATGTACTTTTGGGGCCAAAAGTACCAAAAGCCTCCGCACGTCGTTTTCCGTGAGAGTGCGGATTGGTGGTGTCGCCACGGGCGGCAAAGGATATAAATAAAGACAAATACGTTTCGGTAACGTGTGCTTTATTTTTTACCCCGCATGGCGATTCCCGACTTGGTTCCGATGGCGAAAGAGCGGCCGGAGGGCTGAAAGCGAGAGCGGCGGGGACGGTTTGCTTGCAAACCCGCGCAGTCGCCCGACGCCGCTTTCAGGCGTCCGGACGTCGACATCGGAATCGGTCGGGTGGCTTTTGCTGCTTTTCGCTACCGAAAAGCAGAGAAAAAAGAGTTTTTCCGGAAGCTGCAAAAGGACTTCGAGAGGTTTTTTGCTGCTTTTCGCCACCGAAAAGCAGAGAAAAAGAAAAAGTTTTCTCGTGTACTTTTGGGGCCAAAAGTACCAAAAGCCTCCGCACGTCGTTTTCCGCGGGAGTGTGCGAGCCGCGGCGCTGCACGGGGCGCGCAAGATCAAGCCTATGCGCCACCCCGTGGCGGACACGCCGCAGCCCGCACCCTCTTTTTCCGCGTCAAACGAGAGTGCGGATTGGTGGTGCCGCCGCTGGCGGTAAAGAAATAAATACGTTCCGGCAACGTGCGCTTTATTTTTTACCCCGCATGGCGGGTCCCGACTTGGTTCCGATGGCGAAAGAGCGGCCGGAGGGCTGAAAGCGAGAGCGGCGGGGACGGTTTGCTTGCAAACCCGCGCAGTCGCCCGACGCCGCTTTCAGGCGTCCGGACGTCGACATCGGAATCGGTCAGGTGGCTTTTGCTGCTTTTCTCCATCGAAAAGCAGAGAAAAGAAAAGAGTTTTTCCGAAAGCCGTAAAAGGACTTCGGGGGCTTTTGCTGCTTTTCGCCGCTGAAAAGCAGAGAAAAAAGTTTTTCGGAACTGAATGTTCGCGAGATTTTCGGAAAGTCACACCCGGCCGCCGGGTGTTCACAGTATGTTCCAACCTAAAACAACCCGTTATGAGAACCAAAACACTCCTTCTGTCGTTGCTGCTGCTTTTCTGCGGCTTCGCTGCCCATGCGCAGCAAGAGATTTTCCCGGTAGACTGGAAAGAGATTCGCTCCATTGTCAAAAAGGACCCCGAACGGGTTCGTGAGCTGGTGCGGAGGCTCTCCGCCCCTGAACGCGATACGACCCTGACCGTGCAGGAGAAGATCGTCGCCTTCTTCGGACAGTCGCTGCTGACCAACGACAGTGAGGAGCCCAAGGTTTTTGACATGAACGAGGCCTATCGCGCGGGGCGCTATGCCGAGGCGCTGGCGCTGGCCGAGGAGGTGCTGGCGATCAATCCGGTGCATGCCGAGGCACTTTTCAAGGCGGCATACGCCATTGCCGGCATGCTCGAGTCGGGCGACGAGTCCCGCACGCGCGACGAAGGGCAGCTCTTCTACAACCGGGGAATCCGGGCGCTGGGGGCGATTGCCTGGACGGGAAACGGCAGCGAGGAACACCCGTTCTGCGTGACGAAGGTCAGCGACGAATACTGCTTCATGCGCTATTACCTCGAGCTGTGGCGGTACGACGCCCAGCGTCTGGTCGGTACGTGCGACGTCTTTGATCTGACCGAGGGCAGCGAATATTACACCGCTCCGCAGATCTGGTTCGACGCCTCGCGGCCGCTGGAGATCACCTCCGCGCTGTTCGGCGGAAAGTAGCGCGGCCGACCGGCGGGGTGGGGCACGCGGCCCGGGTTCAGAATTGCAGCAGGTGCGAAGCCGAGGTGTTTCGGATAAAGATCAGGCAGTCGAACGCTTCGGAGATGCCCGTGTGGTAGAATACCTCGGGCGTGGCGCCGATCTCGCGGAACGACAGCGCGTCGAGCCATTGCAGCTGGGGCGCCTGCTCCTGCCGCATCCGTTTCAGGTTGAGCAGGAAGATCGGCTCGTCGAGTTGTCCGAGCACATGCTCCAGCGTGCCGGGTGCCGGAACCGGGAGTTCAAAGGCCCGGAGACCGTTTTTCCAGGCCGTATAGGTGCCCTGGCCGGTTGCGAAGCCGACGGAGAGGTAGCCGTCCCCGAATTGCTGCTTGAGGTAGTATCCGGTCGGACGAATCAGCCTTGTCGTCCCCTCGCGCTGGTTGATGTGCTGGTTGTGCGCCCAGAGAACCGCCCGCGACTCCGGGTGGAGGGCCATGATCCACGCCATGGTACCGGCCATGCCCCGGTCCCGCCACGAAGGGTCGCGGTACTGGCTCAGAAAGGCGCGCAGCATGTCGATGTATCCTCCGATCTCGGTGCGTTTCTCCCCGGACAGCGATGCCAGGTCGCTGTCGGCGGCCAGCGCATCCAGCTCGGGTTCGAGTTTCCGGGCCAGTTCGACATCCGGTTGGTAAGTCTGCGTGTAGATATGTTGCAGCTGCTCCGCCAGCGCGGCAGCCCGGCGTGCGGCCGATCCCGATGCGGGCAGCAGCCGCTGCAACGCAGCCATCAGCGTGGTGGGCATCTGCAGATCGACCCCCGTGAAGGTGATGCGGGGCTCCGGCGTGTTGACGGTCTTCATCCACTCGACCATCGTCAGCATCTCGTCGGTCATCCAGGGCCAGACGTACATCCCCCGGATCAGCTGTTTCGGGTCGCCCTCCCCGCGGATCGTGTAGTCGTTTACCCGCTCTGCCTCGGGCAGATTGGCCTCCAGCGCGAAGATGCCGAATCCGTGGCGGTCTGTCAGGTAGCGGACGATGCGGTCCTTCATGGCAAACACCTCGCCGGTGCCGTGCGTGTTCTCACCCAGCCCGACGATCCGGCATCCGGTCGCCGCCTGTCCGAGGGCGTCGAGGTCGTCCGTGTCCGGAGCCGTCGGGTCTCAGGTCGCGAACGAATGGACATAGCGCAGCAGCGCCTGCCGGTCGGCGGGCGACAGTTTGTCGACGAGCGGAATCTCCCGTTCGGCGATTCGTTTGCCGTCGATGCGGATCTCCAGGTCGTCGAACCAGACGCTCCCCACACCCGAGGCAAAGCCGGCGATCATGACGCTGGTCGCGGCGCTGTCGATCTTCAGCCGGGCCGTGCAGCGCGTCCAGTCGGAGGTGCCCCGAACGCCGCCCGTCGTGTCGATCCGCGACAGGAAATCCATCGGGGTACGGTCGGGCACGAAGGGGAAAATGCCGAATCCGGCACGCAGGTTCACGCTGTCGCGGGTTTTGATCCAGCCGCTGATTTCGACCTCCCGACCTGCGGCCTGCCCGGCGGGGAGGAAGGTCTGGAATCCGCCCCAGCTGCCCGGCAGGGTTATCCGTTCGCTCCATCGGGCCCGAAGGCTCGCCGCACCGTGGTGCACGGTCTGCCGGTCGAGCGCATACTCGTATCCGGTGAGCGACGTGTTGCGCAGCGTCCATTGCGCCGGCACGCTGTCGTTTAGGGCGTACTCGAAATCCAGGTTGTATTCCGTGGAGTAGGTCGGATAGGTCTCCGTGCATCCGCTGCATGCGCCTGCCAGTGCGAGGCACAGGAGCCAAAGATAGGATCTCTTCATTTTCTGTCGGTTTTTCTCTGCGTCGGGATGCCTGCCTTGCGGGCGTATGCTCCGCGGTCGGCGGCGAGTCGGGACGCGCATGGCAAATATACAAAAAAAGAGCGGATGTTCGGTCCATCCGCTCCTTCTGTCGTGTGTGGTTGCAGCCCTATTTCTGCTGTTTGTAGGCTGCCAGTCCGCTTTGGAGGAACTCGACGAAGCCCTCGACCGAGAGGTCGTAGCCGCGCGGTGCGACAAGCGGCCGTCCGTCGGCTCCCTGCAGCACGTAGTAGGGCTGGGCATTCACGCCGTAGGTCTTCAGTGCGTAGTAGGAGTTGATCTTGCCGAGCCCCTTGAGAACCTTGCCGGCGTCGGTGGTGACCCATTCGCTCTCGGGCAGCACCTTCTTGTCATCCGAATAGAGCGCCACGATCACGTAGTCGTTGCGCAGGATGTCGAGCACCTGCGGGTCGGACCATACGCGGGCCTCCATTTCGCGGCAGTTGACGCAGCCGTGGCCCGTGAAGTCGATGAAGAGCGGCTTGCCGACCTTTGCGGCGTAGGCCTCGGCCTCCTTGAGGTCGAAGAAGCCCTCGAGTCCGTGCGGCAGATGGAGGAAGTCGCTGTACTTGGGCTGCTTCCCCTCCACGGTCAGCAGGGTGTGGCTTCCGCTCGCCGACGTGCCGGCCGAGACGGCGGCGGTGTGCTGCCCGAGGACGAAGTCCTGCGTCGTGAGCGGCGGCAGGTAGCCCGAGAGGGCCTTGAGCGGGGCGCCCCACATGCCGGGGATCATGTAGACGACGAACGAGAAGACGATGATGGCCAGCGTGAGGCGTCCGACACCCACGTAGGGCAGGTCGCTGTCGTGCGCGAACCTGATCTTGCCCAGCAGGTAGAAGCCCAGCAGCGCGAAGACGACGATCCAGACGGCCAGGTAGACCTCTCGGTCGAGCAGTCCCCAGTGGTAGGTCTGGTCGGCCACGGAGAGGAACTTCATGCCGAGGGCCACCTCGATGAAGCCGATGACCACCTTCACGGAGTTGAGCCATCCGCCGCTCTTCGGAAGCTTCTTCAGCACCGAGGGGAAGAGCGCGAAGAGGGTGAACGGCAGGGCGAAGGCCACGGAGAAGGCCAGCATGGTGATGATCGGTGTCCAGAACTCGCCCGAGGTGGACTTGATGAGCACCGATCCGACGATCGGTCCCGTGCAGGAGAACGAGACGAGCACGAGGGTCAGGGCCAGGAAGAAGATACCGCCGATTCCCTTCGTATCGGCCTTCGAGTCGGTCTTGTTGACCATCCACGAGGGCATGGTGATCTCGAACGCCCCGAAGAACGAGGCGGCGAAGACCATGAAGACGAGGAAGAAGATGATGTTGGGCAGCCAGTGCGTGGCGAGCCAGTTGAAGATGTCGGCCGTCACGGCGTCACCGCCCACGATGCGCGTGATGAGGATGATGGCGGCGATGGGCACCGTGTAGAGCAGCACGATGAAGAGCCCGTAGAGCGAGGCGCGCAGGCGTCCCATGGCGGCACCGCCCTCCCCCTTGAGGAAGTACGAGACGGTCATCGGCACCATCGGGAAGACGCATGGGGTCAGCAGGGCGGCGAAGCCCCAGAGGATCGCCTCGATAATCAGGGCCCAGAGGCCCTTGCTGCCGGCAGCATCCTTGACCGGTGCGGCCTCGGCGGCCTCGGCGGCCGGTGCGACTTCGGCGGCGGACTCCGTTTGCTCCCCGGCCGGTGCGACAGTCGCCGGAGCAGCCTCCTGTGCAGGCTCCTGCACGGCGGATTCCGCCGTCTGTGCCGTTGCGGCAGCGGGGGTAGTTTCCGCTTTGACCGGGGTTGTCTTGACGGGCGCCGTTGCAGCCGGTGCGCTCTGGGCCGCTTCACCCTTGGCCGGTGCGGCCGGTGCGGCGGAGGCGGCAATCTCGATGGTCAGCTCCGTATCGTCGGGCGGCATGCAGCTCGAATCGTTGCAGATCATCCATTCGAGCTGGGCCGTGACGGTGCCCTTTGCCGTGGCGAGGTGCACCTTCTGTGCGAAGCGCGGCTTGCCCGAGAGGGTGCCGATCTGCATTCCGAACAGTTCGTCGTAGTAGGTGTGGGCTTTCGTAAGCTGCTCGACCGGCCCGTCGAGTTGAACGCCCTCGCCCGGCGTCAGGACGATGGTCGTGGCGGTCGGACCGCCCTCGTAGGGCCCCATGTCGTACATGTGGTAGCCTGCGGGGATGGCGGCCTCCAGCACGATGCGATAGGCGTCGCCGCCGAGCGGCTCCACGCTGCTTTTCCACGTGACGCTCTGCGCGGCGGCCAGCGCGGCCGTCAGCAGCGCCGTGAGAGTCAGCAGGCTGTGGCGTAGGAGTTTGTGCATAGTCATGTGGTTTTTGGTTCTTTCCCCGCAAAGATAGCGGTTTTTACGGATAATTTGCTATATTCGCATAATGATTCGTCTTTCGCTCATCATCGCGACGCACAATCGTGCGGCGCAGCTTCTCGTGACCCTGGAGTCCGTCGTGCGGCAGGATCTGCCCGCTGCGGAGTGGGAGTGCATTGTCGTGAACAACAATTCGACGGACGATACGCCGGCACGTTTCGAGGCCTTCGCCGTAGCGCACCCCGCGTGCCGGCTCCGCCTTGTCGACGAATTCCGCCCCGGGGTCTCGCCCGCCCGCAACCGCGGTGTGGCCGAGGCCGCGGCACCCGTCGTGGCGATCATCGACGACGACGAGCGGATCAATCCCGGGTACATGCGGGCCTACGTCGACTTTTTCGATGCGCATCCCGAGGCGCTGGTCGCCGGGGGACGCATCATCGCCGAGTATCCTGCCGGACGCCCGGTGTGGATGTCGAAGTATATCGAAAAACCCATCGCCAATCCGATGGATTTCGGCCCCGACGTGCGGCCCTATCCCCGCGGAAAGATTCCCGGAGGCGGAAACATGGCTTTCCGGCGTTCGGAGGTGGCCCGTTACGGAGGATTCGACCCCTCGCTCGGGCGCACGAACGACCGTCCGATCGGCGGTGAGGAGACCGATTTCTTTGCACGGCTTGTGCGGGGCGGCGTGACGCTGTGGTATGTCCCCGATGCCGTAATCTGGCATATCATCCCGCCCGAGAAGCTCACCGAGGGGTATTTCCGGCGCCTGTGCTACAATGTCGGTGTCAGCCAGCGCATGCAGGCCTGCAAGCGGTGCTGTTATGTGGGGGCGCTGCTGTCGGAGGCGGCGAAGTGGGGTGTTACACTGCTGCTTGCCCTGACCATGTCGCCGCGCAAGGCGCGGTGGCTGCTGCTGATGCGGCGCGAGATCAGCTACGGACTGCTCGGAGACTGTTTGCGCGGCAAATCGAAGGTATAGGAGCCTTGCTGTAGGGTAGTATTCTTTGTTGATTGTTTTTTCTTGTATAGGTGGCGAGAAGCCGCCCGATGTCCTTTTGTTCTTTGCAGAAAAACGCCTGAAAAACTCTTTCTTTTTTCTCTGCTTTTCGGTGGCGAAAAGCAGCAAAAAGCCTCTCGACGTCCTTTTTCGGCTTCCGGAAAAAACGTCTGAAAAAACTTTTTTCCCTGCTTTTCGGTGTCGAAAAGCAGCAAAAGCCACCCGACCGATTCCGATGTCGGCGTCCGAAAGGCTGAAAGCGGCGTCGGGCGACTATTCGCGGGTTTGCAAGCAAACCGTCCCCGCCGCTGGCGCTTTCAGCCCTCCGGCCGCTCTTTCGCCATCGGAACCAAGTCGGGGATCACCTTGCGGAGAAAGAAGAGGTAAAAGTTAGGTATCGAGGCGCATTGCCATATATAAACAATCAATGCCGCCGTTGGCGGCACAATAAATCCGCACTCTCGTTTGACGCGGAGAAAGAGGGTGCGGGCTGCGGCGCGTTCGTCACGGGGTAGCGCATAGGCTTGATCTTGCGCGCCCCGTGCAGCGCCGCGGTTCGCGCACTCCCGCGGAAAACGACGTGCGGAGGCTTTTGGTACTTTTGGCCCCAAAAGTACATAAAAAACTTTTTTCCCTGCTTTTCGGTGTCGAAAAGCAGCAAAAGCCACCCGACCGATTCCGATGTCGGCGTCCGAAAGGCTGAAAGCGGCGTCGGGCGACTATTCGCGGGTTTGCAAGCAAACCGTCCCCGCCGCTCTCGCTTTCAGCCCTCCGGACGCTCTTTCGCCATCGGAACCAAGTCGGGAATCGCCTTGCGGAAAAACAGGCTCAAGAAAAAGTAGGTGGAAACTGGCTGTTGGGATAAATTGATATTTTACCCTATGCCGCCCATGGCGGCACAATAATTCCGCACTTTCGTTTGACGCGGAAAAAGAGGGCGCGGGCTGCGGCGCGTCCGCCACGGGGTGGCGCATAGGCTTGATCTTGCGCGCCCCGTGCAGCGCCGCGGCTCGCACACTCCCGCGGAAAACGACGTGCGGAGGCTTTTGGTACTTTTGGCCCCAAAAGTACAAGAAGAAAAAAGTTTGTGAAAACTGCGATCTTCCGGAAACCTCGCAAACTTTCAGCGTAAAGTTCAGGAAAATTTTTTCCCTGCTTTTCGGTGGCGAAAAGCAGCAAAAGCCACCCGACCGATTCCGATGTCGGCGTCCGGAGGACTGAAAGCGGCGTCGGGCGACTATTCGCGGGTTTACAAGCAAACCGTCCCCGTCGCTGTCGCTTTCAGCCCTCCGTCCGCTCTTTCGCCATCGGAACCAAGTCGGGGAGGGGTGGCATATAAAAAAATCAAAAAAATAAGTACTTTGTATTGCATAATACTAAAATGTGTATTATATTTGCATCGTGAAAGTAGTAGAACCCACAAAATATTGACTCGAAAAATACCTTTGCAACCATGAAAGAGACAGTAAACGTGAACATCGGTTCCGTGGCATTCACGCTCGACGAAGATGCCTATTTTGCCTTGCGGAGCTATTTCGACGACATCCGCAACCGGCTGCCCGAGGGTGATACGGAGACGATGAACGACATCGAAGCCCGGATGGCGGAGATTTTCCGTGAACGGGTCTCCTCGCCCATGCGGGTCATCACGCTCGACGTGGTGCATGCGGCGATGGCGCAGATGGGCGAGCCCTCCGACTTCGGCGAGCCGCGCAACGGGACGCGGACGGCGAGCACGGGCGAGAGTCCTGCCGACGCGAAGCCGGAGCGGCGCCGTCTCTACCGCTCGCGCACGAATCGCTCGATTGCCGGCATCTGCGGCGGCCTCGGCGAATTTTTCGACGCCGACCCGACGATGATCCGCCTGGTAACGCTCCTGCTGATCCTCTTCGGCGGCATCTCCATCTGGATCTACATCATTCTCTGGATCGTCATTCCCGAGGAGCCCGCGCGGCGCTTCTCATTCAACGGCAACGACAAAAAACGATAAATACGATAAGACCATGCAAACGAACAACAATCGTCTTTACAGAACCCGGGACGGCATCGTGGCCGGCGTGTGCGGCGGCGTCGCCGAGTTTTTCGGACTCAACGTCTCGCTCGTCCGGCTGATGACCCTGATTCTGATCCTTGCCGGCGGCCTTTCGCTCTGGGTGTACATCATCCTCTGGCTGATCGTGCCCAAGGCCCCGCAACGGTTAAACGAATAGCATTATGGCTGAAGACAACGTAAAAGCGCAGATGCGCAAGGGAATCCTGGAGTATTGCATCCTCGCCATACTTTCGCGCGAGGCGTCGTATGCTCCGAAGATCATCGCCGAGCTCAAGCAGGCCGAGATGATCGTAGTCGAGGGTACGCTCTACCCGATCCTCACCCGGCAGAAGAATGCCGGGCTGCTCACCTACCGCTGGGAGGAGTCCCCGCAGGGGCCGCCCCGCAAGTACTACACCCTCACGGACAAGGGCCGTGAATACCTGGCGACGCTCGACGCCGCGTGGGAGGAACTCGTCGGGCAGATTCAGGTGATCCGCCACGGCAACCCCGAAAATTAACCCTCAAAAAAGAACCATACGCCATGAAAAGAATTTTAATTGTCCTTTTTGCCTGCCTGCTTGCCGCTGGCGTGCTCTTCGGCATTGCCGGCATCACCGCCACGAACCTCTTTGCCGCCGGACGCCTCCGCGGCAGCGGCAATATCGTCACGAAACGGATCGAAGCGCCGGACTTCGCCGCCATCGACGCCTCGCGCGCCGTCAAGGTGATCGTTACGGACGCCCTGACGGATGAGATCGTCATCGAGGCCGACGACAACGTGATGGAGAAGGTGCTGGTCGAGAGCCGTCGCGGAACGCTGTTTGTCGGCATCGACAAGTCGGTGCGCCGCATCTCGGACCACAGCGTGACGGTGCGGGTGCCGGCCAACGGGGAGATCCGCGCCCTGGATGCCTCGAGTGCCGCGCAGATCATCTGCGAAACGGCGCTGGAGGCCTATGAATTCCTGATCGACGTGTCGAGCGCCGCGCAGATCGATGTGGCGCTGAAGGCGACGCAATGCCGAATCGATGTTTCGAGTGCGGGCGAGCTGGTGGCAGCCCTCGAGGCGGACAGCTGCACGGCCGACCTGTCGAGTGCCGCGAAGGCCCGACTCTCGGGCCGGAGCCGGTGGTGCGAGGTGGATGTCAGCTCCGCGGCGAATTTCGATGCCGGGCGTCTGGTCATCGCCCACGGCCTGGTCGACGCTTCAAGCGGCGCTTCGGCCGACGTGCACTGCACCGACACGCTCCGGGCTTCGGCTTCGAGCGGCGCGGACATCTCCTACAGCGGAGAGTGCAAGGTGGAGGCGCAGCACTCGAGCGGCGGCAGCGTACATTCCATTAACCGTTAATCCGTTACGACCATGAACGAAGTGAAGAAATGCAGCCTTTCCGGAGTGGCGTTCACGATGGACGTCGAGGCCTACGAAACCCTGTCGGCCTACCTGGAGAGCCTCAAGAAGACCTATAAGGATTCGCCCGACGGCGCGGAGATCGTCGCCGACATCGAGGCCCGCATCGCGGAGCTGATCCTCTCGGCGCAGGACAACACGAAAGTCGTCGAAAAACCGCTGATCCTGAACATCATCCGGCAGATGGGCTCGGCCGAGGACATCTCCGAGGAGAGCGCCGACGGGTCGGAACGCCGCGAGGAGCCGCGCATCCCGCGCCGGCTGTACCGCGACACGGAGAACGCCAAGCTGGGCGGCGTCTGCGCCGGCATCGGCCGGTATTTTGACATCGACCCCGTGTGGGTGCGGTTGGCAATGTTCCTGCCGCTGATCCTCTCCTGCTTCGGAGCGGTGCCCTTCCTGCACTGGACCGGCCCGATGATGGGCAACCTGTTCGGTATCTTCGTGATCTGCTACCTGATCATGTGGTTCGCTGTGCCGGCGGCTCGCACGGCCCGGCAAAAGCTCGAGATGAACGGCGAGCGCATCACCGCGCAGTCGATCGGCGAGGTGACGACGGCTGCCGCGGGCAGCGACCCCGACGCGCGCGCCAAACCCATCGTCGCCGAGGCCGTCTCGCTCTTCGGCAAGGTGGTGCTCATCCTGCTGAAGATCCTGGCCGGGGCGATCGTCTTCGGGCTCATCCTCTGCGCCTGCGCCCTGATTATCGGCATGTTCGCCCTGCTGATCGGCGGCCCCGAGTATGCCCACCTGGGCAAGTTCGAGGACTTTTCGCTCTGGGTTCCGATGTTGGGCATATTAATTGTATTCATCCCGGTGATGCTGCTCATCTACGTGCTCATGTGCCTGATCGCCTCGCGCAAGCCCGGAGGGCGCACCGTGCTGGTCATCTTCCTGCTGTGGCTCGCTTCGGTCGTCGCCTGCTCGGTGATCGCCATCCGCGAAGATGTCGGCGAGAAGTTCCGCCACAGACGCATCACGCTCGAACGGGTGCTGGAGAACACCGAGGTGAACGTCGACGGACGGCTCATGACGCTCGAGAAGCTGCTCGAGGAGTACGACGACGAGCCGTTCATCGAGGAGGGCCGCAAGACGCTCCACATCAGCGTGCCGTCGCGGTCGATCGACATCACCGTCGACAAGGGGCGCGGACGGATGGAGGTCGCGGGCGCGGACTCCGTGACGGGAGAATCGGCGCGCATCCGCATCGGGTCGTCGGAGGGCACCGTGCAGATCGACGCCGTGCATTCGGGCGGGGTTTCCGCGGATACGTTGCAGTGAACGGGTGTGGCGGTCGCGCAGCGTCAGCTGCCGTGAGGACCGCAGGATTTTAAAATAAAAAGTTTCCGGATGCGGGCGGGCCGAAAGGTACCGCCTGCGTTCTTTTGAAATAAGTAAATAAATTACTACCTTTGGGCGGTTTTGTTTTTAATAATGAGAGTATGGCCGGAATCAAATGCATCGGCATTCTGACCTCGGGCGGCGACGCGCCGGGCATGAATGCGGCAATTCGCGCGGTGACCCGCAGCGCAATCTACAACGGGTTCGCCGTGAAGGGAATCATGCGTGGGTACAAGGGACTGGTGTTCAACGAGATCGTGGAATTCAAGTCCCAGAGTGTGAGCAACATCATCCAGCTGGGCGGTACGATCCTCAAGACGGCACGCTGCAAGGAGTTCATGACCGCGGAAGGCCGCAAGACGGCTTACGAGAACATGACGGCGGCGGGGATCGACGCGCTGGTGGTGATCGGCGGTGACGGCTCGCTGACCGGAGCCGGCATCTTTGCCGAGGAGTACAACGTGCCGATCGTGGGGCTGCCCGGAACGATCGACAACGATCTGGGCGGTACGGATTCGACGATCGGATACGATACGGCGCTCAATACGATCGTGCAGGCGGTCGACAAGCTGCGCGACACGGCATCGAGCCACGAGCGGCTCTTCTTCGTCGAGGTGATGGGCCACACGGCCGGCTACCTGGCGCTCAACAGCGCGCTGGCGACGGGTTCCGAGGCGGCGATCATTCCCGAGATGGAGACCGAGGTCGACCAGCTGGCCGAACTCATCAACCACGGTTTCCGCAAGAGCAAGAACTCGGCGATCGTCATCGTGGCCGAGAATCCCAAGACGGGCGGCGCCACGGCGCTGGCCGAGCGCGTGAAGAAGGAGTTCCCGCAGTACGACGCGCGGGTCACGATCCTGGGCCACATCCAGCGCGGCGGCTCGCCGACGGCCATCGACCGCATCCTGGCTTCGCGCATGGGCGAGGCGGCCATCGAGGCGATCCTCGACGGACAGCGCAACGTGATGATCGGCATCGAGAACGGCAAGATCGTCTACGTGCCCTTCGCCAAGGCCGTGCGTCACAACAAGGGCATCAACCGGGCGGACATCGACCTGGTGAAGATCCTCTCGATATAGCAACCTGAAAAAATAACCCGGACTTAAGCGAATGAAACGCGTAATAGGCATCGGCAATGCCCTGACCGACATGCTGGTCAACCTGAAGACCGACTCCGTGCTGGGGCGGTTCAAGCTCGCCAAGGGCTCGATGAGCCTCGTGGACACCAAACTCCAGACCGAAATCTCGAAATCCGTGGCGGGACTGCCCTACTCGCTGTCGCTCGGCGGCTCGGCGGGCAATACGATCCGCGCCATGGCCCGCCTGGGGTGCAGCGTCGGCTTCATCGGCAAGGTCGGTCCCGACACGACGGGCGACTTCTTCATTCAGGCGCTTGAGAATCTGGGTGTCGAACCGGTGATCTTCCGCGGTGCGGAGCGCTCGGGCAAGTGCGTGTCGCTCATCTCGCCCGACGGCGAGCGCACGATGATCACGCACCTCGGTGCGGCGCTGGAGCTCGGGGCCCAGGAGATCGACCCCGCGATCTTCGAGGGGTATGACTGCCTCTACGTCGAGGGCTACCTGGTGCAGAACCACGACCTGATCCGCAAGGCCGCCCGCACGGCCAAGGAGTGCGGACTGAAGGTGGCCATCGACCTGGCGAGCTTCAACATCGTGGCCGAGAACCTCGAGTTCCTGCGCACGCTCGTGCGCGAGAGCGTCGACATCGTCTTTGCCAACGAGGACGAGGCCAAGACCTTCACCTGCGAGGCCGAGCCGCTCAACGCCCTGCAGGCCATCTCGGAGATGGTCGATCTGGCCGTCGTGAAGATCGGCATCAAGGGCGCGCTCATCAAGCAGGGCAACGAGGTGGTGCACGTGGGCATCATGGCCGCCGCCAAGCGCGTCGATACGACGGGTGCGGGCGACTTCTACGCTGCGGGCTTCATGGCGGGCCTCTGCGAGGGGCTGACGCTGCGGCAGTGCGGCACGATCGGCGCCATCACGGCGGGCAAGGTGATCGAGGTCGTCGGCACGACCTTCGGCGAGGAGGCCTGGTCGGACATCTTCCGCCTGGTCAACAAGGTCCGCAACGAGAAGTATCTCTTCTGACCGCTGCGCCGGGACGGCCCGGTGGCGCAGGCAAATTATTTGTGCGGCTCCGCTTTGCGGGGTCGCACTTTTTTCGTATCTTTCAGAAACCAAACCCTGCTACTGACATGAAATTCTTTCTGGACACGGCGAATCTGGCCCAGATTCGCGAGGCGTGTGAAATGGGCGTGCTCGACGGTGTGACGACCAACCCTTCGCTTATGGCCAAGGAGAACATCCGCGGCGAGGAGGCCTGCCGCCGCCACTATGTCGAGATCTGCAACCTGGTCAAGGGCGACGTGAGCGCCGAGGTGATCGCAACGGATTTCGACGGCATGGTCCGCGAGGGCACTGAACTGGCGGCGCTCCATCCGCAGATCGTCGTCAAGCTCCCCTGCACGGCCGACGGTATCCGCGCCGTGAAGTATTTTGCCCAGCGGGGCGTTAGGACCAACTGCACGCTGGTCTTCTCCGTCGGGCAGGCGCTGCTTGCAGCCAAGGCGGGTGCGACCTACGTCTCGCCCTTCGTCGGACGCCTGGACGACATTTCGGAGGACGGCATCGAGCTGGTGGCACACATCGTGCGGGTCTACCGTACCTACGGCTTCCGCACGCAGGTGCTCGCCGCGTCGATCCGCCATACGCACCACATTATCCAGTGCCTCGATGCCGGGGCGGATGTCGCCACCTGCCCGCTCTCGGCAATCAAGGGGCTGCTCAAGCACCCGCTTACCGACAGCGGCTTGGCGCAGTTCCTTGCCGACCACGCCCGCGTGAACGGGTAGCGCCCGGAGCGGAAGGTGTGTGTAACGGAACAGTAGAGGACGAAACTTGATAGAGTTATTTTTTATTGCAGAAAACCGGGGAACCATAAATGCTCCCTGGTTTTTGACTGATTCTGCAAATTGTTTATCTCCTTATTTGCCGCTGATCTTTTGCTGGCACTCTTTTATCTTTCTGAGGCACCGTTCTTTATTGTCTGCATCGGAAAAGTATTGGCGGGCATTTTTGAATTGATCGAGAGCCGCATTGTACCGCCCGGCATTTTTATATGCTATGCCTATATTGTAGTAACAGACTGCTTTGATAGATTCGTTTCCTCTTGCACATCGCATAAAGTCATTTGCTGCGTCATTCGCCCTTCCTAACACGATATATGCGAGCCCTCTGTAAAAATAGGCTTCATTGCCGTCAGATGGGTCGCATGTGATGGATTTACGGCAGAGTTCAGCCAAATGTTCCGCCTCTCTGCGGTATGCCTTGAAATAATCGGTCATATTTTCGCTATCCTCCACCTCAAAGTCGAGATTGTTCAGATAATACGCCTTTGCTCTGACATAGTAGAGAAAGGCATCTCCTTCCGGCAGGTTGGAGAGTGCCTCGGCTGCGAATTTGTCTGCCTCGTTCCAATCGTTGCTTGTTATGTATGGCATAATCTGCCTTTTATATTCTGCGGCCATACGATGAGCCTTGGCTCGTTGTTCTTCGGCTGCAACATGTTCTTTGGCGGCGATATCTCTTTTGTAATCCCGTATTGACTGAAGCAGGTTTCTGTTGGCCTCTCCGTCGATCTGTTTGGGCTCTGCCGCTCCTGTAAACACCCAACAGTCTATCATATAGTCTGCTATAGCATTCCCGTTGTAGAAAGTCAGATTTGATGATTTGAATGCTCCCCGGCTATTGAGGTTCTCCAGTTTTGTATGCGAAAAATTGAATTCTGTCAAATTATTGAAGCCTAATCTTACATCTTTGATTGCTGGACAGCGTGAGATATCGAGGCTCGTCAATTTGTTATTGGAACAGTCTAATTCTACCAGCTTGGTAGTTTGGGACAGGTCTAAAGATGTAATGGCATTCCACTTGCATTTTAATTTCTCCAAATCGGAAAGAACGGACACGTCGAGTTCCGGTAATTTGTTATTTGAACACTCCAACTCTTTCAGCCTGGGATTCCTGGATAAATCCAAAGATACAAGTTCGTTCCCATCACACACCAACTTCTCCAAATCAGGAAGAGCGGACACATCGAGTTCCGTCAGTCCGTTGTATGAACAGTCCAGATCTTTCAGCTTGGGGTTTTTGGATAACTCCAAAGGCGTTTCCACACCTCTAATGGAAAGTCGTGTTAGATTCGGGAAATCGGCAAGATTTCCCGGAAACTTCGTTTTGCCCCAATACGCTAATTCGGTCAACTTCAGACTGGCCGGAAGATTTAGAGATGAAAGATTTTTGCAGGAAATGGAAACCTTTTTCAAATTCACTAAATGGGAGAGATCTATCTTGGTAATGAAATTATCGCTGATATCCAGTGTCTCCAAATTTGTGGTGCGTGCGGAAAAATCAAGTTGAGTAAGACCGCTATGCCCTTCTCCTTTCCAATCATCGTTGTATAAATATGCTTCTTTCAACTCCGGATTATCCAGAATTAAAGATTTGAGTTTTGTCCCGGTGTAGATAAACCTTTCTAATGTTGGAACAACGGAAAGGTCGAGCTGGGTTAACAGCTCCGAATTATCGATAGCAAGCTGTTTAAGCTTACCGTTCTGTGAGAGATATGATAAGTCTGTAAGTTTGATTTCATTGCTCGTAAGCATTAAGGTTTCAAGATTCTGAAAATAACTTATCCCCTGCAGAGAAGTAATTTCCGGTTTTGTCTTGTCTTCATTTATGACTAACGGATTAAGACGCATTTCAGTAACAGCATCAGCTTCAGTCTGGTCTATGGTTCCGTTATGGTCTGTGTCAAAATTGATCAATACATATTCCCGGAACCTGTTGTCCGGTATTGTTCCGCCATCCCAAAAAACTCTGTTGCTTTTATCGCTATGCTGACCGGTTGCCGTAAATGGCAGAATTAGAGTGAAGGCAAGCACTCCCAAAATCAAGCTTCTCATAATTTAAGTTTTTGGTGTGAAACAAATATAGTGATTTTTTGATTAAACAAAAATATGGAGGATACAATATACTGAACGAGAACGTGTTCATCACTCCTGTCCGTATACATGAAGAGAGCCTGCACCATAGCGGTGCAGGCTCTCCTTTTCGGATGTATCGCGCGGATTAGTCCTCGAACTTCGCCGAGAGGAACTCGCGGTTCAGGCGGGCAATGTGAGCGATCGAAATCTGCTTCGGGCACTCGGCCTGGCAGGCTCCCGTGTTGGTGCAGTTACCGAATCCCAGCTCGTCCATCTTGGCGACCATCGCCTTGGCGCGGCGTGCGCCCTCGACGCGGCCCTGCGGCAGCTTGGCCAGCGACGACACGCGCGCAGCGACGAAGAGCATGGCCGAACCGTTCTTGCAGGTGGCGGCGCAGGCTCCGCAGCCGATGCAGGCGGCGGCATCCATCGACTCGTCGGCGTCGGCCTTCGGGATCAGGACTGCGTTGGCATCGGGCACCGAGTTGGTGCGCACCGAGATGAAGCCTCCGGCCTGGAGAATCTGGTCGTAGGCCGAGCGGTTGACCACGAGGTCCTTGATGACGGGGAAGGCGGCCGAACGCCACGGCTCGATGGTGATCGTGGCGCTGTCCTTGAACTTGCGCATGTAAATCTGGCACGTCGTGGCGCCCTGGCCGGGACCGTGGGCATGGCCGTCGATGTGCAGCGAGCACATGCCGCAGATACCCTCGCGGCAGTCGTGGTCGAAGGCCACGGGCTCCTTGCCCTCGTGGATGAGGTTGTTGTTCAGGATGTCGAGCATCTCGAGGAACGAGGTGTCGGCCGAGATGTTTTCAACCTTGTAGGTCTCGAAAGCACCCTTGGTTTTGGCGTCTTTCTGACGCCATATCTTCAATGTGAAATTCATAATTCCAAATTTGTTGTCAATGTTGAACGTCAGAAAACCTTAATCCTTGTAGTTGCGCTGTGCCGGGTGTACGAACTCGAAGTTCAGCGGCTCCTTGGTCATCTCGGGAGCCTGGTCCATGCCCTTGTACTCCCAGACGGCGGCATATACGAAGTTTTCGTCGTCACGCTTGGCCTCGCCCTCCTCGGTCTGGTGCTCCGAGCGGAAGTGACCGCCGCACGACTCCTCGCGGTGGAGTGCGTCGCGGGCCATCAGCTCGCCCAGCTCGAGGAAGTCGGCCAGACGGATTGCCTTTTCGAGCTCGACATTGAAGTCGTTTTCGCGGCCTACAACCTTCACGTCCTTCCAGAACTCCTTGCGCAGGGCCTGAATCTCGGTGATGGCCTTCTCGAGGGATGCCTTCGTGCGGGCCATGCCGACGTTCTCCCACATGATGTGGCCGAGCTTCTTGTGGATGTCGTCCACGGACTGCTTGCCCTTGATGGCGAAGAGCTTGGCGATCTTCTCGCGCACGGCCTTCTCGGCCTCGTCGAAGGCCTTGGTGTCGGTCTTCACCTTCGGAGCCTGGATCTTGTGCGAGAGGTAGTCGCCGATCGTGTAGGGCAGGACGAAGTAACCGTCGGCCAGACCCTGCATCAGGGCCGAGGCACCCAGACGGTTGGCACCGTGATCCGAGAAGTTGGCCTCGCCGATGGCGTACAGGCCCGGGATCGTGGTCATCAGGTTGTAGTCGACCCACAGACCGCCCATCGTGTAGTGCACGGCCGGGAAGATCTGCATCGGCTGCTCGTAGGGGCTCACGTCGGTGATCTCCTCGTACATGTCGAAGAGGTTGCCGTAACGCTGCTTGATGATGTCCTTGCCCAGACGCTCGATGGCGGTCTTGAAGTCGAGGAAGACGGCCAGACCCGTCTCGTTCACGCCGTAGCCGGCGTCGCAGCGCTCCTTGGCGGCACGCGAGGCGACGTCACGCGGCACGAGGTTTCCGAAGGCCGGGTAGCGGCGCTCCAGATAGTAGTCGCGGTCCTCCTCGGCGATGTCCGACGGCTTCTTGGTGCCGGCGCGCAGGGCCTTCACGTCCTCGAGCTTCTTGGGAACCCAGATGCGGCCGTCGTTGCGCAGCGACTCCGACATGAGGGTCAGCTTCGACTGCTGGTCGCCGTGTACGGGGATACACGTCGGGTGGATCTGCGTGAAGCAGGGGTTGGCGAAGCCGGCACCCTTGCGGTAGCACTGGAATGCGGCCGAGCCGTTCGAGGCCATGGCGTTCGTCGAGAGGAAGAAGACGTTGCCGTAGCCGCCCGTGGCCAGCACGACGGCGTGGGCGCCGTGGCGCTCGATCTCACCCGTGACGAGGTTGCGCGCGATGATACCGCGGGCCTCGCCGTCCTCGATGACGATGTCGAGCATCTCGTGGCGCGGGTAGCTCTTGACCGAGCCGGCTGCGATCTCCTTGTTCAGTGCGGCGTAGGCGCCCAGCAGGAGCTGCTGTCCCGTCTGGCCGCGGGCATAGAAGGTACGCGATACCTGCGCGCCGCCGAACGAACGGTTGGCCAGCAGACCGCCGTACTCGCGGGCGAAGGGTACGCCCTGCGCCACGCACTGGTCGATGATGAGGTTCGAGACCTCGGCCAGACGGTAGACGTTGGCCTCGCGGGCGCGGTAGTCGCCGCCCTTGATCGTATCGTAGAAGAGCCGGTATACGGAGTCGTTGTCGTTCTGGTAGTTCTTCGCGGCGTTGATACCGCCCTGCGCGGCGATCGAGTGGGCGCGGCGGGGCGAATCCTGGATGCAGAAGACCTTGACGTTGTAGCCCAGTTCGCCCAGCGAAGCGGCTGCGGAGGCGCCGCCCAGACCGGTTCCGACGACGATGATGTCGAGTTTGCGCTTGTTGGCGGGGCTTACGACCTTGATAGCTGCCTTGTGGTTGCTCCACTTGTCTGCGAGAGCGCCGGCAGGAATTTTAGCATCTAATTTGAAAGCCATATCGTTTGTGTGTTTATCGTTCTACAATGATGGATTAGCAGGCGCCTGCGCAGCAGGGGCATACGCTCTTGATGAAATAGACCACCACGACGGCGGCGAAGCAGAGGAAGACGATCGTGGCCACGACGTTGGCGATGCACTTCAGACGCGGATACCACGTGTCGTTTGCCCAGCCCACGGTCTGGAACATCGACCATACGCCGTGCGTGAGGTGGAACCACAGGGCGGCGAACCAGATGAGGTAGAGAACGACGTAGTACCACTGCGAGAAGGTGTAGGCGATCAGCGCGGCACCGTCCGTGGGGCTGTAGCCCAGCGAGTTCACGTGGTTGCCCATGATCTCCACGAGCTGCATCTTAGCCCAGAAGTTGAAGAGGTGCAGACCCATGCCGAGCAGGATGATGACACCCAGTACGAGCATGTTCTTCGATGCCCATGCTACGCCCGGCTCCTGTACGGTGACGGCGTAGCGCTGCGTGCCGCGTGCGCGGTAGTTGTTCAGCGTGAGGACGACGGCGTAGATGAAGTGGATCAGCACGCCGAGGGCCAGGACAACCGTACCGGCCAGTGCGTACCAGTTGGCGCCCAGAAATTCACAGACCGCGTTGTACGCCTCGGGCGAGATGATCGCAGTCACGTTCATGGCCATGTGGAAGAGGATAAAGAGCACGAGGAAGCAACCCGTTACGCTCATCACTAACTTCTTGCCAAGAGAGGAATTGGATAGGAAACAGCTCATAATGGATTAAATTTGTTTATATTTGTTAAAGATTTGTGTTCATCGATGCAAAGATAGCCATTGTTTGCGGAATAACAATAGCGAGGGCGGGAAATTTGCGCCCCGAAAGAGTGGTTTTATGGATAAAAAAGAGCTGCGCCGGGAGATGAAACGGCGGAACCGGGGGATGGCTCCCGAAGAGCGAGCCGCGGCCGCCGGGCGGATCTTCCGCCGGGTCGGGGAGTTGCCCGCATTCGGTGCCGCGCGGTGCGTGGCGATATTCTGTTCGCTGCCCGACGAACCGCCGACCGACGGGGTGCTGGCGCAATGGAGCCGTGAGAAGCGGATCGTCGTGCCGCGAGTGGCGGGCGAGGAGATGGAGTTTTTCGACTACGACCCCGCGACGCTCGTGTCGGGGGCCTTCGGCATTGCAGAACCGGGCCCCGGGGCGGTGCCGTGCGATGCGTCGGAGATCGACCTCATCGTCGTGCCGGGCGTCGCCTTCACGGCCGACGGAAAGCGCATGGGGCGCGGCCGCGGCTATTACGACCGTTACCTCTCGCGTGAGGGCATGCACGCCGTGAAGGTCGGTGTCTGCTTTGCCCACCAGCTGGTCGGGGAGCTGCCCGTCGAGCCGCACGACGTGCGGATGGATGCGGTCTGCGCGGGTTGAGCCGGCCTCGGGCGGACGGTACGGCACGGTGTGTGCGGAGCGGTTGCGATGCGGCCGTGCACCGAAGGGTGCCCGCAACGAAGCCCGCTCGGCGAAATGAAAAGATATAAGGTATCGGCAGACGGATGCCGGTGAATCAGTTTTTTTGACTTATGGAGCGAAGGAAGGCAGCGCTGGTGTTGTCCGGCGGAGGAGCAAGGGGTGTGGCGCACATCGGCGCCATCGAAGAGTTGGAGAGCCGGGGGTTCGAGATCGCGGCCGTTGCGGGGACCTCGATGGGGGCGCTCGTCGGCGGCATGTACGCCGCGGGACATTTGGACTCCTTCAGGGAGTGGTTCTGCACGCTGGACCGCTACAAGGTCTTCTCGCTGATGGATTTTTCGCTCAGTGCGGAGGGCTTCGTCAAGGGCGACCGGGTCATCCGGGCCATGGAGGAGCTGATTCCCGACGTGCGCATCGAACAGATGCCGCTGCCCTATGCCGCCGTGGCGGCCGACCTGCTCACGGGCCGCGAGGTGGTGATCGACCGCGGCGGGCTCTACGACGCCATCCGGGCCTCGATCTCCATCCCGTCGGTCTTCCGTCCGGTGCGGCGCGACGGCATGGTGCTCATCGACGGCGGCACGGTCAATCCGCTGCCGCTCAACCGCGTGCGACGTACCGATGGGGATCTGTTGGTGGGGGTGGATGTTTGTGCGCCGTTCGCCGCCGATCCCGCACCGCGGGCCGGCGCTTCGCTCAATTACTACAAGCTCCTCACCGCCTCGTCGCAGATCATGCAGCAGCACATCGCGCAGCTCATGTGCCGCCTGACGCCGCCCGATCTGTTGATCGAGCTGCCGGCCGACAGCTACGGCATGTTTGAATTCTATCGGGCCGAGGAGTTGATCGAGGCGGGCCGGGCGGCGACACGCACGGCGCTTGAACGCCTGGCGTCGGGCCGGGCGGATCGTTGAGGCACGCTTTTTGCCGGAGCAAACAAAGATTGCGACGACCCGTATGCTGAAGAATTCAAAATGATGAAGTGACGCAACTTCGCACAGATTCCCCGGGCCGTCGCAAATCGTTTTCGGAGAGTCGTCGGTCCGGGGTGCGGAGGGCGTCAGGGTCCTGGTGCGCCTCCGGATTCCGACTTTTTCACAGGACAAAGATATACAAAGTTTCCCGATCGGCAACATGTTGCGGTGCAATAATCGGAAGATTGCATCCCCGGCAGGGGCTTTTCGGATGCGCCGCCGACACTGCCGTCAGCGTTGTCCGGACCTCCTGCCGCCGGCCGCTCCCGCCGGTATGGAAACAGCAAAGCGAGCCGGGAGTCCCTTTCGGGGAGCTCCCGGCTCTGCCTGTCATATCGGTTGGCCTGCCGTGTCGGTACCGGCCTCCCGGCTCTGCCTGTCGTGTCGGTTTGCCTGTCGTATCGGCACCGACCTCCCGGCTCTGCCTGTCGTGTCGGTTTGCCTGTCGTATCGGCACCGACCCCGCGCGGTGCTACCGGATGCCGTGGCGGCCGATGGGGATGCCCAGTCCGAGCGTGAGGTGTGCGGCGCTCTTCCGGACGGGAACCCACTGCGGCGTGTGTTTCATCGTCAGCAGGTCGGTGGCCACGAAGAAGTTGATCCACCCGGGGGAGAGGTTCATCGCCAGACCCACGACGCCGCCCCGGTTGTCGATGACCGTGTAGCTGCCCGTCAGCGTGAACCACCGGGCGGGCTGGAAGTTCACCGAGCCGGTGAGGCTGTGCCGGGTCTTGAACTCCCAGAAGCGGGCCGTGTAGAGCAGTCCGATGCCGATCTTCTCACGCCAGACCTTGTATTCGACGCCGGCGTTGAGCGAGGCGTTGAGGCTCTTGGTGGCGCCCTGCGCCGCGGCCGGAGTGAACTCCAGCAGGTTCATGTCGAAGTCGGGCTGTTCGGCCGTATGGCCGTTTTCGATCTGCACGCCCGTGAACTCCAGGCTCTTGACCGAGCGGCCCGTGCTGTTGTACTTCTCGTTCCAGGAGATGAATCCCAGGTCGGTGACGGCCACCGAGACCTGCAGCTCGGGCAGGATGTCGTAGGTGGCGCCCAGGTCCACGGCAAAGCCGTATCCGGCGGGCTTGTAAGGCTTGGGCGAGAGGTCGCCGAGGGTGTAGGTGCCGTTCTCGCCGTGCGGGATGTCTTCGCTTGCCGCGCCGTTGGCCGTCAGGTCGAGCGTACCCGAGGCGTCGACGCTCCAGCGGTTTTCGTCGAGCCGGATGTCCATGCGGTCGTAGTTGAGCCGGGCGCGGGCCATACCGACGAGGAACTTGGCGCGGGCGCCGAGGTAGAGCTTGTCGTTCAGCAGCGGGAACGAATAGGAGAAGCCCGCCTCGAGGTAGGCGTCGGTCGAGACGCCGACGTTGCGCACGACGCCCTCCCGGCCGGTCTTGAGGAACTCGAAGAGCGAGCGGGGCAGGTCGACGTCGCTTGCCGTGCGGAGATTCAGGTCGAAGGACCAGAAGTTGCGGCGGTTTTTGGTGTAGGCGCCGAAGCCGAGGATGTTGATGCGGGTCTCCACGCCGAGGTAGTTCTCGGCATTCAGCCCCGCGAGGGCGTCGGCCGACGAGACGGAGCTGTCGAGCAGCGTCACGAGCTTTCCGTTGCGCGGGAAGAGCACGTCGCCGAGGGCGATGTTGCCGTTCGTGGAGACGTTGATGCCGCCCACGCCCGGGATGTTGAAGTAGCCGCGCTGCGGCGCAAGGGCCGGGTTGAGCTGGCTGCGGAGGGTCGATCCCTCCATGAAGTAGGCCGTGTTGCTCTGAGCCGACACACCGGCCGCGAACGTCAGCGACAGCAGAAGTGCAAGTGTCTTTTTCATGGTCGGAGGTGGTTTAGAGGTTGAGTTTCAGTCCGCCGCGCTTGACCAGGTGCAGCTCGATGAGCAGCTGGCAGTCGGCCGTATTGTCGAATCCGTTGCGGTAGTAGCGGTCGAGCGTCACGGGAATGACGACCTGGCAGCCGTGGATGAGCGTGCGCAGGTCTTCGCCGTAGATCGGCGTCTCGGCGATGACGTTCTCCTCGCTCTTGGCGTCGATCTGCACCGGAACCTCGATGAGCGTCGGGCGGAGCCGGGCCTGGATCTCGGCGCTCAACGGCAGCCGGTTGGCGATCGTGCCGTAGATGTGCAGCGTGTTTTTCGCGTCGGGCGTCCCTTCGGGATCGAGGTTCTCGGCGAGCATGTCCACGATGTTGTCGTCGAGGTCGATGCGGTCGATGTCATAGGTGATGTCGTCGACCTGGAGGGCCGTCAGGTAGTCGTGTGCGAGCAGCCGCACCTGCTCGTCGAGCAGCTCGCGCACCTGGGCGTTGTTCTGGTACAGCGAGCGGAAGAGCGAACGGAAGGTGTCGGCGTCGTCCAGATCGAGCTCGGGTACGGAGCCGGTGACCGACTGGCGGTACGCGGGGGTGTTCCAGATCAGCTCGACGACCTGGTCCAGCTTGGCATCGCTTACGAGCAGCTCGTCGACGAGCAGGTCGAGCAGCGTGGAGACGTAGGCCTCGTCAGAGACGAGCCGCCGGATGTCGACATAGGCGTCGGGCAGTTCGGTGGGCAGCCAGATGTCCGTCTCGCGGAAGACGTTTTCGATGTCGATGCCGTTGTCGGTGATCTCCTGCATGCTCACGCGGATGGTCATGAGCGGGCAGCGGAATTCACTCTGCGAATCGCCGATGGCGATGTTGTCCGTTTCGACATCTTTCAGATCGTACTCCTTGTCGACGCATCCTGCGGCGAGCAGCCCGACAAGGAACAGAAGCGGCAATTTTTTCATAGGCGTTCAATGATGGGTGGATGGTAATAGGACAAATATAGGAATTCGGCGGGAAAAATACAACAAACGGCCGCTCTTTTCCGCTGCTTTTTCCGCCGCCCGTTTCCACCTCTCTTTTCCGCTGTCCGCGGTGCCGCCCGGGTGCGTGTCGCGGTTTGCGAAATAATTGTTACCTTTGTGCGACTGCAATCTCCGCATACGACCCATGGCCGAAACCCTGCAAGACCACCTGCGGGAGCAGGTCTCGCTGCTGCCCCTGTCGCCCGGCGTCTACCAGTTCCTGGACCGCTCGGGCACGATCATCTACGTGGGCAAGGCCAAGAGCCTGCGCAAGCGCGTCTCGTCGTACTTCGTGCAGTCGAAGGAGCACAGCGCGAAGGTCCGCGCACTGGTGCGGCAGATTGCCGAAATCCGCCACATCGTCGTCGGCAGCGAAACCGACGCCCTGCTGCTCGAAAATTCGCTCATCAAGAACCTCCAGCCGCGCTACAACATCCTGCTCAAGGACGACAAGACCTATCCGTGGATCGTCGTGCGGCGCGAGCGCTTCCCGCGCGTGCAGTCCACGCGGCAGGTCGTGCGCGACGGGTCGCAATACTTCGGCCCCTACGGTTCGGTGATGATGCAGCACAGCGTGCTGGAGTTCGTGCGCGAGGTGGTGCCGCTGCGCACCTGCAAGCTGGACCTCTCGCCCGCGAAGATCGCCCGCGGAAAGTACACCGTCTGCCTGCAGTACCATCTGGGCAACTGCAAGGGCCCCTGCGTGGGGCTGCAGAGCGAGGAGGAGTATGCGCGGCAGGTCGAACTGGTCGTCTCGGTGCTCAAGGGCGACCTGCGGCCCGTGCGGCAGTACCTCACGGGCGAAATGGAGCGTGCGGCCGCGGAGCTGCGCTTCGAGGCGGCGCAGCGCTTCAAACAGCGCCTCGACGCGCTGGACAACTATGCCGGCAAGTCGGTGATCGTCAGCGCGAAGATCGTCGACGTGGATGTCTTCTCGCTGCTCGAGGACGACGACGTGGCCTACTGCAACTTCACGCGCATCCGCCACGGCTCGATCGTCGGGGTCTATACCGTGCGGCTCACAGCGGGCGTCGGCGGCGATCCGCGCGACATGCTGACGCTGGCCATCCAGCACGTCGTCGAGCAGGTCGCCGACGGCAAGCTCGCCCGCGAGGTCATCGTCCCCTTCCTCCCCTCGACGACGCTGCTCTTCGACGGGGTAACCTTCACCGTGCCCAAGCGGGGCGAGAAGCTCGACCTGCTGGAATTCTCGCAGAAGAGCGCCCGCATCTACCGGGCCGAGCAGCTCAAGAACCTCGAGATCAAGAATCCCGAGCGCCATACGGAGCGGCTGATGGAGGCGCTGTGCAAGGCGCTGAACCTCGATCGGCAGCCGCGCCACATCGAGTGTTTCGACAACTCGAACCTTCAGGGCTCGAATCCCGTGGCGTCGTGCGTCGTCTTCCGTGACGGCAAGCCCTCGCGCAAGGAGTACCGCCATTTCAATATCAAGACCGTGGAGGGTCCCGACGACTACGCCTCGATGCGCGAGGTGGTCTTCCGCCGTTACAGCCGTCTGCAGGCCGAAGGGGCCGAACTGCCCGATCTGATTATCGCCGACGGCGGCAAGGGGCAGATGGGGGCGATCCACGAGGTGCTGGAGGCCCTGGGACTTGATATTCCGATTGCGGGTCTTGCGAAGGATGACCGCCACCGCACGGCGGAGCTCTACAGCGGCTATCCGCCGCTGCTGGTCGGACTGCGGCCCACGTCGCCGCTGCTCCATTTCCTGGCGAGCATCCAGGAGGAGGTGCACCGCTTCGCTATCGCATTCCACCGCCAGAAGCGGAGCAAGGCCTTCATACACAGCGAACTGGAACAGATTGAAGGGGTCGGCGAGAAGACGGTCCGCACGCTGCTGCAACATTTCCGCACGGTGGAGAAGGTCCGCACGGCAAACATCGAGGAGCTGTCGGCGCTGGTCGGACCTGCCAGGGCGAAGAAAATCCGCGAATTTTTTGAAAAATAGCCCCCGGGCTTTGGATTTTGCCCGAAAAGGCCTATCTTTGTCATCCCGATTCTTACGGAACGGCGCCGCATTTTGACACTTCCCGCTATGGGAGTCTCTACGGTGAGTGAAGGGGCTTGTGCTCGAACTTTTGCAATTGCAATGGAGCGCATCCGACCATCTCTTCCCGACGGGGCGGATGCGGCCGCGGATTCCGGAACGTGCAGCCCGGATGGCGGAATCGGTAGACGCGTTGGTCTCAAACACCAATGACAGCAATGTCGTGCCGGTTCGACCCCGGCTCCGGGTACGGAAAATGATTCCGGACAGCCAGAGGCTGTCCGGAATCATTGCGTATATGGCAGTTGGTGAGCGCGGCGCCAATGCCGATCCGGTTCCTGCTGCCGGCCAGATCCGGTTCCCGTTGGCGATTCCGATTCGGGTTCCGCGGACGATCTTGTTTCTGTTTCAGCTGCCGGTCACGATCCGGTTCTCGCCGCCGGTTGCGGTCCGGCTTTCGGGATCGGTTGCGGTCCGGCCTTCGGGGCCGGGACGAGCAGTCGGATGAAGCGCTCCTCGGCCGAGTCGACCCACTCGCGGAACCCCGCGACGGGAGGATGCCTGTGGCCGAGGTAGTCGGTGAAGCGCCCCAGATCGAAGCGTCCGGCCACGATGCCGGCTCCGGCCGCAGCCGCGTCGGCGGCGTTGATGCGCTGTTCGATGTGGGCGGGGATGAGCATCATGGGTTTGCCGAGGTACATCGCCTCGCAGACGGATTCAAATCCGGCCGTCGTCACGTACCCGCGGCAGCGGTGCATGCGGTCGAGGAACTCCGCGTCGTCGAGCCGGTGGAACACCAGCCCGCCCTCGGCCGGGAGTGTCTGCGGGGCACCGAACCGGTCCCAGAAGAGGTGGACGCTCCATTGCGGATGCCCGGCGCACCATTGCCGCAACTCGGCGGCGAATCCGTTGTTGACCATGTATCCGAGGACGAAGCCCTCGTCGGAGACGCTGCCACTCAGGGCGTCGCGCCGCAGCAGGGGCGGAACGACGCGGATGTGCCGGCGCGTGTCGTCGTCCATCGGTCGGAACGAGAGCCCGAGCAGCTGCGCGCATCCGCAGGCGGTCATCCGGGCGTGGAGCCGCAGCAGAAATCCCTCCACGCCCGTGTTGCGGGCGTAGGGGTAGGCGCGGTGCCCGAGCAGGAACTGGTGGGCGATGCCCGTCATCGGGATGCGGATGCCGTACAGCCGGACGGTCAGGCTGGAGAGCAGCTCGTAGAAGTTGACGATCCGGTCGGGATGCTGCACGGCGATCTGCTCGCGGATGAGCCGCGCGCTGCGCCGGAAGCGGGCGAGGCTCCCCGGGCTGAGGTTACCCAGCAGGGTCCGCAGCATGCTGACGCTCCGGTTGCTGCGGTCGAAGGCGAAGCGCGGAGCCTCGAATTCGACGACCGGGGCGCCGATCCGCGCCCGGAAGAAGTCGGGAAGCACGCGCTGCGGACTGCGGCCCACCAGCACGCCCGTGATCTCGTGACCGTGGCGCCGCAGCATTGCCGCCAGCGACAGGGCCTGCGTGAGGTGGCCGCGCCCCTCGCCCTGCACGATGAAGAGAAACCGCATCACCCGTTCGTTTTTTCCGCCTCGTAGCGGAGAATCTCCCAGTTGCCGTCGTAATCCTCGGCGAGGGCCGTCAGCGATTCGACCCAGTCGCCCGAGTTCAGGTAGAGGATGTCGCCGATCATGCGCTTGTCGGCCTGGTGGATGTGCCCGCAGATGACTCCCGAGCAGCCCTTCTGCGCGGCGACCTGCACCAGGTGCTGCTCGAAGTCGCTGATGTAGGAGACCGAGGCCTTGACCTTCTGCTTGATCCGCTGCGAGATCGAGTAGTAGGGCAGCCCGCGGCGGAGCCTTCGCCGGTTGTAGAGGCGGTTGAACCACATGAGCGCCGAGTAGCCCACGTCGCCCACCTTGGCGAGCCACCTCATCGACGAGGTGACGTGGTCGAAGACGTCGCCGTGCAGCACGTAGTAGCGTTTGTCGCCGCTCGTGTAGACGTACTCCTTCAGGACGCTGACGTTGGCGAACTGCAGGGGCAGGATGCGGTCCAGAAAGTCGTCGTGGTTGCCGCGCAGGTAGATGATGTGTGTGTCGTGCTGGATGTCGAGCAAGCGGCTGATGAAGTTCGTGTGGCGGCGTTTCCACTTCTCGCGGCGCCCGCGGACGAGCTCCCAGCCGTCGATGACGTCGCCGCAGAGAATCAGCGTGTCGCAGGTATGGCTTCTCAGGAAACGGTTGGCCTCCTTGGCCTTTGACCACTTCGATCCGAGGTGGATGTCGGACATGACGATGGTCTTGAAATGTCGGGTTGGTGTCATTTGACTCTTTTTGACACCGCAAAGAAATGCCCGATGCCTTTCATTGCTGCGACAACCGTGTGACATTGCTGCGACGGATCGCGGCGGATCGCAGCAGATCGCAGCGGATTGCGGTGCCGGGGTGTGCCGGAAGCGAATCGGCTCTGTCGGTGCGCACGGGCCTTTGAACACGGGGTCTTTTCCGGAGCAGAGGCCCCTTGCGGCGGGACGCTTCCCTTCAGGGCAGCGGCCCCTTGCAGCAAGACGACCCCTCGGCGGGGGCGGTCCGGTACGAAAGTCGGGCAGCGGAGGATAACGGAACGGATAAATTTATAATTTTGCGCCGTTTGAAATACGTTATCGCATCTATGGCTGACACGCACAAAATCAATCGGGTCGAGGTCCGCAACCTCCAGATGGAAGACTACGCGCAGCTGGCGCAGTCCTTTACCCGCGTCTACGCGGACAAGGATGTCTTCTGGACCCGCGAGCAGATTCACAAGCTGGTCGAGATCTTCCCCGAGGGGCAGATCGTCACGGTCGTCGACGACCGGATCGTCGGATGCGCCCTCTCGATCATCGTCGACTACGACATGGTCAAGGGCGACCACACCTATGCGAAGGTGACCGGCAACGAGACCTTCTCGACGCACAATCCCGCCGGCAACATCCTCTACGGCATCGAGGTCTTCATCCACCCCGACTACCGCGGCCTGCGGCTGGCCCGACGCATGTACGACTACCGCAAGGAGCTGTGCGAGAAGCTCAATCTGAAGGCCATCATGTTCGGCGGGCGCATCCCGAACTACTACAAGTATGCCGACCGCATGCGTCCGAAGGAGTATATCGAGAAGGTGCGTTCGCGCGAAATCTACGATCCGGTGCTGACCTTCCAGCTCTCGAACGACTTTCACGTGCGGCGCGTGATGCCCAACTACCTGCCCAACGACGAGGAGTCGTGCCACTGCGCGACGCTGCTGCAGTGGGACAATATCTACTACCAGCCGCCCACGCAGGAGTATGTCGACAAGAAGACCACCGTGCGTGTCGGACTGGTGCAGTGGCAGATGCGCACCTACAAGACGCTCGATGACCTGTTCGAGCAGGTCGAGTTCTTCGTCGACGCCGTGTCGGACTACAAGAGCGACTTCGTGCTCTTCCCCGAATACTTCAACGCCCCGCTCATGGCGCGCTTCAACAACCTCGGCGAGGCGCAGTCGATCCGCGGCCTGGCACAGTATACGGAGGAGATCCGCGACCGCTTCGTCGAGCTGGCCATCAGCTACAACATCAACATCATCACCGGCAGCATGCCCTACATCAAGAGCGACGGCGCGCTCTACAACGTGGGCTTCCTCTGCCGCCGCGACGGTACCTACGACATGTACGAGAAGGTGCACGTCACGCCCGACGAGGTGAAGAGCTGGGGCTTGAGCGGCGGACGCCTGGTGCAGACCTTCGATACGGACTGCGCGCGCATCGGCGTGCTGATCTGTTACGACGTGGAGTTCCCCGAGCTGTCGCGCATCATGGCCGACCAGGGGATGCAGATTCTCTTCGTCCCCTTCCTGACCGACACGCAGAACGGCTATTCGCGCGTGCGGGTCTGCGCCCAGGCCCGGGCCATCGAGAACGAGTGCTTCGTGGCGATCGCCGGCAGCGTGGGCAATCTGCCGAGGGTCCATAACATGGATATCCAGTATGCGCAGTCGGGCGTCTTCACGCCGTGCGACTTCGCCTTCCCGACCGACGGCAAGCGGGCCGAAGCCACGCCCAATACGGAGATGATCCTCATCTCGGATGTCGACCTGAACCTGCTCAGCGAGCTGCACACTTACGGCAGTGTTCGCAACCTGCGCGATCGCCGGAACGACCTCTACGAGTTGCGGATCAAGAAGTAAACCGACGGCGTGCGGCGGGGGCTGCCTTTCGGTGTGCGGCGGCGCACGGATGCCCGTCCGCCGGGACGCCGTCCGTGTGCGTCGGGGTCGATGCGGCTCCTTCGGCGGCGACCCTTCGGCGTGCGGCGCGCGCGAGGCGCAGCAATACAAGCAGCAATACGGACAACAGCATGGTGCTCTTCGTCGGCTTCGTTTCGGACGACCGACGGAGCGGCGTACTCTTCTTCGCGGCGGATCATAGCGTCAGGCGCAGTCGGATTTCGGTATAGACACTCCCCGAGCGGATGCAGGCCGCATACTGCTTGCCGGCCGCGGCGGCGGGGTCGAGTATGCGCACGGTCACTTCGTCGGCGCCGGATACGAACTGCAGCCGGTCACCCCGCAGCGCCATGAACTCATGGTCGCCCGAACCCTTCAGCGGCACGGTCACGCTCCGCTCGCCCGCGAGGGCCACGTCGTAGGTCCGGTTCCACTGCGGCAGGTCGTCGGCCTCGACACGGTGCGTCGTGAACTGCAACCGGGCGCCGACCACCGCACCGTCGCGGTGAATCCACTCCGGAACATAGGCCTTGACATACTCCGCGGAGCTGGCCAGCGCCCAGCTTCCCGAGGGAAACTGTGCCAGCGAAATATCCTTGCAAATGAGGTAGCCGTGTCCGGGCTCCACCGCCGTGCGCGACGCTATCCGGTCGATGGCCGGCAAGCCCATCGCTTCGGGCCCTGTCACGGGACCCGAAGCGATGAATGAGTAGCGGTTGCCGCCGACCAGCTCGTGTGCTGCGTTGAGGTAGACCGCTCCGCCGAAGAGCGTCTGGCCGTTCAGCTCGTCATAGAGATCGAGCGAGGCGACCTCCGACGATCCCGGCCCTGCTACTCCGGGTTTGCCTGGGGCTCCGGGGAGTCCGGGTCTGCCGGGAAGTCCCGGATTGCCGGGTCTTCCGGGTCTTCCGGGTTTTCCGGGGTTACCGGGATTTCCGGGCTTGCCCGGATCACCGGGCTTCCCGGGATCACCGGGTTTGCCGGGCTTTCCGGGGTCCGGTTTGGCGGGGTCCTCGGGTTTGGCCGGATCCTCGGGCTTGGTCGGGTCATCGGACATTCCCGGACCGTTCTCGAGCTTGATTTCGACCCGCAGACGCTGCGATGCCGCAACCGTCCGCGAAGCGCTCCAGATATGGAAGTTCTCCTTGCCGCTGCCCTTCTGTACGACGAAGATCAGCTGACGTGAGCCCTGTTTGAACCACTTGGCGTCGGGAAGGCGGAAGACGACCTGTCCCTTCTTGTCGGTGAGTTCGGTGCGCTGCGGCGACGTGAGGTTGTCTTTCTGGAATTTCGCGTAGGAGGATTCATCGTAGAGCTTGACGGGTACGCCGGCAGCCGGTGCGCCCTTCGCATCGACTACCGTGACCTGCACGACAGCCGCTTTCGGTGCGGGATGGGAATCCTCCTTCTTGTTGCAGGCTGTGAGGGCGAAGGTCCCTACGAACAGCAGGGTAAGAAGACTTTTCGTTTGCATGATTTCAGATCGTTTTTTTGTGTGATACGGTCCTCCCCGCGAGCCCCGGCCGAGTGTCGCTCGGAGGGGTTTTCCGGTTGCAAAGTTAGATCGGCCGGGCCGTTCCGGGGTTCTCTTTTGCGGCCCCGGATCTAACACTTGTCAAAAATGTGATCTGAAAATCAGTATGTTGTAAATTACTCCGCGTCCGATTTCTGACAGGGGTCTGACTTCTGCTCGAGCAGTGCGATGAAAAGCTCCCGCTCGGGCGATTCGGAGTTGCGGATGCGTGTCTTGAGCCGCGACTTGCGGGCGTAGATGTTGGCGACGCTGTCGTGCATGAAGAGGCTGATGACCTGCGGCGAGAATCCGCCGAAGATGTAGCACAGCAGCCGGATGTCGGCCTGCTTCATGCCCGGGAAGTCGCGCCGCAGTTTCCGCATGGCGTTGTCGTGGACGATGTCGACGATGCGTTCGAGCTCGGGCAGCATCTCGCCGTCGGCGGCGAATCCGTCGATGAGCCGCTTCACCTGCCGCGTCATGGCGGCCTGTCCCGAGGCGGTGTTCTCGCGTTCGTAGAGGGTCTTGCCGAGCCGGTCCACGATGTCGAAGCGGGTGGCGAGAATCCCCTTCATCCGGTTTTCGGCGTGGAGCGTCTGTTCCGTCTGCCGGACCAGCTCGCGGTACTTCTCGCGCACCTCCCCGGCCAGCAGCAGCTCGCGTTCGTAGCGTTCGCGCTGGAGCCGCATCCGCTGGCGGACGAGCAGCACTCCGGCGGCGACAACGAGCAGGAGGATCACGGCGGCGGCCGTTTCGCCGATGCGGCGGCTCCGCATCCGGTAGTCGGCAAAGGCTGTCCGTTCGCGGAAATACTCCTTCTCGATCATCCCGGCGGAGGTTTGCAGCGTCGCCCGCGTCAGCGAGTCGTTCAGGAAGATGAAGCGGTGAATCATCCGGGCTGCCTCGCGGTAGCATCCGGCCTGCGTCTCGATGCGGTAGGCCGTGTAGAGCTCGATGGGCCGCTCCTCGCTGCGGGTCGTGCGCCCGATGGCCAGCGCCAGCGTGCGGCGGGCGCTGTCGGGCCGCTGCCGGAGCAGCTGCACCTGCGCGAGCGTGCGGAGCCCCGTGGCGGTCGTGTCGCCGCGTACCGAGCGGTCGATGCGCTGCAGCAGCTCATCCGGAATCCGCTCCCGGTCCGATACGGTATAGAGGGTGGCGAAGCAGGCCAGACAGCGTCCGGCGAGCACCTCGTCCTGCAGTTCGTCGGCCAGGTCGAGCGCCAGCGTGCAGTCGCGGCGCGCCCGCTCGGGATCGCGCATCCGCAGGGCCGACGAGGTCATGCCGAGCAGCGCCTCGACCGTCTGCCGCGGCCGTTCCGAGCGCATGAAGAGGTTGCGCGCCTCACGGAAGCGGCGGTAGGCTCCGGCGAAGTCGAGTTCGGCGTAGTGCACTTCGCCGATCCGCAGGCAGAGCAACCCCCGGTAGTAGGGCTCGTCGACCCGGAGCAGCTCCTCCTCGACCTCGAGAAAGAGCCGCAGGGCCCCCGGCTTGTCGCCCCGGCGCAGGCGGCTGCGCCCCTGGTAGTAGCGGGTCCGGCAGCGGTTGCGTACCTCGTCGGGGCGGTTGCGGTAGTAGTCCCAGGCGGCGTCGAGCAGCGAGTCGGTCTCCGCATCGCTGCCTGCACGCGCGCAGGCCTCCGCCGTGAGCAGGGCGTGCCGGGCCTTGAGGGCCCGGCTGCCGAGCCGCTCCGCCGGGAGCTGCCGCAGCAGCTGCAGCGCGCTGTCGGGCCGTTCGGCGAGAAGCGCCTCCGCCTGCGCGAGAAGCGCCGTCGTGCGGGGGAGGTCCGAGCAGCCGCAAAGCGTGGCGGCGAGGAGCAGCAGGACTCCGCAGATGAGTCGTTTCATGGAGTGAGGGATTGGGTGTTGGTGAAATCGGGTGGTCGGCTGCCGCGGTCAGAGCTCCGTGAAGAGGTCGAACTGGTGGAGCAGCGTGGCGACGATACATAGGGCGATGATCGTGCCGAGCAGGGCCAGCAGCGCATTCAGCACGCGCGGCGAGGGTTTGCCCGGCCGGCCGCTCCGTTCGGCGACGTACTCGCGGAAGAAGACGAACAGGGCCGGCACGACGCTGCCGGCCAGCAGGTAGTCCTCCGGAATACCGAAGTAGTAGACCTTCGACAGCCCGATCAGGGCCCAGTGGCAGAGGAACATCGCCAGCACGATGTTGACCCGCTCCGAGAAGGCGAGCATCAGCCCCACGGTGAAGACCGCCACCGAGCAGGGCATCACCGGCGAGGTCATCATCGGGAACGAGCGGCCGAGCAGCAGCGAGACCGCCGGGTAGACGAGTGGCATGAGCATGAGCGGCAGGGCGAAGTGCGGATGGTGCCCCGTGCGGGCGAGCGAGGCGTTGCGTGCGGCGAGGTCGTAGATCCAGATGCCGCCCATGATGGCCCAGAAGAGCGCCAGCATGTCGTTGTGCTGCCGCTGTCCGCAGTAGACGAGGTAGTAGACGCCCGCGATCCAGAAGTTGAGCCCCGCCATGTAGAGCTTCATGGCGATGCGCACGCCGCGCGAGGGGCGCAGTCGCAGCAGGACGACGAGCAGGGCGCCGGCCAGCGTCCAGACGATCTGCACGGGCCAGGTCCCCTCGTTGTAGGCTGCTATCGTGTTCCAGAAGGTCTCCATGGCGGTGTCAGCGGTCGGAGCCGGGGCGGCGGCGTCGCGTAAGCGAGAAGGCCCGGCGGTTGAAGATGAAGATCGGCAGCGTGGCCCCCGCGGCCAGCAGGGCGATGACGCTCAGCGAGACGGTGGCGTTGAGGAAGAACTGCTGCATGTACTGGAGCCCCTGTCCGGGGTCGTTGAGTGACTGCAGGAACATAATGAGCGAGAAGACCGTCTTGTAGGCGTAGATGCCCGGCACCATCGGCAGCAGCGCCGGGATGTAGAGCACCGTCATCGGGCAGCGGATGCCGCGTCCGAGCCAGAGGCTTCCCATGCCGATCGTGACGGCGGCGGCGAGCGACGCCGTGGCGATGTCCACGCCGGCGTAGTTCATCAGCGAGAAGCGCAGGGCGTGTCCCGCGGCGGCGAGCAGCGCGATGCGCGGGAAGGCCCGCATCGGCGGGTCGGAGACGGCGCCGAAGCCGATGGCGGCCACGGCGGCGAAGAGTCCGTCGAGCAGGATGTCCAGAGCGATCATAGCAGGCTGTCCTTTACCATCAGCAGGGTGGCCGCCAGCCCCACGGCGATGCAGATGATGAGCAGCAGGGCGTTGATCAGGCGGCTGAACCCGATCAGGATGTGTCCCTCGACGATGTCGATGACGCCGTTGATGAGCGGTACGCCCGGCACCAGGAAGAGCGGGCTCGTGGCCAGGGCGATCTCGGCCGTGCAGTCGAAGCGCAGCGCCGCCGAGGCGCAGAGCGAGGCCGTGAAGGCCGCGCCGATGAAGATCAGGAAGTGGTTGACGCCGTGGGCCTGCATGCGCTGCTTGACGGCGTAGCCGACGAGCGTTGCGGTGAAGACGATGCCGATGGCTGTCCAGTCGCCGCCGAACAGGCGGCAGAACGAGGCGTTGGCCAGTCCCACGGTCAGCAGCACGAAGATCGGGTCGATGCGCGGCTTGTCGATCAGCTCCCCGAAGCGGCGGCGGACCTCCGCGAGGGGCAGCCCCTCGTCGAGGGCGTCCCAGCTCAGGGCGCTCAGGTCGGAGTTGCGCTCGAAGCTGACGGGCAGCGCCGGGATCCGCACCACGCGGGTGACGGCCTCGCCGCTCGCCTCGTCGCGCACGGTGAGGATCGTGCTGCGCTGGAAGCTCGAGAGCTGGACGTCGACCCCCTGCGAGGCGCCGATGCGCTGCGAGTTGCGGATCACGCGCGAGGTATGCACGCCCGACCCGAGCAGGTAGGTCGCGTACTCGGCAATGAAATCAAGCGTTTCGATCAACTCGTGTCTGGTCTTCATGACGGCACAAAAATAGGATTTTTCTGGCGAAGCGCACACGGCGCCGCCGAAAAAATCTATGTACGGCGCCGGAAGCGCTCCGTGATGTCGTGCAGCGTCCCGTCTTCCGACCGGCGGTAGAGGCGCTGGTTGGTCGTCGGGGTGGTCAGCGGCCCGAGCCGCTCGACCCACGGCCCGAGCTTCACGTAGTCGAAGGCCGCGGCGTCGAACCCTTCGGGCAGGTCGGCCCGCCCGGAGTACCACGCCGTGCGCAGCGCCGCCTGCTCCTGCCGCACGAGGCGTGCCAGGCGGGCGATCTCGTGCGGCGAGGCGTCCCCGCCCATGAAGCAGACGCACGTTACGGACTCTCCGTAGCGGCCGAGCAGGGCGCGCAGCTCCGCGTCGTCGAGCGGCCGCCCCGCGTCGCGCTGCAGGTGGGGGCTGTGGCACCCCGGGCAGCGGTTCGGGCAGCCCGTGATGTTGATCGCCAGGGTCGTCTCGTCGGGAATCTCCGCGAAGACCACGTCGAAGTTATGATAGCGCACCATCCTCTGCGGGGGTCATGTGTCCGTAGTAGCGGCGCGCGGCCTCCTGTTGGCGCGCCGCCGAGAAATTCGACACGCGCTTCATGTAGCCGATCACGCGCGTGAGGTAGTCGACGTTGGCCGAGTGGCATGCGGGACACTCCTTCAGGTAGCGCTTGTCGATGTGTCCGCACGCGTTGCAGACCGTGTTCGGGATGTTGAAAGTGAAGTAGTTGCATCCTTCGGCCGCCGCCACGCGCAGCAGCTGCCGGTACTGCTCCTTCGAGAGGTGCTCCTCGAGGTTCATGTGCAGGGCCGAGCCGCCGGTCAGGTGCTCGATGTAGCGGCGGCCGTGCAGGCGGAACTTGTCGATGACGTTCAGCGACGGGTCCTCGACGACGTAGAAGTAGGAGTTGTAGCAGTCGCGCGGCACGGCGTAGCCGTCCTCGCGGTCCCACTTGGCGTGCTTCACGCCGACGTTCTCCGCGGGGATCATCTCGCAGTTGAACATCACCTCGCGTGTGCGGTAGCGGCGGTTGTACTGCTCGACGAGCCCCAGCACCTCCTGCACGAAGCGGGCGTAGTCGTCGTTGTCGTCGATCTTCAGCCCGAGGAACTCGGCCGCCTCGACCAGTCCGTTGACGCCGATGGTCAGGTACTGCCGCGCGAGGTTGATGTACCCGGCGTCGAAGAGCGGCAGCATGCCCTTGCGCTGCAACTCCTTGAGGTTCTCGTTGTAGGCCAGCTGCACCTTGTGCACCAGGTCGGTGATCTCGCCCAGGAAGGTGAGGTAGTGCATGCCGTTCTTCACGGCGTACTGCACGCAGCGGTTGAGGTTGATCGTCAGCACGCTCTTCGAGCCGGTCGAGACGCCGCCGGCGCCGAGCGTGTAGCTGAATCCGTTGTCCTGGATCTCGTTGCGCAGGCGGCAGCACGACGAGAGCGAGTCGGCGTTGTCGCTGATGTAGGTGAAGAACGAGTGCCCCTCGGCATACATCTCGGCCGTGAAGTCGCCCCACTCGCGGTCCATGACGTCGCCGTCGCGCGTGAGCAGCGCCATCGTCTCGACGGGGAAGGTCAGCACCGTGCGTGTGCGCTCGCGGTTGAACCACCGCATGAAGCGCTTCTGGAGCCACGAGAGCGACTCCCAGCGGGGGTGCGAGCCGTCCGGGAAGACGAACTCCCCGAAGAGACTCTCGAAGTAGTAACGGTCGTAGTAGGCGACGTTCCAGAAGACTGCCTGGAAGTTGCGCGCGCCGGTGGGCTGGTTGATCGAGTAGACGATTTGCTCGAAGCAGTCGGTGATGACCTTGTCGATCGTGCGGCGTTTGGACGAGAGGTCGACGACGCGGTCGGCGTGCAGGTAGTAGTCCTCGCCGTACTCCTGTTCGACAAAGTAGTTCATGTACATGAGGAACTCGGGCGTGGCGCACGCGCCCGAGAGCATCGACGAGACGATGAAGACCATGTTGACGAAGCCGCCGCAGAAGGACTTGAGGTTGGTCGGGCGTGTCGAGTTGCCGCCGATCGAGAGCGTGCCGCCGAGCAGCCACGGGTACATCGTGATCGAGGCGCAGTAGTTGGCCATCGAGGTCTCGTCGTTCTTGTAGATGAAGTGGTTGCGCAGCAGGTAGAGGTAACGGTCCGCGAGCTCCTTGCCGTACATCTCCTTCAGACGGTCGGTCAGCAGGCGGCGGTTCAGGCGGATGAAGTTCTGCTTGGGCAGCTCGCCGATGAGCGTGGCGATGTTCTTGTTCTCGACGTTGGCGTTGGCGTCGTACTTCGAGCCCGTCGCGGGGTTCGAGGCGTCGCAGTAGTCGGTCAGGAAGCGCAGCTTCTCGCGCTCCTCGCGCTCCTCGGTGTGGCGCTGGCGGTAGAGCATGTAGCTTTTGGCCACGGCGAAGTAGCGCTCGGTCATGAGGGCCACCTCCACCTGGTTCTGAATCTCCTCGACGGACATGCCGTCGGCGACGTGCACGCGGCTCAATACGGCCGTGAGGTCGTCGTCCGTGGCGTAGCCGCCGACCGAAAGGAAGGCCTTGCTGACGGCCCGTTTGATCTTCTCGACGGAGAACGCCTCGCGTTTGCCGTCGCGCTTGACGATGTAAAGTTCCGAAATGCCCATGGTCATCCCTTTTTTATGGTTGTACGTTCCGGGGCGGAGCATCCGCCCTCCGGTCCGTCGGCGGATCGGAAGGTGGCTCTTCCCGATAAAAATATGTGCTGCAAATCAAACAGTTCCGGATTGCCCCATATCCCGAGGGCAGGTGTCCGTGTATGGCAGGGCAGGTCTTCTGACTTGCTCCCGCTGCGCGCCTTCCCGTCCCGGGGGACAGTGGCATGTTGAGATTGCGCAGCCCGCATGGAGCTCACAGCTACGGGAATAGTCCCTGATTCGCACAGGTGTTCCCTTTTGATCCCGTGCCGGCAGCCGCCGGCGGGGAACCTTGCCGAGACAAAGATAGGGAGAGTTTGCGGATCGGCAAGCCACGGCGCGGTTTTTTAATGAACAAATTGTAAACAGCGCCCCGCCGCGCGGATTGGCGGGTGCCGCACGCGCGAATTGCAATAAATTTTCGTATCTTTGGCCGCAGCTATGGAGCGTTTTGTCCGAAAAAGATTTCCGCGGCTCGGAGCCGATGCGCTGGTGGCCGTGTGGCTGGCCGTGTGGTGGGTGTGCAACCTGCTGCAGGCCGGTCTGACAGAGCTGGCCAACGACGAGGCCTACTACCACATGTTCGCCGAGCGGCTTGCGTGGGGATACTTCGACCACCCCCCGATGACGGCGCTGCTCGTGCGGCTGGGCGGTCTGGTGGCGGGCGGCGAGTTGGGCGTGCGCCTCTTCTTCACGCTGCTGCAGCCGCTCTACCTCTATGTTTTCTGGCGGCTCGTCCGCCCGGCGGAGGCTACGCGCCGCGATGCGGCGCTCTACGTCGTGCTGTCGGCCGCGACGCTCATCCTCGAGCTCTACGGCTTCATCGCCGTGCCCGACGGGCCGCTGATGATGACCGCGGCACTCTTCCTCTGGACGTTCCGCAACTTCGCCGAGCGGCGGCCCCTGGCCTGGCTCTGGATGGGCGTGGCGATGGCCGCGATGGCCTACAGCAAGTACCACGGGGCGCTGGTGGTGATCTTCTGCCTGGCGGCCAACCCGCGCCTGCTGCTGCGCCCCGGGCTCTACGCCTCCGGCGCCGTGGCCCTCGTGCTCCTCGTCCCGCACCTGCTCTGGCAGTACGAACACGACTGGGCGTCGTTCGCCTACCACCTCGCGGGGCGCAACTCGGTCTTCCGCCCCAACTACCCCGTGGAGTTTCTGCTCAACGTGCTGGTGGTCTTCAACCCCCTCTTCGTGCCGCTCTATGTTCAGGCCTGGCGCAAGACCCGGCCGCAGAACGCCCTGCAGCGGGCGCTGAAGCTGCTGCCGCCCGCCTTCATCGGCTTCTTCCTCCTCTCGTCGCTGCGCGGCTACGTGCAGCCGCAGTGGATCATCGTCGCGACGTTCGGTCTGCTGTGGGTGCTCTTTGACTATGCCCGCCGCCACCCCCGCACGCGCCGCTACCTGATGCGGGCCGGCGGCGTGACGATCGTCCTCGTGGCGCTCGTGCGGCTGGAGATGATCTTCAACCCGCTGCACATCCGCTTCGAGGTCTTCGACAACGCCGCAAGCTACGGCGAGATCGCCCGCGTGGCCGACGGCCGCCCGGTCGTCTTCCGCCACGGATATGCCGTGGCGGCCAAGTACCGCTTCTATACGGGCGGCGAGGCCTACTGCCAGCCCAACATCCGCTACCGCACGCACCAGTGGCAGTTCCGCGATGACGACGACCGCTTCGCCGGACGCGAGGTGCTCGTCGAGACCGCGGCGCGCCCGGCCTCCGACACGACGTCGGCCGTGCGGAGCGTCGCGCTGGCCAACGGACGGCGCTTCACGTGGCTTGTCGACAGCTGCTACCTCCCGACGCGGCGCGTCGGAATCGCCTGCGGGGGGCTGCCCGCACGGGTTGCGCCGGGCGAGGAGCTGACGCTCACGCTGCGTCTGGAGAACCCCTATGACTACGACATCCGGGTCGACGGCCGCCCCCTTTCGCTCGTCATGCTGTGGAAGCACGGCCGCTTCCGCGTCGAGGAGTTCCCCGTGGAGGCGGCGCCCTTCACCCTTCCGGCCCGCGGCCATCTGACGCTGGAGGTGCCCCTGCGCGTCCCCGACGAGCTCGCCGGCACGGATTTCGACGCCGGCTTCGCCCTGCGCCGCGAGGGCTATGTCAACTGGTTCAACGGTAAACCCCTCCGTGTGGAGGTCGCACATCTATGATCGAACAGTTCCTCAAATTCTGCCTCGTGGGCGGGTCGGGCGTCTTCGTCGACTTCGGCATCACGTACCTCTGCAAGGAGTGGCTGCGCCTGAACAAGTATGTGGCCAATTCGCTGGGCTTTCTGTGCGCCGCGACGTCGAACTACGTGCTCAACCGCCTGTGGACCTTCGGCAGCACCGATCCGCACGTCGCCGTCCAGTACATGCGCTTTCTGGGCATTTCGGCCGTGGGCCTTGCGATCAACAACCTGACTATCTACGTGCTGCACGGCCGCTTCCGGCTCAACTTCTATCTGGCCAAGCTCTTCGCCATCGGGGTGGTGACCTTCTGGAACTTCTTCATGAACTACTTTTTCAACTTCTGATCCGCGCCCCGGCGGCGGACGGTTGCAAAACAGACGCGCGGGCAGGAGCGATCTCCTGCCCGCGCGGATTTTTCCGGGACGGCGTGTCGGATTACCGGCGGCCGCGGATTCGGCGCAGCGGAAGCCCGAGGACTCCGAAGAAGGCTTCGCCGAAGATGCCGCCCGACATCTTCGAGGCCCCCTCGCGGCGCTCGGTGAAGATGATCGAGACTTCGCGCAGCTTCATGCCCAGCTTCCAGGCCGTATATTTCATCTCGATCTGAAATCCGTAGCCCTTCATGCGGATGCGGTCCAGGTCGATCGTCTCGAGCGCCCGGCGCGAGTAGCAGACGAAGCCGGCCGTGGCGTCGCGCAGCGGCATGCGCGTGACCAGCCGCACGTACATCGAGGCGAAATAGGACATCAGCAGCCGCCCCATGGGCCAGTTGACGACGTTGACGCCCTGCACGTAGCGCGAGCCCACGACCACGTCGTAGCCCTCGGCCGCCGCGCGGTAGAGCCGCACCAGGTCGTCGGGGTTGTGCGAGAAGTCGCAGTCCATCTCGCAGAGGTAGTCGTAGCCCTGCTCCAGCCCCCAGCGGAAGCCCGCCAGGTAGGCCGTGCCGAGGCCCAGCTTGCCCTTGCGTTCGATCAGGTGCAGGCGGTCGGGAAACTCCCGCTGCCGTTCGCGGACGATGGCGGCCGTGCCGTCGGGCGATCCGTCGTCGATGACGAGCATGTCGAAGGGTTCGGGCAGCGAAAAGACCTTGGAGATCATCGCCGAGATGTTCTCCTTTTCGTTGTAGGTCGGAATGATTACCAGTTTGCGCATGGCGTCGGTGTTTCGTCTTCAGTCGTTGCAAATATATGCAAATATACTATTATTTTGCCGATTTGTCCTCCGGAAGTCCCCTTTTTGCGGGACGTTTTCTGGCACGGATGCGCCGTTTGGCCGCATCGTCCACGCGCCACGATTCGGTGATCTTCTGCAGCGAACGGTTGAAGGTCCAGTCGTCGAGGCGGCACCGGTCGAGCCACGCTTCGGTCCGCTCGGGGAACTTCACGTAGCAGACCGACACGGCCCATGCCACGCCCATGCGGGCGTAGTAGGCCTCGCAGCGCACGGCCTCGAGCCGCTCGAAGAGGCGGTCGAGGTGCTCCGCGTCGACGAAGTTGCCGAGGGCCGTCACCGCGGCGAAGCGGGCCTCGAACTCCCGCGGCGACTCGAACAGCGGCTGGATCATGCGCCACACCGGTTCGCGTTCGTCGCTTCGCAGCCGCCGGCAGAAGGTGTCGCAGACGGCCCAGTTGTCGATCGTCGGAACGAAGTCCCGCACCAGCGCGAGCCGCTCCTCCAGCGGGCAGCGGACGTAGCCGATGACCAGCCCGCGGAGCATGCGCTCCTCGAAGTAGCGGATGTCGCCGTCGCGGAGCAGGTCGCGCCACGCCTCGCCGCGGGCGATCTCTCGGGCCAGCGCACGCAGTTTGGGCAGGCGGATGCCCAGCAGGTCGGTGACGCCCGGCAGCAGCGAGGCGTTGAACTGTCGGTAGGCGGGGTCGCTCATGGCGACGAGCCGTTCACGGAGCGTGTTCATCGTTTGCGGAATTTGGGGGTGATGCCCAGGAAGAACGAGACGTTGAGCCGCGGCATCGGTCGCGAGAGGACCGTTTCGTACTCCTCGTTCAGCAGGTTGTGGATGCAGCCCTTGAGCGAGAACGACGCCCACGCGCACTCGAAGCTGCGGGCGAGCGACAGGTCGCTCATGAAATAGGGCGTCACGCGCCCCAGCACGCCGGGGTCGTTGTCCGTCATCGTGTAGCGCTCGCTGTACCAGCACCACTTGTAGTCGAGCTCCCACCGCCGCCACAGCAGCCGCGCGGTGAAGGCCGCCGAGTAGACCGGGATGTAGACCAGCTGCTTGCCCACCGAGCGGTCCGCGTCGCTGAACTTGTCGCCGCGGTTGATCGAGCGCGTCCAGGCGAAGTTGCCGTCGAAGAGGGCCTGCCAGCCGTTGCCCCACGCCGTGCGGGCCGTGAGTTTCGTCTCGATGCCGTAGCTGTGTACGCGCCGCACGTTGACCGGCGTGTAGATGCCCTGCTTGGCGGTGGCGATCCAGAGAATCCAGTCGTCGATATAGGAGTCGAAGGCCGTGACGGAAGCCTTCAGGCTGTGCGCTCCGCGTTCGAGTGCCGTCTCGACGCCGGCATCCCACGTCCAGCCGTGTTCGGGTTTGAGGTCGGGGTTGCCGCCCGGGCGGAAATAGAGGTCGTTCAGGGTCGGGAAGCGGTAGTTGCGCGCCGCCGAGGCCTTCACGACGACGTTGCCGCGCCGCGAGAGCAGATAATCGGCAAAGAGCGCCGGAATGAGGGGTGTCGTGCGGTCGCCGTAGAGCTCCCAGCGCAGGTCGGCCGCCAGGCCCAGCCGCGGGTGGGGCCGCCACTTCACGGCGGCGAAGGCCGAGGCCTCGAAGCGCTGCTTGCGGTAGAGCGTGTCGGCGTGCTGGCCCGTGACGTAGTCGATGAGCGAGAGGTCGCCCGTGCGCGTGTCGTGCTGGTGCATGGAGAGGCTGCCCGTGAAGAGCCACCGCTCGCCGAGGGCGTATTCGGCCTCGGCCTCGGCAAAGAGCGTGCGGATGCGGCTCTGCGCATCGGTCGCCGAGAAGAAGTTGCCCTGCCCCTCGACGTCGACGCGCATCAGGTAGCGCATCTCGGTGTGGGTGTAGCCGCCGCGCACCTCCGTCTTCAGCCCGCCGCGCAGCCGCTGCCATGCCGCCACGGCACGCAGCGTGCGCTCGTCCTGCGTGTTGCGCTTCTGCTTGTCGGTGTTGCGCTCGGCGCTGGTCATCGCCAGCCCGCGGTGCGAGTCGAGGTACCAGGCCGCCAGCGAGAGCCGGTCGTCGCCGCGCGTCGTGTAGTAGAGCTCCTGCATCACGTGCAGGTCGCGGAAGCCTCCGCCGCGGTTGCGCTGCAGCGGGTAGTAGCTGTCGACGATGTTGCCGTTCTCGTCCGTGACGAACTGCTTGGTGTTGTAGTTGTGGTAGCGGAAGTCGTTCTCCGAGGTGCTGCACAGCACGCGCGTGGAGCTGCTCCAGCGCTTCCCGCGCCAGGTCAGGCGGGCGAACTCGTCGAAGGTCGAGAACGACCCCACGCCCTGCACGTAGCGCAGCGAGAGCCCCTCCTCCGCGGGCGGCGAGCTCTTCAGCGTCACGGCGCCGCCCAGTCCGCCGCCCGTGATGCCCACCGAGCTGGCGCCGTGGAAGACCGCCGCGTCGTCGATGAAGTAGGAGGGGATGAGCGAGAAGTCCACCTGCCCGAGCATCGGCGAGTTGATCTTCATGCCGTTCCACGTCACCTGCGTGTGCGAGGGTGCCGTGCCGCGGAACGAGGCCGTCGCGAGCGTCGCGCGGCCGTAGGACTTGATGAAGATGGTCGTTCCGGTGGTCAGGGCGTCGGCCAGCGACGAGGTGATGTTCTCGCGCAGGACGGTGCTGTCGATCAGCGTGCGCTGCACGCCGATCTGCTTCATCGGACGGCTCGCGGCGATCTCCACCTGCTCGATGTCGATGCTGCGCGCCGTCGCGTCGCCCTGCGCGGCGGCGGTCGCCGTGCAGAGTGCCGAGAGCACGAGGAGGATGACGTTCCGGAACACCGCTGCGGTTACTCTTTGCGGGTGACGGTGCGGAAGCAGCCGATGCCGCACACCTCGGTCGAGATCTCGCCGATGAGCGGCCGGGCGTCGTTCACGCCCGTCTGCACCTTGATGAAGTCCACCTGCGTGAGGTTGGCCGGCTCCCCGTCGGCCGTCACGGCATTGGCGATGTGCAGGCAGTTGACGCCGCCGATCAGGTCGCGGCTCGACGCATTGTCGGCGTATCCCCAGCCGAAGGAGACCATGACGTAGCGGCCGTCGTCGGCCTGCGTGATGTTGCTCGGGAGCAGCGTCCCCCGCAGCGTCAGGGCGTCGCCCTCGACCCAGGCCGGGAAGTAGCTCTCCTGCTTGTGGTATTCGTTGCGGGCGACGACCCCTTCGCCGCCGCGGTTGTCGCGCCAGGCGATGTCGTCGCCGGGTTGCGCCGGGCGCAGGTAGGTGATCTCGTAGCCGGTGTCCGATGCCCCGTATTCGCTCCCCTTGAGCTCATACCAGGTGTCGTTGGGCAGTCCGTCGCCGTTTTCGTCCTGCATGACGTGGATGACGCCCGGCTCGGACGATCCGTCGAAGGTGTTGCCGCGGACCCACAGCTCGTAGTCATTGCCCGCCGGGACGGGCTCGTCGAAGCGGGCCACGAGCGTGCCGCCCCAGCCGCCCAGCGAGACGTAGGCCCCCTGGGCGATCCGCTGCTCGGCATAGGCGCACGCCGCTTCGGGGGTCGTCACGTCCGTGAATCCGCTCTGGGGTTCGTTGATGAACTGCCCCGGCGCGGGGGTGTATTCGACGATGCGGTCCGCAGCCTGCGAGACGCGGGCGGAGACGAACTCCTCGCTCGAATTGCAGGCGGCCGTCGCCGCGGCGAGGATCAGCAGTGCATATCTTTTCATGGCTTGACGGTATTTTACGGTTTGAAGCAGAACGATCCGGGTACGATGCCCACGCGCAGCGTGTCGAGGGCCCGGCCCTGCGGCGTGAAACGGTAGACGACGCCGTGCTGCACGTAGTCGATGGCGTCGGCGACGTAGACCTCCGACGTCGCGGGGTCGATCCCCAGCCCGTAGTAGATCGTCCCGGCGTAGGGCAGGAACGGGGCGTCGGGCAGCCGCTCGGCGTCGATGCGCATGCGCCATACGCCGCCGTTGATGAAGTAGAGCGTGTCGCGCCGCCCGTTGAGGGCCAGGCGCGCCGGGTGGTCGCCCGCCGGGAAGTCGAACGTCCGCTCGATGCGCCGCGTCGCGGCGTCGATGCGGTAGAGGATCGCCGGCTCGTTCAGCCCGTCGGTCAGGGTCCAGAGCCGGCCGCTGCGGTCGATGACCAGCGACGAGGGCTGGCGTCCCACGCTGATCGAGTCGACGAGCCGTTCGGTGCGGGTGTCGATGACCAGCAGCTTGTTGTCGTAGGACCAGCAGTTGACGAAGACCTCGTCGCCCCACTGCACCATCTGCTCGGTCGACTTGTGGCCGTTGGTCTGAATGTGGCCCCGGATGCGGTTCGTGCGGGAGTCGACGACGGTGATGCGCGGATCGTAGAGGTCCGTGACGTAGAGCGTCGTGTCGTTCGGGAAGAGCAGGTAGCGGGGCGAGACGACCCCCTCGATGATCCCCTTCAGGCGAAACGTCGCCGGGTCGATCTCGTAGACCGCGCCCGAGTTGTTGACCACGACGTAGGCGCGGCCGTCGTGCAGGCTCATCGACTGGGCCACGTCGCCGAGCTTCATGCCGTTGGCGCGGATGAAGACCTCGTTTTCGAGCTGCCGCGTCGCAGGGTCGTAGTACGAGAGCGAGGCGTTGTCCCAGGTGAAGTTGCCCTCGCAGGTGATGAAGACGCCGCGGCCCGAGGTGGCGAAGGCCTCCTCGTCGAGCGGTCCGTAGTCCATGCAGGCCGCGGTCAGTGCCGCGGCCGCACAGCAGGCGGCAATATCTCTCCAGCGTCTCATCGCGGGTCGTTTCGGCAGTTTCTGTGCGGGGAGCGGGGAGCACGTGACCGGAGCCGGTTCTCGTCGGCGGGCGCGTCACCCCATTCTCCGCAGGGTTGCGTTGCGTTTCGTGGCGCCGTAGGCAGGTCTTCTGACTCGTTACCGTTCCGGCGCCTTCCCGTTCCCGTGCGGGGACAGTGGCCGAGATGCCGGAACGCAGGGTGTAACTCACAGCAGCGGGAACTGTTGCCGATTCGCACGGCATTCCCTTTTGATCCCGACGGTCGGAAGCCGTCGTTGCGGAACCTTGCGCGGGGCAAAATTAACCTTTTTTTGCGAGATTGCCGCGTTCGTGCATGCAATTCCGCCAAAAAGATTATCTTTGCGATGGATTGCAGGCACCTGAAAGCGATGGAAACGACCGTGGAAGAACAGATCGCGATCACGCCCTCGCTGTGCGAGGCGGTCGCGCGGCTCATGCCGCAGCTCTCCGCGCACCGGTGCGCACCCTCCGCCGGACTGCTGCGGCGGCTCTGCGCGTCGCCCGCGGCGGCGCTGCTCGTTGCGCGGCAGGACGGCCGTATCGTCGGAATGCTGACCCTGGCGTGGTACGACGCCCCCTCGGGCCGCAAGGCGTGGATCGAGGATGTGGTCGTCGATGCCGCGGCGCGCGGAAGCGGCGCGGGCGAGGCGCTGGTGCGTGCGGCGCTCGAACGGGCGCGCCGGGAAGAGGCCGACTGCGTGATGCTCACCTCGTCGGCGGCCCGCACGGCGGCCCGGAGCCTGTATCGGAAAGTGGGATTCGTGGAGGCGGAGACCTCGGTCTTCACCCTTAAAAGAGAGAAAATATGAAGAGATTTCTGAAAATTACGGCAACGGTGGTGGCCGTGGTGCTGGTGGTGGCGATCGTCACGCCGCTGCTGCTGCGCGGCAAGATCGGCGACATCGTCAAGCGCGAGGCCAATGCGATGCTGGCGGCGCGGCTCGATTTCGAGAAGCTGGACATCAGCCTGCTGCGCAACTTCCCCAATGCGTCGCTGAACCTCAAGGGGCTGACGCTCGTCGGGACGGACCGTTTCGAGGGCGACACGATCGTTGCGGCCCGGCGCATTACGGTTGTCGTGAACCTCATGTCGCTCGTGGGCGACGAGGGCTTCGAGGTGCGCAAGATCATCCTCGCCTCGCCCGCCCTGCATGCGCACAAGCTGGCCGACGGTGCGGTCAACTGGGATGTGATGAAGCTTTCGGAGCCGGCCGACACGACCGCCGCGGAGGAGGCCGCCCCGTCGTCGTTCCGCCTTTCGGTGCGTGACTTCCGCCTGACGGATGCCGTCATCCGCTACGAGGACGACTCGACGGGCATGGAGCTGCGGACGGCACCCCTCTCGCTGCGTCTTTCGGGCGACATGTCGGCCGAAAGCACACAGCTCGATCTCGACCTGCTGGCCGGGGGCGTTGACTTCACGCAGGGCGGGGTGCCGCTGCTGCATGACGCCGAACTGGCCCTCGATGCCGAGATCGATGCCGATCTGGCCGAGGGGCGCTTCACCTTCTCGCGCAACACGCTGCGGCTGAATGCCATCGAGATGCGTCTCGACGGCTGGGTGCAGCAGGTCGGCGATGCGCTGGCGATGGACGTCAGTGCCGGATGCAGCGAGGTTCGCTTCAAGGACCTGCTCTCGCTCATCCCGGCCTTCTACAAGCATGAATTCCGCAGTCTGGCGGCGTCGGGCGAGCTTTCGATGGAGCTCTGGGCGCGCGGCCAGATGCACGGGGCGCAGCTCCCGGCCTTCGAGCTGAAGACCGAGGTGCACAACGGCAGCTTCCAGTACTCCTCGCTGCCGAAGGCCGTGACGGACATCAACATCGCGGCCAAGGTCTCCAATGCGGGCGGCGAGCTGGACAAGACCGAGGTCGAGATCTCGGAATTCGGCCTGAAGATGGCCGGGAACTCCCTCTCGGCCACGGGCTACGCCACGAACCTCATGAGCGACCCCACGTTCCGGGCGACGCTCTCCGGACGGGTCGATCTGGGGGCCATCCGCGAGGTCTATCCGCTGGAGAAGGGGATCGATCTGGCGGGCCGCATCGCAGCGTCGATGAAACTCTCGGGACGCATGTCCGACGTCGAAAGCGGACGCTACGAGCGCATCTCGGCGTCGGGATCGCTCGTCGTCGAGCAGCTCGGACTGCACGTGCCGCAGTTGCCCGAGGTCTTTATCCGGCGGGCTGCCGCCACGATCTCGCCGCAGGCCATGACCCTGGGTGAATTCGGTGTCAAGGTGGGCGGCAGCGATCTGTCGGCCACCGGACAGCTGACGGGCTACCTGGGCTACCTGATGCGCGGCGAGCAGCTTGCGGGCCGCCTTTACGTGAAGTCCGACCTGCTCGATCTGAACGAAATCCGGGCGGCCGTTCCCGCCGACGCCGAAGCGGAGTCCGCCGAAGCGGAGAAGCCGGCCGAAGAGGTCGCCGCGGCGCCCGCGCAGGCCATCGTTGTGCCGAAGAATCTGAATCTCTCGCTCAATGCCGAGCTGAAGAAGGTGCTCTTCGAGAAGATGGTCATTACGGATATTGCGGGTGAGATGTCCGTGGCCGGCGGCACGCTGTCGCTTGACCGGCTGGGGCTGCAGCTCTTCGACGGCAAGGCATCGGCCTCGGGACGCTACTCCACGGCGGCAGATCCCGCGCATCCGACCCTCTCGCTTGCGGCCTCGATCGCGAAGGCCTCCTTCCCCCGGACCTTTGAGGAGATCGAGGCGGTGCGTCAGCTGGCGCCGATCTTCGAGAAGGCGAGCGGCGACTATTCGCTTTCGATCGACATGCGGACGACGCTCGATGCCGCAATGTCGCCCGACCTCATGTCGCTGACGGCGCAGGGCGAGATCAGCTCCGAGAATGTCAGCGTGGAGGGGGTCGAGGTCTTCGACAAGCTGGCCGACCTGCTGAAGAACGACAAGCTGCGCCGCATCGAGGCGCGTGACCTGAAGATCCGCTTCTCGATCAAGGACGGGCGCGTCACCACGGAGCCCTTCGACCTGAAGATGGGTGACGTGAATGTCAACATGTCGGGCACCACGGGGCTCGACCGGACGATCGACTACACGGCGAAGGTGACCCTTCCGGCCGGTGTGGGCGGCGTGCTGGGGGCGGTCAACGTCGGTATCGGCGGCACGTTCACCTCGCCGAAGATCACGCTGGGCGTGCAGGAGACGGTCGAGCAGGTGGTCTCGAATGTTGTCTCGGAACAGATAGACAACCTGACGGGCGGCCGCGGCGGCCTGCTCTCGGACGATACGCAGACGCGGGCAGCCGCCCTGCGCGAGGAGGCGCAGCGGGCGGGCGAAAAGCTCGTCGAGGCGGCCGAGACGCAGCGGCAGAAGCTTGTCGATGCCGCAGCCAAGAAGGGGACGCTGGCGAAGATCGCGGCCGAAGCGGCCGGCGACGCCCTGGTGGATGAGGCGAAAAAGCAGTCCAAGGCACTTCTGGAGGAGGCCGAGAAGCAGATTCAGAAACTCACGCAGGAGGCGGAATCCGGCGCACAGCAGTAGTCCGGAGCTCCCTTTCCGGAGCTTCCCTTGCGACAGTTCGGGCCGGGATGTATCGTGTGATACACCCCGGCCCGAATTTTTCTGTGCTGCGCACCTCCCGCGGGGCCCTTCCGTGCGTTTCCGGGCCCTTCAAGCCCCTCGCGGCCCCTTCGGTGCGATCCGTGCGGCTCCTTTCCGCTCCGCGTGCGGTCTCTGCGGCCCGTTTGTTCGGCGCGTGATTTCTGCGGCCTTTCTTTCGTTCCGAGCACGGTCTCCGCGACCCTTCCGTTCCGCGCGCGATCCGTGCGGCCTCGCCCCGTGAGTTCGCGGGCTGGGCCTGTGCGTGTCGGGATGCGCGGCGGCCTTACTTCGGCCGGATGTAGCTTTGCAGCGCCTCGACATACTCCGCAAAGGCGTCGCGCCCCGCATCGGTGATGCGGCAGACCGTGCAGGGCATCTTGCCCCGGAAGGTCTTTTCCACGGTGATGTAGCCCGCCCGGGACAGCTTGTCCAGCTGCACGGAGAGGTTGCCGGCCGTGGCGCCGGTCTGCTGGCGGATGAAGACGAAGTCGGCGCTTTCGACCCCGATGAGGATCGACATTACGGCCAGCCGCAGCTCCGAATGCAGCAGCGGATTAAGCTCCCTGAACATGGCGGTGGGGTTTTGCCTTCGCAGCGGCGTCCGGCTCGGGATGCGGACTTCGGGCGGCGAGGCGGGTTTGTCGGGGTTTCGACGGGAGACCCGTATGGGGTGCGGTCTGCATGATCACTTCGTTTCGCGGCGGTTCTGGTAGTTGATGATGTGCCCCGGGATGATCATCATGACGACGAAGATTGCCGCAAAGATCAGAATCTCGTTGTGCAGCGCGAGGAAGCCCTCTTGCCCCGGAACGGCCTGCGATGCAAACCGTGACTTCATCGCGAAGTCGTTGAAGGCGAAGAGCGTCGAGAGCGCCATGCCGAGCAGCCCGCTGACGGCGTAGACCTTCGAGCGGACGATCAGTCCCGTGGCAGCCGTCCCGATTGCCATCGTGAGCGCGATCATCATGAAGAGGCTTGTGCGGTAGAGCCATCCGTGGAAGAGGCAGATCACGAAGATCGGGATGAGCGCCAGCGAGCAGACGAGCCACAGGGCGTTGACGATGCGGTCGATCTCGGTGCGGGGCTCGGTGCTCTTTTTCGCGGGGAAAAGGCGCATCAGCACCACGCCGAGCACGGGGATCAGAAACCAGCTCAGCGACCATTCGGGATCGGCCCCGTTGATCCGCATAAGGTAGTTGAACAGCGAGATTGCCACGGTGGTGTAGCCCCAGACGAGGAACGGGCGTCCGGCGTTGTGCTCGAGCCGCCGGCGCGTGTTGCGGATCATGCGCGTGATGAGTTCGATGCTCTCCTGCGCGTCGAGTTTTCTCTCTTCCATTATGCGGTGCGTTTTGGAATTTGCGGGTTGGGTTTGCGGTTATTTCCCGTTGCCGGGTTGCGGTGCGGAAGCCTGCTGGGGAGTGCTGTCCGCAGCCTTCGGGCCGAAATCGTAGCGGAGTTCGACCGTCATCTCCCCGGTCGGGTCGTCGCGGCGGATCACGAACGAACCGACCCCTTCATCCGGCGTACCGTCGTCGCGGCAGTCGAGCCGGTAGTTGCCGTTTTCGTCGTGCAGCACGTAGAGCATGGCCGAGTCGGCGCGGATCGGGCCGGGCTCGATGACCGCCTGCCCGGCGGCGGGTTGTTCCATGCCCTGCCGGTGCGTGTTGTCCGCACCCTGAAGAGTCCAGAGGACGAGCCCCCGGTCGGAGCGCAGCCCCGTAATCGTGACTTTCGGATTTTCGGCTGCGGCCGCCGCGCCGAGCAGCAGGGCCGCACAGGTCAGTATTCGTTTCATGGCGGTGGGGATTGGGTGTTGTGTATCGGGTTATTTGGCCTCGTCTTCCTCTTCGTCGCAACCGACCAGGTGGAAGAGCAGAGGCAGCAGCAGGGCAGGGCCCCAGCCTCCGGCTACCCACGTTACCCACCAGTAGTGGGGTGACGTCAGGGCATTGACCAGTGTGAGGAATCCGCAGATTACGGCATAGGTAATGACGTTGCGCGCGAAGCGGCGTGCGAATCGGGCGCGGCGGTCGTTGCGGGCAGTTTGTATCGTCTCCATGGCTTTTGGTTTGTGAGCGGGGCTCGGTTCGTATTTCTGATGCAAATATAAAGTAGTTTATTTTATAAACCAAATTTTCAGATGAAAAATTTCTGCCGGGGTTTGGCATTTTGTTTTTGTCCGGTGGGGAGACTGTATGAAACGGGACTTTCGGCGGCGGAAGCAGGGTGCCGCACCCTCTTTTTCCACGTCAAACGAGAGTGCGGAATTATTGTGCCGCCATGGGCGGCATTATTTATTCTATATGGATTCTATATGGCAATGCACCCTGGCAATTCTTTGTTCCCGCCAGGCGTTTCCCGACTTGGTTCCGATGGCGGAGAAGCGGACGGAAGGCTGAAAGCGAGAGCGGCGGGGACGGTTTGCTTGCAAACCCGCGGATAGTCGCCCGACGCCGCTTTCAGCCTTTCGGACGCCGACATCGGAATCGGTCGGGTGGCTTTTGCTGCTTTTCGCCACCGAAAAGCAGAGAAAGAGAAAAGAGTTTCTTTCTTGTACTTTTGGGGCCAAAAGTACCAAAAGCCTCCGCACGTCGTTTTCCGCGGGAGTGCGCGAACCGCGGCGCTGCACGGGGCGCGCAAGATCAAGCCTATGCGCTACCCCGTGACGAACGCGCCGCAGCCCGCACCCTCTTTCTCCGCGTCAAACGAGAGTGCGGATTTATTGTGCCGCCAGCGGCGGCATTATTATACAATGCGCTCTGGAAGCCCGTATCAACTTACTTGTCCTGCCCGCCTCCGGCTGCGTGTCACTTTTGTTTCGCAAAACCAACCACCCTCGCAACTCCATTTTTCTTTTTCCGCAAGGTGATTCCCGACTTGGTTCCGATGGCGAAAGAGCGGACGGAGGGCTGAAAGCGAGAGCGGCGGGGACGGTTTGCTTGCAAACCCGCGGATAGTCGCCCGACGCCGCTTTCAGCCTTTCGGACGCCGACATCGGAATCGGTCGGGTGGCTTTTGCTGCTTTTCGCCACCGAAAAGCAGGGAAAAAAGAAAAAGTTTTCCGCAAGAAGACCGAAAATCGCAAAAGGTTTTCGAGAGAACTTTTGCTGCTGCTTTTCGCCACCGAAAAGCAGAGAAAAAGAGAAGGAGAGGGACAAAAACTCATCTCCGCACCGGAAAAAGTGCGGATCACGGGTGCCGTCCGAGGCGGCGATATAATAAAAGGGAAAAAACGGATTGTCGACAGGGCCCCGGCCTCCGGCAGAGGGCTACTCCCTTGCCACGATCTCCTGCCACTCGGGGTGACGCTCGATGTAGCGGACGACATACGAACACTCCGGCACGATGCGCAGCCCCCGTGTGCGGATCTCCTCCAGTACGGCCTGCGTGAGTGCCGCGGCGATGCCGCCTCCGCGCAGCTCCTCGGGGACTATCGTGTGAGTCAGCGCCAGCGCGCCGGGCCGCTCTTCGTATTCGATGTAGGCGCGGTGTCCGTCGATCTCGAAAAAGTAGCGCCGTGCGGCCGCGTCGTGCAGCAGGGTGTAGGGGGTGTTCTCCATAGGGATGTCGATTTTTTGCGAAGATACTTCAAATTCGGTTCCGTTGTCGTACCTTTGCCTGCGTCATGGAGGATTTTTCCGACATATTGCTCGACTGGTACGCCCGCTGCGGGCGTGACCTGCCGTGGCGCCGCACGCGCGATTCCTACCGCATCTGGCTCTCGGAGGTCATTCTCCAGCAGACGCGCGTGGCGCAGGGGCTGGACTACTACCGGCGCTTTGTCGAGCGCTTCCCCGACGTGCAGGCGCTGGCCGCGGCTTCGGAGGACGAGGTGCTCAAGCTGTGGCAGGGGCTGGGCTACTACAGCCGGGCCCGCAACCTGCATGCCGCGGCGCGGCAGGTCGTCGCACAGTTCGGCGGGGTGTTCCCCGCGGAGGTGGAGGCCGTGCGCTCACTGCGCGGCGTGGGTGACTATACGGCCGCGGCGATCTGCTCGGCGGCGTGGAATGTGCCCTGCGCCGTTGTCGACGGCAATGTCTACCGCGTGCTGGCACGGCTGTTTGACCTGGAGACCCCGATCGACACGGCGGCTGGGAAGCGGGCCTTTGCCGAACTGGCGCAGCGGCTGCTCGACCGGAAACGTCCGGGACTGTACAATCAGGCGATCATGGATTTCGGGGCGTTGCAGTGCACCCCCGCACAGCCGCAGTGCGACGGCTGCCCCTTCGGGGAGCGCTGCTTGGCCCGTGCTGCCGGGAGCATCGCCGCACGTCCCGTCAAGCGAGGCCGCACGCAGACGCGCGACCGCTGGTTCAACTACCTGCACGTCACCTGCGGGGAGCGGACGGTGCTGTGCCGCCGCGGTGCGGGCGACATCTGGCAGGGGCTTTACGAGTTCCCGATGGTGGAGACCCCCGCCGCCGCGGAGTTCGGCGATTTGATCGCGACGGAGCCCTTCCGGCGCTGGGTCGGGCCGTCGTGGCACCTGGTGCGGAGCGTTGCGATGCCGCGTCACCAGCTTTCACATCAGACCCTCCATGCGACCTTTTACCGGATCGAGGTCCCGGAGCTGCCCCCCGATGCGGCCGCAGCCGCCGTGCCGACGTCGGCACTCGGCGAATATGCCGTGCCGCGCCTGCTCGACCGTTACCTGACGAGCTGCCAGATGTAGAGGGCGTAGATCACGAGGAAGATCACCCCCTCCCAGCGGTCCACGGCCCTGCGGCGGAACGTGAAGGCCGTCAGGAAGAGGAGCAGCGACGTGAGGATCACCACCGCAAGGTCGGTCGTCGTGATGCCGCCCATGGTCAGGGGGTTGATCGTGGCGCTCAAACCCAGAATCAGCAGGATGTTGGCGATGTTCGAGCCGATGACGTTGCCCAGCGCCATGTCGGCCTTGCCCTTGACGAGCGAGACGACCGACGAGGCCAGCTCGGGCAGCGACGTGCCGCCCGCCACGAGCGTGATGGCGATCACCGACTCGCTGACGCCCAGCTGCCGGGCGAGCGCTGTGGCGCTGTCGAGGAAGAGCTCGCCGCCGAAGACCAGCCCGGCCAGGCCGCCGACGATCATCACCGCGGCGAGCCATGCCGCCATCGGGGCCTTCGCGCCTTCGGCCGGTGTCTCCTCGGTGCGACCCGCGGCGCGGATCGTGTACCACATCAGCGCGACGTAGAGTATGAGCATCAGGATGCCGTCGCCGCGGCCCAGCCGGTCGGTCGGGCCGAGGTGCAGCAGGGCGTCCGACGCCAGTACGAAGAGCAGCAGCGAGACGACCATGCCGATCGGAATGTCGCGGCGGATGGTGCTGCGCGTGAGGGGCAGCGGGCGGATCAGGGCGCAGATGCCCAGGATGACGAAGACGTTGAAGATGTTCGAGCCGACGATGTTGCCGATCGCCACGTCGCTCTTGCCGGCAATGGCCGAGAGCACGGAGACCACCAGTTCGGGGGTCGAGGTGCCGACGGCGACGATCGTCAGACCGATGATGAATTCCGGAACGCGCAGCCGCTGGGCCACGGCCGCGGAGCCGTCCGTCAGAAAGTTCGCGCCGGCGAGGATCAGCCCCAGACCGACGATAAGAAGCAGAATATCCATTGTGTTACAGCGTTTTTTGGGCTTTCGGAAGGTTTATGCGAGCAGCAGCAGGCTGACGGCCATCAGGGCCATGCCGGCCACGACGCCGTAGATCGACGTGTGGGCCTCGCCGTACTCGCGGGCCGCGGGCAGCAGCTCGTCGATCGAGATGAAGACCATGATGCCGGCCACGGCAGCGAGGATGCAGCCCATGAGCGTCGGCGTCATGAAGGGCATGAGCACGAGGTAGGCGAGCAGCGCCCCCACGGGCTCGGCGAGTCCCGAGAGCAGCGACAGCAGGAAGGCCCTGCGGCGGTTGCCCGTGGCGTAGTAGACCGGTACCGAGACGGCGATGCCCTCGGGGATGTTGTGGATGGCGATTGCCACGGCGATGGCGGCGCCGAGCGTCACGTCGTCGACGGCCGAGGCGAAGGTGGCGATGCCCTCGGGGAAGTTGTGGATGCCGATGGCCAGTGCCGTGAGCAGCCCCATGCGCATGAGCTTCGTATTGCGGGGGCGCGCCTCCATCTCCTCGACGCGGTGCGCCTCGTGGGGGTTTTCGACCGAGGGGACGAGGCGGTCGATGATGCCGATGAGCAGAATGCCCGCGAAGAAGGCCGCCACGGTGACGGCGCCTCCCGCGCGCGGGCCCCATTCGGCGGCGAGCGTCGCGTTGGCCTGCTGGAAGAGCTCGACGAACGAGACGTAGACCATTACGCCGCCCGACAGGCCGAGCGAGAACGACAGCAGCCGCTTGTTCGTGCGGCGGGCGAAGAAGGCGATGGCGCTGCCGATGCCCGTCGCCAGTCCGGCGCCGAGCGTGAGCAGCAGGGGTATGAGAATGTTCTGTTCCATAAGTGTCTCCTCTGCGGGACGGGACGGCCGCTTGTCCGAGCCGGCTCCGTCCGCCGTTTTCGGGCAAAGATAGTGCTTTTTGCGGGAATCACACTCCCCGAAAGCGGGGATTTCCGCGGGACGGGGCCGCCGAAGGGCCGGATGGTGCGCAGGCGCCTGCCGACGGGACCTCGGACCCGGGTCCGCTCCGGATCGAGCGAAGGCCGTCTGCCGCGACGGACGGGATGACGCGCCGGCCTGGCGGAAAAATTTTTCGTTGCAAAGGTTTGCACGCTCCGCGAAAATGCCTTACCTTTGTAGTCAATTATAGCGACCCCGTATCCTATGAATTGTAACCTCGACATCTCCATGGCGCAGTTTTTCCGGCTGCACGACTATTGGTCGGGGTTCCAGTCTGCGGCGGATACGGGTATTATTATTGTCTTATTAGGGTAACTGTTTTTCGGTTGCCCTATTTTTTTGCGCTCCGGCGCCTGATCGTATGAGAACCGTTTACACTGAAGCCCGGATCTACCGCGGCGGCCGCTTCGAAGAGGGGCAGCTGGCCGTCGAGCAGGGACGCATCGTCCCCGTCGGCACGCAGCGTGCCGACGACCGCATCGTCAGCCTGCGGGGGCTGTGGGTCGTCCCGGGGCTCGTGGACGTGCATGTGCACCTGCGCGAGCCGGGATTCCCGCAGAAGGAGACCATCGCCACCGGCACCGCCGCCGCCGCACGCGGAGGCTACACCGCGGTCTGCTCCATGCCCAACCTCAATCCGGCGCCCGATTCGCTGGAGGCGCTGCACGTGCAGACCGACCTGATCCGCCGCGACGCCGTGGTGCGCGTGCTGCCCTACGGCTGCATCACGAAGGGGCAGCGCGGCTGCGGCACCCTGGCCGACCTGGAGGCGCTGGCGCCCGAGGTCGTCGGCTTCTCGGACGACGGACGCGGCGTGCAGTCCGCCGAACTCATGGAGGAGGCGATGCGCCGCGTCGCGGCCCTTCACAAGCCGATCGTGGCCCACTGCGAGGTCGACGAGCTGCTGCACGGCGGCTACATTCACGACGGCGTCTACTGCCGCGAACACGGCCACCGCGGCATCTCGTCCGAGAGCGAGTGGCGGCAGGTCGAACGCGACATCGAGCTGGCGGCCCGCACCGGGTGCCGGTACCACGTCTGCCACGTCTCGACGCGGGAGAGCGTCGAGCTGGTGCGGCAGGCCCGGGCCCGGGGATTGCGCGTGAGCTGCGAGACGGCGCCGCACTACCTGCTGCTCTGCGACGAGGAGCTGCGCGAGGAGGGGCGCTTCAAGATGAACCCGCCGATCCGCAGCCGCGAGGACCGCGCGGCGCTCATCGCCGGCATTCAGGACGGCACGATCGAGGTCATCGCCACGGACCATGCACCCCATATGGCCGAGGAGAAACTGCGCGGCCTGGCCCGCAGCGCCATGGGCATCGTGGGGCTCGAGTGCGCCTTCCCGCTGCTCTACGAGTACCTCGTGCGGCGGGGCGTCATCACGCTCGAGCGCCTCGTGGAGCTCATGTCTGTGAATCCGCGCCGGCTCTTCGGCCTGGGCGGCGGACGGCTCGAAGAGGGTGATGCGGCCGACTTCACGGTGCTCGACCTCGATGCGGCCTGGGAGATCGAGCCGGCCGCCTTCCGCTCGAAGGGGCGCGCCACGCCCTTTGCCGCCTGGCCCGTGCACGGACGCGCCGTGCTCACGGTCGTGGACGGCCGTCCGGTCTATGAAGACGAAACAATGAAAACCATTCGATAATGAAACCCTACACCAAAAAAATTGTCCTGGAGAACGGCCGGGAGTTCTACGGCTACGGCTTCGGGGCGGATCGGGAGTCGATCAACGAGATCGTCTTCAACACCTCGATGGTCGGTTATCAGGAGATCATCTCCGACCCCTCGTACACGGATCAGGCGGTGGTGATGACCTACCCGCTGATCGGCAACTACGGCACGGCCGAGGAGGACTACGAGACGAAGTTCCCGACCATCGGCGGCATGATCGTCCGCGAGTACAACGACATCCCGTCGAACTTCCGCTACACGCGCACGCTCAACGAGGTGTTCGAGGAGATGGGCATTCCCGCCATCTCGGGTGTCGACACGCGCGCCCTGACGCGCATCATCCGCGACGAGGGGTCGCAGAAGGTCATCATGACCGACGCCTCGACCCCCCACGAGGAGGCGATGCGGCGGCTGCGCGCCTACGAGCTGCCGCACGACATGGTGGCGCGCGTGAGCTGCAAGAAACGCTGGTTCTCGCGCACGCCCAACCACCGCTTCGACGTGGTGGCCATCGACTGCGGCATCAAGTACAACATCATCCGCTGCCTGAACCAGAAGGGATGCAACGTGACGGTCGTGCCCTACGACGCGACCGTGGAGGAGATTCTGGCCTTCCGTCCCGACGGCATCTTCCTCTCGAACGGTCCGGGCGACCCGACCGACGTCGAGCCGGTGATCGAGAAGGTGCGGGCGCTGAAGGGCCGTCTGCCGATCTTCGGCATCTGCATGGGCCATCAGATGGTGGCGCTGGCCTACGGTGCGCGGACCTTCAAGATGAAGTTCGGCCACCGCGGCGGCAACCACCCCGTGAAGTGCCTCACGACGGGCCGGATCGAGATCACGAGCCAGAACCACAGCTACGCCGTGGACATCGACTCGCTGAAGGGCACGCCGCTGCGGCTCACGCACGTCAACCTGCTGGACAACACGGCCGAAGGGGTCGAGTGCCCCGAGGAGATGGTCTTCTCGGTGCAGTACCACCCCGAGAGCGCCCCGGGTCCGCAGGACAGCACCTATTTGTTCGACAAGTTCATTAAAATGATGGAGGAGCACAAAAATGCCTAAGAGAAGAGATATCAACAAGGTGATGGTCATCGGCTCGGGCCCGATCGTCATCGGCCAGGCCGCGGAGTTCGACTACGCGGGCACGCAGGCCTGCATGGCCCTTCGCGAGGAGGGGTACGAGGTCGTGCTGGTGAACTCGAACCCGGCGACGATCATGACCGACACGCACATCGCCGACAAGGTCTACATGGAGCCGCTGACGCTGGAGTACGTGGCCAAGATTATCCGCTACGAGCGTCCCGACGCCATCGTCCCGGGACTGGGCGGACAGACGGGTCTGAACCTGGCGGTGCAGCTGGCCAAGAAGGGCATCCTCCAGGAGTGCCAGGTCGAGATTCTGGGTACGTCGTTCGAGTCGATCGAGCGCGCCGAGGACCGCGAGCTCTTCAAGGAACTGTGCCAGTCGCTGGGCGAACCGGTGTTGCCGTCGGAGGTCGCCTGCACGGTCGACGAAGCCGTGGCGATCGCCTCGCGCATCGGCTATCCCGTCGTGCTGCGCCCCGCCTTCACGCTGGGCGGCACGGGCGGCGGCTTTGCCGACAACGAGCAGGAGCTGCGCGAGATGATGCGCAACGCCCTGTTCCTCTCGCCCGTGCACCAGGTGCTCATCGAGAAGAGCATCAAGGGCTACAAGGAGATCGAGTATGAGGTGATCCGCGACCGCAACGACACGGCCATCGCCATCTGTAACATGGAGAACATCGACCCGGTGGGTATCCACACGGGCGACTCGATCGTCGTGGCCCCGAGCCAGACGCTCACCAACCGCGAGTACCAGATGCTGCGCGACTCGGCGCTGAAGATCATCCGCGCGCTGAAGATCGAGGGGGGCTGCAACGTGCAGTTTGCGCTCGACCCCCTCTCGTTCAAATACTACCTGATCGAGGTCAACCCCCGTGTCTCGCGTTCGTCGGCCCTCGCGTCGAAGGCCTCTGGATACCCCATCGCGCGCGTCAGCGCCAAGATCGCCGTGGGCCTGACTCTCGACGAGATCCGCATCGCCAATACGCCGGCCTCGTTCGAGCCGACGCTCGACTACGTGGTGACGAAGATCGCCCGCTTCCCCTTCGACAAGTTCTCCGACGCCTCGAACAAGCTCGGCACGCAGATGAAGGCCACGGGCGAGGTGATGGCCGTGGGCCGCACGATCGAGGAGTCGCTGCTCAAGGCCGTGCGGTCGCTCGAGACGGGCGTCTGCCACATCTACCACAAGAAGTTCGACACGTGGTCGAACGACGAGCTGCTCGCCTACATCAAGGACGGCACGGACGACCGCCTCTATGCCATCGCGCAGCTCATCCGCGGGGGCATCGACCTGGTGCTGATCTACAACCGCACGAAGATCGACATGTTCTTCCTCGAGAAGTTCAAGAACATCGTCGAGTTCGAGCGCGTCGTGCGCGACCATCCGATGGACGTCGAGACGCTGCGCGACGCCAAGCGCATGGGCTTCAGCGACAAGTATATCGGCCAGCTGTGGGGCCTCTCGCAGCACGAGATGTACCGCCTGCGCGAGCGCAACGGCATCTTCCCCGTCTACAAGATGATCGACACGTGCGCCAGCGAGTTCTCCTCCTACGTGCCCTACTTCTACTCGACCTACGAGACCGAGAACGAATCGGTCGTGAGCGACAAGCAGAAGATCGTCGTGCTTGGTTCGGGCCCGATCCGCATCGGACAGGGCGTCGAGTTCGACTACTCGACCGTCCACGCCATCTGGTCGATCCGCAAGGCGGGCTACGAGGCGATCATCATCAACAACAACCCCGAGACCGTCTCGACGGACTACACGACCAGCGACAAGCTCTACTTCGAGCCGCTGACGGTCGAGGACGTGATGAACGTCATCCACCTCGAGCACCCGAAGGCGATCGTCGTCTCGCTGGGCGGCCAGACGGCCATCAACCTCGCCGAGCCGCTCGCCGAGCTGGGTGTGCCGATCATCGGCACCGACTGCGAGGCGATCCGCAACGCCGAGGACCGCGGCTGCTTCGAGAAGATCATGGAGGAGCTGCAGATCCCGCAGCCCGAGGCCGAGGCGGTGACGGACATCGAGGCGGGCGTGCGCGCCGCGGCCCGCATCGGCTATCCGGTGCTCGTGCGCCCGAGCTACGTGCTGGGCGGCCGCGCCATGCAGATCGTCTCGAACGAGGAGCGCCTGCGCCACTACCTGCAGACGGCCGTCGAGGTCAACGAGGACTCGCCGGTGCTCGTCGACCGCTACATCATGGGCAAGGAGCTCGAGGTCGACGCCATCTGCGACGGACACGACGTCTTCATCCCCGGCATCATGGAGCATGTCGAGCGCACGGGTATCCACTCGGGCGACTCGATCAGCGTCTACCCGACGTTCAGCGTCGGCGAGAAGGCCAAGCGCAAGATCATCGACTACACGGTGCGGCTGGGTCTGCGCATCGGCATCGTGGGTCTGTACAACATCCAGTTCATCCTCGACGGCGAGGAGGATGTCTACGTTATCGAGGTCAACCCGCGCTCGTCGCGCACGGTGCCCTTCCTCTCGAAGTCCACGGGCGTGCAGATGGCCCACATCGCCACGCAGGTGATCCTCGGCCATTCGCTGCGCGAGCAGGGCATCACCGAGGTCTACGGCCGGGAGAAGGAGCGCTGGTACGTCAAGGCTCCGGCCTTCTCCTTCGCGAAGATCCGCGGCATGGACTCCTACCTCTCGCCCGAGATGAAGTCCACGGGCGAGGCGATCGGCTACGACGACAAGCTCACGCGCGCCCTCTACAAGGCGCTGCAGGCCACGGGCATGAACGTCTCGAACTACGGTACGATCTTCGTCACGATCGCCGATCAGGACAAGGAGCAGGCGCTGCCGCTCGTGCGCCGCTTCTACGACCTGGGCTTCAACATCGAGGCGACGACCGGCACGGCCGAGTTCCTGCGGCGGCACGGCATCCGCACGCGCACGCGCCGCAAGTTGAGCGAGGGCAGCACGGAGATCATCGACTCGCTGCGCCAGGGCCATGTCAGCTACGTCATCAACACGATCGACATCAACCAGCACAACACGCGTCTGGACGGCTACGAGATCCGCCGCACGGCCGTCGAGAACAACGTGACGGTCTTCACGGCGCTCGAGACGGTGAAGGTGCTGCTCGACGTGCTGGAGGAGATCACGCTGCGCGTCTCGACGATCGACGCCAAATAACATCCGGGAGCGATCCCGACCCGGGAGCGGCCTTCCGGCCGCCGTCCGGACGATACCGAAACAGGAGAAGATGTACAAAAAGGGAATCTACGAAATCCGCTCGAACGAGCCGCTGACCGGCGCCGTGTGGCGCATGGTCCTTGAGGGCGACACGCAGTGGATCACGGCGCCGGGACAGTTCGTCAACATCGCCCTCGAGGGGCGCTACCTGCGCCGCCCGATCTCGGTGTGCGACTATGACGCCGGGACGCTGACGCTCGTCTACAAGGTCGTGGGCGGCGGCACGGAGCAGATGAGCCGCATGCGGCCCGGCCAAAGGCTGGACCTGCTCACGGGGCTGGGCAACGGCTTTATGCTGCGCGACGAGGTGCGGCGCCCGCTGCTCGTGGGCGGCGGCGTGGGCGTGCCTCCGCTCTACAACCTGGCGCGGCGGCTGCTGGCCGCCGGGCGTCCGGTCACGGTGGTGCTGGGCTTCAACACCGCCGCGGAGGTCTTCTACGCGGAGGAGTTCCGCGCACTGGGCTGCGGGGTGATCCTCGCGACGGCCGACGGCTCGGCCGGCATCCGGGGCTTCGTCACCACGGCCATCGACGCCGCACGGCCCGACTTCGATTACTTCTACGCCTGCGGGCCGCTGCCGATGCTGCGGGCCCTGGCCGAGGCGGTGCCGCAGCAGGGGCAGCTCTCCTTCGAGGAGCGCATGGGCTGCGGATTCGGCGCCTGCATGGGCTGCTCGTGCAAAACGAAATACGGGAACAAGCGCATCTGCAAGGAGGGTCCCGTGCTGGAGAAAGGAGAGATCGTATGGTAGACACATCGGTGGTATTGAGCGGCCTGCGACTGGACAATCCGGTCATCCCGGCCAGCGGCACGTTCGGCTACGGCGCCGAATTCCGCGACTTCTACGACATCAACATCCTCGGGTCGTTCTCCTTCAAGGGGACGACGCGCGAGGCGCGCTTCGGCAACCCCACGCCGCGCATCGCCGAGTGCACGGCGGGCATGATCAACGCCGTGGGGCTGCAGAACCCCGGCATCGACCACGTGATCGCCGAGGAGCTGCCGCGCCTGAAGGAGTTCTTCCACAAACCCGTCATCGCCAACATCTCGGGCTTCTCGGTCGAGGAGTATGCCTACTGCTGCGAGCGCATCGACCGCGAGGAGCAGGTGGGGATTATCGAGGTCAACGTCTCGTGTCCCAACGTGCGGCACGGGGGCATGTCGTTCGGCACGTCGCCCGAGGCGGCGGCCGAGGTGACGCGCGCCGTGAAGGCCGTGACGACGAAACCCGTCTACATCAAGCTCTCGCCCAACGTTACGGATATCGTTGCGATCGCCCGGGCGTGCGAAGAGGCCGGAGCCGACGGCATCTGCCTGATCAATACCCTGCTGGGCATGCGCATCGACACGGTGCGGCGGCGTGCCGTTATCGCCAACACGATGGGCGGCTTCTCGGGCCCGGCGGTCTTCCCGGTGGCCGTGAGGATGGTCTACCAGGTGGCCCGGGCCTGCTCCGTCCCGGTGATGGGGTGCGGCGGCGTGCAGTCGGCGCGCGACGTCATCGAGATGATGATGGCAGGAGCCACGGCCGTGCAGGTCGGGGCGGCGAATCTGGTGAACCCCTACGCCTCGAAGGAGATCGTCGAGGCGCTGCCCGACGAGATGCGCCGCCTGGGCATCGAGCGCCTGAGCGACATCATCGGCATCGTGGAGTAGGGCGACCGTGCCGGCCGGATGCTCCGCACACGAAATGAAAACAATGAAATGAAAAACGATACGACTATGCAACGCGACGTAATCATTGCCTGCGACTTCAAGTCCGCAGAGGATACCTTCGCCTTCCTCGACCTGTTCCGCGACGAGGCGCGCAAACCCTTTCTGAAGATCGGCATGGAGCTCTTCTACGCCGAGGGCCCGGCCATCGTGCGCGAGATCAAGCGCCGGGGCCACCGCATCTTCCTCGACCTGAAGCTCCACGACATACCCAACACGGTGCGCAAGGCGATGGCCGTGCTCTCGCGTCTCGATGTGGACATGTGCAACGTCCACGCCGCCGGAACCATCGAGATGATGCGTGCGGCCCGCGAGGGGCTGACGCGCGAGGACGGCACGCGGCCCCTGCTGATCGCCGTCACGCAGCTCACCTCGACGAGCGAGGAGCGCATGCAGCGCGAGCTGCTCATCGGCGCGTCGATCAACGAGACGATCGTCCACTATGCGCGCAACGCCCGCGAGGCGGGGCTTGACGGCGTGGTCTGCTCGCCGCTCGAGGCCGGCATGGTGCACGAGGCGTGCGGGGCCGGGTTCCTCACGGTGACGCCCGGCGTGCGCTTCGCCGACGGCGACGTGGCCGACCAGGTGCGTGTCACGACCCCGGCCCGGGCCCGCGAGATCGGCTCGGACTTCATCGTCGTGGGACGGCCCATCACGGCGGCCGCCGACCCCGTGGCGGCCTACCGGCGCTGTGTGCGGGAGTTTTGTGAAGGTGAAAAGTAAAAAGTAAAAAGTGAAAGGTAAAGGGTGACGGACGGGGTGGCGGACGGAACGCGGTCCGCTGCGGCCGGCGCCCCGCACGAAAAAGAGTTGTAAAATTGCTTTTTCCTTCGTACCTTCACTACGGTATTTTGCCCGAAATCCCGCCCGGCGGACGAAACGGCACGGTTTTTATCGGAAACCGGGGGCCGGTGAGAGCTTGGGGTTCGGCGGAAGCTGTGGCTCAACGGCGGAAGCTGCGGGTCTGGCGGAAGTAGGAAGCCGGCGACGGAAACTGCGGGTCTGGCGGTAGCCGGGGCGCTGGCGAAGAGAACCGGGCCCGGCGGGGTTGCAGAAGGATGCTTTTGTCCGAACGTGATACCGAAAACCCGGCCCGCCCGGCGTACCGAACCCTGGACCTTTAACCGTTAACTTTTAACTTTTATCGCCATGTCTTTACCCGTAAAACTGTTCTACCTGAAGACCTGCCCCTTCTGCAAGAAGGCGCTGCGCTATATCGACGAGGCCAAAGCCGCGCATCCCGAGCTGGCGGACGTCGCAATCGAGATGATCGAGGAGTCCGAGCAGCCCGCCGTGGCCGACAGCTACGACTACTATTACGTTCCGACCTTCTATGTCAACGGCGTGAAGGTCCACGAAGGGGGCATCTACCCCGACGAGGTGGAGCGCATCCTGCGGCAGGCGCACGAGGCGTAATGCCGCACCGGTCCGCACGGTGCGGGCCGTCGTCCGGAGAGCCGGACATTCGGAAGAAACTGAAAAAATAGGGACCATGAAGAGATTGCTGACCCTGCTTTTGACGACGCTCGGCGTCGTCGCGCTGTCGCCCGTGCGGGCGCAGCTCACCACGGATGACCACCTGACCGACTTCGATTTCGCCCTGCGGCAGGTGGAGGCGAACTATGCCGGCTTCCCCTCGAAGATGGAGGCCGGGAACCGCGCCGAATACCAGCTGCTCAAGACGCGCCTGGCAGAGGAGGTCGCCGCGCACGGACGCGCCGGTTACGACGCCGCGGGCGAGCTGTTCGCGTGGTTCGGCGACCGCAACCTCTGCACGACGCTCTCGTCGATGACGAAGTACCAGCGTCCGCAGTCGGCCTACGCCTCGGCGAAGTTCGCCCCGCAGAATACGGCGACGCAGGTCGACGGCAAAACCTACCTAATCCGCGTCGTGTCGTTCGACGAGGGGGAGGAGCTGCGCTCGTGGATCGAGGCGGCAGCGGCCTGCTGCGGCACCTGCGAGAATATCATCGTCGACCTGCGCTTCAACGACGGCACCTGCAATGCCGCCTACGAACCCCTGCTGCGGGCCGTCTACGACCGTCCGGGTTCCGTGACGGGCGGGGAGATCCGCGTCTCGGAGGACAACCTCGCCAGCGTGCGCGCCGAAGCCGAAGCACAGGGCGACATCTGGAGCCGTGAACTGGTCCAGCGCATGGAGAGCGCCACGACGGAGTTCGTGCCGATGAGCGACACGCGCGTCGTGCCCATCGTCTTCGACGAAATGCCGGCCGTGCATCGCCGGGTGGCGATCCTCGTGAGCGGCGTGACCGCCGCGGCGGCCGAGCAGTTCATCCTCGACGCCCGGGCCTGCAACTCGCGGACGACGGTCTACGGCGCGGAGCCCACGGCCGGATGCGTCGACTTCCAGCGCGTGCGCGAGGTCGACATGCCCCGCAGCGGTGTGACGTGCCGCGTGCCGATGGCGCGCTCGTACCGCGTGGCCGAGGGCAAGGGGCTCAACGACGGCGGCATCATCCCCGACGCGACCGTCGACCTGCCGCTGCCCGCCGTGGTGGGCGACCGGGCCGACGAGTGGGTCTGCTGGGTGGCCAACGACCTGGCGAGCGACGGTGCACTCTCGGCCGCCGTGGCCAAAGCCGCCGAAAAAGCGGCCGCAAAGAGTGCCGCGAAGGCCGCCAAAAAATCGAAACGCAACCAATAGCTTCAACAGAGCATACGATATGATGGAAAAGAGAATTGCCGAAGACCTGCTTTCGATCGGCGCGGTATTCCTGCGCCCCGAGCAGCCGTTCACCTGGGCCAGCGGTATCAAGAGCCCGATCTATTGCGACAACCGCCTGACGCTGACGGCTCCCGCCGTGCGCAACCACGTGGAGGCCGGGCTGGCCGAGATCGTGCGCACGAAGTACCCCGACGCCGAGGTGCTCATGGGAACCTCGACGGCCGGCATCGCCCATGCCGCCATCACGGCGACGATCCTCGACCTGCCGATGGGCTACGTCCGCTCCGGTGCGAAGGACCACGGGCGCGGCAACCGCATCGAGGGCCGTCTGGAGAAGGGGCAGAAGGTGGTCGTCATCGAGGACCTGATCTCGACGGCCGGCTCGTGCATCGAGGTGGTCGAGGCGCTGCGCGAGGCGGGTGCCGAGGTGCTGGGCGTGGCTTCGATCTTCACCTACGGCATGAAGAAGGGGCTCGACCGCCTGCGCGAGGCCGGGGTGGTCAACTACAGCCTCTCGAACCTCGACACGCTGGTCGAGGTGGCCGCCGAGAAGGGATACATCCGCCCCGAAGACAAGGAGCGCCTGCTGCGCTTCCGCGACAACCCCTCGGACGAGAGCTGGATGAAGAAGTAGAGCCGGCACGGGGCCGGAAGAGAGAAGTTCCGATCATACACACACAAGATAAAGACAAGCAACCATGCGACATTTGATAGATCCGACCGATCTGACCGTCGAGGAGACCGAGCAGATCGTCTCCCTGGCGGAGGACATCATCGCCCACCGCGCCAAGTACCGCGAAGCCTGCAAGGGCAAGAAGCTGGCGACGCTCTTCTACGAACCCTCGACGCGCACGCGCCTGAGCTTCACCTCGGCGATGCTCGAACTGGGCGGCGAGGTCATCGGTTTTTCGGACGCCAATTCCTCGTCCGTCTCGAAGGGCGAGACCGTGGCCGACACCGTGCGGGTGATCCGCTGCTTCGCGGACATCATCGCCATGCGCCACTTCAAGGAGGGGGCGCCGCTCGTGGCCTCGCAGTACGCCGGCATCCCGGTCATCAACGCCGGGGACGGCAGCCATGCCCATCCGACGCAGACGCTCACGGACCTGCTGACGATCAAGCGCGAGAAGGGACGCTTCGACCACTTGACCATCGGCTTCTGCGGCGACCTGAAGTTCGGCCGCACGGTCCACTCGCTCATCAAGGCGCTGTCGCGCTACGAGGGCATCGAGGTGATCCTCATCTCGCCCGAGGAGCTGCGCCTGCCCGACTACATGCTGCACGAGATGAGCTCCTCGTCGCGCATCTCCTTCCGCGAGGTGCGCACCATGGAGGAGGTGATGCCCGAGCTGGACATCCTCTACATGACGCGTGTGCAGAAGGAGCGCTTCCTCGACGAGGAGGAGTTCGACCGCGTGAAGAACAGCTTCGTGCTCGATCCCGAGAAGCTGAAGACGGCGAAGAAGGACATGATTATTCTCCACCCGCTGCCGCGTGTGAACGAGATCACGCGCGCCGTGGACAACGATCCGCGTGCGGCCTACTTCCGGCAGGTCGAGAACGGCAAGTTCGTGCGCATGGCGCTGATCTACACGCTGCTGCAATGGGCCGACGAGAACCGTCCCTACACGCACACGCCGGTCTTCAGCGAAGAGTACATCGTCAACGAGCTGGAGTGCTCGAACCGGCGCTGCATCTCGGCGACCGAGGATGTCGACCAGCTTTTCCGCCGCGCGGCCGACGGCACGTGCCGCTGCGCCTACTGCGAGGCGAAGGCCCGTTGACGGCGGTGGCGTGCGGAGAGGGTGCATCTTCGTGATGCCCCCTGTGCTCCGAGACCCCTTGAGCCTCGCGGTTCCGGAGCCTCGAGACCTTTGTGTCTTGCGGTTCCGGTGCCTCGTGACCTTTGTGTCTTGCGGTTCCCGTGCCTCGCGGTTCCGGTGCTCCGAGACCTCTGTGTCTTGCGGTTCCGGTGTGCTGCGGTCCCGGAATGTCGCGTTGCGGCCCTCCGGAACTCCGGGAACGCCGGAATTTCGGGGTGTTGGGGCGCCGTCTTTCCGGGTTTCGTGCCGTCGGAAGTCCGATTCCGCAACTCTTCGTGCCGGCAGGAGAACCTCTTTGCCGGGCGCTGCGTCGCCGGGGCGGTGATTGTCGATATTTTGTCGATAGAATTTGTCCCGGAATTTTGAAAGTCGGGTGGAATGCGTTACCTTTGCATTGTTGTCCCCGTCGCTTCCTTCGATGCCGGCGGACGATCCCGGCGGGAGGGCGTCGGCAGAATGTCTGTTGGGCAATCAGGAGGACATCGGAAGAGCGGTCAGGAGGACATCGGAAGGGTATCAGGAGAGCGTCAGGAGAGAATGAATACGATCTGCAATATCGACCAGCGGGAGCGGAAAAAACGGCAGGGCCGGGCCGCTGCGTACTGTTCGTCTTCCCGAGAGCAGATGCGCTCCATGCGCTTCCGGGAGCAACAGGTGGCAGCCTGCAACCTGCTCGGATAGTTACGAACCGCCATGACGCATGCCGTCGTGGCGGTTCTGCTTTTGTTTTTGTTGACTTAAAAACCGGAAGATACGATGAAGGTCGGAGTGATTATGGGTTCCGTGAGCGATTACGAGGTGATGGCCGATGCCGTCGCCATGCTCGAGCAACTGGGTATTGATTTTGAAAAGCGGGTCGTGAGCGCCCACCGGACGCCGGACCTGCTGTACGAATATGCCAAAACGGCCCGCGAACGCGGCCTGGGCGTCATCATCGCCGGTGCGGGCGGTGCGGCCCACCTGCCGGGCATGGTGGCCGCGATGACGACGCTGCCCGTCGTGGGCGTGCCGGTCAAGTCGCGCGCCCTGAACGGCCTCGACTCGCTGCTGTCGATCGTCCAGATGCCCGCGGGTGTACCCGTGGCCACGACGGCCATCAACGGGGCGAAGAACGCCGCACTGATCGCCGCCTCGATCCTCTCGCTTCAGGACCGGGAACTGGCCGCACGTCTCGAGGCCTTCCGCGCCCGGCAGACGGCCGATGTCCTGGCCGCCGAAATCTGACGCCATGCAGATGAAGACCATCGGTATCATCGGAGGCGGGCAGCTCGGGCTGATGATCGCCGAGCAGGCACGCCTGCTCGGGGCGCGGACCGTGTGCCTCGACCCGGCGGCGGATGCTCCGGCCGCGGCCATGTGCGACGACCACATCGTGGGCCGCTTCGACGACCCCGCGGCCGTCGAGGAGCTGTGCCGCCGCAGCGACGTGGTGACCTACGAATTCGAGAACGTGCCGGGTGACATCCTCATCCCGTTGTGCGACAAATACCACATCCCGCAGGGCTACCGCCCGCTCTACGACTCGCAGGACCGCCTTCGCGAGAAGACCAACGCCCGCGAACACGGGCTGCGCACGCCGCGCTTCGCGGCCGTGGACGACGAGGCGTCGCTGCGCGCCGCCGTGGCACAGATCGGCCTCCCGGCCGTGCTGAAGACCCGCACGCTCGGCTACGACGGCCACGGGCAGGCCGTGCTGCGCACGGAGGAGGACCTTGCGCGGGCGCTGCCGCTGCTCGCCGTGCCGTGCATCCTCGAGGAGTTCGTGCCCTTCGATTTCGAGGCCAGCATCGTGATGGTGGCCGACGACGAGCGCATCGTGAGCTTCCCGATCGGCCGCAACGTCCACCGCGACGGCATCCTCGACCTGTGCTTCGTTCCGGCGGAGGTCGACGGTGAGGTGCTGGCACGCATGCGGCGCGAGAGCGAACGGTTCATGCGCTCGTGCGGCTACCGCGGCATCCTGGCCATCGAGTATTTCGTCCGCGGGGGCGAGATCTACTTCAACGAGATGGCGCCGCGCCCCCACAACTCGGGCCACTACACGATCGAGGGGGCCACGACCAACCAGTTCCGCGAACTGGCGCGTTACCTGCTGGGCGAGCCGCTGCAGGAGCCGCGGCTGGTGGCGCCGACCGTCATGAAGAACATCCTCGGGCAGGACCTCGAAGCGGCGCAGCGCATCGCCGCCGCCTGTCCGCCGCATGTATACGTCCACCTCTACGGCAAGAGCGAGTGCCGTCCCAAGCGCAAGATGGGGCACATCACCTTTGTCGGCATGACCGCCCCGGAGTACGAGGCGGCGTGGGCGTCGCGATTTGTCAAATAAGCGTAAAGACCGTATATGAACTACCGTATTTTCGTTGAAAAACAACCCCGTTTCCGCGTCGAGGCCGAGAGCCTGCGCCGCGAGTTGAACGCCAACCTGAACCTGCACCTCGGGAACCTGCGGCTGCTCTGCGTCTACGACCTGTTCGGCTTCACGCCCGAACTGCTCGAGAAGAGCCGCTATGCCGTTTTCGGCGAGGTGGTGACCGACACGGTGAGCGACACGTGCGACCTTGCGGGCTGCCGCCACCTGGCCGTCGAGTTCCTCCCGGGACAGTTCGACCAGCGTGCCGCCTCGGCCGTCGACTGCGTGCGGCTGATCGACCCCGCGGCCGACGTGCGCATCCGCTCGGCGCGCCTGCTCGTCTTCGACGGCTCGGTGACCGACGAGGAGCTGGCCCGCATCCGCCACTACTACATCAACGCCGTCGAGTCGCGCGAGAAGGACCTCTCGGTGCTCTCCGACATGGAGCAGGCCGAGGTGAAGCCCGTGCAGGTGCTCGACGGGTTCCGTGCGATGGACGACGCGGCGCTCGAGCCCTTCTGCAAGGAGTACGGGCTGGCGATGAACGCCGACGACCTGCGCGAGGTGGTGCGTTACTTCCGCGAGGAGGGGCGCGACCCCGTCGAGACGGAGCTGCGGATTCTGGATACCTACTGGAGCGACCACTGCCGCCATACGACCTTCACGACCGAGCTCGAAGGCATCACCGTCGAGGAGTCCTTCCTCAAGGAGGAGATCGAGGGTTCGCTGGCCCTCTACCTGCGCATGCGGCGCGAGCTGGGGCGCGAGCACAAGAGCATCTGCCTGATGGACATGGCGACGATCGGCGCGCGCTACCTGCGCCGGCAGGGGCTGCTCGACGACCTGGAGGTCTCGGACGAGAACAACGCCTGCTCGGTCTACGTCGACGTGGATGTCGACGGCAGGACGGAGCGGTGGCTCATGCAGTTCAAGAACGAGACGCACAACCACCCGACGGAGATCGAGCCCTTCGGCGGCGCCTCGACCTGCCTGGGCGGTGCGATCCGCGATCCGCTGTCGGGCCGCAGCTACGTCTACCAGGCGATGCGCGTGACGGGTGCGGGCAACATCTACCAGAAGGTGAGCGACACGCTCCCGGGCAAGCTGCCGCAGAGTGTCATCTCGAAGAAGGCCGCGGCGGGCTACTCGAGCTACGGCAACCAGATCGGTCTGGCCACGACGCACGTGCGCGAGATCTACCACGACGACTACGTGGCCAAGCGCTTGGAGGTCGGCGCCGTGGTCGGTGCCGTGAAGGCCTCGAACGTGCGGCGCGAGCGCCCCGTGCCGGGTGACCGGATCATCATGCTGGGCGGCCGCACGGGCCGTGACGGCATCGGCGGCGCCACGGGCTCGTCGAAGGAGCACGACGCCCGCTCGCTCGAGACATGCGGCAGCGAGGTGCAGAAGGGCAACGCCCCCGAGGAGCGCAAGCTCGAGCGGCTGTTCCGCCGGCCGGAGGTGACGCGCCTGATCAAGAAATCGAACGACTTCGGCGCGGGAGGCGTCAGCGTGGCGATCGGCGAGCTGGCCGATTCGCTGGACATCTACCTCGACCGCGTGAAGACGAAATACAGCGGTCTGAACTCCACGGAGCTGGCCATCAGCGAGTCGCAGGAGCGCATGGCCGTGGTGGTCGAGGCGCGCGATGTCGACGAGTTCATGCGTTACTGCCGCGAGGAGAACATCGAGGCGGTCGAGGTGGCCGACGTGACCGACACGGGCCGCATGCGGATGTTCAACGGCGAGCGCAAGGTCGTCGACCTGCGCCGCACGTTCATCGACAGCGCCGGCGCGAAGCACTACGCCGAGGCGCGTGTCGCCGCCGTTGCCGAGCGCAACCCCTTTGTGCGGGAGCTGCCGGGCGCAACGCTGCGCGAGCGCTTCGAGGCCAATCTGAACGACCGGAACGTCCTCTCGCAGCGGGGTCTGATCGAGATGTTCGACTCCACGATCGGCCGCTCGACGGTGCTCATGCCCTTTGGCGGGCGCACGCAGCGCAGCGAGACGCAGGTCTCGGTGCAGAAGCTCCCCGTCGACGGATATACCGACACGGCCAGCATCATGGCCTTCGGCTACAACCCCTTCCTGGCGAAGTGGAGCCCCTACCACGGTGCGGCCTACGCCGTCGTGGAGGCCGCGGCGAAGGTCGTGGCGGCGGGCGGCCGCTACGAGCGCATGCGCTACTCCTACCAGGAGTATTTCGAGCGCATGACCCGCAACGCGGAGTCGTGGGGCAAGCCCCTGAGCGCGCTGCTCGGTGCGCTGAAGATGCAGGTCGAGCTGGGGCTGCCGTCGATCGGCGGCAAGGACTCGATGTCGGGCACCTTCCAGCACATCAACGTCCCGCCCATGCTGATGGCCTTCGGCATCACGACGGTCGACGCCCGCCGGGTGATTTCGACCGACCTGAAGGGGGCCGGGCACCGCATCTACCTCGTGCGCCATACGCCGCTGGAGAACTACATGCCCGATACGGCACAGCTGAAGGAGAACTTCACCTTTGTAAGCGACGCCATCGCCTCGGGCAAGGTGCTCGCGGCGTGGTCCGTCGGCTTCGGCGGCGTGGCCGAGGGTCTGGCGAAGATGGCCTTCGGCAACGGCATCGGCGTGGAGACGGAGCTTGCGGAGGAGCGGCTCTACGAATACGCCTACGGCTCGATCCTGGTCGAGTGCGAGGGGACGCTCGAGTTCCCGCGCGCCGAGCTGGTCGGCTTCACCGTGGCGGACGAGGCCCTCACGGTCCGCGGCGAGCGCATGCCGCTCGACGAGCTCTACCGGGCCAATACGGAGCGCTTCGCAACGATCTATCCCGACAAGGGGCATAACGACGCCTCGGTCATGACCTCGACCCCCGCGCCGAAGCGCATTGTCTATCCGGGCGAGGCGGTCGAGCATCCGGTGGCCTTCCTGCCGGTCTTCCCCGGCACGAACTGCGACTACGACACGGCCAAGGCCTTCCGCCGCGCCGGTGCCGAGGTGCGCATGGAGGTGCTGTGCAACCTGGCGGGCGACGACATCCTGCGTTCGATCGCCCGGATGAAGGAGCAGATCCGTCAGGCCCACATCTTCGTGTTGAGCGGCGGCTTCTCGGCGGGCGACGAGCCCGACGGCAGCGCCAAATTCATTGTCAACGTATTGAACAACCGGGATATCCGTGACGAAATCCACGCATTGCTGGACCGCGGCGGCCTGATTCTGGGCATCTGCAACGGCTTCCAGGCGCTGGTCAAGTCGGGCCTGCTGCCCTACGGACGGCTGGGCATGGTCACCAAAGATTCGCCGACGCTCTTCCGCAACGACATCAACCGCCACATCTCGCAGATCGTCTCGACGCGCGTGGCGACGACGGCGTCGCCGTGGCTTGCCGGCTTCCGCCTGGGCGACATCCACTCGATCGCCGTGAGCCACGGCGAGGGCAAGTTCGTCGTGAGCGAGGAGCTGGCCCGCCAGTTGTTCGAGCGCGGACAGGTGGCCTTCCAGTACGTGGGTCCCGATGGGGAACCGACGGCCGAGGCGCCATACAACCCCAACGGGTCGTCCTACGCCATCGAGGGCATCATCTCGCCCGACGGCCGCATCCTCGGCAAGATGGGCCACACGGAGCGCTACGAGGAGAACCTCTTCAGGAACATTGCCGGAGAGAAGCGCCAGCCGCTCTTTGAAAATGCGGTGGCCTATTTCAGAAAGCAGGAACGCAACAACGACTAAATATACGGAAGAAAAGGCATGAAACAGCTTGAAATGCTCTACGAGGGCAAGGCAAAGCAGGTTTTCGCAACGGATGATCCGGAGAAGATCATCATTCACTATACGGATGCGGCCACGGCGTTCAACAACATCAAGAAGGCGACGATCGAGAACAAGGGCGTGCTGAACAACGCCATCTCGACGCTCATCTTCGGGGTGCTGCACAGGGCCGGCATCCGGACCCACTACCTTGAGACGCTCAACGACCGCGACCAGCTGTGCCGCCGCGTGACGATTATCCCGCTGGAGGTGATCGTGCGCAACGTCATCGCCGGGTCGATGGCGCAGCGTCTGGGCATCGAGGAGGGCGTGCAGCCCGCCAACACGATCTACGACATCTGCTACAAGCGCGACGAGCTGGGCGATCCGCTCATCAACGACCACCATGCCGTGGCGCTCGGGCTGGTGACCTACGACGAACTGGATCTGATCTATGCCATGGCCTCGCGCATCAACGAGGTGCTCAAGGCGCTCTTCGCGAAGATGAACATCCGGCTCGTGGACTTCAAGATCGAGTTCGGCCGCACGTCGGACGGGGAGATCATTCTCGCCGACGAGGTGTCGCCCGACACGTGCCGGCTGTGGGACATGACAACGAACGAACGGCTGGACAAGGACCGTTTCCGCCGCGACCTGGGCCGCGTGCGCGAGGCTTACGAGGAGATTCTGGCCCGGTTGAAAAAAGCAGTCGAGTGATGAAGGAGATGATGGAGATGGAGAAGATCAACGACAGGGAGCTGCACGAGGAGTGCGGCGTGTTCGGCATCTACGGCGTGCCCGATGCCGCTTCGCTGACCTACTACGGCCTGCATGCGCTGCAGCACCGCGGGCAGGAGGGGGCCGGCATCGTGACCGTGGGCGACGACGGCAGGCTGCGCCGCATCAAGGGGTGCGGTCTGGTGACCGAGGTGTTCGACGAGTCGAAGCTCGCGACGCTCGGCGGCCGCATGGCCATCGGTCACGTGCGCTACACGACGACCGGAGGCGGCGGCATCGAGAACGTGCAGCCGTTCCTCTTCCGCCACAATACGGGCGACTTCGCTCTGGCGCACAACGGCAACATCGTCAATTCGGACCTGCTGCGCGAGTACCTCGAGAACAAGGGCAGCCTCTTCCAGTCGACCTCCGACAGCGAGATCCTGGCCCACCTGATCAAGAAGGAGACGCGCTACCACGACCGGCCGCGCATCTATTCGATCATCGACGCGCTGAACATGCTCGAGGGGGCCTTCGCCTTCCTCATCATGACGGCCAACCGCATCTATGCCTGCCGCGACAAGTACGGGCTGCGTCCGCTGTCGATCGGACGGCTGGGCGGCGGCTGGGTCGTCTCGAGCGAGACCTGCGCCTTCGACGTGCTGGGTGCCGAGTTCGTGCGCGACGTCGAGCCGGGCGAGATTGTCACGATCGACCACCAGGGCATCCGCAGCCGCGACTACTCGATGTACAAGCGCCACGAGATGTGCGCGATGGAGTACATCTACTTCGCCCGTCCCGACAGCGACATCGAGGGGTGCAACGTCCACGCCTACCGCAAGGAGTCGGGACGGCTGCTCTATCGCCAGGCGCCGGTCGATGCCGACATCGTCGTCGGTGTGCCCGACTCGAGCTTGAGCGCCGCGATGGGCTATGCCGAGGCGAGCGGCCTGCCCTACGAGATGGGCCTGATCAAGAACAAGTACATCGGCCGCACCTTCATCCAGCCGTCGCAGGAGCTGCGCGAGAAGGGTGTCAGGATGAAGCTCTCGGCCGTGCGGACCATCGTCCGGGGCAAGCGCGTGGTGCTGGTCGACGACTCGATCGTGCGGGGCACGACCTCGCGGCGCATCGTGGCGATGCTCAAGGAGGCGGGAGCCACCGAGGTGCACGTGCGCATCGCCAGCCCCCCGATGACCAACCCCTGCTTCTACGGAGTCGACACCTCGACCTACGAGGAGCTCATCTCGGCCCGCAAGGACCGCGAGGGGGTGCGCGAGGAGATCGGCGCCGACTCGCTGGAGTTCCTCGCACCCGAGGCGCTGCTCGAGGCGGGCTGCCGCAGCGAGCTCTGCATGGCCTGCTTCACGGGACGCTATCCCACGGCGCTCTACTCGGCCAAGGAGGCGGCCAACAAGGACAACAAGTAATTGAACCAACAGCATAAAAGAAAACCTCATGGCACAATCTTATGAAAAGGCCGGCGTGAACCTCGAAGCCGGATACGAAGTGGTGCGGCGCATCAAGAAGCATGTGGCTTCGACCGCACGGCCGGGCGTGATGGGCAACATCGGCGCCTTCGGCGGCATGTTCGACCTCTCGGCACTCGGCGTGAAGGAGCCGGTGCTCGTGAGCGGCACGGACGGCGTGGGCACGAAGCTCAAGCTGGCCTTCGAGATGGACAAGCACGACACGATCGGCATCGACGCCGTGGCCATGTGCGTCAACGACGTGCTGGCGCAGGGTGCCGAACCGCTGGAGTTCCTCGACTACGTGGCCGTGGGCCACAACGAGCCCCAGAAGATCGAGGCCATCGTCGCGGGCGTCGCCGAAGGGTGCCGCCAGGCGGGCTGCGCGCTCGTGGGCGGCGAGACGGCCGAGATGCCGGGCATGTATGCCGCGGGCGAGTACGACATCGCGGGCTTCACGGTCGGCGTGGTCGAAAAGTCGAAGCTCATCGACGGCTCGAAGGTCAAAACGGGCGACGTGCTGGTCGGCATCGCTTCGAGCGGCGTCCACTCCAACGGCTTCAGCCTCGTGCGCAAGATCGTCGCCGACAACTGCTTCGACCTGCACCGCAGCTATCCCGAACTGTCGGACAAGCTGCTGGGCGAGGTGCTGCTCACGCCGACGAAGATCTACGTTCGGCAGGTGCTCGAAGTGATCCGGCAGTGCGACGTCCACGGCATCAGCCACATCACGGGCGGCGGCTTCGACGAGAACATCCCGCGCATCCTGCACGACGGACAGGGGCTGGAGATCGACGAGGGGACGTGGGAGATTCTTCCCGTCTTCCGCTTCCTGGAGAAGTACGGCAAGGTGCCCCACCGCGAGATGTTCAACATCTTCAACATGGGCATCGGCATGGTCATCGCCCTCGACGCTTCGGAGGCCGACCGCGCCATCGCGATCCTTCAAGAGCAGGGCGAACACGCAAGCGTCATCGGACGGGTCACCGACACCGAAGGGGTCGTAATCCGGTAGCGATGCGGCGTCTTGCGGTCTTTGCCAGCGGCAACGGCACGAACTTCGAGGCCATTGCCGCGGCCTGCGAACGGGGCGAGCTGCCGGCGCGCGTGGTGCTGATGGTCTGCGACCGGCCCGGAGCCCGGGTCGTGGAGCGCGCCGCGGCACACGGGGTCGAGTGCTTCGTCTTTGCGCCGAAGGAGTACGCCTCGAAGGCGGACTACGAGCGGGAGATCGTCCGGCGGCTCGATGCCGCGGGGGTCGAGCTGGTCTGCCTGGCGGGCTACATGCGCATCCTGGGCGACGAACTGCTCGGCGCCTACGGCGGGCGGATCATCAACATCCACCCCTCGCTGCTGCCGGCCTTCCGCGGGGCGCATGCCATCGAGCAGGCCTTCGACTACGGCGTCAAGGTCTACGGCGTGACGATCCACTACGTTGATGCGTCGCTCGACGGCGGGCGCATCATCGCACAGCGGGCCTTCGCCTACGAGGGCGGGGACCTTGCGGAGCTGGAACGGCGGGTGCACGCGATCGAGCATCCGCTCTATGTGGAGACGATCGGCCGCCTGCTGGCGGACGGCGGCTCCGGAAACGGGAAAACCAACGACAAAAATTCAGATACATGCGAGCATTGATAAGCGTCAGCGACAAAACGGGAGTCGTTGACTTTGCAAAGGGCCTGCGCGAGGCGGGCTGGGAGGTGATCGCCACGGGCGGCACGATGAAACTGCTGCGCGAGAGCGGCGTGGAGGTGTTGAACATCAGCGACGTGACGGGATTTCCCGAAATCTGCGACGGCCGCGTCAAGACGCTGCACCCGAAGGTGCACGGGGGCCTGCTGGCCCGGCGCGACGATCCGGAGCACCTGCGCGAACTGCGCGAAAACGGCATCGAGTTCATCGACCTGGTGTGCGTGAACCTCTATCCGTTCCGCGAGACGATCGCGAAGCCCGGCGTCAAGATGGCCGACGCCATCGAGAACATCGACATCGGCGGTCCGTCGATGCTGCGTTCGGCGGCGAAGAACTGGGCCGACGTGACGGTGGTGTGCGATCCGGCGGACTATGCGCAGGTGCTCGCCGAGATCCGTGCGGGCGGCAATACGGAGCGCGACACGCGGCTCAAGCTCTCGGCCAAGGCCTACACGCACACGGCCGAGTACGACATGATGATCGCGGGCTGGATGCGCACGCAGGCGGGGCTCAACGAGAAGCTCTTCCTCGAGTACGACCTCGTGCAGACGTTGCGCTACGGCGAGAACCCGCACCAGAGCGCGAAGTTCTACCGCGAGGAGCATGCCGTGCCCTATTCGCTGGCCTTTGCCCGCCAGCTCAACGGCAAGGAGCTCTCGTACAACAACATCCAGGACGCCAACGCCGCGCTGTGCATCGTGCGCGAGTTCGACGAGCCGTTCTGCGTCGGACTGAAGCACATGAACCCCTGCGGTGCGGCCGTGGGCCGCGACGTCGTTGAGGCGTGGACGAAGGCCTACGAGGCCGACAAGGTCTCGATCTTCGGCGGCATCGTGGCGACGAACCGCCCCGTGACGCGCGAGGCGGCCGAGCTGATGAAGCCGATCTTCCTGGAGATCATCATGGCCCCGAAGTTCGAGCAGGGGGCGCTCGAGGTGCTCCGCGCGAAGAAGAACCTGCGCCTGCTGGAGGTCGACATGACGCCGGGCGAGAGCGACCGCCGGCAGTACGTGAGCGTCAACGGCGGCCTGCTGGTGCAGGACCTCGACCTGACGACCAAACACGTCGAGGCGTCGATGTGCGTGACCGAGCGGCAGCCCGCCGCCGGGCAGCTGGCCGATCTGGAGTTCGGCTGGCACATCGTCAAGCACGTGAAGTCGAACGCCATCGTCGTGGTGAAGGATGGCCGGACGCTGGGTGTCGGCGCCGGACAGATGAACCGCATCGGCTCGGCCGAGATCGCCCTGAAGCAGGCGCGTGCCGCGGGCTTTACGGAGGAGCTGGTGCTGGCGTCGGACGGCTTCTTCCCCTTCGACGACTGCGTGGCGCTGGCCGCCGAGTACGGCGTGACGGCCATCGTGCAGCCGGGCGGCTCGATCCGTGACGAGGATTCGATCCGCAAGGCCAACGAGAAGGGCATCGCGATGCTGTTCACGGGCGAGCGCCACTTCAAGCATTGACAGTCGGCCGGAGGGCGGTATGCCGGGTGGACATCGGTCGGTGCCGCTTCCCGGTATTTCGCCCTGCCGGTCAGACTGTCCGCATTTCACCTTTTACTTTTCACCTTTCACCTTTCACCTTATATGGACGTTCTTGTTATCGGTTCGGGAGGTCGCGAGCATGCCATCGTCGATGCGCTGTCGCGCTCTCCGCAGGTCGAAAAAATATGGTGCGCCCCCGGCAATGCGGGCATTGCCGGGCAGGCCGAGTGCGTGGCGATCCGCGATACGGAGGTCGAGCGGCTGCGCGACTTCGCGCTCGAACACCGCATCGGCCTGACGGTCGTCGGTCCCGAAGCGGCGCTCGCGGCGGGTGTCGTCGATTGCTTCAAGGCGGCGGGGCTGCGCATCTTCGGCCCCACGCGTGCGGCGGCGCGCATCGAATCCTCGAAGGAGTTTGCCAAGCGCCTGATGGCGAAGTACAACATCCCGACGGCCGGGTTCCGGGCCTTCTCGGATTATGCCGAGGCCCGCGACTACGTGGCCGGGCGCCCCTTCCCCGCCGTGCTGAAGTACGACGGGCTGGCTGCCGGCAAGGGGGTGGTCATCGCCCGGACGATGGAGGAGGCCGATGCGGCACTGCGCGACATGCTGCTCGACGACAAGTTCGGTGAGGGCAAGGTCGTCGTCGAGGATTTCCTCGAGGGGCCCGAGTTCTCGTTCATGTGTTTCGTGTCGGGCCGCCGCGTCTGGCCGATGGTCCTTGCGCAGGACCACAAGCGGGCCTACGACGGAGACGAGGGACCCAATACGGGCGGCATGGGGGCCTATTCGCCCCTGCCCTTCATCACGGCCGAGGACGAGCGCTTCGCTCTGGAGCGGATCATGCAGCCCGCGGCCGATGCGCTGGTCGATGAGGGGTGCCCCTTCGAGGGGGTGCTCTACGGCGGGCTGATGAAGACTCCGCACGGCATTCAGGTCATCGAGTTCAACGCCCGCTTCGGTGATCCCGAGACGGAGGTGGTGCTGCCGCGCCTCAGCAGCGACATCGCCGACATCTTCTGCGCCGTGGCCGAGGGGCGCGACACGGAGCTGGCCTGGCACGACTTCGCGACGCTGGGCATCGTGCTGGCGTCGAAAGGCTACCCCGGCAGCTACGAAAAGGGCTTTGAGATCCGGGGGCTGGACAAGGTCGACTGCCCGGTCTACCACATGGGTACGAAGGCCGACGGCGACCGCATCCTGACGGCCGGCGGCCGCGTGCTCTTCGTCGTGGGACGGGGTGCAACACTTGCCGAGGCACGGCGCGAGGCGCTGGAGAACGTCGCCCGCATCGAATGCGATAACCTCTTCCACCGCAGCGACATCGGACACTGGGCACTGGACAAACAATAACACCGAAAAAAGTATGATTATCAGTGGTAAGGAACTCTCGGCCCGACTGAAGGCCGAAATGGCGGAGCAGGTGCGGACCTTCCCCGCGAAATACGGGCGTGTGCCCCATCTGGTCGTGATTCTCGTGGGCGAGGACCCCGGCAGCGTGAGCTACGTGACGGGCAAGGCGAAGGCCTCGGCCGAGGTGGGCATCCGCAACACGACGATCCGCAAGCCCGAGTCGATCTCGGAGGAGGAGCTGCTGGGCATCATCGCCGGGCTGAATGCCGATCCGGAGGTGGACGGCATCCTCGTGCAGCTGCCCCTGCCCAAGCACATCGACGAGCAGAAGGTGATCGCCGCAATCGACAAGGCGAAGGACGTGGACGGCTTCCATCCGCTCAACGTGGCGGCCCTGTGGCAGAAACAGCCCTGCACGCTGCCCTGCACGCCGAAGGGCATCATCAAGATGCTGAAGGCCGCGGGCGTGGAGATCGCCGGCAAGCGCGCCGTGGTGATCGGCCGCAGCAACATCGTGGGACTGCCCGTGTCGAAGCTGCTGCTCGACGAGAACGCCACGGTGACGATGACCCACAGTCGCACGCGCAACCTCGGGGAGGTGACGCGCGGGGCGGAGATTCTGGTCGTGGCCATCGGCCGCCCGAAGTTCGTCACGGCCGATATGGTCTCCGAGGGGGCGGTCGTCATCGACGTGGGTGTGAACCGCGATCCCGAGACGGGCAAGCTGTGCGGCGACGTGGATTTCGCTGCCGTCGAGCCGAAGGCGTCGGTCATCACGCCCGTGCCGGGCGGTGTCGGCCCCATGACGATCTGCTGCCTGATGGAGAACACGATCGAGTGTTTCCTCCGCAGCCGGTAGTGTGGCCTGAGGCGGGGTCGATACGCCGAGGACGGTCTTTTGGCCGCTTTTGCGGTCCCGCACGGATGATAAACGAACTGATAAACGAACTGATAAACGAGCTCTTGCCCGACGGCGGAGCAGTGGAATAGAGAAGCGCCCGGAGCCAAGGCTCCGGGCGCTTTGTCGTGCCGGCGGCCGCGCGATCAGCGGCGGTAGGTGGCCGTGAGTTCGTCGGGCAGCGGGGCCGAAGTGTCGCGCCGCCAGACCATGGCCCGGTCGGTTGCCGCATCGCCCGTGCCGAAGTCGAAGCCATCCTCCGAGCGGAACGTCGTCGGGAGCTCGCCCGCGAAGCCGAAGCGGCCGTAGAAGTCGCGCAGCCACGCCTCGCCGGGGGTCGGGATGAGGAAGGCCGCCTCGTCGCCCTGCTCCGCAATGCGGCGCATCGCCTCCCGCATGAGCTGCGTGGCCAGCCCGCGGTGGCGGCAGGCGGGGTCGGTCGCCACGCCGTAGATGTAGGTCGTGCGCCCGAGCGGCGTCTCGAAGGGCAGCAGGTGGAGCATCGCCGCCGTGCGTCCGTCACACTCGGCCGTGAGCATGCGGTGGCGGCTGTAGTAGCGCATGAGGAACGAGTCGACGAACTGCTCGTCGTCGCCGAAGGCGGCCTGCCACAGTTCCTTGCAGGCGATTTCGTCGGGATGGAGGTGGATCGCCGTGAACTTGTGCTGCAGGAAGGCGGGGTGGTACGACAGCTTCGCCTGCCGCAGCCCCTCGATGCCGAGGTCCTCCTCGCGGTTGATGAGCGTGAAGCGCGGGTCGAGGTGCTGGGCGAAGAGCTTGTTGATGATCGTGAAGGCCCCGTCGTACTCCGTGTCGGCCTTCTCGACGTGCGTGTCGAAGGTGTGGTCGTTGACCGCCGAGCCGTAGGTGAAGGCGACGAGCCGGTCGCCGACGTAGATGCAGCCGCCCTGCATGCCCAGCTCTCCGAAGTGCTCGAAGCCCCGCTGCATGGCCCGCTGCTCGGCGCACAGCTCCGAGGTGTGGCCCTCGTGCGCCCGGCGCCACTCGCGTTCGAGTGCCATGCACTCGTCGAAGCGGTCGTGCGTCAGCTCCTCGTAGCGGTAGTCGGGGTATTCGGCCAGAAAGCGGTTGATGTGGTTGCGCTTGGGCTGGTAGCGGCGCCCGGGAAGGTTGCGCAGGTCGTCGGCGTTGTAGACGTAGTCCTCGAGCGCGCGGTCCGACTCGAAGGCGAAGAGCCCGATGTGCATGCGGCGGATCATCTCGCGCCCCTCGTCCGTCAGGCCGATGATGCGCAGGCGCTGCCCGTGGGCGTGGGCGTCCGCGCGCAGCGTCGGGATGAGCGGGGCGAAGTCCCCCTCGCCGACGGGCTGCATGTAGCCGATCTTTTCGCCGCCGTCGATCCGGAAACGGATCACCAGGAATCCGTCGATCTCGGCCCAGGCGCTGTGGTAGACCTGCTGCCAGCAGTACATGTTGGCGAAGGCGAGGTCGCAGTTGCAGATCCCCGACTGCATGGTGTAACGCTCGATGACGGCACGGTCTTCGAGACGCACGGGTTTGAACTCAATCATCGTGTGTCGTATAGTTCTTTTTTTCGATGTGCATGTAGTATTGCTGCACGAGGGCCTGGAAGTCGCCCAGCAGCTCTTCGGCCGAGCGGACGACGGGGCTTGCTCCCGGCGCGGACGGCCTTTTCTCGGCCGGAGCGTCGGCCACCGGGGCGTCGGAAGGCTTTCCGGCCTGCTCCGGTGCAACCATCGTGCCGCCGGAGGCCTTTGCGGCCGGCACCGCGCCGGGGACGGCCGGGGGCGTTGCGGCCCGGTCGGTGCGGGGGATGATCTGCGACCCGTTGTCGTCGAAGGTCAGGACGGTGTCACCCGTCAGGGCGCGGAATCCGCCGTCGTAGGAGACCGACCAGCGCGGGCGCGCCGGTTCGTTCAGCACGTCGCGCCCGAAGGCGAAGTAGGCCTCGTCGCAGCCGAGCAGCCCCAGCAGCGTGGGCATGATGTCCAGCTGCTGCGTGACCTCGCCGATCTCGCCCTGCAGGGCGCCGTCGGGCGTGTAGAGGAAGCCGAGGATGTGCATGTTGCCGGGGTAAGTGCGCGTCTCGGGGGCGAACTTCTCGGAGGAGACGTGGTCGGCGACGAAGACGAAGATTGTGCGGCGGAACCACGCCTCGCCGCCGTAGCGCGCGAAGAAGCGGCGGAAGGCCTCGTCGTCGTAGGCCACGCCGCGGTGGATCTTCGTGTAGCCGGCGGGCAGCGTCGCCGCATACGCGTCGGGCACGACGAAGGGGTGGTGTGCCGAAAGGGTGAAGAGCGTCGCGAAGAAGGGTTCGGGCACGGAGTCGAGCACCTCGCCGGCGTATTGCAGGAAGGGTTCGTCCCAGATGCCCCAGTAGCCGTCGAAATCGCCGGTGCCGTGCGCCGCCTCGTAGTCCTCGCGACTGATGAGCCGCTCGACGCCTGCCGAGCGGGCGTAGGCCCCGAATCCCATCGAACCGTGCTCCGAGCCGCAGAAGAAGAGCGTCCCGTAGCCCCGGTCGGCGAGGATGGCGGGCAGCTGGCGGCTGCGGCCAAGCGACTGCGGCATCAGCACGAAGGGCGTGCGGAACGAGGGGATGCTCCCCAGCACGGAGGGCATGGCCTGAATCGAGCGTGTGCCGTTGGCATACATCTGCCGGAAGCAGAGCCCGTGGCGCATGAGCGAGTCGAGGAAGGGGGTGAAGCCCTTTTCGGGCAGGTCGGCGTAGAGGTCCGGACGCAGGTGGGCCGAGTGTTCGGCGGACATGCTCTCCATAATGAAAATCATGACGTTGCGGCCCTCAAGACGCACGGCCGCCGAATCGGCCGGGGCGTGCACGGGGGTGAAGCGCGCGTCGAGCTCCTCTGCGGGAAAATATTTCCGGTAGGAGACCTTGCCGGCGCTGCCGACGGTCCGCAGGATGCAGAAGGGGTTACTCAACAGCAGGTTGGCCTTGCTGCTTTGCGACGTGTAGAGCATGGCGTCGGAGAGGGTGATCGGGCGCGTGGCGCGCGTCATGCCGCCGCGCATGCCCGCGATGCTCAACCCGGCGGCCAGGGCCAGGATCAGCGTGCTGCCGACGTAGTAGGCTGCGCCGCGGCGCAGCATGCTCTCCTCGCGGACGCGGCGTCCGTAGCCGAAGACGAGCAGCACGACGAGCGCCGCCGCCACGAGCAGCAGGGGCCAGTTCTCGCCCATGAACTTTCCGACGAGTTGCAGCGAGTTGTCGTTCCCGGCAAAGAAGACCTCCTCGGCCGTAAAGCGCTTCTGCGTGTAGCGGAAGTAGACGGCGTCGGCGAGGTTTGCGGCGACGACAAGCAGCGTGTTCACGACGACGTAGCAGGCGAAAAGCAGGTTGCGGTACCAGCGCCGTTCGCGCACGTGCAGCGGCAGCAGCGAGAGCAGGATGAAGAGCCCGTCGGCATAGACGACCGATGCAGTGTCGAAGCGCAGGGCCCCGGCGAGCAGCTGCCCCGCCTCGGCCCACGTGAGGGGCCCGACGAGCGGGGCGTTGACCGCATAAAAGGCCGCGCGGCAGAGCATCAGCACCACGTAGAGCAGTGCGATGCGCCGCAGCAGCAGGGCAAGCGGGGTATGGAGGAGCCGTTTCATGGAGCCTTCGGTCCGGGTCCGTCGTTCGGCCCGGGCCTATTCGCAGGCCTTGAGCGACATGTCGAGCGAGCGGATCTGGTGCGTCAGCGCCCCCACCGAGATGAAGTCGACGCCGCATTCGGCGTATTCGCGAATCGTGTCGAGGGTGATGCCGCCGCTCGATTCGGTCTCGCAGCGTCCGGCGACCTTCTCGACGGCGCGGCGCGTCATCTCGGGCGTGAAGTTGTCGAACATGATGCGGTCGACGCCGCCTGCGGCGAAGACCTTGTCGATGTCCTCCAGCGTGCGGACCTCGCACTCGATGGGCAGCTGTCGGCCGCGCTCGGTCAGGTAGTCGCGCACGCGGCGGATGGCCTTCTCGATGCCGCCCGCAAAGTCGATGTGGTTGTCCTTCAGCAGGATCATGTCGAAGAGGCCCATGCGGTGGTTCTCGCCGCCGCCGATCTTCACGGCCATCTTGTCCAGCACGCGCATGCCGGGCGTGGTCTTGCGCGTGTCGAGCACGCGGGTGTGGAGCCCTTCGAGGCGCTTGACGTAGACGGCCGTCTGCGTCGCCACGCCGCTCATGCGCTGCATGATGTTGAGCAGGATGCGCTCGGCCTGCAGCAGCGAGCGCAGGCGTCCCGAGACGTAGAAGGCGACATCGCCCGGACGGACGCGGTCGCCGTCGCGAAGTATCTGCTCGAAGTGCATCTCGGGATCGAGTCTGCGCAGGACGATCTGCGCGATCTCGATGCCGGCGATCACACCCTCCTGCTTGCAGAGCAGGCGCATGCGGCCGTGTTCGTCGGCCGGGATGCACGCAAGCGACGTGTGGTCGCCGTCGCCGATGTCCTCCCGGATGCAGAGTTCGATCAGGTCATCGACAAAGGGTTTGTATTCGGGTCTCATGGTCATGAACGTTTTTTTGACCGTGTAAAGGTAGGAAAAAATTTACTTTTCTCCGATCAGACTGCCCTCGAAAACGACATGATAGACTCCGGCGCAGGTGAACTCCACGCGGCAGAGGGTGTTGTCGATCGACCCTGCAAGCTGCGTGATGACGTACCTCTCGACGGGCACGTAGGTGGCACCGCCGCCCACGGCATTGGGCCGCTCGGCCTCGGGGATGACCTCATCGAGGCTGAACGTCAGCGACTTGTCGCCGGTCGGTGTGTACGGTACGTTGGGAATGCGCATCTCGACGCCCGGCATATCCGCGGCGAAGCGCGTCTTGTGCATGTAGAGATGGAAGTCGTCGAGCCCCGCCAGCTCGAAGTGCGCCTTGCGGTAGGTGAAGACCCCGCCTGTGGCGTCGGTTACCGTCGAAGTGCCGTAGAAGTGCATGTTGCTGCCCTGAAGATGGCCCTCGCTGATGTTTGTGTTCTCCTTGAGGTAGACGTAGTCGTAGGGCAGGCCCGTGCCCTCGTCCTTGTTGCAGGCCGCAAGGGTGCAGGCCGTCAGTGCGAAGAGAAAGAGTTTTTTCAGCATGTCAGTCGATATGAATGGATAAGCTTATTCCGAAGGTGCGGGGACGTCCCCGTTGCACGAACTCGTTGCCCATGGACTTGAAGTAGAAGACGTCGTAGCGCGTGTCGGCGAGGTTGCGGCCCCAGAGGTCGATGGCCCAGCGGCGGTGCTCCAGTCGCACGGAGGCTTCGAGCAGCGCGTAGGGAACCTGGCTGCGGCTGTTCTCCTCGTTCCAGAAGATGCGGCCCGTGCCGTCGATGCCTCCCTGCAGGACCACGTCACCCAGCCATGCCACGCCCGTCGGGATGGTCCAGACGGCCTGCGCCGCGAAGGTGTGCTGCGGGGCGTAGGGGATGCGCCGCCCGGCATAGTCCTGCTGTCCGTCGTCGTAGCGCACGAAGCGGGCGTCGGTGTAGCCGTAGGCGAGGTGGATGTCGAGCGAGCGCCAGGGCGAGAGCTGGAGCGACAGCTCGCCGCCCAGCGAGCGCGTGCGCCCGGCGTTGGTCATCATGCGCCCCGTGGACTGCCCCGCGGGGAAGACCGTCAGCTGCTGGTTGCGCACGAAGATGCAGAAGAGCGCGAAGTCGCCCCGCACGGCCCCCTCCAGACAGGAGAAGTGGCCGCCCAGCTCGATGTTCCAGCTCTGCTCGGGGCGGTAGGACATCAGGTCGGGCTCGTCGTAGCGCGAACCGGCCATCTGCCACTTGAGCTTCTCGCTCAGAATGTCGGAGAATATCTGCGTGTTGAAGCCGCCGGCCTTGTAGCCTTTGGCCACCGAGAGGTAGAGGTTGCGCACCTCGTCGAAGGCGTAGGTCGCCGAGAGCTTCGGCAGCACCTCCCAATAGGTGTGCGCGATGCGGTTGTGCTCGTCGATCGAGACCGTGGCCGGCAGCGGTTCGGCCCCCTCGCGGTAGATCGTGTAGTCCATCTCGGTCTGCGAGCGGTAGCGCAGCGCCGTGTGTTCGACGTCGACGCGCACGCCGGCGGCCAGGCGCCAGCGCCCCAGCCGGAGCGTCGATTCGTGGTAGAGCGCCCCGCCCACAACCGGGTTGCGGAAGTCGGAGAGCAGCGGCAGCTCCTGCATGTCGCTGTCGTAGCGTTCGTTCCAGATCGGGCCGAGGTGCTCGTTGGCGTTGTCGAGGATGAGCTGCTCGATGCCCGTGCGCTTGAAGTGCACCGGAGCCTCCATGTGGCCGTGGCGGTAGAAGGCGAAGAGCCCGGCCAGCCAGCCGTAGCGTCCGCCGTCGCGCGAACGGAAGACCAGGTCCTCGGTCACGCTGTGCTCGCGCAGCGCCTGCCGCAGCGTGAAGTACGACAGGGGCAGGAAGTCCTGGTCGAGGTCCATGCAGTCGTCGGAGTACTGGTAGCTGGTGATCGACGCGACGCTGTAGCGCGCGGCGTCGTAGCGCACGGTAAGGCCGTCGCTCAGGCTCGTGCGGCGGTAGGACGAGGGGTCGTTGTAGCGGATTTCGCCCGGGCGGATGATCGGCTGTCCGGCGTCGTCGAGGAGCTCCTCGCCCGCATAGGCGTAGGGGTAGCCCCCCTGTCGGAGCACCGAGAAGGCGAACGTGTTGTCGATGCGCAGGCCGCGGCCGTTGCGCCACTGCATCTTCCAGCGGCCGCCGCCCAGTCGCTCCCAGTCGCACCGCTCGCCCGTCGCGAGGTTGTCGAAGAAGCCGCCTGTGCGGGTGTAGTAGCCCGTGACGGAGATCCCCAGGTCGGGCGTCAGCAGGTAGCTCGACGTGGCGCGCAGCCGCCACGTCGAGCCGCTGCCGTATTCGGCCAGCAGCCGCACCCCCTCGTCGGTGAAGGGCGAGCGGGTGTAGATGTTCACCACGCCGCCCATCGTGTTGCGGCCGTAGAGCGTCGACTGCGGGCCCCGCAGCACCTCGATGCGCTCGGCGTCGGCGATCTCCGTGTCGAAGTTGTTCTTGTTCAGGACCGGGACGTTGTCGATGTTGAGCCCCACGACGGGCTGGTCGATGCGGGCGCCCAGTCCGCGCACGTAGATCGAGGAGGTCATGCGTGACCCGTAGTCCGGGGCGTGGAAGTTCGGGACGTATTGCGAGAGATTCTTCAGGGCGTCGACATGCTGCCGCTCGATGGCGCGGCTCCCGACGATGGTTGCCGCGACGGGTTCGGAACGCAGCACGAGTCCCTGCTTGATGGCCGTCACCTGCACGTTGTCGACCACGATCACCGTGTCGGCCGCCTCCGCGGCGTCGATGCCCGAGGTCGTGGCGGCGGCTGCCGTCTCCGTGTGGCCGGCGCCGCCCGTATGTGCCGCACCGCGTGACCCGGGCGCCGCAGGGAGCGTGAGGGGCAGCAGCAGGAGCGGTATGAGCAGCAGTTTGTACGACACGGATCGGGACGTTGGTTCCGGGTGCAAAGTAACGGATTTATTTCGGATCGTGCAATCCTTATTTATGAGGAGAGCGGCGGAGCAAGAGGCGAGGATTAGCGGCGGGTGCGAGGGGGGGGGCGGAGCGGGTGCGGGCCGCGGGCAAGGTGCGGGGCGATAGGCGAGGGTTGGCGGCGGGTGCAAAAAGCGAGGCGGGTGCAAAGATTGGCGGCGGCACGGAGGGGCGCGGGCGGCAGGGTGAGAAACGCGGCGTCCGGCGGCTGTCCGGACCGGCGGCGTGCGGAGCCCTCCCCGAAGGGTCGGACGGCGGGGTCAGAGGCGCCCGGCGTCGACGTATCCGGCGGCTACGGCGCGGAGGATCAGCTCGGCGAGCGAGCGCACGCGGAGTTTCTCCATGATGTTGCGGCGGTGTGTGATGACCGTCGTGAGGCCGATGTGGAGCTCCTCGGCGATCTGCTTGTTGATCAGGCCGCGGGCCAGCAGCGTGAGCACCTCCGTCTCGCGGTCGGTCAGGGGCGCGGCAGCCGTCCGGGCCGGAGCGGCGGGTGCCTCGGGCAGGGGGCCGTGGTCGTGCGGATGGGCGCCGTGGTGCATGCGCAGCAGGTCGTGCACGAGGCGCTCCTCGCTCGTGCGGACGTCGATCGCGTGCATCCCCTCCAGCGCGGGGCCGGGTTCGCCGTCGGTCAGCAGGATGGCCTTGTGGCGCTGCGCACGGAAAAACGCCGCATGCGCCGGGCAGAGCTCCGCGGCGACGAAGTAGTGGTAGAAGCGTTCCGGCCCGGCCTCGGCGAAGGAGTCGAAGTCGGCGTAGAGTTCGACGTCGGCCATCGGGATGACCTTCTCCAGAATGGCCTTCAACCCGAGACCCGTCAGGATGTTGGGCGTGAGGACGGCAATGGCGGGACGCTGCGGCATGGTCATTCGTGGTGGTAGGGTTCGTTGTGGAGGATGGTGAAGGCACGGTAGATCTGCTCGGCGAAGATCGCCCGGATGATCTGGTGCGAGAAGGTCATGCGCGAGAGCGACAGCCGGCCGTCGGCCCTGGCATAGACCTCCTCCGAGAAGCCGTAGGGGCCGCCGATGACGAGCACGAGGCGCCGGAGCCCGCTGTTGAGGCGTTTCTGGAGCCATGCCGCGAACTCCACGGAGCGCATCTCCTCGCCGCGCTCGTCGAGCAGCACGACGTAGTCGCCGTCGCGCAGCTGGCGCAGGATCGCCTCGCCCTCGGCCGTGCGCTGCTGCCGCTCGGTCAGACTGCGCGTGTTGCGCACGTCGGGCAGCGTCGTGACGGCGAAGCGGCAGTAGTGGTTCACCCGCCGCACGTAGAGTTCCATGAGCGACGCGATCTCCTTCGAGTCGGTCTTGCCGATGAGGATCAGTTCGATGGTCATGTCGGTTGCGCTCTTTTGCCGCCCCGCGGCCTCCCGCTTGTTACTTCTTTTACTTTTTACTTTTCACCTTTCACCTTCGTCAAAGGTCCGAGTTCCACTCGCCGTCGGCATCCTCGTAGATCACCGGCCGGTCGTGTTCGACGGATTTCAGCCACTCGTAGGCCTTGTACATGTTGTAGCCGTTGCCCGAGGGACCGCCCAGGGCATAGGCAATGACGCAGGTGAAGTTGCGCGAGCGGTAGTACATCGCCTTGACGCGCTCGAGGTACTCGTCGGCCAGCGCCGGGTCGTTCGAGGGGGTGCCGCCCACGGCGCGGTTCGTGCGCCCGTCCGGGGCGTTGATGTTGGCCCGGTCGATGACGTAGAGCCCCACCTCGTCGCAGAGCTCGTAGAACCAGGCCGGCTGCGGACAGTCGGGGCAGACGGTGTTCTTTCCGGCCACCTTGAGCGCCAGCAGCTCGCGGCGCGTCGTCGCGCGATCGGCCGCGGCGTTGCACGGGGCCGTCGAGAGTTGCAGCTCGCGGCCCAGCCGCATGAGGCGGCCGTCGACGAGCTCGGCGCGGCCGAAGCCGATGCGCAGGGGCATGTACTCCTTGTAGGCGCCGTCACGCCGCGTGAAGAGCATCACGCGGTAGAGGGGCGGGTTGCGGCGGTCGGCCGACCAGACGTTGTCGTAGGTGCCGTAGATGTAGGGGCTGAAACGTACCGTGTCGGTCGAGCGGCCCGGGATCGTCACCTCCTTCATGTTGAATTCGAGCAGCTTGCCCTGCGGCGAGTAGATGTCGAACCCGACCGTCACGCTCTCGTCGTAGTTGAACGCGTTTCGGGCGATGATCTTCAGATCGAGCATGCCGAAGCGGCGCCCGGCCGTGTCGGCGACCAGTGCGATCTCGAAGTCGCGGATCGAGCGTTTGTTCTGGTAATAGAGGTAGCTCCCGGAGAAGGCCTCGCGCGTCGTCGGCGCGGTGTTGATGCGTTCGGCGCCGCTGTCGCGCAGCTCCAGTCGGATGTCGTTCGCCCCCTGCCGGATGCACTCCGTGAGGTCGAACTCCGCCGGGGTCGAGGGGTCCTCGACGCGCGCCACCTCGCAGTCGTTGACCCGCAGCGTGTAGGCCGAGCGGACATTCTCGAGGTGCAGGCCGACGACTCCGTCGGTCCATACATAGGGGATGTCGACGCGCTGCCCGACGACGAACGAGCGGTCCGAGGCGGAGACCATCCCGGGGCGGAAGTCGATCGTGTGGCCCGATTTCGCGCGGTCGCCCCGCTCGGCGTCCCGGCGCAGGTCGTAGGGTACGGCCTCGGTGCGGAAGATGCGGCCGGCCTCCTGGGCTGCGGCGCCTGCCGCCGCAAGGAGTGCCGCAAGGAGCAATATCGTTCGTTTCATTGCGTGCATTCGTTTGGGATCGGACAAAGGTACTTTTTTTTTGCCAAATCGCAAATAATAGCTAACTTTGTCAATTCGGAAAACCTTGCATGTGCAACAAATACAAAATCGATCATACATGAAAACGCCGAGAATTGCTGAGATTCTGAAGTCGGGTGCCGTCGACACCGACATTGTCGTCAAAGGTTGGGTGCGCACGAAGCGCGGCAACAAGAACGTGGCCTTCATCGCCCTGAACGACGGGTCGTGCGTGGGCAACATCCAGGTGGTCGTGGACCTGTCGAAGATCGCCGAGGAGCAGCTCAAGCCCGTTACGACGGGCGCCTGCATCCGTGTCGACGGACGGCTCGTGGCTTCGCCCGGGGCGGGACAGGGCGTCGAGGTGCAGGCCGAGCGCATCGAGATCTACGGCACGGCCGATCCCGATACCTACCCCCTGCAGAAGAAGGGCCATTCGCTCGAGTTCCTGCGTGAGATCGCCTACCTGCGTCCCCGCACCAATACATTCGGCGCGGTCTACCGCATCCGCCACGCCATGGCGTGGGCCATCCACGAATTCTTCCACAAGAACGGCTTCTACTACTTCCATACGCCGATCATCACCGCGTCGGACTGCGAGGGTGCCGGCGCCATGTTCCAGGTGACGACGCTCGATCTGAACAACGTGCCCCGCACGGAGGATGGCCGGGTCGACTATACGCAGGACTTCTTCGGCAAGTCGTGCAACCTGACCGTCTCGGGCCAGCTCGAAGGCGAGCTGGGCGCCCTGTCGCTGGGCCGCATCTACACGTTCGGCCCCACGTTCCGCGCCGAGAACTCCAATACGCCGCGCCACGCCTCGGAGTTCTGGATGATCGAGCCCGAGGCCGCCTTCTACGACCTGGAGGACAACATGGAGCTGGCCGAGGCGTTCCTCAAGTACCTGATCCAGTATGCGCTGGACAACTGCATGGAGGACCTCGAGTTCCTGAACAAGATGTGGGACAAGGAGCTGCTCGACCGCCTGCGCTTTGTCGTGGATCACGACTTCAAGCGGCTGGAATACACCGAGGGCATCGAGATTCTGAAGGCTTCGGGCCGCAAGTTCGAGTTCCCGTGCGACTGGGGCTGCGACCTGCAGTCGGAGCACGAGCGCTACCTGGTCGAGGAGCACTTCAAGCGTCCGGTGATCCTGATCAACTACCCCAAGCAGATCAAGGCCTTCTACATGAAGCAGAACGACGACGGCAAGACTGTGCGCGCGATGGATGTCCTCTTCCCGAAGATCGGCGAGATCATCGGCGGCTCGGAGCGCGAGGCCGACTACGGCAAGCTCTCGGCCCGCGTCAAGGAGCTGGGCATGAACGAGAAGGACATCTGGTGGTACCTCGATACGCGCCGCTGGGGATCGGCTCCCCACTCGGGCTTCGGCCTGGGCTTCGACCGCCTGCTGATGTTCGTGACCGGACTGATGAACATCCGCGACGTGCAGCCCTTCCCGCGCACGCCCCTGCACGCCGATTTTTAGCCGTGTACCCGCCCCCGAATCCGAATCGATGAAGAGACCAAATTGGAATGCTGCAATTCTTAATTTGGACCCCACTTTATGGCAATCAATCAGAAACAGGTACTTTCGCTGCAACAGAAGCTCTCTCCGCAGCAGATTCAGATGATCAAGCTGCTCGAGCTGCCCACCGTGCAGCTCGAACAGCGCATCAAACAGGAGATCGAGAACAACATCGTGCTGGAAGAGGAGGAGCGCAGGACGGAGGACGAGGAGCAGCAGCCCCAGGAGATCTCCGTCGACGAGTACCTGCGCGAGGATGAGACCCCCTCGTACAAGAGCCGGATCAACAACTACTCGAAGGACGACAAGCAGCGCCCGGTCTACCTCACCGAGGGACGCTCGCTGCAGGAGTACCTCATCGAGCAGCTGGGCTACCGCAACCTTCCCGAGCGCGAGCAGCGGCTGGCCGTCTACCTGGTCGGCAGCCTCGACGAGGACGGCTACCTGCGGCGCGATCTGGAGTCGGTGGCCGACGACATCGCCTTCACGGTCGGCATCGAAACCACGGCCGCGGAGCTCGAACGGGTGCTGGGCGTGATCCACGAGCTGGAGCCCGCGGGCGTCGGGGCGCGCAACCTGCAGGAGTGCCTGCTCCTGCAGATGGATCAGCTGCCGTCCGACACGCCGGCACGGCGCCTGGCCCGCCGGATTCTGACCTCCTATTTCGACGAGTTCGTCAAGAAACACTACGAGAAGCTCATCGCGCGGCTGCAGGTCTCCGAGGAGGAGTTCCGCGAGGCGATCGCCGAAATTAGGCACCTGTCGCCCAAGCCCGGGAACCTCTATGCCGAGGGGGGCACCGATACGACGCCCTACATCATCCCGGACTTCATCCTCGACTACCAGGACGGCCGCTTCCAGCTCTCGCTCAACTCCTACAACGTCCCCGAGGTGCGGATCAACCGCCGCTACGTGGAGATGATCCGCGACATGGTCGGCCCCGACGGCAAGGTGCGCGAGAAGGACCGCGACGCCGTACAGTTCGTCAAGAGCAAGATCGACTCGGCCAAGTGGTTCATCTCGGCCATCAAGCAGCGCCACGACACGCTCATGCGCACGATGCAGACGATTCTCGACTACCAGCAGGAGTATTTCAAGGACGGCGACCGCTCGAAGCTGCGCCCAATGATCCTCAAGGACATCGCCGACCGCACGGGGCTCGACGTCTCGACCATCTCGCGCGTCGTGAACAGCAAGTACGTGCAGACGCAGTTCGGCATCATCCTGCTCAAGTCGCTCTTCTCGGAGGCCATGCAGACCGAGTCGGGCGAAGAGGTGTCGAGCTATGAGATCAAGCACATTCTGCAGGAGTGCATCGACGAGGAGGACAAGCGCCATCCGCTGACCGACGAGACGCTCATGGACATCCTCAATGCCAAGGGATACCGCATCGCGCGGCGCACGGTGGCCAAGTACCGCGAGATGCTCGGCATCCCCGTGGCGCGCCTGCGCAAGCAAATCTGACGATGAACAACTACAAGAAGAAACTGGCCCACGGACTCTCGTGGGTGCTGCACCCCTTCGTCCTGCCGCTCTACATGATCGTCGTGCTGCTGACGCTGACCGTCTTCGCACACTATTCGACCGGGGTGAAGTGCTATCTGCTCTGGGTGGTCGTCCTCTATGCGATCGTCATCCCGGCGCTGTCGCTCGGCGTGCTGCGCTCGCTGGGCCGCATCTCGAGCTACCGGGTCGACGAACGGCGCGAGCGGCTGCTGCCGCTGCTCATCGGGGCGATCTGCTATGTGCTCTGCGCCATCACGATCGCCCGGATCCCCTCGGCCGCCTTCCTGCGCAAGTTCATGCTCGCGGCGGCCTGCTGCGAGGTGATGTGCCTCGTCGTGTCGGGCTACTGGAAGATCAGCCTCCACCTGACGGGCATGGGGGCCGTCGTGGCACTGCTCGTGGTGATGAACATCCTGGGCGTGGGCAACATGATGATCCCGCTCATGGTGGCGATCCTGCTTGCGGGCGCCCTGGCTTCGGCGCGCCTCTACCTCGGCTGCCACAACGCCGCGCAGGTCCTCGCGGGCTTCTGCGGCGGCTTCGTCGTCACCGTGCTGGCGGTGCTGTTCCTCTGATCCCGGGCCTCCGCGCGGAGAGCTCCTCTCCGTATTATTATGGCAAAGGCCTCCGCTGCGGCGGAGGCCTTTGTCCGTTTCGGCGGAAGCCGGTGTCCGTCGGGCGGGCGGCTATACGCAGCCCTGTGCCAGCATGGCGTTGGCCACCTTCATGAAGCCGCCGATGTTGGCCCCCGCGACGTAGTTGACGTAGCCGTCCTCCTGTGTGCCGTAGCGCACGCACACCTCGTGGATGTTGCGCATGATGGCGTGCAGGCGTTCGTCGACCTCCTCGGGCGTCCACGTCAGGCGCATGGAGTTCTGGGTCATCTCGAGCCCCGAGGTGGCCACGCCGCCGGCGTTGGCCGCCTTGCCCGGGGCGTAGAGCAGGCGGTGCTGCTGGAAGATGCGGATCGCCTCGGGCGTAGAGGGCATGTTGGCCCCCTCGACCACGCAGCGGCAGCCGTTGTCGACGAGCATCTGCGCCTCGTCGCCGTTCAGCTCGTTCTGCGTGGCGCACGGCATGGCGACGTCGCATGCGATGCCCCACGGGCGCTGCCCGGGGTGGTAGGTCGCCGACGGGTAGCGGTCGGCATATTCGCGGATGCGGCCGCGGTAGATGTTCTTGAGCTCCATGACGTAGTCGAGCTTCGCGGCGTCGATCCCCTCGGGGTCGTGGATGAAGCCTGACGAGTCGGAGAGCGTCACCACGCGGGCTCCGAGCTGCGTGGCCTTCTGACAGGCATACTGGGCGACGTTGCCCGAGCCGGAGATGCAGACCCTCTTGCCGCGCAGGCTCTCGCCGCGCGTTGCGAGCATCTCCTCGGCGAAGTAGCAGGTGCCGTATCCCGTCGCCTCGGGCCGCAGCGGGCTGCCGCCCCAGTCGCGGCCCTTGCCGGTGAGCGTGCCCGAAAACTCGTCGCGCAGCCGCTTGTACTGCCCGAAGAGGAAGCCGATTTCGCGCCCGCCGACCCCGATGTCGCCCGCCGGGACGTCCGTGTCCTGCCCGATGTGGCGCTGCAGCTCGGTCATGAACGACTGGCAGAACTTCATCACCTCGTTGTCCGACTTGCCCTTGGGGTTGAAGTCCGAACCGCCCTTCGCGCCGCCCATGGGCAGGGTCGTGAGGCTGTTCTTGAAGGTCTGCTCGAAGGCGAGGAACTTCAGGATCGAGAGGTTCACCGAGGGGTGGAAGCGCAGACCGCCCTTGTAGGGGCCGATGGCGCTGTTCATCTGGACGCGGTAGCCGCGGTTGATCTCGATCTCCCCCTGGTCGTTGAGCCATGGCACGCGGAAGATGACGATGCGTTCGGGCTCGGCGATGCGTTCCAGAATCTTCATCTTCCGCAGCATGGGGCTGGCTACGATGTGCGGGGCCAGCGATTCGGCCACCTCGCGGACGGCCTGGTGGAACTCCGGTTCTGCGGGATTGCGGGCGATGAGCCGGTTCATGAACTCATCGACGTACTGACGGGCCTGTTCGTTCATAATGTCATTTTTTAGGGATTGGATTGTTTGGTTTGCTTCTCCAAATTTAAGATTTGTTCCGCTGTTTTGCAAATCCTTTAATAATTTCGTAAAATATCTTATTATCCATCCCTGCCGCGTTTGCTTACGATCCGCTTGGACGGTCGGCCGGACGAAGGCCGATCCGTAATAAAAAATGACGGATCCGCGAGGAATCCGTCAGGAAAAAATTTTTTGAAAAAATTTCATGCGGGAGGCTCCCGCCCTACACTATTTCGTGAAGGCGAAGCCGACGTAGGCGTTGTCGTACTGCGAGAGGAGCGTTGCGGCGGCCGACAGCGTCTCGAGGTTGCTGCTCTCGATCTTGTCGCCCACCTGCTGGACGATCTCCATGAGCCGTTTGACGGGGAAGACGATCGTCAGTTCGCTGCCGTTCAGGTAGGCGTGGCTCGGCACGGCGCCCAGCGTCAGCTTTCCGTTTGCCAGGCTGAAGGTGATGTCGTGGCTTTCGGCATCGAACACGTAGGTGCCCTCGATCTGGTGGCCGTCGAATGCCGCGGTGACCTTCTTGTCCTTCTTGACGAAGGTGAGCGTCCCCTTGCCTGCCTCCAGTCCGCCCTTGGCATAGATCTTCGTGAGCTGGTCGACAATCAGCGTCTCGATGAACGAGCCGCCGAAGGCGGCTGCGAGGCCTTCGCCCTCGAACTTCACGCTCGGGCGCGTGTAGGTCCATGTGCCGTAGAGGGCCATTTCGGTCAGCTTGCCGCCCGTAGCCTTGTCCGCCGTCGTCGTGGCGCTCTTCTTCAGGGCGTCGAGCCACTCCTGTGCCTGCACGCCCGGGATGGCGAGTACGATCGCGGCAAAAAGTATGAGAATCCGTTTCATGTTCATGACTGTCAGAGTGTTTCCATTTCGCGCAGCCACGCTGCGGCCGAGGCATCCGAGGGCATGCGCCAGTCGCCGCGGGGCGAGAGGGTCAGCGTGCCGACCTTCGGGCCGTCGGGCATGGCCGAACGCTTGAACTGTTGCGAGAAGAAGCGGCGCACGAAGGTGCGGAGCCATTTGAGAATCGTCGCCCGGTCGTAGCTGCCGCGGAAGGCCTGCTCGGCCAGGAAGAGCGTCTTGGCGGGTCCGTATCCCGCGCGGACGAGGTTGTAGAGGAAGAAGTCGTGCAGCTCGTAGGGCCCGACCAGATCCTCGGTCTTCTGCGCGATGTGCCCCTGCGCATCGGCGGGCAGCAGTTCGGGGCTCACCGGCGTGTCGATGATGTCAAGCAGCGTGGCGCGCGTCGCCGCGTCGCGCTCGGTGTCGGCGACCCACTTCACGAGGTGGCGCACCAGCGTCTTGGGAATCGAGGCGTTGACGCCGTACATCGACATCTGGTCGCCGTTGTAGGTTGCCCAGCCCAGCGCCAGCTCCGAGAGGTCGCCCGTGCCGATGACCAGCCCGCCTTCCATGTTGGCCACGTCCATGAGAATCTGCGTGCGTTCGCGCGCCTGGCTGTTCTCGTAGGCCGCCGAGCGGTCCCCGGGGTCGAGCCCGATGTCGCGGAAGTGCTGCATGCAGGCGTCGCGGATCGGAATCTCGCGCACCGTGACGCCCAGCCCGCGCATCAGCTCCAGCGCGTTGCGGTAGGTGCGGTCCGTCGTGCCGAATCCCGGCATCGTGATGCCGATGATCCCCGTGCGGTCGAGCCCCAGCTTGTCGAACGTGCGCACCGTCACGAGCAGCGCCAGCGTCGAGTCCAGCCCGCCCGAGATACCCACGACGGCGCACTTGCAGCCCGTGTGGTCGAGTCGCCGCGCCAGGCCGTGCGACTGGATCTGGAAGATCTCCTCGCACCGTTCGCTGCGGTGCCGCTCGTCCTGCGGGACGAACGGCATGGGGTCGATGTCGCGGTCGAGCGCCGCGGCGCGCAGCCCCTCGGGAATCTCCATCTCGATGACCGTGTTCTCGGTCGACGAGGCGTTCAGGCGGAACGAGGTGTTGCGGCGCCGTTCGTGGTCGATGCGTTCGATGTCGAGGTCGGCGACGAGCAGCTGCTCGTCGAGCTGAAAGCGCGGCATCTCGCGCAGGATGCGGCCGTTTTCGGCGATGAGGCCGTTGCCGGCGAAGACCAGGTCGGTCGAGGATTCGCCGAAGCCCGCCGAGCAGTAGACGTAGCCTGCGATGGTGCGGGCCGACTGCTGGGCCACGAGCTGCCGCAGGTAGGTGTGCTTGCCCACGGCCTCGGGCGAGGCAGAGAGGTTGAAGATTACCTTCGCGCCGTTGAGCGCCAGCTGCGACGAGGGCGGAATGGCCGCCCAGAGGTCCTCGCAGAGCTCCACGCCGAACTCCGTGCCGTTGACCTCGAACGTGAGGTCGGCGCCGAAGTCGGCCTGCTGGCCTGCCACGACGATCTGCTCTTCGCTGATGCCGGCGCCCGAGGCGAACCAGCGGTTCTCGTAGAACTCCGAGTAGTCGGGGATGTAGCTCTTGGGTACGACGCCCAGCACGCGGCCCTGCGTGAAGACCGCGGCGCAGTTGTAGAGCGTCGAGCCGTGGCGCAGGGGAATGCCGGCGATGAGTGTCAGGGGCAGCTTGCGCGTTGCGCGGACCAGCTCTTCGAGGGCTTCGTCCGCGGCGTCGAGCAGCGAGCCGTGCAGCAGCAGGTCGCCGCACGTGTAGCCCGTCAGGGCGAGTTCGGGGAAGACGACGATCTCCACGCCGCGTTGCGCCGCCTCGTCGGCCAGTGCCGCGAGGCGCGAGGCGTTCCAGGCGCAGTCGCCGACCTTCACGCGCGGCACCGCGGCCGCCACTTTCAGAAATCCGTAGTTGTCCATGTCGTATGGTGCTTGTGCATGCGGCGGCGGAGGCTGTGCGCCGCCGTCCGCCGCATGGGTTGTGTCCGGCCTACTCGGCCCAGAGCTGCGCGAGGTTCAGGATCACCTGCTCGGCCTTGCGCATGGTCGTGAGCGAGCAGTACTCGAATTTGCCGTGGAAGTTCATGCCGCCGGTAAAGAGGTTCGGGCAGGGCAGCCCCATGAACGAGAGGCGTGCGCCGTCCGTACCGCCGCGGATGGGTCTGACGAGGGGTTTCACGCCGGCCTGCTCCATCGCCCGCAGGGCCTTGTCGATCACCTGCGGGTGCGGCTCGACCATCTTGCGCATGTTGAAGTACTGGTCCTTGAGCGTGAGCGTCAGCACGCCGTCGCCGTACTTCTTCTTGAGCAGGTCGACGACGGCCCACATGAAGACCTTGCGCTGCTCGAAGCGGTTGCTGTCGTGGTCGCGGATGATGTAGCTCATCGAGGCCTTCTCGACCGTGCCGTTCAGTCCGACGCAGTGATAGAAGCCCTCGTAGCCCTCGGTGTACTGCGGACGCTCGGCCGCGGGCAGCAGCGCCTGCAGCTCGCAGGCCACGTCCAGCGCGTTGATCATCTTGTTCTTGGCATAGCCCGGGTGGACGTTGCGGCCCTGAATCTCGATCTTGGCGCTCGCGGCGTTGAAGTTCTCGTATTCGAGCTCACCCTCCATGCCGCCGTCCACCGTGTAGGCGAAGTCGGCGCCGAAGGCCTTGACGTCGAAGAAGTCCACGCCGCGCCCCACCTCCTCGTCGGGCGTGAAGCCGATGCGGATCTTGCCGTGTCGGACCTCGGGGTGGGCCATCAGGTACTCCGCGGCGGTCATGATCTCGGCCACGCCGGCCTTGTCGTCGGCGCCGAGCAGCGTCGTGCCGTCGGTGTGGATAAGCGTGTGGCCCTTGAAGAAGGCCAGCTCGGGAAACTCCTCGACGCGCATCGTCAGGTGGCCGTTGAGCACCAGGTCGCCGCCGTCGTACTCCTCGACGATGCGGGGCTTGACATCCTTGCCGCTCATGTCGGGCGACGTGTCGACGTGGGCGATGAAACCGATGACCGGGGCGTTCTCATACCCCTTCGAGGCGGGCACCGTGCCCATGACGTAGCCGTATCGGTCCATCGTCACCTCGGTCATGCCCAGCGTCTGCATCTCGTCGCGCAGGGCCTCGAGCAGCACCTTCTGCTTCTCGGTCGAGGGGAAGGTTGTGCTCTCCTCCGACGACTGCGTGTCGTAGGAGACGTATTTCAGAAATCTCTCTTTCAGGTCCATATCCTTGTTGTTTTTATTGAATTTTCGTTGTTGTTGCGTGTCCGGCCGCCGTTTTCATGTTTCACGGCGTGCCGCCGTCTTTGCAAATCCGCTCCGCTCCAAACCCCTCCCGAGGGAGGGCTTGCCGCATGGCGGGACGGTTCGTTTCGCTTTCTACATGGTCGGCCTCGGAGTGCGTCCTGCCACGGAAACGGCGCTTTTGGTAAATCCGGTGTGCCGTTGACGCATTTTCAGCGCATAGTTTCGTCTGCGTGTATCGTTACTCCTCCTTTTTCGCCCGCAGCGTGTGCCATGTGAAGTAGCCGATGATCGCCACGTACATCGCAAGACCCACCCACTCGGCGGCGTTCGATGCGGCCCAGTCGGAGAGGTACCAGTCGACCTCGGCGAACTTCAAGAGGGCACTTACCACACCCATCAGCGCACCGCCGGCGATGAAGCCCGAGGCGATGAGCGTGCCGCGGTCGAAGCGCGCCTTGTTCAGGGCGGCATCCTTCGAGCGGGTGGAGACGAACCAGGCGACCAAACCGCCGACGACCAGCGGGGCGTTGAGCTCCATCGGGATGAACATGCCCAGCGCGAAGGCGAGAGCCGGGACGCCGATGGCCGTGAGCACCAGCGCGAGGGCCGCGCCGCAGAAGTAGAGCATCCACGGGGTCTGACCTCCGGTCATCAGCGGCTGGATGACGGCTGCCATGGCGTTGGCCTGCGGGGCCACGAGCGCCCCTTCGCCGACGAATCCGAAGGTCTTGTTGAGGATAATCATCACGCCGGCAACCGTGGCTGCGGAGACGAACGTGCCGAGGAACTTCCAGATCTCCTGCTTGCGGGGCGTCGTGCCGAGCCAGTAGCCGATCTTCAGGTCGGTGATGAAGCCGCCGGCCATCGAGAGGGCCGTGCAGACCACGCCGCCGATGATAAGCGCGGCGGTCATGCCCGTCGTGCCGCTCAGGCCGACCGAGACGAGGATGAGTGACGAGAGGATGAGCGTCATGAGCGTCATGCCCGAGACGGGGTTCGTGCCGACGATGGCGATGGCGTTGGCGGCCACCGTGGTGAAGAGGAAGGCGATGACGAAGACGATGAGCAGCGCCGTGACGGACTGTACCCAGCCGTCGAGCAGTCCGAAGTGGAAGAAGACGAAGACGCAGACGAGCGTCGCGATGAGGATCGTCAGGATGCGCTTCATCGTCAGGTCGCGCTGCGTGCGTTCCGTGGCGGCTGCGGCGCCCTTGCCGCCGCCGAACTCCGAGACGGCGAGCCCGACGGCCTGGCGGATGATCTTCGACTGGCGGACAATGCCGATGATGCCGGCCATGGCGATGCCGCCGATGCCGATTGGCTTGCCGATGAAGGCGTAGAGGTTTTCGGCCGTGAGCAGGGCCGAGGGGTCGGCCAGCAGCTTCTCGTTCGTCACGCCGAGCAGCGAGGCCAGCGCCGCGGGATCGAGCGCCTGGGCCAGCGAGCCGACGACCGGCACGATGACGAACCACACGAGGCACGAGCCTGCGGTGATGATCATGGCGTACTTGAGTCCGATGATGTATCCCAGACCGAGCACGGCGGCCGAGGTGTTCAGACCGAAGACCACCTTGAACTTGTCGGCCGCGACCTGTCCCCAGGCGCAGATGCGCGTCGAGACGCCCTCGGTCCAGAGGCCGAACGTGCCGACCACGAAGTCGTAGAGACCGCCCACGAGGCCCGCCACGGCGAGTAGCTTGGCCTGGTTGCCGCCCCGTTCTCCGGAGACGAGCACCTCGGTCGTCGCGGTCGCCTCGGGGAAGGGGTACTTGCCGTGCATCTCCTTGACGAAGTACTTGCGGAAGGGGATGAGCAGGACGATGCCCAGCAGGCCGCCGAAGAGCGACGAGAGGAAGACCTGCCAGAAGGCGGCGTCGAGCCCCAGGATGTAGAGCGCCGGGAGGGTGAAGATCGCACCCGCGACGATCACGCCCGACGAGGCGCCGATCGACTGGATGATGACGTTCTGCCCGAGCATGTTTTTCTTGCCGAGCACCGAGCCCATGCCCACGGCGATGATGGCGATGGGGATGGCGGCCTCGAAGACCTGCCCGACCTTCAGGCCGAGGAAGGCGGCCGCGGCCGAGAAGATGATGGCCATCAGGACGCCCATCGTGACGGAGTAGGGGGTCACCTCGCAGGGAGTCGTCGAGGCGGGCATGACGGGAGTGTACTCCTCGCCGGGTTTGAGTTCGCGGTAGGCGTTCTCGGGCAGTGAGGTCTTGACTTTTTCGGATTCCATGTCTGTGTCTGGATTTGCTGATTTTGGAATGGATGGTTTTTTGCGGGTTTTTGGTCGGCCGGGCCGGCTTCCGGGCTTCCCGGTTTGCGGGGCTTCCGTCTTTCCGGCTGCGCCGTTTTGCTGCTCGGATCCCGGTTGCGGGACGCGCGGACCGCTCCTTTTCGGATGCCGGCGGCTCACCTTTGTTTATTCGGGTGCCGTCCGGGCACCGGGCCGGTCAGGCTGCGGGGGCGTCTACCTGCCTGGGCGGCGTCAGCGGTTGTCGCCGTTACCCGAGATCAGGTGGCGCTGCATGCGCGAGCGGAGCTTGTCGACGTTCATCTGCGCCACCTCTTCGAGCTCGTAGCCCAGGTCGCGCGAGAGTGTGGCGCAGTACCACAGCACGTCGCCGATCTCCTTGACGATCTCCAGCCGCCGCTCGGGCGTGAACTCCTCGTGGGCGTCGCGGATCACCTTCTTGACCTTGTCGGCCACTTCGCCGGCTTCGCCCGTGAGCCCGAGCGTGGGGTAGATGATGCGGCGGTCGTCCGGATAGATGGCCGTCTCGAGGGCGTGCTGCTGGTATTCGTTGAGTGTCATGATCGGATAGGATTTTTTATAGTTTGTGCAAAAATAGCAAAATATTTGGGAAAACCGTCGCAAAAGCCCCGTTTCGCGACCGAAACGGGGCTTTTCTTCGGGCGGGACGGATTTCCGGGTGCGGCAGGGCGGCTTTCCCCCGGGACGGGCTTTCTTTGGAGCAGAGCGACTTTTCCGGATGCGGCGGGGCGGAGACTCAACCCTGCCCTGCCTGAAGTTGCGGCCGGAAGCCGCTGTCGGACACGGGCCGGAGGCTGCGGTCGGTCACAGCCCGCCGAGAAACTCCGTGATCGCCTGTACGAGCCCGGGGGCGAGGGGCAGCGTCGGGTCACCGTAGGCCGTGCGCAGCTGCCCTTCGAGGGTCGTTTCGGTGCACGTCTTGAGTGTGTGCGCCATGCCGGGGATGATGCACTTCCGGGCATCGCGGCGCGCCGCGGCGAGTGCCTCGGCGTTGTCCGCGGGAACCTGCAGGTCGTTGCCGCCGCCGACGATCAGCACCGGAACCTGCGCCTTGCGCAGCTCCTGCCGCGGGTCGTAGCGCATCTGCGAGATGATGAAGGGCTGCACACTGGGGCTGAAGAGCGCCTGCAGTCCCTGCGTGTGGTAGGTCATGTCGACCCGTTCGCCCCGCTTGAGTGTGGCGATGATCTGCTCAACCTCGACGAAGAGCTCCATGTGTGCCGGAACGAGTTGCCCGGCCAGCTGCAGGCGGAGCACTTCGTCGATCGGGTAGCCGGCGCCGCAGAGCGAAATGATGCCCGCGATGGCGGGCGAGCGCTGTGCGGCGACCGACGCGATGAGCGCCCCTTCGCTGTGGCCTGCGAGCACCACGCGGCGGAATCCCTCGCCGGCGAGGTAGTCGGCCAGCGCCGCGGCGTCGTCGATGTATTGGTCGAGGGTCAGCTCCGGGAGCTGCGTCGGGTCGTCGAGCACGCTCGAGCCGATGGCCCGCTTGTCGTAGCGCAGCACGGCGTAGCCCGCTGCGGTCAGCTCCTCGGCCAGCAGGCGGTAGCAGTCGCTGCGGATGCCCAGCCGGTTGTTGCCGTCGCGGTCCGTCGGGCCCGACCCGGCAATCAGCAGCACGGCGGTCTCCGCCCCGCGGGCGGGCACCGTCAGCGTGCCGTAGAGACGGCCGAAGTCGCGTTCGAGTGCGACGGGGCGCTCCTCGCATGCCGGGGCGGTCGAGGCCGTTGCGGCGGCCGCAGCGCTTTCGGGTGCGGGTGCGGCGGGTGTCGGGGTTGCGTCGGTGGGTTGTGCGGCGGTGCGAAGGATCGTCGCCACCGTCAGCAGGGTGCAGAGTCCGTAAAGCAGTCGTTTCATAATGCGTTGTTTTTCAGAGTTTGTCGACGATACGTTCCAGGCCGATGCCGCGCGAGGCCTTGACGAGAATCAGCGCATCGTGCAGCGGTGCGGCGGCGAGCGCTTCGGCAAGCTCCGCGCACGAGGGGTAGAGGCGTGCGGCCGGTCGCGGTTCGGGCAGCGAGGCGTAGGCGCGGGCGAACTCGCCGCCCACGAGCAGCAGCTCCGCCGCGGGGTCCTGCGCCGCCTGGAGGATGACCTGCCGGTGCTCCTCTTCGGACCAGGCGCCCAGTTCGAGCATGTCGCCCAGAATCAGCACGCGGCGCGAGCGCCCGCCGAGCGGCTCGGCGAGGAAGTTGCCCACCGAGGCGTGCATGCTCGACGGGTTGGCGTTGTAGCAGTCGACGATGAGCGTGTTGCGGCCGGTCTGCATGCGCTGCGAGCGGTTGTTGTCGGGAATATACCCCGCGATGGCGCGGCGGATGCGCTCGTCGGGGATGTCGAAGTGGCGCCCCACGGCGATGGCCGCGGCGACGTTGAAGCGGTTGTACTCCCCCTCGAGGTGGTGTTCGTAGCCGTCGGCCAGCGCGGCCGTGTAGCGCACCGTGCGGAGCGTCGGCCGCTCGTCGGCCATCGACGCCAGCACGGCGTCGTCGCTGCGCACGAAGGCGCAGCCGCCCGTTGCGGCGAGCCGGTCGTAGAGCTCGCCCTTGCCGCGCCGCACCCCCTCCGGGCCGCCGAAGCCTTCGAGGTGGGCACGCCCGACGTTGGTCAGCAGCCCGTAGTCGGGCTCGGCGATCGAGGCCAGCAGGGCGATCTCGCCGCAGGCGCTCGCCCCCATCTCCACGACGCCGAACTGCGTGTGGGCATCCATCGCCAGCAGCGTCAGCGGCACGCCGATGTGGTTGTTCAGGTTGCCCTGCGTGGCGTGGACCGTGAAGCGCTCGGCCAGCACGCGGCTTATGAGCTCCTTGGTCGTCGTCTTGCCGTTGCTGCCCGAGATGGCGAGGATCGGGATGCCCAGTGCGCGGCGGTGTTCGCGCGCCAGCTGCTGCAGGGCGCGCAGCGTGTCGGGCACGAGGTGCATGCGCGGGTCCGTGGCGGCCGCGGGGTCGTCCACGACGGCGTATGCCGCCCCCTTGTCGAGCGCCTCGGCGGCGAAGCGGTTGCCGTCGAAGGTGGCGCCGTGCAGCGCGAAGAAAATCGAGCCGGGCACGATGCGCCGCGTGTCGGTCGAGACGCCTGCGCAGGCCCGGAACAGTTCGTAAAGTGGTGACATGACAGCAAAAATTGAAAAAGGGATGCTCCCTCTTGTTGAAAAAGGGACGCTCCCCCTGGCGGTCGGAAGCGTCCCGGTATGGCGTGTGGTTATTCCCGGTCGACGTAGAGGTGGTAGGCCCCGCAGTGGAGGCAGCGGAAGAGGTAGCCGGCCGTCTCGCCCACGGCCTGGAGCACCTCCCGCACGCGGGGATCGCCGCCCCGCTCCTCGTAGTCGGTGAAGACGGCGTCGGCAATGCCCATCGCTTCGAGCTCCTCGGTGCCGACGTCCCCGAGGAAGGTGCAGTAGTCGTCGCAGCAGTAGGGGAAGAAGTCTCCCTGCCAGCTCGGGTAGCCCGGCGTGCGGTGGTAGAGTTCGTCCGCCTTCGCGGGGTCGGTGACGAGCCGGCTTCCGCGCGTTATGAACGTCGCGTCGAACTTGCGGGCCGCCTCGCCGCTGTGAAGGCACTCGGCGCAGACGCGCGGCGCCGGGCCCGCGCAGTAGACTGCACCCGTGTAGAACCACTCGCGCGGGCGGCCGCAGACGTCGCAGACCCCCTCCTCGCGGCGGATGATGCCGCACTCGTAGGCGGCGGCGTTGTAGCGGAAGGCCACGGGGCCCTTCGGTGTGTCGGACATGTCAGATGTGTTTGTCTCCGTTGTGGAACTTCACCTCGTCGATGAATTTCTTGATGTTCTGCTCCTCGGCGCGCGGGCAGATCATCAGCACGTCGTCCGTGTCGACGACGATGTACTCCTTCAGGCCGCTGATGACGGCAATCTTCCCCGCGGGCAGCGAGACGATCGACGAGCGCGTGTCGTAGAGGTAGCACCCTTCCGCGGGGATGGTGTTGGCGTAGCGGTCCTTGCGCGAGTGCTGGTAGACCGATCCCCACGTGCCGACGTCGCTCCAGCCGAACTCGCCGCAGCGCACGTAGACGTTGTCGGCCTTCTCCATGATGCCGTAGTCGATCGAGATGGCGCGGCACTCCGAGAAGGCGATCTCGACGACGCGGCGCTCGGCCTCGGTGCCTGTGGCCTGCATCACGCCGCTGAAGAGCTGGTGGTGTTCGGGCAGGTACTTCTCGAAGGCCTCGATGATGCTGCGGACCTTCCAGATGAAGATGCCCGAGTTCCAGTAGAACTCGCCGCACTGGATGAAGGTCTGCGCCAGCTCGAGGTTGGGCTTCTCGGTGAAGCACTTGACCTTGCTGATGGGCTGCGAGTCCGAGACCTGGATGTAGCCGTAGCCCGTCTCGGGGCGCGTGGGCTTGATGCCCACGGTCATCAGGGCGTCGTGCCGCTCGGCGAAGTCGAGGCACTCGCCGATGATGGAGAGGAAATCCTCCTCGTTGAGGATCAGGTGGTCCGACGGCGTGACGATCATCTCCGCGTCGGGGTCGCGCTTCATGAGCGTGTAGGCCGCATAGGCGATGCAGGGGGCCGTGTTGCGGCCCACGGGCTCGCAGAGCACCTGCGAGGCTTCGATCTCGGGAATGTGCTCCAGTACGAGCGACTTGTATCGGTCGTTGGTCACCACGAGGAAGTTCTCCGGGGGCACGATCTTCGCGAAGCGTTCGTAGGCCTGGCGGATGAAGGATTTTCCCGTACCCAGGATGTCGAGGAACTGCTTGGGCATCGACTGCCGGCTCTTGGGCCAGAAGCGCGTGCCGACGCCTCCCGCCATGATGACACAATATTTGTTGCTGTTCATGAGTTAATATGGCGTTAAGTAAGGCAAAGATAAAAATATTTTAGTAACTTTGCCGCCTGATGCGGATTAAATTTGTGCGACGATGAAGATCAGACTGTTCACCATCCCCAACATGCTGACCCTCTCGAACCTGCTCTGCGGCACGTTCGCACTGGTGTCGGCGCTCAAGTACGGCAACCTCGAATGGAGCTTCTGGTTCGTGGTGCTGGCCGCCGTGTTCGACTTCTTCGACGGCTTCGTCGCGCGCCTGCTCGGGCAGAGCTCCCCGATCGGCCTGCAGCTCGATTCGCTGGCCGACGTCGTCTCGTTCGGCGCCGTGCCCGCCGCCGTGCTCTACGTGATGACCACGCACTCGTTCGCCCGGGAGGAGACCCTGCTGCTGTATGTCTACGCCTTTGCGAGCTTCCTGCTGGCCGCCTTCTCGGCCCTGCGGCTGGCGAAGTTCAACATCGACGAGACGCAGCACGAGGAGTTCTGCGGCCTGCCCACACCGGCCAACGCCCTCTTCTTCACCTCGCTCGGGCTTATCAGCGCCCGCACGGGATTCGACTTCGGCGGGCCCGTGCTCATCTGCATCATGCCGCTCATGGCCTGGCTGCTCGTGTCGCCCGTGAGGATGTTCGCCCTCAAGTTCCGCGGCTTCGGCTGGCGCGGAAACCAGGTGCGCTACCTCTTCCTGCTGCTGGCCGTCGTGCTGATCGTCATCCTGCGCCTCTACGCCGTGCCGGCGATCATCGTCGCCTACATCCTGATCTCGGCCCTGCGCTGGGGCATGATGCTCTATCACGCAAAGGATTGTGAACAAGCGTGATTTGTATAATTAAAAAATTTTAATTACCTTTGCCGCGGTTTTCCGCCCGTTGACATGTCGCCACTGTCGAAACGCATACTGCTGATGCTGCTCGTCGGGCTCTGCCTGGCGGCTCCCGCCGCACTGCGTGCGCAGCACTTCGATGCCAGCGACCTGATGCGAGCCCAGCAGCGCGGCCAGTCGACGAGCCTCTACGGAGGCAACCCCTACGAGCAGACCGGCGAGGAGAATGCCGAGGGGCAGCAGCCGCAGGACACGACCAAGAAGGAGCGGAAGATCCGCAAGCCGCTCGAATCGTACTTCTTCAGCGATTCGATCCGCGCGCTCAACAACTTCATGTGGAACGTGCGGCGCGACTACAACCGCGTGGAGATCGGGACGCTCGACACGATGCTGACCGACTACCGGATCGACTATCCGTTCTACCGCGAGGATGTGGGCGACATCGCGCAGGGCGCGCTCGGGCAGGCTTCGCTGCCGCTGAACTACTTCCGGCGGCCGCAGTTCTTTGACTTCATGTTTGCGAGTCCCTACTACGCGTATACCTACGACATGGAGAACGTGCCGTTCTACAACACCAAGCGGCCGCTCATCCGCATGAACTACGCCGAGTCGGGCCAGAAGCGCTACCGCGAGGAGAACTTCGGCATCATGGTGGCGCAGAACGTCTCCCCGACGACGGGCTTCAACGTCGACTACAAGTCGCGCGGTACGAAAGGCCAGTACATCTGGTCGCGGACGAAGAACCACAACCTCTCGCTGGCCGTGAGCCATACGGGCAAGCGCTACTCGGTGCATGCGGCCTTCTACAACAACCACATCGAGCAGCAGGAGAACGGCGGCGTGGTGGGCGCGTGGGCCATTGCCGACACGACCTTCGACCTGCCCTCGGGCGTGCCGATGAAGCTGGCCGACGCCCAGGCCCAGAACACCTACCGCAACAACGGCTTCTTCATCACGCAGTCCTACGGTATTCCGCTGCAGCGCATGACCGACTACGACTTCTCGATGGCGGGGCTTTCGGCCGTCTACATCGGCCACTCGTTCGAGTACAGCTCCTGGAGCAAGGTCTACTCCGACATCCGGGCGACCTACACCGACGAGCGCGACCACCGCGACGAGCAGGGCAACTTCGTGCCGGCGACCTACGAATACTACGACAACTGGTTCATCAACCCCGAGCAGACGCGCGATTCGATCTACGAACGGCGCATCTCGAACCGCTTTTTCGTGCAGGCACAGCCGTGGGATCGCGACGGCGTGGTGGGTACGATCGACGGCGGTGTGGGCATCGACCTGCATACCTACTCGCAGTTCATGATGGATGATTTCCTCACGGGGAAGTACACGAAGGTGAAGAAGACCAGCTACTTCGTCTACGGCTCCGTCGAGGGCAAGATAAAGAAGTACGTCGACTGGGACGCGAACCTGAAGTTCTACCCGTCGGGGTACAGAGGCGGAGACCTCTCGCTCGGCGCCCACCTGGCGCTGACGGGCTTTCTCCGCGGACACCCTCTGATTCTCGAAGGGCGGTTCTCGCTGGACCGCCGCTCGCCCAACTACTGGCAGGAGAATCTTTTCTCGAACCACTATGTGTGGTCCACTCCCTTGAGCAGGGAGAATGAAACCCGTTTCGAGGTGAAGTTTTCCGTCCCCGATTATGCCTTCGAGGCAGGGGCCTGGCAAAGCGTCGCAACCGACAAGATCTACTATGCGTCGGACAGCAACGTGGCCCAGAAGAGCGGAAGCGTAAGCCTCACGGGTGTGTATGCCCGCAAGGATTTCCGCCTCGGCGGACTTCATTTGGACAACAGGGTATTGCTGCAGTGGAGTACGGATCAGGAAGTTGTACCCGTTCCGCTTCTCAGCGCCTTCCTCTCGTATTACTACGAGTTCTGGGTCGTGCGCGACGTACTGCGCCTTCAGATCGGACTAGACGGACGCTACAATACGATGTATTATGCACCCGGTTACAATCCGGCACTGTCGGTGTTCTACAATCAGCGGGAGTTCGAGGTGGGGAACTATCCCTACGTGGACGCCTACGTGATGGGAAAGTGGAAGAGAATGCGGATATTCATCAAATATCAGCATCTGAACAAGGGTTTGTTCGGCAACGGAGCCTATTTTTCGGCGGCGGGTTATCCGCTCAATCCGGGCATGTTCAAACTCGGCATCTCATGGGGATTCTATGATTAGCGTATTGTTCTGCGCGGAATGAACTGCCCGCAAAGCAATCATTTATGTTGAAGAAAACGGTATTGACGTTTGCGTTCTTAACAACACTTACTACCTTTTACGGCTTGAATGCCCGGTTCAGCGCCCCCGAGACGGAAGACATGGCGCTGGACGAGACGGCCGGAATCCTGACGGCGACAGCCCCCGCAGCGGCGGAGAAGCCCGTCATTTCGGCCTATGATGACCTGATTCGCCGCGTCAGCGAGCGCGAAGGCAACGACTGGCGTCTGATGAGCGCCATCGCCTACCACGAGTCGCGCTTCACGCCCGACATTACGTCGCGCAGCGGCGCCCGCGGCCTGATGCAGATCATGCCCTCGGTGGCACGTCAGTTCGACGTGCCGGTGGAGGAGATCTCCGATCCCGAGACCAACGTGTGGCTCGCGAACAGGCTGCTGACGGAAATCGAGTCGATGCTGCGCCTTCCGGAGAGCACCTCCGAGACGGATCGCATGAGCATCGTGCTGGCCTCCTACAACAGCGGCATCGGACATGTGAACGATGCCCGGCGTCTGGCCCGCCTCAACGGCGAGGACCCGAACTCCTGGGAGGTGGTGGCCCGCTACCTGCAGCTGAAGGCGGAGCCCGAGTATTATCAGAACGAAGTCGTCAAATGCGGACGCTTCACCGGCAGCCGGCAGACGCTGGCCTACGTGAAGGATGTGATCGGCCGCTACGACACGTACTGCCGCATCGCCCGGCGATAGGGCGGCGGTAAACCACAAAGCCGGAATCCCCGTTACGGGATTCCGGCTTTTTTTGTGCCCTGTCCGCCTGCCGCTGGTATTGCTGCGGTTCGTGAATTGCCGGCGTTTGCGTTCCGTCCCTGCCTGCCTGCTGCCGCGGGTTGTTATCGCCGCATGTTACGCATTGCTGTTTCCCATCCTGTTGCGGCCCCTCCCTTTACTTTTCACCTTTCACTTTTCACTTTTCACTTTTCACCTTGCAAAAAGGGGGTGGGCGGAAGCGCCGCAGCACCTCCGCCCACCGTCGTGTCGGATCGGACCCTGCGGTCCGAAGATCAGTCGTAGAGCAGCTCGATGTCGTCGACCCACATGCGGCTGTTGCGGCTGCCGGTGAAGTAGTCGCCCAGACGCGACGCCGAGCAGACGACGATGATGTGCGTCGGACGCCTGTCCGTAACGCCGCGGTAGTCGATCGGAATGGTGATCTGCCGCCACTCGGCGACATCCTCGTGGAAGTACTGCACGCCGTAGCCGACGACATCCTTGCCCTCGGGATCGAAGAAGGTCGAGGCTTCGCGCGTGTCGATGCTTACGGGGCAGTCGTCCGTGCCGAAGAGCTCGTGGTCCTTGCCGTAGCCGTACTCCTCCTTGGTCCAGGTGCCCAGTGCAACGTAGATGCTGCCGGTGTCGTAGTCGCCCACCTGGAGGCTCTCGCCGACGGGCAGGCTGCCGATATCCTTGGCGTTGTCGATCTTGCCGCAGGTGTACTTCACCCACAGCCGCAGGGCCGTGGGCCGCAGCGTGAAGGGACGTCCGAAGTTGACGATGCCGTGCGAGAGGCTGCGGATGCCGACGAACTCGCCGGTGAAGAGGTTGCCGGCCGCGAGCTTGATGACCACGTAGCGCGATTCGAGCCGGGCGGCGTATTGCCCCGTCGCTCTCGGGTGGAGGTCCGTGACGGGGGTGGTGAGGTTGTCGCTGCTGCTGATGACCGTGGCGCCGTTGTTTCCCGTACCCCAGAAGGGGTCGATCGCGTTGCCGGCGGCATCCGATGCGAAGGGCAGCCACGGATTCTTGGGCTTCGACCAGGTCTCCAGGTCGCAGTTGGGCAGCTGTCGCTCCTCCTCGGTCGTGAGCGTGCGGACGGCGCTCTCCTCCTCGCCGCAGAAGGCCTTGACTTCGTAGGCCGTCTGCGGTTCGGCCTGCAGGCGGAGCGTGAAGCTGCCGCCCGACACCTCGACGGGCGAGTCGGCGTCGTCGCTTGCAATGCGGGTCCACGCCTCGTCACCGGCCTTGCGGTAGCTGAAGCCCATCGTCGAGCCGGCGATGCCCTCGCCGTAGAGCCAGATGACGCGCGTCCAGGCGTCGGCCTGCCGCAGCGAGACGCTCTCCTCGGTGGGGATGACGTGGAGCGTCCACTGCTCGGTGCGTCCGTGGCAGGTGACGTCGACGAAACGCACCGTCTCGAAGTTCGAGCCCGACAGCTCCTCGAGCGTGGGGGAGTAGGCGGTGATGTCGGCCGGGCCGAGTTTCAGTTCGGTGACCGTGAGGGCCGAGCGGTCGGTGGCCTTGCCCACGGTGGCCGTGGCGATGCGGTTCTCCGTATCGAAGGTCGTGGCGCCGATCTGTCCCTCGACGGTGAAGCGCCGTTCGATGGTCTGCTCGGCCGTGATCGTCCAGTCGTAGTCCTGATAGAGCGAGAGGGTGACGTAGCGCGGCGTGCGCAGGTCGAACGTCCCCGTGAGGGGCTGCGAGGTCCGCACCTTGCCGAGCAGCTCCTCCTTGTCGAGTGCGACGCTGTGGATCTGGGCGTCGAGCGTCACGGCGTCGATCCGCACGTTGCGGATGTCGGTCTTCTCGTCGAGCTGGAGCGTCACCTGCCGGTTGCCCAGGTCGACCTTGCCGACGGTGAAGCCTTCGCCGCGCACGTCGGTGATCTGGAGCTCCACGACGGGATAGGGCACGTCGTTCTTGATGCAGCCCGCGAAGAGAAGAAGCGCCGCACCGGCGAGCGCCGTTTTCATCAGATATGCTGTCTTCATGGTCTTACTGCTTTTTCTTGTCCCACAGGTGGAATGTCATGCCGAAGTTGATGGCGGCGACGTTCAGGCGGAAACGCATGTTCGAGGCCTTGCGCGAGCCGATGCGGTTGCCGTCCTGGTCCTTCTGCGTGACGGAGGTGTACTGGATGCCGCCCAGCCCGAAGGAGATCGTCGCGCAGACGTTCGGGAAGATGTAGACGGCTGCTCCGGGGTTGAACGCCAGCTTGAGTTTCGTGTTGTCGCTGTAGATGCGCTTCAGCTCGCCGTCGCGCTTGTGGGCGTCGTTCGATGAACCGGTCGAGACCGAGAGCTCGAACTCGGCAAAGAGGCCGAAGCGCCCCTTGGGGTCGAGCCCGGCGTAGGAGCGGTGGAAGATGCCGAACGAGTAGTTGTTGCTCGAGATGTCGATGTAGGGCAGCGATCCCGAGAAGTCGTTGCTCTCGCCCAGGTCATAGTCGCCGTCGAGCGTGCCGTTCATGTGGGTGTAGCCGAAGCGGACGCCCAGGCAGCGGTTGTCGCGGTAGAAGTAGCCGACCGAGGGCTTCACCGTGGCGATGGCGCCTTCGGCCGAGAGGCTCGACAGGATGGTCAGCACGTCGGCGTTGTCGCTCGAGAGCGTGCCGTAGGAGGCCGTCAGGCCGATGATGACCTCGCCCTTGTAGGCGTACTTGAGTTTGTTGATCTCGCGGTTCATGCGCCGGCGCGTGGGCAGGAAGCGCTGCTTGCGCAGCTCGGTGCGTTCGCGTTCGAGCCGCTCGGCGGCCGACTCCGTTTCGGGAGTCGCGGCGGGAATGGCGGCCGTCGCGGCGGTGGCGGCCGGCGCTGCCGGCATCCGGTCCGCGAAGCGGGGCATCTCGGCGCGGACCGCCCCGGCAAAGAGGGTCGGAAGAAGAAGTAAAAGGATTCGTTTCATCTGCATGCCGGTTTTAGAGATAGAAGGCCATGCCGAGGCCGATCGAGAAGATGTTGACCTTGAAGTTCATCATGCTCGTGTCGAGCTTGCCCTCGCGCACCTGGTTGTGAACCTGCTTGACGTGGTTGTACGAAATGCCCATCACGCCGACGTTGACCTCCACGGCCATGTTGTTCGTCGCGAAGGCCACGATGCCGGGCGAGATGCCGAGCGAGAGGCTGTAGCCGGTCTGGTAGGTTCCCTTCACGGGCGAGTCGTTCGCGAACTTGGCCTGCGAACCGCCGGCCGAGAGCTGCATCTCGTTGAAGAGTGCGAAGCGCTTGCTGTTGCCCAGCGGGATGTACTGCCGCCAGATCACCGAGGCCGTGTAGCTGTGCGTGAGCGTGTAGAAGTCCCGAGCGCGGAACTCCGTGGCGTCGACGTCGTCGCCGAATTTCAGCGAGGCGTTGTCGAGCTTGAGCAGCGACCGCGCATAGACGAAGCGGGCGCCGATGGCCATGTTGTCGCGCAGGGCGTAGGCGATCATCGGGCTGACGCGGAAGGTGTAGCCTTCGGAGTTGATGTCCTCGATGATGAAGAACTGGTAGCGGTCGTTGGTATGGGTCGAGTAGGAGGCCGTTCCGCCGAAGATCCACTGGCCCTTGGGCACGAAGAGGTTGTGTCGGTCGGTCAGGCCGCGGCGGAGCCGCATCTCGTTGATGGTCATGGGACGTCGGGCCGGTGCGGCGAGGCTGTCGGCGGCCTGCTCCGCGGTGTGGAGCTCCGCCGGCTGCGCCTGCGCCGTCAGGGCCGTGCCGGCGAGGCACAGCGCCGCGGCGAACGTCGTAAGAATCTGCTTGCGCATGGTCGTGCGTTTTATCGTTAGTATACCCATTCAAAATCCTCGACGTAGAGCACGTTGTTCTCGCTGCCGGCCACGTAGTCGCCCTTGAAGCTCGTGGCGCAGGAGATCACCAGCGAGTAGTTCCCGGCCGCGGGCGCCGCCTCGCGGTCGTACCACACGATGGGGATCGTCAGCGTCTGCCAGCCGCCGGTCGACTCGGTGAGCATCTGCGAGCCGTAGCCGAGGATTGCCCCTTCGGGGAGCGACGTCGCGGCCTCGGGGTCCCAGAAGGTCGTCTCGTCGTAGCTCGATCCCGACTTGACGGTGTGGCGCGCCGTCCAGTCGGTGATGCAGACGAAGATGCGGCTCTGGTCGAGCTCCTCGGTGGTGAGCGAGCTGTTGCCCGTGTGGGTTACATTGGTGATCGTGGCGTTGTAGCGCAGGCTGAGGGCCGTGGGGCGGGCCGTGAAGTCGTAGACGACGCCGAAGCGGGCCAGGCCGTACATGTCGAGGAAGTTCGGACCCCCCTCGAACGTGCCGGTGAAGAGGTTGCCCGCGGCGAAGACGCCCGCCGCCACCATCGGCTTGAGCTGGGCGCAGCGGCCGTTGCTGCCCTCGATCTCCGCGCCCGTGCAGAGGGCGTTGGTCTGCTTGTTGTTGCCGCCGACCCAGAAGATGGTCCCGCTGTCGGCGTTCGGGTAGGGCACCTCGCCGCTCAGGACGGACCATCCCGCGACGACGTAGGTCGACCAGTCGTCCATGCCGGCGTTGGAGATCACGTCGCCTGCAGGGGTGTCGAGCGTCGCCGTGTATTCGACGCCGTCGATCGTGGCCACGCACGTGTAGTGCGTGCCGACGCGGAGCCCCTTTCCGTCGGGCGTATGGCAGGTCAGGCCGTTCGCATTCTCGGAGGTCGTCCATCCGGGGGCGAAGGTCGCCGTGTGGATGCCCTCCTCGTTGCGCACGCCCGGCAGTTGCACCTCGTCCTCCGCCGTGCGGAGCGTGAAGAGCACCTCGGCGTCGGGATTGGCCGCCGAGGCACGGAGCGTGAGCGAGCGGCTCCAGAGGCTCCAGTCCGTCTTTTCGATCGGCAGCAGTCCCTGAAGACGGTAGGAGGAGCTGCGCTCCAGCTCGCCGCCGTTGGCGTCCGTGACGCGGAACGTCAGCGCGAGCACGCCGGCCGGGCGCCCCGCGAAGAAGTCGTCGTTGAGCGTCACCGTCAGGTGCCGCTCGTCCGTGCGCTCGACCGCAACACCCGCGGGTGCCGCGTTGAGCAGGTCGTGGAGCTCATCGCCGACGGCGAGCGTCGCCGTGGCGATGGATGCGGCGCTGGCGATCAGGTAGCTCTTCGGCGTGCCGGGCGCATACTCCTGTGTCTGCTCCATGTCGAAGCCGTCGCCCTCGATCGTGATGTCGGCCCAGACGAAGGTGTCGTCCCAGTCGTCGGTCGAGTCGTCGACGGTGATCGTGAAGCATTCGATGAATCCCGGCAGGTCGGGGCTGAAGCGGAACTTGAGTGCGCAGTTGTCACCCGGTTCCACGTCGAGCGTCCCCTCCTTGACGATCTCGCCGCGCGAGGCGTGCTTGCCGCGGAACTTCCAGGCAAGGGTCCTGACCCCTTCGGGCAGGGTGAAGTAGCCCGTGGCGTCGGCCGTGAACTCCAGCCCCGCGAGGCTGCCCTGCGCGATCTGCGTCTCGTCGGCGGTGTCGCCTGCGGCGACCCAGACGGCGAAACTGTCACCGAAGGCCGATGCGACGTTCTGCTCGAAGGAGACCTGCGCCGCGACGCTCGTGCGGCGGCACGTCACCTCGACGGGGGTCGTGGCGCCGGCCGTCACCGTGAAGGGCTCCTCGCCCGTGTAGTGGCGGACCGTGAACGAGGCCGCGGCCTCCTCGCCCGCCTCGACGGCGATGCGGTAGTCGCCCGCCAGCAGCTCGTAGCGCTCGGGAATGCCCTCCTGCGACGTGTAGCGGCGCAGCAGTGCTCCCTTGTCGTCGTAGATGCGGACCGAGAGGTGTTGCAGCGGGTCGTACTCCCCGCTCGGCGAGTCGCTGCGCGTGCCTGCGACGGTCAGCTCCATCGTGCCGCGCGTGCCGCGGACGGCGTCGTCGGTTTCCGACTTCGAGCAGGAGACGGCGGCGAGCAGGCAGCACACGGCGGCGGCGTATGAAAATGCGTGTTTCATGGCGTGCGGGGTTTATCGGGTCGGCGTGAGCAGCTGCACGGTCTTCGAGACCGTCACGCCCTCGTTGTCCGTGACGTCGAGTCGGAAGTTGTGTTCGCCGGGGATGTTGACCAGCATCTGCACGAAGTAGGTGATCGAGAAGGGGACGTAGGTCTGGTTGCGGACCTTGTCGTTGATCGGGAAGCCCAGGCCGCCCTCCTCGATCGAGTTACCCAGCAGCGCCTGAAGCTGCGGGTCCTCGATCTGGCAGAGGTCGAACTGTGCAGGCAGGCCGATGGTCGGCAGCAGCGGGGTCAGTGTCGCGGACTCGATGCTGACGACGAACGAGCGGATGCCCTTCGGCGCGGTGACGTCGATCTCGATCCGCATGTCGGCCGTCACGGTCTGCTGGCTGTCGATGTCGTACTCCTTCCAGACGATGGTTGCGCCGGTGCCGGGTTCCGGATCGGGTTCCGGATCGGGATCGGTCCCGGGCTCCTCGATGCCGGGCTCTTCAGAGTCGTCCGTGCCGTCGACGACGATCTCCTCGTCCTCGACGAAGTTGTCGACCGTGATGTCGAGCTGGATGTCTCCCTTGTCGGCGTGGGAGATCACCAGGGCGATCTTGCGCCACTGCCCGGCCTTCACGCCCGTGATGGTCTTCGAGAAGTCGGTCGGCTCCTGCGTGTCGGCAAACTTGCCCGTGAGCTTGAATTCGAGCGTGTTGCTCTCCTCCTGCGGCAGGAAGTAGGCCGCGCGGGTCTCATCGAGCGCGAAGGTCATGGAGGCGTCGCCCAGCGAGACGGTCGACGCCGTGTCGTCGGTCAGCTTGGCCGCCAGGTCCGCCGAGCACAGCACCGTGACCTTGATGCTCTGCAGCTTGCAGACCACCTCGCCCACGGACGTCGCCTCGTTCTTGCGGATCGGCACCTCGACCGTCGTGCCGTAGACGGGGTGCTCCCACGCCGCGGCGGGCGTGGCGGTCTCCTCCTCCGAGCGCACGCGCATCGTGTAGCTGCCCACGGGCAGTTCCAGCCGGTTGTCGGCTCCGGCGAATGCCGTCTTCAGTTCGCCGTAGGTCTGCTTGAGCACCGATTTGCCCTCGGCGTCGAGAATCTCCACGAGGAAGTCGTCGACGGCGGGCTGCGTCTCGTCGGCGCGCGTCGAGGGACGCTGCGTCTCGTTGGCCGTGTCGTCGGGACGGGTTTCGGTCTCGGCGTCGTAGATGACGCGCATCGAGAGCCCCTCGAGCGAGAGGTAGCCTACGGCGCTCTGCGTGCCGTCGGTGCCGCCGGTGACGTTCTGCCGGTAGTTCGGCTCCTCCTTGATGCAGCCCGTTGCGAGCATCGCCGCAACGGCCATGGCTGCCAAAGTCTTGGTAAAGAGTTTCATATCGTGTCTGTTTATTGTTCGTTGTAGATGGCTTCGTCGTTGAGTTCGATTTCGACGGGCGCGATGACCTGCTCACCCTCGTCGAGCAGGATCGTAACCGTTACGCTGCCTGCCTGCGAGGCGTCGAAGGTGAAGGTGTGGCACGTGCGGGCCTTCGTCACGCCGTCGAGCGTGGCCGAGAAGCTTACCTCCGGTCCCTCGTCCGTGCCGGTCTGGCTCTGGCGGCGGGCCGTGCCGTTCACGCGGAGCGCCGTCCCGGCCTGCACGAAGACCGCCTCGCCGCCCTCGGCCGCAAACTCGAAGGTGTTGCCGGCCCCGGTGCGGACGGTGAAGTGCGCGTCGTGGAAGTAGTTGCGGAACTGCTCCGTAGTGCGGACGCGCGTCTGCGAGTTGGCCACCGTGGCCGTCACGGATACCGTGTTGGTGCGGCGGGCCTGCAGCGTGAACCGCTGCTCGCCGGCGTAGCAGACCTTGTCGGCCCCTTCGGCCGCGGGGTCGCCCCACGCGATGCGGGCCGTGTAGGTTCCCTCGCGGAAGATCGTGTCGCACTGCGCGAAGGCGTCGACGCTCGGCCAGCGTCCCTCGTAGCCGTCGCCCGTGAGCGTCAGGGAGAAGGCTCCGGCGTCGGGCGTCGGGACGGCCCGCGTGACGATCCCGGCGTCGGCCGCCGTCCTGATCTCGAGGCGTCCGAAGCCCTTGCCTGCGGCGCCCTCCTCCTGCTCGGAGCATCCGGCGGCGAGTGCCGCCGCGGCGATGATGTATGCGAAATATCGTTTCATGGCTGCTCGTTTATTTGTCGATGGAGACGCGGATGTTGTCGATGTAGACCCAGTTGTTGCTCATCGTGTTGCGGGTGAAGCCGCTGCCCGTCTCCTTGTCCTTCATGTAGACCTCCCAGACCAGGCGCTGCGTGTTGACCGCCCCCTCGACGCGCAGCGGAGCGCTCTCGCCGCCAAGCGGGATGTTGTCGAACGATCCCGAGAGCTCGCCCGTCAGATCGGTGAGCAGCGCATCGGGGATGTTCCACGTATAGTACTCGCTGCCGGGGCTCGACGTGCCGACCGTGTTGCGGTTCTCGTCGTCGGTGACGCCGAAGGCCAGGTAGGGCTGGTTCGTGCCGCCGGTGTTGCAGGCGCGGTTGAAGGAGTAGTTGAACGTGATGCGGATGTTCGGGCTCTTGCCGTCGCGGATGCCCGTCAGGGCGGGTGAGTCGACGCGGCCGTGGTAGGTGCCGTGGACGTAGATGCCGAACGATCCGGCGTATTCGTTGCGGCAGCAGATGCGCATCGCCTTGCCGGCCTCGACGCCGCAGCGGGCGCCGCTCCACCCCTCGGCCATGCCGTATTCGGAGAGCTGCTTGGCGGTGCTGCTGCCGCTGGAGGTTGCCGACGTGCTGTTGCCGGCGTTGTAGTCGAAGCCCGGCACGTTGTCGAAGCTCTCCTCGAGCAGGTAGGGAACCGACAGCGGCGTGGCGACCTCGTTGACCTGACCCTCGTTCAGGGTGGCGGGCAGCGTGACGGTGCGGTAGAGAAGGGCGTTCTCGGATTCGTAGGCCACCGTCAGGGTCTGTCCCTGCAGCGCCTCGGGGAAGTGCTCGAAGGGCAGGTCGTAGTCGCCTGCGCCCGTCACGGCGAAGGTGCGGCTCTGCGTGCCGTTGTCGAAGAGCACCCCTTCGATGTCGGTCGAGAGCGTGAACGAGTCGATGCGCTCACCGAGCGTCTCCTCACCCGTGTTCTCCAGGTGCAGGCGCAGCGTCGTGTAGACCTTGTCCGCCTCGGGAATGTGCAGCGCGAGGGGGGTTGTGTGGCCCTCGGCGAAGAGCCGGCCCTCGAGCGTGGCGGGTTTCGACTGGCTGCCCGTGCCGTAGGCCGTCAGGGTGATCCGCCCGTCGGCGGGGATGTCGACCGGGGCGATCACGGCGTAGACGACCGGTTGGTTTTCGGACGTAATCTCCAGCGGTTCGGGAAAGCGCAGCGTCAGCGTGTTGCTGCCGTCGGTCAGCTCCGGGGCGGCCTGCGCATCGGCGGCGTCGACCGTCAGACGGCCTGCGACGGGTTGCGGAAAGGCGATCTCGAGCCGCGTGACGGGCTCGGCGAGGCGGTTCTCGGCAAAGCGGATCTTCAGCACGTGCACCTTGTGCGCGAAGTCGAAGCGCACGGCATCGCTGTTGTCCCCCTCGACGAGGGCCTGCGCCGTGACGGGTGTGGCGACCATGACGTCGCAGGCGCCGTCGAATGCGCCGCTCTGCACGGCCGGAATCTCATACGCGGCGCGCGTCCCCTCGACTGCCGCGGGGCGGGGCGAGACGGCCAGGTAGGTGTACTCGCCGGCCTCGAGCTGCGGAATGTCGCCGCGGAAGCGGGCGTCGCCGAACGAGGCGTTGTAGTGCCACAGGGAGAAGGGCAGGGCGGAGAAGGCCTCGGCGCCTGCGCCGTCGAGCGCCCACAGGGCGATTTCGTCTCCGTCACACCAGCGGACCGTTGTGCCGTCGTCACCGAGTGCGGTGCGCGTGTCGGCGGCGATGTCGAGCCGGGGACCGGAACCGACGGTCACACGAAGAGTGCCTGCTTCGGGGTGCACCCCGGGCTCCGCGGTCTTGGAGCACGAGGCGGCGAGCAGAAGCAGTGCGAACAGGGTTGTCCTGAATTTCATATCTGTATGGAATAGGTTGTACGCTCTTGTCCGAATGTGTGCAAAAATAGGGGTCGCCGTCCTTTCGGGAAAATAAATTCAACGAACACCGTGTTTTTCATCATGAAAACGGTGCCGATGTTGTTCTGTTGGTCGTTGTCCGGCGTGTTTTCCTGCTTTCGGAACCGGCTCTGCTTCCACGTGTGTAGGCGGGCGGCGGGAGGGAGCGGACCTGGGTGTCGGCCTTTCGGTGACGGCCCCTGCGGTGTACTCCTGAAGATGCGTCCGGGTGCGGCGTGCGCGCGGAGTCCCGAGGCCGTGCGGCGGGTCGGGCGGGCGGCTCCCTGTGCCCGGAAAAAGGTCGTCCGGGCGAAAAAGAGGCCGCCCGGATCGGGGCGGCCTCTGAAGCCTGGTTGCGCGGAGGGGTTACTCCTGCTTGACGTACTTGTCGAGCCAGCCGAAGAATTCGCGGTTCCAGACGAGCGAGTTCTGCGGGCGGAAGACCTGATGGGCCTCGTCCTCGAACGAGACCAGACGCGCCGGGATGCCGCGCACGCGCGCCGCCGTGAAGGCCTCGAGCGACTGCGTGTAGGGGATGCGGTAGTCCTTCTCGCCGGTGACGATCAGGATCGGCGTGTCCCAGCGGTCGACGAAGCGGTGCGGCGAGTTGGCGTAGGAGCGCTGGGCCGTGGCATTCGTCTTGTCCCAGTAGGGGCCTCCGTAGTCGTTGTTGACGAACCACAGCTCCTCCGTTTCGCCGTACATCGAGTCGAAGTCGAAGATGCCGCAGTGGGCGATGAAGGCCTTGAAGCGCTTGTCGTGGCAGCCGGCCAGGAAGTAGACCGAATAGCCGCCGTAGGAGGCGCCCACGCACCCCATGCGGTCGCGGTCGGCCCACGGTTCGGCCGCCACGTCGTCGATGGCCGAGAGGTAGTCGCGGATGTTCTGACCCGAGTAGTCACCCGAAATCTGGTCGAGCCACTCCTGCCCGAACGAGGGCAGGCCGCGGCGGTTGGGCGCTACGACGACGTAGCCGCCCGAGGCGATCAGCTCGAGGTTCCAGCGGTAGCTCCAGAACTGCGAGACGACGCTCTGCGGGCCGCCCTGGCAATAGAGCAGCACGGGATACTTCTTCGCGGGGTCGAAGTCGGGCGGCAGCACGACCCACGTGAGCATCTGCTTGCCGTCGGTGGTCTTGACCCAGCGCTTCTGCACCTCGCCCATGCGGATGTGGTCGTAGATGGGTTTGTTGATGGCCGAAATCTGCGTCAGACGGCCGTCCTCGGGGTTCACGTCGAAGAACTCCGTGGCCATCGAGATCTTGGTCATCTCGGCGACGATGCGTCCGCCGCCCATCGTGAAGGCGTTGATGTCGTGGTCGCCCGAGGTGAGCACCTCGACCTCGGCCGCCGGGTGCTCGGCCGTCGCCGAGGGTACCTGCACGCGGCAGATCTGGTGCGTGGCCTCGATCGGGGCGATGAACCACAGCCGGTCGTTGCCCTCCCAGACGACGTTCATGGCGTTGTAGTCGAATTCGGCCGTCAGGTCCTCCATGCGGCCCGTGCGGCAGTCGTAGACGAACAGCCGCTCCTTGTCTGACTCGTTGCCCGCGCGGCGCATCGAGCGGAAGGCGATCTTCGAGTCGTCGGGCGACCAGACGGGATACTTGTCGTAGCCGGGCATGTCGCCGGCGGCGGCCGTCTCACCCGCCGGCCGGCTTGCCGGCTTGCAGATGTTCTGCGTCCGGCCCGTGGCCAGGTCGTAGATGAAGATGTCCGAGTCGGTCGATACGGCGTAGGCCGTGCCCGTCAGCGGCTTGCAGGTGTAGGCCAGCTGCGTTCCGGCGTGGTTCCAGGCGATCTCGGCCATGTCGAAGTAGGGGGCCAGCGGGGCGTCCCATGCCGCATCGGGCATGATGTCGCGGCCCGAGGTGACGAGCCCCTTGCCCAGTTCGCCGACGAAGATGTGGCGGTAGGTTCCCTCGTCCCAATAGTCCCAGTGGCGGACCATCAGGTCATCGTAGATGCGGGCCTTCGACTTGTCCATGTCCTTGTAGCGGTCCGACGAGCGGATGGCCACACCAGCCGGCTGCACGCCCTGCACCCACCATATGTGTTTGCCGTCGGGGCTTATGCCGAAGCCCTCGACGTCGGGGATGCCCTCGCTGCCGCCCTTGCCCGTCACGAGCGTGGCGTTGCCGCCGTCGGCATCCATCACCCAGACCTGCGACGAGCCGCTGCGGTCCGAGAGGAAGTAGATGCGGCTGCCGTCTGCCGACCAGGCGGGTGACGAGTTGTTCGACGCGAAGTCGGTGAGCTGGTGCACGGCGCCCGAGGCCATCTCCTGCACGTAGATGGCCGTCACGCCGCGGTTCTCGGCCATGTTGTAGTGTGTCACGGTGTAGAGCAGGCGGCTGCCGTCGGCCGAGAGCGACGACGAGCCCGCACGGCCCATCTTCCACATCACTTCGGGCGTCAGACGTCCGGCGGCGATCTCCTCGGCCGTCAGGGCGTTGTCGATCGTAAGGGGCTTGGGCCGTTCGTCGCAGGCCCCGAGTCCCACAGCTGCAAAAGCCATCATCAGGAGGATTTTTTTCATTTTCGTTGAGGTTTTCCCATTTATTCGTATTTTTGTTCCAAAATTTTTCCGGACATGGAGCATACCGTCTATTTTGCCGACAAGTCCGTGATTTTCACGCGGACCGCACCCGCCGGGACCGACCGTGTCGTTGTCGCGGTCTCCGACGGCCCCGTCAGCCGGACGAAGATAGGGAAAATTCTCGAAACGAACAACACCGTTGCCGTCGTTGCGGACGATCCCGATGCGGCCTTTGCCGCCTTTGCCGCGGAGTTCACGGCCGTGGAGGCGGCCGGCGGCGTGGTGGTCGATGCGCGGGGGGCCTGGCTGATGATCCACCGCAACGGACGCTGGGACCTGCCCAAAGGACATGTCGAGCCGGGCGAGAGCCTCGAGGCGTGCGCCGAGCGCGAGATTGCCGAGGAGACGGGCGTTGCGGCGCGCGTCGTGCGGCCGCTGTGCGAGACGCTGCATGCCTACTGGTTCCCGAAGACGGCGCGCTGGGAGCTGAAGCGCACCCACTGGTTCGAGCTGTGCACGACGGCAACGTCGGCGCTGCGGCCCCAGACCGAGGAGGGGATCGAGCAGGTCGTCTGGTGCACGCCCGACGAGGCCGCGGAGCATGTGCGCGAAGCCTTCCCGACGATCCGCTGCGTCGCCCGCGCCATGCGGGAGTAGCCCCGAGCGGTATTCGGCCCTTCACTGGACCGTGGTGCCGCACATTCCGCAATAAAAAAGCGACCCGCAGTAAAGGCGGGTCGTTTTTTTGTCTGTCCCAGTCGGGGTGTTCCGGTCGGGTCGGAGTGTTCCGGTTGGAATGTCCCGGTGGGAGTGTGACCGGCCGAGCGGGGTGTCGGATCAGTACTGCGGGGCGGCATTCATCGCCCGGGCGATGCCTTCGGCGATCTGGTCGACGGCCCCCTGCAGCTTCGAGCCGATCATCATCCGCATCATCATGTTCAGGTCGATGTGCAGCACCACCCGCAGGCGCGTGTCCGTGTCGGAGACCTTGTGCAGCTGGATCCAGAAGGCGAAGTCCATCGGGACGCCCCCTTCGTCGCCCACGATCTTCACGTGCTTGGGGGCGATGCGCTCCTCCATGCGGAGCTTCACGGTGAAGCCCTTGGCCTTGAACGAGCAGCGCTCTTCGGTGGCCTGCCACTCCTCGACGCGGTCCGCCAGGGCAGGCGTCAGGTTGTCGAAGCGGCTGATGACGGCGTAAATCTGCTCCGCGGGGCGGAGAATCTGATGCTGTTTGGAGATGTATTCCTGCATATGGGTGTGAGGTAAGGTTTTTATTCTGTGATGAGGGGCTCGGGTGCGGCCCAGAAACGCCCGTCGTCCGAGGTCCGCACGTCGGTCGACCGCAGGGAGAAGCCGCCGAAGCCCGGCGGCAGCAGCGCGATGATGCGGCTGCGGCCCGCGTAGATCGGGTTGTTGTTTTCGCGCCCGTAGCCCGTTGTCTCCCAGCACTCGAACCAGTAGAGGTTCTTGGCCCAGTAGGCGCGGTAGTAGTCGAAATCTTTTTCGCGGTCGAGCAGCGGACGGTAGACGATCTCGCGTCCGTGGAGGCTGTGTTCACGCATCTCGGCCAGCGACAGCGGTGTGCCCGTCTCATCCTCGGCCCAGGCCTGCATGTCCGAGTCGAGCATCGCCCACTTTTGCCGCTCGGGCAGCCAGACGAGGTTTACGACGTGGCAGTCATGATCGAGCGAGTCGGCCGGCAGGCACGTCACGAAACGGTTGGTGATCCCTTCGGCCAGCAGCAGCTCGTGCAGCAGGATGGCGTGCAGGCGGCAGTTGAAGGCGGGCTCCACCGTGCGCGTGTATTCCCACAGTCCGACGGCCGTGCACACCTGGGGGTAGTTCTGCTGGTTGGCGTGGGGAATGTTGCGGGCTACGAAGCGGGCCAGCGCAAGAGCACGGTCCCAGGTCGCGGCGGCCGGACCGGTGAGCGTGTCGAGCCGGAAGTATTCGCGGATGCGTCGTGCGTCGACCGTATCCTGCAGGTAGCGGAAGCGGTAGGAGAGTGTGTCGGGGGCATATTCCCCGCCATCGCGCAGCAGGGCGACGCGTTCGCGGTATTGGATGTCGTACAGTCGCTCTGCCAGCTGCTTGTGGAAGACGAAGCGGACGAGCAGGAAGGCGACGAGTGCCAGCGCGAGCACGGCAAGCACGATCCGGAGGGTGATTTTAAGGGCTTTTTTCATGGGAGCGGGTCTCTGTTCCGGCGGCAAAGATACGAAATGTCGTGTGCCGCGGCAAATGAAAATGCCGTTTTCGGAGCAGAAAGCGTCACGGCTCGTCCTCCCCGGCACTTCGGCATTGCGTGAAGGAGGCGCAGGCGGACGCAATGCCGCATGCAAACGGACGGAAGAGTGTCCGATGCGAAGACTCTTCCGTCCGTTTGTGGCGTCGTCGGCGCGTCAGTCGATCTCGAAGGTGCGGGCCGTCTCGCTGTCGACCGTGATGCGCACGTTCATCGTGTGCTCGGGCAGCAGCGGCTCGATCTTCTCGGGCCACTCCACCAGGCAGAGGTCCCCCGAGTAGAAGTACTCCTCGTAGCCGAAGTCGTAGGCCTCGCGCAGGTCGTCGATGCGGTAGAAGTCGAAGTGGTAGATGCGGCGGTTGCCCGATCCCCTGTACTGGTTGACGATGGCGAACGTCGGGCTGGTCACGGTGTCCGTGGCGCCGAGCTGTGCGGCGATTTCGCGGATGAGCGTGGTCTTGCCCGCGCCCATCTCGCCGCGGAAGGCGACGACCGTGCGGCGTCCCAGTGCCGCGATGATGGCCGAGGCCACCTGCGGCAGCTCGTCCCGGTCGGTGATATGGATGGTTTTCATGCGTGTGTGTTTTCGGTTGTCACTGTTTGGGTTTGAGCACGATGAACGGCACGATCATCTCCTCCATCGAGATGCCGCCGTGCTGGAACGTGTTGCGGTAGTAGCGGATGTGGCGGTTGGCGTCGTTGTTGTAGACCAGAAAGTCCGAATTGTAGGCGAAGATGTAACTCGACGTCAGGTTGCTCGACGGCAGCTGGATGTCCTCGGGCTTGAGCACCTCGTAGACCTCGCGCGAGTTGTAGGCGAGGTTGCGGCCCGTCTTGTAGCGCAGGTTGGTCGAGGTTTCGCGGTCGCCGGTGACCTTCACGGGGTTGTCGACGCGGATCGTGCCGTGGTCCGAGGTGATGACCACCGTGTGGCCGCGCTCGGAGAGCAGCTTGAGGATCGTGTAGAGGTCCGAATGCTCGAACCACGAGCGCGTGAGCGAACGGAAGGCCGCCTCGTCCTCGGTCAGCTCGCGGATGATGTCGGTCTCGGTGCGGGCGTGCGAGAGGATGTCCAGGAAGTTGTAGATGATGACCGAGAAGTCGGCGTCGTAGACCTTCTGGATGTTGTCCACGAGCCGGCGTCCCTGCTCCGGACGCACGAGCTTGTCGAAGGAGAACTTCCACTGCTTGCCGCTCTGGGTCATCAGCCGCCGCAGAAACTCCTCCTCGTACTGGTTCTTGCCGCCCTCCTCGTTGTCGTTGAGCCACTTGCCCGGCATCAGACGGTCGATCGACAGCGGCATCAGTCCCGCGAAGATGGCGTTGCGGGCGTACTGCGTGGCCGTGGGCAGGATGGCGCAGTAGAAGTCGTCCTGCACGACGTCGTAGTAGCCGCGCAGCAGCGACGAGATCGCCCGCCACTGGTCGTAGCGGAAGTTGTCGATGAGCAGCAGCGTGGTCTTGCGGCTCTCGTCGGCCACGGGAAAGATCTTCGAGCGCATGAGCGTGTGCGACATGACGGGCGTGTCGTCCGAGCGGCGGTTGATCCAGTGGTAGTAGTTGCGGCGCACGAACTTGCAGAACTCCTGGTTGGCCTCGCTCTTCTGGTAGGTGAGCACCTCCTTGATGCTCTGGTCGGTCGAGTCGTCGAGCTCGATCTCCCAGGCCGTCAGGCGGCGGTAGAGCGAGCACCAGTCCTGGAACGTCTCGGCCATCTGCAGCGAGGCGGAGATGCGCCCGAACTCCGAACGGTAGTCGGCCGTCGTCTGCTCGGTGACGAGCTGCTGCGAGTGGACGTTCTTCTTGATCGAGAGCAGCACCTGGTTGGGATTCACCGGCTTGATGAGGTAGTCGGCGATCTTCGAGCCGATGGCCTTGTCCATGATGTTCTCCTCCTCGCTCTTGGTGACCATGATGACCGGGGTTGTGGGGCGGATCTCCTTGATCTTGGGGAGCGTCTCGAGTCCCGTCATGCCGGGCATCATCTCGTCGAGGATAATCAGGTCGTAGGCCTCCTCGGAGGCCATGTCGATGGCGTCGTAGCCGTTGTTGCAGGTATCGACCTCGTAGCCCTTCTGCTTGAGGAAGAGCACGTGGGGCTTGAGCAGCTCGATTTCGTCGTCGACCCAGAGTATCTTGACCATACTGTCGGATTTAGCGTTTGCAAAAATAGTGTTTTTATTCTAAACGCAAAAACCGCGCGCTTTATTGGGTGACGGCGCGATTATCTTGCAGACGGAGCGGCAAAATATTGATTCGTAGTCTGTTATCTGTTTCCGGAGAAATCGGGGCCGCCGTTTTTCCGGCTGTCGGAGCATTTTGTGCCGGTTCGCGGCCGGGTTTAGCCCGATATTTGTTATTCCGTTGTGTGACTGTGCGTAGCGTGCGGTTGAAAATCGCGAAAAAAAATTGCGGTTTGTTGGCTAAAATACAAATAAAACGTATATTTGCAGTCCCAAGTGGGTGGATGAGTTTAATTTTTAATACAATAAAGACATGACAAAGGCAGATATCGTAAGCGAAATCGCTAAGAGCACCGGTGTCGAGAAGGTGCAGGTGCAGGCCATCGTCGAGGCTTTCATGGAGAGCATCAAGACGTCGCTGACCAACAACAACAACGTCTATCTTCGCGGCTTCGGCAGCTTCATCGTGAAGAAGCGCGCCAAGAAGGTTGCCCGCAATATCTCGAAAAATACGACCATCACGATTCCCGAACACAACATCCCCGCTTTCAAGCCCGCGAAGAGCTTTGCTGCGAAGGTGAAGTAAAATAAGTAAAGAACCTCTAAAATTTTAAGGATTATGCCAAACGGAAAGAAGCATAAGCGTCACAAGATGGCTACCCACAAGCGTAAGAAACGTCTTCGCAAGAACCGTCACAAGAAAAAGTAGGGTAGCACTTTCGTGCTGAACGACAGGTTAAAGCTAAAGGGGCTCGAAGCTCTTTTAGCTTTACCTATTTATTAAAGTTTTACGATTCCGGGAGTCGCCGGGTGCCGCCCGCACCTCCCGCCGCCGTGTCCGGACAGCCCCCGGGACACGCTCCATTCCAACATTGGAGTTCGCCGCCACTCCATCCCAACAGGCGGCCCCAAACCCTTTTTTCAATGGATCGCACCCGCCGTGCGGCGTGCGACACGCGATATAAATGAACAGAGAACTAATCGTAAACGTCAACCCCACCGAGATATCCATCGCCCTGTGCGAGGACAAGGTGCTCGTCGAGCTCAACAAGGAGCGCTGCCAGACGGGCTTCGCCGTGGGGGACATCTACCTCGGTAAGGTACGCAAGATCATGCCGGGTCTGAACGCGGCATTCGTCAACATAGGACACGAAAAGGACGCCTTTATCCACTACCTCGATCTGGGGACGCAGTTCCCCTCGCTGCAGAAGCTCGTCGCCTCGCAGCAGCCCGGCAAGCGGGGCATGCGCGTCGAGAGCATGAAGCTCGAGCCGCCCGTCGAGAAGAACGGCAAGATCGGGGACTACCTCCAGGTCGGGCAGCAGATCATGGTCCAGGTGGCCAAGGAGGCCATCTCGACCAAGGGGCCCCGCCTGACGTCGGACATCTCGCTGGCCGGGCGCAACGTCGTGCTCGTGCCCTTCTCGTCGAAGGTCTTTCTCTCGCAGAAGATCCGCTCGGCCGACGAGAAGAAGCGCCTGAAGCGCATTGCGGCTGCCGTGCTGCCCAAGAACTTCGGCGTCATCATCCGCACGGCGGCCATGGAGGCCAAGGACGAGGATATCGAGCACGACATTCAGACGCAGATCGACCGCTGGCGCAAAACCTGCGCGGCGATCAAGAAGAACGTGGCCGCGGTGCCCGCACAGCTCATGAGCGAGATGAACCGGGCGAACACGATCATCCGCGACTCGCTCAACGGATCGTTCTCGCAGATCGCCGTCGACGACGAGGCGATGTACAACGAAATCCGCAGCTACATCCGGCAGATCGAGCCCGAGAAGGAGAAGATCGTCAAGCTCTACAAGGGCAACGTGCCGATCTTCGACAACTTCGACATCTCGAAGCAGATCAAGTCGCTCTTCGCCAAGTACGTCTCGCTCAAGCGCGGCGCCTACCTCATCATCGAGCATACGGAGGCGATGAACGTCATCGACGTCAACTCGGGCAACCGCACGAAGGCCGAGGACAACCAGGAGCAGACGGCCATGGACGTGAACCTGGCCGCAGCGAAGGAGATCGCGCGGCAGCTGCGTCTGCGCGACCTGGGCGGCATCGTCATCATCGACTTCATCGACCTGCACAAGGCGCAGAACAAGCAGGCGCTCTACGACGAGATGGTCCGCCTGATGGCCACCGACAAGGCCAAGCACACGGTGCTGCCGCTCACGAAGTTCGGCCTGATGCAGATCACGCGCCAGCGCGTGCGCCCGGTGGCCGTGGAGAGCGTCTCGGACGTCTGCCCCACGTGCAACGGCACGGGCAAGATCGAACCCACGGTGGTCCTGGACAAGAAGATCGAGAACCAGATCTCGTTCCTCACGCAGGACCGCGGACACAAATACATCAAACTGGTGGTCAGCCCCTATGTGGCCTCGTTCCTCAAGAAGGGGCTGTGGTCGCTGCGCCGCCGCTGGGAGTGGAAGTACAAGGTGCGCATCCGCATCGCCGAGGACCAGAGCATCGGCATCGTCGAGGTGCACTACCACGACCGCAAGGACAACGACCTGATCCAGAAGTGACGCCGCGTGCCGCATGGCGCGGGCGCCGCATGCCGGGAGGAGGTGAACGCGGGGAGTGCGCAGCGCGCGGCGCGTGCGTGGCTCCGGCGGTCTTCCGCGGGGTGCGGCGCAGCCCGTCGGCGGCGACGCGGACTTATTCGACAGCAGACCAATGACTGCACGCGAAGAGCTGGCGCAGTATGCCGCCGGGGCGAAGAGCCTCGGGCAGTTGTGCCGCGAATATGAAAAACACACCGCGACCGTCCATCTCGAAGAGTTGGTCGGCGGGGCTCTTTCGTTCTATGCCGCCGCGGCCGTGGCCCGCGTGGGGGGCATCCACCTCTTCGTCGCCGAGGACCGCGACGCCGCGGCCTACCTGCTCAACGACTTCTACAACCTGCTCGACGAGACGCGCGTCTGCTTCTTCCCTTCGGCCTACAAGCGCTCGGCGGCCTACGGTGCCGAGGATGCGCAGGGGGTCGTGCAGCGCACGGCGACGATGCGTGCCGTGCGGACGTTCGGCGGGGCGAAGGGCGACTACCTCATCGTCTGCACCTACCCCGAGGCGCTGGCCGAACGGGTTGCCGACGCCGAGGTCATGCGCCGGGGAACGATCCCGGTGCGCGTGGGCGACCGCATCTCGATCGAGGTGCTCGTCGGAGCGCTCGTCGATGCGGGCTTCACGCGCGTGGATTTCGTCTACGAGCCGGGCCAGTACTCCGTGCGCGGCGGCATCGTCGACGTCTTCTCCTACTCGGAGAGCAAACCCTACCGTCTGGACTTTTTCGGCGACGAGGTCGACTCGATCCGCCGCTTCAATATCTCGAGCCAGCTCTCGGCCGACCGGCTCGACGGCGTGGAGATCATCCCCGACCTGAACGGGTCGCGGAACGATGCCGCCGCGCGCGTCTCGCTCGTGCGTTTCGCCGGGGCGGAGCTCGCCTGCTGGTTCTACGATGCCGACTACGTGCTGCGGCGCGTGAACGACGTGCGGCGCCGCACGCTGCAGGACATGGAGCAGCCCGAGACGATCGACGAGCTGCTGACCTCGCGCAACGGCCTGCTCGCCGACATGGCCCCCTGCCGGCTCTTCCTCCTGCGCGACAACCTGGCGGAGCGCCCCGCCGCCGCGACGATCCGCTTCTCGACGGCTCCCCAGCCCAAGTTCAACAAGAACTTCGAGATGCTGGCCGACGACATGATCCGCAACTCGCTGCGCGGGTACGAGACGCGCATCCTCTCGGAGAACAAGGCGCAGATGGAGCGCCTCGAAAACATCTTCCACCAGATCGGCCGCGGGCAGGCCGTCGTGCGGCCGCTCTCCATCACGCTGCACGAGGGCTTCGTCGACAACGACCTGAAGCTCTGCCTCTATACCGATCACCAGATCTTCGACCGTTACCAGCGCTACCGCATCAACGGCGAGATCCGGCGCGACGAGCAGATGACCGTCGCCGAGCTCAACCAGCTGCGCCCGGGCGACTACGTCGTGCACATCGACCACGGCGTCGGCCGCTTTGACGGACTGGTGAAGATCAACGAGAACGGCAAGACGCACGAGGCGATCAAGCTCGTCTACAAGGACGGCGACGTGCTCTTCGTCAATGTCCACTCGCTGCACCGCATCTCGCGCTACAAGTCGGGCGACGGCGAGCCGCCGAAGGTCTACAAGCTCGGCACGGGGGCCTGGCAGAAGCTCAAGAACGCCACGAAGAAGGCCGTCAAGGACATCTCGCGCCAGCTCATCGCCCTCTACGCCAAGCGCAAGGCCTCGAAGGGCTACGCCTTCTCGCCGGACAGCTACCTGCAGCACGAGCTCGAGGCGTCGTTCCGCTGGGAGGATACGCCCGACCAGCAGGCCGCGACTGCGGCCGTGAAGCGCGACATGGAGTCCGACCAGCCGATGGACCGGCTCATCTGCGGCGACGTGGGTTTCGGCAAGACCGAGGTGGCGATCCGCGCCGCCTTCAAGGCCGCCGTCGACGGCAAGCAGGTCGCCGTGCTCGTGCCGACGACGATCCTCGCGCTGCAGCACTACCGCTCCTTCACCGAACGGCTGCGCGACTTCCCGGTGCGGGTCGAATACCTCAACCGCACGAAGACGGCCCGCGAGGTGGCGCAGATCCGCGAGGACCTGGCCGCCGGGCGCATCGACATCCTCATCGGCACGCACAAGATGCTGGGCAAGCAGATCCGCTTCCGCGACCTGGGGCTGCTCATCATCGACGAGGAGCAGAAGTTCGGCGTCGCGGCCAAGGAGAAGCTCACCGAGATGAGCGTCTCGGTCGATACGCTGACGCTCACGGCAACGCCCATCCCGCGGACGCTGCAATTCTCGCTCATGGGCTCGCGCGACCTCTCGGTCATCTCGACGCCCCCGCCCAACCGGCAGCCGATCCTCACCGAGTCGCACGTCTTCTCGGAGGAGATCGTGCGCGACGCCATCGAGACGGAGCTGGCGCGCGGCGGGCAGGTCTACTTCGTCCACAACCGCGTCGAGGACCTGCCGATGCTCCAGGGCATGGTCACGCGCCTCTGCCCGAAGGCCCGCGTGGGGGTGGGCCACGGCAAGATGCCCCCCGAGCAGCTCGAAAAACTCGTCATGGACTTCATCTACGGGGAGTTCGACGTGCTGATCTCGACGACGATCGTCGAGAACGGCATCGACATCCCGAACGCCAATACGATCATCGTCGACAACGCCCAGAACTTCGGTCTGAGCGACCTGCACCAGCTGCGCGGCCGCGTCGGACGCTCGAACCAGAAGGGCTACTGCTACCTGCTCACGCCTCCCGACGAGCTGCTCACTTCGGATGCGCGGCGGCGTCTGCGGGCCATCGAGGAGTTTTCGGACCTCGGTTCGGGCTTCAACATCGCCATGCAGGACCTCGACATCCGCGGCGCGGGCAACCTGCTGGGCGCCGAGCAGAGCGGCTTCATCGCCGACATCGGCTTCGAGACCTACCAGAAGATCATGAACGAGGCGATTGCCGAGCTGCGTGCCGAAGGGTTGCAGGTCGCCGGCCTCGACGAGGGGGCGCAGCAGGTCGTTGAGCAGATGCACTTCATCGACGACGCCCACATCGAGATCGAGGTCGAGGCCTCGCTGCCCGACGACTACGTCGCCCAGCAGGCCGAACGCCTGAAGCTCTACCGCGAGCTCGACTCGACGAAGGACGAGCAGGCCCTCGAGGCCTTCGCCGCCCGGCTCGAGGACCGCTTCGGTCCGCTGCCGCGCGCCGCCAGGGAGCTGCTCAACGTCGTGCGCCTGCGCTGGGAGGCGATCCGCCTGGGCATGGAGCGCGTCAAGGTCAAGAACGGACTGATGATCGTCCACTTCGTCGGCGAGGAGAACTCTCCTTTTTATAAAAGCGACGTCTTCATGACGATGCTGCGGCATGTCACGCAACATCCCGACCGATTTGTGCTCAAGCAGCACAATAATCGGCTCGCCATGACCGTTAGGAATATCAAAGACGTCGAGCAGGCATGGAAAACCCTCAAGGAGCTCTGATTTGAATCTGATCGTCGACATAGGCAACACGCTCGTCAAGTCGGCCCTTCTGGAGCGGGGGCGCGTCGTGGAGGAGCACGCCGACGGGGCGTTTTGTCCCGAGGCCGTCGCCGGGCTGCTCGATCGCGGCCGCGTGCGGCGGGCGATCCTCTCCTCCACGCGCGGCGAGATGCCCGAGGTGGCGGCGTGGCTGCGCGAACGGGTCTCCTCGCTGCTGCTCTTCACGCCGCAGACGCCCGTGCCGATCCGCAACGTCTACCGGACGCCGCAGACGCTGGGCCGCGACCGGCTGGCCGCCGCCGTGGGGGCCACGGTCCTCTTTCCGGGTCGCAACGTGCTGATCGTCGACTTCGGCACGGCCGTGACGATCGACCTGGTGACGGCCGACGCCACCTATCGCGGCGGGTGCATCTCGCCCGGCGTGCAGCTCCGCTTCGGCGCCCTGCACGACCACACGGTGGCGCTGCCGCTCTGCCGCCCGAGCGACGAGGAGGGACTGCAGGGACTGACAACCGAAGAGGCCGTCACGCGCGGGGTGATGAACTCCGTGGCGTTTGAAATCGAGGGGTATATCCGCCGCATGGAGGCCCAAATCGACGGTTTGTGCGTAATTTTTACCGGCGGAGACGCGAAATACTTTGTGAAAAGAATTAAAAATACGATATTTGCAAGTTGTAATCTGGTCTATTGCGGGCTGGAGAGAATTTTGGAGTACAATGCAAGTGAAGAATACCTGGATTAGACTGCTTGTCGTGGCCGCGGCCCTCATCCCCGTGGCGGTGGCGGCGCAGACGAGCAGCATCAACGCATTCTCGCCCTACACGATGTACGGTATCGGTGAACAGAATACGCCCGGCACGCTCGTGATGCGTTCGATGGGCGGCGTGGGCGTGGCCGTGCGCAATGCCGGGGTCGTCAACCTGCTCAATCCCGCCGCCTATAGCGTGGCGCCGCAGAAGACCTTTCTGTTCAGCTTCGGGCTCGAAGGCCAGAACTACTACAATTCGCAGACGGCCGAGGGCATTGCCAAACGTTCGGTCTACAATACGTTCAACTTCCACGACATCGCCTTCCAGATGCCCGTGACCAAGGGGCTCGGCCTGGGCTTCAGCCTCACGCCCTACAGTTCGGTGGGCTACCGCACGAAGTTCTACCAGGACTTCAGCGACCCGATCATGGGCGACGTGGGCCCCGTGCAGTATACCTACCAGGGCGAGGGCGACGTGACGGAGGTGAAGCTCGGCCTGGGCTGGGAGATCTTCCGGAACTTCTCGGTGGGTGTGGCCGCCCAGTACTACTGGGGCGACATCGACCGCGGCTATGTCATGACGCCGACGTCGATCGTGGGCGAGGGCACCTTCGGCTCGACGATCGGTGCGGACAACTACAGCATCTCGAGCATCAAGGGGCAGGTGGGCGTGCAGTGGAGCCCGATCCTCAATCAGAAGCGGCTGCTGACCCTCGGCGCGGCGTTCGACTTCGGCGGCGACCTGCGTCCCGACGTCTCGAGCCGGATCTACAACGCCGACCTGAACTACACGACCGTCCGCGCCGACACGACGCAGCTGGCGCTCGTGCTGCCGCACCAGCTCTCGGCCGGTGTCTTCTACCGCACGGCCAAGTGGGCCGTGGGGGTGGACTACGTCTACCAGAACTGGGGCGGACGCAACAAGGATGCGGTGCGGACCGGCATCAGCGGCGCGGACCGCCGCTCCTACGAGGTGCGCTATACGAATACGAGCACGGTCAAGGTCGGTATCGAGTATACGCCCAACCGCTACGACGTGCGGCGGACGCTCCGGCGCTGGTCCTACCGGGCCGGATTCCGCTACGGATACTACAACCAGACGTTCAACGGCGACCGGCTCGCGCAGTACGCCGTGACGGCGGGCATCGGCATCCCGGTGAAGTTCTTTGCCGTCTCGTCCATCGACGTGGGCATCGAATACGGCCGCCGCGGCTACAACCTCGCCGAACGGCTCGGTCTGGTGCGTCAGCAGTATTTCAAGTTCGCCGTGGGCTTCACGCTCTTCGCCGGCGGCGCCGAGAACAACGAATACTGGTTCACGCGGCCCAAGTACGATTGATCCGGATCATCCGAACGAAACAGACACAACATAACAAAAATTAATCTGACCGATGAAAAACATTAAATTTCTGCTCTCCGCGGCATTCTCGCTTTTGGCTGCCGCAACGATGGCACAGGACTTCAGCTCCCCGCAGTTCGCAAAGTGGGGCGACACGCCCGAGGAGCGCGAGCGCAACATCCTCAACAGCAACTTCCTTAAGGAGTCGTGTGACAACCGTGACTACAACGCCGCCGCACACTACCTCAAGGAGCTGATCGACCACTGCCCCGCCGTGCAGGAGTCGATCTACCAGCGCGGTGCCATCGTCTACAAGAACAAGATCAACCGCGCCAGGAGCCTCGAGGAGAAGGCCGTGTATGTTGACTCGCTGCTGCTCATGTACGACCTGCGCGCCAAGTATTTCGGTGATCATCCGAAGCGTGGCACCGCCTACATCCTCGACCAGAAGGCCCGCGAGGTGCTGACCTACAAGCCGTCGGACCGAGCGGCCATCCGTGAGGCGTTCCGTGCCGCCATCGAGGCCGGAGGCGACAACACCGATCCCGAGACGCTCGTCGCCTACTTCTCGAATCTCTGCGAGGACTACAAGAACACCGACGAGGTGATGCCCGACGAGCTGATCTCCGAGTACGAGCGGCTGGATGCCATCTTCGAGAAGCACCCCGAGGCTGCCGAGTACCGTCAGCAGGTCGACACCTTCTTCGGTCTGAGCGGCGCCGCCAGCTGCGAGAACCTCGAAAAGCTCTTCAAGGCGAAGCTCGAGGCCGCACCCGACGATGAGGCGCTGCTGGCACAGGCCGTGGGTCTGATGTCGCGCGAGAACTGCGACAGCGACTTCTATCTGGCCATCTCCGAAAAGTATTACGCCATGTCGCCGTCGTCGAACACGGCCCTCATGCTGGCACAGGCCTTCCAGAACAAGGGCGACTACGCCAAGGCCATCCAGTATCTGAATGAGGCACTGGCCGTCGAGCAGGACAACGTCACACGGCAGAAGCTCTACGTGCGCATCGCACTGGTTCAGCTCGTCGCCAACAACCTCAGCGCCGCAGCTTCCGCCGCACGCGAGGCCCGCAGTCTGAATCCCGAGGACGGCGTGCCCTACTATGTGCTGGGTCAGTGCTACGGTCTGTCGGCCGCTGCCGACAGCAGCTTCGCCTGCCAGGCCGCCTTCTGGGTAGCCTACGACACGATGGCCAAGGCCGTCGAACTGCTACCGAGCAACCCCGACAGCGACAAGTACCTGCCGTCGGCCAAGGCGATGCTTACCTCCTACCGCAACCGCTTCCCGACCTCCGAGGAGTGCTTCTTCAACGAGTTGCAGGAGGGCAGCCGCTATACGGTGACCTGCGGTACGGCCGCCGGTATCCAGACCGTCGTGCGTCCGCGGTAGTTTCAGTCTCCGTATCCGGATATGAAAAGACTCGTAGCCCGATACGCTATGGTAGCACTCTCCCTTGCGGGGAGTGCTATCTTGCTATTCTCCTGCGAGGATACCTCGGCCGGGGCAGAGGCCCCCGACGACCCGGCGCTGATGACCGAATACTGCGAGGACCTGACGGTCGTTATGTCGCAGAACGGCCGCCGCTCCTACATCTTTGAAACGCCGCTGCTGGAGGGATATTCGCAGGCGAGCGAACCCTATCGCGAGTTCCGCAAGGGGGTGAAGATCACCACCTACAAGGATGATTCGCTCTCGACGGTCAACTCCGTGCTGACGGCCAACTACGCCATCTACTACGGCGAACGCGAACTGTGGGAGGCGAAGGGCAATGTCGTGGTCGAGAAGGCCGACGGCACGACGCTCTATACGCAGCAGCTCTTCTGGAACGCCCGGACGCGGCGCATCTATTCCAACGTCGATTCGCGCATCGTGCAGCGCGGCGGACGCCAGGATGTCGTCGGCGAGGGCTTCGAGTCCGACGAGGAGTTCAACGACTGGCGCTTCCGCCGCTCGAAGGGGCGCCTGGAGGTCCAGGTCAAACCCTCGGAGCGAACCGACTCCACCTCGTCGGAGGAGTCCGCGCGGCCTGTGCCGCCCGATCCGGACGAACGCGCCGCCGCGCCGCGCACGCAGCGTGCACCGTCCGACGGTGCGTCGTCGCGGCGATCCGCCGGTACGGCCTCCCGCGATGTCCGTCCGACGACTCCCCGCCCGGCGGATGGCGCCGCCTTGCCGCCGTCGCCCGTCTCCGGACGCTTCACCGCTCCGGCGCGCGCGGACGAGTCGGATGACGGCGTGCGTCCCGAGGTGCGGCGCATGCAGCAGATGCAGCGGATGAAGTCGCAGCGCATGCAGGAGGCGCAGATGCAGACCGGAAAGGCCGCCCCGGCAGTGTCGCCGATGACTTCGCCGGCTTCGGCCGACCCGAACCCATCGCCGGCGCCCGCCGCCCCTGCGGCTGCTTCCGCCTCCTCCGCTTCGGCCGGCTCTTCGGCCCCGCAAACGGCTCCGGCATCTTCCCCGGCTGCCTCTGCGGCCCCGATGACCTCCGCGGCTCCGATCTCTTCCGCAGCCCCGGCTGCCTCCGGGTCGGAGCGCCCCGATACCCAAACCGGCGAATAACCATGCTGACAACGATCATACTGATTGTCGTGATGCTGCTCCTGTCCGCCTTCTTCTCGGGCATGGAGATCGCCTTCACGAGCAAGAACCGCCTCAAGCTGGAGATCGACCGCAAGCAGAGCCGTCTGTTCGACTCGATAGCCGAGATCTTTTCGCGCAACCCCGGACAGTACCTCACGACGATTCTCGTGGGCAACAACATCGCGCTGGTCGTCTATTCGCTCTCGATGTCGCTGCTGCTGCGCTCGCTCTACGAAACGCTGGGGTGGGACAACCTGGCCAACGGCGGCTCGGTGGCCATCGACACGGCCGTCTCGACCGTCATCATCATCTTCGTCGCGGAGTTCCTGCCCAAGTCGATCTTCCGCAGCGATCCGAACTTCTACTACCGGGCGCTGGCGCCGGTCATCTACTTCTTCTACCTGCTGCTCTATCCCGTCGCGCGCTTCACGACGCTGCTCTCGCACGGCATTCTGCGGCTGTTCGGCCGCCGGGTCGAGGTGAAGACCCTCTCGACGAACTTCAGCCGCGAGGACCTTGCGGCGCTGCTCGACTCGGGTAACGCCGAACCGGGCCCCGAGGCCGACAACGAACTCAAGCTCTTCCAGAATGCGCTGGACTTCGCCGACCTGCGCGTGCGCGACTGCATGGTTCCGCGCGTGGACATCGAGGCCGTGGACATCGATTCGACGTCGATCGAGCAGCTGACCGGCCGCTTCGTCGAGTCGAAGTATTCGCGCATCTTCGTCTGGCGCCACAACATCGACAACATCATCGGGTATGTCAACTCCAAGAGCCTCTTCACCCGTCCGGCGCGGATTGCCGACGTGCTGATGCAGGTCAACTTCGTGGCCGAGACGATGCCCCTGCAGTCCGTGCTCGAAAACTTCATCAAGCACCGCTCGAACATTGCCGTCGTGATCGACGAGTTCGGCGGCACGTCGGGCATCATCTCGCTGGAGGACGTGCTGGAGCAGATCTTCGGCGAGATCGAGGACGAGCACGACGTCGACGACCTGATCGAGAAGCAGGTGGGTCCCGACGAATACGTCCTCTCATGCCGTCTGGAGGTGAAGTACCTGAACGAGAAGTACGGCCTGGGCATCGAGGAGAGCCGCGAATACGAGACGCTCGCCGGTTTCATCCTCTACAATTACGAGGGCATTCCGGCGGCGGGCGAGACGCTGCTGATCGGGAATCTCCAGTTGAAAATCCTCCGCACGACGCGCTCGCGTATAGAGCTGGCGCGCGTCAGGAAGGTATGAGAATTTTTGCGGGAATCATACGGTCTATTCCGAATAATTTACTACCTTTGACTGCTAATTTGAAACTATACGAATAATTCAAGTTTATATGGCAAGTTTAAACACTTTACGAACCAAGTTCGGCGTGGTGCTGTCGATTATCATCGCACTGGCCCTCTTGGCATTCATCCTCTCTCTGAAGACCGAGATGGGATTCTCGGGCAACGATCCGAAGGTCGGCGTCATCGACGGTGACAAGATCAACTATTCGGAGTACTACGAGCAGTACGAACGGGTCAAGGCGCAGAGCGGTGCGCAGGAGAGCGACGAGCAGCAGTCGGCCATGCTGGCCAATGCCGTCTGGCAGTCGCTTATCGCCAAGCACGTGCTGGAGCCCGGTTTCGAGAAGATAGGCCTGCGCGTGACGGAGCCCGAGCGTGCGGCCATGATCAGCGGCGAGCACATGTCGCAGTCGTTCTACAACGCCTTTGCCGATCCCCGCACGGGACAGTACAACGTGGCGGCCGTGAGCGACTTCCTCGCCCGGGCCACGACGCCCGAGGCGCAGCAGGCCTGGACGCAGCTCAACGAGCAGGCGCGGCTGGAGCGGCTGCTGCAGAAGTATGTCGGGCTGGTGCGCGGCGGTGCGTATGTCAACGCGCTGGAGGTGGCCAACGGCGTGAAGGCTGCCAACGAGACCTTCTCGGGCAAGTGGGCCGGCAAGAAGTACGCCACGGTGCCCGACTCGCTCATCACGGTGTCGGAGAGCGACCTGAAGGCCTACTACGAGAGCCACAAGGATCAGTTCAAGCAGCTGCCGTCGCGTTCGCTGTCGTATGTGGTCTTCGAGGTGTCGCCCACGGACGGCGACATGCAGGCCCTTGAGAAGCAGGCCCGCGAGGTCGGCGAAGGGTTCGTTGCCGCCGAGGACCTGCGCACCTTCGTGCGCGGCAACCGCAACGGCCATATCGCCGACAACTACGTCTCGGCCGCCCAGCTTACGGACGAGGAGGCCGAGGCCCTGATGGCCGGCCGCGCCTACGGTCCCGTGCTGAAGAACAACGAGTGGACGATGTCGCGTGCGCTCGACACGAAGACCGTGCCCGATTCGCTCGGCATCCGCCACATCGTGCTTCCCTATACGGAGGAGAAGCTGGCCGACAGCCTGCTGACGGCGCTCCGTCAGGGCGGCGACTTCGCGCAGGCCGCCTCGCAGTATTCGGTTTACGACGCTACGGCCGCCAACGGCGGCGAGGTGGGCGTGCTGCCCTTCTCGGCCTTCACGGGCGAGTTCGCCGAGGCGCTGGCGGGTGCCCGCCAGGGCGACATCGTGAAGATCGCTTCGGGCGATGCCATCCAGCTCATGCAGGTATACCGTGCGACGAAGCCCTCGAAGCACGTGCAGGTAGCCTCGATCACCTACCCCGTGCGTGCATCGGAGGCTACGCGCCGCGACGTGCACAACCAGGCCGGCAGCTTCTCGGTCAACGCCAAGGGGGCGGCCGACGCCTTCGCCGAGGCGGCTTCCGCAGCGGCCATCACGCCGCGCGTGGCAACGCTTACGCAGGGCGAGCGGACGATCCGCGGACTGGAAGATTCGCGTGAGGTGGCCCGCTGGGCATACGGCGCCAAGGTGGGCGAGATGTCCAAGATCTTCAATGTCGGCGACGACTACGTGATCGCCATCCTGACGGGCATCGACGACGACGAGTATGCTTCGCTGCAGAAGGTCTCGGCGCAGGTCCGTTCGCAGGTGATGCGTGACAAGAAATACGACTACATCGTCAAGAACCTCTCGGGTACGACGCTCGACGAGCAGGCCGCCAGCCTCGGTTCCGAGGTGGCCGGTTTCGAGGGTGTGACCGCCGCGTCGTTCTATATCAACGGCCCGGGTATCGAGCCCCGTCTGGTCGGCGCCATCGCCTCGACGACGGAGAAGGGTGCGGTGGCCGGTCCCGTCAAGGGACTCTCGGGAGTCTATGTCTTCGAGGTGGACGACATCACCACCGCCGAGAAGCAGACCGAGGAGGGTGAGCAGGTGCGCGCCCAGGCCATGGCGGAAGGCATGGTTCAGCAGTACGCTCTGCAGGCCGTGCAGCAGATGGCCGATATTCAGGACCTGCGCGGCAAGTATTTCTAACGGTCCGCACTGGCCGGTTGACAAAAACGATGGAGTTGCCTCGGGCAGCTTCATCGTTTTTTTTCTTTCCGGCTGCCCGCACTGCCCTCACTGTCCGTACTCGGTGCTGCCTGTCCTGATTCCCGTTTCGCCTCCGGCTCGGGATGGGTTCGGTCGGGCTTGGGATGGTTCGGTTCGGTCCGGTTCGGCTCGGGGTGGCTCGTTTCGGTTCCGGCTCGGGCGGCTCCGGGGTGTTGGTCACGCGATTTCCTCTTCCCGGCGGTCGTGGCAGTTGCCGATACGCCTCTTTTTTATTAATTTTGGAGTGTCCATTGAATTTACCGACTGTTTCAATACCTCTTCGTATGAACAACTTTATCTATTGCAATCCGACGAAGCTCGTCTTCGGAAAGGGACAGATCGCCCGGCTCGGCGAGCTGATTCCGGCCGACAAACACCTCATGATTACCTTCGGCGGCGGCAGCGCCCGCCGCAATGGCGTCTACGACCAGGTCGTGCGTGCCCTCGAGGGGCGTACCTGGACCGAATTCTGGGGCATCGAGCCCAACCCTTCTGTCGAGACACTGCGCAAGGCCGTGGCTCAGGGCAAGGAGCAGGGCGTCGACTTCCTGCTGGCCGTGGGCGGCGGTTCGGTGATCGACGGCACGAAGCTCATCGCTGCGGGGCTGCTCTACGACGGTGACCCGTGGGAGATCGTCCTCAAGGGACGCGCTGCCTGCGGCGTACCCTTCGCCTCGGTGCTCACGATGGCCGCCACGGGCTCGGAGATGAACTCCGGAGCCGTCATTTCGCGCTACGAGACGCAAGAGAAGTACGCCTTCTACGGCAACTATCCCGTCTTCTCGGTGCTCGATCCCGAGACGCTCTTCACGCTGCCCAGGCGGCAGATCGCCTGCGGACTGGCCGACACCTTCGTGCATGTGCTCGAGCAGTACATGACCACGCCCGGGCAGTCGCGCCTGATGGACCGCTGGGCCGAGGGTATCCTCCACACGGTCATCGAGGTGGCCCCGAAGGCACTGGGCGAGGAGCGTGATTACGACACCATGTCGGAGTACATGCTTTCGGCCACGCTGGCGCTCAACGACATGATTGCCATGGGTGTGACGCAGGACTGGGCGACGCACATGATCGGCCACGAGCTGACGGCGCTGCACGGCCTGACGCACGGCGCGACGCTGGCCATCGTCATCAACGGCACGCTGCGCACGCTGCGTGACCAGAAGCACGGCAAGCTGTTGCAGTACGGCGAGCGCATCTGGGGCATCACCGAAGGCTCGGAGGAGGAGTGCATCGATGCGGCAATTGCCCGCACGGAGGCCTTCTTCCGCTCGCTGGGGCTCTCGACCCGCCTCTCCGAAGAGGGGATCGGCGAGGCTTCGATCGCCGAGGTGGAGCGCCGCTTCAACGCCTCGGGCGTGCACCACGGCGAGGCGCACAACGTCGACGGCGCCATGGCGCGCCGCATCCTCGAGGCCTGCCTGTAGGCACCTCCGCGAAGCGCATCTATGCCGGATATTCCGACCGTCGTGTCGGGGTATCCGGTTTTTTTGTGTTCTTGCGGCGGCTGCCAATGTGTCGGGGTGGGGTGGGGCTGAAAGGGATAGCTTGCGGAATATTTCCGCAGTGCACCCTGTCGTCCGTTGCGGGAAAGCCCCGCTGCCCGAAAGGTGGCCCGGAGGCAGGCTTTCCCTGCTGTCGGAACGCAAAAAAATCCCCTCCGACCGTGCGGCCGGAGGGGATTGAACAGAAAGTCGGTAACGCGCCGCGTTACTCGGCCATCAGGATCTCGAGAATCTTGATGGCGGCCGTGGCGATCGGTGTGCCGGGGCCGAAGATGGCGGCGGCGCCGTCGCGGTAGAGCTCGTCGTAGTCCTGAGCCGGAATCACACCGCCCACGATGACGACGATGTCCTCGCGGCCCAGCTTCTTCAGCTCGGCGATCAGCTGCGGCACGAGCGTCAGGTGACCGGCGGCCAGCGACGAAACGCCCACTACGTGCACGTCGTTCTCGACGGCCTGCTTGGCGGCCTCCTCCGGCGTCTGGAACAGCGGGCCCATGTCGACGTCGAAGCCGATGTCGGCGTAACCCGTCGCTACGACCTTGGCACCGCGGTCGTGGCCGTCCTGACCCATCTTGGCGATCATGATACGCGGCTGACGGCCCTCCTTCTTGGCAAATTCGGCGCACAGCTCCTTGGCGTGCTCGAAAGACTTGTCGTTTTTCACTTCTGAACTGTATACACCTGAAATGGAACGGATGACGGCTTTGTAGCGGCCTACGACCACCTCGCAGGCATCGGAGATCTCACCCAACGTGGCGCGGACCTTGGCAGCCTCGACGGCCAGCTCGAGCAGGTTGCCCTGCTTGGTCTTCACGCACTCGGTGATGGCGGCGAGGGCCTTTTTCACGGCGGCCTCGTCGCGCGAAGCGCGCAGCTCCTTCAGACGCTTGATCTGGCTCTCGCGGACGGCCGTGTTGTCGACGGCGAGGATGTCGATCGGCGCCTCCTTCTCCAGACGGTACTCGTTCACGCCGATGATCTTCTCGACGCCCGAGTCGATGCGGGCCTGCTTGCGGGCCGAAGCCTCCTCGATACGCATCTTCGGAATGCCGGTCTCGATGGCCTTGGCCATACCGCCCAGCTTCTCGATCTCCTGGATGTGCTCCCAGGCCTTGTGTGCGATTTCGTTGGTCAGCGACTCCACGTAGTAGGAACCGGCCCACGGGTCTACCTCGCGGCAGATCGAGGTCTCCTCCTGGATGTAGATCTGCGTGTTACGCGCAATACGTGCCGAGAAGTCCGTCGGCAGGGCGATGGCCTCGTCCAGCGCGTTGGTGTGCAGCGACTGCGTGTGGCCGAGGGCGGCGCCCATGGCCTCGATCGTCGTGCGGGCCACGTTGTTGAACGGGTCCTGCTCCGTGAGCGACCAGCCCGACGTCTGCGAGTGGGTACGCAGCGCCAGCGACTTGGGGTTCTTCGGGTTGAACTGCTTGACGATCTTTGCCCACAGCATGCGGGCGGCACGCATCTTGGCGATCTCCATGAAGTGGTTCATGCCGATGGCCCAGAAGAACGACAGACGCGGTGCGAAGGCGTCGATCGACATGCCGGCGTTGATACCTGCGCGCAGGTACTCCAGACCGTCGGCCAGCGTGTAGGCCAGCTCGATGTCGGCCGTGGCGCCCGCCTCCTGCATGTGGTAACCCGAAATCGAGATCGAGTTGAACTTGGGCATGTTCTTCGAGGTGTACTCGAAGATGTCGGCGATGATGCGCATCGAGAACTCGGGCGGGTAGATGTAGGTGTTGCGCACCATGAACTCCTTGAGGATGTCGTTCTGGATCGTACCCGAGAGCTGGTCGAGCGTGCAGCCCTGCTCCAGACCCGTGACGATGTAGAAGGCCAGGATGGGCAGCACGGCGCCGTTCATGGTCATCGACACCGACATGCGGTCGAGCGGAATGCCGTTGAAGAGGACCTTCATGTCCTCGACCGAGCAGATCGAGACACCGGCCTTGCCCACGTCGCCCACCACGCGCGGGTGGTCGGCGTCGTAGCCGCGGTGCGTTGCCAGGTCGAAGGCCACCGACAGACCCTTCTGTCCGGCAGCCAGGTTGCGGCGGTAGAAGGCGTTGGACTCCTCGGCGGTCGAGAAGCCGGCATACTGGCGGATGGTCCACGGACGCATGACGTACATCGTGGAGTAGGGACCGCGCAGGAAGGGGGCGATACCTGCCGCATAGTTCAGGTGCTCCATGCCTTCGAGGTCTTCGGCCGTATAGGTGCCCTTGACGGGAATGCGCTCGGCCGTGAGCCACGGTTCCACCTCACCGCAGCCTTTCGAGGCGCAGCAGCTCTTCTGTGCGCCTGCATCGTATCTCAGTTCTGAAAATTTCGCTCTCATGATTAGATTCCCATCTCTTTAAGGTAGAACTTCAGTGTTTCGAGCACGTTCGACTTCACGTTGATGAAGTTCGTGATGCCCTGTGCCTCCAGCTCGGGCGTGCAGGCGGGAGCTCCGGCAACGACGAGGATCGCGCGGCCGGCGAGCAGCTCCTTGACCTTGGGTGCCACCTCGGCGTAGTCGTCGTCGCTCGAGCAGACCACCACGATCTCGGCCTTCGAGGCGAGGGCCGCCTCGACGCCCTCCTCAACCGACTTGAAGAAGGTGTTGTCGATGACGCGGATACCGGCGCAGGCGAAGAAGTTGCACGAGAACTGGGCGCGGGCGCGGGCCATGGCCAGGTTGCCGCAGGTGAGCATGAAGGCCTTGGGGCTCTTGCCCGAGCGGTCGACATGCAGGCGCATCTCCTCGAAGGCCATGGCGCCGCGGTAGGGCACGAGGACGTTGCCCTCGGCCGTCGGACGCGTCACGGCCTCGGCCGTAACCTCCTTGGGGGCAACCTCCGTGAAGTTGGGATATTGGTTGGCGCCGAGCAGCACCTGACGGCGCGTGGCGATGTTCTTGTCCTTGGCGGCAGCCGAAGCCTTCACGCGCTCGACGATCATGCCCGACTTGTAGGCCTCGGTGTAACCGCCCTTCTCCTCGATCTCGAGGAAGAGCTTCCAGGCCTCGGCAGCGATCGACTGCGTGAGGTTCTCGACGTAGTACGAACCGCCGGCCGGGTCGACGACCTGGTCGAAGTGCGACTCGTGCTTGAGCAGCAGCTCGACGTTGCGGGCGATGCGCTTGGCAAACTCCGTGGGGGCCTCGAAGGCGCGGTCGAACGGCGTCACCTCCATCGAGTAGACACCGCCGATGGCGGCCGACATGGCCTCGGTCGTGCCGCGCAGCATGTTGACGTAGGGATCGTAGACGGTCTGGTTCCAGCGCGAGGTCTCGGCGTGGATCATCATCTTGCCGGCGCAGTTCTTCTCAGGGTTGTAGCCCTTGACGATGTTGGCCCAGAGCATGCGCGCGGCGCGCAGCTTGGCGATCTCGAGGAAGTAGTTGGAGCTGATCGAGAACGAGAAGCGTAGCTTGCGGGCGACCTGGTCGATCGTCAGCCCCAGATCCATCAGTCGCACGAGGTAGTCGTGACCGGCCGAGAGGGCGAATGCGAGCTCCTCGACGATCGTCGAACCCGAGTTGCCGAAGATCTGGGCGTTGACCGTCACGATGCGCACGTGCTTGTACTCGGCGGTGCGGCGGATCAGTTCGGCGATGCGGGCGAAGCACTTCTCACCGTTGGGCGAGCAGAAGTCGCCCTTCGAGGAGAGGTTGCGTACCAGCGGGTCGATCGAGAAGGCGGCGTGCACCTCCTCCTTGGCGATACCCTCCTTCTCGACCTTGGCGAGGAAGAGGTCGGCCAGATGGCCTGGCTTGGCACCGCAGAAGACGATGTCGATGGCCGGGATCGAAATCCCGTCGAGCAGCTGGTCGAGTTCCTCGGCCGTGAAGTTCTCGGACACGATCGAGAAACCAAGCGAGTCGACACCCGAGTTGAGGAGCTTGAGCGCCTCGGCGTTGGCCTCCTTCGGGCAGGCGACCGTCACGGTCTGATGCACGCGCCAGTGATTGTTCGCGCGCGTACCTCTTACATAGGGGAACTCGCCTGCCTGCGAGCCCAGGAACTGGATGCCTTCGAGGTTCTCGGCGCGGTAGTAGGGGCGGACGTTGAATCCTTCGCCCGTGCGCCATACGAGTTTGCGCTCGTAGTCTGCACCCTTCAGGTCGGCCGTAATCACTTCTTCCCATTTCTCGGTCGGGACCGGAGGGAATTCCGTGAACAGCTTTTCACGATTGGTATTTGCCATAACTATTTAGAGATTAGTATGAGTGTTGTGTTCTTTTCTTGTTTCGGGCACGTAAAGTTACAAAATAATTGTCGATTGAAACAAGAAATTGTTAACAAAATAACACTTCGCCTGCCGCAGCGCTCCGCCGACGCTCCGCCGTGCGGCGGCAAGGTCCGTGCCGTCCGGCGGCGACAGCTCCGTTCCGAATAGGAAAAACAGAACAGTCTTATGCCTTTATGGATGCTGTTTTCTGAAAATACGGTAAAATGATTTTTCAGGCATATTGCCGAAAAAACAGGGTTGTTTTTGTGAAAATGGTGTTAAAAAACGGGATGTATCCGGAAAAATGGGGTAGTTTTTCATGAAAACGATGAAAAAAAACGGGTATTTTCGGGAAAACGGCAAAATTTGCATGACAACATATCGGGAAAATAATTACCTTTGCAATCGAAACAGAGATCATCGTCCGCAACGGGGAGAAGACCGTGGATCGAAGGTCCGGAGGCGGCAGCCGAGCACGGCCCTCCGTTCCGGTTTCTGGTTAGGTTAATATGATAAGTGCAAATGTGGGGCCTTCTCCCCCTGCGGACCTTTTTTCGGCGAAATTCGGATTCATAACATATTCATTCAAATCAAAGAGCGATTTATGTCATTACTCAGATTCAAGATGGTCGATGCGGCCATCAACCACACGGCCGTCGAGGTGGAGGCTCCCGCAGGGCATCCGTCGGACTACTTCGGCGAAAAGGTCTTCGGCCGCGCGGCCATGCGCAAGTATCTCGACAAGAAGACCTACGCCGCGCTGCTCGATACGATGGAGAACCGCACGCCGCTGACGCGCGAGGTCGCCGATTCGATTGCCGCGGGCATGCGCCAGTGGGCGCTCGAGCACGGCGCCGACCACTATACGCACTGGTTCCAGCCCCTGACGGGCGGTACGGCCGAGAAGCACGATGCCTTCGCCGAACCCGACGGAACGGGCGGCGTGCTGGAGGAGTTCTCCGGCAAGCTGCTGTTGCAGCAGGAGCCCGATGCCTCGTCGTTCCCCAACGGCGGTATCCGCAATACGTTCGAGGCGCGCGGCTATTCGGCCTGGGACCCCACCTCGCCCGCCTTCATCGTCGATACGACGCTCTGCATCCCGACCGTCTTCATCGCCTATACGGGCGAGGCGCTCGACTACAAGGTGCCCCTGCTGCGGTCGCTCGCGGCCGTGGACCGGGCTGCCACGGAGGTCTGCCGCTACTTCGACAAGAACGTGCAGCGGGTCTTCGCCTACCTGGGCTGGGAGCAGGAGTATTTCCTCGTCGACGAGAGCCTCTGGGCCGTGCGTCCCGACCTGGTGCTGACGGGCCGCACGCTCATGGGGCACGAGTCGGCCAAGAACCAGCAGCTTGAGGACCACTACTTCGGTGCGATCCCCACGCGCGTGATGTCCTTCATGAAGGACCTCGAGTACGAGTGCCTGAAGCTGGGCATTCCTGTCAAGACGCGCCACAACGAAGTGGCGCCCAACCAGTACGAGCTGGCTCCCGTCTTCGAGGAGGTCAACCTGGCCAACGACCACAACCAGCTGCTGATGACCATCATGGACAAGATCGCACGGCGTCACAAGTTCCGTGTGCTGCTGCACGAGAAGCCCTTCAAGGGGATCAACGGCTCGGGCAAGCACAACAACTGGTCGCTCGGCACCGATACGGGCGTGAACCTGCTCGGCCCGGGTAAGACGGCCTCGGAGAACCTGCAGTTCATCACCTTCCTGGTGAACGTCATGTCGGCCGTCTACAAGCACAACGGACTGCTCAAGGCCTCGATCATGAGCGCCACGAACGCCCATCGTCTGGGCGCCAACGAGGCACCCCCGGCCATCATCTCGACCTTCCTCGGAACGCAGGTCTCGGCCGTGCTCGACAAGCTGGCCGCCTCGAAGGGCGACGGCGTGATCCGTTTCGACGCGAAGAACGTCTTCAAGATGAGCGGCATTTCGCACATCCCGACGCTGCTGCTCGACAATACGGACCGCAACCGCACCTCGCCCTTCGCCTTCACGGGCAACCGCTTCGAGTTCCGCGCCGTGGGCTCGTCGGACAACTGCGCCGAGGCGATGATTACGCTCAATACGGCCGTGGCGAGCGAGCTGACCGAGTTCCGCAAGGCCGTCGACGCCAAGATCGAGGCCGGTGACAAGAAGGAGCGGGCCATCTACGAGGTGCTCAAGAAGATGATCCTCGAGTGCAAGGCGATCCATTTCGACGGCAACGGCTATTCGGAGGAGTGGAAGGCCGAGGCAAAGCGCCGCGGACTGGACTGCGAGACCTCCACGCCGCTGATCTTCGACCGCTATCTCGACGAGTCGTCGTTGAGGATGTTCGCCGACATGGGCGTCTACACGAAGGTGGAGCTCGAGGCCCGCACCGAGGTCAAGTGGGAGACCTACACGAAGAAGATTCAGATCGAGGGGCGTGTGCTGGGCGACCTGGCCATGAACCACATCGTCCCCATCGCGTCGAAATACGAGGCGATGCTGCTGGACAAGGTCTACAAGATGGCGCAGATCCCAGGGCTGAACGCCACGTCGGACATCGAGCTCATCAAGCGGATCCAGGACCATACGGCGGCTATCCAGCGCCTGACGGGCGAGATGATCGACGCGCGCAAGCACGCCAACCGCATCGAGGACCAGCGCGAGAAGGCCATTGCCTACCACGATACGGTCGCCGTCTTCTTCGACGAGATCCGCCGCCACATCGACAAGCTGGAGGAGATCGTCGACGACCAGATCTGGCCGCTGCCGAAGTACCGCGAACTGCTCTTCATCCGATAGGGGAGGCTCTCCCGGACTTCGGTCCCGACGCAAAACGAGGGGCTGCCGCAACGTGCGGCAGCCCCTCGTTTCCTGTATCCCGTGTTCGCTTATTTGCCGTATACGACCCGGCCGCCGATCATGGTCAGCGAGACGTTGATCCCGTCGTCGAAGAGCACGATGTCGGCATCCTTGCCCGGGGCGATCGATCCCTTGCGGTCGTCGATCTTCATCAGGCGGGCCGGCGTGAGCGTCATGATCTGCACGGCTTCGGGCAGCGTGGCTCCGGTTTTGGTCACGTAGCTGCGCACGACGCGGTCCGTCGTGCAGACGCTTCCGGCGAAGGCGCTGCGGTCGGGCAGCTTGGCCACGCCGTCCTCGATGATGGCCGGCACGCCGTCGTCGATGCTGCCCAGCACGGTGGGGCCGTCGGGCATGCCGGCGCCGCGCATGGCGTCCGTGACGCCGACGATGCGGTCGGGACCCTTCACCTTCCAGATCAGCTGCAGGAGCGGCTCGGGAACGTGGATGCCGTCGCCGATCGTCTCGACGTAGAGGCCGTCGAGCAGGTAGCCCGCCTCGAGCACGCCGGCGTAGCGCAGTGCGTTGCGGCGCGTGACGGTCGAGGTCATCGAGTAGAAGTGGGTGATGCTGCTCATGCCGGCGTCATAGGCCGCCACGGCCTCCTCGTAGAGAGCCGAGGTGTGGCCCATCGACATCTGGATGCCGCGCCGGGCAAGCTCCTCGATCAGCCCTTCGCTGCCCGGAAGCTCCGGGGCGAAGGTCCAGCGGGCGATCAGGTCGCCGCCGGCCGCGAGGATGGCGTTGTAATCCTCCGGGGTCGGGTTCTTGATGTAGCGCGGGTCCTGTCCGCCCTTCATCTCCTGCGAGAGGTATCCTCCTTCGATGTGGATGCCTCCGAATGCCGCTCCGCTGCGGTTCTGCACCGTGGCCTTGCGGTAGGTGTCGAAGAGCCGGAAGAGCGTCTCGTTCGAGCACGAGGCGGTGGTGGGGTAGATCAGCGTCGTACCGTGCTGTGCGTGCATCTCCGCGGCGCGGAGCATCGCCTCGACGGTGCCGTCCGAAAAGTCGTAGCCTCCGCCGCCGTGGCAGTGCACGTCGATGAATCCCGGTGCGGCGTAGCGCCCTGCGGCGTCGATCACGCGGGCCCCCTCGAACGGTGTCGACAGGTCGGTGCCGACGGCGACGATCCGTCCCTGCTCGATCAGGATGGTGGCCCCCTCGATCACGCGCGAGGGCAGTACGACCGAGGCGTTGACGATCTTCACCCGCCCGGCGGGTTCATTCTTGTCGGGCTTTTCGCCGGCCTGGGCCGACATGCAGCAGCCGATGATTGCCAATAGAACAAACAGTCGTTTCATGGTCTCTATTTTTGGTTGTTTTCCTCGTCAATGTTCTGGATGCGCCCGCCGAAGAGGAAGACGGCGAGGATCGAAATCGGGAAGAGCAGTCCGCCGAAGATGAAGAACGGGGTCCATCCGGCGCGGGTGATCATCGGTACGACCACCATGGCGAGGATCGTTCCCAGCACGGCGGCGGCACCGCCCAGTCCGGCCAGCGAACCGACCGTGCGGCCGTAGTGGAAGTCGGCGGCCAGCGTCATCAGGTTCGACTGCACGAACTGGTAGCCGCCCAGAATGAGGGCCATCATGATGACCGCGGCCGTGGCCGACGAGGCCATCGTTGCGCCGATGACACCCGGCAGGGCGATCACCACGCCGACGATCATCGAGCACTTGCGCGCGAAGTTGAGCGAGTGGCCGCGCTTCTGCAGCAGGCCGGAGAACCATCCGCCGGCGAAGGCGCCGATGGCGGCTCCCACGTAGGGTACCCAGGCCGACATGGCCACCTCGCGGATATCGAGATTGAAGACCTCGATCAGGTAGATCGGAATGAAGGTCACGAAGATCCACCAGACGGGATCGATGAAGAAGCGGCCCACGATCAGGGCGTAGTTCTTCTTCTCGCGCAGCAGCTCGCCCCAGCTCTTGCAGCGCCCGGGATCGGTTGCGTGCCCCTCGGGCTGTCCCGAAAGGATGTATTCACGCTCCTTGTCCGTAATCCAGGGGTGGTCCTTGGGCCCCTTCTTGTTGATCCAGAGCCACGGAATGATCCAGATGACGGCCAGCGTGCCGACGATGGCGAAGGTGGCCTTCCAACCGAAGGCCAGGTAGAGGAACGAGATGACGATCGGTGCGAGGATCGAGCCCCACGGAGGTCGAGGCGTTGAAGAGCCCCTGTGCCATGGCGCGCTCCTTGCTCGGGAACCATTCGGCATTGGACTTCGTCGTTCCGGGCCAGGGCCCCGCCTCGCCCAGTCCGAGCAGGAAGCGGAAGCATGTCAGCGACTTGATGCCCGAAGCCAGGGCCGTCAACGCGTCGGCCGCACCCCAGAGCAGCGCCGAGAAGGCGAAGCCGCGGCGTGTGCCGATGCGGTCGTAGAGTTTGCCCGAGAAGAGCTGGCTCAGTCCGTAGGCGATCATGAAGAAGATCGTGATGTTGGCGAGCATCTGCTTCGAGCGGGCGTTGAAGTCGGCTTCCGACATCGACGGGTCGAGAATGCCCAGCTCGGCGGCGATGCCGCCCACGGCCGTATAGACATACGTGCCGTCGTCGCCGGCCGTCACGCGGTCGGCCGGTACGGTGATCTGCGTGCCGTCCTCGGCGGTGAGCGTGCAGCTTCCCGCTGCGGCGTCGAAGAGGACGCGGTCGGCCGGGTATTCGCTCTTCGTGTTGGCGACCCACATGTAGTTGAGGGTGCCCCGGTCGAGGTAGTTGATGATGGAGACGAGCATGATGAGGCTCAGTATGATCCATCTTAATCCTTTGACTTTCATATCATGTGGTTCTTTTAAGTCCGTATTGTTATCGGTTTTCGTCTTCCGCGTCGCTCCGCCTGCCGGCCGCCCGCGCCTCCCGTCCGGAAACGGGGCTGTGGGTGGGCGTCGGAGCGGCCCGCGGGCGTGCTTTTCCGCCCTGCGGTGCTCCGCTACCGGCTGACGAGCGAGGCGCTGTCGCGGTCGACGTAGAGCGTGCAGTCGCGGTGCGTGCGCAGGATCGACGCCGGGCACGAGCTGACGATCGGGCCGTCGCACGTTCCCTTGATGGCGTTGGCCTTGGCGATCGTCGGTACGATGGCGAAGAGCTTCTTGACGTAGAGCAGTTCGGGAATGGTGATCGTGTAGGCGCGCGTGGGAACCTGGTCGATGCTGCTGAAGCAGCCGTCGTTGACCTGCTGCCGGATGCACGTGGGGTCCAGATCGACGGTCTTCACCGTGAGCGGATCGTCGAAGAAGGCCACGTGGGGGTCGTTGAAGGCGAGGTGTCCGTTCTCCCCGATGCCGAGGAATACCATGTCGGCGGGCATCTGACGCAGCTGGGCTGCGTAGCGTGCGCATTCGGCTTCGGGATCGGCGGCCTGCGGGTTGATGTAGTTCACGCTCTTGAAAATCCGTTTCGAGAAGATCCTGTCGCGCAGGAACTGGGCGAAGGACTGCGGAGCGTGGGGGTCGATGCCGATGTACTCGTCCATGTGGAATGCGTTGATGCGGCCCCAGTCGATGTCGTAGTGGAGCAGGTTGGCCAGAAACTCGTTCTGCGAGGGAGCCGATGCGAAGATGATGTTCACCTCGGGTTTCTCTTTCTGCAGGGCCATGATGTATGCGGCCACTTCGCGGGCGGCCACCTCTCCGAGCTCCGCCCGGTTTTCCGCAATGGCGACCTTCAGCCGCCCTTTTGTGAGACGTATTACCATTTTTTCTGTCGGTTTAGAGATTGGTTGTATTTACTGTGTAGATCGTTCGATGCCTTGTTCGTTAACGTACACGCTTTCTTGCCTGATTCTTGTATGAAGTAATTAAAATATTAAAATACTGTACTTTATGAATTTTATTATGGCCTTTTGCGTGTGATTGCATAGTCTTTAACGTTTACAAAACTATAATTTATTCGCTTTTAATGCAAATTTTCCGTAAAAAATAATATATTTACACTCGAAAAGTTGGTAACCCAATATTCAACCATTCAAATTTTCACTGTCCGAAGTCATGATTGAAACGGAAAAGACTGCAACGATGGAGGAGATCGCCCGCACGGCCGGCGTTTCGATCGGAACCGTGGACCGCGTGGTCCACAACCGCGAGGGCGTGTCGGAGAAGACGCGCAAGCGCGTGCTCTCCGTCATCGACGAAATCGGGTACAAGCCAAACATATATGCCTCGATCCTCTCCCGCAAGAAGGCCTTTTGCATCGTGGCCATCATCCCCTATTTCCAGACAGGCGAGTATTGGGAACTGGTCTACCGCGGCATTACGCGGGCCATCCGCCAGTCGCAGGGGCTGAACGTCGATCTGAAGATTTTTTACTACAACCAGTTCGAGCTTGAGTCCTTCCGCGCGGCCTGCTCCAATACGCTCGACACGCGCCCCGATGCGCTGTTCATTGCCCCCATCTACAAGGAGGAGGCGATCCGTCTGGTGCGTCAGCTGTCGACGTTATCGATTCCGGTGGCCTACATCGACACCAAGCCCGAGAATACCGACTACCTGGCCTATTTCGGCATGCCGCTTTTCGAGAGCGGGTATCTTGCGGCCGACCTGCTCGTCGGAGGTGATCCTTCGGTGCGCGAGGTCGTCAGCTTCAACATCGACCGCGGCGAGGCCCCTCCCAACGACTCCACGCTCAACCGGCACAAGGGCTTTCTGGCCTATTTGAAGGACCACAACCCCGAGTGCCGTCTGACCGACTGCACGATGTCGCCGTTCGATTTTCTGCAGAACATGAAGATTTTCGACCGCTTTTTCGAGGAGCATCCCGACGTGCGCCACATCATCACCTTCAATTCGCGTGCGCACCTCATTTCCGACTGGATGGAGATTCGCGGCGTGAAGGACAAGAAGCTGCTCGGTTTCGACATGCTGCAGGCCAACATGCGGGCGCTCAAGAACGGGACGATCTCCACGCTGATCGCCGAACGCACGGACAAGGAGGCGTTCAAGGCGATCAAGGCGCTCATCGATTTTCTGGTCCTAAGGCAGAAGCCCGCGCAGCGCGACAACTACAGCTCGCTCGACATCCTGACGCGTTACAACGTCGATTTTTACCTCGTCGAGGATTGATCCTGCGGCGGAGTGCGGCCGCAGACGTTCGGTTTGCCGGCATACGTTAACGTTAACGGAACAATTCCGCCCACTGCGCGAATTTCGGGAGGCAGCCGGCGGCGATTTTTCCACTGATACCCATCTTTAACAGGATACTATCATGAAGACAAGAAGCAAGACGTTCATTTCGGGGGAGGAGCTTCCCTGGGAGCCGTGCGGACCGGGTGTCCGGCGCCGCATTATGGGGTACGATCCCCATCTGATGGTCGTGCGGGTGGCGTTCGACAAGGATGCCGTCGGTGCGACGCATACGCATTACCATTCGCAGGTGACGCAGATCGAGAGCGGCCGCTACGAGGTGACCATCGGCGGCGAGAGCCGGGTGCTCGGGCCCGGCGACGGGTATTACGTCCCGGCCGACGAGCCCCACGGGCTGCATTGCCTCGAGGCCGGTGTCGTGCTCGACATCTTCTCGCCGCTGCGGGCCGATTTTTTCAAGTAGCACGTCGCCTGTCGTTTGCCGCGAGCATGTAAAAGGGCCGCTTCCGGAGGGAAGCGGCCCTTTTTTCGTGCGGAGAGGATTTACTCCTCGTCGCGGTACATGTGCTCCACGTAGATGGCGTGCTGCATGGCCTCGCGCTTTGCCACCGAAGGCTTCGTGAAGTACTGACGGCGGCGGAGCTCCTTCAGCACACCCGTGCGCTCGTATTTACGCTTGAATTTCTTCAGGGCGCGCTCGATGTTCTCGCCCTCCTTTACCGGCATGATAATCATGGTCTTGTGTTTTTTATTGTTATTGTTTTGTTTTCTTTTGTGTCGCAGGGCATCGGCCTTTTGCCGTTCTGCTCTGTTTTCGGAGGGTTCGTATACCTCCCCCTTCCTTGCTGTGTGAGCTTGCCACTTCCGTTGCCGCTCACCTTTTCGTCCTGTCTACTCGCTGTCGGGTCCGCTTTGCGTGCCGAACACCAGGTAGGGAGCCAGCCGTGCTGCCTCCTCCCGGGTCATTATGTGCTGTTCGATCAACTCTTCCGCGGTGCTCCAACCTCCTTTCAACTGGCGTGCCTTCAATAGTTTCCGAAGTGTTGCCGGTACCATGTACGGATGGCGTCCCAACTCTTTCGGACTTGCAAAGTTAATATCAATTTTCCGAATTTCACAACTGTCGCAGTAAATTTGTTTCAAAATTTTCTCGTAGTTGCGCTCCGTGATGCCCGGAATCTCTGCGAGTTGCTCCACGCGGACGAATCCGCCGAGCCGTTCGCGGTATTCGATGATCCGCGTGACGGTCTTCTCGCCGATGCCCCACACGCGGCGCAGCGTTGCCGAGTCGGCCGTGTTGAGGTTGACGGGCTGTTCGATGGGGTGGGGTGTGCGTTCGGGGAAGATGATGTAGGGCTCGAGTGCCGCGGCCACCGAGTCGCTCACGACGTAGCACTCGCGCAGCTCCTCCATGTCGTAGATGCCGTGCAGGTCGCGCCAGCGGACGAAGGCCTCGGCCTGGCGTTTCGACAGCGCGCCAATGGCCCGCAGGTAGCGGGTGCCGACCGTGTCGATACGGAACTGGACGGGAGCCATCGGCTCCGGAAGCGGGCGTCCGGTGCGGTACTCGCGCGGAGCGAAGGCGTATTTGCGGCCGATGCGGATGTAGGGTTCCAGCCGCCGGTAGGTCGAGTCGCTGATGCCGTAGCAGAGCGATACGTCCTCCGGGATGCGGAAGACCTTGCCCGCCGCGCGGTATTTCAGCAGGCTGACCGCCTCGTAGTTCGTCAGCCCGAGGGCGAGCAGCTCGTCGCGGTCGGCCGTGTTCGGGTCGAAGGGCCTGAGGCGGAGCGTGTCGGCGCGCTGCTCCATGGTGCGCTCGACGCGGCGGGCCGCCTCGGGGTCGGCCTTCGGACGGGCGAGCGTCAGTCCGAGGATCAAAAGTCCCGCCAGCGGCAGGAAGATGGCCAGGGCGCGGATTTCGCGTTCGGAGAAGAGTGCCATGGTTCGATCGGATTCGTGTGTGGAGAGAAGGGGGCTCCGGCCGCGTGGTATCGTGCTGCCGCGGACGGCGCGTGCCGGCGGGTCCGTCCGGCTGCGGCCTGCCGGGCGCGGGAGCCTCTTCCGTCCTTCAAAAATAGGCATTTTCCCGCGATTCCGGCTCTTTCGAGTTGCCTTTTTTCTCTCTGTTCTCTCCCCGGATCTTCCGACGGAGTGTCGTTGCGGCAAAAAACGGGCCCGAACTTCTTTTTTGCATATAACTATAAAAAATAGTTGTGTAATTATTTTTTTTAGTTACCTTTGCGGTGAAGAACCTTTCCTGCCGGGAGACGAGGCGCGCCGAAGGGGCGCTGCACTCCTACCGGGAGGAGACAAAAACGGACTGTCATGGAGAACAAGACAACGATGGAGCGGCTGACACGCCGCGAGGAGGAGCTGATGCACCGCTTCTGGGAGCACGGGCCGATGTTCGTGCGGGAGCTGGTGGCGTTGTTTCCCGACCCGAAGCCCCATTTCAACACGATTTCGACGATGGTGCGCTCGCTCGAAGCCAAAGGCTACGTCGCCCACGAGGACTACGGCAACACCTACCGCTACCATGCCGCCGTGAGCGAGGAGGAGTTCTCGCGCCGCACGCTGGGCAACGTCATCAGCCGCTATTTTGAAAATTCCTACCTCGGCGCCGTGTCGGCGCTGGTCGAGGAGGAGAAGATCTCGGTCGAGGAGCTGCGTGCCCTGATCGACCGCATCGAAAACAACCGCACCCGCTGACCATGGAAGCCCTGTTGACCTATACGTGGCGCGTGGCGGCCTGTCTGGCCGTGGCGTGGCTCTTCTTCCGGCTGCTGCTCGGGCGCGAGACCTTCTGCCACCTGAACCGCCTTGTCGTGCTGGCGCTGTTGGTGCTCTCGTTCCTCCTGCCTTTGTGCGTCATCACCGTCCGCCGCGAGGTCCCCATACCTTATGAAGTATGGGTCCATGCGACGGAGGTGCGGTCGGCTGCCGCCCCGGTGTCGGCCGCGGCACCCTTCCCGTGGGCGGCGCTTCTCGGCGGGCTCTATCTTGCCGGGGTGCTGGCGGCCGCATGCCGCATGGCGTGGTCGCTTGCGGCCGTCGTGCGGGTGATCCGCCGCGGGCGCCGCGAACGCCTGGCGGACGGGGTGGTGCTGGTGCGCACGCCGCAGCCGGTCACCCCCTTCAGCTGGGGCCGGTATGTCGTGCTCGCGGAGACGGAGCCGGCCGAAGAGGTTGCGACGATCCTGCTGCACGAACGGGCCCATGTGCGGCTGCACCATACGTGGGACCTGCTTTTTGCCGATCTGGCCGGCTGCCTGCAGTGGTTCAATCCGGCGGTGTGGCTGCTGCGGCGGGAGCTGTGCGCCATCCACGAGTACGAGGCCGACCGTGCGGTGCTCGAGGCCGGGACGGATGCCCGCGCCTACCAGCTGCTGCTGGTCCGCCGGGCGGTCGGCACGCAGGCCTTTGTCGCAGCCAACAATTTCAACCACAGTAAACTTCAAAACCGTATTGCCATGATGCTGAAAAAAAGATCATCCCGCTGGGCGGCGGCCCGCACGCTGCTCATTCTGCCGCTTACGGCCGTGGCGTTGGGGGCCTTTGCCCGCACGTTGCAGGTGCCGGTCGTGAAGGCGCCCGATGCGGCGCAGCTCCCGGCCCCGGTGTCCGGAACGGACTCCGCGCGCGAGGCGTCGCGTGAATCCTCTTCGATTATGATCGTTTCGGCGCCGGAGGAGGGCGGTAAGGCGCTCTCCGCACCGGACGCGAAGCCTGCACCGCTCTATATTGTCGACGGTGAGGTGGCGGATCCCGCCCGCGTGCAGCGGCTTCAGGCCGAGCGGATCGCTGCGGTCACCGTACTCAAGGATTCGAGCTTCACGGCCCGCTACGGGGATGCGGCCCGCAACGGGGTGGTGGTGATCTCGACGCGCGGTGTCGTGCCCGACAGCGCCGCGTTGCGCGAGGTGCAGCGTCGGGCGGAGGAGGCGACGGCCTATTTCCGGAGCCCGGAGTGGAAGGCCGTGCAGCAGAAGCTGGACGGAGCGAACGGCTACTTCCGGAGTGAAGAGTGGGCCGAGGTGCAGCGGAAGATGAACGAATCGCCCGACTATTTCCGGAGCGACGAATGGAAGGCCGTGCAGGAGAAGCTGGCCGCCGTAGGCGACTATTTCAGGAGCGAAGAGTGGCGCGAGGCGCAGCGGAAGGTGGCGGCGACGGTCGATTACTTCAAGAGCCCCGAATGGCTGGTGGCGCAGGAGCAGCTGGCGTCGATGGGCGAATATTTCCGTAGCGATGAGTGGCGCGAGGCACAGCGCAGCCTGGAGAAGGGGTGGCAGGGAGCCGCTCCCGCGTCGTCGGGGGATGCCGCTGTCGGTGATGCCGCCGCGACGGCGGAGCAGGCAGCAGTCGTGCGCGAGCCCGATATCGTGGTGGTCGGCACCGGCAAGATGAAAAAGTCGGACCTGCTCTACGTGGTTGACGGCAAGCGGGTCTCCTACCGGAAGTTCTCGGCGCTGGACGCCTCGACGATCCGGGAGATCAATGTGTTAAATGGTGAAAGTGCCGAGCGGAAGTACGGCCGACGGGGCCGCAACGGAGCCCTCGAAATCACCACGTGGCAGGCCGGCGGCGGGCAGTGAGCAAATCCGTAAGCAAAAGATAAAAAGTTCATCGGAGCGGGGGAGCCTTTCGGGCGGCCCCGCTTTTTTTGTGGAGCCGGAGGCGGGCGCCGGAAGCCCGAAAGTCGGTGCCGGGCGCCAGAAGGGGAGGGCGTCTGGGAGTCGGAACGTCGGTGCCGGGAGCCTGAAGGGGAGGGTACAGGACGCCCGAAAGTCGGCGCCGGGAGCCAAATGGAGGGTGCCGGGAGTCCGAAGGCCGACGCCGGATGGTGTCCGGTTACTCGAACGTGACGATTTCGGGCCTGGTCGGGCGGTAGCGCCACTGCTCGAGTCGCGTGGCGTTCGACAGCCGGAAGTACTCGCTTTCGACGAGCCCGGGCTTGCCGAAGGCGATGCCCAGCCGGATCTGGATCGTGTTGAAGACCAGGCGCTCGTTGCGCAGCCGCACGCCGATGCCCAGCGAGGTGTAGAATTCGTTCTTGAAGATGTTGGGCGAGTAGCCGATCAGTCCGAAGTCCGCGAATCCGAAAAAGGCGATGCGGAAACCCAGCGGATGGTAGGGCGAGAAGAGCACGGTCTCGGTGTTGAGGATCATGCGGTTGGTGCCGATCACGTGCTCCTTGAGCGCCTGCAGGCCGTTTTCGTCGGTGAAGCGGATGCTCTCGTCGCTTCCCGAGAGGCGGTTCCAGCCCTGCGTGTAGTTGAGCGAGAGAAACTGGCGGATGCGGCTGCGGCGGAGCATGAAGAGGTTGGAGAACCACCGCAGGTCGACATCCACGGCGCTCTGGCGCCACATGCCGCTCCCCGTGTCGATGTAGCTGCCGAGCGTCAGTCCGCCCATGAGGTAGCCCACGGGGCGGAATCCACCGGTCATGTAGCTGATGCCGAGGTACATCGCGTCGCGGAACTCGCCCCAGACGTAGCCGCTGACCAGCTCGGCCTTGTATCCCGTGGCCAGGTACTCGCGCAGACCGAATCCGTAGACCATGTTGGCCGTGTAGAAGCGTTCGCGGTAGAGACCCACGCCGGCCAGCAGGGCGTCCTGGTCGTGCAGAATGGGGTTGTAGTCGGCGCTTACTGAGGGCCGTTCGCTCACGCGGCGGTAGTTGTAGCGTCCCGTGACGTAGAAGCTCGACCGGAGCGCGGGTATGAGGTGCGAGTAGCCGCCCCAGGCGTCGAGGTTGCGCTGCTTGACCAGCAGCGACGTGTCCTGCTCGATCATGTAGCGTTTTTCGCGGATGTCGCCGTAGGTCAGGCCGATCTCGTAGTCCGTCGGCCGCAGGAACTCCTTGCGGAGCCCGAGGCTGAGCGTCGAGTTGTAGAAGTCGCGCCCGCCGGCGAAGTCGGCCGTGTAGAAACTGCCCAGCACGTTGGGAATCTCGTATTCGACCAGGTTGCCGCCGTAGGAGAAGTCCTCGCGGTTGAAGTTGGTGTTGATGCGCAGCAGGTTGCCCGTGCCGAAGATGTTGGCGTCGTAGACCCCGACGGTCGTGCGCCCTTCGGAGTGGAGCCCGCCGTCGACGCTGATGGTCCAGCTGTCGCGCGTGGTGATGGCGATGTTCACGCAGGTCGTGTCCACGGGGTCGGGGACCACGCTGATGTCGACATCGGAGAGGTAGGAGCGCGAGCGGAGCAGCTGTTTGTTGCGGATGATCGTCTGGGGGTCGAGCTGCTCGCCGGTGCGGAAGAGCAGGTCGCGGCGGATGACCCGTTCGCGCGTCAGCATGTGCGTCTTGTTGGCCGCGCGTTCGAGCCAGTTGCCGTCGGCGTCGAAGATCGGGCGGCGGTCGATCGAGATTTCGCCGATCGTCTTGCCGGCAAAGGGTTCGAGCAGCACGCTCTCGTCGATGGCCTGCCCCGTTGCCGTCGTGTCGAGCACGGGACGCACGAAGAGCATGCGGTAGAGCATGCGGGGAACCCGGCGGCGCGACGTCTTGGACCGGATGCTGTCGTAGAGCCGCTGGTCATTGACTCCGCGTCCGGGATTGAACCGTCCCGCGCTGTCGGGGGTGAAGTGTTCGGGCTTGTGGACCTTCGGGCCCACGGGAAGTTCGGCGGCCGTCGTGGCCGTCGCCAGCAGTGTGAGCAGCAGTATGCAGAGCCGGGAGAACATACGTCAAAGATAACGTATTTTCGCGATAAAAAGTATCGAAAACCGCCCGTCGGAGCCACCCGGGTACAAAAAAAGGTCCGCATGAAGCGAACCTTCTTTCGTATCGTTGTGCAGGGTGGGTGACCCTTGCCGTTTCGGGCGGCCTGTGCCGGTGTCCGTCGGATCTCCGGCCCCGGCCCTGCTTTCGGGACCGATCCGGCTCCGGTTTCGATCCAGACTTCGGGTCCGACCGCTGCCTGCCCCCGGCTTTCGCCCCGGAGCTTTCCAGTCCCGGTCCCTTTCCGGTCCCGGTCTCGCGGTCTCGGTCCCTTTCCGGTCCCGGTCCCGCTCTGCTTTCGCCCCCCCCCGGCTCCGGCCCCGGCCCTCCGGGTTATCTGCGGCGCTGCTCCTTGGCCTCGATGCACTCCGTGGCGTGGGGCACCTTCATCAGCCGCTCCTTGGGAATGAGCTTGCCGGTGGTCTTGCAGATGCCGTAGGTCTTGTTCTCGATGCGCACGAGCGCCATCTCGAGGTTGCGGATAAACTTCATCTGGTGGGCCGCCAGGCGTCCGCTCTCCTCCTTGGAGAGGGTTGTCGCCCCCTCTTCGAGGACCTTGAACGTCGGCGAGGTATCTTCCGTGTCGTTGTCTGCCGTATGGGTAATCGTGGCGCGCAGCAGCTCGTAGTCCGCACGTGCGTTCTCAAGCTTTTTCAGGATAAGCTGCTTGAACTCTTCGAGTTCGGCATCGCTGTATCGGGTTCTTTCGTCTGCCATAGTCGTTACTCTCTTTTTTGTTTATTTGTAAAATTAAGTATTTATTCTGAAAACACCAAATTTTACGCGAATAACGTATGCGCGCCCCGCCGTATTGTGTGTGCGGCGTCAGATGCGCGTCACGGCGATCTTCAGCGGCTCGTCGTCCAGATCGGAATCCACGACGACGGCACCGGCCGGTGCCGTCGCGGCCTTCACTTCGACGGCGAGCGTCTGCGCGGCGATGTAGTCCGAGAAGCCGGCGAGCGCCTGCTCGACGGCGGGCTTCGCCTCGATCTCCACGCGGATCTTGTCCGTGACCTCGAATCCCGACTCCTTGCGGATGTTCTGGATGCGGTTGATCAGCTCGCGGGCCGCACCTTCGGCGCGCAGCTCGTCCGTCAGCGTGATGTCGAGTGCCACGGTGAGCTTGCCCTCCGTCGACACGAGCCATCCGGGCATGTCCTCCGAGGTGATCTCGAAGTCGGCCGGCGTGACGGTGATTTGCTCCCCGCCGAGGTCGAGCACCGTTTCGGGTGCGGACTCGATCCGGGCGATGCGCTCCTGCGAGAACTCCGCGGTCATGGCGGCGATCTGCTTCATGTACTTGCCGTAGCGCGGGCCGAGGGTCTTGAAGTTGGGCTTGATGCGCTTGGTGATGATGCCCGTGGTATCCTCGATGAGCTCCAGCTGCTTGACGTTGACTTCCGAAAGGATGAGGCCCTTCACGGCGGAGATGTGGGCCGCCATGGCGGGGTCGAGCACCGGGATGAGAATCTTCATCAGCGGCTGGCGCACCTTGATCGAGACCTTGCGGCGCAGGGCCAGCACCATCGACGAGACGCGCTGCGCGAGCGACATCATCTGCTCGAGGTCGGGGTCGATCAGCCGCTCGTCGGCCTCGGGGAAGGTCGACAGGTGGACGGACTCCTCGGTGTGGCGTCCGCTCACGGCGTTCAGGTCGGTGAAGATGCGGTCCGAGATGAAGGGCGCGAAGGGTGCCGCAAGCATCGCGACGGTCTCCAGACAGGTGTAGAGCGTCTGGTAGGCCGCGAGCTTGTCCTCGGACATGCCGCCGCCCCAGAAGCGCTTGCGGTTCAGGCGCACGTACCAGTTCGAGAGGTTCTCGCCGACGAACTCCTGGATGGCGCGGGCCGCGGGCGTCGGGTCGTAGTCCTCGAGCGAGCGCGTCACGTCGCGCACGAGCGTGTTGAGCAGCGAGATGATCCAGCGGTCGATTTCGGGGCGCTTTGCGACGGGAATCTCCTCTTCGTGGCCCGTGAATCCGTCGACGTTGGCGTAGAGGGCGAAGAACGAGTAGGTGTTGTAGAGCGTGCCGAAGAACTTGCGGCGCACCTCGTCCACACCGTCACGGTCGAACTTGAGGTTGTCCCACGGCTGCGAGTTGGAGATCATGTACCAGCGCGTGGCGTCGGGACCGTAGGTTGCGAGCACCTCGAACGGATCGACGGCGTTGCCCAGGCGCTTCGACATCTTGTTGCCGTTCTTGTCGAGCACCAGTCCGTTGGAGATGATGTTGCGGAAGGCCACCGAGTCGAAGAGCATCGTGGCGATGGCGTGCAGCGTGAAGAACCAGCCGCGCGTCTGGTCGACACCCTCGGCGATGAAATCGGCGGGGTAGACCTCGTTGAAGTCCTCCTTGTGCTCGAAGGGGTAGTGGACCTGGGCGTAGGGCATGGCTCCCGAGTCGAACCACACGTCGATCAGGTCGGGTTCGCGGCGCATCGGCTCGCCCTTCGACGAGACGAGGACGATCTGGTCGACATAGGGGCGGTGCAGGTCGATGCGGTCGGTCGAGTAGTTCTCCTTCGACATGTCGCCCACGCGGAACTTCGGGAAGGGATTCTCCTTCATCACGCCCGCGGCGACCGCCTTCTCGATCTCGGCCATGAGTTCCCCGACCGAACCGATGCACTTCATCTCCGAGCGGTCCTCGGTGACCCAGATCGGCAGGGGCGTACCCCAGAAGCGCGAACGCGAGAGGTTCCAGTCGTTGAGGTTCTCGAGCCACTTGCCGAAGCGTCCCGTGCCGGTCGACTCGGGTTTCCAGTGGATCGTGCGGTTGAGCTCGATCATGCGCTCCTTGGCGGCCGTCGAGCGGATGAACCACGAGTCGAGCGGGTAGTAGAGCACGGGTTTGTCCGTGCGCCAGCAGTGGGGGTAGTTGTGGACGTGCTTCTCGATGCGGAAGGCCTGCGATGCGGCCTTCATCTTCATGCAGATGTAGATGTCGAGCGACTCGGCAGCCTGCGCGGCCTGCTCGTCGTAGCGGCCGTCGACGGTGAACTGCGGGTCGTAGGCGTTCTTGACCCAGCGGCCGGCATATTCGCGGTAGCGGTCGACGTCGACGCACTCGGCGACGAAGCGCTCGTCGAGCTCGTCGAGCAGGTAGAACTTGCCCGTGAGGTCGACCATCGGGCGGGTCTCGCCGCGCTTGTTGATCATGAAGAGCGACGGAATGCCCGCGGCGCGCGCCACGAAGGCGTCGTCGGCACCGAACGTCGGGGCGATATGGACGATACCCGTACCGTCCTCCGTGGTGACGTAGTCGCCCAGGATCACGCGGAAGGCCTTCTGCGAGGCGTCGTGCCAGTTGCCGTCGCCATCCACCTCGACGGGTTTGACCCACGGCAGCAGCTGCTCGTAGTGCATGCCTTCGAGTTCAGGACCCTTGTATTCGCCGACGACCTCGAACGGCACGAGCTTGTCGCCCGGCTTGTAGGAGTCGAGCGCGAGACCCTCGGCCTTCTTGTTGAAGTGGTTGTAGAGCAGCGCCTTGGCCAGCACGGCGGTGATCTTCTCACCCGTGTAGGCGTTGTACGAGCGCACGGCCACGTAGTCGATCTTCGGGCCGACGCAGAGCGCCGTGTTCGAGGGCAGGGTCCACGGCGTCGTGGTCCAGGCCAGGAAGCAGGGCGTGCCCCAGCCCGTCATTTCGGGCTTCGGGTCGAGGATGCGGAACTGCCCGACGACGGTCGTGTCCTTGACGTCGCGGTAGCAGCCCGGCTGGTTCAGCTCGTGCGTCGAGAGACCCGTGCCGGCGGCCGGCGAGTAGGGCTGGATCGTGTAGCCCTTGTAGAGCAGACCCTTGTCGAAGAGCTGCCTGAGCAGCCACCACAGCGTCTCGATGTACTTGTTGTCGTAGGTGATGTAGGGGTCGTCCATGTTGACCCAGTAGCCCATCTTGCGCGTGAGCTCCTCCCACACGCCCGTGAACTCCATGACGGCCTCGCGGCACGTGCGGTTGTACTCCTCGATGGAGATGCGGCGGCCGATGTCCTCCTTCGTGATGCCGAGCTTCTTCTCGACGCCCAGCTCCACGGGCAGGCCGTGGGTGTCCCATCCGGCCTTGCGGTGCACGAGGTAGCCGCGCTGGGTCTTGTAGCGGCAGAAGACGTCCTTGATCGTGCGGGCCATCACGTGGTGGATGCCCGGCATGCCGTTGGCCGAGGGGGGACCCTCGTAGAAGACGAATGTGGGGTGTCCCTCGCGGGTGGTGATGCTTTTGTGGAAGGTGTCGTGCGCGTCCCATTCGGCGAGCACGTCGGCGGCCAGACCTGCCAGGTCGAGACCTTTATACTCCTTGAACTTCATAGGTATGTATGGTTGTTATTTGCCGGTTTTCTGACAAGCAGCAAAGATAGGAAAAAAGATTGGAAAAATTGCAAAAAACAGCGCTTTCGGCGCCGTCCGATGCAAAACGGCACGCCGCAGGGGGCGTGCCGTGAATCGAGGCCGGGACGGGATTGTGGCCGGGACGGGATTGTTGTGCGCGATGCCGGCCCGGGGACGGAACTGTCGCGTGCGGTGCACATGCCGGGGCGGAGGTGTTGCGCGACGGCCTGTTCGGGGAAGGAGGTGTTGCGCGGCGCACATGTTGGGGCGGAGGTGTCGCGTGGGCTTGCAGGTGGGCGGGGCTGTTGTGCGTGGCCGTGCGTCCGGAAAGGGCTGGTGATGCCGTGTGCGGCCGTGTGCCCGGAAAGGGGCGGAGATGCCGTAGGCGGCGTGCGTCCGGAAAGAGGCGGCGGGCCGGGTGTCTGTGGCACCCTTCGCCGCCCGGATCGGGCCGGGCGTCAGTCGAACGACTGCATCTCGATGAGCTTGGCGTAGATGCCGTTGCGGGCCATCAGCTCGTTGTGCGTGCCCTGCTCGGCAATGCGGCCGTGGTCGATGACGATGATCCGGTCGGCGTTGTGGATCGTCGAGAGCCGGTGGGCGATGACCACCGACGTGCGGCCCACGAGCAGCTTGTTCAGGGCCTCCTGCACGAGCTTCTCGCTCTCGGTGTCGAGCGCCGACGTCGCCTCGTCGAGGATCAGGATGTCGGGGTTCTTCAGCACGGCGCGGGCGATCGAGAGACGCTGCCGCTGTCCGCCCGAGAGCTTCGCGCCGCGGTCGCCGATGTTGGTCTGGTAGCCCTTCTCGCACTCGGCGATGAAACTGTCGGCATTGGCGATGCGGGCCGCCTCGACAATCTCCTCGTGCGTGGCCGAGGGCTTGCCCATGGCGATGTTGCCCTCGATCGTGTCGTTGAAGAGCACGGTGTCCTGCGCCACGACGCTCATGTGGGCGCGCAGGCTCTCCTGCGTGTAGTCGCGCAGCGAGACGCCGTCGATGAGGATGTCGCCCGAGGTGGGGTCGTAGAAGCGCGGGATCAGCTCGCTGAGCGTCGACTTGCCGCCGCCCGACGGTCCGACGAGCGCCACGGTCTGTCCGCGGAGAATCTCGAACGAGATGCCGTCGATGACCTCGCGCGTGCCGTCGTAGGAGAAGTGCACGTCGCGGAACTCGATCTTCTTTTTCAGCCCCTGCAGGACGCGGGCCCCGGGCCGGTCCTCGATCTCGGGCCGCGAGTCGATCACCGAGAAGATGCGCTCGCCGGCGGCGATGCCCTGGTTGATGTTGGCGAACTGGTCGATGAAGGTGCGCACGGGGCGGGTGATCTGCGAGAAGATCGCCACGAAGGCGATGAAGCCGCCCGGGTCGAGCGACCCCTTGGCCACGAGCGAGCCGCCGAAGACGAGAATCACCCCGACGGCCGTGATGCCGAGGAATTCGCTCATGGGCGAGGCCAGCTGCTGGCGCCGCGCCATCGAGAGGGTGAGGCGCGCCAGGTCGGCGCTGATCTCGTAGAACTTCTGCTTGACGTACTGCGTGGCGTTGTAGCTCTTGATGACCTTGATGCCGGCGAGCGATTCGTCGAGCGTGGCGACCATTTCGCCGGTGCGCTTCTGGTTGGTGCGGGCCGGGTGGCGCAGGCGCTTGACGATGTTGCCGATGATGAGCGCCACGACGGGCAGGAACAGCACCGAGAAGGCCGACAGCTCCCACGAGATGGCGATCATCATGACGATGTAGCCGATGATGAGGAACGGCTCGCGGAAGGCCACCTGCAGCGTGTTGGTGATGCAGAACTGGACGACGCCGACATCGGAGGTGATCTTCGAGATGATGTCGCCCTTGCGCTGCTCGGAGAAGTAGCCGACGTTCATGTCCATGACCTTCGAGAACATCTCGTTGCGCATGCGCTGGAGCGTGCGGGCGCGCATGCTCTCGACGGTCCAGGCTCCGAGGTAGCGGAACAGGTTGCTCAACAGGCTGATGCAGATGGCCACGCAGGCCAGCAGGATCAGCACGTTCTGGCGGTCGTAGGTATCGAACAGGTGTGAATAGGCGTAGTTGAACAGGGCGGTCAGGTACTCCTGGTTGAGTTCGAGCGGCGGCAGCGTCTCCACGGGCTCCGGCGTGAATCCCTCGTCGAACATCGTGTTCAGGATCGGGATGATGAGCATGAACGTCAGCGAGTTGAACAGCGCGTAGAGGAGCGAGTAGAAGAAGTAGGGGATGGCGTATTTTTCGATCGGGCGGGCGAAGCCCAGCAGCCGCAGGTATGTCTTGAACATTCCGGAGTGTTTGGTTGGTTAACGCTATGACGGAACAAAGATACGATAATCGCGCGAAAAAGAGAAAAATATGGGAAATATCGGAGAATCGGCGCCCGTTAACGGACAGAAACTGCCGCTTACGCCTCCCCGGGGGTATATCCCGTATCCTCGGCCAGATGGGCCGTGTCGTTGGCCGCGGCGACGGCCAGGCGGTCGCAGCGGTTGTTCTCGACGGTCTCGGCGTGGCCCTTGACCCAGACGAAGCGGACCCGGTGGCGGCGGTAGACGTCCAGGAAGCGGCGCCACAGGTCGGGGTTCTTCTTGCCGGCGAAATCCTTCCTGACCCAGCCGAAGAGCCACCCTCGGGTCACGGCGTCGACGACGTATTTCGAGTCGGAGTAGATCGTGACCTCCGACCCCTCGAAGCGCAGCGCCTCGAGCGCCACGCAGACGGCCATGAGCTCCATGCGGTTGTTCGTCGTCAGGCGGAACCCCTGCGAGAGCTCCTTGCGGTGGGGGCCCGAGAGCAGCACCACGCCGTAGCCGCCCGGCCCGGGATTTCCCAGGGCCGAACCGTCGGTGTAGATCGTGATCGTGGGCATGGCGGCGGTGTGTTGTCGGATGGCGGGTCAATGAAAAAACCGACAGGGAACCGGTCTCGGGCCTGTTCCCTGTCGGTGTGTGCGGGGTGTTACCTGAGTGCCGCGATCTGCTCCTTGAGCGCCGCGATCTTGGCCTCGGCATCGGCCTGCTTGGCCCGTTCGTTGGCGACGACCTTCTCGGGCGCCGACTGCACGAACCGCTCGTTGGAGAGCTTCTTCATCACCGAGACGAGGAAGCCTTCGTAGTAGGCCAGGTCGTCCGAGAGTTTCCTGATCTCGGCCTCGGTGTCGATCTTGCCGGCCATCGGCACGAAGTACTGCGTCGTCTTGACGAGGAAGGCCGCGGCCGCGGGGTCCTTCTCCGTGATGAAGTCGATCGACGAGAGGTTGGCCATCTTGCGCATCAGCGGGGCGTACTCCTCGGGGTAGTTCTCGTCGCGGATTACCTCGAGGGCGAGCGTCTCCTTCTGCGGGAGGTTCTTCTGGTTGCGGACGCTGCGCACCGAGGTGATGACCTCGTGCGCCAGCTCGAAGCGGGCCAGCACGCCGGGCTTCTCCTCCGCGGGCTGCGGCATCGGCGCCACGCAGATCGACTCGCCCTCGGCGCGGGGTGCGAGCGCCTGCCAGATCTCCTCCGTGATGAAGGGCATGAAGGGGTGCAGCAGCCGCATCAGCGCATCGAAGAAGCCGCGCGTTGCGGCCACCGTCACCGCGTCGGCCGGTTCGCCGTAGGCGGGCTTGACCATCTCGAGGTACTGGCCGCTGAAGTCGTCCCAGAAGAGACGATAGGCCTCCTTGAAGGCTTCCGAGATGCGGTACGAGCGGAACTCCTCGTCGATCTGGCGCAGCGAGCGGCCGAGCGCCTGTTCGAACCACTCGACGGCCGAGCGTTCGGTCTCGGTCTGGCTGCGGTCCGCGTCGACGCGCCAGCCGTTGATGAGGCGGTAGGCGTTCCAGATCTTGTTGCCGAAGTTGCGGCCCTGCTCGCAGAGCGCCTCGTCGAACATCACGTCGTTGCCGGCCGATGAGGAGATGAGCATCGCCATGCGCATGCCGTCGGCGCCGTACTGGGAGATCAGATCGAGCGGGTCGGGCGAGTTGCCCAGCTGCTTGGACATCTTGCGGCCGATCTTGTCGCGCACGATGCCCGTGAAGTAGACGTTCGAGAAGGGCTTCTCGTGGCGGTATTCGTATCCGGCCATGATCATGCGGGCGACCCAGAAGAAGATGATGTCGGGGCCCGTCACCAGGTCGTTGGTCGGGTAGTAGTATTCGATTTCGGGGTTGTGGGGATGGCGGATGCCGTCGAAGACCGAAATGGGCCAGAGCCACGACGAGAACCACGTGTCGAGCACGTCCTCGTCCTGCCGCAGGTCCGTGAGCTGCAGCGTGGCGTCGCCGCTCTTGGCGCGGGCCTTCTCGAGCGCCTCCTCGGCCGTCGGGGCCACGACGAAGCCCCCCTTGGGCAGGTAGTAGGCCGGGATGCGCTGTCCCCACCAGAGTTGGCGCGAGATGCACCAGTCCTTGATGTTCTCCATCCAGTAGCGGTAGGTGTTGCGGTACTTCTCCGGCACGAAGCGGATCGCCCCCTCCATGACGGCCTTCGTGGCGGGCTCGGCAAGCTCCTTCATCGAGAGGAACCACTGCATCGAGAGCTTCGGCTCGATGGCCACGCCCGTGCGCTCCGAGTAGCCGACGTTGTTCGTATACTCCTCGGTCTTCTCGAGCAGCCCGGCGGCGGCCAGGTCGCCCTCGATCTTGCGGCGCACCTCGAAGCGGTCCTCGCCGACGTACATGCCGACCTTGTCGTTGACCGTGCCGTCGTCGTTGAAGATGTCGATCGTCTCGAGCCCGTATTTCTCGCCGAGCATGTAGTCGTTCACGTCGTGGGCCGGCGTCACCTTCAGGGCGCCCGTACCGAATCCGATGTCGACGTAGGTGTCGCGGATCACCGGGATCGAGCGGCCGACGAGCGGCACGATGACGCGCGCGTCGGCGGGCAGCCACTGGTAGCGCTCGTCCTCGGGGTTGACGCAGAGCGCCGTATCGCCCAGAATGGTCTCGGGGCGCGTCGTGGCGACGACGATCGTGCGGTCGGTGCCCTCGACCCGGTAGCGCAGGTAGTAGAGCTTGCCGTGCGACTCCTTGAAGACGACCTCCTCGTCCGAGAGGGCGGTCTGTGCCGCGGGGTCCCAGTTGACCATGCGCACGCCGCGGTAGATGCGCCCCTTCTCGTAGAGGTCGCAGAAGACGCGGATGACCCCCTCGGTGCGGGCGTCGTCCATCGTGAAGCAGGTGCGCTCCCAGTCGCACGAGGCACCCAGTTTGCGCAGCTGCTTGAGGATCACGCCGCCGTACTTCTCCTTCCACTCCCAGGCGTAGCGGAGGAACTCCTCGCGCGTGAGCGACGACTTCTCGATGCCCTTTTCGCGGAGCATCGCCACGACCTTGGCCTCCGTGGCGATCGAGGCGTGGTCCATGCCGGGGACCCAGCAGGCGTTCTTGCCCGACATGCGGGCGCGGCGGATCAGTACATCCTGCAACGTGTTGTTGAGCATGTGTCCCATGTGCAGCATGCCGGTGACGTTGGGGGGCGGAATGACGATCGTATAGGGTTCTCTTTCATCGGGTTCCGAGTGGAAAAGCCGGTGCGAGATCCAGTAGTCGTACCATTTCGCCTCGATCTGCTGCGGCGTGTATTTGTCTGCGATTTGCATAGGACGTAGTGTTTTGCTTTTGGATTCAGGGTTGCAAAGTTATCAACAATCTGTCAAAGATAAAATAAAATCCGTGAAAAATCGTTACCTTTGCGACAATTATAGTATATAGGAAACATGAACAAGAAAGATAAGATCGAAACCGCCGAGCTCGATGACATGAACCTTGTCCCCGAGCTGCTCGACGGCAAACACCGTGTCATCCCCATCGTAACGGGCGGGGACGAGACCGTGGAGGAGGTCGAAGTCCCCGAAATCATACCCATCCTCACCCTGCGTTCGTCGGTGCTCTTCCCGGGCGCCATCACCCCCATCACGGTGGGCCGCGACAAGAGCATCTCGCTCGTCAGGGCCGTAAATGCCGAAGGCGGCATCCTGGGCGCCGTGCTGCAGCGCGAAAGCGAGGTCGAGGACCCCGCGCCGGACGACATGTACAAGGTCGGCACCGCGGCGCGCATCATCAAGATACTTGAAATGCCGAACGGCAACCTGACGGTGATACTCAACGGTCTGGAGAAGATCGAAATCCGCGAGTACGTCTCCGTGGAGCCCTACTTCAAGGCCCGCGTGACGGCGCTGCGCGACACCTCGCCCGACATGAAGAGCATCGAGTTCGAGGCCCTCGTGGATTCGATCCGCGACGTGGCGCTCGGCATCATCAACGTCTCGCCGTCGATGCCCAAGGAGGCGGCCTTCGCCATCAAGAACATCGACTCGAAGCGGGGCATCATCAACTTCATCTGCTCGAACATGGAGCTCACGGACGAGGACCGTCAGTCGCTGCTCGAGGCGCCGGGGCTGCTGGCCCGGGCGCGCAAGCTGCTCGAGATTCTGATCCGAGAGCAGCAGCTGGCCGAGCTCAAGAACCAGATTCAGGAGCGCGTCAAGCAGGAGATCGACAAGCAGCAGCGCGACTACTACCTCCAGCAGCAGATGCGCACGATCCAGGACGAGCTGGGCGACGGTGTCGATGCCGACATCGAGCGCATGCGCGAGCAGGCCAAAAAGAAGAACTGGCCCAAGGAGGTGGGCGAAACCTTCGAGAAGGAGTTGCAGAAGGTCGAGCGGCTGAACCCCGCCGTGGCCGAATATTCGGTGCAGATGACCTACCTGCAGCTGCTGCTCGAGCTGCCGTGGAACGACGTGACGAAGGACAACCTCGACCTGCGCTGCGCCCGCGAGCAGCTCGACCACGACCACTTCGGGCTCGACGAGGTCAAGGACCGCATCCTGGAACACCTGGCCGTCATCAAGCTCAAGGGCGACCTGAAGTCCCCGATCCTCTGCCTCTACGGCCCTCCGGGCGTGGGCAAGACCTCGCTGGGCAAGTCCGTGGCCGCGGCGCTGGGCCGCAAGTTCGGCCGCATCTCGCTGGGCGGTCTGCACGACGAGTCGGAGATCCGCGGACACCGCCGCACCTACATCGGCGCCATGCCGGGCCGCATCATCCAGACCATCAAGCGGTGCGGCTCGTCGAACCCGGTCATCATCCTCGACGAGGTCGACAAGGTGACCGTCTCGAACCACGGCGATCCGTCGAGCGCCCTGCTCGAGGTGCTCGACCCGGAGCAGAACACCACCTTCCACGACAACTACATCGACATGGAGTACGACCTGTCGAAGGTGCTCTTCATCGCCACGGCCAACAACGTGGCCAATATCGCCCCGGCGCTGCGCGACCGCATGGAGATGATCAACATCCCGGGCTACCTGCTCGAGGAGAAGGTGCGCATCGCCCTGGACCACCTGCTGCCCAAGCAGCGCGAGGCCCACGGCATCCAGCCCGAACAGCTGACCCTCACGCCGGAGGTTGTCGAGCAGATCATCTCCGGCTATACGCGCGAAGCGGGTGTCCGCTCGCTGGACAAGCACCTGGCGAAGATCGCCCGGGCGCGGGCGCGTCAGATCGCCTTCGAGGAGCCCTACGAGGCGGCCGTCACGGCGGCCGACCTGGAGAAGATCCTCGGCATGCCGAAGTTCCTCAAGGAGGAGTACGAGGTGGGCGGCATGACGGGTGTCGTCACGGGACTGGCCTGGACCGAGGTCGGCGGCGACATCCTCTACATCGAGTCGTGCCTGACGCCCGGCAAGGGCAAGGTGAGCCTGACGGGCAACCTGGGCGACGTGATGAAGGAGTCGGCGACGATCGCCCACGAGTGGGTCATGGCCCACTACCGCGAGCTGGGGATCGACCCCAAGCTCTTCGAGACGAACGACATCAACATCCACGTGCCCGAGGGTGCCATCCCGAAGGACGGCCCGTCGGCCGGCATCACGATGGTCACGTCCATTGTCTCGACCTACACGGGACGCAAGGTCAAAGAGCGCATCGCCATGACGGGCGAGACGACGCTGCGCGGCCGCGTCATGCCCGTGGGCGGGGTCAAGGAGAAGATCCTCGCCGCGAAGCGCGCCGGCATCACGGAGCTGATCCTCTCGGAGGAGAACCGTAAGGATATCGCCGAGATCAAGCCCGAGTACATCGAGGGGCTGACGTTCCACTACGTGCGCACGAACGACGAGGTGCTGAAACTGGCGCTGGAGTAACGCTCCGGGCCGCAAAAAGAGAGACCGATGAAATTCATAGCGATCATTCCGGCGCGTTACGCCTCGACGCGCTTCCCGGGCAAGCCGCTGGCGCGGCTGGGCGGCAGGACCGTCATCGAACGGGTATACAGGCAGGTGGCGGACGTGCTGGACGATGCCGTCGTCGCGACGGACGACGAGCGCATCCGCGACGCCGTGCTGGCCTTCGGCGGCAAGGCCGAGATGACCTCGCCGGCACACCGCAGCGGCACGGACCGCTGCTGGGAGGCCTACTGCCGGCAGGGGCGCGACTACGACGTCGTGGTCAACGTGCAAGGCGACGAACCCTTCATCTGCGCCTCGCAGATCGAGACGGTGAAGCGCTGCTTCGACGACCCGGCGACCGACATCGCCACGCTCGTCAAGCCCTTCGCCGCGGCGGACGGGCTCGCGGCGCTCGAGAATCCCAACTCGCCGAAGGTGGTGCTCGATGCCGCGTCGCGTGCGCTCTACTTCTCGCGCTCGGTCATCCCCTACCTGCGGGGCGTGCCCCGCGAGGAGTGGCTCGCGCGCCATACCTTCTACAAGCACATCGGACTCTACGCCTTCCGCCGCGAGGTGCTGCGCGCCGTGACCGCGCTGCCGCAGTCGCCGCTCGAGCTGGCCGAGTCGCTCGAGCAGCTGCGCTGGCTCGAGAACGGCTACCGCATCGGCGTGGGCGTGACCGACGTCGAGACCGTCGGCATCGACACGCCCGACGACCTGCGACGGGCCGAGGAGTTCCTTCGCCATCATCCCGAATACAACCAATGACGACCATGAAATTCATTGCCGGACCCTGTGTCATCGAATCGGCCGAGCTGCTCGACGCCGTGGCCGAACGCCTCGTCGCGATCAACCGCGCGCTCGGCACGCAGATCATCTTCAAGGCCTCGTTCGACAAGGCCAACCGCACGTCGATCTCGTCGTTCCGCGGCCCCGGGCTCGACAGGGGCCTGCAGATGCTCGCCGACGTGCGGGCGAAGTGGGGGCTGCGGCTGCTGACCGACATCCACGAGTCGTGGCAGGCCGCGCCCGTGGGCGAGGTGGTCGACGTCATCCAGATTCCGGCCTTCCTCTGCCGGCAGACCGACCTGCTCGTCGCCGCGGCGAAGACCGGCCGCACGGTCAACATCAAGAAGGCGCAGTTCCTCTCGGGGGCAGACATGCGCTACCCCTACGAGAAGGCCCGCGAGGCCGGTGCCGCGGAGGTGTGGCTCACCGAGCGGGGCAACATGTACGGCTACAACAACCTCGTGGTCGATTTCCGCAACATCCCCGACATGCTGCGCATCGCGCAGACGGTCGTGATGGACTGCACGCACTCGGTGCAGCGTCCCGGCGCCGCGGGCGGCAAGACGGGCGGCAACCGCGAGTTCGTCCCCGCGATGGCACTCGCCGCACGCGCCTTCGGGGCCAACGCCTTCTTCTTCGAGGTGCACCCCGATCCGGACCGTGCGTTGAGCGACGGCCCGAACATGCTGCGGCTGGATGATCTGGAGAACCTCATCAAAACCCTCATATCATGACCGAAACAAGCAAGGCGCAGATCCTCGCCGTGGCCCGCAAGGCCATGCACACCGAGATGCTGGCGCTCAAACACCTCGAAGAGACGCTCGGCGACAACTTCGTCGCCGCCGTGGAGCTGATTCTCGCCTGCCGCGGGAAGTGCATCGTCACGGGCATGGGCAAGTCGGGCCTCGTGGGCCGCAAGATCGCCGCGACGCTCGCTTCGACGGGTACGCCGAGCTTCTTCCTCCATCCGGGCGAGGCCTTCCACGGCGATCTGGGCATGATCTCGAAGGAGGATGTCATCCTGGCGCTCTCCTACTCGGGCGAGACGGACGAAATCCTGAAGATCGTCCCCTTCATCCACTCCAACGGCAACAAGCTCATCTCGATGACCGGGCATGCCGAGTCGGCGCTGGCCAAGAACTCGGACGTGCACCTCGACGTGGCGGTGCGCGAGGAGGCCTGCATCCTGCACCTGGCGCCGACCACGTCGACCACGGCGCAGATCGCCATGGGCGATGCGCTGGCCGTGTCGCTCATGCAGCTGCGCGGCTTCACGAGCGTCGACTTCGCGCGCCTGCATCCGGGCGGCAGCCTGGGCCGCCGTCTGCTGATGACCGTCGGCAACGTCATGCGTTCGCACGACCTGCCCGTCGTGGCGCCCGACTGCTCGGCTACGGACATGATCCACGCCATCTCGAAGGGGGGGCTGGGACTCATCGTCATCTGCGAGGGGGACCGCATCGAGGGCATCGTGACGGACGGCGACGTGCGCCGCGCCATGGAGCGCCGCCGGGCGGAGTTCTTCAACATCAAGGCCGCCGACATCGCCACGCCGCATCCGAAGACCATCGCGGCGAGTGCCAAGCTGATCGAGGCCGAGAAGATGATGACCAAAAACAAGGTCACCTCGCTGCTCGTCACGGACGAGGCGGGCAAGCTCGCGGGCGTCGTCCAGATCTACGACATCAAGCTCTGACGCGCGTGCGGGTGGTTGGACTTTACGGACCGGCAACGACTGCCGGTCCGTTTTTTTGCCCTCTGCCGGCACCTTTGCGCGTCCCTTTTGGCGGATAATCCCCGATTTTTGACGTTTTTTCCATGTCCGGCCGGTGCGGCGTGTGTAATTTTGCATCACGAACCAACACACGCTGACGATATGATGAAACCGAACTTCTGGAGATGGCCGCTGCTGGCGCTTGCGACGCTGTGCATCGCCTGCGGCGGTGACGACGAACCCGTCACGCCGGACAAGGACAATAACGAAGAGGAGAACGAGGTCGAACAGCCGGCCGAGCCGCCCGTCTTTGAAACCGACATCTATACGGCCGCGCCCGCCGGGACGGGGGCCTGCCGCGATACCTACCTCACATTGGAGTTCAAGAGTGCGCCCGCACTCGGTACGACGGGCCTGATCCGCATCCTTGCGGCCGACGGCACGGAGGTCGACCGCATCGACATGGCCGACGTGGCAGCCGTGTCCGGCGGTGTGCCGCAGCTGGTCGCCACGTCGCCCTTTACGACGGCGATGGATGCCCTCGGCAGCCCGGCGCTGGGCCGCTACCGCATCGTCCACTACAGGCCCGTGCGCATCGACGGCAACCGCGTCACGATCAAGCCCCATTCGGGCGTGCTGGAGTACGAGGCGACCTATACGGTCGTGATCGACGCCGACGCCCTTGTTGCCGAGGGCTTCGAGGGTGTGGCCGACGGCGAGTGGAGCTTCACGACCAAGTCGGCCCCCGCGTCGCGCTCGTCGGTGAGCGTCGGCGAGTCGGGATGCGACTTCCGCACCGTGCAGGGGGCGCTGGACTACGCCTATGAGTGCGGCCGCGACCAGGCCGTTACGATCGACATCCGCAACGGCGTCTACGAGGAGCCCCTCTACCTGCGCAACAAGAACAACCTGACGCTGCGCGGCGAGAGCCGCGAGGGGACGGTTATCTGCTTCGACAACTGCGAGCTCTACGCCTCGGGCGTGGGCAGCGGCGTCGCGACGCGCCCCGAGTGGGGTGCCGAGGTCGGCAAGTCGGGCGGTCGGGCCGTTCTGCTCGTCGAGAACTGCGACATGCTGCGCTTCGAGAACCTCACGCTCGAAAACACCCACGGCTCGGGCAGCCAGGCCGAGGCGATCTACAACAACGACAACAACGGCACGGGCCGCCTGGTCTTCGTCGGCTGCAACCTGCTCGGCGCGCAGGATACGCTCAACCTGAAGGGCTACGGCTGGTTCTACGACTGCCTGGTGGCCGGTGACGTCGACTTCATCTGGGGTTCGCCCGCCACGGTGCTCTTCGAGGCGTGCGAAATCCGCTCGGTCAACGGCGGCTACCTCGTGCAGGCCCGCTGCCTGGAGCGCTCGGCCAAGGGCTTCGTCTTCCTCGGCTGTGACCTGACCGAGGCCGACGGCAGCAACGGCAACGCCGTCTACTTCGCCCGTTCGAGCGGCAGCGCCGACTACTACGACAACGTCGTCTTCGTCGACTGCACCGTCGGCGAGCATCTTTCGTCGCAGGGGTGGTACTCCAGCCCGGTTCCCAACCCCTCGGCCGCAACGGCCACGGCCGGATGGCGCGAGTACGGCCTTGTGCGCAACGGCGCGCCCTTCGCCTCGACGTCGGCCTACTGCCAAGCCTTGACGGCGGACGAGGCGGTAGCGTATGCCGACCGCACGACGATCTTCCGCTCCTGCCCGAAGGGAACGGAGTGGCTCGTGGAGTAGCCTCACCGGCGACTCCCTTTCGCAAGCCCCATCAAACCTTTGTATTTATATAAAAAGTGCCCCTGCCGCATGAACTGCGGCAGGGGTTTTTGTCCGGAGGACCGTCCGGAGCGCTCCGGCGGTTCTCCCGGGAATGGTCGGCCTTTCAGTCGGGTCCTACGCGCCGCGGATGCGTGGTCGGATCGTCTTCTCCTGAAGAGGCCGGGTATCGCCGCCGCGGATGCGAGGTCGGATCGTCTTCTCCTGAAGGAGCCGGGCTTGCGGGCCGGTTCCCGGACTGGTTTGAAGACCGGTTCGCGGGTCGGTTTGAAAATCGGTTTTCGGGCCGTTTCGGGGCGGGTTTGCTGCGGACCGCGGCGGGCATCCGTTGTGCCCGGGTGGCGCGTCAGTCCCCCTCCTCGAGCTGGAAAACCGCCTCGACGGCCTTGCCGAAACAGCGGGCGATCTTCAGCGCCAGCACCGTCGAGGGGACGAACTTTCCGCTCTCGATGGCGTTGATCGTCTGGCGGCTCACCCCGACGGCGTCGGCCAGTTGCTGTTGTGTCATGCGCACCTCGGCGCGGGCGACACGGAGGCTATTCTTCATGCGGGACCTCCTTTCTCAACCGCCACAGCATGGTCCGTTCGATCACCAGAAAGAGCACGGGCAGCAACGCCAGGTTGAAGATCATGAAGTAGAGGTAGGCCACTTCGTAGAGCAGCAGGGTGCTGACGACGGCAATGCCGGTCGTCAGGTAGAGCGCGGCGAGCAGCGCGTTGAGACGGATGCGGCCGATGAGCTCGTCCTCCACGCGCTCGCGCGAGCAGCAGATGAAGAGCACCCCGAGGAGGATGCCCACGAGGACAATGTTGTTCCAGATGCGCGCGGCGCTCTCCGAGTAGGGACCGCTCCGCAGGAACGAGGGGAAGCCGTTGAAGCCGTCGACGGCCATCAGCAGGCCGAGCAGCAGGGTCGGCAGAAACAGCACCCACCCGATCTTCTTGAAGGCGTGGGGCAGCAGCAGGTTTTTGTTCATGGCAAATGATGTTTTGTCGGTTCATGCAGACAGCCGGAGGTGCGCACTGCTCCCGTCTGCTGCTGCAAATGTAAAATAAACTTTACAAAATTGCAAGTATGCACGACAAAAAATCAACTCCGCACGTAGTGGGGCATGGTGTCGGGAAGCTCCATCGAGAACTCGACAAGGCCGCGCACGACGCCCCCTTCGCGCCAGGCGGTCTGGTAGATGAGTTTGCGCACGCCCCGCTTCTCGATCGTGTAGACGTTGCGTCCGCCCGTCTCGATCAGGCGGCGGATGATCTCCCGCGAGCGTTCGTTGTGGCAGGGGATGAGCGAGCGGCCCCGCACGTCGCCGTTCACGGCGATCGAGCGGGCATTCTGGTAGAGGACCGTGCCTTCGGTGTCGCAGCGCGTGACGGCGCAGTCGAGCTCGTCGCACCAGTCGGGCAGGTCGTGTCGTGTCGGGTCTGAAGGGTTCATGTCGTTCGGGTTTTGGCGGGTTGAAAGAGGGCGTCGGTCCGGGGCGTTGCGGGTGAGCGTCGCGCGGCGGCTGCCGCGCAGCACCCTCCGCCGCTCCGGTCGGCGGTTACTGCTGGATGCGCACCAGCTGCTCGCGGTAGGCGTTCAGGATGCGCGACTTGGAGATGAAGCCCAGGTAGTGGTTCTGTTTGTCGACAACGGGCAGCATCCACGTGTGGCTGTCCTCGAACTTCGGGAGGATGCTCTGGATCGACTCGTGTTCGAGGATGCGGTCGGGCGGCTGGATCATGTAGTCCGAGATCGGCTGTCCGTACTTCTCGCGCTTGAACATGTCCTTGCGCAGGTCGTCCAGCTGCACGATGCCGATCAGCCGGCCGAAGTTGTCGATCACGGGGAAGATGTTGCGGTGCGCCGTCGAGATGATGTGGATGATGTCGCCCAGCGTGAAGTTCTCGCGGATGCGCAGGAAGTCGGTCTCCATCAGGTCCTCGAGCTTCAGGAAGACGAAGACCGACTGGTCCTTGTCGTGGGTCAGCAGCTCGCCCTTCTCGCGCAGCTTCTTGGTGTAGATCGAGTCGGGGTCGAGGTAGTAGTTCACGGCGAAGGAGATGCAGGCGGTAATCATCAGCGGGATGAAGAGCCCGTAGCCGCTCGAGAGCTCGGCGATCAGGAAGATCGACGTCAGCGGCGCGTTCATCACGCCGGCCATCACGCCGGCCATGCCCACGAGGGTGAACGACGCGACGGGGACATTCCAGTGGAAGAGGGCGTTGCAGACGAGCGCCATCGACGCGCCCGTGAAGGCGCCGACGAAGAGCGACGGGGCGAACGTACCGCCCACGCCGCCCGCGGCGTTGGTCGAGGCCATGGCGATGACCTTGAAGAACATCGTGGCGATGACGAAGAGGATCACCACCCAGTCGATGTTGCGGAAGCGGTAGAAGAGCGAACTGTCGAAGAGCTGCTGCGCGTTGCCGTGCATGAGCGACGTGAAGCCCTCGTATCCCTCGCCGTAGAGGGGCGGGAAGATGAAGATCAGGATGCCCAGCACCGTGCCGCCGACGATCCACTTCTTGTATTGCCGGTCGAAGCGGCCGAAGAAGTTGACCACGCGCGTGTTCATCGTGGTGAAATACCAGGCCATCAGCCCGCAGCAGACGCCCAGCAGGATGAAGAGCGGAATCTGCCACAGCTCGAAGGCGTCCTCGGGGGCGAGCGTCACGGCGAGGATCGGGTCGAAGCCCCGCAGCATGAAGGCCATCGTCGTGGCGGTGATCGAGGAGATGAGCAGCGGGATGACCGACCCGGCCGTGATGTCGAGCATGAGGATCTCCAGCACGAAGACCACGCCCGTGATCGGGGCCTTGAAGATCGCCGCGAGTGCTGCGCCGGCGCCGCAGCAGAGCATCAGCGTCGTGTGCTTGTAGTTGAGGCGGGCGAGCCGTCCGACGTTCGAGCCGATGGCGGCGCCCGTCAGCACGATCGGGGCCTCGGGACCCACCGAACCGCCGAATCCGATGGTCGTGGCGCCGCCGACGATCGAGGTCCAGCAGTTGTGCGGGGCGATGCGCGAGTTGCGGCTCGACATGGCGTAGAGCACGCGCGTCACCCCTTCGGAGATGTTGTCGCGCACGATGTAGCGGACGAAGAGCGACGCGAGGATGATGCCCACGACCGGGTAGATCAGGTAGAGGAAGTGGGCGCTGTCGACGGGAAACCAGCGCGTCAGTCCGTTCTTGATGGCGTAGAGCAGCACCTCGAAGAAGTAGGTCCCCAGTCCGGCGAGCACGCCGACCACGACGGCCAGAAGCATCATCATCTGGCTGTTCGACAGACGCCGTGTCAGGTGCAGGAACAGGGCGTAGAGCCGGTCGGCACGCGGGAGTTTCATCGTCGGCGGGTGGCGTGTCGGTTACTGGCGTGCGGCGTAGTGGCGGGCCTGCTCGGCGATCAGCTCCTTGTCCTCGAAGTAGTTGATGCGCATGGCGTTGCGTACCTCCGCAAGGGTCGCTGCGGCGGCTTCGCGGGCTTTGGCCGAGCCCGCCTCGAGCACCTGGTAGACCTCCTCGATGCGCCCCTCGTAGTAGTGGCGGCGTTCGCGGATCGGGTCGAGCACCTCGTTCAGCACGGCGATGAGCAGCCGCTTGACCTTCACGTCGCCCAGGCCGCCGCGGCGGTAGTGGGCCTTCAGTTCGTCGAGCGAGGCGTAGTCGGGGGCGTATTTGGCCAGCTGTTCCGGCGTGCAGAAGGCGTCGAGGTAGGTGAAGACCGTGTTGCCTTCGATCTTGCCCGGGTCGTCGACGCGCAGGTGGTCCGGATCGGTATACATGCTCATGACCTTCTTCTTCACCTCGTCGGCCGTATCCGAGAGGTAGATGCAGTTGCCCAGCGACTTCGACATCTTGGCCTTGCCGTCGGTACCCGGCAGACGCAGGCAGACGGAGTTCTCGGGCAGCAGGATCTGCGGCTCGACGAGCGTCGGCCCGTAGACGGCGTTGAACTTGTGGACGATCTCGCGCGTCTGCTCGATCATCGGCTCCTGGTCCTCGCCCGCCGGGACGGTCGTCGCCTTGAAGGCCGTGATGTCCGACGCCTGGCTGATGGGGTAGGTGAAGAAGCCCACGGGGATGCCCTGGCGCTGCGTCGTGTCGCCCTCGGCCGCCCCCTCGGCAAAGCCGCGCAGCTGAATTTCGGCCTTGACCGTCGGGTTGCGCTGCAGGCGCTGCACGGTCACGAGGTTCATGTAGTAGAAGGCCAGCTCGCACAGCTCGGGCACCTGCGACTGGATGAAGAGCGTCGAACGTGCGGGGTCGAGCCCGGCCGAGAGGTAGTCGAGGGCCACCTCGATGATGTTCTGCCGGATCTTTTCGGGGTTGTCGGCGTTGTCCGTGAGGGCCTGTGCGTCGGCAATCATGATGAAGATTTTGTCGTATTCTCCCGAGTTCTGCAGCTCGACGCGGCGGCGCAGCGAACCCACGTAGTGTCCCAGGTGGAGGCGGCCCGTCGGGCGGTCGCCGGTGAGGATGATCTTTTCCATGTGCGGCTTGGTTGTATTGTCCATGTGAATGTTGTCCTGTTGATCGGCAAATATAGCACAAATCACACAAACTTACGAAAAACCCGCTGCGGTTGCGGAAAAAGTTGGTGATTATCGGTATTTTTTATATTTTGGTCCGCTGAAATAGTTACCTTTTATGACGATCATCCAACTTGAATACCTGTTGGCCGTGGCCAACTGCGGCAGTTTCTCGATGGCTGCCGAGCACTGCTTCGTGACGCAGCCCTCGCTGAGCATGCAGGTCAAGGCCCTCGAGGAGGAGCTGGGCGTAGTGCTGCTCGACCGCTCGAAGAAACCCGTGATCCCGACCGAGGCGGGAGCCGTGGTGCTCGAGCGCGCCCGCGAGACGCTCAAGGCCTACAACTGCATCCGCGAGGCGGTGGCCGAACTCAAGGGCGAGACGGCCGGCAAGCTGCGGCTGGGTGTCATCCCGACGATCGCACCCTACCTGCTGCACAAGTTCATCCCGGCCTTCGTCAGGGACTTCCCGAAGGTCGAGCTGGAGATTTCGGAGATGATTACCTCGGAGATCGTCACGGCGCTCAAGCGCGACCGCATCGACGCGGCGCTCGTGGCCAGCGGCACGTGCGGCGAGGGCATTCAGGAGCAGGAGCTCTTCAACGACCGCTTCTTCGCCTACGTCTCGCCCGAGAATCCGCTCTACGAGCGGCAGAACATCCGCATCGAGGAGATCGACCTGAAGGACCTCGTGATCCTGAGCGCCGGCAACTGCATGCGCGACCAGATCATCGAGCTGTGCCAGGCCAAGCGCGAGATGCCGTCGCACTTCTCCTTCGAGTCGGGGTCGCTCGACACGCTCATGCGCATCGTCGACTGCACGGCCTGCCTGACGATCATCCCCGAGATGGCCATCGAGTTTATCCCGGCCGAGCGGCGCGACCGCGTGAAGACCCTCGCCAAGGGGGCCACTTCGCGCAAGATCGCCGTGGCCGTGCGCCGCACCTATGTCAAGGGGTCGATCATCCGGGCCCTCACCGATACGATCATGGCGCATGCCGCGCCCGGCAAGTCGTGAGCGGCGGCCGGGTGGGGGCGAAAGGATGGCAAGTCGGAAGCGCCCGGCGGCACAGGCGGGAACGGCCCGTTGAACGGGCTGGCCGGTTGAGGCTGTCCGAATCGGAGCGGGCGTGCGCGGCGTGCGCGCGTCGGACGGGGTTCCGGGTGCGGAACGCCGTTTTTTTGTCGCGTTCGGGGCGGCCGGAGCTATTTCTTGGCGTGTAATTTTCAAATCTTAATTCTATTTCGTACCTTTGCAAGGTTATAGACATATATTATTGACAAGGAATTTATGAACAAACTGATCGAAACGATCGTCAGCGCGATTGAAGATAAAAAGGGAAAGAACATCGTATCGCTGGACCTTTCGGGATTCGACGATGCCATCTGTTCGCAGTTCGTGGTCTGCAATGCGGACTCCACGACGCAGGTGGCCGCCATTGCCGCGGGCATCGAGGAGAAGGTGCTCGAAGAGCTCGGCGAGAAGGTCTGGCGCATCGAAGGGCAGCAGAACGCCCTGTGGATCGCCATGGACTACGTGGATGTCGTGGTGCACATCTTCCAGACCGAGCTGCGCAGCTTCTACCGCCTGGAGGAGCTGTGGGCCGATGCTCCCATGCAACATTACGAATACGAAGAATAGAAGGAGACAATGACAACAAAAGGAAACAGCAATAAACCCCGTGTGAACATGCCGCGGCCCTCGTTCATGTGGGTCTACGGCGTGCTCGGCGCCCTGATCATCGGCTGGGCGCTCTTCGGGCAGTCGGACGACACGCCCCTGCAGAGCGACTGGATGACCGTCGGGCAGATGGTCGAGGCCGGCGAGGTGGAGAAGATCGAGGTCATCAACCGCGACCAGGCGCAGGTCTACCTCAGGAAGGAGGCCGTGAAGAGATACCGTACCGACACGAATGACAAACGTTTCCGCCGCATGCCCGAAAAGGGGGTGCAGCTGGTTTTCAATATCGGGTCGGTGGATTCGTTCCGCGAGGACCTGAAGGCCGCCGAGCAGGTGTCGGGCAGCCAGGTCCCGGTGGTCTACGAGAACAAGACCAACGACTGGACCAACATTCTTGTCAACCTGCTGCCGTGGGTGCTTATCATCGGCGTGTGGATCTTCCTCATGCGGTCGATGGCGCGCGGTGCCGGCGGCGGCGCGGGCGGCGGCATCATGAACGTGGGCAAGGCCAAGGCGCAGGTCTTCGACAAGGACAACTCCAAGCGGGTGACCTTCAAGGATGTGGCCGGTCTGGAGGAGGCCAAGGTCGAGATCATGGAGATCGTCGACTTTCTCAAGAAGGCGGACAAGTACCGCGAACTGGGCGCCAAGATCCCGAAGGGGGCGCTGCTCGTCGGCCCTCCGGGTACGGGCAAGACGCTGCTGGCGAAGGCCGTGGCGGGCGAGGCGAACGTGCCGTTCCTCTCGATCTCGGGCTCGGACTTCGTCGAGATGTTCGTGGGCGTGGGCGCCTCGCGCGTGCGCGACCTCTTCGAGCAGGCCAAGCAGAAGGCCCCCTGCATCGTCTTCATCGACGAAATTGACGCCATCGGCCGCGCGCGCGGCAAGAATGCGGGCTTCTCCGGCAACGACGAACGCGAAAATACGCTCAACCAGCTCCTCACGGAGATGGACGGCTTCCAGACCAATACGGGTGTCATCGTGCTGGCGGCGACGAACCGCGCCGACATCCTCGACAAGGCGCTCATGCGTGCGGGTCGCTTCGACCGGCAGATCGAGGTGGGGCTGCCCGACGTCAAGGAGCGCGAGGAGATCTTCGAGGTGCACCTGCGGCCGCTGAAGCTCGATCCGGAGCTCGACCGCTCGTTCCTGGCGCGCCAGACCCCCGGCTTCTCGGGCGCCGACATCGCCAACGTCTGCAACGAGGCGGCGCTCATCGCCGCGCGCCACAACAAGAAGTTCATCTCGAAGGAGGACTTCCTCGCGGCCATCGACCGCATCGTCGGCGGCCTGGAGCGCAAGAACAAGATCATCTCCGACGAGGAGAAGCGCGTGATCGCCTACCACGAGGCGGGTCACGCCACGGTGAGCTGGATTCTTGAGAATGCCAACCCGCTCATCAAGGTGACGATCATCCCGCGCGGCAAGGCGCTCGGCGCCGCCTGGTACCTGCCCGAGGAGCGGCAGATCACCACGCGCGAGCAGATCATGGACGAACTGGCCGCCACGCTCGGCGGGCGCGTCTCGGAGCAGTTGACCTTCGGCGAGGTTTCGACCGGGGCGCTCAACGACCTGGAGCGCGTCACGAAGCAGGCCTACGCGATGGTCGCCTACTACGGCATGAGCGACGCGATCGGCACGATCTCGTACTACGACTCGACGGGCCAGAGCGACATGTCCTTCACGAAGCCCTATTCGGAACTGACGGCGCAGCAGATCGACGCCGAGGCCAAGGCGCTCATCTCCAAGGCCTACGCCATGGCCGAGAAGGTGCTGCGCGAGCATGCCGACGGACTGAAGCAGCTGGCCGAACTGCTGCTCGAACGCGAGGTGGTCTTCACCGAGGATGTCGAGCGCATCTTCGGCAAGCGCAAGATGGATATCGAGCGCGAGCGCCGCGAGGCGGCGGCCCGTGCCGCCGGAAAGGAGGCGCCGGAGCAGGCTTCGGCGAAGTCCGACCCGGCCGCAGCAACGCCTTCGGCGGACGAAGCACGGACCTCCTCCGCGAAGGCCGGTGACACCTCCGTGACGGCCGCAGCCCGCGCCGCAACCGCACCCGCTGCCGATGCAACTTCCGCGAAGACCGATGCAACTTCCGCGAAGACCGGCGCAGCTGCCGCGTCCGGCAAACCCGCCGCGAAGACCGGTGATGCCGCTGCCGCCGCACCTGCCGCACCCGCTGCCGATGCGTCCGCTTCGGCGGATGGCCCGGCAAAGGACTCCCGTCCGGACGGCGACCGATAAGACCGACAACCGACTAACCTCAATGCCTGAAAATGACTGACAAGATGAAGAACCTCGCGGTCCGCACGTTGAGCGGAATCGTACTTGCCGCGGTGGTCCTCGGGGCCGTCGTCTGGTCGCCGTGGAGCTTCGGCGTGCTGCTGCTGCTGCTGCTCGTCGGCGGCATGCACGAATTTTACGCGCTGGCCGAGGCGCGGGGCGACCGCCCGCAGCGCCTGATCGGCATGGTGACGGGCGCGGTGCTCTTTGCCGTCAACTTCGCCTTCCTTTCGGGAAGTGCCGGAGCGGCGGGCGGGCTCCGGCCGCTGCTGGCCGCCGGGATGGCCTTCCTGCTGCTGTTGCTGCCGCTGATGCTCGTCTGCGAGCTCTACCGCCGGGGCGAGAACCCCGCGGCGAATGTCGGCGTGACGCTGCTGGGCATCTGCTACGTGGCCCTGCCGCTGACGCTCATGGCCTACATCCCCTTCGTGGGGCGTTATGCGTGGAATCCGTGGACGATGCTCTTCTTCGTCTTCATCATCTGGGCCAACGACGTCTTCGCCTACCTCGTGGGCATGGCCCTCGGACGGCACCGCCTCTTCGAGCGGCTCTCGCCCAAGAAGTCGTGGGAGGGGTTCTTCGGCGGCGTGGCCGGAGCCCTCGTCATGGGATACGTCGCCTCGCGCTGCATGGGCGAGGCGTGGTGGGTCTGGATCGGCCTGGCGCTCGTCGCCGCGGTGACGGGCGTGCTGGGCGATTTGGTGGAGTCGATGTTCAAGCGCGCGGCCGGCGTCAAGGACTCCGGGACGATCATCCCGGGCCACGGCGGCATCCTGGACCGTTTCGACGCCATGCTGCTCGCGGCTCCCTTCGTGGTCGTCTACCTCTGGTTTGTTCTGTGAGTTGAAACCGAAACCTTCGTCGTGTTATGAGAATCAATAAGGAAGGATACAAAATCATCTTTTTTTCGGGTGTCGTCTGCCTGCTGATCTGGTGGGGTTTCTACCGCCTGCTGGTCACCGATGCCGCCAATCTGCTGATGTGGGGCGGTACGGTGTTCCTCTTGCTCTTCTGGTTCTTCATCGTGGCCTTCTTCCGCGAGCCGCGCCGCGTGCGCATCCACGACGCCGATCTGGTCTTCGCGCCGTGCGACGGCCGCGTGGTCGTCACGGAGGTCGTCATGGAGAACGAGTACCTCAAGCAGGAGATGCTCCAGATTTCGATCTTCATGTCCATCACGAACGTCCACATGAACTGGGTCCCCGTGGGCGGCAGGGTGGAGTATTTCAAATACCATCCGGGCCGCTTCCTCGTGGCGTGGCACCCCAAGTCCTCGACCGAGAACGAACGCACGACGACCGTCGTGCGCATGGAGTCGGGGCAGCCGGTGCTCTTCCGCCAGATCGCGGGGCTCATCGCCCGCCGCATCGTCTCCTACATGAAGCCGGGCGAGCCCGTGGAGCAGAACAGCGTCTGCGGCTTCATCAAGTTCGGCTCGCGCGTCGACGTGCTCGTGCCGAAGGAGAGCGAACTGCTGGTCGAGATCGGCGACCCGACCGTCGGATCGCAGACGCCCATCGCCCGTCTGCGCAAGGAGATCGAATAGCTCGCGGCAATGAAAACGACACCCCAGACCTTCCTGAAGTTCATCGCGGGGACGGCCATCGCCGCGGCCGTGCTCTTCCTGATCTGGTACTTCTCGTCGATCGTCGTCTACATCCTCGTCTCGGCCGTGCTGGCCGTCATGGGCCGGCCGCTGGTCAACCGCCTTGCGGCGCTGCATGTGCGCGGGTGGCGCGTGCCGCGCTGGCTTGCGGCGCTGGTGACGCTCGTGGTGATCTGGGCCGTCTTCGCGCTCTGCTGCTCGCTCTTCGTGCCGCTGGTCTTCAACAAGATCAACCAGTTCTCGACCGTCGACTTCGCCTCGGTCGTCAACAGCATCGGCGAACCCATCGCCCGCATGCAGCGGGACCTTCAGAACCTCTTTGCCCTCTCCGAGAGCAGCTTCTCGCTTTCGGACGAGCTGGTGGCCATGTTCCGTCAGGTGGTCGACATGGAGTCGGTCAACCGGCTCTTCTCGTCGGTTGTCGGCGTCGTGCTTTCGTCGGTGATCGCCCTCTTCTCCATCTCGTTCATCACCTTCTTCTTCCTCAAGGACGACGGCCTGTTCTATGCCATGGTCACGGCCGTCTTCCCCGAACGCTACCACGACAACATCACGCGGGCGCTCGATTCGGTCACGGTGCTGCTCTCGCGCTACTTCACGGGTATTCTCTCCGAGAGCCTGATGCTCATGGTGGCCGTCACGCTGGTGATGATGGCCTTCGGCATGAAGGCCGCCGACGCCTCGTTTATCGGGCTGGTTATGGGCGTGATGAACGTCGTACCCTATGCCGGGCCGCTCATCGGCGGCATCTTCTCGGTCTTCGTGGGGATCATCACCCCGATCGAGGGGATGTCGGTCGGCCATACGGCCTTCGTTATTGCCGGGTCGCTGCTGATCCTGAAGGGGCTCGACGACTTCGTCATCCAGCCCACGCTCTATTCCGAGCGGGTCAAGGCCCACCCGCTGGAGGTCTTCCTGGTGATCCTCATCGCCGGATCGCTGGCCGGCATCCTCGGCATGCTGCTGGCCATCCCCTCCTATACGGTCATCCGCGTCTTTGCCAAGGAGTTCTTCTCGCAATTCACGCTGGTGCGCAAACTCACCGAAAAGATCTGATGGAACATTTCGCCGGAGAGCACACCGCCGGGCTGCCCGTGCGGGACGGCTGCGACGCTGCGGGGGCAGCGGACGCCGCGCCCCGTTGTGCGGCAGCCGGAGTTTCCGCGGCGGACGGCCGCGAAACGGGGCGTGCAGCTGTCTCTGCGACTGCACCTCCCGCGGCGGGGACGGGCCCTGTGGAAAATCCGCCTGCCGGTGCGGCTTCCGGGACGGGATTGATCCCTGTGGAAAATCCGCCTGCCGGTGCGGCTCCCGAGGCGGGATTGACCCCTGTGGAAAATCCGCTTGCCGGTGCGGCTTCCGAGGCGGGAGTTGCCTCCGCGGAGAATATGCCTGCCGACGCGGTGCCCGTGGCGGAGATCCGGGGCGTGGTCGAGCACGGGCGGCGCCTGGGACGCGAGCTGGGCTTTCCGACGGCCAACCTGGCCGTCGACGAGGCGCTTGCGGCCGAGGACGGGGTCTACGCCTCGCTGGTCGAGGTCGGCGGCGTGCGCTACCGCGCCATGTCGAACCTGGGCCGCAACCCGTCGGTCGGCGGGCAGCCGCGCCACCTCGAAACCCACCTCTTCGGCTTCGAGGGGTCGCTGTACGGGCGCGAGGTGCGTGTCGTCCTGCTGCGCAAGGTGCGTGACGAGCGCCGCTTCGATACGGTCGGGGAGCTGCGTGCGCAGATCGCGCGCGACAAGGAGCAGATCATGAATCTGAAAATGAATCTCAAATAATAGAAGTAAAGCTATGTTTCTGGATTTGACACTGCCCTACAAGGTCGCCGACATGTCGCTGGCCGAGTGGGGACGCAAGGAGATTGAAATTTCCGAGCACGAGATGCCCGGACTGATGGCCGTGCGCCGCAAGTACGGCCCGAAAAAGCCCCTCAAGGGGGTGCGCGTGATGGGCTCGCTGCACATGACCATCCAGACGGCCGTCCTCATCGAGACGCTCGTCGAGCTGGGTGCCGACGTGCGCTGGTGCTCGTGCAACATCTTTTCGACGCAGGACCACGCCGCCGCGGCCATCGCCGCCACCGGAGTGCCGGTCTTCGCGTGGAAGGGCGAGACGCTGCCCGAATACTGGTGGTGCACGGCCATGGCGATGTCGTTCCCGGGCGGCAAGGGCCCGCAGCTGATCGTCGACGACGGCGGCGATGCCACGCTGCTGATCCACAAGGGCTACAAGGCCGAGAACGACGCCTCGACGCTCGACTGCGAACCCTCGTCCTACGAGGAGGAGGTGATCCTTTCGACGCTCCGACAGATACTGGCCGAGGACGGTGACAAGTGGCACCGCACGGTGGCCGAGTGGCGCGGCGTGAGCGAGGAGACCACGACGGGCGTGCACCGCCTCTACCAGATGCAGGCGGCGGGCGAGCTGCTCGTCCCGGCAATCAACGTCAACGATTCGTGCACGAAGTCGAAGTTCGACAACCTCTACGGCTGCCGCGAATCGCTGGCTGACGGCATCAAGCGGGCCACGGACGTGATGATCGCCGGCAAGGTGGTCGTCGTCTGCGGCTACGGCGACGTCGGCAAGGGGTGCGCACGCTCGATGCGCTCCTACGGCGCGCGGGTCATCGTCACGGAGATCGACCCGATCTGCGCCCTGCAGGCTGCCATGGAGGGCTTCGAGGTCAAGACGGTCGAGAGTGCGCTTGCCGAGGGTAACATCTACGTCACCTGCACGGGTAACTGCGACATCATCACGCTCGAGCACATGCAGCGGATGCGCGACCAGGCGATTGTCTGCAACATCGGCCACTTCGACAACGAAATCCAGATGGCGCGGCTCGAGAAGTCCGATGCCGTGAAGACGAATATCAAGCCGCAGGTCGACAAGTACACCTTCCCCGACGGACACGCGATCTTCGTGCTGGCCGAGGGGCGTCTGGTGAACCTCGGCTGCGCCACGGGCCACCCGTCGTTCGTCATGTCGAACTCCTTCACGAACCAGTGCCTGGCGCAGCTCGAGCTGTGGCAGGAGTCACTCGAAGTGGGCGTCTACCGCCTGCCGAAGCACCTCGACGAGGAGGTGGCGCGACTGCATTTGGACAACCTCGGCGTCGAGCTCACGCACCTGTCGCAGAAGCAGGCCGACTACATCGGCGTGCCGGTCGACGGGCCCTACAAGGCCGAACACTACCGTTATTGAGTATATAAGTGGCCGTATTCGGCATTTGCCGATACGGGTGATGTTTTTTCAAAAATAGCCCCTACAGCGCGCTGTAGGGGCTATTTTTGCGAGGGGGGGGGGATTTTTGAAGTGAATTAATTTGTTCATTTGTCTTTTTTGTATATATTTGTATTCACATATTTTCCAGAAAACTCTTCCGGCGTGCCTGTATCATGCGAAGGCGGCGTCCGGAAGAAAATCGTATTCAACGTGGCGCATTTATGAAATGGACCCGGAAATACGAGGCTTTGCGCCTGATCCTTGCCGTGCTCGTCTGTGCGGCAATCCCCGTTGTGAGCATGGCCGAATCCGACGACATCCAAAAATTCCCCCCCCCTTGCGCGGATTCGCTGCAATGTAGTGATAATCAGGTAATAGCGGAGACATTCGCCCTCTATTACTGGCGCGACCGCATCGACCTGGACGAAACCTACCTCGACAACGGCTGGCAGATGGCCCGCATCCGCGACTACCTGGCCCGCTCGCCGCGCATCGACAGCATCACGATCTTCGCCTACGCCTCGCCCGAAGGCGCCTATCGCCGCAACGTGTGGCTCTCGGAGCAGCGGGCCGAAGCGGCGAAGGAATACCTGCTGGCGCATCGTCCCGACAGCTCGGCGCTCGATCCCGGGGATATTCTGCTGCGCCCGATGCATGAGAACTGGGCAGGTCTCGAAGCCGAGCTGCAGGCCAACTACCACCGCCACGACCGCGAAAAGGTCCTTTCCATCCTGCGGGCTTCGGTGGGCAACGACACGAAAAAGTGGCGTCTTGAGCAGCTCGACGGCGGCTATACCTATAAATATATTATCCGGCGGCACATGCCGCGCCTGCGTCTGGCTACGTGGATCTGCGTCTGGCGGGCTCCCGAACCGGACCTGATCGCTCCGCAACCCCGCTTCGCGACCCCATTCCGGGGCGAGACGCTGACGGCCGTCCCGCTGCCCGAGCCGGGCAAGCGCACGATCCTCGCGCTGAAGACCAACCTGCTTTACGATGCTGCCGCCGCGATCAACTTTGCCGTCGAGGTTCCCTTCAACGAGCGTTTCTCGCTCCTCTACGAGCACCATTGTCCATGGTGGTTGAGCGACAACAACAAATACTGCCTTCAGTTCCTCTCCTTCGGCGGGGAGTTCCGCTGGTGGTTCGCGCCGCGGCCCCGGCCCGCAAGCGAGCGACGCGTGCAGCGCGACGCCCTCATGGGACAGTTCCTCGGTCTGTACGGCATGGGCGGCAAGTTCGACGTGCAGTTCGACCGCACGGGCTGCTACCAGGGCGAGTTTTTCAGCATGGGTCTGACCTACGGCTACGCCATGCCCCTGAGCAAGCGGCTGAACATCGAATTTTCGGTCTCGGCGGGCTACGCGCGCATCCCGCACCGCCACTACAACCCCACGGACGACTACGAACTGCTGATCCGCGACCGGGCGAAGTCGGGCACGTGGCACTATTTCGGCCCCACGAAGGTCGAGGTGTCGCTTGTCCTGCCGCTGCTCATCAATAAGAAGAAAGGAGGTCTGCGATGAGACGTCTTGCCGCTTTCCTGCCTGTGCTGCTCTGCGTGCTCCTTGCCGGTTGCGAGCGCCGTCCGCTGGTCGATGTGGGCAATACGCACTATGTGCGTGTCTACCTCGACGAGGAGTTGAAAAACGTGACGACGGGATTCTACGATCCCACCCTCGCGAAACCCGAATACAAAACCCCGGGTATGCTGCGTGTCGTGCTGTACGATGCGGCGAGCGGAAAGGTAGCCGCCGAACGCTATCTCCGCAACCGGGGAACGGATGCCCGCGGCGACTATTTTGACGGCTACATCGTAGCACCTCAAGGTAGCTACCGGTTGCTGGCCTACAATTTCGGAACCGAGTCGACACTTATCCGCAACGACCATCTCTATCATGGCGCAGAAGCCTATACGAATGAAATCTCCGATGCCTTGCGGAGCCGGCTCTCCGGGCGGGCTTCGCTCGAGGAGGAGCACATCGTCTATGTCCCGGACCACCTGCTTGCAGACCGGAACGATTTGCTGACTACAGCCTATACAATGGATATCGATACGCTGCGCAATGCTTCCGGTGACCACTTTACGGCCGGCAGCCTCGTCCTGTCATATTATCTTCAGGTCCGGGTGAAGGGGATTGAGTGGATATCTTCGGCTGTGGGCCTGCTGACCGGTATGGCGGGATCGGCAATGCTGCACAGCGGAGACATCAACGGGGAGAATCCCGTGACGATCTATTTCGAGATGCAACGCGGTCCGTCGTCGGAAGACAACGAAGGATTCATCTATACGACGTTCCATACGTTCGGAAAGCTGCCGGATCAGAGCAATGAACTCTACCTCACATTCGATGTCCGGACTTCGGACGGACGTGCATTGACCGTGACACTCGATATCACCGACAAATTCTCCGAACCGGATGCCATCGATCATCAGTGGATTCTGCTTGACGAAGTGCTCAACATTCCCGAACCGCCCGAAGGTTCCGACGGGGGTGGTTTTGTCCCGGGTGTCGACGATTGGGAGGATATTGAAACGGATATTATCATTTGATACACTCGATAACTCATTAATTAACTTTTTTAATTCACTCTCTCAAACAATTATTTATTATGAAAAAAACTCTGCTTTTTGCAGTTGCGGCGAGTGTAGCACTTGCCGGCTGCGTGAAGAATGATCCGGCAAACGGCGGGGCCGTTGCGTCGGACGCGAAGATCAGCTTCGATGCTCCTGCCGTAGGGGCCGTAACCCGTGCCGAATTAGGTGAAATAGTTGGGATATATCCAACAGAAGAATCCTTTAAGGTTTGGGGCTGGTATCATGAAGGGGATTATACTACCTTTAATGATGCAAGCAATGACTGGAAGAATTACATGACGGATGCTTCCGGAAATCCGATTGCAGTAAGTCATAATGGAGAAACTCCGGGGTCTTGGGTATCTGCAACGGATTATTATTGGCCGAAAAATGGTGGAAAGTTGACATTTGCCGCATATTCGCCGGTTGATGCAGTGGGAACCTACACTCATATTGCTGAAGGTCTCCAGATTGCAGGCTTTACCGTTGCTGCTGCCGGAGAGCAGTATGATCTGATGTACAGTGACCGTTCGTATAACCGCACGGCATCTGATAATTTGTATGCTGGGACGGCATCAAATACCTATACGGGTGTGGATATTGTTTTCCACCACGCTTTGTCCTCGATTGTTTTCAAAGTCGGAACGACTGAAAATTACAGCACTGCAGACCTTGATTTCAAAATCAAGAAGATTGAGATCAAGGGTGCAAACAATACAGGGTCTTTTACTCAGGGAATAGTTGAGGGGACATCGCTTACGGTATCTAATCCTGCGTGGAGCGGTCAGACTGGTACAGCCGATTATGTTGCGTTTGCAGGCTCTTTCAATGTTCCCGAAGACGGTACTACGCGTACTGAACCGACAGACGCAGAAGACCTGATTCTGCTGCCGCAGGCGTTCTCTGATTCGCACGATGTTGTTGTAGAAATTACCTATACGATGGAAACGACAGCATCCGGTGAGATTGAGCATGTAAAGCAATTCAATCTTAAAGATGCAACAAATGCTGCAACCTGGGAACCCAACAAGCGTTATACCTATCAGATTCTCTTCGGCGTGGAGAAGATCCTCTTTGCTCCTGTTGTTGAGAATTGGGAGGATGTAACTGTAACGGATGACATTCAATTCTAATTTTTCCTCGTCCGCGGGAGCGACAAATCCCGCAACAAAGTCTGTGAAGGGGTGATACCCTTCACAGGCACTAAACAGAATGATCATGGACAGGCGTCTCTTTCGGATACTTTTTGCAGCGGTGGCTGCGGTTGCGGTCTCGGGCTGCGTGAACGAGGAGCACGATCGACACGATCCCGTCGTGACGCTCGCGTTCGATCCCGTCATGCAGGTGCATGTCCGCTCGTCCGAGGCGTCCGAAACCGATGCAGATGCACTTTCCGTCGGTGTTTGTGCCTGGAAACTTGTTGAGGGGCAGGCATGGAGCGCAGACCGGGGCGTTGCCGAAGTATTCCTTCCGGCCTCCCGCCTTGTCCATGACGGACATTTCTGGCATACCCAGCCCCATGTCGACTGGCCGTCGGCGGGAAATACGCTTACCTGCATCGGCTTTGCTCCTTTCGGGGCCGTCGCGGTCTGCGACCAGACACGTGGTGTCGTTTTCGAAGGGGTCGATGCTACGACCGATCCCGGCGACCTGCGATATACCGAGCCGCAGGCCGATCGTGTGAAATTGCACAATGGCGGCGTGGTCAATCTCCCGCTGCTGCCGGCACTTTGTCAGGTCGAATTCCGTGTCCGAAGCAAGGGTGAAACCGAGACGACGTTTTTCGTGCGCCGCATTGTGCTCGACGCGATCAACTGTCGCGGTTCCTTCCAGTCCTTGCCCTCCCCCGCATGGGAGTTGTCGGGTGACCCCGGGGCTCTACCGCTCTTCGAGGGAGAGTTTCAATTGACGGATGTCCCGCAGAGCATCGTGGCGGCCCGGCGCGTCATTCCTCAACCGCTCCACAGTACCCTTACGGTCGATTATGAATATCTGACACCGACGGGAAGCCGGATTCAGCAGTCGGAGACGGTAGGCCCTCTGGAAAAAATGCTTTATCCCGGGTATAGCTATACCTTTACGCTGGCTGTGGGGCACGATGGCGTGGAGGTGCTTCCGGAGAACCCGGCACAAAACAGCGAATCACAGAAAGTCTCATGATACGAATGATGAAATATGCGCCGTTGCTGATGCTGTTTGCGGCAGGGAGTTGCGGCAAACAGCACACGACGGAGATACCCCGGGTTCCCGAATCCGGGACCGTGCCCATCGTGTGGAGTGTCGATATGGAGAAAAACGGCGTCGCCAGCCGTTCGCTCATCGGCTCCCAGGCCGATATGGGCGATATTTCGATCAAACAGGCCTGCACGCCGGTCGGAAACGGCGGGGAAGGCGAGGCGATCGGTATTTGGGCGGACTATACGTATAGGGATGCCGACGGTATGCAGAAGACCGTGAAAAACCTTTTCGAGGGAACGCGCCTGATCTATGCCGACAAGGTGAACGGAAATCCCTATGACGACTGGAATTACGCGGGCACGGATCTCTACTGGTTTGTTGGCGGAAAGTACAAGTTCCGCGGCTATTTCCCGCAGAAACTCGAAGATCAGGTACTCACGACCTCCGATGCCACGACCTTTGCCATGACCTACTCGACCTCGGACTATCAGGAGGACCTGCTCGTCGCCTACAACGAGGTCGACACGACCGTTCCGTCGGTCGATCTCTCGCAGCCCGTGACGCTGAATTTCAAACATGCGCTGGCGGCCGTGCGCTTCCGCGTGGAGGCGAGCTACGACAATACCGATTACCTGACTTCGTGTTACCTCCAGAACGCCGATACGAAGGATTTCGCGTCGATCGGCATCCTGGTGTACGGCACCGAGACTGCCGCGGACGACTTTTTCTGGAGCATGGGCTACAATCCGCCCGCGACGGAGCGTATCTATTACTGGAGCAACAGCGGTGTCGAATTTTCGACCGAGACGCAGACCTCGACCGTCCGGCCGGCCCTCGCCTATACGCAGGCCGGTACGACGTCCGGCGAGCAGTTCACGCGCAACGACGGCTGGCTGCTGATCCTGCCGCAGGCCTCGTCCGGGAATCTGCAATTCTGCTTCACCACGCGCAATGCCGAAGAGGGTATTTATCGGGTGAACATTCCGAAGGGAACGGAGTATGACGACAGCGGAGGCGTGATTTCCGAAGAGTACCAGCCCGGAAAACGCTATACATACACGATCCGAATCACCGAAGCGGATGTGGAGTTGACGATTACGGCGGCCGACTGGAACATGCGCGACTCCTCTTACGACATCGAATTGTGACACGATTAACCGGAAGAAATCATGCGTAGGATATTCATATTTCTGATTGTTCCCCTGCTGCTGTCGCTTGCCGGCGGGTGCGGCAAGGCCGAGCCCGGAGCAGGTGACCATACGAAAGAGCCCGGGGTGCGCGAACCGGCCACGCTCGTGCTGACGGCGGACCTTTCGGCGCTTGTCGCCTCGACCGGGACCCGTGCGTCCAAGGCCGATGTGAACCTGATCGACCACATATCCCTGTTCCTGATCGATTACAACGACAACCGGCTCGTGGCCTACCGCAACATCTTCGATCCCAACAATCCGGCCTATCCGCAGATAGCCAACGATGCGGACGGGTCGAACGGCTTTGTCAACGATGCCGGGCAGGTCGATCCGACGTTGGGCCAGAGCCGCGTCGTGCGCGTGACGTTCGATTACAACGCCCCCAAGCACGGCGATGTCGAGAAACTCGCGCGGGGCAATTACGTCCTGCTTGCCGTGGCCAACTATTCCGAGTCGGATACCTTCGGCAACACGGGGGTTGCGGCACGGGTCCAGTCGCTGGTCGAGGATTTCGATCCGAACTCCGGCATCGAAAACTTCAATCCGGGCCGTGCGGATTTTTACAATCTCCAGTTGCGCATTCCCGAGATCGAAGGAGCTCCCTTCCCGTATCTGCGTCCGAGCGATGTGCTGATTCCGCAGAGCTGCTCGGAGAACATCAATCTGGTGGCCGGCGTCAACAGAACGTCGGTCAAGCTGGAATATACGAGTGCCCGCATCCGGATCGGCGTGCGCAACTACAGCGACGTCGACCTGTCGATTTCGGACCTGACGTTCAGCGACAACTTTACGCAGTCGACCTGCTATCTCTTCTCGCGGCTCGACGGCGACGGGAATTATGCGCTCGCGACCGATTATCACGGCAAGGGCGCCCCGGTCGCTACGCACGAGAATGCGATCACGCCGTTTGTTCCGGGGCAGCGCATCACGAAGGAGATGGGGGTGAAGACGATCTTCGACGGCCTGATCTACGAGAGCCGCGATCCGGACAACAACTATGTCTACACGCTGGACATAACCTCGGATGTCATCAATTCGTATTACTACGAAGCGAAGAACGGAGGGGCGCGCATACACAACCTTTCGGAGATAGACTCTCAAGGCCCCTTTTTCCTGATCCGGCGCCGCGGAGAGGACAACCATGAGGTGGATTCGTACCTTTATGTGGAGAACGACAAGGTATATGCCTCTCCCGACTACGGCTATACGCCGCAGCAGGTGCTCAAAAACTGCAGAGAGCAACGCTATTACAACTATGTGTGGGAGCTCGTAAAAAGCGGTTCGGACTACTATATCCGCAACGTGGAGACCGAAGACTACATAGAGAAAATCCGGACCAACAATACAAGCGAAGAATCGGCCCGGCTGCAGATGGTCGGGTGGGAGGAGTATCGGACTGCGGCCGATACCTTCACTGCGGAACTTGCCGATCGTAACAACGGATATTTCCGGTTCCGATCCAACAGCTTTCAGAGCAGCAGTGCCTATCTCAATGTCCGTGACAACAACGTCGTCGGATGGAACGGCACCGGTTCGTGGTCGCAATTCGTGCTGTTCCCTGTTGAACAAATAAAAGACAACACCCTGCGGGAAGCTATCGTTCTCCGCACAATCGATTCGGAGACGGGCGTAGCGAGCGATGTCCATGAAATCAAGCGCAATGATTTCATTCGTGTGCAGGTCGGGGTGACCTATAATCCCTACCGGGGTAATTTCGACTTCGTCGTCGAAGACTGGACGCCCGGCGGCGGCGAGATAACCTTCAACTGATAACCGGCAAGCTATGAAACGACTGATATACTGCTTTAGTCTCTGCGGACTGCTCCTGTCGGGGTGCATCAAGGACCCCGATCTGAGGCAGGTGCAGCCCGGCGAGGGCGACGTGTGGGTAAACCTCGATTTCGGCCATACCGATTTCGACGAGGTGCAGATTACGACGCGCTCGACGCTCGGACAGGTGGCCGAGTCGCGTGTCTCGAATCTTTATGTGTTTTTTTTCGATCAGAACGGGAATCGTGTTGCCGGCCATTTCTTTGACAACAGCAACAAACGGGATTCGCAAAGTAGCGTGATTTCGGCCAATGTGAACTGTTGGATGGTCGACAATCAGTTGAGCAGCACGGAGCCCAAAACTACCGGTACCATCCGGATGAAGGTTCCGCAACTTACCGGAGGTGAGATTTGTATCGTGGCCAATCTCGATACCGATATTTTCAGCATCTCGTCCGAAATGTTCGGTTTCATCCAGACCCGCGACGAACTGATGGAGATGGTCGGTACGCTGAACCACGACACGACCGACCGCACCGGCCGTTTCCCCATGACAGGAGATGTGACCGGGATCACCGTCAGTCAGACCGGCATTACGTCGTCAACGGGCGATGCCGTCTCTGTCTCGCTGTTCCGCGTCGACGCCAAAATCGAGGTCCGGGTCCGTGCAGCGGTCGGCAATGAATCCTCAGTCACGACGACGGACGGCGAGACCGTGCAGCGCATCAAAAGTTTCACGCCCGAATCGTGGCAGGTGATAAATCTTCCGCGCGGCAGTTATCTTTTCGAGCGAGATGCCGGAACGGAGAATCATGATGCCGATGCAGGCCTTTTCAACAGTTATGACGTGGCTTTCGAGAGCCAGACATTGAAGACTTTCACCTATGTCAACAGCAGTGGACAGTCCGTTCAGGTAGAGGATGGCGCGGAGCATGGTTTTTCGTTCTACATGTATGAGAACCGTCCCGAGTGCAAGAAGTCCGTAAATGAAAAATACCACCTGCGTGACCGGCGGAACAAGAATGCGGCCGGTGCCTACGATACGACGAACGGATTGTGGGAATATGCCCCGGAAACGGCAACCTATCTGATTGTCAAGGGGCAGGTGGCCATGGATGTCGATGTGGGTGTGGGTGCCCCGGCTCAGACGCTCAATGCGGATGTGGTCTACTACATTCATCTGGGGGATATCCGTACCAGCATGGATGATTACAGCGTGAATCGCAATACGCATTACATCTATACGATTACGATCAAGGGCGTGGAGAACATCCAGGTCGAGGTCTCGACCAACGTGGAGAACGAATCGGGCGCTACCGGCCACGTCTACATCGCCAAGGAGTCGGTCTATACCTTCGATGCGCACTACGGGCAGCGGGTCTTTGTCTTCGATCAGGAGAATATCACGCCCGAGGATGTCACCTGGTATGTCAAGACCCCCTTCGGCCGCGAGGGCATGCCCGAACGGGTCAACGGCGTGGAGATTCCCAACGGTCTCGACTATAAGTGGGTGTGGTTCCGCGTGAACGAGATCGACACCAGTACGGGGCAGTACAGCAAGAGAAACCGGTCGTACCATCCCGACGAGGTGATGGATGTGCTGGAGTTCTGCCAGTATATGCGGGAGCAGAAGACGCGCTACGACCGGGGGCAGACGAACGATTTTCGGAAGGAGGAGGATCCCGAGCTCAAGCAGCAGTATCCCGATCATCCCGAAATCTACCGGCGTTACCGGATTTATGTGACCATCTTCGTCGACGAGTTCTACTACGACCGTGATCCCATCACGGGGGAGGCTCGCCCCACGCTGTGGAAGGAGTTTGTCAATCACGACAACCGCATGATGCACATCCTGTGCGATACGCAGTTCAGTGCCGACGGCGACAGCTCGGCGACGGGCAGCGTCGTGACGATCCGCCAGCGGTCGATCCAGTCCGTTTTCGACAAGCATTTGGAAAGTCTGAATACCGCGTGGGGATGCGAGGTGATCGACGAGTCGGAAGGCATCCTCTGGTTTTACAACCGCAACGAGACATACTCCGACGCGGACGCGGCGATAGCTCGTCCCAATTACGGCAACAACTCCCGCTCGAACGGCCTGTACAATACGGCGCGGTTGTGGCAGTTGACTGACGGCAACGGCGAGTTCAATTACAGGTATTGGACCGATTACCTCGATTATGACCGGGAGAATGATTACAATTTGATTTTCCTTAAGGACCAGGATGACCTGGCAACGGCCCGTTATACGTGCCTGATGCGTAATCGGGACAACAACGGAAACAATGTGATCGACCCCTCGGAAGTCCGTTGGTACATTGCGTCGATTCAGCAGCTGACGGCACTTTATGTCGGTGACGGCGGAATCCATGAGGATGCGTGGCTGTATGACCGGTACAATAATTACGGCGTGAACGAAACGAATGCGAACGGGGCCGTACTGTGGCGTCTGCATGTGGTCAGCAGCACCCTGTGGGGCAAGGATGGCAACTACAGCAATTATCCCACGATGTTGTGGGCGGAGGAGGGCTTGTCGACGAGTGCTTATCAGCAATATGCCAATGTCAAACCGGGACGCTATGCCGTGCGGTGTGTACGCAATCTCGGTATGGACCCGGCAACCGAGCAGGAGGCTGTCGCCAATCTGAACGATGCCGATAAGATGCCCGATTTCTCCGTCGTTTTCGAGACCGTGAATGAAACCAACGACAAGAATTCGGTGTATCGGTTTAATCTCACCCGTATCAATAAAAAATCGATCCGCAGTATTGACGTTTCAGGCGAATTGGACCCCAGTGACGAATATTCACCCAACTCCCGGACCTATTCGGCTTTTGAAACGGGCCCGGAGGTCAGCTATGCGAGCAATTATCCGGCGTTGAAGACCCTGCTCGAGAACGGCGAATCCCCGTGTCCCGAGGGTTACCGGGTTCCCAATATCCGAGAGGCCAGCCTTATGTCGAACTATATTACCGCGGATGTGAACAGCAACTGGTGGAGCGGGCATTATACCTTTGTCAGCACGTTCTACTCTTTCGGCCAGTACGGAAAACGGTATGAGGCCTATGAATCCTCCTGGTACTGCAGGGACGGCCATGTTACGATTGCCAAACCCGATGGGGCATCCGTAATCCGCTGTGTGCGCGACATAGAGATCGAGTAATCCTGCAATGACCTTTAAAGCGGGGCCGTCGTCGATGCGGCCCCGCTTTTTTTACGGGTAATCCCTGCGGCCGATATGTCCGGACGCTCCTGCGCACGGTTTCGGAACTCCGGACTGTCGCAACCTCCTTTTCTCTCTGCCGTGCAGCGGACTGCAGGTGACGCGATGATGGCATTGCCAAGGTGGGGGCTCTGCGGTCCGATGCAGCGGACGGGTATGGATGGCAAAAGGACGGGCTGCCGGTATACCGGCAGCCCGTCCTTTCGTGTATCCCGGGCAGCCCGTGAGGGGCTGCTCTTCGGGATGATGTGTTGCAGGGATCAATATCCGAAGATCTCCTCCTGCGAGAGGGTCTTGATCGGACCGAGCGTCTTGAGGTAGTTCAGGTCGAGGTCCTTGATGTCACCCAGGATGGCGTAGACATAGGGACGGTCCTTGACCCACTGCTCCTGTGCGGCCTTCACGTCGTCGAGCGTCATCGTCTGGACCTTCTCGAAGATCTGCTTGTCACGATCCTCGGTCAGCCCCATGTCGCGCAGCGAGATGTACGACCACAGCACCTGGTCGCGTACCGTGCGCTCGGTGCGCAGGCGAGAGATGAGCGACTCCTTGGCGATCTGGAAGGCAGCCTCCGACTCGGGCATGTCGTTGATGATCTCGTCGAATGCCTCGATGGCCTGCTGCATCTTGTCGTTCTGCGTGGCGATGAAGGCCATGTAGCTGTAGCTGCCGTCGGCAAACGACGGCGTCGAGAGCCATGCCGACGCGGAGTAGGCCAGACCGCGCGCCTCGCGCATCTCCTGGAAGACAACGGCGTTCATGCTGCCGCCGAAATACTCGTTGTAGAGCGTGATGACGGGATCGGCCGCGAGGTCGAACTTCTCGCCGCGGTTGGAATACTGGAGGTAGTAGAGCTGCTTGGCGTCGTACTGGGCCAGCAGCACCTCGTTCTTGTCGGTCAGGAGCGGCCGGGCAAACTTCTTCTCCAGCGGTGCGAGCTCACCCTCGACCTTGTGGTATGCGGCGAGCGTCGACTGCAGCTCCTTCTGCGGCTGCGGGCCGTAGTAGAGCACCTCGTGCTGCTTGCCCATGAGCGAGCGCACCTTTGCGAGCAGCTGCTCGGAGGTCAGCGCCTTCAGGGCGTCGTTCGACAGCGTCGTGCGGGCGATGAACTCCGGACCGTACATCATGTAGCGCTGCAGGGCGCCGAAGTTGCGGCCCTGGCTGAGCTTGCCGTCGGCGCGGCTCTTCATGGTGTCCTCCTTCATGTTGGCGAGGATCGCCTCGTCGGGCTGTGCTCCGACGAGCAGCCCCTCGACGATCTCCATCGCCTTGGGCATGTTCTCGCTCAGGCCCGAGATCGTGATCCACGACTGGTTGGCGCCGGCCTGCATCGAGAACGAGCAGGCGATGTCGTACATCTCCGAGGCGATCTGCTCGGCGCTCATCTCCGCGGTGCCGAGGTAGCTCACGTAGTCGAAGGCCATGCCCAGCTCGGGATCGTTCTCCGTGCCGGTATTGAAGACGTAGATCAGCGTGAAGATGTCGTTCATCTCGTTCTGCTTGTAGAGCACGTGTACGCCCGGCATGGCGTCGAACTGCGACATGTCGGTCGCGTAGTTCACGAAGACGGGCTCGATGGGCTTCACGGAGCTCTGCTGGATCGAGGTCAGGAAGTCGCTCTGCTTGTCGCGGTTCGTGACGATCGGGGTGATCTTCGGAGCGGCGATCTTCTGCACGCTCTTGTCTTCGCCCTCACGCTTGTAGACGATGGCGTAGCTCTGCTCGCCCAGGTACTTGTTGGCCCAGTCGACGACATCCTGCTTCGTGATCTTGGCCATGCGGTCGAGCTGGTGCACCTCGTCGGCCCAGTCGGTGCCGTAGATGAACGAGTAGGCGAAGGCGAGGGCGCGGCTGTTGTTGTCCTCGGTCTGCCGCATGAGCTGCATCTTGTAGTTGTTGACCGTTGCCTGGATGAGCTTCTCGTCGAAGTCGCCCGTGCGCAGCTTGGCCACCTCCGCGAGCAGCAGGTCGCGCACCTCGTCGAGCGTCTGCCCGGCCTTCGGGCGGCCTGCGACGATGAACTGTCCGTAGTCGGGCTGCGCCGAGGCGTAGCCGTAGGCCATCAGGACCTTCTGCTGCTGCACGAGGTCGAGGTCGATCAGACCGGCCTGTCCGTTATAGATGATGCTGCCCACGATGTTGGCCACGTCCCATGACTTGTCCGTGGCGCCCGGCAGACGCCAGCCCAGCGTGACGTTCTCGGCCTCCAGACCGTAGACCTCGCGCACGATGGGCTCGGTGATCGGGGCTTCGGGCTCGAACTCCAGCTTCGGCAGGTTCTCGTTGGGCTGCATGTCGCCGAAGTACTTGTCGATCGTGGCGATCATCTCGTCGGGATCGAAGTCACCGGCCACGCACACGGCCATGTTGTTGGGCACGTAGTAGGTCTTGTGGTAGTTCTTGACGTTGGTGATCGAGGGGTTCTTCAGGTGTTCCTGCGTACCCAGCACGGTCTGTGTGCCGTAGGGGTGGTGCGGGAAGAGCGCGGCGTCCATCGTCTCCCAGACCTTGCGGCTGTCCTGCGTGAGCGACATGTTCTTCTCCTCGTAGATGGTCTCCAGCTCGGTGTGGAAGCCGCGGATCACGGGGTTCCGGAAGCGGTCGGCCTGGATTTTGGCCCAGTTCTCGATCTGGTTCGAGGGGATGTCCTCAACGTAGACGGTCATGTCCTGCGACGTAAAGGCGTTCGTGCCGTTGGCGCCGATGGCCGACATGAGTTTGTCGTACTCGTTCGGAATGGCGAGTTTCGACGCCTCGTAGCTGATCGAGTCGATGCGGTGGTAGATCGCCGCGCGCTCGACCTCGTCCTCCGTCTGGCGGTAGACCTCGAACAGCTGCTCGATCTCGTCGAGCATGGGCTTCTCGGCGGCATAGTCCGAAGTGCCGTAGTTGGGCGTGCCCTTGAACATCAGGTGCTCGAAGTAGTGGGCCAGACCGGTCGTCTCGGCGGGGTCGTTCTTGCCGCCGACCTTCACGGCGATGGCCGTCTGCAGACGCGGCGCCTCCTTGTTGACGCTCATGTAGACCTTCAGGCCGTTGGGCAGGGTGTAGATGCGGGTCTTCATCGGATCACCCTTGACCGTTTCGTACTTGTACTTGCTACAAGCCGTGGCGAGCATCGACAGCACGACGACCGCCAGAATCAGAAACCGTTTCATGTTCATACGCGATGGGTATTGAGTTAGAAAATCGTTGCAAGCCAGTCCCGCACGACGGGATAGGTGTCGGTGGCGACATGGATGAACATGCCGACCGAGGCGGCGAGCTTGAGCCCCGTACCGACGATGAACGAGAGGAACGAGCCGAAGCCGATGAGCAGGGCCTTGGCCGGGTCGCTCTTGTCGTGGAGCAGCTCGCCCAGCACGGCACCCATGAAGGGGCCGAGGATGACGCCGAAGGGCGGGAAGAGGAAGAATCCCGCGATGACACCGACGGTGGCGCCGATGGCTCCGGCCTTCGAGCCGCCGAAGCGGCGGGTCATCCATGCGGGCAGGAAGTAGTCCGCGGCGCAGACCGCGATGGAGATGGCCAGCCAGATCCACACGGCCGGGGTCGATATGTGCGAGTAGGAGGTGAAGTAGGCGCACAGCAGTCCGGCGTAGCTCATGACCGTACCGGGCAGCACCGGAATGATGCAGCCGGCCGTGCCGATGATCGAGAAGAGGAAGGCTGCGACGGAAAGCGTGATGTCCATCTCGTGTCGTTTAAGTTCGGGTGATCGGGCCGGAGGGGGCGTCCCGGCGGCCGTCGGGGGTGTGGCCGGGCTCCTGCGGCGGAATCGCCAATCGCAAATATAACGATTAAAAACAGAAAATCTCCCCGGAAAGGGAGATTTTCTGTTAAAAATAGGTATTTCGACCTCCTCGCCGATGTCGCGGGGCCTCGATTTCGGGTCCGGTGCGGCCCGTGTGGCTGCGGGATCGTGCCCCGGTGCTGCCTGACCCGGCGGCTTGTTGTTGTGCCCCGGTGTTACTTGACCAGCCGGTTCGTCGCCGTGTCGGGGAAGATGATCCAGGGGCGGAACTGCTTGGCCTGCTCGAAGTCCATCAGGGCGTAGGAGGCGATGATGACCACGTCGCCCACCTGCACCTTGCGTGCGGCGGCGCCGTTCAGGCAGATGCAGCCGCTGTTGCGCTCGCCCTTGATCGTGTAGGTCTCGAAGCGCTCGCCGTTGTTGATATCCATGATCTGGACCTTCTCGCCCTCGACGATGTTGGCGGCCTCGAGCAGCGCCTCGTCGATGGTGATGCTGCCCACGTAGTTCAGGTCGGCCTGCGTGACCGTCACGCGGTGGATCTTCGATTTGATTACTTCAATCTGGAATTTCATTATCGGATGCGGATGTTGTCGATTAAACGGATGTCGCCCGCCTGCACGGCGATGCAGCCCTGGATGCGGGGGGCGTCGTTCCACGTCGTGACCTCCTGCATGGTGCGGGCGTCGACCGACTGGTAGTAGATCACCTTGAGCAGCGGGTTGCGCTCGACCTCTTCGGTGACCCAGCGCTTGAGCTCGGCGGGCGTGAGGCGGTGCGAAGCCTCGACGGCGGCGCGCAGCGTGGCGTAGATGTGGGGTGCGGCGGTGCGGTGCGGGGCATCGAGCAGCGTGTTGCGCGACGAGAGGGCCAGTCCGTCCTCGCCGCGGACGATCGGGCACTCGACGATCTCGATGGGAAGGCCGAGCTGCTCGACCATGGCGCGGATCACGGCAATCTGCTGGAAGTCCTTTTCGCCGAAGTAGGCGCGGCGGGGCCGCACGATGTCGAACAGGCGGCTGACGACCTGCGCCACGCCGTTGAAGTGTCCGGGGCGCGTGGCGCCCTCCATGACCTTGTCAATGAGTCCGAAATCGAACTGCCGCGTATCGGGCTCGGGGTAAATCTCCTCGACGGAGGGCATGAGCACGAAGTCGGCTCCGGCCTCTTCGAGCACGCGGGCATCGGCCTCCGGCGTGCGCGGATAGTGTTTCAGATCGTTCTTGTCGTTGAACTGCGTGGGGTTGACGAAGACGCTCACGACGACCGTGGCATTCTCCTTGCGTGCGCGCTCCACGAGGGAACGGTGTCCTGCATGCAGGGCGCCCATTGTCGGGACGAAACCGATTCCCGACGGCTCCACCCCGTCCAGACGGGCGCGGAGTTCCTTGACGCTTGTAAATACTTCCATCTCTTTTCGATCGGGTTGTGCGGGGGCAAAGGTAGAAAAGATAATTAAGAATGAAAAATTAAAAATTAAAAAAGCTGCCGGGCACGGAATTTTCACTGCTTTTTTTGCTATCTTCGTGCGGATTAACCCAGACAGTACCGTTATGAAAAGTACCATTCTTATGACATTTCCCCTTTTGGCCCTTGCGTCGTGCGGCAATGCCCCGCACGAGGAGCAGGCTCCGTGGATCGTCGACCGCTTCGACGACATCAAGGTCATCCGTTACGAGGTTCCGGGCTTCGAGGCGCTGCCGCTCGAGCAGAAGGAGCTGATCTACTACCTTTCGGAGGCGGCGAAGTGCGGACGCGACATCCTCTACGACCAGAACTGCGCCGTGAACCTGCCCGTGCGCCGCACGCTGGAGGCAATCTATGAAAACTATGCGGGCGACCGCACGACGGAGGAGTGGAAGGCCCTCGAGAAGTATCTCAAGAAGGTATGGTTCGCCAACGGCATCCACCACCACTATTCCAACGACAAGTTCGTGCCGGAGTTCTCCGAGGCCTATTTCCGCGAGGTGGCGACGTCGCTGCCCGCCGCTCTGCCCGGTGATCTGCAGCCGATGTTCGAGCTGGTCTGCGAGGCGATCTTCAACCCCGACCTCTATCCGACGCGGCTCAACCAGACGGCGGGCGAGGACCTGCTCTGGACCTCGTCGAGCAACTACTACCGCAACGTGCGGCAGGCCGAGGCCGAGAAGTTCTACGCCGACATGGCGGCCGCCGATGCGGGCAATCCCGAGCCGGTTTCCTACGGTCTGAACTCGCAGCTGGTCAAGGAGGAGAAGACGGGCCGCATCTACGAGCGCGTGTGGAAGGTCGGCGGCATGTACTCGCCGGCCATCGAGCGCATCGTCTACTGGCTCGAAAAGGCGCAGGCCGTGGCTGCCGAGCCGCAGAAGTCGACCATCGGCGCCCTGATCGAGTACTACCGCACGGGCGACCTGAAGCGCTTCGACGAGTACAACATCGACTGGGTGAAGGACACCGTCTCGAACGTCGACTTCGTCAACGGCTTCATCGAGGACTACGGCGATCCGCTGGGCCGCAAGGCGTCGTGGGAGGCCATCGTCAACTTCATGGACAAGGAGGCCTGCCACCGCACGGAGGTGATCTCCGAGAATGCCCAGTGGTTCGAGGACCACTCGCCCGTCGATCCGGTCTACCGCAAGGAGCGGGTCAAGGGGGTCTCGGCCAAGGTCATCACCGTGGCGATGCTGGGCGGCGACTGCTACCCCTCGACGCCCATCGGCATCAACCTGCCCAACGCCGACTGGATCCGCAAGGAGTACGGCTCGAAGTCCGTGACGATCGACAACATCACCTATGCCTACGACATGGCGGCCCACGGCAACGGCTTCAACGAGGAGTTCGTGCTGCGCGCCGAGGACCGCGAGCGGATGGATCGCTACGGCAAGCTGGCCGACGACCTGCATACCGATCTGCACGAGTGTCTGGGCCACGGCTCGGGCCAGCTGGCTCCGGGTGTGAAGGGCGGCGAGCTGCGCAGCTACGGCTCGACGCTCGAGGAGACGCGCGCCGACCTGTTCGGCCTCTACTACCTGGGTGACCCGAAGATGGTCGAGCTGGGGCTCGTGCCGTCGTTCGACGTGGCCAAGGCCGGCTATGCGAAGTACATTCTCAACGGCATGATGACGCAGCTGGCGCGCATCGAGCCGGGCAAGAACGTCGAGGAGTCGCACATGCGCAACCGCAAGCTCATCTGCGAGTGGTGCTACGAGCGCGGCAAGGCCGACAACGTCATCGAGTGGGTCGAGCAGGACGGCAAGCGCTATGTCGTGGTCAACGACTTCGAGAAGCTGCGCGCGCTCTTCGGAGAGATGCTCCGCGAGGTGCAGCGCATCAAGTCCGAGGGGGACTACGAGGCGGGCCGCGAGCTGGTCGAGAAGTATGCCGTTACGGTCGATCCCGAGCTCCACGCCGAGGTGCGCGACCGCTACTATGCGCTCGGCATCGAGCCTTACGGCGGCTTTGTCAATCCCGAGTACGAACTCGTCGAGCAGGACGGCCGCGTCGTCGACGTGAAGATCTCCTATCCGGCCAACTACGTGCAGCAGATGCTCCGCTACTCGAAGGAGTATTCGTTCCTGCCGAACGTCAACTGATCCCGGCCGCACGCGGTGTGGCTGAACGAAGTGCGCCCGATGTCGTCGGGCGCACTTTTTTTGTGGCGGCCGGGCTGCGGGCCGTTTTGGACCGGCCGGGGTATGCGTGTTGGCGCGGCTGAATTGCGGCCGTTTTGGGCTGGCCGGGCATGCGGTGTTTGGGTCGGCCGGGGCACGCGGTGTTTGTGGCGGCCGATGAAAAAAGGGACACTCCGCACAGGAGTGTCCCTTCGTCCAATTCGGCCCGGAGTCCGGGTCGCGGGAACCTTATTCGGCGACCTCTTCAAACTGGTCCTTGCCGACGCCGCAGACGGGGCATACCCAGTCATCGGGAATCTCTTCAAATGCGGTTCCGGGGGCGATGCCTCCTTCGGGGTCGCCCAGCGCCGGATCGTAGATCCAGTCGCAAACGGTGCAACGGTACTTTTTCATTTTTTTGCTTGTTTGGAATTTGATTGATAGAAATTTGGAGGGGATAAACCCCTGTTTTTTCGGTTTTCGGATCTCTTGTCGCTCTTTCTGCAACGTGAATGCGTATGGCTGTTTGCGGAGCAAAATGCGTGCCTGTCAGTTTTCCTGCAACCCGGGCTCCCTGGCAGGAGCGGTTTCGTCGGCGCACGTCCCTTCGGCGTCCGGGTCGCTCTCATCGTTCGGGTCGTCGTCCTCCTCTTCGGGCCGGTTGCCGCCGGGCGGGGTCAGTTGCGCCACCAGCTTGTCGGCCTCGGTGCAGGAGACGTAGAGCCGCTCCTCGTAGATGTCGGTGATCTCGACAAAGTTTTTCCACTCGGAGGCGTAGAGCCGCACGCGGTCGAAGCGGCGCAGGTCGATGAAGTGGCCGTAGTAGCCGAAGAATCCGCAGCCCCCGAAAAGGGGGAGCATCCACCGCATGCGGCGCTTCTCGACGCGGCGCACCGAGGCGATCTCCTCGCGGCGGATTTCGGTGATGTCGAGCAGGCAGCGGATTTCGACCTTCTCGTCGGTGACGACGATGCGGCGGGGGATCGACAGCGCCATCAGCGCCACGAGCGCCACGACGAACGAGGTGAACCACGCCGAGAGGTAGCCCCCCTCGTAGAGGTGGTATAGCAGCCAGCCCAGCAGGACGAAGACCACCAGGTGGAACAGCGTCCAGTAGATCGTGCGGCGTCCGAAGTGGTATTTATAGACGGTCTGCATCGGCATCGGTCTCCCCGTTCTTTTCGCGGGCCGCAAGCAGCGCCTCGGCCACGATGAAATCCTCGGGAGTGGTGAGTTTCAGGTTGGTGCGTTCGCCCGCAACGAGCCGCACGGCATGGCCCGCGCGCTCGACGACCGACGCATCGTCGGTGAAGGCCGTGTCGTAGGGCGCTTCGTAGGCCGTGCGGAGCAGGTCGGCACGGAAGATCTGCGGGGTCTGCACGATGCGCAGCCGTCGCCGGTCGATGACGTGCGAAGGGATTGCCGCGGCGGCCGGGTCGGCGGCCGCGGAGTCTGAAGCATCGGTCTCGCGGAATGAATCGACGGGCTCCACGACGGGAATGGCGGCACCCGAGGCGGCGGCTGCCTCCGCCACGCGGCGGATCATTTCGACGCCGGCCAGGGGCCGCACGCCGTCCTGCACGGCGATGAGCTCCGTCTCCGGGGGCAGGGCCATCAGGCCGTTGCGGACCGAGTGGAAGCGTTCGGCGCCCCCTTCGGCTACCGTGTGGGCGGCGACGTCGAAGCGGGCCGCAAGGTCGCGCCAGAAGGCGGCGTACTCCGCCGGGAGGATCGCGACGATCCGGGCGCCGGGCAGCGCCTCGGCGAAAAGGTTGATCGTGCGGGCCAGCACGGGCTGTCCGCCCAGCAGGCGGAACTGCTTGGGCAGCTGTCCGCCGCAGCGGCGGCCGCTGCCGCCTGCCACGATAAGTACTCCGATCGATTTCATGTGTCGGGTCGTTTCTGTCTATTTCCCGGCCTTCTCTTCGCCGGCCTTCTTCGCCGGGGCTTCGGCCGTTGCCGGGGCGGGCAGCGGCAGCGAGTCGAGCTGCGTGATGCGCTCCTCGTCCTTCACCTCGCCGTTGAGCTCGGCCATGATGCGGTCGCGCACGTACTCGAAGGCCGCGCGGTTCTCCTTCGCGATCGGCTCGGCGGGCTCCTGCGGAATCTTCAGCGGGTCGATCGGCGTGCCGTTGCGCCAGACGCGGTAGTCGAGGTGGGGCCCCGTCGAGGCGCCCGTCGAACCGACGTAGCCGATCAGCTGGCCCTGCGTGACGCGCGTCCCCTTGTTGATGCCCTTGGCGTAGCCGCTCAAGTGAAGGTAGCCCGTCATGAGGTTGCCCGGGTGCTTGATCTTGAGCGTGTTGCCGCCACCGCCGCCCCAGCCCTTGAAGATCACCACGCCGTCGGCCACGGCGTGTACGGGTGTGCCCTTCGGCGCGGCGTAGTCGACGCCCGTGTGGGGTCGGTAGACCTTGTAGATGGGGTGTTTGCGCGCATAGGTGAAGCGCGAGCTGATGCGCGAATACTTCAGCGGCGCCTTGAGCATCTGCTTGCGCAGGCTCGCACCGTCGGCCTCCCAGTATTGCAACTTGCCGTTCTGGCGGAACGGGATGGCATAGTACTCCTTGCCGCTCTGGGCGAACTTGGCGCCCCAGATGCGGCCGATGCCTGCGGGGATCGTGTCGTCGATGAAGCGCTCGTCGTAGATTACGGTGAAGTTGTCGCCCTTCTGGATGCCGAAGAAGTCGACCGTCCACTGGTAGATATCCTCCAGCTCGGCCGCCAGCGCATAGGGCAGCTCCTGCTCCATGATCGCGCCCCAGAGCGAGGAGTTGATCGTCGCGCTCTTCTTCGTGCGGCGCATCGTGTAGGGCTTCGTGTCGCGGCGGATCGAGACCGAGTCGTCGTGGAAACCGAAGACCACGTAGTCGGTGAGCGAAACCTCGTAGGCGAGGTAGTCCAGGTGCGAGGCGTAGAGCGAGTCCTCGTGGATGAAGACCGTGTATTTCTGTCCGGCGCGGATGTTGCGCAGCGGGAAGACCTCCTTCGCTGCGCGATCCAGCCGGTCGATCGCCTGGGCCGTGACGCCGTAGGAGCCGAGAATCGCGCCCAGCGTCTCGCCGCGGCCTATCTCGCCGCTCTCGGTGCGGTAGTCGTCGGCATTGATGCCGTAGAGGAGGTTCTGCGGTTCGGCCGCCTCGTCGCTTTCGGCGGTCGTCGTGCCGCCGCGGTTGCAGGCACCCGCCGCTGCGAGCAGCAGGATGCATATCGTTGTTCTGATGTGTTTCATAGTGCACGACAAAGTTAATAAAAAAACGCAGCAATCGCAGCCTTTTCCCCGCGAAGCGCCTCACATCGGCGGCGAATCGCCCGTTTTTTGTGCTTTTTGTCGGACGAAAAGGCCTCTGCGGCGAAGTTTTGGGCCGATCGCTTTGCCGTCCCGAGATTTATTGCTACCTTTGAAAAATCGAGCATTCAACCGGAAAAGAGAGATGTGGAAGTGTCTGCTTGCGCCTGCTGCGCTCCTCTACAAGGCGGGGGTGACGTTGCGTCACCGCCTCTTCGACTGGGGCGTTCTCAAGAGCGAGCGCTTCGATATCCCGATCATCTGCATCGGCAACATCACCGTCGGCGGCACGGGCAAGACCCCCATGGCCGAGATGATCATCGCCTACATGTCGCAGATGCACCGCGTGGCGCTGCTCTCGCGCGGATACGGACGCCGCACGAAGGGCTATCTGGAGGTGCAGTGCAACTCGCACTACCGCATGGTGGGTGACGAGCCGCTGCAGATCAAGCTCAAGTTCCCCGACATCGTGGTCGCCGTCTGCGAGAAGCGGGCCGACGGCATCCGCCGCATCCGCGCCGACCACCCCGACGTGGACCTCATCATCATGGACGACGGCTTCCAGCACCGCTACGTGGAGCCGAAGATCAACATCGTGATGATCGACGCCACGCGCCCCGTGCAGCACGACAAGATGCTGCCGCAGGGCACCCTGCGCGACCTTCCCGAGCAGCTGCACCGGGCACACTACTTCATCGTGACGAAGTGCCCCGAGCGCATGGCGCCGATCGACCGCCGCATCCTGCGCAAGGTGCTGATCCAGGTCGCCTACCAGCGGGTCTACTTCACGCGTTTCGAGAGCTTCATGCCCCAGCCGCTCTATGCCGACGAGGCGAGCAGCGAGCCGCTCCGGCACGGGGCGCCCGTCATCGCCCTCTCGGGCATCGGCAATCCGCGCCCCTTCCTGCAGACGCTGCACGCGCGTTACGATGTGGTCGAGGAGGTGACGCTCGACGACCACCACGTCTACAAGGTGCGCGACATGCACGCCCTTACGGAGCGGCTGGCGAAGCATCCCGGCGCGGTGATCGTGACGACCGAGAAGGATGCCGTCAAGATGACCAACCGTGCAAAGGTGCCCGCCGAGGTGCGGCGCGCCCTGTACTACCTACCGATCAATATTTCATTCATAGAGGATTCGGCGACGGATTTTCTGCAAAAATTAGAAGAAGATGTTAGAGGAAATTAAGAAAACGGCTGCCTGGATCAAGGCGCAGACACACGACTTCACGCCCGAAGTGGGCATCATTCTCGGCACGGGCCTCGGCGACTTCGCCGACCGCATCGAGACCGAATACGCCCTCGACTACAAGTCGATTCCGGGCTTTCCCGTCTCGACGGTCGAGGGCCACAAGGGCCGCCTGATCTTCGGCCGCGTCGAGGGGCACAGGGTCGTGGCCATGCAGGGCCGCTTCCACTACTACGAGGGCTACGGCATGCAGCAGGTGACCTTCCCCGTGCGGGTGATGCAGCAGCTGGGCATCAGGTATCTTTTCGTGTCGAACGCCTCGGGCGGCATCAACACCTCGTTCCGCGTGGGCGACCTGATGGTCATCACGGACCACATCAACCTGATGCCCAATCCGCTCATCGGCCCCAACATGGCCGAGCTGGGGCCCCGCTTCCCGGACATGCACAACTGCTACGACAGGGAGCTCATCGCCCGCGCCACGCGCATCGCCGAGGAGGAGGGCATCAAGCTCCAGTACGGCGTCTACGTCGGCGGTACGGGCCCGACCTTCGAGACGCAGGCCGAGTACCGTTACTTCAAGGCCATCGGCGGCGATGCCGCGGGCATGTCGACCGTGCCGGAGGTGATCGTGGCGCGCCACATGTCGATCCCCGTCTTCGGCGTTTCGGTCATCACGAACTGCGGCCTTTCGGACGAGGTGGGTGACCACGAGGACGTGCAGCGTCAGGGCAAGAAGGCCGGCGTGCGCATGCAGCGACTGTTTGAACGGATGATCAAGGAGCTTTAGCGATATGGTAAACAAGGTGATTCTGGTGGGCAACGTGGGCATCGACCCCGAGGTCCGCACGACCGAGAGCGGCGTGAAGGTGGCCCGCGTGCGTCTGGCAACGACCGAACGGCTGTTCGACCGGGCGTCGAACGAGACGAAGGAGCATACCGAGTGGCATACGATCACGCTGTGGCGCGGTCTGGCCGACGTGGTGGACCGCTACGTGCGCAAGGGCACGCAGCTCTACATCGAGGGGCGCCTGCGCACGCGCGAGTGGATGGACAAGGACAACAACAAGCGCTATACGACCGAGATTCTGGCCGACACGATGAATCTGCTGGGCCGCCGGCAGGACAATCCCGCCTCTGCGGACGGTGCCTCGTCGGGTGGCTACGGCTCGCAGGGCGCGCAGTCGGGATACGGATCGTCGGCCCAGACCTCCTATGGACGCCCGGCCGCACAGGGCGGTTACCAGCAGCCCGCCTCCCAGGGCGGCTATCAGCAGCCGGCGGCCGCGCCGCAGCCCGCAGCTCCGGCCATGCCGGCGGACGATCCGGACGATCTGCCCTTCTGACGGTTCCCGCGACCCGCGTCGCGGAATGCGGCTTCGGGCCGATGAAGAAAGACGCCTCTGTTCCCTGCGGAACGGAGGCGTCTTTCTTTTACCTTTCACCTTCTACCTTTCACCTTTTACCTTTCACTTTTTCCCTTATCTTCAGCCGCTCCCACAGCCATTGCGGGATCAGCCGCCAGAGGAGGACCAGCAGGGCGTAGCGGCGGTCGATGACCACGCGGCGCCGTTCGCTGCGCAGTGCCCGCAGAATGTGTGCGGCAACCTTTTCGACCGGCATGAGCATCGGGTAGTGCGCCTCGCGGTTGAGCAGCGGCGTGGCGACGAAGCCCGGACGGATCTCCGTGAAGCGGATGTCGCACCCCTCCATGTGGGCGAGCTGTGCGAGGGAGTCGATGTAGGTGCCCTGCATGCGCTTGCTTGCCGAGTAGGCCGGGGCGAAGCCGAGGCCGCGGATGCCGGCGATAGAGCTGATGACGGCCAGGTGTCCCCCTCCGTGGGCCCGGAAGTAGCCGTAGGCAGCCGTTACCATGCGCACGAAGCCTTCGCCGTTGGTGCGCAGCGTGGCGATCTCGATGTCGGCCCGCAGCTCGGTGTTGCGGTGTCCGATCCCCGAAGAGTGGAGGTAGATGTCCATGCCCCCGAGCTTGGCGATGAGCCGGGCGAGGTGTTCGGGGGCGTCGTCGCGGGTGATGTCCAGCGGCTCGGTGACGACCTGCTCGGGTGAGAGTGCCTTCAGGTCAGCAAGGGCCTCTTCCCGGCGCCCGGCGGCTCCGACTTTCCACCCCTCGCGGAGGCAGAGCCGTGCCACTTCAAGCCCGATGCCCGAGGTGGCGCCTACGATGACGATGCGTTTCATGGCGGTCCGTAGTTTGGTTTGCTAACCTAAATATAGGCAATTTTATCGGAATATACAAATCCGCTCCGCCTTTCCTGTTGCCGCTCCGCCGCTCCGATCCCCCTTCTCCGCGCCGTCCCGATGCGTTGCCGGCTGTGTGTCTGTCTCTTCGCACGGTCCCCGCATCTGTCTCCCCACACGGTCTCCGCATCTGTTTCCCCGCACGGTCCCCGTATCTGTCTCCCCGCACGGTCTCCGCGTCTGTCCGCGGCACGAAAAAAGGAGCCCGCAAAGGCTCCTTTTCGTTATGGTCTGTCGCGGTGTGCCCGAGGTTCTCCGGATCGTCCGCCGCTGTGCCGCCCGTCTTACTTCACCTCTTCCGGGGTGCACTGCACGCACTCGATGCCGACGCGGCGCAGCAGGTCGAGCCCCTCCTCGGAGCGATACTCCTCCCAGTAGACCACGCGCTTAATGCCCGCCTGGATGATGAGTTTCGAGCACTCGATGCAGGGGGCGGCGGTGATGTAGAGGGTCGAACCGTCGCAGTTGTTGGCCGACTTGGCGACCTTCGTGATGGCATTCGCCTCGGCGTGCAGCACGTAGGCCTTGGTGTGGCCTGTTTCGTCCTCGCAGATGTTCTCGAAGCCCGACGGCGTGCCGTTATAGCCGTCCGAGATAATCATCTTGTCCTTGACGATCAGAGCCCCGACCTTGCGGCGCACGCAGTAGGAGTTCTCCGCCCAGATGCGGGCCATGCGCAGGTAGCGCATGTCCAGCTGCCGTTGTTTCTCTTCCTGATAGCCCACGGGAAAAAGTGAAAGGTGAAAAGTGAAAGGTAAAAGGTGAAAAGTCAAAAGTGAAAGGGTAGCGGGTTTCGGCCGCAGCCGGAAAGCGGGAGGTGAAAGGTCGCGCGGGAGTTTTCATCTAGCTTCCCCCCCCCTCGCTCGCTTTGCCTTTCACCCCTCCTTGCCGGATGACGGCTCGGGTCAGAGACCCTTGCCGTGGCAGTTCTTGTACTTCTTGCCCGATCCGCACGGACAGGGATCGTTGCGCCCGATCTTCTTCTCGACGTGGATGGGCATGGGTTTCTGCTTCTCGCCCTGTCCGGCCTGTGCCGCGGCCTGCATGCGCGAGGCCTGCAGCTTGTTGACGTCGACCTTGGCGCGTTCCTGCTGCCGGCGCTGCTGCTGCACCGCCTCGGCGTTCTGGTCGCGCACGGGGATGTAGGCCTTGTTCAGAATCGCCAGCACCTCGCGGTTGATCTTGATGAGCATCTTCGAGAAGAGCCCGAATGACTCGAACTTGTAGATCAGCAGCGGGTCCTTCTGCTCGTAGGTGGCGTTCTGCACGCTCTGGCGCAGGTCGTCCATCTCGCGCAGGTGCTCGCGCCAGGCGTCGTCGATCGTCGTGAACATCACCACCTTCGAGAAGACCTTGTAGATCTCGGCGCCGTCCGTCTCCTGGCACTTGCGCAGGTTCACCGGCACGTTGTAACCGAGGTGTCCGTCCGTGAGCGGGAAGAAGATGTTCGAGTCGAGCTGGTCCTTGCGGTCCTCGTAGATGCGCTGCATGACCGGACGCACCGTGTCGGCCACGGCCTTGGCACGGCGGGCGTAGGTGTCGCGCAGGTCCTTGACGATCAGCTCGACCAGCTCCGCGGGTTTGGCCGCCGTGTAGGTCGCCTCGTCGAAGGTCGGCTCGACGGCCACCTCGCGGATCAGCTCGAAGCGGAACTCCTCGAAGTCGACGCCGCGCGTCGTCTCGACGAAGTTCTCGGCGAAGTCGTACATGATGTTGTTCAGGTCGATCTCGATCCGTTCGCCGTAGAGGGCGTGGCGGCGGCGCGTGTAGATCACCTCGCGCTGCGAGTTCATCACGTCGTCGTATTCGAGCAGGCGCTTGCGGATGCCGAAGTTGTTCTCCTCGACCTTCTTCTGGGCGCGCTCGATGGCCCGCGTCATCATGCCGGCCTGGATCACCTCGCCCTCCTTCAGGCCCATGCGGTCCATCATCGAGGCGATGCGGCCCGAGCCGAACAGACGCAGCAGGTCGTCCTCGAGCGAAACGAAGAACTGCGACGATCCCGGGTCGCCCTGACGTCCGGCACGGCCGCGCAGCTGGCGGTCGACGCGGCGGCTCTCGTGACGCTCCGTACCGATGATCGCCAGACCGCCCGCGGCCTTGACCTCGGGCGTGAGCTTGATGTCGGTACCACGGCCGGCCATGTTCGTGGCGATGGTCACCTGTCCCGAACGTCCGGCCTCGGCCACGATCTGGGCCTCCAGCTGGTGCTGCTTGGCGTTCAGTACGTTATGCTTGATGCCGCGCAGTTTGAGCATGCGGCTCAACAGCTCGGAAATCTCGACCGACGTCGTACCGACCAGCACCGGACGCCCCTCCTTGACCAGCCGCACGATCTCCTCGATGACGGCATTGTACTTCTCGCGCTTGGTCTTGTAGACGAGGTCCTGACGGTCGTCGCGGATCACGGGACGGTTCGTCGGGATCACCACGACGTCGAGTTTGTAGATGCTCCAGAACTCCGATGCCTCCGTCTCGGCCGTACCGGTCATGCCGGCCAGCTTGTGGTACATGCGGAAGTAGTTCTGCAGCGTGATCGTGGCGAAGGTCTGCGTCGCGGCCTCGACCTTGACGTGCTCCTTGGCCTCGATGGCCTGGTGCAGACCGTCCGAGTAGCGGCGTCCCTCGAGGATACGGCCCGTCTGCTCGTCGACGATCTTCACCTTGTTGTCCATCACGACGTACTCGATGTCCTTCTCGAACATCGCATAGGCCTTCAGCAGCTGGTGCACCGTGTGCACGCGCTCGGACTTGATGGCGTAGTCGTTGATCACCTCGTCGCGCTTCTTTGCCCGCTCCTCGGGCGAGAGGCCGCTCTTTTCGAGCTCGGCGACCTCGGCGCCGATGTCGGGCAGCACGAAGAAGCCGTCCTCGTTGAAGTATTTCGAGAGCACCTCGTGCCCCTTGTCGGTCAGCTCGACCGAGTTGAGCTTCTCGTCGATGACGAAGTAGAGGTCGTCGGTGATCTCGGGCATGCGGCGGTTGTTGTCCTGCATGTAGATGTTCTCGGTCTTCTGCATCAGGGCCTTGACACCCGTCTCCGAGAGGTATTTGATCAGCGGCTTGTACTTCGGCAGACCCTTGTGCGTGCGGTAGAGCTTCACGCCGCCCTCCTCGGTCTTGCCCTCGGAGATGAGCTGCCGCGCCTCGGCGAGCAGCGACGTGACGAGGTTCTTCTGCAGGTTGTAGAGGTGCTCGATGGCCGGGCGGTACTGCTCGAAGAGCTGGTCGTCGCCCTTGGGCACGGGGCCCGAGATGATGAGCGGCGTGCGGGCGTCGTCGATGAGCACCGAGTCGACCTCGTCGACGATGGCGAAGTGGTGCTTGCGCTGCACGAGGTCCTTGGGCGACGAGGCCATGTTGTCGCGCAGGTAGTCGAAGCCGTACTCGTTGTTCGTACCGAAGGTGATGTCGGCCAGGTAGGCCTGGCGGCGCGCCTCGGAGTTGGGCTGCGTGTCGTCGATGCAGGCGACCGACAGTCCGTGGAACTCATACATCGGGCCCATCCACTCGGAGTCACGCTTGGCCAGGTAGTTGTTCACCGTGACCATGTGCACGCCCTTGCGGGCCAGGGCGTTGAGGAACACGGGCAGCGTGGCGACGAGCGTCTTGCCCTCACCCGTGGCCATCTCGGCGATCTTGCCCTTGTGGAGCACGACGCCGCCGAAGAGCTGCACGTCGTAGTGGATCATGTCCCACTTCACGTCGTTGCCGCCCGCGAGCCAGTGCGTGGCGTAGACGGCCTTGTCGCCCTCGATGGTGACAAAGTCCTTCGTGGCCGCAAGGTTGCGGTCGAAGTCGTTGGCCGTGACGACGACCGTGTCGTTCTGTGCGAAGCGGCGCGCCGTGTCCTTCATGATGGCGAAGGCCTCGGGCAGCAGTTCGTCGAGCTTCTGCTCGATCTTCTCGTCGATGCGCTTCGTCGTCTCGTCGATCTCCTTCGAGATCTTCTCCTTCTCCTCGAGCGACGTCTCGGGCTTCTCCAGCGTGGCCTTCAGTTCGACGATGCGGGCCTCGTCCGGTGCGATGAAGTCGGCGATCTGCCGCTTCAGGGCTTCGCTCCGGGCGCGCAGCTCGTCGTTCGAGAGGGCCTCGATAGTGGGGTATATGGCCTTGATCTTCTGGAGATAAGGCTCAATCTCCTTGCGGTCCTTGTCGGCTTTCGAGCCGAAGAAAAACTTGATTAATCCTGCTAATACGTCCATATTGTCGTTTTGTTATTTGCGTGTTTGGGCGATAAATCCTACAAAAGTAATGATTTTCCGGTAAAAACGCAAGAAGAGGGGCCGCTTATGACCTTCCGTCGGCGATTTTTTGCAAAATGCGCCGCCCGACGGGACACTCCGCGCAGCGCTCCGCCGCGCAGAACTCCGTGGCGAGCTGCAGCAGGGCCTGCGACTCGAAGGCGTTGCGGGGTGCGGCGCCCGCCGCGGCCCACAGGCGCATGTAGCGGTTCTCCTCGGCGGGCAGGCGCTCGAGCAGCGTGAGGGCGCTGTCGCGCAGCGCCTCGCGGCCCGTGCGGCTGCCGTAGGCGAACTGCAGCACGCAGACGAGGTTGATGCCGATGATGTTGGCCTTGAAGCGGCCGATGCGTTTGGGAGATTCGTCGCGCTCGGCACCCGGCGTGTGGTGCGTGCGCCAGTAGGGCGAGGCCTCGACGCAGAAGAGCTGCCGGATATCCTCCTCCGAGCGGCAGGCCATGGCGCGCTCCATGATGAATTCGTCCTGCGAGAAGAACTCCGCGGCCTGCGCGATGCGCAGCACGGGGTGGTTCGCCGGGCGGATGTTCGCCAGCTGCCACGCTCCGGCCTCCATCGCCGTGATTTCGTATTTGGCGGCCAGGTAGACGAACGTGCGCTTCAGATCGAGCGTGTAGGTGTCGTGCGGGTAGAGGTCGAGCAGTCCCGAGGTGCCCAGCAGCAGCGCCTCGACGGCGTGCGGCACCAGCCGTTCGCGCAGCACCGTCTTGTAGGGCACGCGGCGCGCCAGTTCGAGAAAGGCCTGCTGGTTCTGCCGGTCGCCCAGCGTGCGGAAGTAGAGCAGGTAGAAGGTCTGGTTCCAGTTTTCGTCGGCCTCGCGGCGCAGCGCCTCGACGATGCGCATCTTGCGGCCGAGGCGGTCGAAGAGCAGCGACGTGCAGATCTCGCTGCGCTGCAGCGGGTTCTGTGCCGCGAGGTATCCGCCGCACGAGCACGTGGCGGCACCCGCCCTGAGGCGGTCGAGCAGCTTGCGTGCGGAGTCGCTCTCCATCGTCAGAGCATGTTGAGCTCCAGCAGCGCCTCCTCGGACATCATGCTCTTGTCCCAGACGGGATCGAACGTGAGGATGACGTTCACGGCCTTCACCCCCTTGACCTTGGCCACCTGCTGGTTGACGTCCTCGACGAGCATGTCGGCCATCGGGCAGTTGGGCGCGGTGAGCGTCATGCGGATGTTGGCCGTGCCGTCGGGCGTGTAGTCTATTTCGTAGATGAGTCCCAGGTCGTAGACGTTGACCGGGATCTCGGGATCGTAGATGTTTTTCAGGGTCGCTACGATCTCCTTTTCGACCTGCAGTATCTCTTCGGGTGTCATGTTGCCGTTCATTCGTGTGACTGTTCCTTTTCCCTGGCCTCGAAAGCCAGCGCATAGAGGCGCATCTGCTTGATCATGGCGACCAGTCCGTTGGCCCGCGTGGGCGAGAGGTTGGCCGCCAGGCCGATGGCGTCGATGAAGTAAAGTTCCGTGGAGAGGATCTCCTGCGGCGTGCGTCCGTTCAGCACGCGGATCAGCAGCGAGATGATGCCCTTGGTGATGATGGCGTCGCTGTCGGCCGAGTAGTAGACGCGGCCCCCTTCGAGGCGGGCGTCGACCCACACGCGCGACTGGCAGCCCTGGATGACGTACTGCTCGGTGCGGTGCTCCGGCGCGATGGCCGGCAGCTGGTCGCTCAGCGAGATCAGGTAGTCGTACTTGTCGAGCCAGTCGTCGAAGATAGAGAACTCATCGATGATCTCCTCCTGTACCTTGTCCTTTTCCATATCGTTTCGTTCGTTGATCCGTGATCCGTTTATTCCGCCGCCTCGGGGAGCACCTCCCCGTCGGAGGCCGTCGGGGCGTCGATGCCCGCCAGGCGGGCGAGCGTCGGGGCGACGGCCGTCATGCCGACCTGCCGCCGCACGCGCTGCGCCGCGATGCCCTTGCCGTAGAAGATCAGCGGCACGTGCGTGTCGTAGCCGTACATCGACCCGGAGGCCGAGACCACGCCGTCGCGCTCCTCGATCCACCCCGGCATGAGGTTGAGCACCACGTCGCCCGAGCGGCGCGGGTAAAAGCCGTTCTGCATCAGACGGGCGTAGCCGCTGCCGAAGTAGCTCGTGCGCATGGCCGTCGAGGAGAGCGCATGCGACACGCCGTCGAACTGCATGGCGAAGGTCGCCACCTCGTTCTGCACCTCCGAGAGGTCGAGCCCCCGTTCGTAGATGAGGTTGTGGTTGAGCCACAGCGAGCGCTCCTCGTAGCCGAGCACCCAGTTGCCCATGCCGTAGCGGACGTTCAGGAAGCCGTTGACGATCACCTCGAACTGCCGGGCGTTGAAGCGCTCGGCGGGCGTGGGGCCCGCATCGAACGAGGGGCTGGAGCCGTGGTCCGAGGTGAGGACCACGACGGCGTCGCCGTCGCGCACCTGCGCGAAGAGGTAGGTCAGGAAGTCGGCCAGATCGCGGTCCAGCCGGTAGTACATGTCCTCGACCTCGACCGACTCGGGTCCGTAGGTCTCCATGATGCGGCGCGCGGGGTCGAGGCAGACGGTCAGCAGGTCGGGCACCTCGTCCGTCCCGAGGCGGTACTGTGCGATGGCCTGCTTGGCGAAGGCGAGCAGGGCGCTGTTGCCCGCGGGCGTGCAGCGCAGCCGCTCCAGGTCGTCGGCCGGGTGCAGACGCCCCTTGCCCGCCTCGTCCTTCTCGCGGCGGTTGCGGGCCGCAAGGGTGATGTCCCAGTGGCGCGTGTTGCGGTAGCGGGCGCGGTCGAGCAGCGTGCGCCACTCCTCCGCAAGGAAGGAGAGGTTGTAGTGCTCGCGGTTGCTGCGCCCGATCCAGTCGGGCAGCTCCTCCGCATAGTAGGGCGACGTGGCCCAGTTGCAGCGCCCGGTCTCGAGCCAGAAGACGTTGCCGCCCTTCCCGGCCAGGAGGATGGCCGATTCGGTCTCGGCGGCGACGGTCACCGTGCGGCTTTCGGGGTATTGCGCGCGCAGCGTTTCGGCCAGCGTCGGGGCGATGAGGTGGTAGGCGCCGGGGCCGCGCTTGCCTTCGGTCAGGAAGACCGTCTCGTTCGAGGTGTAGTCCCGCCATGTCGGGCCGATGACGCCGTGCATCGAGGGCATGGCGCCCGTTGCGAGCGTTGCGAGCGAGACGGACGTCGTGGTCTGCATGCAGTCGTAGCGGGCGTCGGTGTAGTGCGTGCCGCCCTCGGTGAGGCGCTTCAGCCCGCCGTCGCCGAAATTCGCGGCGTAGCGCTCCAGGTCGCCGGCCCGCATCGAGCCGACGACGATCTGCACGATCAGCCGCGGCCGGGCCGCAGCCGTCGTGAGCGCCGCGGCAGCCAGCAGGAGCAGGATGATTCTCTTCTTCATGGTGCGTATAAACGGACGGCAAATTTACGAATTAATTTCGATACATTGTCTGAAATATTCCGCCTCGGCATGAAAATCCACCCCGGGCAGGGCGGCGATGCGCTCCAGCATGCGGCGGCAGAAGTCGCGGTGCGCCGCCGAGTGCGGATCGCGGGGGCGGTGTGCGGCCGCGGCGGCGATCGCCTCGACCTCGGGCAGCAGGGCCTGCGCTGCGGGGGTGAGCGCCGTGGCGGAGAACTTCTCCCAGATGTAGGCGACGGCCTGCGGTGAGGGGTGCACCAGATCGTCGGCGTAGAAGCGATAGTCGCGCAGGTCGTCCGTCAGAATCTCGTAGGCCGGGAAGTAGCTCACACAGGCATAGCGCTCCGTGAGCTGCTCGGCGGCGAGCCGCAGCGTCGCCTTGCTCGCGGCGTTGCCCGCCAGACCGTCGCCGAGGTGCCGCACGGGGCTGACCGTGAGGATGATCTCCCGCCCGGCAAGCGGCCCCTCGATCGCCGCGGCAAGGGCTCCGGTGACCTCTTCGACCGTCAGGCGCCGCCGCGTGAACTGCGCGGCAGGCTGGCGGTGGCAGTTGGCGACCACCTCTCCGCCGCGCACGTAGACCCACGCCGTGCCGAGCGTCAGCACCACGCGGTCGGCCGTGTCGAGCGCTTCGGCACCCGCCCGTCGGGCGGCGTTCATCCGCTGCAGCGCCTCGTCGGCCGTCGGGGCCGCGAAGTCGCCGTGGAAGCCGAAGTGGAACCACCGCCCGCCGTCGCAGTGCAGCTCTTCGCGGCCGACCGGCGTCGGGTAGCTGCGCAGCGCCTCGACGATCGAGAGCGGGTTGAAGAGGATGCCCGTGGGGTTGACCGTGACGCGGAACTTCGCACGGGCGAGGCGGGCGCCGATCTGTTCGGCGAAGCACGATCCGAGAGCGAGCGTGCGGTGTTCGTAGCCGATGCGGGTGTGCAGGGGTGCGATGTCGATTTCGGTGCGGAATTTCATACGGCAAAATTAGAAAATTCTTATCTTTACGGCATGATCCTGAAAGCAAACTGCAAAATAAATCTCGGGCTGGACATCCTGCGCCGCCGTGCGGACGGATACCACGACCTCGAGACGGTGATGTTTCCCGTCCGGGAGCTCTTTGACGAGGTGGAGGTGACGCGCACGGGGGCCGTCGGCGTGGAGTTCCTCCAGCAGGGCCTTGCCGTCGACTGTCCTGCGGAGCAGAATATCTGCCTGAAGGCCTTTGCGCTGCTGCGCGACCGCTGCGGCGTGGACGGCGTCCGCATCCGCCTCGACAAGCGCGTTCCGTTCGGTGCGGGGCTCGGGGGCGGCTCGGCCGACGGTACGGCGGTGATCGTGGCCCTCGACCGGCTCTTCGACCTGCGGCTTTCGGAGCGGGAGCTCATCGACTGCGCCGCGGCGCTGGGCAGCGATACGGCCTTCTTCGTGCGCAATACGCCGCAGCTCTGCACGGGACGCGGCGAGGTGATGACGCCCTGTGCGGTCGACCTGCGGGGACTGACGCTCGTGGTGGTGAAGCCTCCCGAGGGGGTCTCGACGCGCGAAGCCTATGCCGGCGTGCGGCCCCGGGTGCCCGACGTGCCGCTTGCCGAGCGGCTGCGGCTTCCCGTGCGGCAGTGGCAGGGCGTCGTGACCAACGACTTCGAGGAGTCGGTCTTTGCAACGCACCCCGCGATCCGCGACGTGCGCGACCGGCTGCTGCGAGCCGGGGCGCTCTACGCCTCGATGTCGGGCAGCGGCTCGGCCGTCTTCGGGCTCTTTGAGACGCCCGACCCGGCCTTTGCGCTCCGCGACGGGGAGTTCCTCCACCGGGAGACGATCGGGTAGGGAAGAGGGCGCCGTGACGTTTGCATGCACATGAAGAAGGCGGCAACCCGACGGTGCCGCCTTTTCTGTGTCGCTCTGTCTGCCAGCTAAACGGGTTGGAGAATACCCCTCCCCTCTGCCTTTCGGCAGGACTTATTTGGCCGGTACGGGAATCTTGGCTATGCGGGCCTCGTGGCGGCCCCCCTCGAACGAGGCGCTGAAGAAGGCTTCGAGCATCCCGACCGCCTCGTCGTTGGTGATGAAGCGGGCCGGGAAGACGATGACGTTGGCGTTGTTGTGGCGGCGGATGAGCGAAGCCACCTCGGGATCCCAGCACAGCCCGGCGCGGATGCCCTGATGCTTGTTAAGCGTCATGGCCATGCCCTCGCCCGAGCCGCAGAGCCCGATGCCGAACTCCACCTCGCCCTGCTCGACGGCCTCGGCCAGCGGGTGTGCGTAGTCGGGGTAGTCGACGCTCTCGGGCGAGTGCGTGCCGAAGTCGAGCACCTCATAGCCCATGGCGCCGAGGTAGCCCACCAGAAACTCCTTCATTTCGTAGCCCGCGTGGTCGCAGGCGATTCCGATCTTTTTCATCGTATGCGTTTTATAGTGTATTTTGTCTCCGTTGTGCCGGGCGGGGTCTGCAGTCGGCTGCGGATTCCGCCCTCCTCTGACAAAGATACGCAAAAATCGCGACGGTATTGTGTCCGGGCCCGGATTTTGTACTACTTTTGTGCCGTGAAACCCCTTTTTGCCACCTTGGGCTGCATCGCCTTCGCGCTGGGCATCGTCGGCATCTTTGTGCCGCTGCTGCCCACGACCCCCTTTCTGCTGCTCGCCGCGGCACTTTGGGTGCGCTCCTCGCCGCACCTCTACGCGTGGCTGCTCGCGCATCCGCGGCTGGGCCCCTGCATCCGCAACTTCCGCGAAAAGCGGGCCATTCCGCTGCGGGCCAAGATTGTCTCCGTCACGCTGCTGTGGGCCACGATGCTCTACTGCGCCTTCGCGCTGCTCGGCGCCTGGTGGTGGGCGCAGGCCGGCATGGTGCTCCTCGCCGCGGGCATCACGTGGCACATCCTCTCGTTCGCCACGCTGCGCGGCTGACGGCGGCGGGGCAAACCGTCTTGGAAATCTATGGATAAAAACCGGACCGACTGGCCAGTCGGTCCGGTTTTTTTGCCGGTGTAGCGTCGCGGCGGCTATTTCGCGGCGCGCTTGCGGTCGACCTCGTGGAGCAGGATCTTCCGCAGCCGCATGGCGTGGGGCGTCACCTCGACATACTCGTCCTCCTTGATGTATTCGAGCGCCTCCTCGAGCGTGAAGACCTTCGGCGGCGTGATGACGGCCTTGTCGTCCGAGCCCGAGGCACGCATGTTGGTCAGCTGCTTGGCCTTGGTGACGTTCACCGTGATGTCGTTCTGGCGCGTGTGCTCGCCGATGACCTGACCCTCGTAGACCTGGTCCATCGGGCTGATGAAGAAGCGCCCGCGGTCCTGCAGCTTGTCTATCGAGTAGGCGTAGGCCGTGCCGGTCTCGCCGGAGATAATCGAACCGTTGGTGCGCATCTCGATTTCGCCGACCCACGGCTCAAAACCCTTCAGGCGGTGCGTCATGATTGCCTCGCCGGCCGTGGCCGTGAGCATGTTCGAGCGCAGTCCGATGATGCCGCGCGAGGGGATCGTGAACTCCAGCCGCACGCGGTCGCCGTTCGACTCCATGTTCGTGAGCGTGCCCTTGCGGCGCGTCGTCATCTCGATGACCGTGCCGGAGTACTCCTCGGGGCAGTCGACGGTCATCTCCTCGATCGGCTCGCACTTCTTGCCGTCGATCTCCTTGACGATGACGCGGGGCTGTCCGACCTGCAGCTCGTAGCCTTCGCGGCGCATCGTCTCGATGAGCACCGAGAGGTGCAGCACGCCGCGGCCGAAGACATTGAACGAGTCGGCCGAGGGGCCCGGCGTCACGCGCAGCGCGAGGTTCTTCTCGAGCTCGCGGTCCAGGCGCTCCTTGATGTGGCGCGAGGTGACGTACTTGCCGTCCTTGCCGAAGAAGGGCGAGTTGTTGATCGTGAAGAGCATCGACATCGTCGGCTCGTCGATGGCGATCGGCGGCAGCGGCTCGGGGTTGTCGTAGTCGCAGATCGTGTCGCCGATCTCGAATCCCTCGATGCCCATGATGGCGCAGATCTCGCCGCAGGGCACCTCGTCGACCTTCTTCTTGCCGAGCCCCTCGAAGACCATCAGGTCCCTGATCTTGGTCTTCTGCATCGTCACGCCGTCGCGCTTGGCCAGCGTGACGTTCTGTCCGGCGCGCAGCGTGCCGCGCGTGAGCTTGCCCACGGCGATACGGCCCGTGTAGGAGGAGTATTCGAGCGACGTGATGAGCATCTGCGGCGTGCCCTCGACCTGGGCCGGCTCGGGAATCTCGTCGATGATCGTGTCGAGCAGCGGGACGATCGAGTCGGTGCGCTCGTTCCACTTGTGGGACATCCATCCCTGCTTGGCCGAGCCGTAGATGGTCTTGTAGTCGAGCTGGTCCTCGGTGGCGTTGAGCGAGAACATCAGGTCGAAGACCTGCTCGTTGACCACTTCGGGACGGCAGTTGGGCTTGTCGACCTTGTTGATGACGACGATGGGCTTCTTCCCGAGCGCCAGGGCCTTCTGCAGCACGAAGCGCGTCTGGGGCATCGTGCCCTCGAAGGCGTCGACGAGCAGCAGCACGCCGTCGCACATGTTCAGCACGCGCTCGACCTCGCCGCCGAAGTCGGCGTGGCCCGGGGTGTCGATGATGTTGATCTTGTAATCCTTGTAGATGACCGAGACGTTCTTCGAGAGGATCGTGATGCCCCGTTCGCGTTCGAGGTCGTTGTTGTCGAGAATGAGTTCGCCGGCGGGCTTGTTGTCGCGCAGGACGTGGCCTGCCAGAATCATCTTGTCTACGAGTGTGGTCTTACCGTGGTCCACATGGGCAATAATGGCGATATTGCGCAGTTTTTGCATAGAACAGAATCGAATTTTGTGCTGCAAAGGTAACAAATTCTCCGGAAAAATACTATTTTTGTCTCTTCCCGAATGAAAAACATCCCTGCATGAAACCTGCGTTCAATGTCGGCGGCCGGAGCGACATTTACATCGGCCCGGCGGAGGAGCTGCTCGGCGGCGTGCTGCCCGCAGGACGCATCGTCGCACTCTCCGATACGACGGTCGCCCGCTGCTGCGGGGAGCTGCTGGCTCCCTACGAGTGCGTGCTCATCGGCACGGGCGAACGGAACAAGACGCTGCGCACCGTCGAGACGGTCTACCGCCGCTTCATCGAACTGGGCGTCGACCGCCGGACCTTCGTCCTGGCCGTCGGCGGAGGCATCGTCACCGACGTGGCGGGCTTCGCCGCGGCGACCTACATGCGCGGCGTGGCCTTCGGCTTCGTGCCGACGACCCTGCTCGGGCAGGTCGACGCCGCCGTGGGGGGCAAGAACGGCGTGAATGTCGACGGCTACAAGAACATGGCCGGGACCTTCACGCAGCCGCGTTTCGTCATCTGCGATCCGGCGCTGCTGCGCACGCTTCCCGACCGCGAGTTCCGAGCCGGACTGGCCGAGGTGGTCAAGGCGGCCGTCATCGCCGATGCCGACCTCTTCGCCAGCATCGCGCAGAGCACCTTCGGGCAGCTGCGCAGCGACGCGGAGCTGCTTGCGGACGTCGTGGCGGCGGCGGTCCGCGTCAAGACCGACATCGTCGGGCGTGACGAGCGCGAACGGGGCGAACGGCGCAAGCTCAACCTCGGCCACACGCTGGCCCATGCCATCGAGAAGTGCTCGCCCGCGATGAACCACGGCGAGGCCGTGGCTGTCGGTACGGCCCTCATCGCCGATGCCGCTGTGCGGCTGGGCGTGCTTTCGGATGCCGACCGGGTACGCATCCGGGAGCTGCTCGCCCGCCTGGGCTTCGATCTGACGCCGCCCGTGGCGATGCCGCTCCTGCTCAAGGAGGTCGTCAGGGACAAGAAGAGCGAGGACGGCCTGCTGCATGTCGTCCTGCCCGTGGGCATCGGCGACTGCACCGTGCGTCCGATGACCCCCGAGGCCTTTGCCGCCCTCTTCGACTGACTGTCCGCCGGTCGGCGCCCGCTTTCGGAATGTCTCTTTTGCTGCCGGTCCATGCCATCTGCCGGCGGGCGCCCGTTGCAGGGTGGTCTCTTCTGCCGGTCGGTGCTTGCTGTGGAGTTGTTCCTCTGCCGGTCGGCGCCCGTTGCGGGGTGGTCCCTTCTGCCGGTCGGTGCCCGTTTTCAAGTTGTCTCTTCTGCCGGCCGGCGTCTTCTATTCTGCCGACACCCGCTGCCGGTTAAAACCTGCTGCCGGGTGGCTCGTGCCGTGCATCCGTGGTCGCCCGCAGATCAGCGGCGGCCCGCCTGCGAGCGGTAGCGCGTGGGAGAGAGTCCGTTCCGCGCGCGGAAGAACTTGCCGAAGGCCGACTGGTCGGAAAATCCCAACCGGTCGGCAATCTCCCGGATATCGAGGTCCGTACACTCCAGATAGCGCCGTGCGTCGGCGCAGAGCAGCTCCGCGAGGTGCGTGTAAACGGTATGTCCCGTCACGCGTTTGACGATGCGCGACAGGTAGGTCGTCGAGATGTTCAGCCGGTCGGCGTAGAAGGCCGCATCGTGGTGTGTGCGGTAGTGCTCGACGGCCGCCTGCTTGAAGAGCCGGAAGATTTCGTCGGCCCGGCCGACGTAGGCCGGGCCCGGGCCGCCGGTCCGGTGCAGCAGTTCGGTCACCTGCAGCAGAAACAGACTGCACAGGTGGCGGACGATGCCCCGGCGGTAGGTGACCCACGGAACAAGCCCGCCGGCGAAGAGTGCGGCGGTGCTGCGCAGCGCGGCGAAGCCGTCGGGATCGGGGTGGAGGATCGGCGGGCGGAATCCGTCGGGCAGGCGGGTCAGCCGGGCGTACATCGGCTGGCCGTCGGGCAGCGTGTCGAAGTAGTCGGCGTGGATGCCCACGACCTCGAGGCGGAAGTCGCGGCTGCGGTGGCGGAGTGCGGCGCTCCGGCTCGGCGAGAGGATCAGCAGATCGCCCGGACGGAGCGTGCGGCTCCCTTCGGCGTCCGATGCGGCGGCTGTGCCGTCTGAAACCAGTCCGAAAAGAAACCAGCGCGCCGGGAATTGAATCTCGTCATCCGGCGTGTCGTGTGTTATGCTTCTGAAAGATACGTTGTTGCGGATGTTTGCTTCTGCCTGCACGGCGTGTTTCCCGGTGGTCGGTGCGTTCTTCATGAGGCGGTGCTTGAGGAGGTCAAAGATAGGTTTTGTTTCGGATTTTACCAACTTCGGTTGTTCATTTCAGCGCGGAAACGGAAGAAAAAGGCGAATTTTGCACGATTCATTTTGCTTTGTCGCATGAAAAACTACCTCGTCAGACGTTACCTGCTCTTCGTCGTCTCGCTGTTCATCAATGCGTTCGGCATCGCCCTGATCACGAAGGCCCTGCTCGGCACGTCGCCCATCACGAGCGTCACCTACGTGTTGAGCATGTTCACCCCGATGACCATGGGCGAGTGGACCATCGTCGTGAACCTGCTGTTCGTCGTGCTGGAGCTCCCCCTGATGACGCGCGCCCAGCTGAAGGAGGACCTGCGCATCTTCCTGCTCCAGATTCCCATCTCGCTCGGCTTCGGCTGCTTCATCGACTGGTCGATGGCCGCGCTCGGTTGGCTCAATCCCGGAAACTACGCCGGGCAGATCGCCAGCCTGCTTGTCGGGTGCGTCGTGCTGGCCGTCGGCATCGCGCTGGAGGTTAAGGTCAATATCGCCATGGCGGCCGGCGAGTACTTCGTGCGGGTCATCTCGCGGCGGTTTCACGGCGAATTCGGCTACGTGAAGCTCGGGTTCGACCTGACGCTGGTGACGCTGGCCTGCCTGCTTTCGCTCTGGGCGCTGTCGTGCATCCGCGGCGTGCGCGAGGGCACCGTGGTCGCGGCGCTGGCCGTAGGGCCGATCGTCCACTTCATCAGCCCCTTCTACCGGCGTCTCGACCGCTGGATCGGACTCGGCCGGCAGCAGGCGGACGAGCAGGCGGACGAGCACCCCGACGATGCCGGCCGCCTGGTGGTCACCATCGCCCGCGAGTTCGGCAGCGGTGGACACCGCCTCGGCGAGATGCTCTCCCGCACGCTCGGCATTCCCCTCTACGACCGCGAGTTCATCCACCTGGCCGCGCAGGCGAGCGGCATGGACGAGGCGTACATCCGCCGCAACGAGCAGTCCATTCCCTCGTTCTGGCTCAAGTGCATCTTCGCCCAGAGCAACGGCGCCCGCATGGACCGCAACCTTTCGCCCGACGACGTGCTCTTCGTGGCCGAGAGCCGCATCGTGCAGCAGCTGGCCGCAAAGGGCTCCTGCATCATCGTGGGCCGCTGTGCCGATTTCGTACTGGGAGACGATCCCCGCCTCGTGCGCATCTTCTGCTGCACGGATCCCGACGATGCGCGGCGGCGCTGTGTTGCCGAGTACGGCATTGCGGAGTCGGAGGCCGATGCCGAAATCCGCCGCGTGAACCGCAATCGGCGGACCCACTACGAATACTATACCGGCGAACGGTGGGGCGATCCGCACCGTTACGATCTGGTGGTCGATACGGGCCGCATGACCCTCGAAGGGGCCTGCGAAGCCGTCGCCGCACTCTGCCGCGAGCGGCTCCGCGAAGGGGCCGGAAAACCGGCTCCGCACACTTCCGCCACGGCCGCAAAGAAGGCATAGATCCGCATCCGCGCATCCGTCCCCGGTGTCTCTGTGTTTGACCTTTTTGCGTCCGATGCTTCCGCACACGGTGCGCATCCGTCTGTCCCCGCCCGTCCGCACCCGATGCGGTGCCGTCAAACGGAAAGGGCCCGTCGAAAATCGGCGGGCCCTTTCGCTTGTTGCGCTTCCGGACTACTGGCGTGTCAGGGCGTCGAGCCGGGCGGCATAGGCCTTCCAGTCGTCGATCGGCTGCCGGGCCACGCCCGATTCCATGGCCGCCCGGGCGACGGCGGGCGCCACGACCCGCAGCAGCCGCGGGTCGAGCGGTTTCGGAATGAGGTAGCTGCGGCCGAATTCGAGCGAGTCGATGCCGTAGGCGCGCAGCACGGGTTTGGGAACCTTCTCGCGGGCAAGGTCCGCCAGGGCGTGCGCTGCGGCGAGTTTCATCGTGTCGTTGATCTCCGAGGCCCGCACGTCGAGCGCTCCGCGGAAGATGTAGGGGAAGCCCAGCACGTTGTTGACCTGGTTGGGGTAGTCCGAGCGGCCCGTGGCGAAGATGATGTCGGGGCGCGAGATCATGGCCTGCTGGTAGGGGATCTCGGGGTCGGGGTTGGCCAGCGCCATGACGATCGGACTCCCGGCCATCGTGCGCAGCATGTCGGGCGTCAGTACGTCGGCCTTCGAGACGCCGAGGAAGACGTCGGCGCCGTGCAGCGCCTCGGCCAGGGTCGTGATGCGGCGCGTGGTGGCGAACTCCCGCTTTTGCGGGTTGAGGTCCTCGCGGTAGGTCGTGACGACACCCCGGCTGTCGCACAGGATCATCTGCTCGCGCCGGATGCCCACGACGAGGAAGAGTCGGGCGCAGGCCAGTGCCGCGGCTCCGGCGCCGTTGATGACCACGCGCAGGTCGTGCAGCTCCTTTCCGGCGATCTTCGCGGCGTTGAGCAGGGCTGCCGAGGTGATGATCGCCGTGCCGTGCTGGTCGTCGTGCATGACGGGGATGTCGAGCTCCTCGCGCAGGCGTGCCTCGATCTCGAAGCACTCGGGTGCCTTGATGTCCTCGAGGTTGATGCCGCCGAAGGTCGGGGCGATGGCCTTGACCGTGCGGACGAACGCCTCGGGATCGGTCTCGGCGACCTCGATGTCGAAGGCGTCGATGCCCGCGAAGGTCTTGAAGAGCATGCTCTTGCCCTCCATGACGGGCTTCGAGGCGAGGGCCCCGATGTTGCCCAGTCCCAGAACGGCCGTGCCGTTTGAGATGACGGCCACGAGGTTGCCGCGGTTCGTGTAGCGGTAGACGTCGTCCGGCGTGCGGGCGATGGCGAGCGACGGCGCGGCCACGCCGGGCGAGTAGGCCAGGGCGAGGTCGTGCTGCGTGTGGTGGGGTTTTGTCGGCATAACGCCTATCTTGCCCGGACGCCCTTCGCTGTGGTAGCGCAGGGCGGCTTCGTCAAGTTTGCTGTTCTTTTCCATGGTTTCGATCCGTTATTTTCCGTGTGATTTGTACGAACGTCCGGACGCCTGCAAATATTGCGCCCGGACGATAAAAAACAAAACGATGCGTCGGTGTGTCGTGCCGCAGGGAATGACCGCGGTGCGGGTGCGGTTCAGAAGAGCGAGGCGTCGTCGCGTGGCGGGGTGTAGCCCAGATGACGGTAGGCCAGCTCGGTGGCTTCGCGGCCGCGGGGCGTGCGCTTGAGGAATCCCTCCTTGATGAGGAAGGGTTCGTAGACCTCTTCGATCGTCCCGGCATCCTCGCCGACGGCCGTGGCTACGGTGTTCAGCCCCACGGGGCCGCCCTTGAACTTCTCGATGATCGTCGAGAGAATCCGGTTGTCCATGCGGTCGAGACCGCGCGAGTCGATGTTCAGCGCCGTGAGGGCCGTGCGGGTGATCGGCAGGTCGATGTGTCCGCCCCCCTTGACCATGGCAAAGTCCCTGACGCGCCGCAGCAGGGCGTTGGCGATGCGCGGCGTGCCGCGCGAACGGAGCGCCACCTCGCGGGCCGCCTCGTCGTCGATCGGCACGTCCAGAATGCGGGCCGAGCGCCGGACGATCTGCGCCAGCACCCCGGCGTCGTAATACTCCAGGTGGCACTGGATGCCGAACCGTGCGCGCAGGGGCGAGGTGAGCAGGCCGCTGCGCGTCGTGGCGCCGATGAGCGTGAAGGGCGCCAGCTCGATCTGGATCGAACGGGCCGAGGGGCCCTTGTCGAGGACGATGTCGATCTTGTAGTCCTCCATGGCCGAGTAGAGATACTCCTCGACGATGGGGCTCAGGCGGTGGATCTCGTCGATGAAGAGCACGTCGCCCGGGTTGAGGTTTGTGAGCAGTCCGGCCAGGTCGCCCGGCTTGTCCAGCACGGGGCCCGACGTCACGCGCAGCTGCGCTCCCATCTCGTTGGCGATGATGTTCGCCAGCGTCGTCTTGCCCAGTCCCGGAGGCCCGTGCAGCAGCACGTGGTCGAGCGAGTCGCCGCGCATGAGCGCTGCCTTGATGAAGATGCGCAGGTTCTCGACGATCTTGTCCTGCCCGGAGAAGTTGTCCAGCTCCTGGGGGCGGATCTTGTTCTCGAAGTCGAGATCGCTTTCTGGGTTGCGGATGATAGACATGTTGCAAAGATAACGCTTTTTCGGGGATTTGCCCGGCACGGCGGGAAAAACTGCGGGGCGGGTCCCGTTTTGCCGGGCGGAACCGGGCGCGTGACCCGATGCGGAGGGGCGGATGTCGGACCGTGGGCCGGATGTCGAATGGGGGAGTGCGGATACCGGACGGAGGGAGCCGGACGGGGGCGGACGGAGGGGAATTGGACGGGAGAGCCGGACAGAGGGGAGCCGGACTGAGGAGAATGTCGGACCGGGGCGGCCTGTCCGAATCTTGTACGAGGCGAATCGGAAAAACGTAAAAAAGGTTGTTTTTCCCGGAATCCGTCTACCTGCCGGACCGCCCGTTGTCCCTAATTTTGCATCGAAAACAATTCGTGAGATCATGAACGATATTCTGGAACGCATGCGCGCCGGGGAGCTGATTCTCGAAACGGACCCCGATTACCCGGCGCTGTACCGTCTCTTCGAGGAGACGATGAGCCTGGTGGGCGAACTCAATACGGGCTACCATACGGCCGACGGGGTGCGGGCCCTGCTCGAACGCATCTGGGGGCAGCCGCTCGATGCTTCGGTGCGCATGTTCCCGCCTTTCCATACGGCCTTCGGCAAGTTCACCCGCGTGGGCAAGGGGGTCTTCATCAACTTCGGGTGCACGTTCCTCGACCGCGGCGGCATCACCATCGAGGACGACGTTTTCCTCGGCCCGGGCGTGCAGCTGCTCACGGAGAACCACCCCGAGAACCCCGAGCAGCGCCACAACGTCTACACGCGTCCCATCCTGCTGCGGAAGGGGGCTTGGATCGGTGCCGGGGCGCTGATTCTTCCGGGCGTGACCGTCGGCGAGCATGCCATCGTGGGGGCCGGGTCGGTCGTAACGCGCGACGTGCCCGACGGGATGATCGTTGCGGGCAATCCGGCGCGGGTGATCCGTCCCATCGACCCGACACGCTGACGCCGCTGTTGCCGCGCCGGGCTGTGCCGGCTCCGTCTCCGCGCCGTGCCGTCTCCGTTTCCGGATCGTGCTGTCTCCGCGCCGGGCTGTGCTGGCCTGACGCCGCACACGCGTGGAGACAAAAAAGCGGAGCGACCGCAGTCGCCCCGCCTGAAAATCAAAGGTTCTTTCTTTTGTTGAGTTATGGAAAGCCCCGGTGAACACCGGATTTACCGCTTTGCCACCTGCATCTTCTTCAGCGAATTGTGCTTGAGCTGCTTGGCAGCCTGCTTGCCCGTGCTGAACGGAACGCTCATCTGGCTGGCATCACCGATGAAGCACGGTCCGTTGTAGGTTACGGTGTGCGTGCGGCCTACCACATCCACGATGACGCACTCGAATACCGTGTTGTTGCCTTCGTGGCTTACGACAACCTCTCCGGCTGCGAACGGATACTGCATCATCTCCACGTAGTCCGTGTAGTCCGAGTAGTCCGACGTGAAGGTGCCGGCATCGGTGCTTCCGGATGCGCCGAGCGTGTAGGTCCCTTCGGGCATCACGATGTTGCTCATGTCACTGGGTGCCACGTCGGAGAAGAAGTCGAGGGTGTAGTAGTGTCCGCCGATCTGGGCATACCCTTCGGCATCGAATCCGAGGTCGGAGAGAATGACATAGTAGTTCTGCTCGCCTCCAACGCTGAACTGCGTTCCGTAGTAGTCCGCATAGCAGTCGTCGGCAGTGAACGTGATGTCTTCGTAGTCGCCGCCCAGCGAGGTGTCGTCCAGTACGTCGCACGGGCCGTTGTAGGTCACGTGGTGCGTGCTGCCCAGCTCATCGACGAGAACTGCGTCGACTACCAGGTTGCTGCCCGAATAGGAGACGGTGACCGTACCGTCCGTGAAGTAGGCGCTGTAGCCGCTTGTCTCGGAGGTGTCCTGATAGCGCGAGTAGTCGCTCGTGAAGGTTCCGGCCGTCGTCTCGGCATAGCCTCCGATCGTGTAGGTGCCCTCCGGGATCGTGATGTTGTTCAGGTCGTTGGGGGCTGCATCGGAGAAGAGATCAATGATGTAGTAGTGGCCGTTGGCCAGTGCGTATCCGTCGGCATCTAAGCCCAGGTCGGAGAGGATCACGTAGTAGTTCTCTTCGCCGCTGTTGCTGAACTGCGTGCCGTAGTAGGTCGCCATGACCTGGCTGGCCTCCAGCGTGATGTCATACTCCTGCGGCGCTGCGGCAACCGTTACCGTGCAGGTGGCCGTGTGGCTGCCGTCGGTCGTGGTGGCCGTCAGGATCACCTCTCCGGCTGCCAGGGCCGTTACGCTGTTGTCCGAAACGACAACGATGCCGTCGCTGTTCATGGACCAGGTGTAGCTCTTGTCGGTCGCATCGGCCGGCAGCACCTCGACCGTCAGGGTCTCCGTCTGGCCTTCGGTCAGGTTGAGCGTCGAGGGCGTTACGCTGATGCCGGTTACGGCCACCTTGCCGTTATTGTCCGAGTCGTCGTCACTACAGCCTACCATCACCATGGCCAGGCCGGCGAGTAAAAGATAGTAGAATCGTTTCATAGGGAAAAAGTTAAGGATTAATAAAAAAAGTTAAGTAAAACAGTAAGTCAAGTGAAACAAACAATTGCATTGGGCGGTCCGGCATGTATGCGGATAGTCTCGTTTGTCCGCCTGGAAAATGGGGTTCTTGCAAGAACTGTTTTTACAAATGTAAACATAATATTTCATAATGCAACACGTTTGGCGGTTTTTTTGTAATAATTTTTATTATCTCCCTTTTCGGAGCATTCGGAAGGGTTCTGTACGCCTCTTCTTTGAGCCGTTGGAACTTGTTTAACTTTAATGTAATATATTGTATATCAATGTAATGTTGCTTAATGGAAATGGAAGGATCCGATGCCTGAAGGCCGAAAGGAGGCCTTTCCCGAAGGAAGAAAAAGGCTCGGAAAATCGCGTTTTTCTATGAATTTATTGCTGTTTTAACCGATGCTGGTTACAAATTGTAATGGGATTTGCCCGATCGGCTTCCGATCGTATGCGTATGGCCTATTTGCATGCCGGGACCGACGACCCCGGCACGATGAAAATAAACTGTAGTAAAAATATGAAAGACATGAAAAGAGACGTTATGAAAAGAATCTGTGCTGTCGTTGCGCTGGGGCTGCTGCTGAACGGGGCGGTCGGTGTGACGCAGGCAAAGGGACAAACGAATCCACAAAACGAGAAAGGTATGGAAAAACTGGAACTGACAGCCGAGTGGGACAAGGTTTTCCCGCAAAGCAACCGTGTCGAGCACCGCAAGGTGACCTTCCGCAACCGCTACGGCATCACGCTCGCGGCGGACCTCTACAAACCCGCCGGTGCGACGGGCCGTCTGGCGGCCATCGCCGTCTGCGGACCCTTCGGCGCCGTGAAGGAGCAGTCGTCGGGCCTCTATGCGCAGACGCTCGCCGAGCAGGGCTTTCTGACGATCGCCTTCGACCCTTCGTTTACGGGGGAGAGCGGCGGCGAGCCCCGCTATGTCGCCTCGCCCGACATCAACACGGAGGATTTCTGCGCCGCGGTCGATTATCTGGCGACGAGCGACGAGGTTGATCCCGAACGGATCGGCATCCTGGGCATCTGCGGCTGGGGCGGCATGGCACTCAACGCCGCCGCCATCGACACGCGCATCAAGGCGACGGTCTCCTCGACGATGTATGACATGAGCCGGGTGACGGCCCGCGGCTATTTCGACTCGCTGGATGCCGACGGCCGCCAGGCGCTCCGCTGCGAGCTCAACGAGCAGCGCACGCGCGACGCCCGAAGCGGCTCCTTTGCGACGGCCGGTGGCGTGGTCGATCCGCTGCCCGACGACGCACCGCAGTTCGTCAGGGACTACCACGCCTACTACAAGACGCCGCGCGGCTACCACAAGCGGTCGCTCAACTCGAACAACGGCTGGAACCGCACCTCGGCGTTGTCGTTTCTCAACATGCCGCTGCTCGCCTACAGCGACGAGATCCGCAGCGCCGTGCTGATGATCCACGGCGAGAAGGCCCATTCGCGCTACTTCAGCGAGGATGCCTTCAAACGGCTGCGGGGGACGAACAAGGAGCTGCTCATCATCCCCGGTGCAAGCCACGTGGACCTCTACGACAATCTCGAGGTGATTCCCTTCGACCGCATCGTCGGGTTCTATCGCCAGTACCTGAAGTAGTCTGCCAGCCACGGACGCGAAAAGGCCCGGACAGCACGAGTGGCTGTCCGGGCCTTTTTCCGCCTTGGCGGGCCCGCTATTGCGCCGCGGAGCCGGGATTCCGCTCCAGACGCAGGTACTTGGTGCCGTTCTGCTGGGTCTTGATCTTCAGCGTCACACCCTGCTTGCCCTCGAGCAGCGGGGCGATCGGCGTCAGGTCGAACGAGACGTAGTACCACTGCGTGTAGCCCGTCAGGTCCCCGCCGGGGTTGTGGCGCAGTTCGACGTCGAGGTAGCCTTCGTGGCTCTCCTCCGGCGTCTCGACCCGGTTGACGATCAGCGTGAAGTCGTGCTTCGAGTTATCCATGACGGGGTAGCCCAGGTAGAGCGTGAGCCACTCGTCGCTCAGGTTGCAGTAGGCGGGCGTGATGCTCGCGGGACTGTCGCCCAGCTCTTCGAGGCGGGCCGGCGTATCGACCTCCTCCGATGTGCCGGTGTAGATCTCCTGCACGGCGTAGAGGGCGATGTTGTAGTCGTAGCCCTGAATCCCCTGCAGGAGGTTGAACCAGATGACGGCCCGCTGCCGGTCCGTGGCCCGGTAGGCCGCCACGCGGCTCTTGTCGCTCGGGTAGAGCGTCTGGCCGTTGTCGCGCTGGAAGTAGTAGTCGCTGCCGCTGGCGTCGATCGTGCGGACGGTAGTGATCAGCGGGGTGTAGCGCGGGTAGTCCCCGTCGTCGTCGTTGCATGCGCTGAGGAGCACCGCCAGCGCCGGAATCAGAAATAAACCGAGTTTTTTCATATTTCTGTGATTTTGTGTTACCTTGTCGCCGGTTAAACGCACCGCGGCGGAAAATACTGCGCCGCGATAAAAATTTTTCCGGAGCATGCAGTCTTTTCGGCTGCGGCCCGTTTATAGGAGGACTTCAAGAATGCAGATGGATGAACGGATACTGGCCGAAGGGTGCAGGAAGGGCGAAGAAACGGCCCGTCGTGCACTCTACGAGAGCTTTGCGGGCCGGTTGCTGGGCATCTGCCTCCGCTATGCGGGCGATCGGATGACGGCCGAGGATCTGATGCACGACGCTTTTCTGAAGATCTACGGGGCGTTTGACCGGTTCGCCTACCGGGGGCCGGGGTCGCTGCGGGCGTGGATCGAACGCATCACGGTGAACGTGGCGCTCGAATGGCTCCGCAGCCGCAACCGCCTCACCAGCCTGCCGCTCGACGAGGGGCGCGCGCAGGAGCCGGTCGCGGAGCCTGATCCCGGGCAGGTGGCCCGCATCCCGCGCGATGTGCTGATGCGCTTCGTCGCCGAACTGCCCGACGGCTACCGCACCGTCTTCAACCTCTACTGCATCGAGGGGTACTCCCACCGGGAGATCGCCCGCATGCTGGGGATCAACGAGAAGAGCTCCTCGTCGCAGCTGTTCAGGGCCCGGACGCTGCTGGCGCGCCGGATCCGGGAGTATGAGAAGAGTCAGGGATTATGAAACGAAACAGGGATTGGATCGACGTGATGCGGAGCGAGCTCCGGGAGGCCGAACCGACGCCGCCCGCCGACGGGTGGGAGCGTCTGCGGCGCGATCTCTCCGCGCCCGGCGTGCCCGGCGCGGAGCAGCGCCTCGGGACGGCGGGTGCCGCGGGCGGCTTCGCCGCACGTCTCCGCCGGGTGCGTATCGTCGCCGCTGCCGCTGCCGTACTGGTTTGTGTGGTCGCAGGAGAGATTCTGTGGCGCGCAAACAGGGAGATGGGAGATGATGGGTCTGTTTTGATGACGGCGGCAGCCGGCGACGCCTCAGCGGAGCTCCTTTCCGAAATACCCTCCGCACCGCAGCAGGGGCCCGAGGCCTCCCTGCTGGCGCAGGAGACACAGATACCGACCATGCAGCCCGCTCCGGACCGAATCCGGCGCGGAAGCGACCCGACATTCGACACGGCCGACACACCGCAGCCCGCTGCGGATCCCATCCCCCAAAAAACCATCCGCCGGTCGACAGGGAATGCTTCCGTGCCTTCGGTTCCGGAGCCGGAGGCTGCCGTAGCGGAAGCGGCGGTTGCCCCGACAGTGCCGCAGCGGGAGCCGTCGGTTTCCGGGACATCCGACGCGCCCGGGACATCCGACGCGCCCGGGGCATCCGACGCGCCCGAGGCATCCGACGCGCCCGGCGCTTCCGATGCACCCGATGCCCTGACCCGTGCCGCCACGGAGCAGGCCCGGGGTGCGGAGTCGCGTCCGGGCAGGGTGCTGTCCGCAACGGCTCCGGTGTACGCCCCGCGTCGGGAGCGGACTTCGGTCGGACTCTTCGCCGCGGGCGGCCTGTCAAACGGCCGCGGGGAGTCGGGCGCACTCCGGGACATGATGATGTCCGATGCCCCGATGGCGGACGGCAATGCCTACGATATCGGATTGCAGGAGGAGCCGGGCTACGACGAATGTGCCTACCGTCACCACCAGCCCCTCGGTCTGGGGCTCTCCGTGCGCCGGGAGTTCCGCCACGGGCTCTCGCTCGAGAGCGGCCTGGTCTACACCCTGCTGCGTTCGGACGTCCGCAAGCCCTTCGCATCGGACGACATTGCGCAGCAGCTGCACTTCGTCGGCATTCCGCTGCGTGTGAACTGGCAGTTTCTCCACCGCCGGGGATTCCATTTATATATAGGTGCGGGCGGTCAGATCGAAAAGTGCGTCTACGCGAAGTTCGGTTCAAAAGTTGTAACGGAGCACGGCGTGCAGTGGTCGGCCTTCGGCGTGGCCGGTGCGGAGTACCGTTTCGGCCGGACCGTCGGGCTCTACTTCGAGCCCGAGCTGTCGTACTATTTCACGCGGACCGAGCTGCGGACGGCGCGGACCGACGATCCGCTGACGCTCACGCTCCGGCTGGGCCTGCGCTTCTCCTTCTGACGCGGAGCGGCTGCCGCCGGCCGGCGGCGTGCCGTGTGGTCCCCTCTTTTCTGCTATCCCGGCTTGAACACTTGAACAGCGCCTCGCTGCAGGTTCCCGTTTCGGCGGTCTGCCGGTGCGGTGCGTGGTCGGGCGATCAAAAATGTGCTTTTTTATTGCCCAATGGAATTTTTGTTATTATTTTTGTTGATTGTAGCTTGCATGCCGGATGTGGGAACGGAGCCGGTGCGGGGCATGCCATAAAAAACACAAGTGCGAAGCGAACCTCGCACTTGTGAAGAAGTAGTCCCGACGGGAATCGAACCCATATCGTAAGAACCGGAATCTTGTATTCTATCCATTGAACTACGGGACCGACGTGCAAAGATGCAAAAAAAATTTAAATACACCAAAAAAATGCGAGAAAAGCAGAATAATTGGCAGAGGATTGAGGCGGTGATCAAGTGGGCGAACATGTCGACCAACTATTTTGCACGTTACATCGGCCTTGCGCGGGGTGAAAACCTCTATCAGATCAAGCGCGGCAACAACGGCATTTCGCTCGATGTCGCGGACCGTATCGTCAACAAGTTCCCGCAGGTGGACAAGCTCTGGCTGCTGACGGGCGAGGGGCAGATGTTCTCCGAGACGAAGCTGCGCGGGGCGCAGATTCCCTTCTACAACGCCGACGTCGAGCAGTCGGTCACGCGCATCGAACAACTTGAGGCCGAGTGCAATCTGGTTGTGCCGCCCGCGGGCGAGTGCGACTTCGCCATGCGCTATTCGGGCCGGGCGATGGGCGAGGCGGTGCCTTCGGGTACGGTCGTGCTGCTCAAGGCCGTCGGCACGGATGAAATAATTCCCGGCGACGAATATGTGATTGTCTGCCGAAAAATTGTAACTTTGCGCATAGTACGCACCGCGGACGGGGAGGAGCGATTCCGTCTGGTGGCCGGCGACCGGGAGCATTTCGACGATATTCTGGTCGGGCGGGACGACATCGTCTCGGTGTACAAGGTAAAGGGCAAACTGATTGTTAATACATAAAGAGATATGTTTTCAGGTATCGTGGAGGGTATGGGCGAGGTGGTCTCGATCCATACGGACCGTCAGAACAAGGATTTTACGCTGCGTGCGGACTTCTGCCGCGAGCTGAAGATCGATCAGAGCATCGCCCACAACGGCGTCTGCCTGACCGTCGTGGACATCAGGGACGACACCTATACGGTCACGGCCATGAAGGAGACGCTCGACCGCAGCAACCTCGGGCTGCTGCAGGTGGGCGATCTGGTCAACCTGGAGCGCTCGATGAAGCCCGATGCGCTGCTCGACGGCCACATCGTGCAGGGACACGTCGACCAGACGGCCCGCTGCACGGAGAAGACCGATGCCGACGGCAGCTGGTACTTCAAGTTCGAGTACGAGCCGCAGGGCGGCGGCCTGTGCACCGTCGAGAAGGGTTCGGTGACGGTCAACGGCGTGAGCCTCACGGTCTGCGACTCGACGCCGACGTCGTTCCGCGTGGCCATCATCCCCTATACGTTCGAGCATACCAACTTCTGCCGCATCGACGTGGGCTCGGTCGTCAACCTCGAGTTCGACATCATCGGGAAGTACATCGCCCGGCTGATGCAGCAATACATGAAATAGAAGGCCTATGATACGGATCAAAACCAAGGAAGGTGCGTCGCTGTGGATCGCCCTGCTGGCGACGCTGATCGTGGCCGGGGTCTTCCTCGGCCTTGACCTGCGCGGCGTGGAGCTGCACTGGCTTGTCGTGGCGGGCGTGCTGCTGGGCACGTTCTGCATCGTGGCGCTCGTGGCGCTCTTCATCATCCGCAAGTACGTGGCCTACAAGCTCAAGCCGATCTATTCGATCGTCCTTTCGCGCGACGTGCACACGACGGAGATCCTCTCCGAGCTGAAGGACAAGCGCGTGGAGAACATCGGCGAGGAGCTCACCGCCTGGGCCGACACCAATGACAAAGAGATTGCGCGGCTGAAGGAGGCCGAGCGGTTCCGCAAGCAGTATCTGGGCAACGTGGCGCACGAGCTGAAAACCCCGATCTTCAACATCCAGGGCTACATCTCGACGCTGCTCGACGGCGGGCTGGAGGACGAGCTCATCAACCGCAAGTATCTCGAGCGGGCCGAGAAGAGCATCGACCGCCTGATCAACATCGTCAACGACCTCGACACGATCTCGAAGCTCGAGAGCAGCATGAACAAGCTCAACCTGGAGAAGTTCGACATCGTGGCGCTGGCCAAGGAGATCGCCGAGCAGGCCGAGATCGAGGCCGACAAGAAGCACATCCGCATCTCGGTCAAGGGGGTCGAGAACCTGCCGTCGCCCTTCTGGGTGCTGGCCGACAAGCACTACATCGGTCAGGTCCTCGTCAACCTGATCATCAACTCGATCCGCTATGGCAAGGAGGGCGGACAGACGCGCATCCGCTTCCGCGACATGCTCGACAAGATTCTCGTCGAGGTCGAGGACAACGGCCTGGGCATTGGCAAGGAGGACTTGCCGCGCATCTTCGAGCGCTTCTACCGCACGGACAAGGGCCGCTCGCGCGAGCAGGGCGGCACGGGCCTCGGACTGGCCATCGTCAAGCACATCATCGAGGCGCACGGCGAGCGGATCTCCGTCCGCAGCGAGCCGGGCGTGGGCAGCACCTTCTCCTTCACGCTCAAGAAGGTGAACCTCCAGGACATGAAATAAACCGAAACCCCGTTGAATAAATGCTGCAACCTCTGAGTATCGTCTGGGACTTCGATCCCGTCTTCTTTTCCATCGGATCGTTCGACATCCGCTATTACGGCGTGATGTGGGCGCTGGCCATCCTGATCGGCGCCAAACTCTTCGACAACTTCGTCAAGCGCGAGGGGCTGCCGTCGTCGGTTTCGGAGTCGATCTTCATCTACGGCACGCTGGCCACGATCATCGGCGCCCGCCTCGGGCACTGCCTCTTCTACGACCCGGTGGAGTACCTGCGTCAGCCGTGGACCATCATCACGGGATTCCGCGACGGCGGACTGGCCAGCCACGGCGCCGCCGTCGGCCTGCTCATCGGGCTGTGGCTCTTCTCGCGGCGCAACCGCCTGCCCTACATCTGGTCGCTCGACCGCATCATGATCGCCGTGGGCATCGGCGGTGCCGTCGTGCGGCTGGGCAACCTCTTCAATTCGGAGATCTTCGGTACGGCGACGACCCTGCCGTGGGGCTTCGAGTTCGTGCGGTCGAACATCTGGCTCCACCGCTTCGCCCCGAATCCCGTGCATCCCACGCAGATCTACGAGGCGCTGTGCTACCTGGCGACCTTCGCAATCCTCTGCTGGCTCTACTACGGACGCGACATGGCGCGGCGCCGTCCCGGCGTGCTCTTCGGCATCGGGCTGATCGGCGTCTTCCTCACGCGCTTCTTCATCGAGTTCATCAAGGTCGAGCAGGAGGCCTTCGAGCAGGGCTGGGCGCTCGACATGGGACAGTGGCTCAGCATTCCCTTTATCCTGTTGGGCTTCTATATGATTTACCGGGGCTTCTCGCGTCCCGAGGTCATGCCCGCCGCGATGAAGCCGGCGGCGCAGCCGACAGCCGTGCACCCCAAAAAGAGCAGAAAGAAACAATGACACAATATCCGATGGTCGATCAGGTGAACCGCCTGGCGGGCAACCTGCTGGCGGCGGGCGGGGAGCTGTACCTGCCCGGCGTGGGATCGCTCTGCGTCCGCTTCCGGGGGGCCCGGCGCCTCTCGGCCCGTCTGGTCGAGCCGCCCTCGCGTGAGGTGGTCTTCACGTCGCAGCAGCGGGGCGTGTCGCTCGTCGACGAGATCGCCCGGGTGCTCCGGGATGCGGCACCGGCCGAAACGCCCCGCAGCGACACGGACGGTACGCCGTCCGCCTCTTCAGCGTCGGTTGCCTCCTCCGCACAGGTCTCCTCCACCGCACCGGTCGCCCCGCAGCGCGAGCAGGCGCAGATCGCCTCGCAGGCCCGGGACATCTACGACCGCTGGCTGTCGCGCACGCAGCAGAACGGCGTGCTGACGATCGAGGGGGTCGGTGTGCTGAAATTCAAGAACTTCACCCCCGACGAGGCGTTCGACCGCCGGATCAATCCGCAGGGGCATGCCCCCGTGCGCATCCACCGTCCCCGGCGTTTCGACGGGGCGATGTGGATCGGCATTGCCGCCATCGTCTTCGTGGTGGCCTTTACGGCCTACTGGTGGCTGGACAACCGGCATGCGGCGTCAACCGTGACGACCGGGTCGGAGTCCGTGACGCTCGTTGCGGCGGCTCCCGCTGCGACGGAGCATTCCGCTGCGGCCGAGGCTTCGGCGGATGGCGTCGGGGCGGATTCCGTGACCGATCCCGCAGCGGCCGGCACCGCTTCGGCTGTTTCCGGGGCGGAAGGTGCGGCACAGGACGCCGCACCGGCTCTGCGGGCGGAGGCCCCGGCCGACGCCGCTCCGGCTGCGGACGGGGAGCCCGCACGGCTCGTCTCCGGCCGCCGCTACGTGGTGTTGGGGGTATTCAGCACGCCCGAAAATGCCGCCCGGGCCGCACAGCTCGCACGCGAGAAGGAGGGTTCGTTCCGCTGCGGCGTCTACCGCTTCGGCGCGAAGTTCATGGTTTCGCCCTTCGAGTCGGAGGATGCCGAGGCCTGCACGCTCTTTATCCGTGCCCATGCGGAGGCTTTCCCCGGCATGTGGACCTATACCGCCCGATGATGTCGCTCGCCGAAGGGATCATCCGCCTGATCGACCGGTTCTACCTGCCGCCCCTTGCCGCGCTGATGCCCCGCCAGACGTTCCGCTACGCCGTCTGCGGCTGCGTGACCTACCTGGCATTCGATCCCGTGTGCTACTTCCTGATCTACAACTACGTTGTCGCCCACCGTTTCTTCGACCTGGGCGTGGTGGTGCTCTCGCCCCACATTGCGGCGATGCTGCTCGTCTTCCCCTTCACCTTCTTCTGCGGATTCTGGCTCAACCGCAACGTCGCCTTCCGCAACTCCCCCGTGCGGACGCATGCGCAGCTGCTGCGCTACCTGCTCTCGATCATCGGCTCCGTCGGGCTGACCTACGTGGGCATGAAGTTCTTTGTCGAGCTGTGCGGCCTCTGGCCCACGCCCGCCAAGGTGGTCACCACGCTGGCGACGACCGTCTACAGCTACCTCGCCGCCAAGTATTTCACCTTCCGCCACGCCGACAGGGCGTAGCCATGGTTCCCCGTCTCCGGCGGAGCGGGTAGCGGGGTGGCGAATTTCTGATTTTGAGACGTAGCTCTCCGGATATGCCGCTCGCGGGAAGGCGTGGCCGCTCCGGCGACGGGCTTGTTACCGGCGGTTCTCCTCCTTGAGTTTCTGCAGTTCGTACATCCGGTCGCGGAACTTCGCCGCGGCGAGGAAATCCAGCGACTTGGCCGCCCGCTCCATCTCTTCGCGGGCCCGTGCGATCAGCGCGTCGAGGTCCTCGCCCGGTCCGGGCAGTCCCGCCGTGGCGACGGCCGTGCGGGTGCCTGCTGCGGGGCGGCCCGCTTTCGAGGCGGTGTAGCCCTTCGCCACGTCGGCCGCCACGGCGTAGTGCTCCTCGACGATGGGGTAGGCCGTGAGGTCGGCCGGGGCCTCGGTGCGGCCCGCCAGCAGGGTGCTCTGCCCCGTGCCGCTCTTCTGGGCGCGGCGCGGGAGCATGCCGTGCTCCATGTTGTAGCGGACCTGGATTTCGCGGCGGCGGTTGCTCTGCTCGATGGCGTAGCGCATCGACTCGGTGCAGGTGTCGGCGTAGAGGATCACGTTGCCCTGCGAGTGGCGTGCGGCGCGCCCGGCGATCTGCGTGAGCGAGCGCACGTTGCGCAGGAACCCCTCCTTGTCGGCGTCGAGGATCGCCACGAGGGCCACCTCAGGCAGGTCGAGCCCCTCGCGCAGCAGGTTCACGCCCACGAGCACGTCGAAGAGCCCGGCGCGCAGGTCCTCGAGAATCTGGATGCGCTCGAGCGTGTCGACATCCGAGTGGATGTAGCGGTTGCGCACCCCCACGCGGTCGAAATATTTCGAGAGCTCCTCGGCCATGCGCTTGGTGATGGTCGTGACGAGCACCTTGTCGTCGTGCTTCACGCGCTTGTCGATCTCCTCGATCAGGTCGTCGATCTGGTTGACCGTCACGCGCACCTCCAGCGGCGGGTCGACAAGCCCCGTGGGGCGGATCAGCTGCTCGACGACCACCCCCTCGCTCTTCATCAGCTCCCAGTCGGCGGGCGTGGCGCTCACGTAGATCGACGTGCCCTGCAGCTGCTCGAACTCGGCGAAGGTCAGCGGGCGGTTGTCCTTGGCGGCCGGGAGGCGGAAGCCGTACTCGACGAGGTTCTCCTTGCGGGCCCGGTCGCCGCCGTACATGGCGTGCACCTGCGGCAGGGTCACGTGGCTCTCGTCCACGACGAGCAGGTAGTCCTTCGGGAAGTAGTCGATCAGACAGAAGGGGCGCGTCCCGGCGGCCCGTCCGTCGAAGTAGCGCGAGTAGTTCTCGATGCCGGGGCAGTAGCCCAGCTCCTTGATCATCTCCAGGTCGTACTCCACGCGCTGCTTGATGCGCTGCGCCTCGGTCATGCGTCCCTCGCGCTCGAAGTGCTCGATCTGCTTGCCCAGGTCGAGGTAGATCTGCTGCACGGCGCTGTGGATGCGCTCCTTGGTCGTGACGAAGAGGTTGGTGGGGTAGATCGTCAGCGTGTCGAGCGACGAGATGCGCTGCCCGGTCACGGGGTCGATGATCTGGATCGCCTCGATCTCGTTGTCGAAGAACATCACGCGGAAGCACTGGCTGCCGAACTCGCCGAAGGCCGCCATGATGTCGACCGTGTCGCCGTTGACGCGGAAGGTCGCCGGTTCGAGCTCGCGCTCGGTGCGCGTGTAGAGCGCCTCGACGAGCTTGTAGAGGAAGTGCTTGTAGCTGACCACCTGCCCGACCTTCACGGTGATGGCCGTGGCGTGAAAGTCGGCCGGGTTGCCGCAGCCGTAAAGGCACGAGACGCTCGAGACGACGATCACGTCGCGCCGCCCCGAGAGGAGCGTGGCGACGGTTTGCAGACGCATCTTCTCGATGTCGGCGTTGATCGAGAGGTCCTTCTCGATGTAGGTGTCCGTCGCCGGAAGGTAGGCCTCCGGCTGGTAGTAGTCGTAGTAGGAGACGAAGTACTCGACGGCGTTCTCGGGAAAGAAGTTCTTGAATTCGCCGTAGAGCTGCGCCGCGAGGGTCTTGTTGTGGCTCAACACCAGCGTCGGACGCTTCAGCTCGGCGATGACGTTGGCCACCGTGAAGGTCTTGCCCGAGCCGGTGACGCCCAGCAGCGTGTTGTGCTTCGAGCCGTGGCGGATCGCGCCGACAAGCTGTGCGATGGCTTCCGGTTGGTCGCCCATCGGGGCGTAGTCCGATACGAGTTTGAAATCCATGCAGCAAAGGTAGTGATAAAATGAAAGAGTTTTCCATTTCTTGCTGCTTTTCTGCGCCCGCCGCGGTGACCCGCCGCGGTTGCCCGCCGCCTTCGGTGCCGTCTGCAGGCCGGACCTGCCCCCACGCCCCGTTCCGACGGGGGCTTTGCGATTCAGGGGTAGAAGCTCCCCGGATGTCTGCTGACGAGATCAGAGGTCGGAATACCGGTCGAACCGCAGAAGCATGTGGCTGAAACAGAGGATGCCATGCGGCGGTAAGGCGCCGTCGGGACCCTGGGCGTTCATCGCACCGGGACGCGGTGCCGGTCGCATTGTACGGGGTGATGGAGATTTTTAACGCCGAATCGCTCCGCTTTCGGCCGATTATTCCTACCTTTGTAGGCTATGATTGATCCCGAAACAGTAGACCGCATCTATGCCGCCGCCAATATCGTCGATATTGTCAGCGACTACGTCACGCTCCGGCGCAAGGGGGTGAACTACGTGGCCTGCTGTCCGTTCCACAACGAGAAGACCCCGTCGTTCGTCGTCTCGCCCGCCAAGGGGCTCTTCAAGTGCTTCGGCTGCGGCAAGGGCGGCAACGCCGTCACCTTCCTCATGGAGCACGAGAGCCTGACCTATCCCGAGGCGCTGAAGATGGTGGCCAAGCGCTACGGCATCGAGGTCCACGAGAAGGAGCTTTCGGAGGAGGAGGTGCGGCGCAACGACGACCGCGAGTCGATGTTTGCGCTGAACGGCTGGGCCGCGGAGTATTTCGCCAACTACCTCCACCACGAGGCGGAGGGGATGAACGTCGGCATGTCCTATTTCCGCCGCACGCGCGGGCTTACCGACGCCACGATCCGCAAGTTCGGGCTGGGCTTCTGCCCCGCGAAGGGCGACCGCATGTCGCAGGCGGCCCTTGCGGCGGGCTACAAACGGGAGTTTCTGGTCTCGACGGGCCTGTCGCTGGTCAGCGAGCGCGACGGCGCGCTCTACGACCGCTTCCGCGACCGCGTGATCTTCCCCGTGCACAACATCTCGGGCCGTATCGTGGCCTTCGGCGGTCGCACGCTCCGCACGGACAAGGCCGTGGCGAAGTACCAGAATTCGCCCGAGAGCGAGATATACAGCAAGAAACGCGAACTCTACGGCCTCTACTTCGCCAAGAAGGCGATCCAGCAGCTGAACTTCGCGATCCTGGTGGAGGGCTACCTCGACGTGATCTCGATGCACCAGGCCGGGATCGAGAATGTCGTCTCGTCGTCCGGCACGTCGCTCACGACGGAGCAGATCCGCCTGCTCGGGCGCTTCACGAAGAACATCACGGTGATCTACGACGGCGATGCGGCGGGTATCCACGCCTCGCTGCGCGGCATCGACATGATCCTCAAGGAGGGGATGAACGTGCGCGTCGTGCTGCTGCCCGAGCCCGAGGACCCCGACTCCTTCGCCCGAGCCCACACGGCCGACGAGGTGCAGGAGTACATCCGCGCCAACGAGCAGGACTTCCTGGCCTTCAAGGCGCGGCTGCTGCTCAAGGATGCCGAGGGCGATCCGATCCGCAAGGCGGCGCTCATCGGCGACATGGTGCAGTCGATCGCCCAGATTCCCGATGCGATCCAGCGCTCGGTCTTCATCAAGGAGTGCGCGCGGATCATGGACATCGACGAGCAGATCCTCATCTCGGAGGTGGCGCGCAAGCGGCTGACCACGTCCGGAGACCGCGAGACGGACGAGTTTCTGCGTCGTCAGACCGTGCAGCGACAGCGCGAGGCGGCGCAGCACGAGGTGGAGTATACGCGCCGCGTGGAAGCGGGGAGCAGCTTCGAGGCGCTCGAGCGCGAGATCGTGAAGTACCTGCTCAAGTTCGGCCACTGCTCGTTCGACTTCAAGGAGGGGCGCGAGATGGTGCCGTGCAACGTCGCCGAGGTGATCTTCGGGGAGTTGAGCGACGACAACATCACCTTCCGCAACCCGGTCTACGCCAAGATTATGGCCACGTACCGCGCACAGTGGGAGCAGACGGGCCCGGGGGTGGAGGTCCCCGTGCGGCTCTTCCTGAACCATGTCGACCCGGAGGTGTGCAACGCGGCGGTCGACCTGCTGACGGCCGACGACAACTACGTTGCCAGCGAGCTGTGGCGCCGCAAGGAGGTGCATGTCGAGAGCGAGGCGGAGATGCTGGCCGTGGGGGTGCCGAAGGCGGTGACGCTCTACAAGTCGAAGGTCATCGACTCGCTCATCAAGGAGCTCAACGCCCGGCTGGCGGACGATACGCTCGCCGATGCCGAGCAGGAGGAGGTGCTGCGGCGCCTGGACGGCTACAACCGCGTCAAGGTGCAGATCGCGCACAAGCTCCGGCGGCTGATCCTCTGACGGCGGGAAGAAAAAAGAGGGGCGGATGCCGGGTTGTACGCGCATCACTGCGCATACGGTGTGCAAACAGAAAATAAACAGAAAGATGTGTAAAACATATCAAAGATAATAGTTACCTTGGACCGATACCCGCCCCGGTATCGTGTGTCGCAAGATGTATGCCGATTTTGAATATATGGGAGAACAAAAGAAGATAAATATCCGCAACAAGCGCGCGACCTTCGACTACGAGATTCTCGAAGAGTGGGTTGCGGGCGTCGTGCTGGTCGGGACCGAGATCAAGTCGATCCGCGCCGGCAAGGCCTCGATGAGCGATTCGTTCTGTTATTTCGACAAGGGCGAACTGTGGATCCGGGGCGTCAACATCGCCGAGTACGCCTGGGGCACGTGCAACAACCACGCGCCGCGCCGCGACCGCAAGCTGCTGCTCACGGCGCGCGAGCTGGAGAAGCTGCAGCGGGCGTCGCAGGACCGCGGGCTGACGATCGTGGGGCTGCGGCTCTTCCTGAACGAGCGCGGCCTGGCGAAGATCGTGATCGGCCTGGCCCGCGGTCGCAAGAGCTACGACAAGCGCGAGTATCTGAAGGAGAACGACGCGCGCCGCGAGATGGACAAGGCGATGAAGAACTACCGGCGGTAGCGGCCGCAACAACAACGCTGTGAAGATGGAAACGAAGATCGTGTTTCTGGATGTCGACGGAACGCTCGTGAGCTTCCGCACGCACCGCGTGCCCGATTCGGCCCTCGAGGCCCTGCGCCGCGCCCATGCGCGGGGCGTCAGGCTCTTCATTGCTACGGGCCGGGCGGTCGGGGACCTCGACCCCGTCGCCGCGATTCCCTACGACGGGGTCGTCGGGCTGAACGGTGCCGACTGCGTGCTGCGCACCGGTGAGGTCATCGCCCGCCGGCCCATTCCGCAGGAGGCGTTCGAGCGGGCCATGGCGCTCTCCGACGAACTGGGCTTCCCGGTCGGGCTCGAACTCGACGGAGGGGTCTACGTCAACCGCATGTCGCCGGCCGTCACGGAGCTGGCCGCGCAGGTGGCGCATCCCGTGCCCGAGCTGACCGACCTGCGGGAGCTCTTTGCACGGACCGTGTGCTGCCAGATGTGCTTCTATCTGGACGAGGCGCTCGAGCGGCGCGTGATGGAGCAGCTGCCCGGGCTGGCGACCAACCGCTGGAGCCCGCTCTTTACGGATGTCAACGTGTGCGGCGTGGACAAGGCGTCGGGCATCGCCGCCGTGACCGACTATTTCGGCCTGTCGCGCGACGAGACCATGGCCTTCGGCGACGGCGGCAACGACGTCGTGATGCTGCGGGCCGCCGGGATCGGCGTGGCGATGGGCAACGGCAGCGCCGCGGCCCGCGAGGCGGCCGACTACGTCACGGCGGACATCGACGACGACGGCCTGCAGCGGGCGCTGGAGCACTTCGGCGTGATATAGCGCGGTCCGGGGCTGCGGTGCGGAGCTTGCGCCGCGGGGTCCGGAGAGGGTTTTGCAGACAAAAAATATTGAGATATGAGTTTGATATTGTGTATCGAGACCGGCACGGACATCTGTTCGGTCGGTATTGCCAAGGACGGCGAGCTGCTCTCGCTGCGTGAGAGCGACGAGGGGCGCGACCATGCCCGCATGGTGGGGGTCTTTGCCGACGAACTGTTCCGCGAGACGGGCATTGCTCCCGACGACCTGGATGCCGTGGCCGTGGGCAAGGGGCCCGGCTCCTACACCGGACTGCGCATCGGCGTCTCCTTTGCCAAGGGGCTCTGCTACGGGTTGCAGAAGCCGCTGCTGGCCGTCGGGTCGCTCGACGCCCTGACCGAAGTGGCGCGCGAGGACTACGAGGCGGGCATCATCTCGGTCGAGCACTGGGAGGATGCCGTGCTCTGCCCGATGGTCGACGCCCGCCGCATGGAGGTCTACGCGCAGCTCTTCGATGTGCGGGGGCAGGCATTGAGCGGGGTCTCGGCCGAGGTGATCGGTGCGGAGAGCTTCGCCGAATACCGCCGCGGTGACCGTCCGTTCGTTATCTTCGGCAACGGGGCCCGCAAGTGCGCCGACGTGCTGACGGGCGCGACGCTCGTTGAGGTGACCCCCTCGGCGCGCGGTCTGGTCCGCCTGGCGCAGGCGGCGCTCGAGGCCGGACGGACGGAGGACATCGCCTACTTCGAGCCCTTCTACCTGAAGGATTTTGTGGTGACGACCTCCAAGAAACGGCTCTTCTGACCCGTACCTCCGGTTCCGACGCGACGATGACCCGCGACGAAGTGGTGCGGATGCTCTCCGAGCGTGTCGGCGGGGACTTTGCCGGCGAGATGGCCCGCCGGGTCGTGGAGGCCGATGCGGTCGCGGCGCTCTATGCCGTGGCGACCGATCCCGCCGCAGCCCTGCAGCGCCCGTTGCGCGAGAAGGTTGCCTTTCGGAGCGCCTATGTGCTCGAGCGGCTCTATTTCTGCTGGCCCGAGCGCTTTATGCCCCATGCGGAGCGATTCTGCGAGCGGGACTTCGCTGCGGCTTCGGGGATGGGTGTCCGCCGCTGTTTCGGCAAGGTCATGGCCGACCTGCTGCGGTGGTTCCGGCCTTCGGATGAGGTGGTGGAGCGGATTGCCGAGGCGGCGGCCGAGTGGCTGTCCGATCCGTCGTCGCCCGTGGCGGTGAAGGTCCGGGCCTTCGAAGTGCTGGAGCGCTGCCGGGACCGGGTTGCCTGGGTCGACGGGGCGTGGAGCGACCTGCTGGACCTCTTTGCCCGGAATGCGACACCCGGAATCACCTGTCGGCTGCGGCGCCTGCAGGAAAAGACCTGTTGAAACTGTCCCGCCAATGTAAAGCCCCCGGAATCATTCCGGGGTTTTTGTTTGTGTCTGCGAAGCGATTGCGCGGAGCGGCGGCAGGGCTGCTGTGGAGTTGTGGCGGGACGGCGAACGCTTGACCTGTCGCGGTTGGCGGCGACGACCGGAAGGCCCGTCATGTCCGATGTCGGCGAACAGGAGGCTCGTCATGTCCGGTAGTGATGACCGGGTGGTCCGTCATGTCCGGTGGCGGTGACCGGGTGGTCCGTCATGTCCGGTGGCGATGACCGGGTGGTCCGTCGTGTTCGGTGGTGGTGGCCGGGTGGTCCGTTACGGTTGGCGGTGACAACCGGGTGGTTCGTTATGGTCGGCGGCGGCCCGAGAAGGTCCGCCCGAGGTTACTTTTCCGCGGCGTCCGCCGGATTTGCCGTGCTCGCCGGATTTGCCGGATTTGCGGTACCCTCCGGAATTGCGGCGCTGCCGTCGTTGCCGCCCGGCTCCTCGTCGTCGCTGCCCGCGGCCTCGAGCGTGCGGGCGTCGTGCTGCCGCTTGGTCTGGAGCCGCGCCGTGCGCCGCAGTCGCTCGCCCACGCGGATGATATTGTCGTTGCCCGTGCAGAGGCGCTTGTGGGCATCCTCGTAGGCGCCGCGCGCCTTGTCGAGCGCCGCGCCGACATTTTCGAGCGATGAGGTGAAGGCCACGAGCTGCTCGTAGAGCTTCAGCCCGCAGGCGGCGATCTCCTTCGTGTTCTTGTCCTGGTCGTTGTATTTCCACAGGTCGGCGACCATCTTCAGCAGCGCAAAGAGGTTCGTCGGCGACGAGATGATGACCTTCTTGTCGTAGGCGTCCGACCAGATCGCCGTGTCGTTCTGCAGGGCGGCGAGGAAGGCCGGTTCGTTGGGGATGAACATGATGACGAAGTCCGGGGAGTTCAGCCGCCGCTGGTACTCCTTGCGGCCGAGTTCGGTGACGTGCTGGCGCACCGACGCCACGTGCGCCGCGAGGTGGCGCTGCCGCTCGGCCTCGGTCTCGGCCGACGTGTAGGCGACGAAGGCCGTGAGCGAGACCTTCGAGTCGATGACGATGTCCTTCTTTTCGGGCAGGTGCAGCACGACGTCGGGCCGCAGGTTGCGCCCCTCCTCGTCCTTGATGTTGTACTGCGTCTCGTAGTGGATGCCCCGCGTGAGGGCCGAGCTGTCGAGGATCGTCTCCAGCAGCATCTCGCCCCAGTCGCCCTGCACCTTCGAGTTGCCCTTCAGCGCACTGGTGAGGTTCTGCGCCTCGGTCGAGATCGTGCGGTTGAGCTCCATGAGCTGCTTCAACTCGGCCTTCAGCTCGCCGCGCTGCGAGGTCTGCGTGGTGTAGATCTCCTCGACGCGCTTGCGAAAGTCGGTGATGTTGTCCCGGAAGGGTTTGAGCAGCAGGTCGATCTGCTCCTGGCTGCTCTGGCGGAAGCGTTGCGACTGCTCGCCCAGAATCTCCGTGGCGAGGTTGCGGAACTGCAGGCGGAAGGTCTCCTCCTGCTTCTCGCGGGCCGCGCGCTCGGCCTCGCGCTCCTCGGCGCTGCGCTGCCGCAGGGCGGCGATCTCGGCCGCGGAGGAGGCCCGCAGGGCCGCCAGCTCGGCCTCGGTGCGGCTGTGCTCGGCCGTAAGCGTGCGGAGCTGCTCCTCGCTGCGGGTGCGGAGCTCGCGCTCGGCGCCGGCGGCCTGTTCGGCTGCCGCCGCACGTGTCTCGGCCTGCATCAGACGGCCTGCCGTGTCGCGCTCGCGTTCGGTGGCTTCGGCCCCCTCGCGGCGCAGACGCGCAGTCTCGCGACGGGAAGCGATATAAAGAGCCCCGAGCGTTGCGGCGACCGCTCCGAGCAGGGTGATGACAAGAAGAAGTCCGGTATTCATGTGGGCAAATTTAGTGAATATCGCTGGAATAATCGAAGAAAATCAGCAGATTAACGCAATAGAAATTGAGATTTAAGCAGTTAGGAGAAAATCACGGAAGTTGGGCAGAGGTCTGAAAACCGTTTCAAAGCGGATTGGAGAAAGAGAACGGTTTCCTATTCGTTACCCGTCAAAAGTGCAGATTTAACACTATCCGTCCCGTTTGCTGCGTTCTGCGTAGGTTTGCTTGTCAAGGTTTAACTTGTTGATTTATAGTTTTGTACCAAAAAAAAGCGAGTATGGCAAGGAGCACATTCCGCGTGCTGTTCTATGCGAACGGCAGCAAGGAGAAGAATGGAATTGTCCCCATCATGGGACGGGTTACAATCAACGGGACGGTGGCGCAGTTCAGTTGCAAGCGGAGCATCACAAAGGAGCTTTGGGATGCAAAGGGCAACCGTGCCAAAGGCAAGAGCGTGGAAGCGAAGGAAACGAACCTTACGCTTGACAACATCAAGGCGCAAATCATCAAGCACTACCAGCGCATATCCGACCGTGAGGCGTATGTCACGGCGGAAATGGTGCGCAACGCCTATCAGGGCATCGGCTGCGAGTATGAAACGATACTCGGCGCATTCGACAAGGAGAACGCCAAGTTCCTGAAACGTGTCGGCAAAGACCGCTGCATGGGGTCTTACCGTGTGATGGTGCGTTCAAGGAACTATGTGGCGGCGTTCATCAAGTCGTTCTACAAGCGCAACGACATGTCCATGCTGGAACTTACTCCCGACTTCATCAAGGAGTTCTCCGTATTCCTCACTACGGAGCAAGGGTTGAAAAACGCTTCCGTGTGGCTGGCTTGCATGTGGGTCAAGACGGTCGTTTCACGGGCGCATTATAACGGTCTGATACCGAGAAACCCGTTTGCGCAATTCCGCATCACGCCCAACGTGAAGGAACGGGAGTATCTTACGGAGGGGGAAATCCGGCAACTTATCGAGCATGAGTTTTCCGATGCCATGCTTGCTTTCACCCGAGACCTGTTTGTCTTTGCCTGTTTCTCCGCCTTGGCTTTTTCCAGCGCGGCCACCTGGTTCTCGTCAAGCACGATGCCTTCCTGCTCCACCTTGGTCGAAAGTGCCTTCAGGCGTTTCTGGAAGGTCTCCATGTCATGCCTGAGCCAGATGGAGCGCACTCCTCCGGGAGATACGAGTATGCCTTTCTTGCGCAGCTCGTTGGATACGCGTACTTGTCCCAAAGCCGGGTTGGCTATGGCCATCTGCACTACAGCCTGCTCTATGCGCTCCTCCACGCGGTTCTTTATCACCGGCTTTTTACGGGAAATCTCCTGCAGGGCCAGTTCTCCGCCCTGCTCGTACAGTTCCTTGAAACGATAAAAACTGTCACGGCTGTATCCCATAATCTTGCAGGCTCGTGACACGTTTCCCAACTGTTGGGACAGCTCAAGCAGTCCCAGTTTGTTCTTGATGACTTTTTCTGATGTGGTCATAACTTAATCTGCTTTTATGTTACAAATCTACTCTTTTTATGCGTAACTGTCAGATTAAGTCTTGACTAATTCATGTTAAGAGACAAACCATAGATCATTATCTGTTGCATTTCAATCGTATAATTATAGAACCTATGTGCATTTGCTAAACAATTCGATATTATTTTCTTATGCCCTAAACTTTTTTCTTGATAAATTAGCCTTTGATTGCGATATTTTTCGTAAATCTGTATTAGGAATATATCTCTTTGAAATCAAGAGAGTTAGGAGAATTACCTCGTTTTGGGGTAATGAGTTGGCAACCGTCCTAATTGCCGTGGTCTGCATCGCTTTGCTTATTTGGGTAACTCTTTATGACCGCAAAAATATAAAACTAAATTGAGAAAACATTCCACTTGCATATAATTTATTAAAAAGGAATAAGTATCAAGAGGATATTTTGTCTTTATTGCCACTCTTATTTTATACCTTTGCAAAAAGAATATTTTTATGGAAAGCATTATCAGAAAGATAAGAACGTATTATCCGGTTTCGGATGAAGCATTAGAGGCATTGGTATGCCTTTTTAAGCGATGCGTATTTCCGGCAAAAACAATTATTATCCATGCCGGGAAACTGGATAGAAAGGTTTATTTCATTGAAAAAGGCATTACACGCTCTTATGTTTTGCACGGTGGAACACAAATAACGACATGGTTCTCTAAGGAAGGTGATGCCGCCTGTGGCTCATGGGATTTATACCGCCACAAAGCTGGCTTTGAATATGTGGAAACTTTAGAAGAAACTACAGCTTATTCCATATCAGTAGAACAATTGGATAAGTTGTATCGGTCGTACATGGACCTTGCAAACTGGATGCGGGTGTTGCAGCAAGAAAACTTCCTTCGCCTACAAGATATTCACATCCAGCGTTTGAACTGGTCTGCCCAAGAACGTTATGAATATTTGACCAAAGAATGTCCCGAACTCTTTCAAAGAGTGAAGTTGGGATATATAGCTTCGTTTCTGGGCATTACACAACAATCATTGAGCCGTATCAGAGCTAATAGGCGTTTTTTAACGTAGGGTAAACGAGAAATGATTTCTTGTTCCTATTTTTGCCTAATTAAATGACATGCAAAGATTATGGATAAACAAAAGCAGGAACATCAATGGCTGGAATGGGCAAAAGAGCTTCAGTTCATTGCGCAAGCGGGATTGACTTATACAAAAGACCCATTTGACAAGGAACGTTTTGAGCGTGTCCGGGAAATCGCAGCCGAGATAATGAGTTTACAGGGCAGGCTGCCTTTGGAACAAGTGAAAGATTTGTTTTGCAATGAAACAGGATTTCAGACCCCAAAACTCGATACCCGTGCGGCGATTTTCAAGGATAATAAGATTCTGTTGGTAAAGGAAAAAAATGGCACTTGGTCTATGCCGGGCGGATGGGTAGATGTCATGCAGACCATCCGGTCAAATACCGTCAAGGAAGTACGGGAGGAAGCTGGGTTGGATGTAGAAGCCATTCGCATCATCGCCTTGCAAGACCGGAACAAACGCAACCAACCTCCATACGCTTACAACGTGTGCAAGGTATTTGTACTCTGCAAGGTGTTGGGTGGGAACTTTGAACCGAATATGGAAACCGTGGAGAGCGGTTATTTCGGGATAGATGAACTACCGGTATTGGCTGAAGAAAAGAATAACAAGGAGCAAATAGCAATGTGCTTTTCAGCTTACCGGGATGAAAATTGGCAGGTAGAATTTGATTAAACGAAAGGGCTGATAAAATGAAAACGGAATACGAGAAATGTTTGGCGGGCGAACCTTTTATTGGAAGTAAAGACCCGAAAATAATGGAAATGATTTTGCGCACAAGGCGGCTGTTGGCACAATTCAATGCTGCGGATTACGCCGACACGGAGCGTAAGCAAGCTCTGTTGCGTGAGATGTTCGGGCGCATGGGAAAAGGAGTGCATGTGGATATTGATTTCCATTGTGAATACGGGAAACATATTTTCATAGGCGACAAAGTGATTATCAACATGAATTGTACTTTCGTGGACAACAACCGCATTGATATTGGCAGCAATGTGTTGATTGCTCCCAATGTGCAGATATATACAGCCACCCATTCCACGAAAGTAAACGAACGCATGGTGCAGGATTGGTCTGAAGGCGAAGAAATATGCCGCACATACGCTCTGCCCGTCAGAGTAGAGGACGGTGTATGGATTGGCGGAGGTTCCGTCCTGTTGCCGGGAGTCACTATCGGCAGGAACAGTGTCATCGGAGCAGGCAGTGTAGTGACCCGTTCTATTCCTGAAAATTGTGTTGCGGTAGGAAACCCTTGCCGAGTGATAAAGCATTTGCAAGAGATGGTATAGAATAAGGGGAAGAAGAGTATGGCAAAAGCTATATTTTTAGATATTGACGGGACTTTATTGAGTTTTGAAACGCACAGCGTTCCTTGTTCTACAATCAAAGTATTAAAAACAAAGCCAACGGGAGGGTAGCAAGTTTGTGTTTTGGTCTGCCCAAAACCGCTTGCTACCCTCCCGTTGGTTGGTTGAAACGTCACTTTATTTGTGCTCTAACCCTGCTCAGACTCGCTTGCGTGATACCTAAATAGGTGGCGATGCTTCCCAACGGCAATCGCTGTAACAAATCAGGTTCTTTCTCCAACAACTCCTTATAACGTTCAGAGGCGATGGCGGACAACATGGAAATCAGCCGTTCTTCAGTGGCAAGCAACTCCATCTCCGCATAACGCCGCCCCCAATTGGCAATGTGTAAATCTTCCGAAAACAACTCTTTCAGTTCTTTCCTTTCCAATACATATAATATCGAGTCTTCCATCAGCTCCATTGTTTCATATCCCGGCTCGTCATTCACATAGCCTTTCATGGAAACAAGGGTCGCTCCTTCCTTGCCAAACCAAAAGGTAATTTCCTTCCCGTCCACCGAGGTATAGGCGCGGACAATGCCTTCCTTGATGAAAAAGATGTTCTTCTCCACCTTGCCGCTTTCCAGCACGCGGAATCCTTTGGGATACGAAACTTCCGTCAAACATTGCCGCAACTTGTCCAAAGACGTGTCCGGCATAGCATATCTTTGATTGATGATTTCCTTTATATCCATAGCGCATTGTTGTATTCGGTGTGCAAAATTATAAAATAGCACATAGAAACGAGAATGAACGGTTGCTTTTTGTCAAATGCAAAATCGGTTTTTGCCAAATGTAAAAAGCTGTTAGGGATTACTTGCTTACTTTTGCGCCCGAATTTAATAAATCATAGGTATGAATTGGATAATCTTATTGTTGGCAGGATTGTTTGAAGTAAGCCTTACATTCTGCTTGGGGAAAACGAGGGCGGCATCGGGTATTGGATTCTATCTGTGGGGAAGCGGGTTCCTTGCTTCCACCATACTGAGCATGGCTTTGCTTGCCAAGGCGGTGCAGACGTTGCCTTTGGGTACGGCATACGCCATCTGGACAGGCATCGGGGCGGTCGGCACGGTCTTGATAGGAATATTCGTATTCAAGGAGCCTGCCACTCCCATCCGGCTTTTCTTCCTGTTCACGCTCATTGCTTCCTTGATAGGATTGAAAGTCGTGTCATACTGAAAGGAGGCGACCGATGAAGTATGAATTGAGGGAGAACCAAGGCATTCCGGCACCTCTGCTGGCTCTGATGGCGGTCGCTACCGGACTTTCCGTCGCCAACTGCTACTACAACCAGCCTTTGTTGGGCAGCATGGCAAAAGACTTCGCGGTAAACGACTTTTCTGCCAGCATGGTAGCGACATTGACCCAGATAGGCTATGTGACCGGACTTGTATTTGTCATCCCGCTTGGTGATCTGGTTTCACGAAAGAAGCTGATATTGACCAATTATATCGTTTCTGCGTGCGCCTTGCTTGCCATATCCCTTGCCCCGAACATCTATTGGGTGTGGGGCGCATCCTTGCTTGCCGGCGCATCTTCGGTCATGCCGCAGTTCTTCATCCCGTTGGTGTCTTACCATTCAGCACCTGCACACAAGGTGCGCAATGTGGGCATTATACAATCCTGCTTGCTCATAGGCATTCTCGGCTCGCGGGTGTTCAGTGGCTTTCTGGCTGATGTGTGGGGATGGCGTTCCGTCTATTTCGTGGCTTGCGTGTTTATGCTCGGATGTTTTCTGATGATTTACAAGATGCTGCCCGTGCTGTCTGCCCGCTCTCAAGAAAGTTATGCAGGGCTGATGAAATCTTTGTTGCGCCTGCTCTTCCAATACCCGTACCTGCGTATCGCTTCGTTGAGGGCGGCATTGGCTTATGGCTCGTTCTTTGCGTTGTGGAGTTGCCTTGCTTTCCGGATGAAACAGGAACCTTTCTTTGCAAGTGACGACATTATCGGGGCACTCGGTTTGTGCGGACTGACAGGTGCATCCACGGTCGTATTCATCAGCGGCTATATCCAAAAGTACGGTGCAAGGTTCTTTTCTATTGCCGGAGGATGTGTGGTATTGGCTGCATGGCTGCTGGCATTTTTAGGGAATGACAGCTACCTGTGGATGATAGTTGCCATCCTGTTGATTGATGCCGGTATGCAATGCATCCATTTGTCGAATCAGACCAGCGTAGTCGCCCTTGACGCATCTGCCATCAATCGTGTCAATACCGTTTATATGACCATTTACTTCTTGGGCGGTTCTGCCGGAACATTCGTTTCAGGTCTGTTTTGGCAACATTACGGATGGGCAGGCGTGGCTTGGACGGGAATCGCTTTTACTGTGGCTTCCTTGCTTGTTAATTATTTCAAGCCTCAAACAACATAATGGTGGATACAAAACAGGCTGAAAGAATATTTGGGATGATTCTTTCAGCCTGAATATTTTTTGTACCTTTGCATCCGAAGAGTTACTTGAACAAGCAAAGCGATGCAGACCACGGCAATTGGAACGGTTGCCAACTAATTACCCGAAAACGAGGTAATTCTTCTAACTCTCTTGATTTCAAAGGGGTATATCCTTTTTGCAGAATTACGAAATAAATTCGTATCTTTGCCCCCGCAAACAAAAAATTGCACAGCTTATGAAACACGCATACGTTTTTCCGGGTCAGGGTGCCCAGGCCGTCGGCATGGGCAAGGACCTCTACGACAATGTTCCCGAAGCCAAGGCCCTCTTCGAGCAGGCCAATGAAATCCTCGGATTCCGCATCACGGACATCATGTTCGCCGGTACGCCCGAAGAGCTCAAGCAGACCAAGGTGACGCAGCCCGCCGTCTTCCTCCACTCGGTCATCATGGCCAAGGCGCTCGGCGTGAAGCCCGATGCCGTTGCCGGACACTCGCTCGGCGAGTTCTCCGCACTGGTCGTCGCCGGAGCCCTCTCGTTCGAGGACGGTCTGAAGCTCGTCTCGAAGCGTGCCATGGCCATGCAGTCGGCCTGTGAGGCACAACCGGGCGGCATGGCCGCCATCCTCGGTCTCGAGGACAAGGTCGTCGAGGAGATCTGCGCCTCGGTCGAGGGCGTGGTCGTCGCCGCCAACTACAACTGCCCGGGGCAGCTCGTCATCTCGGGTGCCGACGCCGCCGTGGATGCCGCCTGCGAAAAGGCCAAGGCTGCCGGTGCACGCCGTGCGCTGCGTCTTCCGGTCGGCGGAGCTTTCCACTCGCCGCTCATGGAGCCCGCCAAGCAGGAGCTCGAGAAGGCCATCAACGAGGCCCCGTTCCAGACGCCGACCTGCCCGATCTACCAGAACGTGGATGCCAAACCGCATACCGATCCCGCCACGATCAAGGCCAACCTGATCGCCCAGCTGACGGCTCCCGTGCGCTGGACCTACATCGTCAAGAACATGCTGGCCGACGGCGTGACGGAGTTCACCGAACTCGGCCCCGGCACCGTGCTGCAGGGTCTTATCAAGAAGGTGGATGCTTCGGCCAACGTAGAGTCGAAGTCCACGCTGTAGATCAGCGACATATACACGAGCAAAGGACGCACCGGCTTTCGGTGCGTCCTTTTTGGTGAAAAAATGCGGCGGAGAAAAAAATATATTAAATTTTATTAATATCTTGTTGCATTTATGGCCTAGTCGACAAAAAGTAGGATAAAATTCATGCAAGGCATTGATTTTAATATT